>Ga0315282_10000013_pt1 | contig 502924 bp, 479 predicted proteins | sample YL17G07_20_MG_FD_203693 | JGI IMG/M metagenome (GOLD analysis project Ga0315282, IMG submission 203693) | Sediment microbial communities from Yellowstone Lake, YNP, Wyoming, USA - YL17G07_20 | ecosystem: Environmental > Aquatic > Freshwater > Lake > Sediment | place: USA: Wyoming | collected...
AATGAGAACCATGAGAACCATGAGAACTGTGGGAACCATGAGAGGAATGTGAACCATGAGAACCATGAGAACTGTGGGAACCATGAGAGGAATGTGAACCATGAGAACCGTGAGAACTGTGGGAACCATGAGAGGAATGAGAACCATGAGAACTGTGGGAACCATGAGAGGAATGTGAACCATGAGAACCATGAGAACTGTGGGAACCATGAGAGGAATGTGAACCATGAGAACCGTGAGAACTGTGAGAACCGTGGGAGGAATGAGAACCATGAGAACCGTGAGAACTGTGGGAACCATGAGAACTGTGTCGTCCGCCCCCAGGAACATTTTCAAAATAACTTGTATGAACACTTGGGGGAGGAGTTCCTGCCCCTGAGACATGTTGACCACCGCCAGGAACATTTTCAAAATAACTGGTATGAGCAGAAGCAGTATTCGCCACTAATAATCCTAAAGCTGCTATTCCAACACCCAATTCTAAAACACTTTTTTTACTTATTCTCCCTTCCTCCTTAGTAAGAAAGTCCTCCAGATTCTTTTTTATAGAGGGAAGTTTTATTTTCTTCATTATATTTTATTATAACATATTATTCTTAAGCCAACACACTCCATTTAGAATCCAGTTTTTCTTCTTTTTGATTTAAATTTTATCCTCGCCCTATTCGTACCCATTCTTCAAAAATCCTTTTTATTTTATCATTTTGCAATTTTTCAAAAAGATAATCTAACATTCCTTTGTGTGTTTTGCACCAATCCGTATTCGGCATTTGGGGGAAAAGATTTCCATAAAGAGCATAATTTATTACTGGGCAAACTCCGCAGTAAGGCTTATAAACACAGTAATCACATGGTAGGTTTTCTAAAGTCGATGCCATAATCATTGTTTTAATTTTATCATTAGAAATAACTTTTTTGTAGCCATCTTTATTTATATTTCCAATCATAAATGTATCGTCTTTAAACATTCTTCCCTCATCGCAGGTATAAATTTTACCATCGTAATTGTAAAGTACCTGTCCAATTCCTGCCCCACAAGGAGATCTTAAGTCAAGAAATCCCGTATCTTGGTCTGTTAAAATTTTTTGAAGCATTATTCGAGTCCCTCTTTCAAAAAAAAATTTTCCTTTTAAATTAATTGAGATGATATAATCCATTGCTGTTTTCCAAAAATCTAAAAACTCTTCTGCTGAATAGCCAATGGTATTTTTAAAGATTCCAGAAAGACCTAAATAACTTAAGGGTCGTAAGTGTATTCCTTTAAATCCCCATTTAATATATTCATCTATAATTTCTTTTGGTTCGGATAAAGAAAATCTTGAAATAGTCAAAAGGGCTGATAAATGGTACATTTTCTCTCCCTCCTTTTCTTTTTTCTTTTCGAGTTCCTTAATTTTTTTAATCCAATAGGTAGTGATTTTATAGCTATTCCCCCCTGACCAGGGCCGATTCTTATTATGAATCTTTTCGGGACCATCTAAAGAAGTACAAAGAGATACTTTATTTTTTATTAAAAAATTAAGTTTTTCTTCTGACATTAAACTAAAATTGGAAACTAAAGAGAGGAGGAGTTGTTTCTTTTCTGTTTCATTCTTTTTTCTGGCGTATTCGACAATGAATTTAACTACCGGCCAATTGACCAACGGTTCGCCTCCTTGAAATTCAATAGTAATAGAAGGAGAAGAAGATTTAAAAATAAAATCCACTACTCGCTTTGCCGCATCTAAGTTCATATCGTATTCTTTTTCTTCCATTGGTCGAGAAGCGGCCTGACAATAAATGCATTTAAAATTGCATCTCAAGGTAACAACTATTATATGAAGCGAAGGTCCTTGAAATACAGTAATATTCCGAGAACGATATCTTTCCATTAATTTATCTAAATCAAAACTATTTTTAATAAATCCTTTTTCTTCCAATTCTTGATAGATTTCATCTTTCGTATCAAAGTTTCCGCCTAAAAATTTTTTAAATTGTGCGGGGGTTAAGAAAATATAGTAACCAAAGTCATTAGTTAATAAATATTTATCCTCTAATTTCTTAAAACGGAAAAAACCTACTGTTTTTTTATTTATTTTAATTTTTTCAAGTTCCGAAGACATAGTTATTTAAAATTTTTCATTTCAAACAAAACATAATTACAAAATTCATCTCTGATTAAATTCTTAACTTCTTTATCTATACACTTAATCTCTACTTTGATGCATCTTTTATTTCTTTCAATCCTAAAATCCGCTAATTTATTATAAGCTTCAATCGCATTTTTAATCGCTCCCAGATTATAAAAATTTTTGTTGAAATTAATAATTATCTTATTTTGAATTTCCTTTTTTTCCATATTTATCTTCCCAAGGAGTTGCAATACCTAAAGTATCTTTTTCCCAATCTTCCTCTTTTCCCTTTTCCTTTTCTCCCTTCTCTTCGGGAACCTCAGAAGGAATTACTGTCTCTCCCGAGGCGCCAAATAAAGAAGCTCCGATTAAGTATTCTCTAATCTTTTTATTATTTTTAGAAAGAGAGTACCTGAGACTATAATTTAAAAGTTCATTTAAAAATTCGTTTCCCATCTCTCTTAAACTTTTTTCTGTAAGTTTTTCTTTTCCCTTTAAATAAATAAAAATCTCTTTTTCCGGATCTCCATCTAAATAAATATAAGCTCTGTCTAAAAAGACATAAGCTGCTCCATAAACAGCTTCCAAAGGATATACTTTGGAATTCACAAAAACAACTATTTCGTTTTCTTTTTCTTTAATTTTTATTTTTTTCATAAATTTCGTTATTATACTATAGTATCTTATACTATTACTATATTGGGTTGTCTACTTTACAACACATCATGTATCCAGTTGGACTTTTGGCTACTGCATCCCAAGTATAATAACCGGCAGGACATGTCTCGGCAGGCGCAATGTCATCAAAATGAACTAAATGACAAGTATTTGAATTTCCAGTTACCTTAAAATTTCCGTTGACTTCCAATTTTTCTCCCGGTCCCGCCGTCCCGATGCCGACGTTGGTACCATTGTCATAAATCACAGAATTCCCGAGCGAGGTGCCGCCGGTCCATTTGGAAATGTAATTTGCGGTTCCAGAGCCAGTTAGTGTGCCTCCACTCGCCGCCTGCCAGCTCGCCAATCCGCTTGCATCAGAAGTCAGAATTTTTCCCGCTCCAGGCGAGCCGCCTTGTATCTTGATTTGTCCATTCACATCCAACTTCGCCCCCGGACTCGCCGTCCCGATGCCGACGTTGCCATTGAAAAGGGCAGCATAACCACCTGCTCCACCAGCTGGATCAACCCACCAAGAATTATTATTATAATCATAAAAGGTAGCAGCTCCTAATCCACCAGCTTTTTGCTGATAGGTTGAACCAACATTAATTGGCGCATCACAACCAGGGTAGCCAGCAGGACAAGTAGGAGGCGTACCTGCTGGTGCGTCTGTCCAGGCAAGGACTAAATAACCTATCAAAAAACTCATTATTAATACCCCTAAAATTAGGGCAAATAATTTTGTTTTGGCCATATTTAAAAACTAAATAGTTCAGCCTAACCTAAATTGGATTAGAAGCCTTCATATTTAGTGACTTAAAATTTATTAATATAATTGACGATAAATTCTGTTTTACCTCGGATATTTTCTATTGAAGAAACCGCTATCAAATCATCAACCTTCAAATGTTTTAGACCTTCGAAACCTTGATATTTACTTTTTTGACCTGGCTCAAAAGTAATTGTTGAATCAGTCAAAATTAAAGTTAAATCCCTTTGCTTTTGGTCTGAGAAATTTGAACCATCACCTAAAATTATCAATCTATCTTTTTTGATTTCTTTAATTGTACCGCCAGTACCGGAAATAACCGGTGGCAATTCAATTTGGGGTTTTTCTCCTTCTTTTGGTTCACCAATCTCTCCTGGTTTAAGGGATTCAGAAATTTCTTCAATTTTTAGAGCGGGTTTTTCTACAACTGGTGGAGGGGTTACTTTTTTCGGGCTCAGCCACAAATTCATCCAGAAGGCAATTATTCCAATGATGATTAAAATCAAAATTGCTGTTAGAATATCGGCCTGTTTTTTAGTCAATTTTTCGAGCATGTTAGTTTATTTTAACAAATTTTAGAAATTAAAAAAGACAACCAAAAAGGCTGCCTTTAAAAACTTGATTTTGATTTTCAGAAATTTCCATATTTCTCACTAAAAGTTATAATTAGTCTTTTGTATACGAGGGACAGGGTAGAGACATCCTTCTTATTATTTTTTGACCTTTAAATTATTTTAACAAAAACCAATTTAAATACCAGTCAAGAATTTTTTGGCCAAAAAAGAGAGCCAAGAAAGTACCTGAAACCAGAAAGGGTCCAAAGGGAATTTCCGATTTTAAAGTTTTTTTGCCAAAAATAATCAATCCTACTCCGATTATAGCACCAATAAAAAAAGCTAAAAATAAGGCCAATAAGATTTTTGGCCAGCCCAAAAAAAGCCCCATTAAAAAAGCTAATTTGACATCTCCCCAACCCAGCCATTTTTCATGCGAAATAACAACGAGCATCAGAAAAAAAGCGGCTGCCCCTAATGCTGAGTAGATAGTAGTTAGTAGATAGGATTTAGGGTATCGATTGAAAAAAATGCTAAATACTAAATACCAAATACTAACTACTAATATGGCGGGATAAATTACTTTATCGGGAATAATATAGTGTTTTAAATCGTAAACAAAAATAATGATCAGAAAACAAGAAATTAGAAAATAGAAAATAGAAAATAGAAAATTTGAGAAAGTATAGTGAATTACCAAAACAAATAAAATTCCGGTGGCTATTTCTACCAATGGATATTGCCAGGAAATTTTCTTTTGGCAATAGCGGCATTTTCCTTTTAAAATCAAAAAACTAAAAACAGGGATTAAATCTTGCCAAGACAAAATATGTTTGCAATTAGGACAATAAGAACGGCCTTTTAAAAAACTTTCACCAGAATGTAATCTATAAATTACACAATTTAGAAAAGAACCAAAAATTAAACCGAAAATAAAAATGATTAAATTAAAAAGTATCCCAAACATTAGTTGATTTTAACATATTCAACTTCCGGAGCAACGGCGAAGGAAGAAGAAGAAAATTTATTTTCTTCGCCCCCGGGTGTTGAGTAATAAAAACTGGCGGGGAAATCCGCCAGTTTCTTTAACCAAGACCAGAATTCTCTTACCAACAAGGAAGAGCCGAAGGCGCGGTACAAAGTTCTTTTACTCCCTTCTCTGAACCAGCAAAATATCTAGTAGTCGGGCAGGGGGGTTTGTTTTCCAAGGTGGCATAGACGCAGAATTGCTGAGGGGTAGTTGTAGTATTAGATACCCAACCATAAGGAGTTGAAGTGCCAGCTGGATCAAACGGAACAGGAGTTAAATAGGTGCCGATAACTGTAGGCATAGTACCTGAACTTAGATAAGCTTGGTAATCTGAATAATACATTTCCATAGCTGTGCCGATCTGGCGGATATCTGACTGTCGCCTGGCATCTCTGGCTTTTGACCTCGCTCCACCCAAAGAAACCAAAACAATTCCAGCCAAAATTCCAATAATGGCAATGACCACCAATAACTCAATTAAAGTAAAACCTTTTCTCATATTAATTATTAATTATTAATTATTAATCGACCTTTGTTTTTAATTAAAAGTTAGGACAGGCATTAGTAGTATTGGTTTTGCAACCCTTGTTACTACAAGTGAAATAATCTGATTTGGCTTCATATTGAAAATAAACACAGAATTTCTGATTTGTTCCACCATCATACCAATAGTAAGTTTGTTTACCATCCGTATAAGGAGTAGGACTTAAATAGGGAGATAATCTGGTATCGGCTGGCACGCTGGGAATAGCAGTAAACGTGTCTGGCAAGTCTGGATAAACCACATTATCGCTGTATTTCAGTTCGAAGGCATTCATAATTTGTTTGATTTCAGATTCGCCTTTGGCATCCCTGGCTTTTTTCCTGGCCGGACCAAAAGCAACCAAGACAATTGAGGCTAAAAGCCCAATCACGGCAATCACGACCAGAAGCTCAATGAGAGTAAAACTCTCATTTCGACTCAGGCTCTTCGAGCCTTCGTGTTCAATTAGGGTAAACCCTTTTTTTCTCATAATATTTTTGATTATTGATTATTGTTCAACTTTTTTAAATTTTAATATTATCAAAACAAATTGGCAACCTTACCTAAATTATACTGCCAAAAATTTTGGCGGGCAAGTGGATAACTTTTTAAAATGCTGTAATCTGGTAAAGGGGTAATAAAACTGCAGCCATCAAGCCGGCAACAATCACTCCTAAAAAAATAATCAAGACGGGCTCCAAAATACTTAAAAGATTATCGATTGTTCTATCCACTTCTTTTTGATAAAACCCGACGACATTGAGCAAGGTTTTCTCTAAGGTCCCGGTTTTTTCACCAACTAAAGTCATCTGGCAAAAAAGAGGTGGAAAGACCCCAGGATATCTTCGCAAAACAGAAGAAATTGGCTCCCCTTTTCGAACTTCATCTCGGGTCAGAAAAATAATTTTTTGGTAAACTTTATTACCAACGATTTCTCCGGTAATTTCTAAGGCCTGGGCGATGGGCAAACCCCCAGAAATAAGGGTGGAGAGATTTTCGGCAAATCTGGAAAGATAAATTATTTTTAAAGAATTGCCAATGAAGGGTAACTTCAAAGAAATTTTATCAAAATTTTCTTTTCCTTCTAAAGTTTTAATATACCTCAAGAAAAAAATAACTAAAACAGCCAGGAGTAGGAGAAATAAAAAACCCCATTTTCTTAAAAAAACAGAGAGACCGATGGCTAATTGAGTAATAATTGGCAGGGGCTGACCGGATTCTTGGAAAACTTTAGTCACCTGAGGAATAATAAAAAAAATCATCAATAAAACCACGACCAAAGCGACCGTCATAACCAGGGAAGGATAAATCATTGCCCCTCGCAGCTTGGAAATTAAATAATACTCTTTTTCTAAATGGTCAGCTAAGTAAGATAGAGATTCAGAAAGTTTTCCCGAGGCTTCACCCGATTTCACCATCGAAATATAAAATGAAGAAAAAATTTGGCTATGGCGGCTAAGGGCTTTAGAAAAAGCACTTCCTCCTTCCACCTCACGAGATAAATCTAAAATCCTTTCTCTGAATTCAAAATTTTTTGTCTGGCTGGCAATGGTAGTGAGGGCTTCAACCAAAGAAACTTTGGAAGCGAACATTATTGATAATTGACGAGAAAATAAAACAATATCCCTTCGAGAAATTTTCTGAAAAATCTCTACTCTTTTAGCATAAAATGGAACTTTTACCTCTTCCAAATAGGTGATATATAAGCCGTATTTTTGCAAAAGTAAAATTGCTGCCTCTTTGGTGGAGGCCTCGATGACCCCGGCCTGAATTTCCCCTTTTTTAGTTCTGGCTTGATAGTTAAACTTCATATGTCGAGTTTTTATTTATAAGGGCGAAGAGATAAATCTCTTCTTCCACCTCGTCTGACGCTTCGGCAAACGAAGGTGAAGAAGAGTACGAAGAAAAGTTTTTCTTCTTTCGTCTCGTCTTTGACTCAACGGCCAAAGTCCCTCTTTGACTTATCTAATGAGCATTCTTAGTTCTCCGGGATTAAGAGAGAAATTTAAGGCATTTTCCAAAGAGATTTCTCTCACTTTGACGAGATTGGCCAGGGATCTATTTAAAGAATTCATACCAATTTCAACCGATGTTTCAATGACCATTGGAATTTCATGAATTTTATTTTCTCTAATTAAATTTTGAATGGCTGGAGTAGAAATCATCACCTCGCAAGCCGGGATTAATCCCCCTTTCAATCTAGGAATCAATCTTTGGGAAATAACTCCCAAAAGGGAACCTGATAATTGAGCCCTAATTTGATTTTGTTGTTCTGAAGGAAAGGAATCAACAATCCTATGAATTGTCTGGCTAGCTGAATTGGTGTGCAAGGTGGCAAAAACTAAATGCCCGGTTTCAGCAGCAGTGATGGCAGTAGCCATTGTCTCCGGGTCTCTCATTTCTCCAACCATAATGACATTTGGGTCCTGGCGAAAAGTGGACCTGAGGGCTCTGGCGAAAGAAAGAGTATCTTGGCCAACTTCCCTTTGGTCAATAATTGCTTTATCATCCTCAAAGACATATTCGATTGGGTCTTCAATTGTAACAATGTGATCGGTCCTGGTATGATTTATTTGATCAATTAAGGCAGCTAAAGTCGTTGATTTTCCTTGAGATGAGGGACCGCAAATTAAGACAAATCCCTGATTGGCTTTGGCGAATTCATATAAAATCGGGGGTAGATTCAGTTCATCAATTGTTTTAATCTTGGCCGGAATAAGTCTGAGGGCAGAAGAAATGTTTCCGCTTTGGAAAAAAATATTTACTCTAAAACGGGCCTTTCCTTCAAAATTGTAAGAAAAATCAATTTCTTTTTCTCTTAAAAATCTCTCTTTTAAGGACGGGGCTTGGGTTTCATTCATTAAACAAAAAGCCAACTCCTCGCAATCTTCTGGTAAAAGTTCTTTTTCTTTGACTAGAGGTAAAAGACTACCGGCAATCCTCAAAACTGGTGGCGCTCCAACTGATAAATGTAAATCCGATGCCTGTTCTTTTATTGTGATTTCAAGATATTTTTTTAATTTTTCTTGATAATTTACCATAATTTTATTTTAAGACTTTATTTATTTCTTCCACCACTTCACTGGGAGTGTAATGGGCTTTAATTAAATACTTTTCTGCTCCCAATCTCAAACCTTTTTCGACTTCTTCTTTTTGGCCAAGATTTGATAAGATAATGATTTTTAATCCCTTCAAATTTTTTATTTTCTCTAAAATTTCCCAACCATCGATCTTTGGTAAAACAATATCTAAAACTAAAAGATCAAATTTTTTTTCTCTCAATTTTCTTAACCCTTCCTCGCCACCGGTCGCCACATCAATCGAAAAACCTTCTTCTTTGAGTTTGGTAGTGTAAATATCAAGTAGAAATGGGTCGTCCTCTATTAATAATATTGATTCCATATTACTTTTCTTCTGCTACTCTGATAACTTCCTCAATAGTTGTAATTCCATCTAAGACCTTCAATATGCCATCCTGTTTCATGGTGAGCATTCCTTGTTTTTTTGCCTCCTCCAAAATTTTTGCTTCCGATGGCTCTTTCAAAATTATTTCAGCTAATTGGGATGTCATTTCCAAAATTTCAAAAAGGGCAATCCTACCAGAAAAACCGGTATTATGACAATCCCGGCAGCCCACCGGTTCAAAAATAGTTAGAGGTTCATTTATCTTAATTTCTTTTTTAACTTTCTCAGGAAGATTATCAATTTCTTTTAAAATTAAATCTCTAATTTCTCTTTTCGGTTTAATTTTCTTTTTGCAATTTTGGCACAATTTTCTCACTAACCTCTGGGCAATGGCCAGACTTAAAGCCGGGGGGAGCAAAAATGGCTGAACTCCCAAATCAATTAATCTGGGAATTACGCCCAAGGCGTTATTGGTATGCAAGGTTGATAAGACAATGTGACCGGTTAAAGCAGCATGGGTAGCTAAAGCCGCAGTTTCTTGATCCCTAATTTCTCCAACCATAATGATATCCGGGTCTTGACGAACGATTTGTCTTAATCCCCGGGAAAAGTCATAGCCAATTTCCGGTCTCACCTGAGATTGATTAATTCCTTCAATAAAATATTCTACCGGATCTTCTAAGGTAACAATATTTACTCCCTCTTTGTTTAAAATCTGCAAAATGGCATATAGGGTGGTGGTTTTTCCACAACCAGTCGGACCGACTGATAGGATCATCCCATAGGGTTTCTCAGTTGCTGTTTTTACCACTTCAAAATTCCTACCGGATAACCCTAACTCTTCAAATTTCTTTAACCCAATTCTCGGGTCCAAAACCCTCATGGCTACTTTCTCTCCCATGGTTGTTGGAAAGGTTGAAACCCTAAAATCAATATCTCGGTCTTGGACTCTGGTTGAAAATCGGCCATCCTGAGGAATTCTGGTCTCATCAATTCTTAAATTGGCCAGGATTTTAATTCGGGAAACTATGGCTGATAAAAGTTTAATCGGTAAAAAAATAGAAGAATGTAAAACCCCTAAGGTTCTGAAACGAACTCTTAATTTATCTTTTAATGGCTCAATATGGATGTCGGAGGCCTCTCCCTCAACTCCGTATCTCAAAATGACCGCCACCACTTTTGAAACGGGTGCTTCTTCAACTAATCTTCCAATTTCAGCTAACTTCGGGACCTTTTCTACCTTTAATTCTGCTTCCAACTCTTCCAAGGCCTTTCCTACTTCCCTTTTTGGGGTTTTATATTGATTTAAAATATTCTTAAAATTGGTTTCAGTAATTAAAAAAACTTGATAGCTAAATTCTTCTCTCCTAGCCAAAAAACTGAGGGCTTCTTGAGCGCTCAGGTCTTCGGGATAAACCATGCCCACCTCTAAAACATTTTCTTTTTTGGCCAGGGAAACCATTTGATAGAAACTGGCGGTTTCTTCCGGAATTTGCTCTAAGATTTCAAGAGCAACTTCATCTGGGCTTATTTTTTTAAGTGGTATCTTCAAATAATCCGATTTCAATTCAAATAAAAAATCTTCAGAAACAATTCCCTTTTCCAAAATTAATTCCTCCTCTTTTTTGCCAGAGGTTTTCAGTTCCTCTTTTAAAGAATCTGCTCCTTTTTTGTTCAAAACTCCCTTTTTAACTAGTTCATCAATTAATGGCATATTTGTAGAAGCGGATCTACGCGGATATCAACGCGGATAAACGCGGAATTATTTAACGGTCTCAATTTGGTAGGGTAGAAAGGGGGTTTCTCGACCGATTGTGGTAGTTGGGCTCAGGGGAGGTATTTTTTCAATTGGCTGAAATTCTTCCAAAATTGGATTCTTCAAAGTTTCGAAATCTATTTTTATTTCTCTCTTCGGTTTGGAAATTACTTTTTCAGGGGGTTTTTCTTTGATAAAGAAAGCCCGCCAAATAACAAAGGTGGTAATTAAAATTACAACCAGAGAAACAATGAGCAAATATTTTTGTTTTTTTGTTTTTTCTAAGAAGAGTATAGCCATGTTAATATGAATAAACTTTTATTGTTATGTTAAAATTAAAAAGACCTTCTTTTTCTTTCGGCAAAGAAAAGGAAATATTCTCGACATCAATAAGCCGAGCCGATTTTTCTAAGATGGAAAGGAAATTTTTGAAATCTGGATAACTTCCGACTAAAAGAAAATTTATTCTCGTCTCTTTAATTTCCCCTTTTTCGAGTGGCACAGTCGAGGCTGGACTAATTCCTTTCAAAGAAAGACCTGATTGGCTGCTGGTTTTTTGAATAAAGTTTAAGAGTTCTGGTAAAGAAGGATTTTGGGGCAGGGCGGAATCAATTTTTGAAAGAGAGGTTTCATATTTTTTTAATTCCTCAGAGGTCTTTCGAAGGGTATCAAAATATTCTTCTTGAGAGGAAAGTTCTTCTTCTTTTCCAAGAATTTCTTTTTTTAAAGAATTGAATTTTTGGTATTTAGGAAAAATGAGAAAAGAGATCAAAAAAAGTGAGAGTAAAAAGATGATTAGAGTATAAAAAGAATAGTTTTTCATTTTAGTATTTAAAAATTTTGGGATTAAAAGAAAAATCTAAAAAAAATTCAATCTTTCCTTCTTTGGTAATAGAAACCTGAGTTAAATCCAGCTTCTCAACCAAAAGTTCCTTTTCAAAAATTGCCAGTTGCTGACCTAAGGTTACAAAACTATCACACTCGCCAGAAAGCTTGGCTGTTGAATTTAGAGAATTTAAATTAATTTCGGAAAAGAAAACCTGCGGATGAGTGTTTCTCTCAAAAAATTCAAAGATTTTTGAGGGGATAAGATGTTTTTCGACGAGCGGGGAAAAGTCTTTAATTTTTTTCTGATCATTCAGGATTTCTTTTTCCAGAGAGCTCATTTCCGGAGTTTTCCCTTTGCCAAGAGTTTCTTCTAAATTTGAGAGAGTATTTTCTGATTTTTTTTCCAAAGAGGTTAAAATAAAACAACCAAGGAGGAGCCCTAGAAAAAGAAAAATTGAAAAATAAAATAATTTTTTTCGTGCACTGGGTATTTTTTCAATTGTTTTTGGTATGATTTCAACAGACATAAAGTTATTCAAAGCCTCTTAAAGCCATGCCGACAGCAATGGCATATGAAGGTCCCATTTTTTTTAAGGCTTTCTCGAGAATTGGCGGATAAAAAATTTTTAAAAAGGGATTAGCAATTTCTACTTCCTTTTTAAAATAATTTTGAAAATACTCCAAAATACCGGGCATCAAAGCCGTCCCACCGGCTAAAATAATTTTATCAATTTCTTTTCCTTCTTTCAAATAAAAGTTTCTAAAAATCTTTTCACTCTCTCTCAAAATAATGTCAATTGAAGGAAGTAAAATCTCTCTAATATCTTTTGATTCCAGGGGAAGTTGAAGAGGGGAAAATAAAATTCCGTATTTTCTTTTTAAATTTTCAGCCATTTCTTCTTCCATCTCCAATCCTTTGACTATTCTTTCAGTGAAATCATCTCCTGAGATATCAAAACTGTAGGAGATTTTCAAAACTCTTTTTTCAATTATACTACAGGTTGTGGTCCGAGCGCCAATGTCAATCAAACCAATCAATCTGTTTTCCTTTTTTTCAATCAGGGATCTCATTAAACCAAATACTTCCGCTTCCAGGGCTAAAAGTTTTAAATTCGAAAGTTCAGCAATCTGTTGATATTGATTAATAATCTCATTAGGAACGGCGACTAAAAGAATTTTTAATCCCCCACCGGGGCCCTGGTAGGAGACCCTTCCTTCTATTAACTGCCAATCCAATGTTACCTCTGACAAGGGTAAGGGAATATGTCTTCTGGCCTCAGCCTGCACTGCCTGGGGTAATTCTTCGGCTGTCATTGATGGTAACTCGAAGGTGGTGAAAAGGGTGGTAAAATCTGGGATGGAAAAAATAGATTCTTTTGTCTTAATCTTGGCCTCTTCCAAAACTGCTTTTATCGCTCTGGAAATATCGTTTGCCGAAAGCAAAAGGGTACTTTTTTCAAATGTTCTGAATGGCTTTTGATAAAGAACACGGGCAGCCATTTCACCATAATTTTCCAATTTTATTCTTCCAGCAAAAGAACTCAATTCAACTATTTTGATAGCCGAAGTACCAATATCTATCCCTAAAAATTTTTTGGGCAAAAGTTTTGGAAATCGCATTTTATGCTATTATATCATAATTAGTCAAAGAGATAAATCTCTTTTCCACCCTTCGCTGCGACTCGGGTAAATGAAAATGAAAGAAAATATTAAAAGTTTTTTATTAAATATCTTCTTCCCAAAATTTTGTTTGAATTGTCAAAGGGAAGGAAGTTTTTTATGTGAAGATTGCCAGGCCATCCTTGATATTTCCAGTTCCCATCAAGAATTTCAAACCGGAAATCTTTCCGATTTATATTATCCCCTGGAATATAAAAATCCTCTAATTAAAAATTTGATAAAGCGTTTCAAATACGAACCTTTTGTTAAAGAACTGGCAAAAGATTTAGCTTCTCTTATTATAGCCCATTTTCAATTACTTGATCCCCCACCAAATTTTGGTGGAGGAGATTATGTTTTGCTGCCGGTTCCTTTAGAAAAAAGAAAATTAAAATGGCGGGGATTTAACCAGTCCGAAGAGATTGGAAAAGAAATTTCAAAATTTCTGAATATCCCTTTAATCAATGATATCTTATTTAAAATAAAAGAAACCCCACCCCAGGTAGAGCTTTCAGAAAAAGAAAGAGAAGAAAATATCAAAGGAGTTTTTATGATAAGGAATAGAGAAAAAATTTCAGGAAAAAAAATTTTATTAGTTGACGATGTTTATACAACCGGCGCAACAATGGAAGAGTGTAGCCAAGTTTTAAAGCGACCCACCAAAGGTGGGTACCCCGGGGCAAAAGAAGTAATTGGAATAGTTATTGCTCGCGCCGCCCCCGGCCAAGACCAATTTAAAAATGTTCAATGAATTTCCAATTCATTTCACCTCGAGATAAATTTTCAATTTATCTCGATGTTTAAACAAATATCCGGAATGAATCCGGATTTTTTAATTGCGGTGGGGGTGAGATTCGCCCCGCCCCTTTTTATTTTACGGAGGAGGCAGGATTCGAACCTGCGGTCGCCTTACAGCGACTCCGCATTTCAAGTGCGGTGCAATCGTCCACTCTGCCACTCCTCCTTAAAAGGGGCGGGGTTCAAGACCGCTTGGGACAACCGCTCCCTACCCCTCCAGAAAAATAAAATTTATTTTCGTATATTTTATTTAAAAATTTCTTTAAATACTCCCTCTAATTTACTATCTATACCGCCAGATAACTTACCATGAGGTATTTTAAGGTGGTCCAGGACGGTTTCAAAACGCTTAAAACCACCGGCGCTTCTTAATTCCACCCATTCAACCCTCAAACTATCGAGTTGCTTCTTGTTTGTTTCTGAAAGTTTATCTGCTACAAAAACTTTACTACCTCTTGCAATTACGGCGTCTGCGCTTTCGGGATTACCTCTACCCATTAACTTTACCTCACACTTATTTTGTTTTCCTCCATCAATTAAGTAAAAATCAATTTCTCTCTCAAAATCCGCATCTTCCACTGCTTTCCCTTTAATTTTTACAGCGTAATTTCTATCAGAAACTCCGTAAAGCTTACATAGTGTTTGCATTAAAGGTTTCTCTACTCTTTTCCCGGCAGTACTCCATAACCCGCCCCTCAACGCTGCTCTTTTCACGGCAAGGGTATTTATAACAATCAAACTTTCACTAATATTTAAATCAACGCTAACCCCTTTCAATTTAATAGTTAAAGTAAGACCAAGATCGTGTTCAGTATCAACAAGATCCTTTATGACTCTATAAAGAGTATCATAATGTTTATTTGAGGCGTCAATAACAATCTCTTTTGTTGAAGAATTAAACATATTATGAATCGTTTTTTCATTCAAACCAGAATTAATTGCTATGTCTCTAGCTGGAAGCGCGGGATTAAGAAACTCCTTTTTATACCAATCAACAGTTATGTTTTTACTTTTGAGTTTTGCGTCAACAACTTTTTTGAAAAAATCAACAGCGAATTGTAAAAATTCAGCATTGATTAGAGTTACTACCTCGATACGATAGTCCTCGCCCTTTAGTAATTTCTTGATTATGTTTTTTGCTACTTGTTCTGTTATTGTCATATTTTTTCTTTAGATAACGAAATAAATGTTTTTATGTCAACAAAATTCGGTTGACCCTTTTTAAAATTAAATAAGTTATTAGTTTTATTCAACTCCTCTTTAATTCTGTTAATATACTTGATTTCTATTTCGGTTAGAAAAAAATTTCTGTTTAGATTAATAGCCGCCTTTCCGAGCGTTCCACTACCAGCAAAAGGATCAAAAATTAAATCACCTACAAAAGAATAGAACTTAACTACTCTGTTACACAATTCGAGCGGAAAAACTGCACTATGTACTTTATCAAAAGTCGGGTCAATACGCCAAATATTTGTTGTTTCATATTTATCCATCACTTTGCTTTTTTTAACTTTATCCCAACTATATTGCCAGATATTCCAATCAATTAGCTTATCGGTTTTTTTTCTATAAACCATCAGCATTTCTGAGACCGCGTTTGGTTTATATGCTAAAGGTTTTCTATGTTGAAAAAAACCAGCATTTCTATTTTTTACACATGCTTCCGGTTTAACCCATACAATGTCATCGATGAATTCCCAACCCATTTTTACCAACAATGGGTGAATATCATAAGGGATAGGATATCTCTTGCTGGCATGGGCTCGGCTTATTCTGGGAATAATAATCGGGGAAGTGTTAAGTACAAAAAATCTACCTTCTTTCGTAACACGATGAACCTCCTTAAATACTCTTTCTAAAAAACTTAAATATTCATCATAGCTTTGATAAATAGAATAATCTCTAGCATTATAATAAGGTGGCGAAGTAAAAGTTAAATGGATAGACTCATCTGGTACATAGCGTAATATTTCTTGGACATCACCATGTACAACAGTGTTTCTCAAATAATTAGGAAATTCGTCGTGTTTTTGAGAACTGTTTGATTTATAACAAAATCCATTTACTTCTTTGTTTATAACTTCTTTAATCATTTCATTCGGGTGGTTGATTAATTTTTTTAATTCTTGTTTTACTTCATCTCTTTGAGAAAAAACAAGCAAACCTCTAATGGCTTGCATAACAACTTTTGGGTCTTTATCTTCCAAGAGTTTAATTAAAATAGGTATTGCTTTTTCGTTTCTTAATCTCCCGATAGCAGAAACCGATTCTCTTCTTACTTCGGTGCTTTCATCTGAACTGGCGTATTTAATAAAAGTTGGTAATAAAGAAACATCGCTCATTTTTGCTAGATTCTTTATTGCAAGAGATCTAATATTTTCATTGGAATTAGTTAACAAATTCAACAAGGGTTCTCGGCTATAACTATTTTCTAATCTACCCAATTTTTCTAGTACATAAACAATCGTTCCATCGTTTTGATTTTGCAAAAAAGAAAAAAGGGCTTCCGTGTCATTTTTCAATTCATCAATTAGTTCTTTGTTTACTTGTTTGCTTAATATTGCCCGATTCATAGTTTTTATTAAATCCTCAATAGAAACTCCAAGCACTTTGGCGATTTTTGCCATTTTCCTAACTGGCGGAGGAGGTGGGACTCGAACCCACAGGCCGCTTTTTAGACGGCTACAGGTTAGCAACCTGCTGCAATACCATTATGCGACTCCTCCCAGTATTTTCATTTTACTTCCTAAAATTAATTAAGTCAATTGATTTTAAGTGAAATTTATGATAATTTAGAAAGTAATTGCCCTCGTAGTTTAATGGATAAAACGGGAGTTTGCGGAACTTCAGATAGGGGTTCGATTCCTCTCGGGGGCACATGGATTTAACTACTCCTATTGAGGAAATCCCCCGGATTGGTCCCCAATATCAAAAAAGATTAAAGAGAATGGGGATAAAAACAGTCCGAGATCTTTTATTTCATTTCCCCCATCGCTATGAGGATTTTTCAAATATCATTCCAACTAGCCAAGCCGAGGCCGGCGGTCCTTTTTGTTTTCAGGGAAAGATTCTGGAAATAAGAAATTTAAGGACTTTCAGAAAAAAAATGATTATCACCCAAGCCACCCTCGGCGATGAATCAGGAAAAATAAAAGTAATTTGGTTTAATCAGCCCTATTTAATAAATACTTTAAAAAAAGATGAGTTTGTCTGTTTGGCCGGAAAGGTGACTAAGAAAAATAGCTCAAAATATTTATCTAATCCGGCTTATGAAAAAATTTCCGACCCCAACAGCGTCTTTAAAAATGGCTATAAACAAGACCTAACTCATACTGGCAGATTAATCCCGGTCTATCCGGAAACAGAGGGGGTTTCTTCAAAATGGTTAAGATTTATCATAAAACCACTTCTGACAAAATTAAGCGATAAAATTCCCGATTCTCTTCCGGAAAAGATCATAAAGGAAAATAATTTTCTTCCTGTCCAAAAAGCTCTTTGGCAAATTCACTTTCCCGATTCTCTGAGAAAAGCTGGGGAAGCAAAGAGAAGATTTTCTTTTGAAGAGATTTTTACAATTTCTCTTTTTGTTTTAAGAGAAAGAATGAAATTGATGAAAGAAAAGGCAATGGCCGTGCCAATAAACCTTGAATCCATTAAAAAATTTACCGAGGGGTTGCCTTTTAATTTAACTGACGACCAAAGAAAATCAGCCTGGCAGGCTTTAAAAGACATGGAAAAGACTCAGCCGATGAACCGTTTATTAGAAGGCGACGTTGGGTCTGGCAAAACAATGGTCGCAATGATCACCGCTTTAAACGCGGTGAAAGCGGGTTATCAGATGGCCTTTATGGCACCGACTGAAATTTTAACCAAACAACATTTTAAAACGTTTAGCCAGTTTCTAAAGAAAATAAAAATTAATATCGGATTAATCACTGGCAAAGAAAATTATTTTAAAAACAAAAAAATTTCTCGGAAAGAACTTTTAGAAAAAACAAAAAATGGAGAAACTGATATTTTAATCGGCACCCAGGCTTTGATCCAAAACCCAAAAACTTCAAGAAAAGATTTGGGGGTAAAATTTAAAAATTTAGCTTTAGTGGTAATTGATGAACAACACCGATTTGGCGTAGAACAAAGGGCCCACCTTTGCCACACCCGCTCGGACGGGTACCCGAAAACCATTCCCCATCTTCTTTCAATGACTGCCACCCCTATACCCCGAACATTGGCTTTGACCATTTATGGCGACTTGGATATTTCTTTAATTCAAGAATTACCAAAAGGAAGAAAAAAAATAATTACCAAAGTTATCCCGCCCCAAAAAAGAAAAGAGGCTTATGGGTTTATTAGAGACCAGATAAAAGAAGGAAGACAGGTCTTTGTTATTTGTCCAAGAATAGAGCCTTCGACGATGAATCCTGAAAAAGAATTTAATCAAACAGAACCGCTTAAGGGAGAATGGCAATTAAGCTGGGCAGAGGTAAAAGCGGTAAAAAAAGAATTTGAAAAACTTTCAAAAGAAATTTTCCCCGATTTAAAAGTAGGTCAGCTACACGGGAAAATGAAAACCGAGGAAAAAGAAAAAGTAATGAAAAAATTCCAGGAAGATAAAATCGATATTTTAGTTTCAACTTCGGTAGTGGAAGTAGGAATAGATATAGCCAATGCTTCTATAATGATGATTGAGGGAGCGGAAAGATTTGGTTTGGCCCAACTTCATCAATTTAGGGGAAGGGTGGGAAGATCGGTTTTTCAATCTTATTGTCTTCTTTTCACCGAAATGTATTCAAAAACTATAAACGCCAGATTAAGAGCGTTGGTTTCTTGCGAAAATGGTTTTGAATTGGCCGAAAAAGATTTGGCGATTAGGGGACCAGGCGATTTTGAAGGCAAAAGGCAATGGGGAATTCCGGACTTAGCTATGGCTTCTTTAAAAGATATTTCCCTGGTTGAAAAAATAAGAGTCCAGGCCAAAGAAATTTTAGCCGAGGACCCCCAATTAAAAAACGAGCCCTTACTGAAAGAAAAATTAGAAGAATTTAGAAAAAGAATTCATTTAGAATAAGGCCATTTTTCTATCATCAGGCACTTTTTTTTATTTTTAATTGGCAGGTTTTGATAAATCTCTTCGGTAATAAAAGGGATGAAAGGATGTAAGAGTTTAAGATTGGTTTTTAAAATTTCCAAAAGCAAATATTGGCTGCGGCTCTGGTCCTTTTTATTTTTGCTTTGAAGGTGGGGTTTTTGTTCTTCAATAATCTTGTCGCAAAAGTTGTGCCAGAAATAATGATAAATTTTTTCAGCCGCTTTATAAAACCTGAACGATTCCATTAATCCGGTAATTTCTTTGGTAAATCCCTTCAAGTATTGGAGGATTTTTTTATCTTTTTCTGTAAGTTTTGGCTGGGTTTTTGGATTAAAATCGGTAAGGTTCATTAAAACAAAGCGGCTGGCATTCCAAATTTTGTTAATAAAGTTCCGCTGGCCACGGATTTTTTCTTCATAAATAATAGGGTCGTTGCCAGGCGTATTCCCGGTCACCAATGCTATTCTCAGAGCGTCGGTACCATAAATATCCGCTACTCCTAAAGGATTAATAACGTTTCCTTTTGATTTTGACATTTTTTGTCTTTCTTTATCACGGACTAAACCGTGCAAATAAACATATCTAAAAGGAACTTTTCCGGTGACATATATTCCAAGCATGATCATCCTGGCTACCCAAAAAAATAAAATGTCCCAACCAGTCTCCATTACGGTCGTAGGGTAGAATTTTTTAAAATCTCCTTTTTTAGTTGTCATTAAAGTAGCAAATGGCCATTGACCGGAAGAAAACCAGGCATCAAATACGTCACCCGTAATATTCTCTTTGTCTGGAATTTTTATCCCCCAGACAATTTGCCTGGAGATATTCCAGTCCTTAATGTTTTTCATCCATTGAAAGAAAATCTTCTTAAAACGCCTAGGAATAAATTCAATTTTCCCCTCTTTAACAGCTTCAACAGCCATATCTCTTAAAGAAACCCCGCCTGATTTTTGGGGCTCAGTCATTTTAATAAACCATTGATTGTCTGAAACCATAGGCTCAATTACCGTTCCACATTTATAACAAACCGCCACCTGGTGTCGGTAATCGGGATCAGTTTTCTCAAGCAGCCCCATTTTTGCCAAATCTTGAACTACTTTTTCTCTCGCCTCTTTAATTGTCAAACCAGAATAAGGACCGGTTTTTTCAGTCAGTTTACCATTAAAATCAATAACTTGTTTGATTTCTAAATTGTGTCTCTGGCCAATCTCAAAATCGACCGGGTCGTGAGCTGGAGTAACTTTAATTACCCCCGTACCAAATTTAGGGTCAACTGATTCATCAGCAATCACTTTAATTTTGAAAGGACCTAAAAGTCCTTGGGCTTCAATTTCTTTTCCGATAAATTTTTGATATCTTTTGTCTCTGGGATGAACGGCCAAAGCCGTATCCCCAAATTTGGTTTCTGGTCTCACCGTTGTCAAAGTAAAGGGTCCGTATTTTATATAGTAAAGAGGGTCTTTTCTCTCTTCGTGTTTTACTTCCAGATCCGAAAGAGAGGTTTGATGCCGGGTACACCAATTGACAATTCTTTTTCCTTTATACAAAAGTCCGTCTTTTTTCAATTTTTCAAAGGTTTGATAGACAACTTTAATAATATCTGGATCTAAAGTAAATTTTTCTCTTGACCAGTCGCAAGAAACCCCCAATTTTTTAAGTTGCTCTTCCATTATTTTTTTATTTTCTAAAGTAAATTGGAGCATTTCTTGATATAATTTTGCTCGAGGAATTTGAAATCTTGAGCGTCCTTCCTTTTCTAATTTTTTGTCGAAAACTACCTGGGTTTCAAACCCAGCATGGTCGGCTCCAGGCAACCACAAAGTTTTTTTGCCTCGCATTCTCTGATATCTAATCATAATATCCTGAAGGGTAACAAAAACGGCATGCCCAATATGAAGGGAACCGTTAGCATTGGGAGGCGGCATAATAATAGTAAAGGTTTTGGGACGCCGGCCGGGTAGTTTATCAGGATTAAAAAAACCAGACCTCAACCAGAGATTATAAATTCTATCTTCAACTTTTTTTGGATCGTAAACTTTGGAAAATTTCATAAATTTTTATCCTATTTTTAAATTAGCATTGGCTTTTATTTTTTCCAAATTATATTTCTCTCCTTTCAAATAATGAAAATATCCTGCCACCCCCACCATCGCTGCGTTATCAGTACAAAACTGGATATTGGATATTAGATATTGGATATTAGGTAATTCTTTTTTAATTCTCTTTTGGAATTGTTTTCTTAATTCTCGATTGGCAGCAACTCCCCCACCTAAAATTATTACTCTTGCTTTAAAATTTTTGGCTACTTTTAAAGTTTTATAAATCAAAACATCAATGACCGCCTGCTGGACTTCCTTTGTCATTTCTGGAATGTAGATTTTCGATTTTCTAACTTTTGATGGGCGATTTTTGAAATCATAAAGCACTGCCGTTTTTAGTCCACTAAAACTGAAATCATAATTTTTCTGATAAATCATCGGTCTCGGTAATCTAACTTTGAACTTTGAACTTTGAACTTTGAACTTAGCGGCTTCAGCCGCTATGGCTGGTCCTCCCGGATATCCTAACCCTAAAATTCTGGCTGCTTTATCTAAGCATTCGCCAGCCGCATCGTCTCTTGTCTCACCAAGAATTTTGTAATTGCCAAAATTTTTCATTAGAATAAGTTGAGTGTGTCCTCCTGAAACAACTAAACAAATTGCCGGAAATAATTTTTCAATTTCAATCTGTTTAACATTCCATGTTAAACAGTTAGCGAAGATGTGAGCCTCAATGTGATTTACAGGAATAATAGGCAATTTCAACTCTTTGGCCAATTCTTTGACGAAGTTCACTCCCACCCAAAGACAGGGTTCTAATCCCGGTCCTACCGTTACGGCAATGAAATCAATTTCCTTTACAGAAATTTTCGCTCTTTTTAAGGCTTTTTCAAAAACGATAGGCAAGTTTTTCTGATGTTCCCTTTTGGCTAAAAAAGGATAAACTCCCCCATATTGGGCATGGATTTTCACCTGTGACGAAACAATATTGGATAAAATTTTCAATTTCACTACACCACTCCCTCCACCCTCCCCCCTTCGGCGGACCCCTTCTTTTTCAATTTTCAATATGGCGACAGAAGTATCGTCACAAGAAGTATCTATTCCCAAGATTATCATAGTGGTAATCCAAGTTAGTCGCTCGCCCTCTCCAGAACTTCGTTCTGGCGCTCGGCTTCGCCTCGCTTCGGGCTCGCTCTTTAAAAGCCGAACGCAGTGAGGCGAAAAAGAGATTTATCTCTTTGACCACCCTCGGTTTTTAATATTTTCCTATACGGGGAGGGCGAAGAAGACTATCGCTTCTTCTTCCGCCTCGTTGCCACTCGGCAACCGAAGGGTTTCCCCGACCCTCTTCCGATATGGAAAGTTAGGGAGTAATTAGTTATTCTAATCTTTTTCTTGCTTTTTTTCAATTTTTTGGTTAAAATGATTTTGATTTGGCCTATTCATTGGCTTGTTGTAACAAGTCAATGACGGCCCGATCAAAAACTTTTAAAAAAGTTTTTGATATAGGGCGCCATCGTCTAGTGGTTAGGACAGCAGGTTTTCATCCTGCTAACATGGGTTCGACTCCCGTTGGCGCCGCATGCGAAATTACCTAAATATTTCCCGAGCCAAGGATTTAGAGAATAAAAAAGAAAAAATTTTATATCGCCTCCTAGAAATCTTTCCAGGATTTCTCTCTTGGGGGATTTTAATTTCGACAATTCTTTTGTCTTGGTTAGCACCGGTAGTGATGGCTATCTTTATTATTTTATTCGACCTTTATTGGTTGCTCAAAATTTGTTATCTTTCTTTTCATCAGGTTTCTTCTTTTTGGCAAATGAAAAAAAATTTAAAAATTGATTGGCTAGAAAAACTTAGTCAAATGAAAAATTGGCAAAAGATTTATCATTTAATAATTTTGCCCTTCTATAAAGAGAAAAAAGAGATAGTTGAAGAGTCTTTAAAAGCGATATTAAATTCAAAATATCCCAAAGACAAAATGATGGTTGTGTTAGCAACAGAAGAAAGAACGGGCAAAGAAATTCAAATAATGGCAAAAGAAATTGAAGAAAAATTTTCCAAAAAATTTTTTAAATTCCTGGTTACCAGCCATCCAAAAAATCTTCCTCAGGAAATAGCCGGCAAAGGCTCAAATGTAGCCTGGGCGATAAAAGAAGCAAGAGAAAAAATCATTAAACCTCTGAAAATTCCTTCAGAAAATATTATTGTTTCCAACTTTGATATCGATACCAAACCTTATCCTCATTACTTTTCTTGTCTCATATTTCATTATTTAACAGCCAAAAAACCTCAAAAGTCTTCATATCAACCCATTCCTATATATAATAATAATATTTGGCAAGCCCCGGCTTTTTCGAGGGTAGTAGCAACATCGGGTACCTTTTGGCAAATGATGCAGCAGGAAAGACCGGAGCTATTGTCAACTTTTTCTTCTCACTCTCTACCTCTCAAAATTTTAGAAGAGGTTGGTTATCCCAAAAATGTTGTTTCCGATGATTCAAGAATTTTCTGGAAGGCTTATCTTTTTTATAATGGTGATTATCGGGTGGTTCCCCTTTATTATCCCGTTTCAATGGATGCAGTCTTGGCTAAGAATTTACCGCAGACAATAATTAATCAATATAAACAACAAAGAAGATGGGCCTGGGGATGTAGTGATATTCCTTTTTTGTTTTTTGGTTTTTTAAAGAACAAAAAAATATCTTTTTTTGAAAAATTACGCCACGCCATCAATATTTTAGATGGCTTTTGGTCCTGGTCGGATTCTTCTCTCTTGATTTTCTTTTTGGGCTGGTTACCTTTAATTTTAGGGGGAGAAAAATTTAATATCACTCTTTTGAGTTATAATTTGCCGAGATTGGTAAGCAATTTAATGACCTTGGCTATGGCTGGAATGATTATTTCCGCGGTTTTGAGTTTTAAAATTTTACCCCCCAAACCAAAAAATTCGAATTTTCTAAGAGACTTTTCAATGACTTTTCAATGGTTATTACTACCAATTACCCTGATTTTTTTTGGAGCCATACCAGCTTTGGATGCTCAGACAAAATTGATGTCTGGGAAACATCTTGATTTTTGGGCAACAGAAAAAATGAGAAAATAAAAATTAAATGAATTACTTCAGTTATCTCCTTTACATTGTTTTTGGAATTTTGCCCAGTCTCATCTGGCTAAATTTTTATTTAAGAAGAGATGTAAGGCCAGAACCAAAATTGATGATTTTAAAAATTTTCTGTTACGGGATGCTGGTGACCCTTCCAGCAATTTTTCTGGAAAGGGCAATTTTTGGCGAATTTTCAAAATTAAATTTTTCTTCCTCAGTTATCTTCATTTTAGATATTTTTTTAGGAGTAGCTTTGGTTGAAGAATTTTTAAAATTTTTGGTGGTGAAAGAAAAGGTTTTGCAAAACCCCGAATTTGATGAACCAATAGATGCTATGATTTATATGATAATTGCCGCCCTGGGATTTGCGGCTGGAGAAAACATTTTGATTTTGCTGCCTTTGCATCCGCTCAGCAGCTACCCGGCTTTCTTTAGTGAAATTTTTGGTGTTTCTCTTTTGAGATTTTTAGGAGCGACTTTTTTACATGCCTTAACTTCAGCCATAATTGGTTTTTTTATTGGATTGTCCCTTAGGCCGAGACGGAAGGAATGGAGCTTAATATTTTTTGGTTTAATTTTGGCTATCCTCTTGCATGGACTTTATAATTTTTCTATTATGAAAGGTGAGGGGAGTTTAAAACTTTTAATTCCGCTTTTACTCTTGCTAATTTCAGCTATCTTTGTTTCATTTGGTTTTAAGAAATTAAAAAAATAAAATATAATCCGAATATTACGAATTAAATGCGAATACAACGAATTAATTCGCGGCATTCACATGTCATTCGTAGATTAGTATTATGCCTTCTTTTTTCGAAAAATTAAAAAAGGGAATGGGGATTGAAATACCCGCCGAGAATGAGGAAAAAATCGAAGAAAAAGAAAAACCAAGAAAAACAAAGGTAAAAAAAATAGAAATTAAAGAACCTTCGGCGAAACCTATTGCCATTGAACCCCCGGCAGAGAAAAAAACTACCAAAGAAGTGGAAAAACCCTCCTTCAAAAAAGCTACGGACTCCAACCTTCCCGCCACCCTCCCGCCTTCGGCGGGCCCCTCGGACAAGGAATCTTGGTTAGAACCGGTAGGACAATTGGCAGTGGATGTTTATCAAACAGAAAATGAATTAGTCATTCAATCAGCCATTGCCGGTGTAAAATCCGAAGATTTAGATATTTCTTTGGAAGGAGATGTAATAACAATTAGCGGAGAAAGAAAAAAACCGGTTGAGGAAAAAGAGGATTATTTTTCTCAAGAATGCTACTGGGGGAAATTTTCTCGCCAAATAATTTCGCCGGTTGAGGTTGACCCTAATAGAATCGAAGCCTCATTAAAGGATGGAATTTTAACCGTTAGAGCCCCAAAACTCTTGAAAGAGAAAAAGAGAAAGATTATAATTAAGGGATAAAAATTTCTAATAGGGGCCCATTCCGAGCGAAGCGAGGAATGGGAGGGTGGTGGATGGTTTGTAGTCTAAATCAAAAGCCGCCGGCTGGCGGCTTTTTGCTATGCCCTAGACAGTAATCGTACTGTCAGGCACCCTAAACAGTAATTGAACCGTCGGGTGCCCGATCAACGAAGTCGGTCTAGGGCACCCGATCGACAAAGTCGATTTAGGGTGCGGACGGTGGGACTCGAACCCACACGGGTTTCCCCATGCGGTCCTAAGCCGCACGCCTATACCAATTCGGCTACATCCGCCTGAGATAATTTTATCTCATTCCCTGCAAAAATCAACCCCGCCTCCTTTGGGGTTGATTTAATTTAAACTAATAAATTGAGTATTCTTTCGAACTCTCTTAAGAAAACTTCTTATTTTCTATTCTTACATACCCAATAATGCCTTTACGGTGCAGGTACGTTAAATAAATTGTCCTTTTATAAAAGCAACTATACCTTTTGCCAAAATGGCCACTATTATTCCTATCACGGCATACATTATCATCGATCTCGCCTTTTCAACTTTCTCCGCATCTCCGCCAGCGGTGACGAATGAAATACCTGCCCAAACAATAAAGACTGCTGCCACTGCTATTAAGATGTTGAACAGTATATCGGCAACCTTTCCTAATGCGGTCATGAGGTCAACTGTTGGAGCCTGGGCTAAGACTACTACCGGTAAAACTAAAATCGCTATTCCAATTAAACCTGAAATAAATTTTTTCATATTTTTTTATTTATTTTTATTCGACCTTTATAATATTATATTAAAATTAACTAACTTGTTGGAATTATAGTCTTTATCAAACTGACTAAACCTTTGGCGATTAAAAAGATGAGAATTCCAAGAAGTGCGTATAAAATTATCCTTTTTCCAGTCTCAATTCTTCCAGGATCTCCAGCTGCGGTAACAAGGTAAACTGCGCCACAGATTATTGCTGCCGGAGCTAAAACTATGCTAATATTGAAAAGGAAATCAATTATTCCATTTAGCAAAGTATCGAAATCCGGAGCTTCAATGGGAGGCGTAATTCCATTTGCGTCAACAATCAGGGGGATTAAAAGGAATATCAAAATCAATCTTAGCTTCATATATTTATTATATTTATTATTTTTGAAATATCAATCCCCAGTGGTAAAGACCGGCTTCAAATTCTTTTTCCAATTCTAAATCAAATTCTTTGGCATTTTTTTTCACTTCCTCGGCTGAAATTTTTTCTTTTGGCCCCAAAGGAGCATCAACCAGCCAATCAACCACCAAAATTTTTCCTCCCTTTTTTAAAACCCTTTTTCCCTCTTCTAAAACCTTCTTAATATCGGCAACCTCAAAAAGAAGATTGGTCATTAAAACTAAATCGCAAGAATTTGATAAAAGTTTTGATGTCTTTTCAACGTCTGATTTTAAAACTTCAATATTAAAAATTTTTTCCAACTTAATTTTAGCCCTCAGGGCTGATAAAGATTCATCTAAAATATCGATGGCAAAAACTTTTCCCTCTTCCAATTTTTTAGCCAGGGGTATTACCCAGCCACCCGAACCACATCCAAAATCAGCCGCTACCATATTCTTTTCAAGGTCCAAATGTTTTAAAATTTCAATTGGATTTAAAAAACCATTCATATATCGAGTTTTCGCCTAGCGAAAACGGAGATGGAGATGAGATTTATCTCATCGACTTTATATACATGTTGCCGAAGCAACTTTGTCACCGGCTTCCAATTTCATTATTCTTACTCCCTGGGTAGCTCTCGATAATCTGGAAATTTGAGAAATCTTTATCCTAATTACCTGGCCCTTTTGAGAAACAACAATTAAATCTTCTTCATTAATTAAAGCTTTTGAGGAAACCAAATTGCCAGTTTTTTGAGTCACTTGGGCTGTCTTAATTCCCGTCCCTCCTCGCTTTTGCAATCTATATTCCCTCAAATCAGTTCTCTTTCCATACCCGTTTTCCGTAAGTATTAATAAATAATTTTTTTCCTTTTGTTTTGGATTTGGGATTTGGGATTTGGGATTTTTAATTACGTCCATTCCTATCACTTCATCCTCCTTTCCCAATTTTATTCCTTTTACTCCAGCCGCCGACCTGCCCATAGACCGAATATCTTTTTCTTTAAATCTTATAGATTTCCCATTTTTCGTCACTAAGATGAGCTCATCTTGACCGCCAGTTTCAGAAATTTTTCGCAGTAAATCTCCTTCTTTCAGTAAAATGGCAATTAATCCTGAGCGCCGGACATTTTCAAATTCCGATATGGCAGTTTTTTTAATTATACCATTTTTGGTTACCATTACCAGATATTTTGTTTCTTCATTTTTAGCCAAAGGAATTAAAGATAAAACTTTTTCCTGAGGAGAAATTTCTAAAAAATTGAGGAGCCCTCGACCCTTGGTTACCCTTCCGGCTTCGGGAATTTCATAAACAGGGGTTCTAAAAACTTTTCCCGAATCGGTAAAGAATAAAAGGTTGTCATGGGTATTGGCAATTAAAAAGTGCTCAACAATATCTTCGCCAATTGTTTTCATCCCCAAAATTCCTTTCCCGCCTCGCTTTTGAATTTTATAATTTCTCGGATTTATCCTTTTAATATAACCCCCTTGGGTCAAAGTAATAATCGTTTCTTCTTGAGGAATTAAATCTTCGTCGGAAATCTCGCCCACTTTTTGGATATGAACTCTTGTTTTTCTTTCGTCCCCAAAATTTTCTTTCAGTTGAACCAGCTCCTTTTTAATAACTTCTTTTATTTTTTGAGGAGATTTCAAAATTGCCAAAAATTCCTTAATTTTCAAATGAGTTTCTTTCAATTCATCTTCAACTTTTTTCCTTTCCAACTTAGCTAATTGAGCCAATTTTGTTTCCAAAATGGCATTGGCCTGAATTTCATCCAATCGAAAACCCTTCATTAATCTCTTTTGAGCATCATTTCTGTCGGTTGACCCCTTAATAATTCTGATGACCTCATCAATATTTCCCAAGCATTTTTGAAGCCCCTCTAAAATATGGGCTCTTTCTTTGGCTTTTTCTAAATCATATTTTGTTCTTTTGAAAACTACTTCTTTTCGATGTAAAATAAAATAATTTAGTAATTCAACCAAATTTAAAACTTTTGGCTGGATTCCATCAATTAGGGCTAACATATTCAAATGAAAGGTTTTTTGTAATTCAGTAAATTTATAAAGTTGATTTAAAACTCTCTGGGGATTTGCCTCTCTGGAAAGTTCAACTAAAATTCTCATTCCTTCCTTGTCTGATTCATCTCTGATATTTTTAATGCCTTCGAGCTTTTTTTCGGAAACCAAATTGGCCAGTTGCAAAAGTAAAGCCGATTTTTGAACTTGAAAAGGAATCTCGGTGATGACAATTTGAAACCTTCCTCCTTTAATTTCTTCAATCTCAACTTTTCCCCGAGTTAAAATTGGTCCCCGGCCTTGAGAATAAGCAAAAATTATCTCTTTTTGGTCAAAGATTTCACCACCGGTTGGAAAATCGGGACCCTTAATAAATTTAAAAACATCTTCAATCCTATCAGCTTTTGGATGTTCTAATAAATAAATTAAGGCATCACAAACTTCCGATAAATTATGGGGGGGAATATTGGTAGCCATGCCAACCGCAATTCCCAAAGAACCATTTAATAAAAGTTGAGGAAGTGGCGAAGGTAAAACAGTCGGCTCTTTTCTCGTTCCGTCATAATTTGCTACGAAACCAACGGTGTTTTTTTCAATGTCCCTGAGCATTTCCTCACCGATTTTTGACAGCCGACATTCGGTATAACGCATGGCGGCCGGGGAATCATCAGTCGATCCCCAATTTCCTTGACCATCAATTAGAGGATAACGTAAAGAAAAATCTTGGGCCATTCTGGCTAAAGAATCATAAACAGCTATGTCTCCGTGGGGGTGATAGCGACCTAAGGTTGAGCCAACAACAGTTGCTGACTTTCTATACTTAGCATCGTGCCTTAATCCATCTTCTAACATCGCATACAAAATTCTCCGGTGAACCGGTTTCAAACCATCCCTGACATCAGGTAAAGCCCGAGAGACAATCACTGACATGGCATAGTCAATATATGACTCTCGCATCTCTTGAGTAATTTCTCGCGGCTTTATCTGTCCCAGGCCAGGATTTAAGATTGCCTTATTTAATTTTTTCTCTTCTTTCTTTTTCATAATCTGACGAATTTACAAATCAATACGAATGTCTAAATAAAATTATTTATTTAAATCCTCTAAAACTTTTATTAAATCTGGCGGCAATTCAGATTGAAATTCCATTTCCTCGCCATCAGGAAGTTTGATTTTTAAATAGGTGGCGTGTAAAAAATGCCTTTTTAAGCCTCCGGGCACTGGCTGATTTTTAAAGCCATAAATTTTATCGCCGGCAATGGGATGACCCAAATAAGCAAAATGGCATCTGATTTGGTGCTTTCTACCCGTTTTTGGCTCAACCTCAACCAAGGTATATTCTTTAAATCTTTTCAAAACCCGATATTCAGTAGTAGCTGTTCTTTTTCCCAAAGCTGCTGGCTCAAATGGCAAATAAATCTTTTGTTTTAAACGATTTTTTGGAGACCTGCCAATTAGGGTTTCAATTTTCCCTTTTTCATTTTTCAAATTTCCGCTGACCAAAGCCAAATATTTTTTCTTCACTCCTTTTCTTTTTTTAAACTGTTTTTGAAAAAATTCTAAATCCTCATCATTTTTCGCGAGCAAAAGTATTCCCGAAGTATCTTTATCTAAACGATGAACTCTTCTTTCAAAATCGTCAGCATTAATTCCGGCTGGTTTATCAATTACTAAGAGATGGTTATCTTGGTAAAGGATATCCACCTTAACCTGAGGCATATTTCCGGGCTATTTTAATAAAATACTCGTGGATTCTAAGATTATTCGTTAGTTCGGGATGAAAGGTTAAGGCTAAAATATTACCTTTTTTTGCTGCGATTATCTCGTTTTTGTATCTGGCCCAAATAAGGGTTTTCCCCCAAACTTTTTCTATAATCGGTGCCCGAATGAAAACTGTTTTAAAAGGTTTATTCCCGATGTCCGGTATTTTCACCTCAACCTCAAAAGAATTGACCTGTCTACCATAAGCATTTCTTAAAACCTTCATTTCCATTAACCCCAATAAAATTGTCTTAGTTTTTTCTACCTGCTCATCTCCCTTTTTTGCTAATAAAATGGCACCGGCACAGGTTCCCAAAATTGGCAATCCCTTTTTTGCCAGCTTTAACATCTCTGCCTGAATTTCAGTTTTGAGCATCAATTTATTTATCGTCGTTGATTCTCCGCCCGGTATCACCAATCCAGAAATACCTTCTAAATCATCTCTTTTTCTCACCTTTATAACCTCCCCATTAAATTTGAGTTTCTTCATTGCTTTTTCCAGAACCTCAATATGTTCAGAGACTGCACCCTGTAAAGCCAAAACTCCAAGTTTCAATTTCTTCATGTACTTTTGATTTGCATCAATTTTTCTTTTGGTAATTTTTTTATATCCAAACCCGGCATTGCCTCACCTAATCCTGAAGAAACCTCACCTATCAATTCTGGGTTGTCATAGTGCAAAGTAGCCTGAACTATTGCTTTAGCATATTTTTCCGGGTTTGAACTTTTGAATATCCCTGAACCTACAAATATACCGTCAGCACCCATTTGCATCATTAAAGCCGCATCAGCCGGGGTAGCAATGCCACCGGCCGCAAAATTAACTACTGGCAACCGGCCCAATTTTTTTGTTTCTTTAACCAATTCTACTGGCACTCGATATTCTCTGGCCTTTTTCTTTAATTCTCTTTCTGACATTTTTCCCAAAGCCAAAATTTCTCTTTTAATTATTTTCATATGTCTTACTGCCTCAACAACATTTCCAGTTCCAGGCTCTCCCTTTGTCCTGAGCATTGCCGCTCCCTCATTCACTCTTCTTAAGGCCTCTCCTAAATTTCTTGCCCCGCAAACAAAAGGGGTAACAAATTTTCTTTTATCAATATGCTCTTCGTCAACCGGAGTTAAAACCTCGCTTTCGTCAACCATATCTACGCCCAAGGCTTCAAGAATTTGGGCTTCGGCAAAATGACCAATTCGGCACTTTGCCATTACCGGAATAGTTACTGTCTCCATTATCTCTTTGATTTTTTGGGGATCGGTCATTCTGGCTACTCCTCCGGCGGCTCTTATATCAGATGGAACTCTTTCCAAAGCCATTACTGCCACTGCTCCGGCTTTTTCGGCTATTTTTGCCTGTTCAGCATTAACCACATCCATTATCACTCCACCTTTTTGCATTTTGGCAAATCCTCTTTTTAATCTTTCTGTTCCTCTCGCTTCCACAATCTTTTTTGTTATTTTCATAAAATTTTTGTTCATCTTAATTTTTTAAACGGTCTTTGACTAAATTAATTGCCCTAGACAGTAATTGAACTGTCGGGCACCCTAAACAGTAATTGAACCGTCGGGTGCCCGATCAACGAAGTCGGTCTAGGGCACCCGATCGACAAAGTCGATTTAGGGTGGGCACTGTAGGATTTGAACCTACGACCTTTCGCACGTCGAGCGAACGCGCTACCACTGCGCCAAGTGCCCGTGGGCACGGTTGGACTCGAACCAACAACCTCGGCCTTATAAGGACCTTGCTCCACCATTGAGCTACGTGCCCAAATTACACGCGCTTCACTTTTACTTTTATTGTTTTCACTTTTTCTGTCTCCTTTTTCCCAATCAATTTCTCAAACTCTTCTCTTTCAATCGTTTCTTTTTCAATTAATGTTTGGGCAATTTTCTCAAGTAAATTTTTCTTTTGAGCCAAAATTTTTTTCGCCTGGGTTTCAGCATCTTTAATGAATTTTGCCACTTCTTTGTCAATCTGGGTAGCTACTTTTTCTGAATAATTTCTTCCCGTTTCAAACTCTCTTCCTAAAAAAGCCAATTCTTCTCTTTCGCCAAAAGAAATCGGACCCAAAGAAGACATTCCATATTCTTTGACTAATTTTCGAGCCAGTTCAGAGGCCCTTTCTAAATCGTTAGCCGCACCGGTGGTGATTTCTCCAAATTTTATTTTTTCAGCGCAATATCCTCCCAAGAGAGTTGCCATTTCGGCCAAAAATTCTGATTTTGTTTTCATTTTCCTTTCCTCAGTCGGCATTTTTAAAGTATAACCGGCTGCCATTCCCCGGGCGATAATTGAGATTTTCCTAATTGGTTCAGCGCCGGGCAAGGAAGCAGAAACTAAGGCATGACCGGCCTCGTGATAGGCAGCGATCTCCTTTTCCTTTTTTGATAAAATATGTGACTTGCGTTCGGGACCCAATAAAACTTTTTCAATTGATTCTAATAATTCTTCTTGAAAAACCTGGCGTTTTACTTTCCTGGCTGCTAAAATTGCTGCTTCATTAACCACATTAGCCAAATCCGCTCCCGAAAATCCGGGAGTTCTTTCGGCCACTTCTCTTAAGTTAACATCTAAAGCCAAGGGTTTGCCCCGACAATGAATCTTCAAAATTTCTTCTCGGTCATTAATATCCGGTAAATCCAAAATAATTCTCCGATCAAATCTACCTGGTCTCAAAAGGGCCGGGTCAAGATATTCCGGGCGATTGGTTGCAGCGAAAACTAAAATTCCCTCTTCCCTTCCAATTCCATCCATTTCAGCCAATAATTGATTCAAAGTCTGTTCCCTTTCTTCATGGCCACCAGTTACCCCCATTCCCCTCACTTTTCCAATGCTATCTATTTCATCAATAAAAACGATTGCTTTCCCGGTCTTTCTGGCCTGTTCAAAAAGGCTTCTGATCCTGGCGCTTCCGACTCCTACGAAGAGCTCGATCACTTCTGACGCCGAAATTGAAAAGAAGGGAACATTAGCCGTAGAGGCAATTGCTTTTGCCAATAAAGTTTTTCCAGTTCCGGGAGCTCCTATTAATAAAACTCCTCTCGGAATCCTGGCTCCCAATCCCAAATATTTTTTTGGATTTTTCAGAAAATCCACTATTTCATTTAATTCCTCTTTGGCTTCTTTCAGGCCACCAACATCATCGAAACTAACTTTTTCTTTTGGTTGACCCTCAGCTCCAAATAATTTCGCTCTGGCTTTAGTAAAATCAAAGGCCTGGGTTGCTCCGGTTTTGGCCTGTCTGAATATCATCCAAAAAAAGAGACCGAAAAGCAAAAGGGGTAGAACAGAAAATAAAACCGGTCCCAACCAACTCCAGGTCGAGTTTGGTTCTGTTGCCACAATTTCTATCTTAGCCAATTTCCCGGTATCTACTCCGTAATTAATGAGAGATTGAGAAAGAGCCGCTTCGGTTTCTTTCCTCGATATCGCTTTTTTATCATCTTGATAGATTATTTCCAATTCATTTCCAGTGATGGTTATCGTTTTAACTTTATCCTGATTAATATCCGAAACTAATTTTGTCAGCGATATTTTTTCCACTTTTTCGAATGGTCGAAAAAATAAACTAAAAATAGCGGAAATCATCAAAAAAATGAGTATTATAAAGATAAAATTTTTAGCTAAGTTTTTCATAATTCTTTAACCAATCCTAAGCTCATTTTATGCTCCTTTTCATTAACTAATAAAATTTGAAACTTATATTTCTTACCTATTTTCAGGACGTCGGACATTTTCCCGGCCTCAAATTCTGAAATATGACAAAGCCCTTGAATTTCTGGCTGCCCCCTACCGGCCGCCCCAATTTGGACAAAGGCACCGAAGGGATTAAATTTAACTACCTTGCCCAAAACTATATCTCCTTTTTTATATTTTTTTTCAATACTTTGCCAGGGATCTTTTTTTAGAGCTTTTAAGGAAAGAAAAACTCGATCATTTTGAATCTCAATAATTTTTGCTCTCACCTTATCTCCCACCTTAACAATTTCGGTTGGGTCTTCAATAATCCTCCAATCCAATTCCGAAATATGAATTAAACCTTCCAGATTATCAAATTTTAGAAATGCTCCAAAATCAGTTACACCGCTAATTTCTCCTTTAACGATATCACCAACTTTATAATTTTTTAGGATTTCCTTTTTTGTCTCCAAAATTTTTGCCCTTTCTGATAAAATAATCTGTTCATCTCTTGGAGAAAAATCAAGAATTTTCACCTCCAGGGTTTGGCCAACGAATTTTTGGAGTTCTTTTAAGATTTTTATTTTGTCGGCGCCTTCAACTCTTGGATAGTGTTCCGGTGATAATTGGGAAACCGGTAAAAAGGCGGGAATATCAGAAACTTCGGCTATCAAACCTCCTTTATTGGCTCCTAAAATTTTTACTAATAAATTTTGGCTTTTTTCTTTTTTTTGTCGGATGATTTCAAAAGCCATTTCCCTGGAAGCCCCGCTCAGTGATAATTCGACATAGCCATCCTCATTTTCTAAATCAATTATTTTGGCAAAAACCTTATCTCCGATTTTCAATTCTTTTAATTTTTCTTTCGCTTCATAAAATTCCTTTCCATAAATTGTGCCTGTTCCAAATGCCCCCAAATCCAAAAAGAGGGCAGCTCTTTCTTTGCCAATAATTTTCCCCTCAACAATATCTTCAACTTTTGGCGGTTTTAATAAATCATTTTTTTCGAATATATCTTTCATAGTATTAATTAATATTACATATTTTATTGATTTTTTCAAGGGCTATGATAGAATTGAAAAGGCGAAGAGAACTTCGTTCTCTTCTTCGCCTACCCGAGTCGCAACGAAGGGTAGAGAAGAACGAATGTTCTTCGATTCGCTTCCTTAAGAAGCTCGGTATATGAATATTATTTGGCACGGACAGTCTTGTTTTCAAATATTAGCTTCTCGAAACAAAAACGGGCAGATTTCCATTGTTATCGATCCCTTTTCAGAAGAAATTGGTTTACGGCTTCCTAAACTTGAAGCTGATGTTATATTAGTGACCCATAATCACTATGACCACAATAATGTGAAAGCTGTTTTGGCACCCCCAAGTGCTTCCCAGCCTTTTTTAATTTCCGGTCCCGGCGAATACGAAGTAAAAGGAGTCTATATTAAAGGAATTCATTCTTGGCATGATGAGAAACAGGGAAAAGAAAGGGGCGAAAACACTATTTATACTATTGAGACCGAAGATTTAAAATTGTGTCACCTGGGTGATCTTGGTCAAAAGGAATTAACCGAGGAACAATTGGAAAAAATCGGTGAGGTTGATATTTTAATGATTCCGATGGGAGGAACCTATACAATTTCGGCCAAGGAAGCGCCAAAAATTATGGCCCAAATTGAACCCAAAATTACCATCCCGATGCATTATGCTCTTCCCAAGTTAAAAATTAAATTAGACCCTTTAGATAAATTTTTAAAAACATTCGGGATAAAGAATTTGGAGCCAATGAAAAAATTATCAATCAAAAAGAAAGATGTTTCACCAGAGGAAGCGAAAATAATTATTTTAAAACTATGAAAATAGAAAATTTCGTTAAATCGTTTAAAAAAGAAATCCCTGATATCCGGCCAGGCGATGAGGTTAGAATTTTTCAAAAAATTAAAGAAGGTGAAAAAGAAAGAACTCAAATGTTTGAGGGAATAGTTATTGCCGAAAAACATAGAAAAGAGATGGGAGCAACAATTACTGTTAGGAGAGAAATTTCTGGTGTCGGAGTAGAAAGAATTTTTCCCATCTATTTACCAACAATTGAAAAAATCGAAATTTTAAAAAGGGGGAAAGTGAGAAGAGCAAAACTTTATTATCTAAGAAAATTGAAGGGGAAAAGGGCAAAATTAAGAAGCGAAACTTTTGCAGTGAGTACCAATTTGGAAAAAGAGTAAGTTGAAAAATAAATGCGGACGTGGCGAAATTGGAACACGCGCTGCTTTGAGGGGGCAGTGGGAGTTAATCCCTTGTGGGTTCAAGTCCCACCGTCCGCACTGTGAAGAATTCAAAAACAAAAATTAGGAATTTTTCTCCTTCAGATTTAAAAGAAGTAATATGGATTGAAAAAATTTCCTTTCCAAATAGAAAACCTTACTCCGAAGATTACTTTAAAAGTCTTTATCAAAAATATCCAGAAGGATTCATTGTGGCCAAAGGGAATAAAGGGGAAATTAGAGGTTACACAATCGGTCAATCAAAGAATGAGTCAGCCGAAATTATTTCTTTAGCTGTAGATCCTATCTGGCGCAAAAAAGGTATTGGAAAGACTCTCACTAATTTCTTAATCAATAATTTTAAAGAAAAAGGGGTAAAAGAAATTTCTCTTCATGTCAGAATTAAAAATAAAGCTGGAATAACCCTTTACCAAAATCTCGGTTTTCAAATTTTAAAAACTATTAAAAATTATTATTCAAATGGCGACGACGCCTACTTGATGAAGAGAAATCTGGGCGCGTAGCTCAGTTGGTCAGAGCGTCTCGTTTACACCGAGAAGGTCTCCTGTTCGAGTCAGGACGCGCCCATAAAGAGAGAATTTAAAATTACTCTACCACCTAAAAGAGGTCTTGGGTTCAATCCCCTCTTTGATTCTTTTTATATTTTCTCTCAGGGCAAAAAGTAAAAAAGAAGCTCCTAAAAGCGCATAAATTTGATAAGGGAGAGGAAAAAAGATGGAAATAAAAATTACCAATATCCAGGGGAAGATAATGTTTGCCATACTAATTGTTTTTGTCAAAACTAAAATTAAAATCAAAATTGGTAAAAGTGGCAAAAAATATTTGGGACCAATTAAAACCAGAGTTGAGGCATAAAAAGTCGCGGCTCCCTTTCCTCCTCGGAATTTTAACCAAACGGGTAAGACATGACCAACTGTTGGTAAGAGAGCAACAATTATAATCTGCCAAGGGTTGAAAAGATAGGTTTTAGCTAAAAGAACAGGGATTATCCCTTTTGAAAAATCCAAAATTGCTGATATTGCTCCCCATCTCCAACCCAAAGCCCTGGCAACGTTTGTTGAGGTAGTGGATTTCGAACCAATTTTTCTAATATCAATTCCTTTTAATTTTCCAATGAGAAATCCAAAAGGAATTGAGCCCAAAAGATAAGCAAAGATTGAAAGTAAAATAAAATTATTCATAGTCACGTGTTCATCACCAGGTGATGAACATAATGATAGATTTTTTTATTAATTGGTGTTTCGACCTTGAATTTCTCGCCGAGTTTTATTACCACCCCATTATAGTATTCAATTTCATCAATATTTCCTTTTTCTTTACCTCCCCTTCCCTTAATTATTACTTTAGCTAGAGTTTTTCGAAAAATTTTCAAAATCGAGAGAGGCAAAAAATTGATCAAAATGGTGAAGAGTTTTATTGGATAATTATTAAAGTTCAAAAATTTTCCTCCACTTTTTCTTACTACTTTTATATATTCCCTTAAAGCTTTTATCTCTTCTTCAAAAATTTCTTTTTTCGCCAATCCTTCTCCAATTCCCAATCCCCTAACTGCCGCTACCATTCCAATCAAATTTAAAAAAAGTTTTGAATATTCCATATTTTTGATGTTTTCTGATGGAACTTCTTCTGCTTCAATTTTTGCTTTTTCAAAAATTTCTTTTATATCTTTTGTTTCTTTTGGCCCAGAGTAAATACCAAAAGCTAACCTAATTGGTAGAAAATAGTCTATGCAAATTTTACCATTTACTTCTTGACTATCTACCGGATTGAAAAGACTGAGCCTTATTATTCGAAGTTCTTCAAACCTTCTTTTTCCCAAAACCTCTTTTAATACCTCCTTTGCTTGGCTACCTGCCACAATCCCATTTTGTGACAAAACCAAAGAAGGAAGTTTCTCCTCCTCTTTAATTTTTTGATAATAATATTTAATTACCGGACCGACCGGATTTTTCACCGCCAAAAAGATAATATCAGGTAAAGAATTTTTTGGGAATTCGAAGTCTCTAATCACTTTTCCCTCAAATAAAATCGCGGGGTCCTCTCCTCTTTTAAGATAAAGTCTTTTCTCTTTAATAATATTTATATCTCTTTCTCTTCCAATCCCCAAAACATCGCCGGCTTTTTGAAGCTCAAATGCAAACATCGTTCCCGTTCTTCCCCCAATTCCGATGATGGCAATTTTTTTCATATATTTCAAAATTATATCACATTTGAAATTTAAAGAAAAAAATGATATCTTAAGAGATATTGGGGAGGAGTGCGAGAGTTTGGTTTATTCGGCCTTGCTCGAAACAAGGTGTGGCGTAAGGTCACCGCAGGTTCGAATCCTGCCTCCTCCGCTGGAAAGAGAAACTCACCAAAATTTTTGAAGTAACTTAAATACTAGTGGGGTGATAATCTCGCCCGCTTTTTGTTTTTTAGAATTTGCACCAAAGGCCCAGAACAAGAGCAAGCTCTATACGGAGTGAATAAAATCTGATATGATTACTATCGGTAAACCTTTTCTAGTTTACCTCCTTAGTTTCCTCGCTGCGCTTCTCGCGGTTGGCTACCAACCAAAACCGGCCGAAGCGTGGCGAGGTTAAAAAAGTACCTTTAAAAGAATGAACTTTTTATATAGGCCAGAGGAGGTGATAACCATGGCTAACGTAAAAAGTTGCGAAAGGAACTTACAGATCCCGATCCTAAAACAGATCCTAAGGCAGCTCCCAGCGCAGATTTCAAAGCAGAACCCAGAGCAGAATCTAAGACAGAACCTAAAGATTCCAAATCTCAAAAAAGTAATCCCTCTAGAACTAATACAAAGACCACCACTTCCCATCTGTTTTGGATACAAATCCAAAAAGGATGAGTGTGGTATATGCAAAAGATGTTTTTATAATCAATATAGAAACATCGAGATCTCGGCTCAGTATTATGGAAATTCTAAAAGTCTTTCTGAGTATTCTTGTCCTGAGAAGACTCGTCTTAACAAGACGCAAATGCAACAGACTCAATTCAGAAAAACGCAAAAGAAGGTTATGAAAGAAGAAATTGATATAATTGTTAAAAATTTAAAAAATCTTTAAAAAGGGAGGTTTATTAAAATGAGGTCTGAAGTTCCTAAATACCCTCAATTATTTCATTATATAGTTGAGGGTGTTTTATTATTGATTTTTTCCTACAGTTTGTTAGAATATTTCACAGTGAAGCAATTTTAAAAGAAGGAGGAAAATTCATGCAAAAAAAGGTATTGCCATTAGGAAAATTAGATTTTCACTTCCTAGAGAAACTGTTGAAAAAATATCAAGGCAAATTAGATCCGAGAATAGTAGTTGGACCTAAACTGGGAGAAGATGCAGCTATAATTGATTATCCTGATCGGTATCTTGTTGCCAAAACCGACCCAATAACCTTTGCCACAGAGAAAATAGGTTGGTATGCCGTTCAAGTTAATGCCAACGATATTGCTACCAGAGGAGCTACACCAAAATGGTTTCAAGCTACAATTCTTTTGGCGGAGAACAAAACAACTGAAGAACTTGTTAATGAAATTTTTGCTCAAATATCTCGGGCCTGTAATGAACTGCAAATAGCTTTGGTCGGAGGTCATACCGAGATTAGTTATAATTTAGATCGACCAATTGTTGTCGGTTGCATGTTGGGCGAAGTTAAGAAAGAGAAATTAGTTTCTACCTCCGGAGCAAAACCGGACGATGTAATTTTGCTAACAAAAGGAATCGTTATAGAAGGAACTTCCATTATTGCCAGAGAAAAAGAATCCGAGCTAAGAAAAAGAGGATATAAAGCAGATTTCATCCGAGGATGCCAGAATTTCCTTTATAATCCGGGAATATCGGTAGTAAAGGATGCATTGTTAGCAAACCAATTAGAGGTTCACGCTATGCACGACCCTACAGAAGGAGGTTTGGCTGCCGGTCTTTATGAGATTGCCGCAGCTTCTCAGGTCGGCCTTTTGGTAAAAAAAGAAAGTATTCCCATCTTGGAAGAATCAGTAGTGCTTTGTAGAGAATATAATCTAGATCCCCTAAAAACAATTACCTCTGGAGCCTTGTTAATCGTTGTTCCCCCAAAAAACTCCGAGAGAATTATTTCTCTCTTGGGAGAAAATGGAGTTAAGGCTTCTCAGATAGGAGAAGTTAAAGAACGAAGTTTTGGGATTAAAATAATAACTGACGAAAAGATAAGAAATCTGAAGTTTTCTGCCAAAGACGAGATCACCAAAATTTTTGAGTAGTAATTTTGGTATTACCACTATGTTCAATGAATTAAAATTCATTTCACATCTTAATAAATAAATTCATTTCGATGTTCAATTTTTTAAAAAAGAAAGAGGAGCCGGAAAATTTGAAAGAGATTTTATCTCAGTTTCAGGAATTAAAAGAGAACTTCGAAAAAATTTCAAAAGAATTAGAAAATTTAAAAAAAGAAAACAAGTTTAATATTCAAAAATTTGGAATAGTTAGGTTTAATCCTTTCAAAGAAATAGGCGGAAATCAAAGTTTTTCAATCGCTCTTTTAGATGGCCAAGATGATGGAATAGTGATTACCAGTTTATACACAAAAGAGGGAAATAGAATTTTTGGAAAACCGATAAAAGGAGGGAAATCGGAATATTTGTTATCAGAGGAAGAAAAAACGGCAATAAAAATCGCCAAAGAAAATGAAAAAAGAAAATCAAAATTTAATAACCAGGCCACCGGTGGTGGTAATTTTAGGTCACATTGATCATGGGAAAACTTCTTTACTCTCTAATATCCGTAAACTTGAATTCACAGCCGAAAAGCCCGGTGGCCTTATCACTCAACATATCGGGGCTTTTGAAATTGAAAAAGGTGGAAAAAAGATTACTTTTATTGATACCCCAGGACATGAAGCTTTTTCTCAAATGCGCTCCAGGGGAGCAAAAGTGGCCGATATTGCCATTTTAGTGGTGGCGGCTGATGAGGGAGTGAAGGCTCAGACAAAGGAGGCAATTTCCCATATAAAAAAGGTTGGCATCCCAATGATTGTGGCGTTGAATAAAATCGATAAACCAGAAGTTAACCCGGAAAAAGTCAAAAGAGAATTGAAAGCCGAAGGTATCTTGGTTGAAGATTTTGGGGGAAAGGTGCCGAGCGTCAAAACATCAGCCAAAACCGGTCAAGGAATTGAAGAACTTTTGGAACTGATATTGTTAGTAGCCGAGATGGAAAAATTGGAAGCCGATATTTCAAAGCCGGGAGAAGGAGTAATTATTGAATCTTATTTAGATTCAAAAAGGGGGCCAACCGCTACTTTAATCTTAAATGAGGGGAGTTTAAAATTGGGTGAGATTTTAGCCATACCCTCAACCTTAGGAAAGGCAAAAATTTTAGAAGATTTCCAACAAAAAAGAATTGAAAAGGCCCTTCCTTCTCAACCGGTAATTTTAATTGGATTTGAAAAAGTGCCGAAAATCGGAGAAACCTTTAGAACTTTTCCAGATTCAAAAACTGCGAAAGCGTATTTGAAAGTCGAAAAAGAAAAAAGAATTTTGGAAGTTTTAGAAATCAAACCGGAACAGAGAGTCATAAATTTAATTTTAAAAACCGATGTTTTGGGCTCAATTGAAGTAATTGAAGAGATCTTAAAAAAATTACCTCGAGAAAAAGTTATTTTGAGGATTTTGAAATCTGAAGTCGGGGAAGTAAATGAAAGTGATATTGAATTAGCAAGAGGTAGTCGGGCTTTAATTTTGGGCTTTAGAGTCAGAACTTATCCAATTGCTAAAAATTTGGCTCAGAGAGAGAAAATTAAAATATTGAATTTTGAATCCATTTATGACCTGGTAGAGGAAATGAGGAAATTGATGGAAAAAATTTCAAAACCCGAAGTAGTGAGAATTGATTTGGGAAAAATGAAAGTCTTGGTCGATTTTTGGAAAGAGAAAACCCGCCAAATTGTTGGAGGAAGAGTAATTGAGGGAATGGTGGAAAAGGGAGCATTGATTGAAATTTCAAGGGACAAAGAGCTAAGGGGTAAGGGAAAAATGATTAATCTCCAGAGAAATAAAAAAGATATCGAAAGAGCCCCAAAAGGTGAAGAAGTGGGAATACTCTATGAAGGGGAGGAAAAAATCCAGCTGGGAGATACATTAATATTTTACAAAGAAGAAAGAACAAAGAAATTATAATGAGGAGATGGCGATATCGGAGAGGGGTCGGGAGAACCCTTCGGTTGCCGAGTGGCAACGAGACGGAAGAAGAAGCGATAGTCTTCTTCGCCCCTCCCGTCTAGGAAAACAGGGAGAGAAGCGACCGCCAGAAACCGAGGGTAGGGGCCCAAGCGAAGCTTGGGAGGGCGGTGGGTGGGTTGTGGTCTGGAGAGCGAGCCCGAAGCGAGACGAAGCCGAGCGCCAGCACGAAGTGCTGGAGAGGGCGAGCGATTAACTTAGTAGTACCACTAATGTCAAAAAGAATTCAAAGATTAAATCAACTAATAAAAAAGGAGGTTGCCCAACTTATTTTGCGAGAAATTGAATTTCCAAAAGATGTTTTGGTCACCATAACCAGGGCTGAGGTAACTCCGGACCTAAGAGAAAGTAAGGTTTATGTGAGTGTAATGCCTGAAAAAGAAGAGAGTCAAATTTTAGATTTTTTAAACAAGAGAGTTTTTCTTTTGCAGAAAAAAATTGACAAAAGATTAAAAATGAGACCTGTCCCCAAAATCTCATTCCTAGGAGAAAAAAGAACGGCCGAAGCCGGAAGAATTGAAGAAATTTTAGAAAAGTTGAAAAAAGAGCAAAAATAAGATAAAATATAATATGGCCAGGTAGCCAAGTAGCTAAGGCGCTTCTCTGCAAAAGAAGTATACGCGAGTGCAAATCTCGCCCTGGCCTCAAATTTTTTGTTTGCCCGGGTGGCGGAATGGTTTACGCACAACACTTAAAATGTTGCGAGCGAAAGCTCATGTGGGTTCGAGTCCCACCCCGGGCATTATAAAAAATCAAAAATCAAATCTCAAAAATCAAAATTATAAGTTAAAATTAAAAACTATTTAATAAAAACATCGGCTCGAACCACATTTTGCCTGCCCCGTAGTGAGCTTTGCTCTATTACTGGGGGTAAAAGAAAATTTTAAAACCAAATTTAAAGGAGGTAGATTATTATGAGAGAAAAGACTTCAAAACTAGAACCTTCCTATTACTTCGAGCTGCAGGCCTCTTGGGGCCTGACAAAACATATGGGCGGCCTGAAGGCCACCAGAGAGCTACTCGAGTTATGCCATGTTAACAAAGATTCATATGTTCTTGATGTCGGTTGTGGTATAGGAGCAACTGCCTGCTACATCGCCAAAGAGTACGGCTGTAGAGTGGTTGGGGTAGATCTTTCTGGAAGGATGATCGATCGGTCAAGTGAAAGAGCCAAAAGAAAAAGTGTGGAGGATAAAGTCAAATTCAAGATAACAGACGCACAGGACCTCCTTTTTAAAGACGGCCTTTTCGACGCAGTTATTAGCGAGTCTGTAACTACATTCACAAAAAATAAACAGAAAGCAGTCAGCGAATACGCGCGGGTGACAAAGCCGGGAGGATACGTCGGGCTTAACGAGGTAATTTGGATAAAGCCACCGACCGCAGGAGTGGCTGACTATTTATCTCATGCGATAGGTGGAGCAGAATTTCTGACTTCTGATGGCTGGAAAGAATTGTTGGAAGGCTCCGGGTTGACAAATATAGTAGCGAGAACCTACAAAACCAGTGCTTTAAACCAGTGGGCTAATGAAATGAGAAGTCTGGATTTTAGAGATTTCGTAAAAGCGTGGTATAAATTCTTTTCTTTTTACATCAAAAGTCGAACTGTCCGGAAGTATATAAAAGAGCTGTGGCCCCCTCCTAAAGGCATTTTTCGCATTTTCAAATACTTTGGATACGGAATGTATATAGGGAGGAAATAAAAGGTCGAATTTAAACAAATTAAAAGGAGGTGAAAAAAATGGGTTTTAGAACTTGGACAGATTCAAAAATAAAAAAATTAAGTTGGGTAGATGTAGCTCTAGTAAAACTTAGTTGCGTTGCTTTTGGAGTAATGCTTGTTGCATTAATTCCATCACTTGTAGAAATCAATGTTTGGTGGATTATTGCAGTTGCCATACTCTTGGCAATAAAACCAGCATATAAAATATTTAGAAAATAGGCGCTCAAAATCAAAAATAAATGCCAAAAATAACAAAACAACTTTATTCTTGGTCCGAATTAATTTCGGATTGTTTATTTTTAGCCAAAAAATTGAAATCGAAAAAATTTGATTTTGTCGTGGCAATCAGCCGTGGCGGCTTAATACCAGCCACTATATTGGCTTATCTTTTAAAAATTAAAAAGATAGGTACGGTCAGTTACAGCCATTATGTGGGCGATGGAATAATCGGTAAACTGGCTTTAACTTTACCGCCGAGTGTTGATATAAAAAATAGCCGCATACTCTTGGTGGACGACAAGGCTGATACGGGCGAAACTCTTCTGGCGGCCAAAAACCTGCTGATGCCGAGAAAAAATAAAATAATCACGGCGACACTGCATTTTGATCCGAAGTCAAAAATAAAACCAGATTATTTTGCTAGTTCGGTAAAAAATATTTGGATTGTCTATCCCTGGGAACCGCCATTTATAATTAAATAATCAACACCCGCCTTCGCGGGCCGTAGCCCGCTTTGACGGGCGAAGGCCCGAGGGCGAAGAAAATAGATTTTCTTCTTCCCCCTTCGCTGTTGCTCGGGAGGTTGATTAATTCTCCCCAGGCACCCTAAACCGACTTCGTCGATCGGGTGCCCTAGACCGACTTCGTTGATCGGGCACCCGACGGTTCAATTACTGTTTAGGGTGCCCGACAGTTCAATTACTGTCTAGGGCACAAATAAAAAATCCACCTCAAAAGGTGGTTTTTATCTTTAAAAAGCAAACAGTTACTTAATTACTTGGCAGATGTTATCCTTATAAAACTTCAATGTAGGTTCTTTTGGCGCCAAAAGTTAAGGCCTGCCAATAGTCAGGAAACCAAATATCAATCTGGTATTTTCCTTTTTCCCAACTCATTCTATCTTCAACGACAAAAACTTTATCCCCAAATAATTCCGGGATTTTAATTTTTGTTCCCAGCGGAAAAAAATTGTTGGCAACAATTCCTTCTCTCACCCCGGTGCCGGCAGCAGTAACAAAAGGATCTGAATCAGTTTGGTCTTCAGTACTTGAATAGCCGGTGATTATTACCGGTAATTTTCTAATAACTGGTGAAGGAGGATTAGCTGGGTTGGAAAAAGGAACTAAGGTGTTTTGCTGAAAAATAACCATCTCAGGAATTTCCCCCAAAGCTAAATTTATCTCAACTTCCTGAGCTTCTAAAGAAGAGAAAACCGAAGATTCAAAGAAAATACCCGAAAATATGAGGATAATTAAGAGATTTAATGCCCAAAATCTCGGGCTTTTAAGCGGAATTTTCATCTTAAAACCCTTTTTTAAAAGGGTTTTATTAGAATAGCTTATCCTAAAGGAGATGTCAACCCTTCGGCTGGCTCAGGGCAAGGTTGAGCGGGTGAGCGGAGTCGAACCGCCGTTACTACCTTGGCAAGGTAGCGTAATAACCACTATACGACACCCGCCTGCGCCAGCCGTAGCTGGCTTCGGCGGGCAAGCCCGCTAAATAACCAGTGAAGGCTGGATTTTTGTGCCGCGGGCCGGACGTGCGCCGGCGACCTCAGCTTTTTCAGAGCTGCGCATCTACTACCTGAGCTACCGCGGCTGGTGGACCGTGCCGGACTTGAACCGGCGACCTCCTCGATGCCATCGAGGCGCGCTACCAACTGCGCCAACGGCCCTTGACAATTAATTTAGCGATTGTTTCTAACTCTAACTGAATTTCTGTAGCCTTTGTGCACCAAATCACACAAACTCCCTTGTAGTCCTTATTTCGAGTTTTTTTACCAACTGTTCTAGGATCTGGTTTAGTCTTATAAAAATGGGTTAAAGGAATTTTTGTTATTTTTGACCAAAATTCTTGCAGCTCATTTATATTTTGATCTGCCCGGTAGCTAATTCTACAGCGTAATCTATCTGTATTTATATTATAACAACTCTTTAATAATTTAAAATATAATCTTATAAGATTTGGGTCTGAGCTTCCTAAAAAAAGTCCGCTATGACTTTTCCATTTTGCGCCTTCGCCAAAATAAAGCATAGAAAGTGCAATCTTTAAGACATCTTTATCTAACTTTTTAAGGAGATGTAGATTTCTCTCTTCTAAGTCTTTTAAATATCTTTCTCTTTTGGTTTTGATAACACTTAAAGCAATCGTTCGTGCTTTATTTAAATTAAATTTATTATAATCTCGAATCCGTCTCTGAAAGTTTAAAGGGAGTGGAATATCGCTACACCAATAAGAAAGTGTACTTTTAGGTATGGACGTTTTCAATATTTTTTGAATTTCTAAATAAGTTTTGCCTTGTTTTCTAAGTTTAATTACTTTCTCTTTTAACCTCATTTTAATCATTATTTCATTGTACCATAGAGCTCGTTAATGTGAAACAATTTGTGCCCCTGACAGGAGTCGAACCTGTATCTTATTCTTAGGAGAAATCTGCTCTATCCATTGAGCTACAGGGGCGATATCAAAAATTTTCAATTATCAATTTTCAATTTAACATTTTTTCTCCTTGTTGACAATAGAATTTGTGTTAAAATAAATTATTATGCAAAAATCGCCAATTGTTGAGATAGCAAAAAAGGTTTGCCCGGCAGTAATAACAATTGTCATTTCTAAAGACCTTCCGAAAATTGAGGGCTTTTATTCTTTTCCTTTCGGCGAACATCAATTTATTATCCCCCAGATTGAAAGTGGTAAAAAAGAAAAAACAAAAATTGGCGGGGGTTCAGGTTTTATAGTTTCGTCAAATGGCTATATCATAACTTGTAATCATGTCGTTTCAGATCCCGAAGCAGATTATACCGTCATTTTAGACCCAAAACATAAATATCCAGCCAAAATTTTAGCCAAAGACCTATTAATTGATATTGCTATTTTAAAAATCGATGGGAAAAATCTTCCTTTTTTGGAATTGGGCGATTCAACTCAAATTGAATTAGGAGAAACAGTCGTCGCTATTGGAAACCCGTTGGGAGAGTTTGAGGATACTTTATCGGCGGGAATTGTTTCCGGGCTTTCTCGAAAAATTACTGCCTATGGTGGCCTTCCTTTTAAATCCACCAGTTTAAGAGGGTTGATTCAAACTGATGCGGCAATTAATCCCGGGAATTCTGGGGGACCTTTAATCTCGATGGAAGCCAAAGCCATTGGAATTAATACGGCCATGGTCATGGGAGCTCAAAACATTGGCTTTGCCATTCCAATCAATTATGCCCGAAACACCTTAGAAGAAGTGATAAAATATGGGAAAATTCAAAGGCCATTTTTGGGAATAAGGTATTTCATCTTAAATAAAGAAATTAGCCAGGTAAATAAACTGCCGGTTGATTATGGGGCTTTGATTGTCAGAGAAAATTTGGGGGAAAAGGCGGTAGTCAAAAATTCAGCTGCTGACCAAGCCGGTCTAAAAGAATATGACATAATTTTGGAATTAAACGGAGAAAAAATTAGCGAAGAAAATCCCTTGACTGACATTTTACAGAAATATAAAATCGCAGATATTATTTCGTTGAAAATTTTAAGAGAGGGAAAGGAGATAAATGTCAAACTGAAATTAGAAGAGAAAAAATAATTTATTTTTAAAAATTAAAAACGACTAAGAAGAGTTGTTTTTTTTGTGGGGTGGCTAACGGAATTTGCATCCGTACCGAGGGCTCCACAGACCCTAGTGCTACTATTACACCATAGCCACCATGGTGCCCCCACCAGGATTTGAACCTGGAAACCTTATCCTTAAGAGGGATCTGCTCTACCGATTGAGCTATGGGGGCAAATTTGATTTCTAATATCACACCGGAAGTCTGCCAAGTGATTGTAAAAAAGCATTTAAAAGTACTCTAGCTAAAAAAATAATCAAAAGAGCGATTATTACTGCGATAATAGCCTTCCTTCCTTTTTCTATAAACTCTGGGTTGGGACCGGCGAGCAAAAAATAAATTCCACCAATAATTAACATTAGGACTCCAACAATTCCGGCAAGCTTGAAAATAAAATCGATGACATTGTAAATAAGGGCAGGAATATCTTCCAAGGTACATTCGTTTCCAGTGCAGGGAATTAAACCATTAGCCAAAACAAAGAAAGGGATAAAAACCAAAGAGGCTATTATTAATAAATTTTGAATTTTCATATTGATGCCCCCGGCAGGAGTTGAACTTGCAATCTTCTGCTCCGAAGGCAGACATGTTATCCATTACACCACGGGGGCCCTATGCAAAACTTCAAAAGTTTTGCCGGGCTCGGCAGAAACTTTTAAAAAGTTTCTGCACAGAGCTCATTTTCTATTTTAGCAAAAAAAGGCGAAGAAAACAAGTTTTCTTCTTCTCCTCTCGCTAATGCTCAGAAGATTGAAAAAAAGCAAATTTTGAGCTAAGATTAAAATTATGGAGATCCCAAAAGAAGTAAAAGTTATTATTAAAAAACTTCGAGATAATGGTTTTGAAGCCTATATTGTTGGTGGTTGTGTGAGAGATTTTTTGAGAAATAGGGAACCAGATGATTGGGATATTACAACCAATGCCAAGCCAAAAGAAATTCAAAAAATTTTCTCAAAAAGTTTTTACGAAAATAAATTCTTAACAGTAACAGTTCAAACTGGTAACCAAAATCCAAAATTAAAAGAAATTGAAATTACCACTTATAGGTCTGAAGCCAAATATACTGATAAACGCCACCCAGACGAAGTTAAATTTGCCAAAACAATTGAGGAGGATTTGGCCAGACGGGATTTCACCGTCAATGCCATAGCAATAGAAATCAAAAATGCAAAAACCGAGTTTCTATTTATGGAAACGAGGGGGAAGAAGAGAACGGAATTCTCTTCGCCAATCAAAATTATTGATCCATTTAATGGGCAAGTAGATCTAAAGGCTAAAGTAATTCGGGCGGTGGGAAATCCGGAGGAAAGATTTTCAGAAGATGCTTTAAGAATGCTCAGAGCAGTAAGATTTGCCATAACTCTGGGTGGATCCGTCAGCTGGCGGATTGAAGAAAATACGGAAAGGGCTATTCAAAAAAACGCAATCTGGATCAGAGTTATCTCAAAAGAAAGAATAAGGGATGAACTATTAAAAATTATTATATCAGAGAGAGCGGCCGAAGGGATAGAATTACTAAGAAAACTTTCTCTTTTAAAATATATCATTCCCGAATCAGAAGAAGGTTATGGAGTTAGTCAGAATAAACACCACATTTATGAATGTTATGAGCATAATTTAAGATCTTTGGATTTTGCAGCAAAGAAAAATTTTAATAGATATGTGAGGTTGGCTGCTTTTTTCCATGATATTGGAAAACCAAGAACAAAAAAAGGAGAAGGGCCCGATGCCACTTTTTATGGTCATGAAATTGTTGGAGCAAAAATGACAACTCAAATTTTAAATCGATTGAAATTTCCAAAAAAAGAAATTGAAAAAATTACCAAATTAGTCAGATATCATCTTTTTTACTATAATCCCGGTGAAGTTGGCGAAAGTTCAGTGAGAAGATTGCTTCGCCAGGTAGGACCAGAAAATACGGAAGAATTATTACAAGTAAGAATGGCGGATAGAATTGGTTCCGGAGTGCCCAAGGCCGAACCCTATAAATTAAGACATATGAGATATGTTATTGAAAGAGTCTCCCAAGATCCAATTTCAGTAAAAATGTTGAAAGTAAATGGAAATGATTTAATGAAGATTTTGAATATTAAACCCGGACCAAAAATAGGACAGATTTTGGATATCCTACTTGGTTATGTTTTAGAAGAGCCAAAGAAAAATGAAAAAGAGTTTTTAGAAAAAGAGATTGAAAAATTGGGCAAATTATCTGAAAAGGAGCTAAGCTCCTTAAGTCAAAAAGCCAGAAAAGAAAGAGAGAAAATTGAAATGAAAAGAGACGAAATGACAAAAAAGAAATATTGGGTGACTTAATTTTCGGAGAGTGGTGTAATAGTAGCACGAGTCCTTCGGGAGGATTTAGTCCGAGTGCAAATCTCGGCTCTCCGACATGAAACCGAAGTTAATTATCTTTGATTTATTTGGAACCTTGGCTTTTCCAGTGGAAAAACTAAAACGAGAGGACTTTTTTGCTTTTTACAAAAAAATTGGGATTGAATTAAAAACAGACCAGGATATAAAATCATTTATCTCCTTATTTACTCAAATAAGCAATCAGGCTACGAGTTGGTATGACCTCAGTGAAAAACTTCTCAAGAGATTCCTTGGAAAAGCCGATTTGGAAAAAACCCAAGCTTTAGCTGATTTTTACAAAGAAAATCTTGTTTATAAACTTTATGATGATGTAAAAGAGACTGTTAATTTGCCATTTCAAAAAGCAATTTTAACTTCCGGCGCTGGGTTCCTAATAAAAGATTTGGGATTGGAAAAATTTGCTCAAGTTTTTACTCCAAAAGAAACAAAATTTTTGAAACCGGATAAAAGGGCATTTTTAGCCGTTTTAGAAAAATTGAAAGTTAAACCAGAGGAAGTTTTAATGATTGGGGATGAAATAGAAAGAGATTTAATCCCGGCCAAAAACCTCGGAATGGAAGCAATATTGATTGATAGAGAAAATAAAATTGAAAATGCCCCGTTTAAGAAAATAAGTTCTTTAAAAGAACTAAAAAACCTTTTAATATAATTAAGTATTACCACTGGGCCTATAGTTTAATGGTAGAATGGTGCATTCGCATTGCGCAGATGGCAGTTCGATTCTGCCTGGGTCCATATAATATATATATGTATACAAGACGAGTTGGAAATTTTGGGGAAAAAATTGCCGAAAATTATTTAAAGGAAAAAAATTATAAAATTTTGGATAGAAATTTTGTTTTTAGAATTCCGGGAAATCCTCAAAAGGGAGAGATAGATATTGTGGCTAAAAAGGGAGATACAATTTCTTTTGTTGAAGTGAAAACGCTAAAAGCGATTAAGGGATTTTTGCCAGAAGACAAAGTGAATTTTTCGAAAAGAAAAAAGTTGAGAGTATCTGCCGAGAGTTGGTTAATGAAAAATAAAATTCCCCTGAATTCAAAGTGGCAAATTGATGTCATTTCAATTAAAATAGACTACAACCCACCCACCACCCAAAAAGGAAAGGTCAAAATTGATCATTTTGAAAACGCCGTAGCTTATGAATAATTTTAAAAAAATTGGATTAATTGTTGATGAAGGGGCGGACTTGCCTAAAGAAATAATTGAAAAAAATCAAATAGAGATTGTTCCTTTTAAATTGGATTGGCCAGAAGTTAAAGAATTGCCTGGTGAAAATATTTATCAAAAAATGGAAGAAGCTGAAAAGAGAGGAATGAAAACATTTGGCAAAACCTCTCAGCCTTCACCCAAAGATTTTTTAGATGCCTTTAAAAAACAACTTGAAAGATTTGAAAAATTAATTTGTATCACTATTACCTCAAAACATTCCGGGACTTTCAATTCGGCAATCCAAGCAAAAAGTTTTTTGGACTCCAACCCACCCACCACCCTCCCAGCCTCCGGCTGGGCCCATAAAAAGGAAAAAGTTTTTATTATTGATTCATTAAATCTCAGTGGAGGGGAAGGAATCTTGGTTCTAAAAGCAATTGATTTAATCAAAGGAGGAAAAAATAAAATTGAAGAAATATTAAAGGATTTAGAAATATTCCGGCCCAAAATTCATCTTTGGTTCTCTCTAAAAGATCCGAAGTGGGCGGAGGCTTCGGGTAGAATTTCCCATTTGATAGCTAATTTAATAAGGGGAATGGCAAAAGTTGGAGTTTACCCTTTAATTGGATTAAAAAATGGAGAAATAAAATTAATGGGAATAAAGAGAGGGGTAAGAGATGTCAAAGAAGCCCTCTTTAAAGAATTAGAGGAAAAAACCAGAAAATTACGGGCCCAAAAGAGAAAGATTATAGTAGTAATTACCCATGCCGATAATTTAAATGAAGCTCAAAAATTAAAAGAAATAATTGAGGCTAAATTAGCCGGAGTTGAAGTTGTATTTTTGAACTTAGTTAATGGTATCGTTGGAGCTTTAGCTGGTCCCGATGCTCTCTGTCTCGCCTGGTCTGAGGCTTAAAATATATTTTTTTTCCAACTAAAATGAACTTTTTGCTTTTCATCTTATCTTGCCTCTATTTTTTTCTGCCGGCCTATTTCACCAATATGACTCCACCCTTGGCAAAAAAGGCCGGGGTCTTGAAATTTTTGGATAAACCGGTTGATTTTGGCAAAAATTTTTTGGCTAAACCAATTTTGGGCTCTCATAAAACTTGGCGAGGGGTAATTTTGGGAATTATTATTGGAATTTCGGTTGTCAAATTCCAGGTTTGGCTTTATCGCTTTCCTTTTATAAAAGAAATTAGTTTTTTTAACTATTGCAAAATTAATTTTTTATTTTTCGGTTTCTTAATTTCTGGTGGGGCAGTTTTTGGAGATTTGCTTTTTGCCTTTATTAAAAGACGTTTAAAACTTCAACCAGGAGCCAGATTTTTGCCTTTTGACCAGACAAACTATGTGATTGGCGCCTTTATTTTTTTACAACCCTACTTAAAATTAGATTTGACCATCTGGCTCACCATTTTTATTCTCACTTTCTTTTTGCATATAATCGTTAATCGAATTGGCTACATCTTGAAATTACATCAGGCAAAATGGTAAAATGTAAAGGAACGTATGTACGAAGAATTTACTAAGATATTTTGGCAAAATTTAACTGAGATATCGCCATCAATTTTTTGGGCGGGTTTGGTTTTGCTTTTGGGAATCTTGGTTGCCAAATGGCTAGCTGCCATTATCGTTGTTTTTCTAAGTAAAATTAAATTAAATCAGATTTTAAAAAGAATGGGGTTAGAAGAGGCTTTATCTAAAATTGATGCTAGTCTTAATGCGCCAAAGTTTTTTGGCGAAATAGTTAAATGGTTTTTTATTGTCCTTTCTTTGATGGCTTCATCAGAAATTTTGGGATTAATTCAGTTTAGTCAATTTTTAGAAAAAGTGATTGGCTATTTTCCCAATATTTTTATTTCGGCCTTAATTTTTGTCGTGGCAGTTTTTCTATCTGATTTTTCTCAAAAAATTGTGGTCGGTACTTTAAAAGAAGAAAAAATAACTTATTCTCGATTTTTAGGCAGAATGATTCGTTGGGCGATCTGGCTTTTCGCTATTTTAGCCATCCTTTACCAACTGCGAATTACTCCCTCTTTAATTTTAACCATCTTTATTGGCATAGTAGCTACAATTTCAATTGCTTTGGGGCTTAGTTTTGGATTGGGCGGAAAGGATTTGGCAGTTAAAATTTTAAAAGAATTGGAAGAAAAACTCAAATAATATGGAGTTTTTAACAAAAGAGGAGCTCAAGAAAATGATGCTCCTTTCATATAAAAAGATTGAGGAAAATAAGGAAGAGATTAATAAAATCAACGTCTTTCCGGTTCCAGATCAGGATACCGGGAGCAATATGGCTAAAACCCTCCTGGGAATAAAAGAGGCGATTGAAGGAAAGGAATTTAAGAATTTAAAAGAAATTTCCGAAGCTGCCTTAGATGGAGCTTTAATCTCTGCTCAGGGAAATGCCGGCGTCATCTACGTCGGTTTTTTAGCTAGTTTTTTGCCATTGCTTGATAAAAACCCGGTTGACGCCAAAAAATTGGCCATTGCTTTTGAAAGGGGAGCTAAAAGGGCCTGGGAATCTATTCAAAATCCGAAAGAGGGAACAATTTTAGATGTGATTGATGCGGCCAGCCAAACTTTTAAGAAAGAATCGGAAAAAGAAACAGATATTATTAAGCTTTTGAGAAAAGCAATTGAAAAGGCGAAAGAAGCTCTTTTAGCTACTAGAGAAAAAATGGAAATTTTCAAAAAAGCCAATGTCGTTGATGCTGGTGGCCTCGGATTTTTAGTAATTTTGGAAAGTTATTTAGAGGCCTTAGAACCCGCCTTGGCCAAGGCTTCGGCGGCTAAGGAGATGCCTTCAGAAAAGATCAAAAGATTTGTCCAGGTTCTTTCTAACCGTTACGAGGTTGTTTCTTTAATTGAAAATCTGAGATTAGATGAAAATACAGTTCGGGAAAGATTGAAAAAATTGGGAAACTCGCTAGATGTTGTCCGAGTCGGAAACAAAATGAAAATCCATATTCATACCGATTATCCAGATGAAGTCAGAGATATAATGAGAAAAACAGGTCAAATTTTGGAATTAAGAACTGAAGATATGGCAAAGGAAGTGGTCGGTGAGCTTTCGTTAAGAAAAGTTTCAATTGGGATTGTCACCGAAAATAATGTTGCTTGTTTACCGGAGAAAGTTAGGGAAAGATATCAAATTGAGACAGTTGATGCTATCGTCGATTGGCCAAAAGGTAAAAATTTACCGGGCGAAAACATTTATCAAAAAATGAGAGAAGCAGATAGACAAGGGATTAAAACTTTTCCAAAGACTTCCCAACCTTCCCCCCAGGCCTATCTAGAGGTTTTTGAAAAACAACTCCAAAAATTTGATAAAGTTTTATGTATTAGTACATCCTCAAAACTCTCCGGTTGTTACAATTCAGCTTGCCAGGCAAAAGAGATACTTAATGAAAATGAAAAAGAAAGAGTTTATATTTTCGACTCTTTACAGGCTGCCGCCAGTCAAGCCCTTTTAATTTTACGGGCAATTGAGCTAATTCAAGAGCAAAGAGAAATCAATGAAGTAATAGAAGAACTCAAAAGATTAAGGGAAAATAAAACTTATCTCTATGTGATTTTTGAAGACCCGAAATGGGTAGAGGCCGGCGGCCGAGTAAGTAAAGGTCAGGCAAACTGGATAAGAAGAATGAAGAAATTAAATCTTCATCCTTTAATAACAATAAAAAAAGGAGTAGTAACCTCAGGTGGAGTAGTTTTTGCTAAAGACATAGCCGAAGCTCTATTTAAAAAGATTGAAAAAGATAGTCAAAAAGTTCGAAAACAAGGAAAGAGAATTCGAGTAATCGTTGGCCAGGCTGACAATCCTGACCAAGCCGAAAAATTGAGACAAATATTAGAAGAAATCAAGGCTGAGGTTCCTTTTATTAGTTTAGCTTCGCCGGTAGTTTGCAGCCATACCGGCCCGGGAACCTTATTAGCCGCCTGGCTGCCGATTGAATAATCCATAACCTCCCAAATCGGAGAGGGGTCGAGAGAACCTTTCGGTTCGCCCGTATAGGAAAATATTAAAAACCGAGGGTTTTTAAAGAGCGAGCCCGAAGGTCGCGAAGCGACCGCCAGCCGAAGGCTGGAGAGGGCGAGCGATTAACTTGGTATTACCACTATGCCTTTAAATCACATTGCCATAATTCCAGACGGGAATAGAAGATGGGCAAAAAGAAGAGGAGTTCCTCTTGGGGAAGGACATAGAATTGGAGGTCAAACAACAGAAAAAATTTTTGAAAAATCATTAGAACTGAAAATTCCCTATTTAACCTTTTGGGCCGCTTCCTATGATAATCTTCTAAAAAGATCACAAGAAGAAGTGAAGTTTTTGATTAATTTAATAAATGAGGAATTTAAGGGATTGCTCGAAGATGCCCGGGTTCATAAAAACGAAGTAAAAGTCAGAATTTTGGGTCGTTTTAGGGAGGTTCTTCCTCCAAAAACTCTAAAGATTATTGAAAAATTGATAGAGAAAACCGAAAAATATAATATCTTTTTCCTGACCTTTCTTTTGGCTTACAATGGAACTGATGAAATGGTAGAAGCAATCAAGAAAATTAGCCAAGCCTTTAAAGGAAGCACAATAAAAATTACCGGCCAAGTCATTAAGAGTTTTTTATGGACGAGAGATTTACCGCCAGTAGATTTGGTAATCAGAACTGGCTGTGAGGAAGATCCTCACAATTCAGCCGGTTTCATGATGTGGCACACGGCTTATTCTCAATACTATTTCACAAAAACTCTCTATCCAGATTTCAGCCCAGAGGAGTTTGAAATGGCAATAAATAATTTTTTAGAGAGAGAAAGAAGATTTGGTAAATAAAAATTTGGTCGATGAAGCTAAAGCTTCATCTCCATCTCCGTTTTAATAAATTAAAACTCGATAATAGTCAAAGAAGATAAATCTTCTTTTCCATCTTCGCTTCCTTCGGAAGCTCGATTTATGAAGAAAATTAGTTTAGTTATTGGAGAAACTGCTTCCCTTCCCAGCGAGTTAATTAAAAAGTACAAAATGGTATTCGTCCCTTATGTCGTTGATTGGAGAGATGGAGATAATTTACCAGGAGAAAATATTTTCCAAAAAATGAGAGAAGCAGAAAGGAGAAAAATTCAAACTGTACCAAAAACCTCTCAACCTTCCCCCTGGACCTTCAAAAAAATTTTTGAAGAAGAAATTAAGAACAATGAAAAAGTTCTTTGCATTACTATATCTTCAAAATTATCTGGAGGATATAATTCTGCCTCGCAGGCTAAGAAAATGTTACCAGAGCCGGATCAAAAGAGAATCTGGCTTATTGATTCTTTTAATGCAACTGTGGGAGAAGGACTCTTTGATTTAAAAGCAGCCAGTTTAATTGAAAAGGGAAATGATATTGTCGAGATCGAAAGAGAGTTAAAAGATTTTATTCCCAAAATTCATTTATTCGGCATGCTCGAAGACCCAAAATGGATAGAAGCTGGCGGTAGAGTATCTCATCCTTTGGCAGTTTTGATAAAACAAATGCAAAAAATTGGAATGAGACCGCTTATAGGATTAAAAGAAGGGGAAGTCAAGCCAGTAGCTCTAAAAATGCAAGCCAGAGATGTGCCGACTGCTTTATTTAACGAATTGAAAAAAGAAGTCGGAGAGAAAAAAGCTAGAGTAGCACTTGGTCATGCTGATAATTCAAAAGGAGCTCAAAAATTAAAAGAAATAATTACCAAAGAGTTACCGAAAATAGAAATTGCTTTCATAAATTTAATTGACTCTATTATGGGTGTCCATATTGGACCGGGGTCATTGGTTTGTTCTTGGCACGAAATTAGATAAAAATTTTCTCTTAAAACTATGTTTATTAAAGGAGTCGGGATGACAAAATTTGATTATTCTCAAAAATCCTGGTGGTCTTTTGCCTCAGACGCGGTAATGGAAGCCCTGGAGGACTCGAAAATGAAAATTTCTGACATCGAAGCCATTGTTTTTACTGGAATGTCCAGTTGTGATGGTTATTCAGAGCATCAAACCCATAAAATTTCTTTACTTTCTGATTTATTTAAAACCAATATTCCCATTATTGAGGTTCCGGCAGTTTGCGCTGGAGGAGGAGTAGCTTTTTGGACGGCTCTTAATTTACAAGGTTTTAAAAACATTTTAGTAGTTAGTGGTGAAAAATTAGTTGACAATAAAAGCGAAATGACGGTCCACTGGATTCTTTCGGCAACTGAAAGGATAATTGAACAGACAGAGGGAATGCTTTTCCCGGTTCAAAATGCTTTGGTCTGGCAACAATATATGAAAAAATATGGGGCGACGATGGATGATTTGGCCTTGATTGCTTTTAAAAATCACCAAAATGCGACTTTGAATCCAAAAGCTTATTATTATCAGCGACCGGTTTCTTTAGAGAAAATAAAAAATTCCCCCATTGTTGCCTCCCCTTTTCGGCTCTTTGATTGTTCCCTTTCAGTTAATGGCGGAGCGGCAGTAATTTTAACGAAAGAAAAAACTGATATTGAAATAATTGGCTCTGGTTTTGCTACCGATTATCTTTTAACTTTTGGTAGAGAAATTGTTACTCATTTTAAAGCCACAAGATTAGCAGCCAAAAAGGCTTTTGAGGAGGCTGGGGTCGGACCCCAACAAATTCAAGTTGCCGAAGTCCACGATGCTTTTACCTCGGTCGAACTTCTTTCATATGAAGATTTAGGGTTTGCCGAAATTGGAAAGGGAGCGGAATTAATTAGAAATGGCACTGTTAACTTGGACGGGAAATTACCGGTCAATACTTCCGGTGGTCTGAAAGCCAAAGGTCATCCAATTTCAGTAACAGGATTAGCCCAAGTTTATGAAATTGTAAATCAATTGAGAGGGAAATGTCTTGAGCGCCAGATAAAACCCATTCCCAAAATTGGCCTTTGCCACAACATTGGCGGAACCGGAGGCAGTGTCACGGTTCACATTTTAAAAAGAGTCAGTTGAGTGAAATTTTCTCAAAAGTCCTTTTAAAATATTTTTTATCTCAGGAGTAACTTCAATTAAACAAACTCCTTTAGGGGGAAAACCGTAAACGACAGCCGTATTTTTCTCTGAGAGTAAAACAGCCGGTATAACCAAAAGATCCTCTTCACCATCGACGAAGATGTTTTTTCTTTCCTTTATTGCTTTTTTAATAATCGGCCAAACTTCTTTTTGAATTGTTCCGGCAGGATTTTGACAAGTTAAAAAATATGGTAAAAGTTTTTTAACCTTTTTTCTCTTAATTTTTCCATCAAAGATTTTAATATTAGAAGGTAAATTTTGAGAACAATAATCTCCAACCGTGATTATTTTTTTGAATTTTTTTTCTTCAAAAATTTTTTCAAATTTTTTGACTATTTCTTCTTTTGCACCAAAAATTGGAATTCCCCAAATTTTTCTTAATTCCTTCTTAAGTTCATCTGGTAAAATATAAGTTTTCATGATATTTTATAATTGTATCTAAATTGAAATTTTAGGCAAATCATTTTATGACTATTATTAAACGCGAAATTGAAATAAAATTCAAAATTAAAAACCCCAATTTTATTCGGAAAAAACTTAGAGAAAGAAAAGCCAGATTTATGGGAAAAACTTTTGAGAGAACGATTCGTTTTGATACGCCAAATGATGATTTGGAAAAAATTGGAAAATTTTTGCGGATACGGACCGGATTTAAAAATGTAATAACTCTTAAGAGAAAAATTGAGAGTAAAAAATTTAAAGAACGAGAGGAAATCGAGTTAGAAATTTCTGATCCCAAAAAACTGAAAATTATTTTGGAAAATTTAGGTTTCACAAAAAAAAGGATAATGGAAAAATATCGTGAAAAATGGCAATTAGGTAAAACTGAAGTTGTGATAGATAAATTACCGATGGGGAACTTTATCGAAATTGAAGGAGAAAAAAAATTAATTAAAAAAATCGTAAAAATTTTTGGCTTGAATTTGGGAGATAAAATAATTGGTACTTACTGGGATTTATGGAAGGAATATTGTGAAAGAAAAGGTGGCAGAAATAAAAATATAACTTTCAGTTCGGTAAAAACTTAATCAACATGGCATTTTATCAATGTCCAAAATGTAAAAAAACCTGGCAGTATCCGATTGAAAAGTGCCCGAATTGCTTTTTGAAGTTGGAAAAACTAAAAAGCACAAAGATTAGAGTAGCTGGAATCTCGAAAGTTCAAATTCCGATAATGTTTCATCCAAAAACACCTTATTTTGTTTTACTGCTCGAAGATGAAAACGGTAATAAATGGGTTCAAAAATCAGTGAAAGAATATAAAATTGGTGACCTGTTTAAGGTGGAACCTTGCACAGATAAAAAGGCAGTCGCGATTTGGAGAATAAAATATGATATTTTAGAGGCAATTGAACAAGTAATTGAGTTTTTAGGAGGTTTGAAAATTAATTCTCAAACTAAAATTTTGATTTTACCAACTTTAATTTCTCCAAAACACCCCTATTTGGCAGAAAATACTTCTCCAGAATTTTTTGAGGCAACAATTGAATATTTGATTGAAAAAGGAGTAAGGCCAGAGAATATTAAAGTTGCAAGTCAAAGTTTTGATGAAATTCTCATCGAAGCGACGGCCCAAAAATCTCAATTATTGAAAGTTTGCCAAGAATTTAAAGCTTTGCCAGTAAATTTGGCAGAGAAAAACTTTCTAAAAAAAGGAAGGTTGGAAATTTCAGAAGAAGTTTTTTCCACTGATTTAATTTTGAATCTGCCAATTTTGAAAATGGAAAAGACACAGGCTTCGGAAAATCTTTTTAAACTTTTGAAAAAAGAAAATTACTTAGCTCAAAAATATTTATCTTCTGATGAGGAAATTTTTAAGAAATTGATCGAATCTCTACCAAAAATTTTGACAATTGCCGAGGCAAATTCAATTCAAAAATCGGACAGGTTTATTGCCCATTTGGGATTGGTTTTGGCTTCTTTTAACTCTTTAAATTTGGATAGAGTCTTTTTTGAGATCACTATGGAAAAAAATTTGCCAGAAATTTTAAAAGGAATTAAAATAGACGGTATCCCAATAGTTGGCAGAGAGATTGAAGAAGTGAAATTTGATGTTGAAAAATATGGCTGATGTTTAAAGTGGAAGATTAAATATTGATTGAAAAATTAAATATGGAATACAGACTTCGGGGACATCATTTAATTTGCCTCCAATTTTATAAAGGAGAGGGTTATAATGATGATTTTGTTGAAAATTTAGATAAAGTAGTAAAATCTTGGCAAAAAAATCCAGTGAAAGTGGTTGATTTTGCAGACGATGTTTGCCAAAAGTGCCCTTATTTAAAAGAAGAAAAATGCACTTATAAAAAAGGAGAAAAAGAGATTGGGAGAATTGACAAATTGGCTTTCAAGCTTTTAAAAGTAAAGTTCGGAGATAAGGTTGAGAAAAAAACTATTGAAGAGAAAATTCCAATGATAATCAAAGTTTGGAGAAAAAAGGCTTGCCAAGATTGCGATTGGAAAAAAGTTTGCGAAATAAGGTTGACAGAGAATATTTAAATTTCTAACGGGGAAAGGTCGTCAAATTAAAATATTCGTATATTCGTAAATATTCGTAATTCGTAGGGTTATGAAAAATAAAGTAGTTTTAATTACCGGCGCTTCCGGTGGCATTGGTAAAGCCATTGCCAAAAAATTTGCTGAAGCTGAAGCAAAGGTTGCCTTGAATGATATTGGAATAGCTGAAGAAAATCTTAAAAAAACAGCTGAGGAACTTGGTGGTAGGTATTTTTTAGCTGATGTCTCGAAATTAGAAGAGGTTGAGAAAATGATTCAAGATATTCAGAAAGAATTTGGCAGATTAGATGTTTTAGTGAATAATGCCGGAATCACCCAGGATCGAACCTTGGCAAAGATGACAAAGGAAGAATGGCAGAGAGTCATAGATATAGATTTAACCGGAGTTTTTAATTGCACCAAAGCTTCTCTACCTTTGATTATTCAAAATCAGGGAAAAATCATTAGTATTTCTTCTCTGGTTGGTCAAAGAGGGAATTTTGGCCAGACCAATTATGCGGCAGCTAAAGCTGGGATTATTGGTTTTACTAAAGCTTTATGTAAAGAAGTGGGAAGATTCGGGGTGACGGTTAATGCCATAGCTCCTGGTTTTATTGAGACCAGATTAACTGAAAATCTTCCTCCGGAAGTAAAAGAAATAGTGCAAAAATTTACTCCCTTGGGTCGTTTTGGCAAACCAGAAGAAGTAGCAAATTTGGTTTTCTTTTTAGCTTCCGGAGAGGCAAGCTTTATTACTGGGACAGTAATTAATATCGATGGAGGAATGCCTTTATGATTTTAAATAAGGAACAAATTAAAGAAATCATTCCCTATCAGGAACCTTTTTTGTTTGTTGATGGAGTGCAAGATTTAACTGAAAATACGATCTCCGGTTTTTATCAGACCTCGAAAGAAGATTATTACTTCAAGGGCCACTTTGTTGATTTTAAAATAATGCCTGGGGTTTTGGTTGTTGAGGCATTGGCCCAGCTCTCGACAATTTTGCTAAGAAAGAAAGTTGGCAAGAATCACAAAGATTATCATTTTTTGGCTTACGATGTCAGAGGTGCTCAGTTTTTAAATCCAATTTTCCCCGGGGATAAAATTGATTTGAAAGCAGAAGTTTTGGGAATTTATCCAATTAAAGAAAATGAAAATAAAATTGCTCATATCAAAAGTCAGGCTTTTGTCGAAAATGATCTAAAATGCGAAGCCAGGTTTTCGGTAGTAATTATTAAAAAAAAAGAATTTGAAAAAAGATATTGCTAAAATGTTTGAAAATAATCATTTAACAAAATTTTTAGGAATAAAATATCCAATTGTACAGGGCGGAATGGCCGGAATTTCCGAGGCAAATTTGGTCTCGGCTGTTTCCAATGCCGGCGGGCTTGGAACAATTGGTTCTGGTTTGATGCCAGCTACTTGGCTGGAAAAAGAAATTGAAAAAACAAAAAAATTAACAAAAAATCCTTTTGCCGTTAATTTATTTTTACAAAATCCAAAGGTAGAAGAGTTAGTTAGGGTAATAATTAAATATCAAATACCATTTGTTTTCACCGGTGGCGGAAATCCCCTACCCCTTTTTCCTTATTTTCAGGCCGCCGGTATTAAAGTCATTCCGGTTGTTCCTTCACCGAGATTGGCCAAAAAGATGGAAGATAACGGGGCCGATGCAGTAGTTATTGAAGGAATGGAGGCCGGTGGTCATATTGGGAAAAACACAACTTTTTGTCTAATTCCTCAAATAAAAAAATTATTAAAGAAAATCCCTTTGATTGCCGCCGGTGGAATTTATGATGGGAAAACGGCGGCGGCTGCCTTTTTTTTAGGAGCCGATGGTATCCAGATGGGAACCAGATTTTTAGCTTCAAAAGAATGCATTATTTCCGAAGCTTATAAGAAGCAAATTTGTCAAGCAACGGCCGATGACATTGAAGTTGTCTTAAGATTCACCGGTCATCCCATAAGGGTAATTAAAAATAAGTGGTCTGAAGATTGGAAAAAATTGGAGGAAAAAGGAGCTTTCCCTGAGGAAATAAAAGCGGAAAAAATTGCTGGAAGCCTAGGTGAAGAAAATGTTGAAAATATTCCCCTTTTATCCGGTTTATCAGCAGCTGGAATTTCGGAAATAAAAAGTTGTCAAGAAATAATTGAGGAAATCGTGAATTATTTAAAGGTAACCCACATGGGAGAGGGGTCGGGAGAACTCTTCGGTTCTCCCGTGTAGGAAAACAGGCTTTCGCCGAAAGCGAAAACGTTAGAAACCGTGGGTTTCTAAAGAGCGAGCTCGAAGGTCGCGAAGCGACCGCCAGCCGTAAGGCTGGAAGAGGGTGAGCGATTAACTTGGTATTACCATTATGAATAGACTTATATCAGGATTTTGTAAAATTCTTTTAAAATGGCCGGTGGATAAATTTTTAATAAAGGAAGTTAAGGGATTAGAAAATTTACCAAAAGAGAATTTTATTTTGGCGGCAAATCATCAAAGTCATTTAGACCAGATAATGACCAGCTATGTTTGTGTTCCAAGGAGATTTCATATGATTGGCCAAACAGACGGATATCATGGTTTTGCCAAAATTCTTTTGTATCTTCTTTATTTTATTGCCGGAGTTATTCCGGTAAATCGGAATGATGAAAAATCGAGAAAAAAAGCGGTCGAAGAAGCAATAAAAGTTTTAAAAAAAAGAGATATTTTAATAATTTATCCTGAGGGGACAAGAACAAGAACCGGAGAAATTCAAAATGGTTATCCAGGGGTAGCTAAAATCTTTTTGGAAATAGGAACCCCAATTTTACCAGTTGGAATTAAGGGCACATTTGAATTGATGCCTCCGGGGAAAGGATTTCCAGGGATAGAAAAAATTGTCAAGATTAATATTGGAAAACCATTATATTTTAAAAAAGAATTTGAAATAGCAAAGAATTTTGGTTATGATTCAATTGAATATAAAGCTATTTTGCAAAAAATTATTGCGAGAGTAATGGAGGAAATAAAAAATTTATGTCAATAAGAAAAATTTTAATTGCCAATAGAGGGGAAATAACCCTCAGGATTATTAGAACCTGCAAAGAAATGGGAATTAAAACCGTTGCCCTTTGTCCAAAAAAGGGTGAAGAATCAAATTTTATTGAAACTTCTTTAGCCGATGAATTTTACTATTTGGAAAGGGAAGGGACTCAGGGATATTTAGATATAAAAAGGATTTTGGAGATTGCAAAAAAAGCCAGAGTTGATGCTATCCATCCTGGTTATGGATTTTTGGCTGAAAATTGGCTTTTTGCCAAACTCTGTGAAAAAAGGGGGGTAAAATTTATTGGTCCTCATTATGGCATTTTGAAAAAATTGGAGGATAAAATTGAGGCAAAAAAATTGGCAAGAAAAATTGGGATACCAATTTTACCAATGAGTGAGGAATCAATTAATTCTTTAAAAGATTTAAAAAAATGGATTTTTAGAATTCGACCCCCTTTTGTTTTAAAATCGAGAAAAGGGGGAGGAGGAATTGGGATTAGAACAATAAATGGAGAAATTAGCTTCGGGGAAGTATTTACAATGGCTTTGGGTATTAGAAGGCAAATGTCAATGGCATTTTCTGATACCGAATTTTTTCTCGAAAAATATTTGCCAGAGGCAAAGCACATTGAACTTCAAATTATATCTGATGGAAAAAATTTTTTGCATTTGGGAGAAAGGGAGTGTTCGATTCAGAGAAGATTTCAAAAATTATTAGAGGAATCTCCTTCAATGTTTTTGCCAGAGGAAAAAAGAGAAGAGATGGTAAGATTGGCGACAAAACTTTCAAAGGAATTGAGATATCAGGGAGTGGGAACAGTTGAATTTTTAGTAGATAAAGATAAGAATTTTTATTTTCTGGAAGTAAATCCCAGGATTCAAGTTGAGCATCCAATAACTGAAGCCAGAACAGGAATTGATTTGGTTGAACAACAAATCAGAATTTCTCAGGGAGAAAAAATTAAATTTTCTCAAGATGATGTCAATTTCTCTGGTTGGGCAATTGAGGCCAGAATTTTGGCTGAGGATCCTCAAAAAAACTTTAAACCTTCTCCTGGGAAAATTACCAAATACATTCCGCCGGGGGGCCAGGGAATATTTTTACATACATTTTTACATGAAGGTCAAGAAATCTATCCCGATTTTGATTCCCTTTTGGCAAAATTAATTTCTTTAGGTAAAGATCGCCAAGAGGCAATTTCAAAATTAAAAAGGGCTTTGCTAGAATTCCAAATTGAAGGGGTCCCAACAACAATTCCATTTTTCAAAGTGCTTTTGGAAAATAAAGATTTTTTGGCAGGAAATTTCACAACCGATTTCATTGAAAAGAGCAAGATTTTAGAAAGAGTTTCCTCTCAAGTTTTCATCGAAAAGCCATTGGAAAAGGAAATTAATGAGGAGGAAATTGCCAAAATTGTTTATCAAATTTATAAATTACTAAAGGAAAAAAAGGAACCCGAACCTCAAGAAGTTTCAAACTGGCAAATGGCTGAGAGGTTAAAAATGTTAGAGTAAACAGAGAAGAACCCACATCGGAGAGGGGTCGGGAGAACCCTTCGGTTCTCCCGTATAGGAAAAGATTAAAAACCGAGGGTTTTTAAAGAGCGAGCCCGAAGCGAGGCGAAGCCGAGCGCCGGCACGAAGTGCTGGAGAAGGGCGAGCGATTGACTTTGTAGGACCACTAATATGAAAATTAAAATTGGTGAAAAAATTTATGATATTGAAATATTTGAAGAAGAAAGAAAGGTAAAGATAAGAGTTAATGAAAAGGAATTCATCTTCGGAGAGGAAAAAGAGAAAGAAATTTCAATTCCTCAAGTTTCTCTACCAAAAAGGAATTTTTCAAAAAAAGAAATTTTAGCTCCCATTGATGGAGTAATTTCTGAAATCTTTGTCAAGGAATCAAATTTTGTCAAAAAAAATCAAAAGGTTTTGACCCTTTCTTCAATGAAAATGGAAAATGAGCTCATCTCTGAGTTTGAGGGAAAAATAACAGAAATTTTGGTCAAAAAAGGTCAAAAGATAAAAAAGGATGAAGTTTTAATCCGCCTAATTTAATGGAAATAATAAAATTTGAAAAAATAGACTCAACTCAAATTTTTGCCAAGAATTTAAAAACACCTGAACCCTGGACAGTGATTTTAGCCAAAGAACAAACTGCTGGCAGAGGAGAGGGAAGAGATTTTTGGTATTCCCCAAAAGGTGGCCTTTATTTTTCAGTTATTTTGCCAAAGTCAAAAATTGAAGATTTACAAACCCTCACCATTTTAGCTGCTTTTATTGTAGCAAAAGTGATTAAAGAAAATTTTAACTTAGAACCATTTATAAAATTGCCCAACGATATTTATTTAAACGGAAAAAAAATAGCGGGGATAATTACCGAAAACGTGATTGGGAAAGAAGTCAAATTTTCAGCCATGGGAATCGGTCTCAATACAAATATTGATAGTTTTCCAAAAGATTTGGAAAATATGGCAACATCACTTAATATGAAGTTAGGGAAAGAAGTTGATAATGAAAAAATTTTAAAAGAAATTATAGAAGAATTAAAAGAACAGTTAAAAACCATTGGTGAATAATATGTTTGATAAGGAGATTGAAAAATTAAATAAGAAATTAAAAGAATTAGAAAGTCCCGAGCTGGTTGAGAAACAACATCAAAAAGGCAAATTGACTGCCAGGGAAAGAATAAATTTGCTTTTAGATCCAGGAACTTTTGTTGAGTTGGACCCTTTTGTTGAAAGTAGGATTTCAAATTTTGGTTTGGAGAAAAAGAAATTTTCTGGAGATGCCGTGATTTGCGGTTTTGGCAAAATTCAGGGTCGGCCGGTTTATCTTTTTTCTCAGGATTTTTCAAAAATTGGTGGAACACTGGGCGAAATGCATGGAAAAAAGATTTGGAATGTTTATGATTTGGCTTTGAAAACTGGTAGCCCTATTATTGGAATTTATGATTCTGGTGGAGCCAGAATTCAAGAAGGAATTTCAGCCCTGGATGCCTACGGGATAATTTTTAGAACCCAGGTTCGAGCTTCGGGAGTTATCCCCCAAATTTCGATAATAGCCGGACCTTCGGCCGGCGGAGCCTGCTATGCCCCAGGACTTTCAGATTTCATTTTTATGGTCAATAAAATCTCATTTATGTTTATTACCGGACCTGAGGTGATTAAGAAAGTGATGGGCCAAGAAATTTCATTCGATGAACTGGGAGGAGCTTCTTGTCATTCTCAAAAATCAGGAACTTGCCATTTTGTTTTTGAAAGGGAAGAGGATTGTTTTTTGGCAGTGAAAAAACTTTTATCTTATTTACCCCAGAACAATTTGGAAAATCCAGCTAGGCAAAAAAGTTTAATTTCGGAGTTTTTTGAAATCGAAGAAAAATTAAGATTGTTGGAGATTGTTCCCGAGGAAGAAGAAAAGGGCTACGAGATGAAAGATGTAATTTCTGAAATTTTTGATAAAAATTCATTTTTTGAGGTTCAAGCAGGGTTTGCCAAAAATTTAATAATTGGTTTTACCAGGTTGAATGGCCACTCAATTGGAATTATTGCTAATCAGCCAAAAGTTTTGGCCGGAGCTTTGGACATAAATTCTTCAGACAAAATTTCCAGATTTGTGAGATTTTGTGATGCCTTTAACATTCCTTTAATCAATTTAGTTGATTGCCCGGGGTATTTGCCGGGGAAGGATCAAGAATGGGGAGGGATAATTAGGCATGGAGCAAAGGTTTTGTATGCCTTTTCAGAGGCAACTGTTCCAAAAATCTCTCTGATTTTGAGAAAGGCATTTGGCGGAGCTTATATTGCTTTAGCTTCAAAGGAATTAGGTTTTGACAAAGTAATTGCCTGGCCATCAGCCCAAATTGCCGTTATGGGACCTGAACAGGCCGTAAAAATTATTTTTAAGAAAGAACTGTCAGAAAGTAAAGACACTAAAAAATTGGAAAAAGAAAAAATTCAAGAACTAAGAGAAACTTTTCTTAATCCCTATCAGGCAGCAAAATTTGGTCAGGTTGACCTAATAATTCATCCCAAAGATACAAGAACTGTTTTAATAAAATGCCTGGAATCTCTTTTAGAAAAAAGAGGAGAAAAAGTTCCAAAAAAGCATGGCAATATTCCGCTTTGATACGATTATTGTTGGAGCCGGGCCAGGGGGTTTGATGGCTGGAAGATATTTAAATGATGCCTTAATTTTGGACCAGAAGGAAGAAATTGGGAAACCGGTCCGCTGTGCCGAAGGTATTAGCCGGGAAGATTTGGAAAGACAAAAAATTAAACCTGATAAAAATTGGATTTCGGCTTTTATTGATGCGATTCAATTAGTTTCGCCCTCGGGAAAGATAATAAAAATTGGTAAAAAGAATATCGGTTTTGTTTTAAATAGAGAGCTCTTTGAAAAATTTTTAGCTAGTGAATGTCGGGCTGAAATTAAACTCAAAAAGAAAGTAGTTAATGTTGAATTAGAAAATAATCTTTGGAAGGTAGAAACCAAAGATGGAGAAATTTTTCTTTCAAAATATCTCATTGGGGCCGATGGTCCTTTTTCAATCGTCAGAGAAAAAATCTTCAAGGAAAAGGTTGAACTCCTACCGGCTATTGAATATCTAATTGAATTAGAAAAAGAAATAGATACTTCAGTAATGAAAATTTATTTTGATCAGGAAAAATTTCCCTTAGGCTATGCCTGGATTTTCCCAAAGGGAAGAAAAATTGCTAATATTGGTCTGGGTGGAGAAAGAAACTTAAGAGAAAAACTTGATTATTTTCTAGAGGCGATAGTAAAAAAGGAGTTCGGAAATTATAAATTTTTAGAAAATAGGAGTTGGGTAATTCCTTGGAGAGGGGCTAAAATTAAACTTTTCCAAGATAATGCTTTCTTAGTGGGAAATGCCGGGGGATTGGTTGATCCAGTTTTTGGCGGAGGAATAAATAACGCCATGGTTTCGGGAAAAATAGCCGCTGAATGTATCCTTTCTAAAAAACCTGAACTTTATGAAAGAAAAATTAAATCTCTTCCCTTTTTTAATTCCAATTTACTTTTGGCTCAGAAAATCTTATATTCTTTTTCAAACCCGGTTTTGAATGAAATTGCCGAAATTTTAGAAAAAAAAGGTATTCTTTACTTAAAAACCATTCCAGCTTTTTTTGAACTTTTATCAAAGTGTCATTTAAGAAAAAAGATTTTCAAAATTTTAAAACTTTTTTTAATCTTGGAAAAAAATGAAGCCAAAAAAGGAGATAAAAAGAGAAGAAATAATTGATTATTTAGAGAAATTGAAGCCAGAAATTGATAGAATGATTGAAAAATACCTTCCTAAAAAAGTATCTAACAAATGGCTAGATTTTAGTTTCGGCAAACCTCGATATATTTTTAGTAAAAAAGCGGCTGAGGAATCTTTAATAAAACCTATCTGGAATTTTCTCAGTCGGGGTGGAAAAAGATGGCGACCGGTTTTATTTTTATTAATTACCGAAGCCATCGGGGGTGACGTGAAAAAAGTTAAAGATTTTATTGTCATCCCAGAGCTTGTTCATAATGGAACAATAATTATTGATGACATTGAAGACCAGGGAGAATTGAGGAGGGGAAAGCCTTGTTTGCATAGAATTTTTGGAGAAGATATAGCTATTAATGCCGGAAACTTTCTCTATTTTCTGCCTTTAATAACTTTGATCAAAAATAAAAATAAATTTAAACCTGAAATCGTGATAAAGGCTTACGAAACTTATATTCAAGAAATGATAAATTTAGGTTTTGGTCAGGGAACTGATATTTTTTGGCATAAAGGAAGAGTAAAGAAAATAACCGAAAAAGAATACCTCCAAATGTGTGCCTTTAAAACGGGATGTCTTTCCAGAATGGCGGCAAAAATGGCGGTTGTCCTTTCCGGAGGCGGGAATGAACTTGCTGAAAAATTGGACCGGGTGGCAGAAGCCGTGGGTGTGGCTTTTCAAATTCAAGACGATATCTTAGACATTACTCTCTCAGGTCCAGAAAGAAAAGGGTTTGGTAAATCTTTTGGGAATGATATCAAAGAGGGAAAAAGAACTTTGATGATAATCCATACTTTAAAAAAAGCGAATATAAAAGATAAAAAAAGATTAATTGAGCTCTTAGATAAACACACCGATGATTTAAAAGAAAGAAAAGAAGCCATAGAAATAATTCAAAAATACCAAAGCCTTGAATATGCCCAAAAAGTTGCTAAAAAAATTATGAGAGAAGCCTGGGAAGAGGCAGATAAAGTCTTGGAGCCCTCTCCGGCTAAAAAAAGATTAAAAGAATTTGTTAATTATTTAATTACCAGAAAAGCCTAACTATGGAAATTGGAAAAGTTGAAAAATATATCAGAGAAAAAATAAAAAGAGAGGGGGCGATTTTGTCAGTTCTTATCGACCCCTGTGATTATTCTTCTCCTAAAAAAGCTGTTGAAACGGCTCTCTCAGCTGCTTTAGCCGCGGCCGACCTTATCGCCGTTGGAGGGAGTGTCGGCGTCCAGGGCCAACTTTTAGATGAAGTTTTAAAAGGAATCAAAGAAAAATCATCTCTCCCGATAGTTCTTTTCCCCGGTAACATTGCCACTATTTCTCCTTTTGCCGATGCCATATTTTTTATGTCTTTATTAAATTCGAGAAATCCCTATTGGATTTCCGGAGTCCAAACTCTTTCAGCTCCTCTTGTTAAACAATTAAAAATTGAACCTCTGCCAATGGGTTATATCCTGGTCGAGCCCGGCGGAACAGCGGGCTGGGTCGGCGATGCCAATTTGGTTCCCAGAAATAAAGCAAAAATCGCCGCCGCTTTAGCTCTGGCTGGTCAATTTTCGGGTAAAAGAATTATTTTTACTGACGCTGGTTCAGCTGCCTTTGCACCTATACCAACAGAAATGGTGGCGGCGGTTAAAAAAGCAATTGAAATTCCCTATTTAGTTGGCGGCGGTATTAGAACGCCGGAGCAAGCCGGGAAAATAGTAAAAGCCGGTGCCGACTGGATTCAAATTGGTACAGCGGTAGAAAAAACTAAAGATATAAAAAAATTAATTAGCCAATTTGTAAAGGAAATTAAACAAAAGGGTAGATTAAAACTATGTCATCATCAATCGTTATAATCATCGGTTATCTTTTGGGTTCTATCCCTTTTGGCTACCTAATCACTAAACTTTCAACCGGAAAGAATGTTTTAGAAGTTGGATGGAGAAAAACTAGTGGCTCAAATGTTTTTAGAAATATCGGTTTTTGGCAAGGATTATTAACTGGAATCTTTGATGTGGGCAAGGGATCTTTAGCAGTTTGGTTAGCTCAGAATTCAGGCCTCTCTCTTCAAACTCAGGCTCTGGCCGGAGTGGCGGCTGTTACCGGGCATAATTATAGCTGCTTTTTGAAATTGGCTGGGGGGAGAGGAATTGGAACTTTTGTTGGCGCCTTTTTAATTTTGTCTCCAAAAATTTTAGGATTTTCTATAATTCCCTTTGCCTTTTTAGCCTTAATTTGGAATGCCTCAATTGGTACTATTTTATTTTTATTAACTGTCCTAATTTTAGCAGCAGTTTTTAATCAATTTCAAATTTTAACTTTTGTTTTAATCTCTCTTTTCCCAATTTTTATTAAAAGATTAAGCCCAATTGGAGAGTTATCCCTAAACCCTCCCAAGTTTTCTGAAAAATTCGGGAGGGTAAAGAAAAAAGAATTAATTAGAAATCGGTTAATTTTTGATAATGATGAGTTTTGTTTAGATTTAAGGATAAAGAGGATAATTAAAAATTTGACAAAAAAATAAATTCTGATAAACTAAAAATAATCCGCTAAGGCTAAAGCGGACATTTTAATAAATAGACAAAAATGGAAATAAAAGATTTCATTTCAGCCATAGCCCAGATTGCCGAAGAAAAAGGAATTCCCCAAGAGAAAGTTTTGGAAACTATTGAACAGGCCTGGGCCGCTGCTTATAAAAAGGATTACGGGAAAAAGGGGCAAGTAATTCGAGCTAAAATTGATTTAAAATCAGGTCAAATTAAATTTTGGCAGGTAAAATTGGTTGTTACGAAATCAATGATTTATTCTGAAACCGAGCTTTCACAAATGGAAGCGAAGGTAAAGAAGAAGACGAAGTCTTCTTCGATAGAAGAATTAGAAAAAATTAAGGAAAAGAAGATCGAAGAAGAGCCCGCCAAGATTACGATAGGTGAGGAAAAAGTTCGTTTTAATCCAGAAAGACATATTATGCTCGCAGAAGCCAAGAAAATAGAGTCAAAAATAAAACCGGGAGAAGAATTGCTAATCCCTCTAAAAACTCAAGAAGATTACGGTCGAATTGCCGCCCAGACAGCAAAACAGGTTATCCTTCAAAGAATAAGAGAAGCAGAAAAAGAAAGTATTTTGGAAGAATATAAAGGAAAAGAGGGCCAAATTATCTCGGGAATTGTCCAAAGAATGGAAGCCCACAATGTTTTCTTAGACATCGGCAAAACCCTGGGAATTTTAATAAAAGAAGAGCAAGTTCCCGGAGAATTTTATCGACCCGGACAGAGATTGAAAGTTTACGTCCTGAAAGTCGAAGAAACGCCAAAGGGTCCCTTAATTTTTTTATCCAGGAGTTATCCCAAATTAGTATCTAAACTTTTTGAATTGGAGGTTCCGGAGATTTCGGCCGGTCAGGTTGAAATAAAATCAATAGCCAGAGAAGCAGGATCCAGAACAAAAATTGCTGTTTTCTCAAATGTCAAAGAAATTGATCCAATTGGTGCCAGTGTCGGTCAAAGAGGAACCAGAGTTCAGGTGGTAATTAATGAATTGGGAGGAGAAAAAATTGATATTATTGAATATTCTGAAGAACCAGAAAAATACATTGCTAATGCCTTATCACCAGCCAAGATTTTAGAGGTAAAAATAATGCCAAAAAACAAAGCACTGGTTATTGTTCCGGAAGACCAAATTTCTTTGGCTATTGGTAAAAATGGCCAAAATGTTAGATTAGCCGCCAAATTGACCGGCTGGAAAATTGATGTCAGACCACCGGAAAAAGTTGAAGAAAAAGTTGAAAAAGAAAAATAAATTTGCTAATATAAAAATATGAATCTTATCCCTACAGTTATTGAAAAAACTCAATACGGAGAGCGGGCCTACGATATCTACTCTCGGCTTTTAAAAGAAAGAATCATATTTTTAGGAGGACCAATTATTGACCCAATCGCCAATTCGGTTATTGCCCAACTTCTCTTTTTAGCGTCTCAGGATCCGAAAAAAGACATCCAGCTTTATATTAATTCACCGGGCGGAGTCTTAACTTCGGCTTTGGCTATTTACGATACGATGCAATATGTGAAATGCTCAGTTTCCACTGTTTGTATAGGAAGCGCTGCTTCGGGTGCCGCAGTTTTATTGGCAGCCGGAACTAAAGGAAAAAGATATTCCTTACCCAATGGCCAGATTTTGCTTCACCAGGTGGCAGTTTCGGGAGTAAGTGGAGAGGCAATTGAGGTGGAAATTGCGGCAAAACAAATTATTAAATTAAAAGAAAAAGTAAATAAAATTTTAGCCAAACACACTGGTCAGCCATTGGAAAGAATTGAAAAAGATACCGACCGCGATTTTTATCTCTCCTCGGAGGAGGCGAAAGAATACGGCTTAATAGATGAGGTTATAAAACCGAAGGGATAGTCGACGAAGCTAAAGCTTCATCTCCATCTTCGCTTCCGTCGGAAGCTCGATAAATGAAAAAGTTCTGAATTTTGGTTAATATTTTTAGCTCTAATTTTGCTCAGGCCTTTTATTTCTCAAAACGGTTTTTGACAAATTTAAAAATATTCTCTATTATTAAATTAGAAAATAATCTTGAATTTTTGATTTATTCAATATGTCGAATAACCAAATTTTCAAATTAAAATATGCAAGAAGTTATTTCACTAATAGTGGCTATAGTTTGCCTATTTTTGGGTTCTATCCTGGGATACTATGCCAGGCAATCAATTGCCAGAAGAGACTGGAAAACAATAGAAGCCAAAATCCAAAAGAGAATCCAGAAAGCTAAGGAAGAGGTTTCTCAAATCTTAGAGAAAGCTAAAAAAGAAAGAGATGAAAAAAGAGGAGAACTTTTAAAAACCGAAGAAATTTTATTGAGAAGGGAGAGTATTTTGGATAAAAAAATTTCCGGTTTTGAAATAGAACAAAAGGAATTTCGAGAAAAAGTTGAAAAACTAAAACGAATAAAAGGGGATTTAGAAAATTTAAAAGTGGAGGCCTTAAAAAATTTAGAAAAAATCGCCGGGATGAATAAAGAGAAAGCTGAAGCTGAATTATTTGCCAATTTAGAAAAAGAATACCAAAAAGAAATTTTAGAAAAAATGAGAAAACTGGAGATGACTGATCAAGACCGTTTTGAAAAACGAGCCAAAGAAATTTTGGCTACCTCTATCCAAAAATATGCCCTTTCTCAAGCCCAAGAAATTACCACCTCTACCATCTCTCTTCCAAATGAAGAAATTAAAGGAAGAATTATTGGCAAAGAAGGAAGGAATATTAGAAGTTTAGAAAAATTAACCGGAGTAGAAATAGTAGTTGATGAAACTCCGGAAACAGTGGTCATCTCCGGTTTTAATCCAATTAGAAGAGAAATTGCCAAAGTTTCTTTAGAAAAATTAATCAAGGATGGCAGAATTCAACCAGTCAGAATTGAAGAAAAGGTTGAAGAGGCAAAAAAAGAAATAAATTTAAAAATAAAAGAAGCTGGAGAAGCAGCAGTTTTTGAACTAGGCCTGGTTGGAATGGATCCAAGATTAATTCAATTACTGGGCAGATTAAAATTCAGGACTTCGTATGGCCAAAATGTTTTACTCCACTCGATCGAGGTGGCTTATTTGGCTCAGGCCTTAGCTGATGAAATTGGAGCCAATTCTTTAATTTGTAAAAAAGCCGGGTTATTTCATGATATTGGGAAAGCGGTTGACCAGCAGATTGAGGGTTCCCACGTCGATATCGGAATTAAGATTTTGGAGAAGTTTGGCGAAGATCCAAAGGTAATCAAAGCAATGAAATCTCATCACGAAGAATATCCTTATGAAAGTATAGAGGCGATTTTGGTCCAGGTGGCTGACCAAATTTCGGGGGCCAGACCTGGAGCAAGAAAAGATACTTTAGAAAATTATTTAAAAAGATTGCAAGATTTGGAAAATATCGCCACTTCCTTTCCCGGAGTGGAAAAAGCCTGGGCTTTGCAAGCGGGTAGGGAAATCAGGATTTTTGTCAAACCGGAAGAGATTGATGATTTAGCAGCAAAAAAATTAGCCAAGGATATCGCTGATAGAATCCAAGAGGAATTAAGATATCCCGGAGAAATTAAAGTCAATGTAATTAGAGAAAGCCGGGTTGTCGAATATGCCAAATAAACCTCAAACCTTAAACTGTAAACTTAAATTATGAGGTTGAAAGTCTAAAGTTTAAAGTTAAAAATGGGCACCAATGCCCATTTTTATTTGAGCGGGATACGGGAGTCGCACCCGTCTTTGAACCTTGGAAGGGTTCCGTTGAACTGCTCAACTAATCCCGCAAAATCGGGGTGCTGGGAATTGAACCCAGTCTTTATCCTCCCAAAGGACACGTACTACCGGTATACGACACCCCGTAATCAAAAGTATAACCATTTGTTTTCTTTTAGTCAATTACCGAGCCCCGCCCTTTGAAGGAGGGGGTGAAGGTGAGTTCGAAGAAGCAAGCTTCTTCTCTCGCCTTCGCTAATGCTCAGGCAGATGAAAACTTTGTTTTCATCGCCTGCTTGTTATATAATTAATTAATGAATTTCAAGGGAATCTTGGCTCAACTTAATATCGTTACTCAGTGTAGAAAATACGGGCTTTCTCTCTGGCAATGTCCTCAATTTCTTTTTTTGATAATGGGATTAGTTATCACCATCTCAACTTTAACTGTCTATGCAATCGGAACCAGATACATTGAAGAGCCAAGAATGGTTGCCCTAATAGTTCTTTTAACTACGGCAATTTTATTCATCATTGCCGTAATTATTACTAATAGTTTTGAGAGATTGGCTGAGGCAAATCGAATGAAATCAGAATTCGTCAGTATTGTCTCCCACCAACTGAGATCCCCTCTTTCTAATTTGAGGTGGGCCTTAGAACTATTAATGTCAGGGAAATTAGGTAAAATCGAAGAAAAACAAACCGAATACTTCAAAATCCTTAAAGAAAACTCAAACCGGATGAGAGAATTAGTTGAAGATTTGTTAATTGTTTCAAGGATCGAAACGGCAAAACTACTAATAAAGAAAATGGAATTTTCTTTAGAGGATTTAGCAAAAGAATTAATTAAAGAATTTACGCCTTTTGCTCTGGCTTCTAACATAGAAATTAAATTTCTAAACAAAGAAGATTTACCAAAAGTTTTCGCCGACCCGTCCCAAATTCGCTTAGTCATCGAAAACCTTTTAGATAACGCCATTCGCTATATTAAGGGAATAGGTGTTGTGGAAATTAAAATTGAAAGCCAAGCCCGCCAAAAATTTTTAACAGAAAATTTAGGCGGGCAAGACAAAAATCTCTATTTTGAAATTAGAGATACAGGTGTTGGTATTCCAAAAGAAGAGCAAAAATACATTTTCCAAAAATTTTTCAGGTCGGAAAATGTTCTTAGATATCAAACCCAGGGTTCTGGCCTCGGTCTTTATATTTCAAAAGCTGTCGTCGAGAGGTCAGGAGGAAAAATTGGATTTAAAAGCCAGGAAGGCATTGGGTCGACCTTCTGGTTTACTTTGCCTATTAAATAAAAATATGAAAACTATATTGTTTATAGAAGACGAATCGGCTCTCCAGAAAACTTTTGGCGAAATTTTGAAACAAGAAGGCTATGAAACGATTTCAGCTCTGGATGGAGAAACCGGTTTAAGATTGGTAAAGAGCCAAAAACCAGATTTGATTTTACTTGATTTAATTTTGCCAAAAATGCATGGATTTGAGGTTTTAAAGAAATTAAAGGAAGATGAAGAAACTAAAGATATTCCGGTTATTGTCTTAACAAACTTAGAAAAAATAGAAGATGTGGATAAAGCCCTGGAATTGGGAGCAACAACCTATTTGGTTAAAGCCAAATATTCCTTGGAGGAAATTGTAGAAAAAATTAAAAACGCCATCGGAGATTAACTAATTGACAACTTGACTAATTGACAAATTGACAAAATAGCGAATAATGTTCGGTTAAATAGTTAAGTAGTCAATTAGTCAAATAGTTCAATGAAAGTTGAGCCACAACAATTAAAAGCCTTTTTATTAGATGCCGGTTTAGTTGCTGAAGCCCAATTTGATCAAGCAAGAGAGAAGGCAGAAAAAACCAATCAGAAAGTTGGCGATGTTTTGGTTTCCGAAGGATTAATTGGAGACGAAGAAATAATTAAATTAGAGGCTTATATTTTAGGAATTCCCTTTGTCAATCTGGAAAAAGAGATTGTCTCGCCAGAAGTTTTGAAAATCATTCCCGAGCCAATTGCTCGTTCTCACAACATTGTTGCCTTTAGGAAAAAGGGTCAAGATCTGGAAGTAGCGATGTTAGATCCGGAGGATTTGAGAACGATTGAATTTATTAAAAAAACAACCGATCTAAGAATTTTGCCAAGATTATCCAATCCTCAATCAATTAAAAATGTTTTGAGGCAATACCAAAAAACTTTAGAGGCTGAATTTGGAGAAATTATTAAAAAAGAGGCTGGAGTGATAAAACCAACCAAGGAAGAAGAGATAGTTGAGGAAAAAGCCGAACTTCAGAAGATGGCAGAGGAACTCCCGATAATTAGAATCGTTGACACCCTTTTGAAACATGCCATTTTGGAAAGGGCATCAGATATTCATATTGAACCAACCGAAAAAGAAGTTCTGGTTAGATATCGAATCGATGGAATTTTGAGAGATGCTATGACCTTGCCAAAAATCGCTGCCTCGGGAATTGTCGCCAGAGTAAAAGTTCTTTCTAATTTAAAATTGGATGAACATCGACTCCCCCAGGATGGTCGTTTTAAAGTAGAAACCGAAGATTACAGATATTCTATTCGAGTCTCAGTTTTACCAGTTTTTAACGGAGAAAAAATCGTCCTGCGGCTTTTACCAGAAACTGCTAAGGCTTTTACTTTAGAACAGTTGGGTTTAAGAGGGGAGGCTTTAGAAAGGGTTCAGGAAAATCTCAGAAAGCCGGTGGGAATGATTTTGGTGACCGGTCCAACGGGCTGTGGAAAAACAACGACTCTATATTCAATGATGGAAATTTTGAATAGTCCGGGAGTGAATATCTCTACTATTGAAGACCCAATCGAATACCGAATGCCCAGGATTAATCAAACTCAGGTCAATCCAAAAATTGGTTTAACCTTTGCTACCGGTCTAAGATCTCTGGTGAGACAAGACCCGGATATTATTATGGTTGGGGAAATTAGGGATAATGAAACTGCGGGCTTAGCTATTAATTCTGCCTTGACTGGCCATCTGGTTTTATCAACATTACATACAAATTCAGCTTCCGGTGCCATTCCTCGGTTGCTTGATATGAAGGCTGAACCATTTTTAATTTCTTCAACCTTAAATTGCATTTTAGCCCAAAGATTGGTAAGAAAGCTTTGTCCGGAAAAAGAAAAATATTTTTTGAAAGAATCGGAATTGGAAAATCTTGCCAAGTATTGCAATTTAGACAAGATTTTAAAGATTTTAAAAGAAGAAAAAATTGTTTCAAAAAAAACAAGCTGGAAAAATATTCCTTTTTATCGGCCAAAAAAAAGTGAAGAATGTCTGGAGGGTTATAAAGGACGAATTGGTATTTTTGAGGTTTTGCCGGTAACAGAAACAATAAAAGAGTTGATTGTTAAAGAGGCAACCTCTGACGAAATCCAAGCGCAAGCCCAAAAAGAAGGAATGAGAACAATGCTCGAAGATGGCTTTGTCAAAACTGCCCAGGGAATTACCTCAATTGAAGAAGTGTTAAGAGTAATTATTGAATAATGGCACGCTATTTTTATACGGCCAAATCTTTAAAAGGGGAAGAAAAATCGGGAGTTTTAGAGACTAAAGATATACACCAACTGGCTCAAAAATTGCATGAGCAAGGTTTCATTTTAATTAAGGCAATACCAGAAGGAGAGCAATTAAAAAAGAAATTTAAGTTTTCTTTACCATCTTTTGGAGTTTCTCTAACTGAAAAAATGTTTTTTACCAGAAATTTGCAGGTGATGATTTCGGCTGGCCTTCCTCTACCCAGAGCAATCGAAACTTTATCCTCTCAGGCAAAAAGTAAAAAGTTCAAACGAGTTTTATCAAATATCAAAGAGGAAATTGTCAAAGGAAAAAACTTTTCCGATATTTTAACTCATTATCCAAATATTTTTTCTGAACTTTTCCAGAGCATGATAAAAGTCGGTGAAGAAGCCGGGACATTAGAAGAGGTTTTAAAAGTTTTAGCTTTGCAAATGGAAAGGGAGAGAGATATAAAATCAAAGATAAAAGGGGCAATGATTTATCCAGCGATAATTATTTTCGCCATGATTGGAATTGGAATTTTAATGCTGGTGACGGTTATCCCTCAATTAGCTGAAACATTTAAGGAGTTAGAGATCGAGCTTCCTTTGACTACAAGAATTGTCATTGGCATTGCCACTTTTTTAACTCAGAAATGGTATTTAGTAATTGTTATTCTTTTTGTTTTAATTTTTCTTTTTTGGCAAATTTTAAAAACAAAATCTGGAAAGAAACTATTCGATTCCCTCACTCTTAAATTTCCAATCATCTCTCTAATCATTAAAAATACAAATTCTGCCTACACTGTCAGAACTTTGGGTTCCCTGATTTCTGCTGCTGTTCCCCTTACCCAGGCATTAGAAATTACTTCTAGGACCCTGGGAAATGTTTTTTATAAAACAGCCCTCCAGGATGTAGCGGAAAAAGTAAGAAAAGGAGAAAAAATGTCCGAGGCCTTGAAACTTTATGAAAATATTTATCCTCTGACAGTCATTCAAATGATTTTAGTAGGAGAAGAAACTGGCGAAACATCAGCCATTTTATTAAAATTGGCCGATTTTTATGAAGAAGAAGTCTCAAACGCAACCAAAAATTTGACTGCGGTCATCGAACCAGTTTTAATGCTCATAATTGGAGCAACAGTTGGTTTTTTTGCCGTTTCAATGGTTCAACCAATGTATTCAATGCTCGGAGCCATAAAATGATGAAGAGAAAAAGTTTTACTTTAGTTGAAGTATTAGTAATAGTTGGAATTTTAATTGTTTTGACTGCGATATCTGTTCCCGCTCTGCGTTTTTTTGGAAAAGAATCGGATTTGGGAAATTCGGCTGAAGAAATTATTAATATCTTAAGATTTGCTCAAAATAAAACCTTAGCCTCAGAAGAAGCTAGCCAATGGGGAGTCTATTTTTCTACAACTACCACCCCTCATCAATACACTTTATTTAAAGGAACCAGCTACGCCTCAAGGGCTACTTCTTCTGATGAAGTTCACCAATTACCAAAATCGATTGAAATTTATGAAATAGATTTATGGGGAGGAAATGAAGTTGTTTTCGAAAAGGTAACAGGTTATACTTCTAGCACTTCTCAAATTGGAAAAGTTTCTATAAGGTTAAAGGATGAACCATCAAAAACAAAGACCATTTATATTGAAAATTCTGGTTTAATAAGTTTAACCAGCCCCTCAGCTCTTTCTGACCAAAATAGATTAAAAGACTCTAGGCACGTCCATTTTGATTATACGAATAGGCAAATTTCCACTTCTACTGAAAAATTAATTTTAATTTTTACTTATGATACCTTTAGTACTACTAAAGAAATAATCATTGCTGATAATATAAAAGATAATCAAATCTATTGGGAGGGAGAAGTCAATGTTGACGGAGAAATTCAAAAGTTAAAAATCCACACCCATAAATTAAATGACCCTGCTACTGGCAGTCAGTTTTGTATTCATCGGGATAGAAGATATAATACTAAAGCGATAACCATTGAAATTAGTGGGGATTCTAGTGGCAATTTAATTTCCTATGATGCCACTGGCCAAACTATAAAGGGAAATTCAATTTATGTCTCAGAACCAATTTGGCAATAAGAAAGGAATTTCAATAATCGAGATATTGGTAGTGATTGCAATCATCATTACTACCCTAAGCAGCCTTTTGGGATTGGCCTCTTTCTCTTTGGGGGTTTCCACTCTGATCAAACAAACAAATCAGGGGAATCTCCTTTCTCAAGCGGTAATGGAGGCAGTTAGAAATTTTAGAGATGGAACAAGTTGGGATGTAGATGGGCTCGGAAAATTAGCCACTAGTACTGATTATTATCCTCAAGCAACAAGTTCTCCTTCAAAATGGCAATTGGTTCAGGGAATAGAAAATATCGATGGCTTTACCAGAAAAGTTGTTTTTGAAGATGTAATGAGGGATTCAAATAGTAACATTGTTGAAGCCGGAACTTATGACCCAAATACAAAAAAAGTGATTGTCACTGTTTCTTGGAAAGAAAGGGGAAGGGATCATAAATTAGAAATATTTACTTACTTAACAAATTGGAAACAATGAAAAAGGGGTTTACTTTAATGGAAATTTTGGTCTATATTGGAGTTTTAGGTCTTATTATTGGAACTGTTTCCTCTTTTTTGGTCTGGATTACTCGTTCCAATACCAAGGCGAGGGCAATGCGAGAAACTTTAGACAGTGCTAGGCAGGCAATGGAAATTATGAGCCATGAAATAAAGGAGGCAAAAAGTATTTATACTCCCACCTCTATTTTTTCCACTAGCACTGGTCAAATTTCTTTAGAAACAACGAAATATCTCCCCGAAGGAGAAAACAGAACTTATATTGATTTTTTCCTTTGCGAAAAACGCCTCTGTCTAAAAAAAGAAGGTCAAAACCCAATTGCCTTGACCTCAGATAATGTTGAGGTAAAAAGTCTGGAATTTAACCAAGTCGCCACTACCTCCACTATTCCTTCAATTCAAATTGCTTTAAGGATTGATTATAAAGCTCCAGCTGAGAGGGCTGAGTATCAGGCCTCAGTCGAACTCATCTCCACCGTCTCCTTGAGGTCTTATTAAGATGTCGGAACAAAAAAATAAAAATTCAAAAAATGGTTTCGCCGCATTGTATCTCACAGTTTTAATTTTGGCAGTAATCCTTGCTATTAGCGTTTCCATTTCTATTTTGACCTTCGGCCAACAAAAAATTTCCCAAAATATTACTAAATCCTCCCAAGCCTATTATACATCTGAAGCTGGCGTGGAAGATGCCCTTTTGAGGTTGGTGAAAAAGATGAATTGGTCTAGCCCCTATAATTTGAAGGTTAGCAATGCTACTGCTACTGTTGAAATTTCAGATGTTATTGGTGGTACCAGGACTATTATTTCTACTGGAAATTTTTTAAACAGGATAAGGAAAATTCAGGTTGGTTACGCTGTTTCCACCCAGCAAGTTTCTTTTCACTATGGAGCTCAAGTAGGGGAAGGAGGAATGTCAATGGGAAATAATTCTAGAGTCAAGGGAAATATTTATTCAAATGGCAGTGTAATTCCAGCAGTAGGTGGAAACAAAGGTTATATTGATTATACGATTATTGTAGCTATTAACGGTAATCGAATTGAAGGATTAATAGTTGGCGAAGATGCCAAAGCCCATACCTGCAAGGATTCTCAAATTACAGGAACATTAACCTATGTTTCAGGAGGTAGCGTCCAAAATTGTACTGTTGGTGGGGCAACAAATACTCAGCCAAATGAAATTCCAAGAAAAGATTTACCTATTCCTCAAAGCCAGATTGATAAATGGAAAAGTGAAGCCGAAGGTGGAGGAATAATTTCTGGAGATTATACAGTTTCTGGAAAAATTACTCAAAATTTAGGACCGGTAAAAATTACGGGAAATTTATTAGTTGATAATAATGCCACTTTAAATATGACTGGAACCATCTGGGTGGTAGGAAATTTAAGAATTGATAATGGTGCAATGATTAAATTAGATTCAAACTCTTATGGTTCAAATAGCGGAGTGATTGTGGTAGATGGAAAAATTAAAGTCAGGCCCAATACTTATTTAAAAGGAAGCGGCCAAGAAGGAAGTTATCTTATGCTTTTATCAACAAATCCAGAGGTTTCAGATACCGCCAATCCAGCTATTGACGTTGATAATAATAGCGATGCTGCCATTTTTTATACAAACCAGGGTTTAATCGTTTTGAGAAATAAAATCAATGCCAGGGAAGTGACAGGCTATAAAATTTTTCTTGATAATAATGCCGAAATTTTGTATGAAGCAGGTTTGGAAGAGGCTACTTTTTCTTCTGGTCCAGGTGGCTCTTGGGAAGTAACCGATTGGAAGGAAATTGAGTGAAAATTTAATTAAATTTAATGATATAATAATTTATCATGTTGGAATCTTTAACTTTAAAACCGGAAGCATTGGGATTGGATATTTCTGATTTATCTTTAAAGATTATTAAACTAAAAAAAAGAGGAAAATTTTTTACTTTATCATCTTATGGGAAAGAGGAAATAGAGCCGGGGCTCATCAAAGGAGGAGAAATCAAAAACGAAAAAAAACTGGCTGAGATAATTAAAGAAGCAATTAAAAAGGTTAGAGGAAAAAAATTAAAGACAAACTATGTTGTTGCTTCCCTGCCGGAAGAAAAGGCATTCTTGCAGGTAATTCAAATGCCCCGTCTTCCAGAGGAGGATTTGAAATCGGCAGTGATTTATGAGGCGGAAAACTATATTCCAACACCGATTGAAGAAGTTTATTTAGATTACCAAATTGTCCCACCGGTCTATAATCATTTAGACCACTTTGATATTTTAATTGCTGCCTTACCTAAAAAAACGATTGACCCTTATTTTCAAGCTCTTAAATTAGCTGGACTTCAACCAAAGGTCTTAGAAATCGAATCCCTGGCCATTGCTCGGGCCTTAATAAAAGATGGAATAACAACCCAGCCCGTTCTTTTAATTGATCTTGGAGCAACCAGGACAAGTTTTATTATTTTTTCTGGTCATTCTTTAAGATTTACTTCTTCAATCCCGGTTTCTTCTGGTAATTTTACCGAAATTATTTCAAAAAATCTTGGAGTTTCTTTAGCCGAGGCTGAAAGATTAAAAATAAAATATGGTTTAGAGGAAAAAGTTAAAATAAAAATTGGGGACGAGAAAACAGAATTAAAAAGAGAAAGAGGGAGAATTTTTGAAGCCCTCATTCCCGCCCTGGTTGATTTGGTTCAACAAATAAAAAGATATTTGGATTATTATCAAGCTCATGCCGAGCACGAGCATTTACCCCCGGATGGCAAAGGAGTTTCAAAAATTTTACTTTGTGGTGGAGGAGCAAATTTGAAGGGACTTCCGGAATTGCTTTCTTTGAAATTAAAAATCCTGGTTGAAATAGGAAATCCCTGGCTAAATATATTAAGTGGAGGAAAGAGGGAGATACCAGAATTATCTTTTGAAGAATCATTAAAATACACTACCGCCTTGGGATTAGCTTTAAGAGGAATAAAAGAAAAATGATGTTCAATGAATCTTCGATTCATTTCACCTCTCATAAATCTTGCGATTTATTTCGATGATTAATTTATTACCACCAGCCGAAAAGGAAGAACTTTTGCTCAGAGAGCGACAAAGCCTAATTTTAATTTTGGGGATTTTGTTTTTATCCTTTTTGATTTCTTTATCTTTAATTTTATTATCAATAAAAATTTCCCTCTCTGGAGATTTAGAAATTCAAAAAATGACTTTAAAAGAGAAAGAAAAAGAAATTTCTTTTAATCAAGAGCTAGAAGAAAAAATTAAAAATTTTAACCAGGTGTTATCGAATTTGAATTCTTTTTACCAAAGTCAATTCAATTTAACTCAAATTTTGGAGAAAATCTCCGGGCTTTTACCTTCGGGAACTTATTTAACAAATCTCAACCTCAATCCTCTTCAAACAGAAAAAGGAATTCAAATTTCTCTTTCTGGATTTTGCCAAAATAGAGAAATTTTACTTTCTTTTAAAGAAAACTTGAAAAAGGAGGGAAGTTTTTCCGAAATTTATTTCCCGCCAGAAAATTGGGTAAAGCCCAGTGATATTAATTTTATTGTCACTTTCAAAATTAAATGATTTTAAAAAACAAAATTAATTTATCTTTAATTTTCTTTCTTTTCTTGAGTATTTTTTGGATTGCCTTTTTTATTTATCCTCTTTTGAAAAATATCGAAAATAATTCAAAAGAAATAATCTCTCAAAAAAAAGAAGTCTTATCTTTGGAAAATGAAATCGAAGATATAGAAGAATTTAGAAAAAGCTATGCTAAAATCAAACCGAATTTGGAGAAGATTGAAACTTTATTTACCAATTCAGAAGCACCGATTGATTTTATCTCCTTCTTGGAAAAAAATTCCCAAGATTGCCATCTTACTATTAAAATCGTCCCGGCTGCCATTACCAGCGAAAAACCCTGGCCTTCTCTGAGTTTTTCAATAACCTCTCTTGGTTCTTTTCCCAATTTTTTGAGGTTTCTGGAAAAGCTCGAAACCGGTCCTTACCTAACCGAAATCCAAAATTTGAGTATAAAAAGATTGCCGGACACAGAATTGAAATCAAAGGAGTTTGAAAATCTTTCATTGGGTGATATTCAAGCCAATTTTTTAATTAGAGTTTTTACAAAATAAGATGTTAAAAATAAAGAAAATCAAAATTAAAAAAATTGGAAGTTTTTTAAAGAAATTACCAAAAATTTTGGGCGAAAAAGCTTTTCTAACTTTTTTAGGATTGCTGGTTCTCTCTCTGGCTTTGGGTACCTTGATTTTCTACAAATATAATGTTTTAGCAAAAAAAACAGAACCCGAAATTACCGAAAAACCGCTCGTCTTCGAAGAAAAAACTTATGAAAATGTCTTAAAGAGCTGGCAAGAAAGGGAGGAAAGATTCAAAGAAGCCGAGTTCAAAGAATATCCTAACCCCTTTAAATAATTGACTAAATAGTATTTTTATGATAAAATTTTTATATTAATATGCCCCTGTAGCTCAATTGGATAGAGCAATATCCTTCTAAGATAAAGGTTGCAGATTCGAGTTCTGCCAGGGGCACCGGGCAATCGCTCTTTTGAGCGATTTTAGTTATTAGTTGATAGTTTTTAGTTTCTAGTTTAAAATGAAATTGATATGCTAACCCCTGAAGAAAAAGAGAAAATAATCAAAAACTATAAACTTCATGAAACTGATACTGGCTCGGCTCAGGTTCAGATTGCTTTATTAACCGAGGAAATTAAAAGATTGGTATTGCATCTGAAAAAACATCCTAAGGATTTTCATTCAAAAAGAGGTTTACTAAAAATGGTAGACAAGAGAAGAAAATTTTTGAGTCATTTAAAAGAAGAAGATCCAAAGCAATATACAAGCATTTCAAAGAAAATAGGATTAAAAAAATAATATGTCAATTAAACATTTAGGGCAGAGGGTAGCCTTGTTAATCGATGTCCAGAATTTATATTATTCAGCCAAAAACTTATACGGGGCCAGGGTTAATTTTCGCGAGATTCTAAAAACGGCTGTTAGCCAAAGAAGTCTTATTAGGGCTTTTGCCTATGTGGTCAGGACAAAAACCGGTGAAGAAAAGCCTTTTTTTGAAGCCCTAACAAAAATGGGGATTGAAACAAGGATAAGAGATTTGCAGGAATTCTATGGCGGTCTTAAAAAAGCTGACTGGGATGTGGGAATTACTGTTGATGCTATTCGAATCGCCCCTTCAGTTGATACAATTGTTTTGGCTTCGGGCGATGGTGATTTTTTGCAATTGATTGAGTATTTAAAAAATCAAGGTAAAAGAATAGAGATTATTGCTTTTTCAAGATCGGCTTCAGCGAAATTAAAAGAGGCGGCCGATGAATTTATTGATATAGAAAAAAATCCAGAAAAATATTTATTGAAAAAATGAGAAATAAAAAATTTCAAATCGAAATTGATGGGAAAGAATTATCTGTCGAAATAAATAATTTAGCTGAACAGGCTTCCGGTTCTTGTTTTGTCCGTTACGGTGATACCGAAGTTTTAGCTACGGTTGTTATGTCAAAATATGAAAGGGAAGAGGAAGGTTTTTTCCCTTTAACTGTTGATTACGAAGAAAGATATTATGCCGCTGGAAAAATTTTAGGTTCCAGATATATTCGCCGAGAAAGTCGACCTTCTGACGAAGCCATTACCACCTCAAGACTAATTGACCGGACCATCAGACCACTTTTCCCCGAAAATTTGAAAAGAGAGACTCAGGTAATTATTACCTGTCTCTCTTGGGATAGGGAAAATGACCCAGATATAATTGGCTTAATTGCTGCCTCCATTGCTTTATCGATATCTGAAATTCCTTGGTCAGGACCAATAGCAGCGGTCAGAATCGGCCGGTTAAAAAACGATGAAATGATTATCAATCCAACTTATGCGGAAAGGGAGATGTCTGATTTAGATTTAGTCTTGGCCGGGGTTGAAAAAGAAGGCGATATTTTAATCAATATGATTGAAGCTGAGGCGGCAGAGGTACCTGAAGAGGTGATTTTAAAAGCGGTTGATTTTGCTCGACCCTATTTGGAAAAAATAATTAATTTTCAAAATCAAATTATTAGAGAAGTTGCTAAAGAAAAAATTAAAATTGAAACTCTGCCCCAAAATTTGGAATTAGAAAAAGAGATTAAAGAATTTTTAGGAGATAGATTAGAAAAAGTCCTTTTTCAGCCGAGAAAAACTGAAAGAGCTGAAGATATTAATACTTTAAAAGAAGAATTAATTTTCTATATTGAGGGGAAATATCCGGGGATGGGGAAAGGAAAATATGTGAAAGATTTCTTTGAAAAAGAAATCGAAAGATTGATCCATGAAAATATAATTTTAAAAGAAAGAAGGCCGGATGGTCGAAAATTAGATGAGTTGAGAGAAATCAGTTGCCAGGTCGGCTTACTACCCCGAACCCATGGTTCTGGTCTTTTTTGTCGGGGTCAAACAAAAGCCCTTTCTATTTTAACCTTAGGAACGCCAGGAGATGTTAAGCTTTTACAGGGAATGGAGATTATCGGTAAAAAGCGCTTCATGCATCATTATAATTTTCCTCCCTATTCTACCGGCGAGGTTAAACCAATCCGGGGGCCGGGCCGACGAGATATTGGTCACGGTATGCTTGTTGAAAAAGCTCTTTTATCCCTCATTCCTTCTTTTGAGGATTTTCCTTACACAATGAGAATTGTTTCCGAAATTTTATCTTCCAATGGTTCAACTTCCATGGCTTCGGTATCCTCTTCTTCTCTGGCTTTGATGGACGCCGGGGTGCCAATTAAAGAGCCGGCAGCCGGAATTGCTCTGGGATTAATGCAGGATAAAAGAGGAAACTACAAAATTTTGACTGACATCCAGGGCCCAGAAGATCATCACGGAGATATGGATTTTAAAATATCCGGAACAAAAAATGGAATAACGGCGATTCAAATGGATGTAAAGATTGAGGGAATTTCAGAGAAAATTTTAAGGGAAGCCTTGAAACAAGGAAAAAAATCCAGGAGCCAAATTTTAGAAAAGATGAAAGAGGTTTTAGAAAAACCGAGACTAGAACTTTCTCCTTTTGCTCCCCGGATTTTAACCATTCAAATTAATCCGGAAAAAATAAGGGAAGTTATTGGGCCGGGTGGAAAAGTTATTAATGAAATAATCAGGGAATGCGGAGTTTCAATTGATGTTGAAGAAACGGGAAAAATTTTTGTCACTGCCGAGAAAGAAGAAGCGGCTAAAAAGGCGATTGACTGGATAAAAAATATCACCAGAGAAGCAAAAGTAGGAGAAATTTTTCAAGGGAAAGTAAAAAGGATTTTGGATTTTGGTGCTTTTGTTGAAATTCTACCTAACCAAGAGGGGCTTTTGCACATTTCTCAAATATCGCCTTCAAGAGTAACCAGGATTGAAGATTTCTTTAGAGTTGGCGATATTATTTCGGTTAAAGTAATTTCAATTGATGAACAAGGGAGAATAAATCTGTCTCTAATGAAAAAAATCTATGCCAGAAGAAAATGAGAAAGAAAAATTAGAAAGAGAAAAAGAGGAGATTGAGAAAAGAATTGAAACCCTACCAGAAAAAAGGAAACCTTTGGAATTGGAAAAGATGAAGTTAGAAGAAGAAATAAAAGAATTAGAAAAAATTTTAGAGCCAATTTTAGAAAAGGAAAAAGAAATTGAAGAAAAGAAATTAGAGGCTGAAAAAGAAGAAAGGGAAGCAAAAACCACAACTGAAAAAAGAGAAAAAGAAAGAAAAAGATGGCAAATCGAAGAAGAAAGAGAAAAAATAGAAAAAGAAAAATGGTTTCAGTTAGATAAAATAGATGAACTGAAGAAGAAAATAAGGGAAATTGAGTTAAAAATTAAAGAAATCTTAGAAGAAGAAAAAGATTTAAAAAGGAAAAAAGAAGAGATTATAAAAAAAGAAAGGGAGATTGAATTAAAAAAAGAAAAGGAAGGATTGGAAAAAATATTAAAAGAGGTTTTGGCAAAAAAAGAAGGTTTAGAAAAAGAAAAAGAAAGAACTTCAAAAGAAAAAGAGCAAATAGAAATGGAGCTCTCTAAAATTTTACAAAAAGAAAAAGAAATTGAAGAAGAAGAAACAGCTTTTGAGGAAGAAGAGAGAATGACTAAAACAGCTGAAGAATTAAAGAAAATTGAAATCCAAAGGGCGGAAATAGAAAAAGAAAGGAAGGAAGTGGAAATGAAAAGATGGGAAATTGAGGACAAGAAAATTGAATCAGAAAAAGAAATTGAAAAAGTAAATGAGGATTATAAAAAAATTCTCGAAAAAGAAAAAACATTGAAAGGAAAAATTAAAGAAATTTGCGAGGTCTTAGGTTTAAGGTTTGAAGAAGAGATAAAAAAAAATGAAGAAAAACCAGAAATAATTAAAGAGGAAAAAAAACCAAAGATGGCAGAGGTAAAGGAGGAAAAACCAGAAATAATTAAAGAGGAAAAAAAACCAAAGATGGAAGAGGTTGAAAAAAAGGTTGTAATTTTTCCTGAAGAAGAAAAATTGGAATATTTGAAGAGGGAGGAAGTAAAGACAATGGAAAAAGACGTTGAAAAACTGAGAGAAATTGAAGCAGAAAAAGAAAGAGAAAGGATATCGGCTTTGGAGGCTGAGGCAAAAAAAATAAAAGTGCTGCCCCACCCAAAAGAAGAAATGCCCAAAAAAGAGACGGGTTTACCCAAACCTCCTCAAAAGCCTTCAAGAGCAAAAAAAATTTTGATAAGGATAGGAATTATTTTAATCTTTTTTCTCTTTTTAACCTTTTTTTATTGGTATTTTGAAATCAAAAAACCCTCGGCCCCAAAAATTATCGAAAAACCGCCAGTTGAAAAAGAAGAAGAAAAGGTTGAAGAAAAACCAGAAATTCTTATTCCCCCATCTTTAATTTCGGTTGAAAAAGTTATTAGCCCTGAAATCTCAAAAATTGAAGATATTCCGAAAATTTCCGACCAGATAAATCAAGAAGTATTATCAGAAGGAAAGTTTACTCAAATTGCAATTAAAAATAAAAGCGAAAACCGATTAGTTTCTATTGAGGAAATCTCTCAAATATACCAGATTGAGGTTCCGGAAGGATTTTTTCAAAAATTGGAAAAAGAGAGTTCCACCTTAGCTCTCTTTGGTCAGAAAGAAGGAAAAAGAATAGTCTTTTTAGCTAAAGTAAAAGAGGAAACAGGATTAAAGGAGTTATTAAAAAGCTGGGAAGAAAAAATTTCAAAAGAAGGGGTTTTTGTCTCAGGTTCTAAGATTACGACTCTATCTACTTATTTTAGAACCTCTGCCTATCAAAATGTTGATTTTCGTTACCTCACTATTTCTAAAGAGGATTTGGGAATTTGTTATGCCTGGTTTGATAATTATTTTGTTTTCACCTCTTCTCTTGAAAGTATGACAAAAGTAATTGAGGAATTAAAGGCTAAGATAGGTTCGGAAATTATTCATTAGTCAATCAAAACAAAATTTAATAAAATAAAATTATGGATAAAAAACTACTAAAAGAATTAAAAGAAAAATTGGAAAAAGAAAAATCCCAGATTGAAGAGGAGTTGAAGAAGTTTGCCCAAAAAGACGAAAAACTGAAGGGAGATTGGGATACCAGATACCCCAAATGGGATGGCGAAGCCGGTTCTTCGTCTTCGGAAACAATGGCTGACGAATTAGAAGAATATGAAAGTTTGTTACCGGTTGAACATGTCTTAGAATTAAAATTGAGAGATATTGATTCGGCTCTGGAAAAAATCAAAAAGGGGAAATACGGAATTTGTGAAAAATGTGGAAAGGAAATTGAAATTGAAAGATTGAAAGCAATTCCCGAGGCTAGATTTTGTTTGAAATGTAAAACCCCGTAGTGAGCTTCGCTCTACTACCGGGGTAAAAAATAATAAAATCGACTGTCGTGACAAAACATTCAAAGTGTTCTTGAAGACGGAACTCCTCCCAATCACTGAGGTAACCAAAAATAAGGGGATAGAACGAGAATTAGTAAAGATATAAAAATCGCCAATCAGGCGGTTTTTGGGTTTAGTCTTTCGGGTGTTATAAAGCTATTGAACTATTTCGCAGGCTTGACAAGATTTCTTGAGTTTGCTAAACTCTTTTTCAGTTGGAGGGCTTGTCCACCGAAGCTTTAGCGGAGGCGGAATAATAAACCTCCAATTTTTTGTACCTTAACTTATTTAAGAGGAAATTGAGACTTAGAGAACTGGCATTCTGGAAAGACAGAATGACGCTCGGGAAAGACCGGTTGATATATTTTTTCTCTTTAGCTCGCGAAAGCGAAATCTAAACTAAGGAGAAAAGGAGGATCAAATGAAGAAAAAAATCTTCATACTAACGATTGCAGCAATGCTAATAAGTGCTTTGATCGTTCCTGCTACCGTCCTGGCTGCGAAACCAGCGGGAAACCTGGCTTCAGCCCAAAAAGTGACGTGGAATCTCTCTGCCGCAGTTATGCCGGTGCCGCCGTACGGGTCGCGCGACATACCGGGCTCGGATACAGCTTCCAAGCTGATTGTTAATCAGCCAAATGGTATGACTGAAGTCACAATAACCGGAGCAATGAATGGTCTAAATCCAAACACAACGTACACGGTATATCTGTCAAAGGGCTACACGCCGTATGTGTATACAGGATGGAATGTTGTGGGAACGTGGGTGCTCCGTTTCAACTTGGGTGGCAACTACGACCATGATATAATTATCTCTGTTCAAACTGATGGAACGTTCTCAGGCACTGGCGGTTACCCAGCAAGCGGTCCACCGTATAGTATTACGGAGACTGTCACAGGAACCATCAATGTGATGACAGGCGCTGTAACCCTCCATTCAGTCTACAACAACGGATATTTGTATGACGCAGTAGGGACTATAGCCTCTGACGGAACTATGAGTGGAACTTGGGGCAACACGAGCCAGGGATACGGCCATTCATGGTTTTCCATATCGGGCAATGCTGTCAAAACTCATACTGGCGACACAGGTTGGCCAGGACTATTCACTAGCACCGTGCAACCGTTTACATTCACAACTGATGCATGTGGTGCAGGAAGTTGGCACGTGAACCTAACCGATGCTAACTTGCCAGTAGGACCGGCGGGAACCATCTATAATCTCTCGGTCTGGATTAACGAGGCCGGCGCCACCATGCTTATCAGCGACACCTTCCCAGTTACTAAGGGCTAATTTAAATTAGTACAAGCTTCCGGATATATACTCTCTAAGTCTCTTTCCTAAATATCGATGCTCCGATGAAGGTTTCCTTCAAAGGAGCTCGCTAAGCAAGGGCTGGGGTTTATTCGTGAAAGCGAATTAAGTCTCAGCCTTTTTATTTACCCCACCCTACTACTCACTGTTTCCTTAAATAAAAACTGCCCAGCGATGGGCTTTTTTAATTTAGTCAAACTAACTTATAATAGAGTGAATGAAAAAGCGTATCTACCACAGCCTGATCGCCTTCTTTGGCGGTCTGTTTGGAGTCAGCGTTCTTTATAGCATCTTTTATTTACTCTTTGACGTGGCCGGTTTTGGAAAACCTTTTCCTCCGACTCCTCTAGGGATTTTTCTGCATATTCTAATCATAAACAGTTTTGTTGAAGAAGGCACAAAGTTTTTGCTAATAAAACAAGACATAGGACAATTCCCTTACGGGTGATTGGGGAGATAAAAAAGGAGGCGGGAAGAGACACAAGTGTCTCAACCCGCCTTTTTTCTTCTTAGACAGAGAAGAAGCCGTCTTTTTCAGGATTGAACCTTTTCACAGCCGCCCTCACCTTGGACGGTATTCTCCAGACAACCGTTTCTTTAAAAGACGTAGCAATCCTTTCAGCTAAGAGCTGTCTGATTTCTTGAGTTCTTTTTGGTTTTTCAAAGAGCAACTCCACGCTTATTTCCACCGGGTAATGTGCTTTAACTGATGAATCTTCGGGGAAAGAATAGGAAATATCACTTTTCTTCAATTCGAGTTCAGGAATACTCAATACTGCTTGAGTAATGGCTTCTTCAATTTTTTCAAGTTTACCTATTTTCCCAGGTTCACCGCTGGAATCAGCAATCTCTTCAGGTAAAAGACCCCAAACTATAATCTGCGGCATTTCCGCACCTCCCTTATAAATAAAAGTATAGCATATTATTGCTATTCTGTCAATGGTTAGGTGGGCCATTATTAGGCTTCGGTTTCGGGATGGGCGAAAGCTTGCTTAAATATCCTTTTTGGGAGTTTGGGTTTTTCCCAGTAAGAAGTCTTGGAACGATATTTATTCATATCATTACTGCTGGGCTTCTTGCTTATTTCATAAAGAAAAATAAGCCCATTTTAGGGCTTGTGATAGCGATTGCAATACATAACCGGATTTGATTTGTTGGCCGATTGGACTATTCAGTAAACAAAAACTGCCCAGCGATTGGCTTTTTTATTATTCTTTCTTCAATATCTGCTATAATAAATAATATGCTATCTAAAGTTTTCTCGGCCGCCCTTTTAGGTTTGGATGCCCAGACAATTGAAGTGGAAACCGATGTCTCTTACGGATTAAGACATTTTGAAATTGTCGGTTTGCCAGACAAGGCAGTGGAGGAATCGACGGAAAGGGTGGGAGCAGCAATTGAGAGCTCCGGTTTTCAATCTCCTCATCACCAACCGGAAAGGGTTTTGATATCTTTGGCCCCAGCTGATTTAAAAAAAGAAGGTTCAATCTATGATTTGCCAATTGCCCTGGGATATCTTTTGGCAGCCGAGAAAATCAAATTTGATCCTTCAAATAAAATTTTTCTAGGCGAGCTGGCCTTAGATGGAAGATTGAGACCAATAAAAGGGGTTATTTGCTTTGCCATAGCTTGCCGGGAAAAGGGATTTACGGAGTTGATTTTGCCGAAAGAAAATTCAATTGAGGCAAGTTTAATTGAAGGAATAAAAGTCATTGGGGTTGGAAATTTAAAAGAAACAATTGATCATTTATCAGGGAAAAAGAAAATCTTGCCTTCAAAGGCAAGAATCGAAGATTTTTTAAAACCTCCTCTCCCTTTGGTTGATTTGGGTTATATCAAAGGCCAAGAAACAGCCAAAAGAACTTTGGAAATTGCCGCCGCCGGCTCACACCATTTATTAATGATGGGACCGCCTGGAACCGGAAAAACAATTTTGGCCAAAGCCATTCCTTCAATTTTACCTCCCCTTTCTTTTGAAGAATCTTTAGAATTAACAAAAATTTATAGTATTGCTGGACTTTTGCCAAAAGAAAAACCTTTGCTTTCCCAAAGGCCATTTCGTTCCCCACACCATGCCTCTTCTGAAGTGGCGGTATAGCTGTGCTGAAGACCCCCTACCTGAATAAGCCCTAATTTAGCAGGTTCTTCTGGTTCTGGTATTCTAACTTTTACCACAATTCCCCCTTCATCTGGGAGAGTTATCTCTTTCACCCATTTTTTTAATATCCTTCTTTTAAGCTCAAAATCTGCGTTCTCAATCTTGTCCCTATATTCTAAACAGCTTTTCTCAATTTCTTCCTCAATCGCCCCGATTTCTTTAATCTTTTGAAATTCCCCCTCTACTTCTTTTATTTGCCTCTCTAAATCTCGTTGTTGAGAATTAAATTTTGAAATTTCTTCATCTAAATCTTCTTTCTGGTATTTTTCATCAGCATATAAGCCCAAGAGTTTGGACTTTTTTTGTTTAATTTCTGCTTTCTGGGTAATTAAGCTATCATAAATTCTCTGATGAAAATCTTTTTTGCTTTCCCTTTCTTCTTTTAAGTTTTTAATCGCTTTTTTAACTTTCTCTTTATCTTTAATTAAAGAGCTGACATAGTTCCAAACTTGCTCATCTAATTCTTTAGTGCTGATTTCTCTAGAAGAACAATAAGGTTCATTTGGACGACGCCTGCCTGATTTTTTGGGACATAAATAATAAAAATGTGAGCCATTGGGAGATTCTTCTCTGTGACTTTTTGACCTCATTTTTCCAATATATCTATAACCACACTTTACGCATTTTATTAGGCCCTGACAGAGATAGTGTCTGGTTGGCTTCAAAGAAGATTTTGCCATTTCTTTTTTAATCTCTTGAACTCTCTCAAAGGTTGATTGCTCAATGATTACTGGAACTTTAAAAAGTTTCCATTCCTCTTTTGGTCTGTGTTTTCTACTTGATAATTGATTTTTTCTATTTTTCTTTCTGGGGTTCTCTGGCTCGCAAGGATAGGTTTTTCCATAGTAGAAATTTCCAAGATAAGTTTCATTATCTAAAATCTTGCTTATCATAAAAGGACTAAAAGTAATACCACTTCTCGCTCTATAACCTTTTTCATAAATCCTCTTTGCTGTTTTGCCTAATCCATGTTCTTCCTGATAAATATCAAACATTGCTTTTACCACTTGGGCTTCTTTGGGGTCTATCTCTAAAATTCTTTTTCCATCTTTTTTGACTATCTTGTAGCCATAGGAGGCAGTTCCCCAAACAAACTCTGTTTCTGCTTTTCTATATTTTCCATCACGCATTCTTTGAGAAATCTTAAATCTCTCATATTCGCTGATAGCACCTCTAATATTTCTGTTTAGAATATTTTCAGGATTATTTTCGTAATTCTCCCCCAAAACTTCAATCTTAATTCCTTGTTCTTCAAATTCTTCAATCAAGGCGATTTGATGTCCCAGCTTCCTTGATAATCTGTCTAAAGAATAAACTGCTATTATATCAAACAAACCCTTTTTAGCTTCTTCTCTTAATTGATTTAAAGCCGGTCTTTGTAGATAAGCTCCAGAACCAAAATCTTGATATTCTTTAACTATCTTCTTTCCCTTATAGGTCTCTCTCAATTTTGATAATTGAGTTTGAATTGTTTCCTCTTTCTCCTGACGTCGAGTGCTAACTCTACAATATAAAACTACTCTTTCCATATTTTTAAATTAAAACTTTTTTATTTTGCCACCTTAAAAGATACCCCGACCTTTTCCTACGCTTAGTATCTTTTGAACCATTGGGTCTACCCAATGTTTTACCCTCTGCTTTTGCTCTTTCTAAACCGCTATGTATTCTTGAAACAATTAACTCTCTTTCGTATTCTGCTAATACCATTAACATTCTTAAAAACATTTTTCCTTCTGGGGTATTGGTATTTATATTCTGGGTGAGAGAAATAAACTCAATTCCCAAATTCTTAAATTCTTCAAAAAGGTTTAGTAAGTGCTGGAGAGAACGACCGATTCTGTCTAACTTATAGACCAGAACACAGTTTATTTTTCCTGTTCTCATATCTTCTAACATTTGATTGAAAGCCGGCCTGTTGTCAGTAGCACCAGAGATTCCATTGTCTTTGTATTCCTCGACTATCTCGTAATTGTTTCTCTGGCAATAATCTTTTAGCGCTACCAATTGGGTCTGAAGGTTTTGGTCTTGTTTGCTGACCCTCGCATAAAGACCGATTTTGAGTTGTTTGGTCATAGTTTTATAAACAAAAGGAGCAGGAACGAAAAACTATCTTGTTGGGGACAGCCACGTCCTGCTCCGATTGTATTATACAAATAAAAATAGTTTTTCGGAACTCGTGGCTACTTATCCCCAACACCTTTATCCTATCATAGACCAAACAACCCTGTCAAGGACTGACAATGACATTGTTTGACATTATCTTATAAAAGGGCTATATTAAAAATGATGAAACTCTTAACTATAAAAGAAGTCGCCGGCAAACTCAGAATATCAGAACGGACTATTTTTCGTTATTTAGCAAGTAGCAAATTAAAGGCGGTCAAAATCAGTAAAGGACATATCGTTAGAATTGCCGAAAAAGATTTGAATCAATTTATTAAAAAACACAAGACGAAATAAATTCTATGAAAGAAAAAATTAAGAAAATAATATTTCTTATAGCAGAAATTGGAACGGTGGTTTGGGCCATTAATGGAATAATACTTCAATCTCGTTCCTGCTCGAACGATGCGGGGACTATTAGTTTAATTCCCGAAATTGGTGGTCCTAGTTGTGAATATCATTTGCCTCAGATATTAGCTTATTTTTTGTCGGCAGTTTTGATTATTTATCTATTAAGAAAATATGAAAGAAAAAATTAAGAAAATATCGTTATTTATTATCATTTTCTTGTTTTCTTTTGATTTCTTATCAAGCGTAAAAGCAACTAGTGGTGCGTGTTCTTGGCACGGAGGAGTAAACTGCGCCGTAGGACCAGATTGGGATGGAAGTGTAATTTGCAATGACGGGTGGAAAGACAGTGGCGTCAGTTTCTACTCTACAGATGAATGTTTTTCTACAGATGTCTACTGTACTACTTCTGAATTAGAATCCTTGAGACAGAAATATGGAGTACCAAAGATACTGGCAGAAATAGACTCGATTATGCAAGAAATTGATGATTTGGAAGCCCAAGCAGATGCAATGGAAGAGTACACTCCAGAAAGAACGTATTTATTCTCTAAAATAGAATCATTAGCATTAGAGGCACAACAAAAACAATATACGTTAGGATTAATCAATGACCAAATAGATACAGAGTGTTCGGCTCTTGGATATGATAGACAACAGCAAGACTACTTAGAACAACAAAAATTCTTGATGGAAAAACAACAGAATGAATTAGAGAGTCAGCAGACCGAATTAGAAGAATTATTAAAACAATTAAAAGCTTTGTCTTGCCCTGCAAATTCTACTTATAGAGATGGGAGTTGTTTTTGCAACAATGGGTATGTTGCTAAAGGAAGTATTTGCATAACCTATACCCAAAATTGTCAGAACCAATACGGAATTAATTCCTACGGCGATAAAAATTATTGTTACTGCAAGAGCGGTTACGAGTGGAATTCTTCTAAGACAACCTGTGTTAAAAGTATTGTATGTCCTTTGAATTCAACAAAAACCAATAATATTTGTGTGTGTAATAATGGCTATGAATGGAATACCGATAAAACCGTTTGCTTAAAAATAGAAACACCGCACCAGACAACAGAAACTAACCAAAATATTGCGGAAAGTCAAAACGAAACCACTGCCTCGCCCAATGAAAAACAGATTGAAGAAAAGCAAGTGACTCAAAAAGATGACATTTCTTATAATGAAAATACAGAAAAGAATAAAGATGTTTCTAAAAAAACAAGAAGTGGTCTTACAGGATTCTTTTCTAATCTTTTAGCAAGCATTTCAAATGCTTTTAAAAACCTCTTCTCTAAAGTTTTTCGTTAGTAATTTTTTGTCTTTTCACCAAAAGTTTGCGAGACAGGCAAGTAATACCTTCCAAAATCAAATCAGAAGGGTAGGGAAACCCAGAAAACCTACTTCACACTTTCTCCAAAAGAGGCATTTTTATTTTCAAAGAACTTTCCTTTTATTCTTATCGAACAAAGATTAAAGCTTAAGACGGGTCAAACTACCTCTTCAAGGACATTATTCTGTCTTTATAGGGGAAAAATAGGGTGTAAATCGCTCTGGTGCGATTTCTAAAGTAGGTCTCTGGTCAAATCCTAAGGTATAAACTTTATCTTTAAGATTTATTTTGATTGTCTCCATAATCTCCTTTTCCTCGCCGGTCAAAGGATTTCTTTTTTTTCGGCCCATCAAATAAAGAGCAATCTTAATAATTGATTTTCTTTCTTTAGGATTAGTGTCTCCAAAATAATCTTTGACTGCTTCAATTATTAAATTTTGCCTTGAATTTCTTTTTCTTGGTAAGCGTCTCATACTCAAAAAATAATTTGGAAAATAATCTTGGTTTTTCACTAAAATTTTGTGAGATAGGTAAGATTAGTATTCCCAAAATCAAATCGGAGGGGTGGGGGTATGCTTTTTGTCAAATTTCAACTTTTTCTGCGGGGCGACCATATAACCCCTCAAGGCAAACCAGACTTTGGATTACCGCCCCCTTATTCGGGTTATTTATAAAACAAGTAGCAAATAATCATTTGTTTTTTTATTTCTTTCTTTTTCGCTTATTTTTAATGAGCTTTTTAATGGGAGGATTATTTATCTCCCTTTTATTCCCTTTTTATCTTTGTCTTTTTTTGCGTGTGTGTACGAGATATCTTACCTTTTTTTGTCTTTTATCTAACCAAATCTAACATTTTTAAGGTGTAAAGGTTAGGTTTTGTCAGGTTATTATATCCACCATTTTTATCTCCCAGCAATGTTTTTCAATGTTTTTTCTTACCATTTCTTACCTTTTTGTTCTTATTTATCCGTCAAACCCTACAATTGCCGATATTTTTGACCCGTCGAAATCGCATAAAATCGCATAATTTTAATCTTCTTTTTCTCCTAAAATCTACTATTTTTCTTACTAAAACTTATCTTTTTAACCCCTTTTTTTACCTTTATACGCACCATAAAATTATATAATTTCCGATAATTTCTAGGCTTTCCGCCGGCAATGCTTTCCAATATTTTTATTTCCATTCTATTTCTGATTCTTGCCCCGCAAATTCAAGCCATTCGCCATTTTCAAGAACCCACCACTTGTTTTGAGACCACCTCATTTCATTACCTCTAAAATAGGGTTTTTTATAGCTTCTTTTACGTTTCTTATAAGCATCGGCTAATTCTTTAAAAGAAAGAGGGTTATCTTTTCTTTGTTTAGTTTCTTTTGGTAAGTGTTCTTTGTGTCCTCCTTGATTGGTAACTTTTTTACCTGAATTGGTAACTTTGATACCTGATTTGGTAACAGTTGCCCCGATTGGTAACCCTTTCCATTCTCCATAATTCGTATTAAAAGATAATTTGTTACCTCGTTTGGTAACTATTTTACGCCACAATAATCTCTTTTCAGTTCTCCAAATGTGGTATTTTTTAATACCAGTTTCTTTAACAAATTGAGAATTGGAAATGTAGTCGCTTGGTTTATTCCAGCCAAAAGTTTTTCTTAAAAGAATCCAGATATACCTTAATTCGTAATTGCTCAACTTTGTTTTGGCTAATGCCTCAAGTATTTCATTTGGGATTTTAGTGTAAGGTTTTTTCATTTCCATCATTTTCATTAAATGATTCATCAAATAACTCATTAACTTTTTTAATCACAGCTTCATTAATTGCTTTACCCACCTCAATATTTATCGGGTGGAATATGTTAATGTTTTTCTCCCCGACCTTTTTAGTTGGGTAAACCAATCTATAACCCGAACCATCCAGCCGAGTATAAATTGCCACCGAACTGACATAATACTTCTCATCCAAAACAAAAGAGGCAAACCCAATCAGCCCCTCTTTAGGTTTAACAGGTATCACTTGAATTTCACTTATTTTTATCTCTTGTATCATAACTTTAATTTTTAAAAATCTTAAGTTTTGTTAAGTTTTTTAAGCTCAAGCCATCTTTTCTGAGACGACTCGTTAAGCCATTTAAAATTCGCTTCTGGCACGAAATTTAAGATACCATCTGGCATAACACCCCCTCCAGATATAAATTCTCGTCCTTTTATTTTTTTCTTGACTGGCTCTTTCATCCACCTACATTTATCCGAAGAATTACCACTTCTTAAATGAAGCTCTAAATCCAAAGGGCATAAATTTTGGTTACACCTTTCAAACGACGGACATTTTCTTAAATTTTTCATTATTTCCTCTTCTGTTGGCATATTTCTTTAAATTTTTCTTTTTCTGGCCCCGACCAATTTATAACTGACTCAACAAATTCCAAAAACTCCTCTCCAAAAGTAGAATTCGGCATAAATTCAACGATAACCTCTGGCAATTTCTTTTCCTCTTCCTCGGGCATCTCCGAAAACTCTACTTTCTTAACCTCAATTTTTTGTTTCTCAATTGTCTTTTTGATTAATCGCATACTCTCTTTTCCATTTCTCAAATAAAAAAATCTCCATATTATGAAGACTATTAAGACGTATACGAAAAAAACTTCTATTTTAGGGGGTATATATTATGGCTTAAGCAATTCTTTTAATTTTTTCATAGCTCCGTTTATTCTGTCTTTTAAACTGTCAATACTTATTCCGAATTGCTCTGCCGCTTCTTTTATTGGTAGTCCTTCTAAAGAAACTAATTTGATTGCCTCTTGTTGTTTTGGGGTAAGTTTATTGAGTGACAGTCTAAAATCTAAAATATCGACATCTATTACACTAACCGATTCTTTATATTGTTCTTGTTTGATATTTTCTATAGATAATAATGGTCTCGATTTTTTTCTAACCAATTCCATTACTCTATTTCTGATTATTTTTTGATAATAAGTTAATAAACTGGCAGTTCTATTTGGGTCATATTTACCCCTTTCTTTCATTAACTTTATTTCAAACTCCTGATAGAGGTCTTGCCAATCTAACTTATAAAGAGCGGCATATTTTTTAGCCTCAAGTTCTATGAATTTTTTTAATAATGTAGCCGAAAATTCTTCCCTTTCTTTGGGGGCCAGATGTTTTCCCCCTAATTTGATTACACCATCTTTACTTATCGAATCGATTAGTGGATCGACATAAAATTGAAGGAAAAATCTTGACTCCATCAAATATTTTAATGTCTCTAATGGGAAAATCTCCTTTTCCTTTGAAGGAGATACTTTAAATTCTTTCAAAAATCTTTGATAACACTTTTTATTTGTTTTTTCTTCCCATTCTCTATATTTTTGCCAGTCTCTTTCTTCCTGTTCTTTTCTATATTTTTCTTTTTCCTTATTAGTTCTAAAGAAAAAAACTCGACCCCTTCCATCATCAATCACCTTATAAGGAAAAGGTTCTCCCTCTTTTGGTTTATATAATTTTACTATTCTTTTCATCACTTTTTCATTAAATTCTCCTTATTTTACCCCATTTTTACCCATTTTTCAACCCTTGGCTCTGTCTTTAAATTTTTTAACCCTTATGTTATTCTAAAATCAGAAAACTAAATATTCAAATTGCCTAAGTCCTAATAGGATATGGCATAAAAACCTTCGCAGGTATTGAGCTCCTCGTCAGAGCTCCTGCGAAGGTCATATCCCGAAAGGGGTATGGGTGGCGAAAGTCATCGCTGGCGGGGAGCTTTGTGTTTTCTGCCAGCGAAAAAAACGAAAGGTTGACAGTTTTAGAAATTTAACCGACAATAAAGAATAATAGCATTAGATAGGTTATTAGTGCCTATTACTATGAAAAATTTAAAAAAAGTTTTTCCAACCCTTCTAATTCTTTTAGTTTTTTCAGCTAATGCCGGTATTTTCTCTTTGCCTGTTTTGGCATCTGAAAAAAATGGCGTTAATTTTGAACAAGTTAGAACTGAACCCTTACTTGATAGCGGCGGCAAGTTGATAGATAAAACCGGCGTTGCTATTAATAATATCAAGACCTTCTCTATCGATAAGGTAAATAAAGAAAATTTATCTGAACCAAAAAAGAAATTAAGCACAGACTTGTTGAAATTAATTGACAATAGCTTTTTATTGCCCAATCAAACTCATACTCAGGTAGTATCTCAAATGAAAAATTTGAAGCAATTCGTTGCAAGTGAAGATCCTGTTACGACTATAGATAAAAGAATATCGAATAAAGCACATAACGATTTAGTGTATGTTTATGTTAGTCTTGAACCAAATACTCAAACATCTGTAATTGATTCTCTTGTTTGGAATGTTACCGATAGAGATGAAAAGAATTATTTAGTAGTTGCTTTAGTTGAGGTAAATAAATTAGAAGCACTTGCTTCATTAAGCGGAGTGAAATCAATTCGTTCAGTTATGCCGCCAGTTATCCGAAGCGGTTCTGTTGTTACAGAAGGGGATATAATCCATCAAACTGATAAAGTTAGGGCCAATTATTCTCAGGGCGGAGCTGGAATAAAAATCGGAGTAATTTCTGATGGTGTTGATCATATCGCTTCTGCTCAAAGTAGTGGTGATTTGCCAGCGGGAGTAACGGTTCTTGATAATAGTTATGGTGGTGATGAAGGTACCGCAATGTTAGAAATTATTCATGACATGGTACCTGATTCCCAACTCTATTTTCACACTGGTTTCCCTAATTATGTAGTATTTAACAATGCAGTTGATGACTTGGTTGTAGCAGGCGTTAATATTATTGTTGATGATCTTGGTTTTTTGGATCAACCATATTTTGAAGATGGCACAATAGCCTCGCATGTTAGAGATGTTTTAGCAAGTCATAATATAGTGTATGTTTCAGCCGCTGGTAATGCTGGAAGTGCAGGATACTATACCGGCCATTATCAAGGTGATTATTATAATGATGGATATAATTTCCACGATTTTAGCAGAGGATCTTCATCTTACAAATCTCTTTATGTATATATTCCTAATAATGGCGAAGTAAAGGTTATTTTGCAATGGAATGATAATTTTGGTTCTTCTGGAAATGATTATGATCTCTGGCTGTTTAATATGAATGGATGGGACTTGTTAACCAGTAGTGCAGTAACCCAAAATGGCGATGATGATCCATTGGAAGGCTTTTCTTATACAAATACAACAGGAAGCGATATTCTCGCCGAGATTGATGTTACAAAGTATAGTGGTCAAACAGAACCACAAACATTGGAATTGTATATTTACCCAAATTATAGCTATGTTTATCCATACAATATTACTTCGGTAGATTCTATTTTTGGCCATGCGGCTGTATCAGGTGTAATTGCAGCAGGAGCCATTAATACTAGTGACCCTAATAATGATGAGATAGAACCATATTCTTCACAGGGTCCTGTAACTATAATCGGACAAGGGCAACGAATGAAACCAGATGTAGCTGGTATTGATTGTGTATCGGTAACTGGTGCTGGAGGATTTCAAACTCCTTTTTGTGGCACAAGCGCCGCTGCACCACATATAGCCGCTATTGCCGCACAATTATGGGGAGAATATCCTTCGGCAACTGGTAATCAAATCAGAGATCACTTATTAAATTCAGCAGTAGACTTAGGCACACACGGGGTTGATACTGTTTTTGGCCATGGCCGAGCTGATTCACTGCTTGATTTTCAAGCTGGTCCAACTATTACTGCATTTAATTTTGCAAGTTTAACCCCACCTGTTATAGGTGTCATTAATGAAGCCAGTAGTACAATCATCCTAACTGTACCATTTGATACCAATGTGACTAATCTTGTAGCAACTTTTACTACTAATAATGGAACATTAGTAAAAGTTGGTACTACCACACAAATAAGCGCAATAACGTCAAATGATTTTACTAATCTAGTTACTTACACAGTTACTGCTGAAGATGGTTTAACTCGGGACTATATTGTGACAGTTAATATTAGTGAGGCTTCTGATACTGAAGCTCCAGTTATTACTTCTTTTACCATTCCTACAACATCAACTTCTCTCATAGTCCCTATAACCAGTTTTGTAGTTACTGATAATGTTGGGATGGCTGGTTATCTTCTTACTGAAACCTCTACTACTCCTTTAGTGGATGATTCCAATTGGTCAACCACAACCCCAGTTAGTTACACTTTTAGTAGTGAAGGAACTAAAACTCTCTATGCTTGGGCAAAAGATGCTGCTGGTAATATTTCTACAAGCTCAAATGATTCTGTAACAATTACTTTGCCTCCATCTCCTGATACTACGGCACCAGTTATTGCTTTTCATTCTGATATAACTGTGAGCAATGATCCTGGACAGGCAGGAGCCATAGTTGATTACGCCTTACCAACTGCAACTGATAATGTTGATGATAGTGTTATTGTAATTTGTAGTCCTCTATCAGGAACATTTTTTCCAATTGGTGATACTACTATAACTTGTGACGCAACTGATGCAGCAGGAAATCATGCTATACAAACTTCATTTAAGATAACAGTAACTGATACAGAAGCACCAGTCATTACCTTATTAGGAGAAAATCCGCAGGTAATTGAGGTAGGAACAGCGTATACAGAATTAGGGGCAACAGTTAGTGATAATCAGCCAGGATCAGTTATTACTATTGATTCTTCAAGTGTAAACACAGCGGTTGTTGGTTCATATACCGTAACTTATGACGCTGTAGATGCATCAGGCAATCATGCAGTTCAAGTTACAAGAACAGTTGATGTGATTGCTGTCCCAGTTACATTACAAAGCATAGCAATCACAACCCCAGCAACTAAGCTGGTTTATAATGTAGGAGATCCATTAGACCTTACTGGTTTAGTGGTAACTGGAACATACAGCGATGCCAGCACAAAAGTTGAAACAATCACAGAAGCAGATGTAACTGGCTTTAACAGTTCAATCCCAGTAACTGGTCAGATCTTAACCATCAAAGTTGGTGGAAAGACAACAACCTATACAATTGATGTGGTTGCAGCACCAGTAATTGACACCACAGCCCCAGTCATTGATTCTTTCATTATTCCTGAAACATCTGACTCTCTTACAGTTTCTGTAACCAGCTTTGTAGCCCACGATAATGTTGGGATGGCTGGTTATCTTCTTACTGAAACCTCTACTACTCCTTTAGTGGATGATTCCAATTGGTCAACCACAACCCCAGTTAGTTACACTTTTAGTAGTGAAGGAACTAAAACTCTCTATGCTTGGGCAAAAGATGCTGCTGGTAATATTTCTACAAGCTCAAATGATTCTGTAACAATTACTTTGCCCGACATCACTGCTCCAGTAATCACTTTACTTGGAGACAATCCAGTCAACCTCTATGTAGGCGATTCTTATACAGATGCTGGAGCAACTGCTTTAGATGATGTTGATGGAGATTTAACTTCTTCTATTGTTAAAGGCGGAACATTTGTTGATACCTCAACCGCTGGAACTTATACCATTACTTATAATGTCTCTGATACAGCCGGTAACCCTGCTGCACAAGTTGTGAGAACAATTATTATTGCTGCTAGGTCTTCTGGTGGCACCACTAGTGGAGGTACAACTTCCTCTGGAGGCACAACGCCGTCGACAACAACCAAAAAAGGTGATGCCAATGGAGATAACAAAATTGATAAATATGATTTTTCTTTAATGATGGCTAATTGGGGGAAAATAGGTTCTAATAATTGTGACTTAAATAACGATAGTAAAGTCGATAAATATGACTTTGCCCTATTAATGTCAAATTGGAGCATGTAAAAATAAAATTTAAAATAAAAATATGAAAAACACTAAAACAAAAATTATATTATCAGCAATCATCTTTTTGTCAGTCGCTGGTTTCGCTGGAATAGTTTTCGCTGCAGGTCCTTTCTTGTATGTTTCCCCAGCAAGTTTAACCAAAACAGTTGGGAGCACTTTCGGTGCGTCTATAGGAGTTAATGCTTCAGGAAGCAAGGTTTGTGCCGTTGAGGGCACATTAGTTTTCAACAATCTATCTTGTCAAAGCATAACTCTTGCAAGTGATGCTACTCCGCAATCTTCACCTACTTGTTCAAATCCTCATTTTTTAATTGGCGTACCTAGTTGCACAACGGCAGATAAGGTATTGTTTACAGTGTCAGTTAAAGCAGGAAATGCTGGCACAGCCTCTATTAGCTTCACAGGAGTTGATATTATAGGAGAGGGGGTTTCAATTTCTTCTTCTTCCATAGGTGGTAGTTATACTTTGATTTCTCCGATTTCTCCTACTTGTAGCTGTACTGCCTGGAGTTCGTGGCAGTCGGGAATTTGCGGAGGTGGTGATTGCCCATCTACTCAACGACTCCAAACTAGGACACGAACTTGTACGCCAGCAGGTTGTAATATTGAAAATGAGAGTCGATGTATTGAAGATTCAAGTTGTGTTCCAGTAGGAGAGGAAGTTGTTCCTCCAAAAGAAGAGGTTATCCCACCCAAAGAGGAAGTTGTTCCGCCCGAAAAGAAAATTGTTACTATTCCTCCTGAAGAAAGAGTGCTTGGAGAAGGTCTGGCCCCACTGCTTTTGGCTAGTTTAGGAGTGATACGGGAATCAGCTTGGATGATGATTTTGACCACTTTTTGCTTTGTTGGGTTAATTGTGATTGGGATTAGAGAGTGGGAATTAGCCCGAAAAAAGAAAAAGAACATATCTTAGTTTTCGAAGAAATCTCAGAGAAAAACATTTGAGGAATTATCAATAATATTTCAGAATCACCCATTAATCTTTTTGTATTTTTAGTGCAAATATTAGCCAATAATAGCCCAAAAAAGCCCAATGGGGGGCTTTGCATTAGTTACTAAACCAAAAAGCCCATCGCTGGGCAATTTTATCTTGCTGGAGTTAATATCTCCTCAAACTCTATGGGTAGGCACAGACGGATAGCTTCTGAAGTCGCTCTAATTGGCGGTGGAAACCCACCCAGACCGGGAGAAATTACCTTAGCCCATCGGGGAGTTTTATTTTTAGATGAATTTCCCGAATTTCATCGCGATGTCTTGGAAAGTTTAAGACAACCAATTGAAGAAGGGGAAATAACTGTTTCAAGGGCCAGACATTCTTTGACTTTTCCGGCCAGATTTACCTTGGTTGCCGCCTCAAATCCCTGCCCCTGCGGATACTACGGTGATCCAGACCATGCATGCCAATGCACCAATTCCCAGATTAGAATGTATCGGAGAAAACTTTCTGGTCCATTAATAGACAGGATTGACCTTTTAATTACCGTTCCAAAAGTAGAATATGAAAAATTGATTTCCCCGGATGAGGAAAATTGTAGTGAAAGAGTAAGGGAAAGAGTAATTCAAGCGAGAGAGCTCCAAAAAGAAAGATTCAAAAGGGATAAAACAAACTCGGAAATGGAAATTCCGGAAATAAAAAAATACTGCCAGGTTAATTTGGCAGGGGAAGACCTTTTGAGAGAAGCTGTCAATTCCGGAAAATTATCTGCCCGGGGCTATCACCGGGTTTTAAAAGTTGCCAGGACAATTGCCGATTTGGAAAATTCAGAAAAAATTTCTTACCAAAATATTTCTGAGGCTTTAAGTTATAGAATGAGGGAAGAAATTATTTAATAGGCAAATGGGTTTTTAGCCCCCATTACTCCAAAGTGTACATGACAACCGGTTGACATTCCGGCTCCTGGAGTTCCGGGTTGGCCACCCATGAGAGCAATGATTTGACCTTGAGAAACCTCATCTCCGGGATTAACAAAACTGACAGCAATATGACCATAGCTTGTTACCACGCCATTGGGATGTAAAATACTTATCGTGTTGCCCGCTCCGCTAAAAGCCCAACGGGAAGTAGAATTTGTTAATTTTACTTTTAAAATTGTTCCTCCGGCAGCAGCATAAATTGGGTCTCCGCATTTCCCGCTAAAGTCAATTGCATTATACCAATGAAGTCCTTGGCTAATATGACAGGCTAAATGAGGACACATAAAATAACTTGAAGCCAAAGGAACACTAGCAGGAGCCTGTTGTTTTTGGATAGAGGGAGTTGGCATCACTCCATTCGGGACAATCAAAATATCTCCAATAAAAATGTCATTTTCATTTGAAAGACCATTAAAAGAAACTATATCCTCAACTTTTGCCTTGTATTTTTGGGCAATTTCCGAAACTGTGTTTCCATCCTTAACGTGGTGAATTACACCTGAAACTGGTAGAATGATTAATTTTTGGCCGGGTTGAATTATCGAATTTTGATTTAAATTATTTGCCCACAAAACAGTGGGCAAAGAAATACCAAATTTATTGGCAATTGACCCCAAACTCTCTCCCGATTCAACAGCATACTCAACAATTATTTTTTGAACATCCTCTGGTTCAAAACCTCCTATCAGAGCTCCCAAAACTTGGGGGGTGACGATGAAAGCGGGGGAGGTAGCCTTAAGATAGGAATTTTCAACTAAAAGAAACTCTAGCCACTCCGGCTGGGATTTTTTAAATGGATCAGCAAAAGGGCTCTGAGAGTAAGTGTTTTGAGATAAATCTTTTAAATTGGGTGGTAAAATATTTTCCTCCTCTTTTGATAGATAGAAGACAAAAATCAAAATAATTAAAATAGACCCTATAAAAAGGGAGGTTAAAATCTTCTTTTGTTTTGATTGCTCAGACATCTATATTTAGTTTCTAATACTCTATCACATTTGTCAAGTAATTGTTAAAATGGAGGAATGAGGTTCAGAGAGCTTAAAAAACTTCTCAAAAAATATAATCTCCGACCCTCGAGAAGGTTGGGGCAGAATTTTTTGATTGATGAAAAAGTTTTGAGAAAAATAATAGAGGCGGCAAATCTTTCGGAAAATGACATTGTTTTAGAAGTAGGGCCGGGTATTGGAAATTTAACAGTCGAATTAGCCAAAAGAGTAAAAAAAGTTATCGCCATCGAAAAAGATAAAAAAATGGTAGAAATTTTAAGAGAAACACTTAAAAATTTTACAAATATAGAGATTATCGAAGGAGATATTTTAAAAATAAATTTAAAACCTTATACCTCAAAACCTTATAAAGTAGTGGCCAATATTCCCTATTATTTGACTTCACCTTTAATCAGAAAATTTATTGAATGTAAGGAGGAAAGACCTCGTTACATGATACTAATGGTTCAGAAAGAAGTGGCTCAAAGAATTGTAGCTCGCCCGCCGGATATGAGTATTTTGGCAGTTTCAGTTCAATTTTACGCAAAACCTAAAATCATCTCTTTTGTCTCTAAAAAATCCTTCTGGCCTCAACCCAAGGTCGATTCGGCGATTCTCCGAATCGACCCACTGATGAACACAGATAAGAAACAGATAAACACAGATTTGTTCTTTAAGATAGTGAGGGCTGGGTTTTCTCAACCAAGAAAGCAGTTAATAAATAATTTTTCAAAAGGACTTGAATTTGATAAAAAGAAGGTGGAGGTTTGGCTTTTAAAAAATAAAATCCAGCCGACTCAAAGAGCCGAAACTCTAAATCTTGAAGACTGGATAAATTTAACAAAAAGTTTTATAATTTTAGAAAGATGAAAAAGTTTTCTTTAATTCCAGTTTTCTTCTTTATTCCAATTATTTCGCTTTTTATTTTTTCTTTTCCGGCCAAAGCAAAGGCTCAAGAATTTAAAGTTGATAGATGGCCAACCACTGACCACAATATAACTTCTTGTTATTGTTGGCGATGCAATCCACCAGAGTTTCATCCTGGGATAGATATTGGTGAAGATCCGGGTGACTGGGTTTTTGCTGTAGCAGAAGGAGATGTAGTGAAGGTTGTAACTGGCTGTGTTGAGGGCGACATAGCCTGTGGTGGTGGTTATGGAAATCATGTGCTTATTAATCACGAGATAAACGGTGTAAAATTTCAGACATTATATGCTCATCTTGACCAAGTTGCAGTCTCAGTAGGTAAACATATTCCGAGGGCTGATTATTATGCAACACCAGTAGGTACAGTTGGTAACACTGGTGCATCTTTAGGTCCCCATCTGCATTTTGGAATTTATAAATATCCTTATAGTGACTCATCCTATATTGATCCTTTAGACCATCTTCCTTTTCCTTGGACTAATGATCCATCTTATCCTGATGCAAGTTGGTGCAATAATGAATATTATGCACTTCCCAACCATCCATGTAAATATTCTTCTGTAGAAGAAGCATGCGGTGGACCTCCGCCACCACCCACTCCCGGAAAATGTACAACCTGTGAAGATGCAAATATTTCTGCACCTGCCGAGACGTGTAATTGTGATACTAATAATGGATCAACGACGGTGATGACAGCAAAATTAGATTGGACGGGACACAAAGCTGTTGGTAGCTGTGGCTCGGAAATCTGGGATGCATCTTGCCATACAAATTGTGCAAAAAGTTTCACCTGTTCAGCACCGGAAGCATATGACACGATCGTGTACGACGCTAGTGGAACAGCAACTACCGTTACCGTCTGCCCAACAGGAACATGGAATCCCGGTTCCGCCTATTGTACAGAGAAGGATGGAAAAACCAGTTGGTGTGATGGAACAACAACTTCCCTAGGACTAGACCCTGCAGAACAATCTTACTGGAATGCGTTCTGTAAAGACAACCCAATATCATTGCAAATTAATCCTTATTGTATCTTCCTAAATAATAAGATGAATAGCCAAGTATATGGAGGAGGGACACTTAAGGAAACATGTCTTCCTTGGGAAACTGCCACTTATGCGACTAAACCTAATTTAACCTGTGATGATGAAAATTGTTCGACGACTGCCTGGACGGCCCTGGCTGATGGAGATTGCGAACAAACATTTGAGGGTTCACCGGCTGTTTTTCAAAGTTGTCCACTCCACTGTGAATGTTGGGGCCAGTGTATGGCACCGGTAACTAATTATCACTATTATGATGGGGAAGGAGAACTTGACTGGGGAAAGGATTGTACCTCCACATACTCTACAGAATGGGAAAGAGAAAAATGCCGAAAAATAAACGAAGAAGGAATTAAACTTCCGGTTCTCTTTGGTTGGAATATGCCAACAATGAGCGGTGAGAGGGGTGTTTTCCCTTATGATAAGTATTGGCTAAATAAAACCTTAAATTCCGATGTTCAATCTTTAATTGTGAAAATTGACGGCATAGAAAAATTTTTAACCGCCGATGAATTATTAAATGTTACGAAATTTAAAAGTGAAATTGGAGAAACTAAGGCAAAGCAATTAGAAAATTTCAAGAAAAAATGTCTCAACGGCGCTTATCCCGATGGTTTTCTCGAATTTTTAAACGACACTTGGGATGTTGGAGCACTTGGATGTACCGTATTTTCAACCGCAAAAAACTGCTTGAGAAACATCTGTAAGAATAAGGATGCGCAAAGATTAAACCAAATTCTTTACTTTATCTATTTTACAGAATTTGGAGATGCGGTAGGAAAACCAGGGAGTACTTTTAATTATTCCATCTCCCAAGATAAAAAGGAACCTTTTGGTCCTTGTACTCTAAAATCGGACAAAGGTTATGAGTGGAGCGCCAGGCTTTGTTGCGGCACTGATAAAACAAATTGCGGGCCACCCAGCCATGTAGCAAGTACGACAGAAAGATCAGAACCATATCCAGTTGGCTCAAATAAACAATTCTTCAAAACATCCCCGGCTCCGGAACCAGTCGCAATTTTGGGCTCAACGATAGCAGAAGATGGCTGGGACAAACCGACCACTACAGACGTATATGTATGGGATGAAAGAACTGGAGAGGGGAAAAAAACAAAGGGCTATCTACCTGAACATTTTACTACTAAGGCAATTAGATGGATTGACACCGACTGGAATGGACCAAAGGTAATAAATTTACCAGCTAAAGAGGGTGATGATTATAGTGATTATGTTGACTTTGATTGGTGTTCAGTAACAACCACTGAAACTTTTTTAGGAGGGGATAACCGGACATATTTTAAATCAGGACCCCCATTTTATAAATTGAGAGCATTTTATCAGTATGAGGGTTCTTTGAATCTTTTCGCGACAACAACAGAAATAGAACAAAAGAAAAAAGAAATAAGAGGCAGGGGACTAGAAATGCCACCGAAATGTGAAACTCCGGAAACACTTGGTTTTTGTGCCAAAGACAATTTAGCCAATTCACTAAGTAGTAAATTCTGTCTCTGTGACCAATTTACGACTCCTATCGGCTTTAGCCGTGACCCTCAAACAAATTGTCAGGAATTATCTCCTTCAAATATCGAAATCTGTTATCCAAGCTGCGGAAAGATAGGCAGTCCAAGACTGGAGTGGGATATTAAAAAATATCAGTTAGGGAATGACATAGACGAAATTGCTCATATGGATGAGAAGGAATTGCAATGGAAAGTTCAAGATTTAGTGGAAGAAAATTGCATAGGTTCTGTAGGCCGGAGTGGTTACGGTGAAAAAATGGCTAAAGAAGAGGCAATTATAATTACCGAGGACCCTTATCTCGATTCTTTAGAATATGGAAACGGAGTCGAATATAAAAGAATGGGTGAAACCTGGACCTGGGAGGAATTCTGGAAGCTTTGGAATCTGTTTGAAAGAAAACAATATACTAAGACAAATCTCGGAAGACCCTGGAGTTGGGATTACGAAATATTATTCTTTTCGCCTTTTAAACCAATCGATTGGCAAGTAGGTATGATAGAAGGGAAAAAAGGTGAATCAGAGGAACCTGTTTATAGTCAAAAGTGGGATTTTCAGATATCACAGTTGCCGCCGCGGAAATGGGATATGGAAAACCAAGAAATGACTGAGATAGAACCCATAAAAGAAATTCATCTTTCACCTCTCCCAGAAAAAAGCACCACCACAATTGGCTCTGATATAGTGCCGGCTGTAAATCGGACTCAAATTATTACCTGGGATGTAGTTGAGAGAACTCTTTCCTATCATTTAACCTTTTTGGACAAAGAGGGAAAAGAAATATCTATCCCCAAAGAGTATTCATTAGTTAGAACGCCGGAAGGAAAAGATACTATTGCCGAACAGTCCAATTTTCATAAAATTTGGCCTTCTCTTTTAAATCCTCCTGAATCAAAATGCCAAGAAGATGATTTTAATTGTCGTCGCCTTGACCAAGAATTCACTCTTAAAATTGTGCCCTGTTGGGATGAAAAGGGAGTGAATTGCGACCCGGCAGCCCCTGGGCATTTAGGTCTTTCCCAACTATTTAAAACCACTGGAGCCAAACCCACCAATTTAGAGCCAGGTACAACCACTCAAAATCTGGCTCCTGATGAACTTCCCAAGGCAAAAATCCCCAGATATTTGGACTGGGATGATATGCCCGGAGCGGCTTCTTATTTTTATGATATTAAAGGAAAATTGACAGGAGTAGTACCACAAACTTCCAAGGTTTATGCCAAATTAAAAGGAGATGGTCCTTACAGCTGGACGGTGAAAACCTGTGCCGATACCTGCGATAAATGTGAAGATGAAAAAATGCTTCAATGCGGAACTTCCAGCGATGAAGCGATGTTTTATGGCTGCGAACTCAAACCACCGGAAAAACCTTTGTCACCGGATTTAGGGAAACAATTTTACTCCGCCTCATCTACCTTGGGGGGAGAACCTGTTGGAATGTCTTGGGACCCAGTTGAGTGCGGAACACCAAATCCTGATAAACCGCTGCTCTATCAATATAAACTTGAATATGCTACTCCAGCTAACTGCCGAACGGTTAGCAAAGAATTTGCCACAACCTGTGAAGATATTCAAAATAGCGAGGAATGTCAAACATTATTAGTTAATCCTCAGATCATCCTATTTAAGAACTCGAATTTGTCTGGCTGTGGATGCGGAATAAAAGACCCTGACGAACTTCAAAAATATCTGGATGACTTGGCAAAAAATGCATTGCCAACCAATATGACTACCATACATTCACTTCCCGCTATTCAATTAAAATGTTTAGGCACTTATAATTGGTCAATCAGAGCCTGTCTTGAGCACGATTCCGCCGGCTGTAAAGAAGAGGAGGCCGGTGATTGGAGTCCCTTCGGCTATTTTAATGTTGTTTTGGAAAAAGGCCCGCCGTTACCGAGTGGTGGAGCCGGTTTTGGAACTTGTAAGGAGTTAATTCCCTGTAGCTGGGGTAATTGTAGTTTCACAGATATTCCGAAATTAATTGCCAATATCATAAATTGTATCTTGTGGACTTTATTTCCTATTGCTTTATTCGGCTTAGTAGTTTATACCGGAATAGTATTTTATTTCGCTATGGGAGAACCGGAGACGCTAGAAAAGGTAAAATCAATCTGGAAAGCCGGGGGAAAGGGATTTTTGATAATGTTTCTGGCCTGGACAATTTTGAATCTTATCTTTAAAGTTTTAGGTTGGAGAGCGGAGATTTTTGGCGATTGGTTTAATCCTCTTTAATTTGCTATAATAAATTGAAAATGGGAAAATTACTTTCCAAAAATAAAAAAATTCTTTTTCTCTTAGGTTTGGTTTTATTTTTAAGTTTGACTATACCAGAATTTGCTAGAGCTGACGGTGCGGGTACATGTACCTGTATACAGGGTAGTGGACCGGTAACCTGCAATCCAGGGACAAATAATTGTTCTCCTGGCTACACGCAGACGTGCACACCACCACCAATGGGAGTAGGCGCCTGCTCTTGTGAGTGTGTGGCTATCGTAGAAGAAACCAGTAAATTTTGTCCCGGCGCAAACTGGTGGAATCTGGGGATGTGGTTACAGTGTATTTTGGAGTTTCTCGGCTCTTTCCTGTTTAAAATACCTCTATTTTTTGTAGCGGGGTTAGGTTTAGTCTTAGCTATTTTAGCCGGACTTCTATTATTATTTGTCCAGGGTATCGCTGGTCAGTTAATATACTACTCTATTACCGTAAGCACTCAGGTTCCTGGTAATATCGACAATATTGCCGGGGAAGTTCGGACTGTGGCCGTCCAATTTCTCTTCCTTTTCCTGGCTATTATCGGATTGGCTACCATTTTAAAAATTCACGAATATGAGTTTAGAAAGGCCTTGGTTCCTTTAATTGTCGTCGCCCTTTTGATTAACTTCTCTGGGGCGATTGTTACGGCAATTGTGAATATAGGAAACTCTTTTACTAATTATTTCCTCGGGCTGGACCCTGCAACATCCCCAACTACATTACAAACGGGAAACCTAAAAATTATTGACGTAAACGAACTTTTAGATAATATTACGACTGGAATAAATAGTCTAGCAGCGATAGTAATGGCAAATGGTCACTTTTTTGATGACCTAAATAATCACGTTTTACAACTAACAGGATTGGCGTCGATTAGTTTTATTATTGCTTTATTTTACATTTTTGCCGCTTTGGTTATTTTGATTTTCGGTCTTGTCTTCTTTATCAGGATAATTTTTATTTGGTTACTAATTATCATTGCCCCAATTGCCTTTGCCAGCGCAGTTTTTAAAACAAAAGAAATTAAATCAATTTTTGTTGGACCGCTGAATTGGGATGGTTGGTGGACAATGCTTTTGGAATGGTCGTTTATGGGATTCGGTTTGGCGCTCTGGTTGGTTTTAGCAATGAAATTAAAAGAGGTTGGAGCGGGTACTTTTCCTTACACTGCTCCTTCTGACATTCCACCAGCGATCTCGGGAGGGGATTTTTATCAGCAGACAATAGTGGATGTGTTTAAAAATCTATTTGGATATTTAGCGGCCTTAGTCGCCCTTTGGCTAGGAGCCACCACCGCTCCCGGGATGATAGGCGAAATGTCAAAAAAAGCTTTTGGCGCGGCAAAAGGATTTGTAACTACCGTAGCTGCCGCAGGTGCGATTGGAATGGGAGCTGGTGCTATTGCTGGATTTAAGGGAGGATTTGGAAGTAAGTGGAGGGAAAGACTAGAGGGACTGAAAGAAGGAGAAAAACCAAGTGCGGGAAAAACTATAAAAGCCGGAGTATTAGGAGTCGGAGCAGGATTAAGTTTAGGATTGGGAACAATGACTCGTAGAGGATTTGGTGTAGGAGTAGCTGGAATAGCCAAACCAATACCAGAGGAAATCAAAAAAGAAGCTGCTCCCTTTTGGCTAAAGAGAGAATTTATCACTACAAAAGAAGAGGCAGAAAAATATGTAGACGAAAGCCGTAAAAAAGAAGGGCTGGAAGGAGTAAAAAATATAGCAAAATCGAAATCGCTACCTGACGTACTTAAAGCAACAGCAATAGAACAAGTAGATAAGGAGGAAAAGTTGAGCGACGATGTTACTGAAAATCCAGAAGTCCAAAAACTCTTAAATAAAACACAATACGCAGAATTGCAAAAGAGAGCATTGAAATTAAGGCCGGATTTATCTTTCAACTTTACTAATCCTAAAACTGGAAAAACATGGACCGTAGACGAAGTAAGTAAAGAAATAATAGACAAATTAACCCCTTCAGAAGCTATTAAGATACGACCAAAGGCATTATTAGACCCTTCTATAATTTCGGCAATGAATCCTAGGCATCTAAACTCAATAATAAGAAATGGTACTCCAGAGCAAAAGGATAGTTTAGCAGAAGGCTATGCTACTTTGCTTGCAAAGGAAACTGGTCATGCATTTGATATTTCAACGCCAGAAAAGTTGAGAAACGATCTTATTATTAGTCAATCTGCTATTCAACAGGTAATTAATAACAAAATAGCTTCTCCTAAAGCGGAAGATGTAAAGACAGCAGAAGTAATAAAAGAATTAGGTAATGCTCTTACAGAAAGAAAGATAAAGAAAAGAGCTTACTTTAAATAGGAGATTCTAAAAAATAAAATATGAGTCAAAATAACTCAAATCAAAAAAAATCGCTTTCCCCAGATGATATTGATGTCCTTATTGAAATTGTTAAAAAATATAAACTTGGACCGGTTGATTTATTCGACGATTCGGAAATGAATGAATTATTAAGCAAAGTCAAGACTCCAGAAGAAAAGGTAAAGATAGTAAAAAACTTGCCTTTCAATAAAATAATGGATAGGCTTGAAGAAATTTCAGAAGGGAAAACTTCACTCGAAGATTTACCATCTTTAATTGAAAAGGATCTCAATCTTTCTCCATTCTTAGCCGGAAAAATCGCGAAAGAAATTAAAGAGAGTGTATTTTTATCAACAACTAAAACAAAAGAAGAAGTTTTGGAAAAACGTTCTCCCCAAAAAACGGATGTTTACCGAGAACCTGTTGAATGAAAAATTTGCTAACCAAAATTCAAGGATTGCCGGAAGCAAAAAGAAAAATAATTTTTGGGCTGTTGGTAATTATTATGGTTTTGGCTTTGCTTATTTTTGATATAAAAAATACTCAAAAGAGATTTAAAAATTTTAGACCTGAAAGATTTAAAGAAAAACTGCCATTCCCAAAAATAGAGATACCAAAGATAGAGATACCCAAAATAGAAATACCAAAGCTACCAGAAGAAATATTAAAGATACCAAAGTAAGATGCAATTTACTGTTCCAAAATTTATTGAAAGAGAGGCCAGAATAGCCGGGCCTTTAACTTTTAAACAGTTGGTTATTTTTATTATTACCGCGACTATTTGTTTTGTTATTTATCACCTGTTTCCTCGCACCACTTTTTTTATTTTCTCTATTTTATTAATACTTCTGGGTTTTTCTTTAGCTTTTCTAAAAATTGGCGGAAGACCGGTGTTGGCAATTTTCACCAATGCTTTAAGTTTTCTCTTTTCATCAAAAATTTTTATCTGGAAAAAAGGGGCAAAATCGGCTTTTTTAAAAAAACGGGAAATCAAAAAAGAGGAAAAGGAATTGCCGTTCAATATTATAAAAGATAATCGATTAAAAAGATTAAAAACAAAAATTGAAACAAAAGCAAAATAAATGACCGAGATTACCACTCAACAATTTTTGGAAATAGAGGAAATCAAGCAAGGATTAGTTATTCTCAGGGATAAATCCTTGAGAGGAATCTTGATGGTTTCTTCCCTTAACTTTGCTTTAAAATCGGAGGAAGAGCAAAATGCCATTATTTATCAATTTCAAAGTTTTTTAAATTCCTTAGATTTTTCAATCCAATTATTTGTTCAATCTCGGAGATTAAATATGACCGGTTATTTAGATAAATTAAAAGAATTGGAAGAAAAACAGGAAAATGAATTACTAAAGGTTCAGACTGCGGAATATAGAAAATTTGTCAGCGGTTTATTGGCTGAAGGGATAATAATGACCAAGAATTTTTTTGTTGTTGTCCCCTTTACCCTAATTGAAATTCCCGGAATGGGAAAAAAAGAAAGGAAAGGAATCTCAGTTTTAACCGAAGAACAATTCCAAAGGGCAAAATCTCAAATTTTACAAAGAATGGAATTTGTGGCTTTGGGTCTAAAAAGATGCGGTCTCCAGGCTGCTCCCTTGAATACTTCTGAGTTAATTGAACTCTTCTGGAGTTTGTATCATCCGGAAGAGGCCGAGGTTGGATATTTCCCGGAAATCATTCCGGAGTTTCTAATTTGAAGAAGGATTACTTCTTCTTAATCTTCGCTTTCGCTACGCGAAAGCTCGATAATAGTCAAAGAAGATAAATCTTCTTTTCCATCTTCGCTTTCGCTACGCGAAAGCTCGATATATGAAGTTACCATTCTGGAAAAAAAAGGAAGAAATTCCAAAAAAAATCTTTGAAACCGAATTAATAACGATAAAAGATATTATTGCCCCTTCCTCGATTGTTTTAAATCCCGACAACTTAAAATTGGGGAAAAGATTCGCCAAGTCCTTTTTCATTTTTTCTTACCCTCGTTATCTTTCTTCTGCCTGGCTTTCTCCAATCATCAATTCAGAAATTCCCATGGATATCTCTATCCATATCCATTCTTTTTCAAGCGAAGTAATGTTAAAAAAACTGATGAAGAAAGTGACTGAAGTTGTCTCAGAAATTTCTGAAAGGGAAGAAAAAGGACTGATTAGAGATATAGAATTAGAAACTGGTTATAGAGATTTGGAAGAATTGAGAGAAAGACTTCAAACCGCCCAAGAAAAGATGTTTAAAATTGGACTTTATATAACAGCTTATGGAAACTCAGAAAAGGAATTAAAAGAAATTGAAACAACATTAAGATCAATTTTAGAAGCCAGGCTCATTTACATCAAACCCAGCCTTTACCAACAAAGGGAAGGATTCATTTCGTCGGCTCCTTACGGTTTAGACCAACTTCAAGTCCACACCGCCATGAACACTGCTCCCCTTTCTTCAATTTTTCCTTTCGTCTCATTCGATTTAAGTTCTAATGAAGGAATTTTATACGGAATAAATCGTCATAATAATTCTTTGATTTTATTTGATAGATTTTCTTTAGAAAACGCCAATGAGGTTCTTTTTGGAAAAGCCGGCTCTGGAAAAAGCTATTGCATTAAATTAGAAATTTTGCGCTCATTAATGTTAGGAGTCGACGTAATTGTTTTAGATCCGGAAAATGAGTACCAAACCCTATCTGATGCCGTTGGTGGTTCCTTCTTTAATATCTCTTTAGCCAGTTCAAACCATATTAATCCTTTTGATTTACCTATCCCCAGAGAAGATGAAAAAGCCGAAGATGTTTTAAGGTCAAACATTATTAATTTGGTGGGATTACTAAGAATTATGTTGGGCAGTCTAACTCCGGAAGAGGATGCAATTATAGATAGAGCCGTAGCTGAAACCTATGCGGCTAAAGATATTACTCCGGAAACCGACCCTTCGACTTGGCGAGAGCGAATTCCTTTAATGGAAGATTTTGAAGGGGTTTTAGAAGGAATGGAGGGAACCGAATCTCTAGTCAGAAGAGTGAGAAAATTTACCAAAGGAACCTATGCCCAATTTTTCAATCAGCCAACCAATATTTCAATGGATAAATCTTTTGTCGTTTTTGGAATAAGAGATTTAGAGGATGAATTAAGACCGATGGCGATGTTTGTTATTATGAGATATATCTGGAACAAGGTCAGATCAGAATTAAAAAAGAGAATTTTAGTCATCGATGAGGCCTGGTGGATAATGAAAACCGAAGATGGCGCCTCATTTTTGTATGGAATGTGCAAAAGGGCTAGAAAATATTGGTTAGGAGTCACTACTATTACTCAGGATGTCTCCGATTTTATGAAATCTTCTTATGGTCAGCCAATTATTACTAATTCTTCTTTGCAAATTTTAATGAAACAATCACCGGCCACAATAGACATTGTCCAAAAAAACTTCAATTTGACCGATGAAGAAAAATATTTATTATTGGAAACAGAAATTGGCGAAGGAATTTTCTTTGCCGGCCAAAAACATGTGGTGATGAAAGTTATAGCCTCTTATATCGAAGACCAAATTGTTACCACCTCCCCGGAAGAGATTGCTAAAATAAAAATGGCTAAGGCTATTTAATTAAATTATGGAATTTGATAAAATAATAATGCTCATTATCGCTATACTTTTAGATCTTTTTGGATTGCTTTGTTTTATTTTGAGTTTTTTTGGCGTAGGAATTGCCATTTCTTTTTTGCCGGATATAATTGGCGGATTGACAATCGGGCTTTGGTCCTTATTGAAAAAAGGAGGAACAGCCGAAATACAAAAAGGAGTAATGAAAAAAGCTCTAAAGTATGGGATAGCCCAAATAACAGAATTGATTCCCTTTTTAGGAGACATTTCCCCTTCCTGGACAATCTTAGTTTTAACTTCTTAGGGCGAAGAGGACTTCGTCCTTTTCTTCACCTACCCGAGTCGTAGCGCAGGGTGGAAAAGAACGAATGTTCTTTGACTCGCTTCCATAAATGGAAACTCGGTATATGAATAAAATAAAAAAAATTATTTTCATCTTCCTTTTTCTCTTTTTTCCTCTTTTTTCTTTTGCATTTAATTTTGACTTTACCGGTGGACCAAAGGAAATAATTGGTAACCTATATACCGACGTTGTTGAATTTTCCGGAATTTGTGCCCTTTTAATGATTATTATCGGCGGATTCGAATGGTTAATTTCAGCTGGAGATGTCGGCAGAATTGGTTCAGCCAAAGAGAAAATCTCTTCCGCTATTATTGGTTTATTAATTGTCCTCGCTTCTTATTTGATATTAACGGTTATAGGGATCAAACCTTAAAAATTAGGGATAAGGTCTTATTACCACTTTTCTTTCGGGCTCGGAGCCAATACTTTCGGTAGTCACGTCTGACCTCCCGGCCAATTCTAAATGAATAATCCTTCTCTCATAAGCTGACATTGGTGGAAGGATTTTTTCTTTTTTAGTCAGGGCTACTTCATCAGCCAAAGAACGAGCCGTTTCTTTTAAATAGTCAATCTTTTTCTTTTTATAATCATTGATATCTAAATCAATATAAAAATTTTCTTTAATTTTTCTTCTGAGAATTGCTTTTAAAAGGTGCTGAATCTCAAAGAGAGTTTGGCCTCGTTCTCCAATTAAAATTTGGGGCTCTTCAGTTTTTAAATTAATAGGTAAGGTTAAGTCCCTTTGAGGTAAAAACTCAATTTCAACCTCAAGAGTAGTTTTTTCAAAAAACTCTTTTATTGTCTTTTTTATTTCTTCTAATTGCTCTTGGGGAATCATATTTTTTTGAAAATAAAGTATTGTTGGACCAAAGAAAATAAAGAAGTAGTTATCCAGTAAAGAGCGATGGCGGCTGGCAGTTTCCAAAGAATAAAAACGGTGAAAACTGGAAAAAAATAGAGCATTTCTTTTTGAAATATATTTGAGAACTGGGACATTTGGTCTGGTTTTTTAGCCTGCCCCGCCTCGAATTTATTCTGAGGCAGGGTCTGGGAAATGATTGTTTTTGATTGGAAAAATTGGGTAACACCAGCTAAGACGGCTAAAATTAACGAAGCTTGGCCGAGATTAATCAGCCCTAAAAAGATTGGGTTAATGACTCCGGGTTGAGAGACAAAACTGTAGAGATTAGTTATGGATTCTGGTCGCAGCCCCTTCCAAAATACCTGGTAGAGAGCAATTAAAATTGGCAATTGAATCAAAAGGGGTAAGAGTCCACCCAAAGGATTAATTTTCTCCTTTCGATAAAGTGAAATTAATTCTTTGGTCTGTCTTTCTTTATCGTCCTTATATTGAGCTTGAAGTTCTTGGATTTTAGGTTGGAGATTAGTCAAAACTTTTTGAGACCTAAAAGATTGAGCCCTAAAAGGATAAATAATCAAATTGGTCAAAATAGTTAACAAAATAACCGCTACTCCAAAATCATGACCGGGTATTAATTGGTAAAATATTACCAGGGCATTAAATAGCGGTCGATATAGTATTGTCTGAAAAATCTCAATAATGAAATTCATAAAATTTTTGCTCTTTTAAACAATTTTTCAATAGTTTCGTCAATCTTCCCAAAATCCTTTTTTTCTATCTCGGGCAAGGCTATTAATATACCATCGAGCCTTTTTTTTAATTTCCCAATTTTCAATCTAACTGATTCGGAGATTCTTCTTTTAACTTTATTCCGTAAAGTGGCTTTTTTTGAAATTTTTTTGGAGACGACAAAACCAAAACGAATTTGACCTAATTTATTCTCAATAATTTTAAATATTAAGAAATCTTCTTTAAAACTTCTTCCTCTTTTAAAAACATTTTCAAAATCTTTTTTTTTAGTTAACCTATTTTTTTTAGAAAGCATCTCTTTAAACTGTCGTAAGTTTCCAACGACCTTTTCTTCTCCTCTGAGCCAAAACCCTTCTTCCGGCTTTAGTTATTTTTCTTTTCAAAAATCCGTGGGTCTTTTTTCTCTTCTTTTTTTTAGGTTGGTAAGTGATTGACATATTTTATATCTTATAATTTTATTTAAAACTCGTCAATTCACAGGTTTTACCCAAATTATTAACAGAATTAAGGCTTTTCGCTTGATTTTACATTCTCTTGACTTCTATAGTATAATTAAATAAGTTATAATATCCAATTATCATGGTCAACGAAGAACTCTGGCAAGCAGTTTTAGCCCAAATTCAATTAAATATCTCATCAGCTAATTTCGCTACCTGGTTTAAAAATACCCAGATTACCAGTCAGAAAAATGGGGTAGTTTTTATCTCGGTACCAAATTCCTTTGTTAAGGAATGGCTTGAACAAAAATACAATAAAATCATCGTTAAAATTTTACGCAACCTAGATAGAGAGATAAAAGATGTAAGATACGAGACTGGAAAATCCGGTCTAAAAGTTTTTAAAAAAATTCCTTCTGTTATTTCTGAAGAGGGTCAATTAGAGTTCCGGGAGTTTAAAATTGATAGCGAGACGAATCTCAATCCCCGGTATACTTTTGATACATTTGTGGTTGGTCCTTTTAATGAATTAGCTCAGGCAGCGGCTTCAGCGGTGGTAAAAAGCCCTGGCCAAGTTTATAATCCTTTTTTTGTCTATGGGGGGGTAGGATTAGGTAAAACTCATCTCTTGGAAGCAATTGGTAACGAAATAGTTAAAAATTTTCCTCAAAAGAAGGTCAAATATATTCCAACTGAGAAATTTGTTTCGGAAGTAATTTCTTCAATAAGAAACCACCAAATCGAAGAACTAAAATCAACTTATCAGACAATTGATGTTTTAATTATTGATGATGTCCAATTTTTGGCCGGGAAAGAAAAAACTCAAGAAGAATTTTTTTACCTATTTAATAGTTTATATGAAAAAAACAAACAAATTATTCTTTCTTCCGACCGCCAACCGAAGGCTATCGCAACCTTGACTGAAAGATTAAAATCTCGTTTTGAAGGCGGAATGATAACCGATATATCTTTTCCGGATTTTGAAACCAGGCTCGCAATTCTGAAAGAAAAATGCCAAGAAAGAAAAACTAACTTTCCCGGAGAAATTTTAGATTATATCGCCTCTAATATCCCAAAAAATATTAGAGAATTAGAAGGGGCTTTAAATATTTTAATTACTTACCAAAAACTAAATAACTCCGTTCCCGAACTTAAAACAGTCAAATCTTTACTTTCGAATTTAACTTCTTCTCCGGCTAAGATAGTAAATGCCAAAAAAATAATCAAAGCCGTAAGTGAGTTTTTCGATTTAAAAGAGAGGGATTTAATCTCTTCTTCTCGAAAAAAAGAAATAGTCAGACCAAGACAGATAACTATGTATTTATTAAGAGAAGAGTTAAAAGGTTCTTTTCCTTTTATTGGTAGGAAATTAGGAGGTAAGGACCATACCACGGCCATTCACGCCTATAAAAAAATTTCTAAAGAACTAGAACAAAACGAGGGTTTACTTGAGGAAATCAATTTAATTAAACAGAGAGTTTTAAGTGAATAAAAATTGAAATTCAAAAATTCAGTAAAAATCCAGTAATAACTCTCACTTAATCCCCATCTTATTTAAGAAAGAAAAAGAGCTTATCCACCTAAACAACAACAACGATAATAAATATAATAATAACTATAATAACATAACTATGAAAATAACTATTTTAAGAGAGAAATTAAAAGAAGGTATAAATTTTGTTGAAAAAATTTCTCAAAAGACTCTTACCTTACCAATTTTACAGAATACACTTTTTAAAATAGAGAAAAATTTTCTAAAATTATCTACTACTAATTTAGAATCAGGAATTACTTGGTGGAACCTTGTGAAAGTAGAAAAAGAAGGTCAGATTTGTATTCCGACTAGGTTTTTTTCCGGTTTTATTAATTCACTTCCAAATAAACCAATTAATTTAGAAGTAAAAGATTTAGTTTTATCTTTAGAATGCGAAAACTATAAAACAAAAATTAAAGGATTTAATCCAGAGGATTTTCCGATAATTCCGCCTATTAAAGAAGGAGAAGTATTAAGTGTTGATTGTTTTGGTTTTTGTCAAGCTCTTAATCAGGTTTCAGATATTCCTTCATCTTCTTTAGCTAGGCCGGAAATTTCCGGGGTATTTTTATTTTTTCAATCAGGGTTAGTAAAAATAGTGGCTACCGATAGTTTTCGCTTAGCTGAGAGAAAAATTTTTTTAAAGACTAATCTTTCTAAAGAATATTCTTTAATTTTACCTCAAACAGCTTGTCGAGAAATTATTAGTATTTTTGGAGACAAAGAAGGGGAATTAAAAATCTATTTTTCTCCAAATCAGATTTGGTTAGAATATATGATGGTTGAGGTTTCTCATCCCCAACTTCAATTTACTTCTCGATTAATTGAGGGTGAGTACCCTAATTATCAAGAAATAATCCCTAAGAAATTCGAAACTGAGCTTACTCTCCCTAAAGAAGAATTTTTAAACCAGATTAAAACCGCTAGTCTTTTTAGTGGAAAAATTAGTGAGGTGAAATTAAAAATTGATCCCAAAAAAGGAGTTGTTGAAATTTTAAGCCAAAGTCCTGATTTAGGAGAGTATAATAGTTTTTTGAAAGGGAAAATTGAAGGTAAAGAGGTATCAATTTCTTTTAATCACCGTTTCTTGATTGATGGAATCTCAGAAATAAAAACAAAAGAATTAATCTTTGAAATAACAAACGAAGAAGGACCGTCTGTTTTAAAACCTACCAATCTCGAGGATTATCTTTATATCATAATGCCGATTAAAACCCCTTAAGGTTTTGGAAAATTTTCTTTAGGATATTTTAATAGAGCCTTTTCTAAAAACTCGTGGAAAATTGGGCCAGCTAAAACAACCCCTGGTTCTTTTGACATAGGCGCATTATTGTTATTTCCCACCCATACCCCAACCGAGAGAGAAGGAGTATAACCTATTGTCCAGCCATCTCTGTAATTTTGGGTTGTTCCGGTTTTAACAGCCACCTGCTCATTCTCAAAATACAAAGGTGACTTTAAACCAAAAATTGGAGCCCTGGCTTCGTTGTCTGATAAAATGTCATTAATTAATCTAACTACCTTACTTTCTAAAACTCTTTTTGGTGTTTTTTTGTTTTCTTCAATAATATTTCCTGAATAATCTTCAATTTTTAAAATAGCAACCGGCGGAACTTGTAAACCGTCATTGGCAAAAACTCCATAAGCCGAAGTGATTTCTAATAGATTTACCTCTTTACCACCTAAAACAATGGAGGGACCATAAGGAGGATTTAAAGTTGTAATTCCACAATCTTGGACAGTTTTAATACTATCTTCCAAACCAGCTAAATAGAGAAAGACTTTTACCGAAGGGATATTTAAAGATTGAGCTAATCCTTGCCTTAAAGTTACTGGTCCCCGGAAAAGCCCATCGTAGTTTTGCGGGATATATTCTATACCTCCCCAGATTCCAAAATTTGTTGGTTCGTCAACAACAACCGTTTTATCGTTGTAGCCTTTTTTAAAAGCAGTAGCGTAGATGAATGGTTTGAGGGCTGAACCAGGCTGACGACCGGGATTTTTTTCTGTTCCAACAACTACATTAAATTTTGGGTCAAATAAACAATTTACTCCCGACTGACAACTTTCTGGCTCAGAAGTGGCATAATAATCTCCAGTTCCAATTGTCATTGCTAAAACCTCACCGTTTTTCGGGTCAATTGCCACTAAACCAGCATTATGGGCATTATAATTTTTATTTCTCATAATTCCTTTTTTTACTGCCTCCTCAGCAATTTTTTGTAATTCATAATCTAAAGAGGTATAAATTTTCAATCCATTTTTTACTAAAAGATCTTCTCCAAATTTTTCTTCCAATTGTTGTTTTACCCACAAAGTAAAATAAGGAGCTTTAATTTCAATTTTCTTTTCAACAAATTTTATTTCTTCTTTCTTTGTCTTTTCGGCCTTCTCTTTTTCCAGGTATCCTTCCACTGTCATTCGATCTAAAACATAATCCTTCCTGGCTAAAAGTTCCTCTTTATTTTCATATGGGGAGAGGCGAGAAGGAGCCTTAATTAAAGCAGTCAAAGTTGCCGCTTCAGCTAATGAAATTTCCGAAACGGGTTTTCCAAAATAAGTTTGGCTGGCCGCCTCTACTCCGTAGGTATTTAGGCCGAAGGGAATTTGATTTAAATACCATTCTAAAATCTGATCTTTTGAATATCTCATATCTAATTCCAGAGCCAAAATTATTTCCCTAATCTTCCTTTGAGCAGTTTTTTCGGTTGAGAAAAAGGTTGACCTTATTAATTGCTGGGGGATAGTTGAACCACCATAAGTTGGTTTTCCGATTCTTAAATCTTCCAAAATTGCTCTCGCCACTCCTTTTAAATCGACCCCAAAATGGTGGTAAAAATTGGCATCTTCAGCTGAAATCACTGCCTGTTTTAAATATTCAGGTATATTTTCTAAAGGAACCCAGGTTCTTTTTTCTTCACCATAGATTTCATATAAAAGAATTTGACCCGTTCTATCATAAATTTTGGTTGATTGAGCTAACTGCCTTTCAGTAAAAACCTCGGGTCTGGGAAGGTCCTTGGCGTAGTAGAAAAACAAAATCAGAAAACAGAAAACAAAAAACAGAAAACCGAAAATGGAAAATTTCAAAAATAATCTTATTTTACTCCTTTTTCTTTTTGCCATAACCTCAATATTATGATAACATTTTAAATATGCCAGTTGAAACTAATCATAAAAAAATTGAAGAAGTTTTAACACGGGGAGTAGAAGAAATTATTGATCGGGAACATTTTAAAAAAAGACTTCTTTCTGGTCGAATTCTTAGAATTAAACATGGAATTGATCCAACTGGTCCTCAAATTCATATTGGTAGAGCGACTCAACTTTGGAAATTAAAAGATTTTCAGGAATTGGGGCATAAAATTATTTTAATCATCGGGGATTTTACTGCCCAAATTGGAGACGCCTCTGATAAACAGGCAATGCGTCGACCATTGACAGCAAAGGAGGTCAAAGAAAATATGAAGGACTATATCAAACAGATAGGTAAAATTCTCGATATAAAAAAAGTTGAGTTTCACTATAACAGCGAATGGCTCAACAAACTAACGATTAAAAAATTGCTTAATTTAGCTATGAATTTTACTGCCCAACAAACAATTCAAAGAAGAAACTTTAAAGAAAGATGGGAAAGGGGCAAGCCGATTGGCCTCCATGAGTTAGTTTACCCTTTATTACAAGGATACGATTCGGTTGCGGTTAAAGCCGATGTTGAGTTAGGCGGTTTTGATCAATTATTTAATTTAAAAATAGGTAGAGATGTCCAGAAAATATTCGGTCAGGAACCCCAGGATATTATAACCTTAAAAATGCTTTTTGGCCTTGATGGTCGGAAAATGTCAACAAGCTGTGGTAATGTCATAAACATTACTGATAAACCAGAAGAGCAGTTTGGTAAAATAATGTCGATGAAGGACGAATTGATTCTGGATTATTTTGAGCTTTGTACAAGAAATCCTTCGGAAGAAATAAAAAAGATGGGAAAAGAGTTGAAGAAAAATCAGATTAATCCCCGTGATTTAAAACTAAAATTAGCTAGAGAAATTGTTAGACTGTATCATGGTAAAAAAGCTGCAAAAAGAGCAGAAAAAGAGTTTAGACGAGTTTTTAAAGGAAAGGAATTGCCATCGAGAATCCCGAATATCTCGATAAAAGTAAAAAAATTAAACATTCTTAATTTACTGGTTGAGACAAAATTAACCTCATCCAAATCCGAGGCAAAAAGACTAATTTTACAAAAGGCAGTAAAGATAAACGGAGTTTTAAAAGAAAATTGGCAAGAAATTCTCGAAATAAAAAAAGGAATAGTAATTCAGGTCGGCAAGAGAAGGTTTGTTAAGGTAATATAATTAAAACCCCCACCTTGAAGATGGGGGTTAAATTTTATTCTTCGACTTCTTCCTCTTCTTTCTCTTCTTCTTTTGGTTCTTCCTCTTCTTCAGCTGGTTCTTCTTCTTCTAAGAATTCATTTTCGTAAATCATAATTTCTCGAATTAATTTTTAATTAATATTTTCACGACCTTTACCCTGTTAAATTCGCATACGCGACTATTTAATAGGGTGAACCCGCCAAAATTTTAGAAGACAAAATTTAAGCGGGTTTGGACGAAATATATTTCGTCTATAGAGGATTATAAATTTCCAAGAATAGTTGTCAAGTCCTAAATTTCAATTATTTTAAAAATTTTTTCTTTTTTGCTCCAGCCCCAGGCTTCAATATTTAGAAAATTCCTTTTTGGTACCCCATTTTTTTTCAGGAATTTTTGTATTTTCTTCTCCCGGGTTGATAAATTAGCTTTTGTTGTTAGTTGGATGAATTTAATTTTGCTAGTTTTTTTCTTCCAGCAAATTAAATCAAAAACCCCAAAAATATCATTTTGTTTAAATTTTATTTTTGCTGGATACCAAATGATCCAATTTTTCTTTTTTAGTTTTTCTACCGCCTTCTTTCTAATTTCAGCTTCTCTCATTTGATTTATATTTTTAAGGCGAAGAGAACTTCGTTCTCTTCTTCATCTTCGCTTCCTTTTCACGGAAGCTTGATATTTGAATAAATTTCCTGCACCGACTCTAACTCATCCAAAGCTTCAAAAAGTTTTTGACAAGATTCTTTTTCTTTTTCTCTTAAATCAATCATTTCTTTTGGTTTCCAATCTAAACTAATTGAATCAATTTTCACCCCTTTTTCTTCTAAATTTTTTTTCACTTCTCCTAAATCTTCAATATTGGTATAAACATCCAAATCGTCACCATACCAAAAAAGATCTTCAGCCCCGGCCTCAATTGTCAATAATTCTAATGATTCTTTATTCGTATATTCGGATTGATTCGTAATTCGTAGGGTTATACAGCCCTTCTTTTCAAACATCCATTTAACGGTTCCTTCTTTGACCAATTTGCCATTGTGCTGACTCAAAATTTGTTTAATTTCTCCAATGGCCCTATTTTTGTTATCAGTAATTCCTTCGATAATAATTGCAATTCCTCCTGGTCCGTAGGCCTCATAAAAGACCTCCTCAAGTTTCTCGCCAGGAATTTCACCGCTAGCTCTTTTTATTGCTCTCTCAATATTCTCGCTGGGCATATTGAAACTGCGAGCTGTTTCAATAGCAATTCTCAATTTGGAATTGGTTTCTGGATTAGCCCCTCCTTCTTTTACCGCAACCGAAATTACCCTAGCCATCTTTGAGAAAATTTGGCCTCTTTTTTGGTCGGTAATATTTTTCTGGTGTCTTATGGTCCGACTGTGGCTATGCCCGCTCATATTTTTTTATTATATACCTTTTTCATCTGTTTTTTAAGAATTAAAATTATTACTCCTGCGAAAATGGCGATGGTAAAAGCAACTGAGAAAATTGAGAAAAAATTAGTTTTTTCTTCTGGGATCTGCTTGCCAATTGCTGCTAATCCTTGTTCAGGTTTAATTTTCTCTTTTACCTCTTCTTTCGGAACGTTTTCTCCAATTTTTTCTTCAGCCACTGATTTGGGAATTATATTGGCTGTTCCGGGAGTTAAAACAGTGCTCCAGGTCAATTGGGAATCAATTCTATTATAAGACTGGGCCCGGGGAGCCTTCTCATAAGTTACTGAATCAATTATTTTTCCATCAGGTTGAATGAGATTTAAACCATCACCATCATTATTTAAAGTGATTTTAGTAGTCGGTCGGGAAAGAACTAAAAATCCATTTGAAGTAATTTTAGTTCCGGCTAGAAAAGTAAAGGTAGTAGTTTTTCCTTCGATATCAGTTATTTGCCAATTAGAAAGATCAACCTCAAAATTATTCTGGTTAAAAACTTCAATCCATTCTTCCTCTGTATCCGGACCTTCGGGTGAGGGGAGAATTTCATTAATAATAATACCCGAAGGATAGACTTGTTGATGACTGTCGCCAACAGCCGGTTCAGCAAACTTGGTCTGGGGTTGCGGTTCTGTTTGGACGACAATACTATTCTTTGTTTTTGGCGTGCCTCCTGGATTTTGGCTTGTCTGCCAATTTGACGAATCACTGCTGCCAACCAGGGAGTTTATTCTTTCCATTGTTTTATATTCTGGTTTTCCGAGACCAGCGAACCACCCAGTAGAACAATCTACTCCGTCAATTACATTGTTTGAGCTATCATATAATTTTAAATTTTCTCCATTATTGCCCAAAGCACCGGTGTAAATTTTATCAGCTGAAATTCCCGGTACCGTATCGTCGTTTGTTCTTTCTAATAAATAGAAACTATTAACAGGGATTATCCCCGATAGAGTAATTTTTGGCGTTCCGTCTTGAGCAATCAACTGCCAGCCGTCGAGATTTATAGAATTATCAGTATTATTGTATAACTCCAGCCACTCATCATTTGCGGAATTAGTGGTGCCCATCCAGGCAATTTCGTTGATGACGACATCAAGAGGATTAGCCGCCGCGGTGATCGAGGGAATTAAGATTAAAAATAAAATAGCAGACTGGATACTTGACAAATTTTTCATAATTTGTTAAAATAAAAATTATTCCGGAGTCAAAAAAAGGAGTTTCTTTTAGTTCGGATAACCTGGGTTTCTGGGTTATTCCTCGGAGAAATTCTAAACTTAAGTCTGACACTTATTATCTTTTGGCTCCGGGATTTTTGTTTTTTACTCCCCCGTCACCCTTTCCACCTCTTCAATAGTAGTAATGCCTTCTAAGACTTTAATTAATCCATCTTGTTTCATCGTTACCATTCCTTTTTCTATCACCTTTTTCCTCAAGGATGAAATTGAAGGTGAAGTTAAGATAAAGTTTTCCATTTCATCATCAACCAAAAAAGCCTCAAAAATTCCAATCCTTTCTCGATAGCCGGTAAAGTTACAATCTTTACAACCCTTAATTTTAGGGATCTTTAATTCCTCACCAATTTCTGGAATTTTAACTTGGGGAGGAAGATTTTTTAATTCCTTTTTTAATTTTTCTAAAAATTGGTGGGGGGTCTTTTCAAATTCAGCACATTTTTTACAAACTTTTCTGACTAACCTTTGAGCAATAATTATATTGATAGCCGGAGCAATATTTACCGGTTTTTCTCCTAAGGCCTGCAACCTGGCTATCGTACCAGCCGTATCATTGGTGTGTAAGGTGGCTAAAACCAAATGGCCGGTTAAAGCAGCCTGAAGAGCTATTGAAGCTGTCTCTAAATCTCTAATTTCTCCAACCAAAATTACATCCGGATCTTGGCGCATAATTGATTTTAAACCGTTAGCAAAATCATATCCGGCTCTGGGATCAACTTGGGTTTGGGATATTCCTTCTAAATGATATTCAATTGGGTCTTCAATAGTGATGACTTTAATTTCTGGATTTTGAATCTTTTCTAAAAAAGCATACAAAGTTGTAGTTTTACCTGAACCAGTAGGTCCGGTCACAATAATCATTCCATTTGGTTTTTTTATTTCTTTATCAAAAATCTCTAATAAGTCCTCTCTCAGACCCAAGGTCTCTAAGTTAATTAGACTTTTGGGATTTAAAATTCTAAGAACGATTGATTCTCCAAATTCGGCCGGTAGGGTTGAAGTTCTGATCTCAATAGTGGCCTTGTCAATGATAATAGAAAATCGGCCATCCTGAGGCCGATTAGTAATATTTAATTTAATTCCGGAAAGAAGTTTAATCCTGGAGAGAAGATTTTCATATATTTTCTTATCTAATAGCAAAACATCTTCTAAAATACCGTCAATCCTGATTCTAAGTTTCGCATTTTCCTTTCTTGGTTCAATATGGATATCAGAAACATCCAAAAAAATTGCTCCTCCTAAAATAATTTCTAAAATCTCCGTGACTCTTTTTTCTAAAAAAGCTTTAATTTTCTCTTCAAACTCAGAGATGTTTTTTATTTCCTTTTTGATTTCAGTTGAAATTTCCGAAGGAATCACTACTTCACCGGTAATCTTTTTTGAAACTTCTGGCATAAAAGGTTAAAATTAAAATAGATTCAGACTTCTTTAAATTTATCTTATTTTTTCAAAAACGTCAAATGAGAAAAGCATATTTTACTAGTCACCCTAACCAGACGAAAAAACTAGGAAAAATTGTAGCCGAGAAAGTTCTTAAAATAAAAAGAAAAGGAAGGGCTCAGGTTTTGGGCTTGGAAGGAGATTTAGGAGGAGGGAAGACAACTTTTTTACAAGGTTTTGCTAAAGGATTAATGATTAAAGAAAAAATTTTGAGTCCAACCTTTGTTTTAATAAAAAGGTTTAAGATGAAAGGTTTTGGGTTTAAGTATTTTTATCATATTGATTGTTACCGGTTAAAAAAGTCAAAAGAAATCTTAGATTTAGGATTTAAAGAAATTATTTCTAATCCCCAAAATATCGTAGCAGTGGAGTGGGCAGACCGCGTTAGGAAAATTATACCTAAAAACACAATCTGGATTACCTTCCAATTTATTAATAAAAATAGGAGAAAAATTAGGATAAAATTTAAATGATATATGGAAAAATTTGATGTAATTATTATTGGAGCAGGCCCGGCAGGTTTGGCAGCTGCCAAAGTATTGGGCGAGGGTGACAAGAGGGTATTGGTATTAGAAAAAAATCAAAAGATAGGACAAAAAATTTGTGCCGGCGGTTTAACTTTAAAAGATTTTGGGTTAGGAATTCCTATTAATTTGGCTGAGCAAATATTTCATTCAATAAAAATCAACTATTCTGATAAAGTTTTTGAAATAAAAAGGACTAAACCCTTTGTGGTGACTATTAGCCGAGAGGAATTAGGACAGTGGCAGCTCCAACAAATCAAAAAAAATGTGGAAATTCGAATGAATTCGGAAGTAGTAGAAATTAAAAATGAGTCAATTCTGCTTAAACAAAAGGAAGAGATTAGATTTAATTATCTTATTGGGGCAGATGGAAGTCTCTCCCGAGTTCGGAAATACCTTAATCTCCCGCCCAAAAAAATTTGGCTGTCAATGCAATATATTATACCAAAGGTATTTAGTGAACTTGAGGTCTTTTTTGACCAAAATTTATTTGGTCCAGGTTATGCCTGGATTTTCCCTCACAAAGTTTACACCTCGATTGGTTGTGGTAGTGAGTCAAAGTTTAAAAATGCCGTCGGGCTTTCCAAAAATTTTCATTGCTGGTTAGAAACGAAAAAGATTGATTACAGCAAATCCCAATTTCAGACTGCGTTTATTAATTTTGACTATCAAGGTTTTAATTTTGGAAATAAATTTTTAATTGGGGATGCCGGCGGTTTTGCTCCGGGCTTTACCGGAGAAGGGATATATTTTGCCATTGTTTCTGGTCAAGAAATTGCTAAGAAGATTTTAGACCCCAATTATAATTTAGTCAGATTAAAAAAGATTTTGAAAATTAAAAAATATCAGGAAACCTGGGGGAAATTTCTCCTATTCAAGGCTTTAAGAATAAAACCCTTAGCCCAATTTTTATTTAAAAGATATGTTTGAAGGAATGCAAACCCACATCTTTAATATTTGTTGTCTGGTTGCAACATGTGCCTCTCTTTTTGCGGGAATTCATTTTTGGCAAAATTATAAAAAAACTCACCTTTCTCAATTTAAAAATCTTTCTTTTGCCTTTTTTTCCATTTTTTTAGCTCTCTTAGCCCTTTCTTTGCCCGCCTTAGTTTTATTTAATCCTCTTTTGGTTCAGATTGATTTTATTTTGGTTGACCTTTATTTTTTAGGCACTGGGGTATTTACAATGCCAGTCATCCTCTCTTTTTCAAAAAAATTTTCTCAATTTCAAAAAAGCGCTTTCCATTTCCTTCTATCCATATTTCTGGTTTATGCTATTTTAAATATTTTCTTTTTTCGACCGGCATCTCCTTTATTTTCCGATGGAATTTTGTACTATTTTAAAAACGGTGTTTTCTGGCTTCACAGCATATTATGGATACCCCTGACTTCCTTGGCAGGAATCTTTGGTGGGGTGGTTTTGAATGGGGCAAAAAAGAACAAAGAAAAAAAATTGTTTTGGAAAGGTCTTCTTGTGGGGGGAGGCTGTGTTCTAGTTTTTGTTGCTGGAATTTTATTTTGGTATTTGAAATTCTTTAATCATTCTCCAAAAATCTTAGCCATTTTCGGTATTATTGGAGATTTTGGGTTTCTATTTGGAGTAATTGGAGGTTTTTTTTACCAACCTTCTCGAGAAACTCTAGTTAAAAAAATTATTTAAAATGGAAAAAAAGAGATTAATCATTATTGATTCAAATTCTATCATTCATCGAGCCTATCATGCTTTGCCTCTTTTAACTACTAAAAACGGAGAATTGGTTAATGCGGTTTACGGATTTTTATTGGTTTTTTTTAAAGCCCTTAGGGAGTTTCAGCCAGATTATATTGCTGCCTGTTTTGATTTTCCGGGTCCAACTTTCCGCCACAAAAAATTTAAAGAATACAAAGCCAAGAGACCGCCTACACCAAAAGAGCTCTATCAACAAATCCCAAAAATTAAAGAAATTTTAGAAGCTTTTAACATTCCAATTTTCGAAAAAGAGGGTTTTGAAGCCGATGATATTATCGGAACCCTCGCTGCTTTTTCAACTAAAAAAGTGATGACCCCTCCTATCGAAATAATTATTCTAAGTGGAGACACCGATATCCTTCAGTTAGTTAATCCTCAGACAAAAGTTTATGTTTTAAAAAGAGGAGTAAAAGATATTGTTTTGTTCGATGAAAATTTAGTTAAAGAAAAGTTTCAAGGGTTAACCCCGGAACAAATTTTAGATTTTAAGGCATTAAGAGGAGACCCTTCAGATAATATTCCCGGCGTTCCGGGAATTGGCGAGAAAACTGCCACCCAATTAATAAAACAATTTGGAAGCTTAGAAAATTTATATGAAAAAATCCAAAATCCAACCTCCCACCAAGATTTGGTGGGGGGCAAAATCCAAATTCCAAATAAATTAAAAACTAAACTTCTTGAATACAAAGAGCAGGCTTTTTTGAGTCAAAGTTTAGCCCAAATAAAAATAGATGTGCCAATCGATTCTAATTTAGAAAAATGTAGTTTTTGGGAATATAATAGAGAAAAAGTAATCAATATTTTAAGAAACCTCGAGTTTTATAGTTTAATTGAAAAATTGCCAGCGCCTCAAAAATTGACTAAGAAAGTTAAGGAAAATCTAAAGTTGTGGTAAAATAAAATAGAAATCTAAAAATTAAAGGTTAAATTTTATTAATTTCCATCTTGATTCCCAAATGGTAAATCCAAAACTTCAATTATTCACCGAAGAAAATTTAGAGAAAGAGATAATTTTAGAGAATCTAGGAAGGGAAGTAAAATTAAGAAAATATGTCATTTTTGGCGTAATTATTCTCGTTTTAATTTCGAAATTTATTTTAAAACCTTTCCCTTATTATTACTCCAGTGCAGTATTTTGTATTTTATTTCTCTTTTTATTATTTCCTATTGCCACCTATATAAAAAAACACCCTTCTTTTAGTGCCTCAAAAATTCGCCTTATTTTATTTTGGGTATTTGCTTTAGAGGTGATAGTGATTTGCGGCGTGCTCTATTTTTATATTCCTATTGCCGTTTATTATTCAGCGCCAATGGCTTTGGTAGCTATTCCTATTTTCGTTCTTTACCTATTATTAATTTACCCCCTACTTTATTCTAAAAAATATAGCGACTTTTTCTATTTATTATGCTTTCTTCTAGTAATTTTATTGGCAATTTTAGAAGATAAAGGTTTCTACCTTTCTTATTCAAATTATCCTATTTCGGAATATATGGTTAGACCCTCTCAGCTTGTTTTTATCCCAATAGTAATAGGGGGATTTACTTTCCTCGTTATAAGAAACACAATGGATTATTTCTGGGGGCGGTTTACTGAATTAAATTTTGAATTAAGAAAATTGAATGAAGAACTTGAAGAAAAAATTAAAGAAAGAACTAAAGAATTGGAAGAGGCAAGAACCGTCCTAGAAATAAAAGTAGAGGCTAGAACCAAAGAATTGAAGGAATTAGCTGAGCGGAGAGAAGAAATAATCAAAGAAAGAACAAAAGATCTTCAAGGAAGAGTTAATGAATTAGAAAGAATTCATAGATTAACCGTGGGTAGGGAATTAAAAATGATCGTTTTAAAAGAAGAAATTGAAAGATTGAAAGAAGAATTAGAAAAGTATAAAATTAAATAATAAAGGTCGAATAAAATCATAATTTTAGAAAAATATGCCCCGTAGAGAAATTTCGACTGGGTTTTTCTGAAGAAAAACCAAAAACTCTACCGGGCATATCCAAAAATATTTTAATTAATCAGTTATAAAGGAGAATTTTGATAATCTAACAATAATTTAATTGTTGATGTCGAAATTCTTCTACGGGGTATGCACAAAAAAAGTTTAATTTCCTTAACTATCTTAGTGGGAGTGCTGGTTTTGTTAGTAATACTATGGACATCTTTAAAGAAACCTTCTCCGGAAGTAATAGAAAAGAAAGAAGAAATCAAGAACATAACAATGGTGACAGACGTTGGAGGGCTCGGAGATCAATCTTTTAACGATGCCGGTTGGAAGGGAGTGCAGATGGCTAGTAAAGGATTGGGGTTAGAAGCGAATGTTGTTCAGTCACGAAAAGGGGAAGATTTGGTGGCGAATGTCTCGCGGGCAGCTGAAAGTGCTGACATAGTAGTTGGTTTAGGGTTTATGATAAAAGATGCAATAATAGACAACGCTTCTTTGTATCCCAAGACTTATTTTATATTGATTGATGAGGATGCCGGGAATCTACCAAATGTCGCTTCTTATCAATTTTATACTGGTGAAAGTGGTTATTTAGCTGGAATAATTGCCGCATCTGTTACTAAGACGGGGAAAGTTGGAATAGTAAAAGGAATGGATATTCCTCCGGTTTTAACCTATGCGGCTGGATTTGAGACAGGAGTTAAAACTTGGAATGAGAAAATGGGAAAAGATGTCAAAGTTCTCACAAAAACAGCCGATAGTTTTAGTGATGCAGCAAAAGGAAAAGATTTGACAAGAGAGCTTCTTGCCCAAGGTGCTGATATAGTATTTGATGTAGCCGGTGGTACAGGCATGGGGGTATATGAAGCTATTCAAGAAGCGAACCTAACAGCCGGAATAACAAAAGAGCAAATAACTACCGGTTCAAAAATGCCTAAATATTTCGCAGTTGGTGTAGATGTGGACCATGATGAAATGTTCCCGGGAGAAGTTTTAGTCAGCGCCTTGAAAAAAATGCCCGAGACAATATACAAAGCAACAGAAGATATCGTGAGAGGTAATTTTAAAGGTGGTGTGCATCTGGTTGATTTTAAAGAAGGGGCAACCGGAATTAGTGAGATGAAATATACAAAACAATATATTCCTCAAGGAGCCTTAGAACTTATTGAAAAAGCAAAAGAATTGATGGCAAAGAGAGATGAAAGATTAGTAGTTCCTTTAGACATAATGGATGTTGATGAATACGTAGAAAGTTTTAAAGTTCCCGAAGAGTTATTGAAATAAAGTGATTTTAATAGAAATTTAATATAGAAAATGAAAATCTTTCTTAAAGAAAAATTTTTGATTGCTATTTTAGTATTGGCTTTGGTTCCTCTGTTAGCTGTTAGCTTACTTTCTTATTTTAGTGCTCGTAAATCTTTAATGGAAAGCATTAAAAACTATAATGAGGTTCTTATCCATGGTATGGGTATGGCCATAGAAGATACAGTTTTGAGTTATAAAAAATTATTAGAATCTATTGGAGATAATATCAATTACTTTAGCACAATTGAAGAAAAAAAAGATTTTATTTTAAAGACTAAAGAGAAATATCCCTACAATATAAGGTTTTTATCTGTTTTAGATGAAACAGGCAAAGAGCTCATTCGGAGTGACGATAATCCTTTGGAAGACAGGAGTAAAAGACCGGAGTTTCTTCAAGTCAGAGAAAAAGATTATTATTTAACTTGGTTGAGTTTCAATCCAGTAGTAGATATATCTACCGTAATTATTTCTGTTCCCCTCTTTTTTGAGGATAAATTTCAGGGGGCTTTGGTCTCAGAAATATTTCTCTCTGACATCTGGGGTAAGGTAATGACTGGCTTTACTTCTCCAAAAGATAATATTTATCTTTTAACAAAAGAAGGAAAACCGGTAGCAGAGATTCTTGCTAACGACGAGGATTTTCGCTCAGAAGACTTAAGAGAAGTCGCTAAAAACTTCGCTTTAAAAGAAACTGTATTTCTTAAAGAGATAGACACCAAAGTTGGTAAATCGTTAGCTATTGCCAATTATCTTCCCGCCCTAAATTGGGAACTTGTAGTTTTCCGACCAATTTCAGAAATTTACAAACCTACATTAATCTTAGGGCAAAGGGTTATTGCTATTGTTTTCCTAACTTTAATTTTTATTTTTATTGCAACTATATTTTTATCTAAACTAATTGTTGAACCAATCAGAAAACTTCATAAAGGAGTTGAGATAATTGGCAAAGGAAATTTGGATTATAAAGTAGATATTAGGACGGGAGATGAGATTGAGCAGTTAGCTAAGGAGTTTAATCGAATGGCAGAAAGCTTAGGACAGTCTAAGACCGCCTTAGAAGAATCAAAAACTATTCTGGAAATAAAAGTCCAGGCTCGGACCAAAGAATTAAGAGAATTAACTGAAAAACAAGAAGAAATAATCAAAGAAAGAACAAAAGATCTTCAGGAAAAAATGAAAGAATTAGAAAGATTTAACAGATTAGCCGTTGGCCGGGAATTAAAAATGATAGGATTGAAAGAAGAAATAAGAGAACTTAAAAAAGAATTGGAAAAGTATAAAGGTCGAATAAAATCATAATTTTTGAAAAATATGCCAAAAAAATATTTAATTTGTTTAATCATTGCAATAGGAATAATTTCAGTTGTTGGATATTTTTCCCTCCGTCCCCTTAAGAAAGAGACAATTGAGGATCCGATACTTAAAAAAATTAAATCTCAAGGTAAAATTATTATTGGTACTGAGGCCACTTATCCTCCAATGGAGGGTATGGATGAAGGGGGTAATTTTGTTGGAATAGATATTGATATAGCAAAAGAAATTGCTTTTGATCTTGGAGTTAAACCGGAATTCCGAAATATTAGTTGGGATGAATTATTTAATGCTCTTTTGAGAGGTGAGGTAGATATGTTGATTTCTGCCATTACCATTACCCCCGAAAGAGCCGAAAAAATGGCTTTTTCTGACCCCTATTTTAACGCCGGTCAGGTTATTGTTACAACTCTTGATAAGGCAGGTGATATTAAAGGGGTTGAAGATTTAGCCGGGAAAAAATTGGGAGTTCAAATAGAAACTACCAGTCAAACTGAAGCCAAAAAATATACTAACCCTGAATTGGTAATACCTTTTGAGAATAACGATTTAGCAAAAGATGAACTCTTGAAAGGCGCGATTGATGCTATTATTATTGATTACCCTGCTGCGGTTGGAATGGTTTCAAAGGAAAAGAATCTGAAAATAATTGGCGAACCATTTACTCAAGAGTTTTATGGAATAGCAGTTAGAAAAGAAGATGAGGTGCTCTTAGGAGAAATTAACAAAACTATCAGGCGACTAAAACAAGAAAATAGACTAGAAGAAATAAAAACGAAATGGTTAACCGAGTAGATTGAGCACCGGAAATAATTTTTAATTAAAACCAAAAAATGAAATTTAATCTTCAAATCAAATTACTTTTTTTAGTAATAGGAGTGGTTATTTCAGTATTGGTGATTTTATTATTCCAAACAATTGCCAGAGAAAGAGAAATTTTTCAAACTAGCTTTAATGAGAAAGCTATGATTTTAGCTTTGGCCCTAGATGCTGGCATTGGCAGCCGAGCGGAATTAGAAGATTTACAAAAACTTCAGTCCAATATTTACAAATTTATATGGTTATACCCCGAACTCGTAAAGATATCTATAAGCGTTCCAACTCCCGAGGGTCTAAAAATCGTAGCCTCTAATAAAGTTGAAGAGATTGGAAGTCTGGCTGAGCCAGAAAACACAATTTCTTATGAGCAAGCTAGATTTTTATCTAGAACTTTAATTTTGCCGGATGGTACCAGAGTATTTAGCGCCATTACTCCCATTCATGTTGGAGGGCAAAGAGTTGGAACTTATGATATAAGACTTTCTCTTGGGACCGAAGAAAAAACTATTGCCAAGCGACAAAAAGAAATTGCTTTAACGATTCTAATGAGTATTGTGATTGTCATTATTATCCTCTTTCTTTTACTCAGCAAAATAGTTGTCCTACCCGTTGCTGAAATTAAAAAAGGACTGGAAATGATTGGGCAAGGTCAATTAAGTTGGCGAATAACCCCGAGGAGTCAAGATGAGATTGGAGATTTAGCCCGGGGGGTTAATGAAATGAGTGAAAAACTTAAAGAATCTTATAAAGGCTTGGAGGAAAAAATAGCCGAAAAAACAAAAGAACTCGAAGAAGCAAAATCAATTTTAGAAATAAAAGTAGAGGCCAGAACCAAAGAATTAAAAGAATTGACTGAAAGGCAGGAAGAAATAATCAAAGAAAGAACAAAAGATCTTCAGGAAAAAATGAAAGAATTAGAAAGATTTAACAGATTAGCCGTTGGCCGAGAATTAAAAATGATAGAATTGAAAAAGGAAATAAAAGAACTTAAAGAAGAATTAGAAAAAATTCAAAGGTCGGACAAATAATAAAACAATAATTAAAAACATGGAGAATATTACTAAAGAAGAAATTAAAAAATTATTAGAGATTCCGGGAAGCGTCCGGGGGCAAGTGTTTTTAACTGATATTGGGTATATAAAAATTAAAAAAAGAGAAGAAGGAGTGAAACTTTTTCAAAATAAAATAAAAGAATGGAATTGCCCTATTGATTTTCCGAAAGTAAAAGCTTTAGATTGGTACCCGGCAGGTTTGAGGGCTATTTCTCTATTAGCTGCTAAAGAAGTATTTAATTGGGGAGATAAAGAGATTTCTAATATGGGGTATTCTGCCCCGACATACTCTTTTATTGTTCAACTGTTATTGAAATATTTCGCTTCTTTAGAGAGGTCTTTTAAAGAAACTCCGAAATATTGGCAAAAACATTGGAATGTCGGAAAATTGGAACCATATAAAATTAATAAAGAGAAAAAGTATGTAATTATACGCCTCCACGATTTTAAAATCCATCCCATTATCTGTACTTATTTATTTAAGAATGGTTATTTTATACGAATCGCACAATACACAGCTAAAGGTAAAAATTTTTCCAGTAAAGAAACGAAATGTATGTTTAGAGGTGATTCTTATCACGAATGCCTAATAAGTTGGGAATAAAATAGGGGAAAAGAAAAACCTTTTAAAGGAGAAATAAAAGAACTTAAAGAAGAATTGGAAAATACTAAAAAGTCTGATAAATAAAATAAAAATTTTTACTATGAATAAAAATCAACAAAGAATAACAAAAGAGGAAGCTGATAAATTAATGGCAATTCCGGGAAATGTGAGGGGAGTAATTATTTTAGCGGATTTGGAATATGCACATCAAAGGGGGGGAGAAAAAATTATTAAAGAAATAAAGAAAAGATTAAAAGAATTAGGTTACCCGGTTGATATAGAAGAAATAAAGCCAATGGAGAAATATCCTGACGCTCTCTCGGTATTAATTATTCTTTTAATAAAAGAAGTTTTAAACTTAACCGATGAAGGAATTTTTGAAATGGGCGGAGCAGCAATAAACCTCTCCCCCTTTATTAAAATTTTAACCAAGTATTTTGTTTCTCCAAAAAAATGTTTTGAGCAAGCTCCGAAATATTGGGAAAAATATTTTGATTTTGGGAAAATAGAACCAATAGAATTTAATGAAAAAGAGGGATACGCGATTTTAAGAGTAATAGACTATAAATTTCATCCTATTATATGTATTTTCCATAAGGGTTATTTCACCCAAGTTGCCAGAATTGCCACTGGTAAAAAAGTAATAAAAATCGAAGAAACAAAATGTGTTTACAGAGGTGATCCCTACCACGAGTACTTCATATCGTGGAAATGACGTACTAAACCTTGCTTATTATAATTTAGTCAATGACTAATAACAACCTTGATAAAATTAAAAAGGAACTTCAAAAAACCAAAGAAGACCTGAACGATATTACATCCTATTTAGATGATTTCTCAACCTTTTTGCCCATTGCTGTTTGTGATCTTTCTCCCACCGGAATAATTATACATATAAATAAATCTTTTGAAGCTGTTTCAGGATTTGGTGCTTTGGAGATAGTCGGTGAACATTTAACCGATATATTTTTGGAGAAATCAAAAATTAATAAATTTTTAAATTTAACCGGGAGAAGAAAAATAGTAAAAAACCAAGAATTTACTTTACTGGCGAAAGATAAAAAAGAAATAATTGTTAATGCTTTTTTTTCAGCCAGAAAAGACAAAGAAGGTAATTTAACCGGATATTTTCTTGGAATGATTGATATTAGTTCCTTAAAAGAACTTCAAAATGAAATGGAAACAAAAGTTAAAGAAAGAACAAAAGAACTTCAAGGAAAAATAGAAGAAATGGAAAAATTTCAGAAATTGGCAGTTGGTCGGGAATTAAAAATGGTTGAGTTGAAAGAAGAAATAGAGAAACTTAAAGAAGAATTAGAAAAAACTAAAGGTCGAAAAATTTAAAATAGAAGCTAGAAATTTCTAACAAAATTATGTCCATAATTTCCGAAGAAGACCTTGGAAAAATAAAAAAAATAAAAGGAGAAGTAATTGGTTCTGCTTTGAAATGCGATGAGGAATTTATCATAGAAAAAAAAGGCCGGGAAGGATTAAAAAAAGTAGAGGAAGAAATGGAAAAATTAGGTTATCCTTTAACGTACGAGGAAATAGATAAATATAAATGGTATCCGATCCAGCAAAGCATTTTTCCTCGTCTCTTGGCCCAAAAAATTTTTAATTGGGATGATGAAACAATACGGGAGTGGGGTCGTTGGGCCGCCAAAACCAATTTTATTGTTAAATTATTAAGCAGGTTAATTTCTAAACAATTGATAGTTAAACAAGCACATAAGCTCTGGAGAAAATATTATACAGTGGGCGAGTTAGATTGTAAAATAGATTTCAAAAAGAGAATTGGCATTGCGACGTTAAAAAATTTTATTCTCTATCCAGTTCACCGCCATTATTTAGAAGGACATTTTTATCAAATAATGTCTTTTATACTACCATCGCAGAATTTAAAAGTGGAAGGAAGTAAAAGTGAAGAACCTAATGTCCATCAATTTAAGGTAACTTGGTAGTTATAGAAAAAGGAAGTTAGGCCTATGGGCGAAAAAACAAAAACAGAAGATTTGCTTAAAATGACTATTGAGGATTTGAAAGATGCTGAAAGATATATTCAGGAGCTTTTTGCTTTTTTACCCTTAGCGGTTTGCAGCTTCAATCCTTTTGGAGTGATAATGACCAGTAATCTGGCCTTTCAAAATCTAACTGGTTATAGAGAAGTAGATGTAATTGGAAAGAGAATAGAGAACTTATTTTTGAATAAAAAAGATTTCAATAATTTGATTAAGTCAAAAATTCTCAAAGAAAAAACAAACCTGACCCGAAAGATGATGCTTTTAACTAAAGAAGGCAAGGAAATGCCGGTCAATATGGCAATTTCTATCAGAAGAAACAAGGAAGGTAATTTTATAGGATATTTCATGGCTCTCTCTGATATCACTGCTTTTGAAGACCTGAGAAAAAATTTAGAAACAACAGTCAAAGAAAGAACCAAGGAATTAGAAGAATCAAGAACTGCTTTAATGAATATGCTTGAAGATGTGGAAGGATCCAGAAAAGCCTTAATGAATATGTTAGAGGATGTGGAAGAAACCCGAGGAAAAATGGAGGAAGAGAAAAATAAAACTTTAGCAGTTATTACCAATTTCGCCGATGGAATCTTGGTCTTTGATAAAGAAAATACTCTCTCTTTAATTAATCCCCGGGCCGAAGATTTTTTCGATATTAAAAGTAGAGATATAGTCGGCAGACCAATTTTAGAATTAAGCACTTTCCCGACTATTGAACCTATTGTGAGACTGGTGGGGAAAGAAATAAAGGGGATTTTTAGAAAAGAAGTTCAGATTAGAAAAGATTTAGTTTTAGAAGTGAGTACCATTCCAATAATAAGAGAAGAGGAGGAATTAGGGGCTTTGATTATTTTACACGATGTCAGTAGAGAAAAGATGATAGAAAGGATGAAAACCGAATTCGTTTCTCTTTCCGCTCACCAACTAAGAACCCCCCTGTCAGCAATTAAGTGGACTCTCCGCATGCTTTTAGATGGAGATTTAGGAGTAATAACCGATGAACAGAGAGATTTTATTGAAAAAACCTATAAATCTAACGAAAGAATGATTAGTTTGATTAATGACCTTTTGGATGTAACCAGGATTGACGAAGGCAGATATCTTTATAAACCCATTCTGACTGACCTTGAACCAATTTGCCAATTTGTGATTAATTCTTGTCAAGAAGAAGCTGAAAGGAAGAAACTTAAGCTCAAGTTTAAAAAGCCAGAAGAAAAATTACCAAAAGCAATAGTTGATGTCGAAAAAATCAAATTGGCAATTCAAAATCTTTTAGAGAACGCTATAAGATACACAAAATCTGGCGGAGAAATCTTGGTTTCTTTAAGACATTTAAAAAAGGAAATAGAATTTTCGGTTAGAGATACTGGAATAGGAATTCCCAAAAATCAACAAGCAAGGGTCTTCACTAAGTTTTTTCGAGCAGCCAATGTAATAAGAATGGAAACCGAGGGGTCGGGTTTAGGTCTTTTTATCACCAAAAACATTATTGAGGCCCACGGCGGAAAAATTTGGTTTGAATCTGAAGAGGGAAAAGGGACGACTTTTTATTTCACTTTGCCGGTCAAAGAAGAATTTGGCGAATTTTTAAAAGAATTCTAAATCTTCATGAATAACATCCTGTTCCTTTTAATACTAATTTTTGTTACAATAAATATAGTTCAGTGGTCAGTTATTGCTAACTTGACAACAAAAAGGTAAAATAAATTAAAGGTCGAAGATTATTAAAATTAATTATTCTAGATTATGATTGTACCGCTTACTCTTCATGCCGAAACCCTATTTTTTGGTATTGACTACTTTGATATAGGTAACTTTATGGGTCAACCGCTCGGTTGGTTAAAGTGGCCAACTTTATTGGGAATGTTTTTCGCTGCCACTGCCTTTATCGTTGCTGCTTATTTCATTATCCAATACACTAAAGGATTTTTTGCCGGAAGGAAAATTCCAAAATCCTGGAAGTTTATTTTATGGGGAGCGGCTGTTATCTCAATTGCTGAAGTAGGAGAAATGTTCGGATTTTATGAATGGCCAAATCCCGGGTTCTTTGAGATGAACTTTCTCTTAGTTATTCCTCATGCTTTAGGCGGTCTCTTGATTGGTTTAGGAGCTTACTTTTTGTATAAAGAAGTAACATCTTAAAATTATGACCCTTCCAATTTTAGAATTTAATGCCGTTAATCCCTTAACCTATCCCTTTGGTCCGATGCTTGGAATGAACCTCTATGTTTTATTGATTCATATTCCCATCGTTGGAGGTTTTGGAGTGGCTGCTTATTATGTTGTCAAGTATTTGCGAAAGTTTTATGGCGAAAGACCGATTCCCGAAGAATGGAAAGTTTTTTGGTGGGCAATGATCTGGGCAACAGTTCATGAGTTTATTGAGGTACCAATTTTGTATCAATGGATTGTTGGTCAAGTTTTAGTAATTGTTTACTTTATTGTTCAGGTAGTGGCGAGTATCTATTTGATTCGAGGGAGTTATCTTTTGGCTAAAAAATATCTGACCAAATAGGGAATCTCGACTTCTATGGAAAAAATTATTGAAGGCCTTGAGAAAGATTTGAGAGATGTTATTGAGGGAAAACCCCTTAAGACTCTTAGAAAAGAACTGGGAGACACAATTGACATTCGACTTTTAAGAATGATCGTTTTTTCCCTTCAGTGGGCCTCGATAGGTTATCAATCTGCCTTGAGGTTCGCTGGAATGAAATTTGGTAAAAGAATGGGTGAGAATTCGGAGAAAAGTGAATTATCGCTTATCTTGGAAGAAATAAAAAAAATAATTGAATTTTTAAGGGGAGGGAAAGTCGAAATTGAGATGACGCCAAAATTAAAAGTAGCCCAACTTAAAATTTATGAATCTTACTTGACTACCGGAGTTCCGAATATCTTGCAGACCCTTTGTTTTTTTGAAGAAGGATTTATTGAAGGATATTTAGATGGTATAATTTCTAAAAAAGGGTCAATAGCGATGGCTAACCAAGAATTTAGCGTTACTGAAGTAGGCGTAGAAGAAAAAAGATGTATTGGCTTGGGAGATGATTTCTGTGGTTTTTTAATAAAATTTTAATTATAATAAAACTATGAAAAAGAAAATTCTACTAATCGAAGACGAGAAGATAATGATTGATCTTCTCCAAAGGAAATTAACCCAAAAAGGTTATGAGATCTCGGTAGCCAGAGATGGCGAAGAGGGACTTAAAGTAATGAGAGAAGTGAGACCAGACCTTGTTTTACTTGATATTATTATGCCCAAGATGGGAGGATTTGAGGTGATGGAAGAAATGGGGAAAAATAAGGAACTAAAGAAAATCCCGGTGATCGTTGTTTCCAATTCCGGCCAGCCAGTGGAATTGGATAAGGCCCAAAAATTGGGAGCAAAGGATTGGTTGATTAAAACTGAATTTGATCCTCAGGAAGTAATTGATAAAGTAGTAAAACAAATCGGCAAATAATATATGGAACCAAAAAAAACAATTTTAGTTATAGAAGACGACAAGTTTTTAAGAGAATTAATAAGCCGGAAACTCACCGGGGAAGGTTTTGATGTTTTAGAGGCGGTTGACGGAGAAGAAGGTATCAAAAAAATAAAAGAAGGGAAACCAGATCTTGTTTTACTTGACCTCATTTTGCCCAGTATCGATGGGTTTGAGGTTTTAACTAGGGTGAGAGAGGACCCCGAAGTCTCTTCGATTCCGGTGATTATTTTATCCAATCTCGGCCAAAGAGAAGAAGTGGAAAAAGGATTAAAACTAGGAGCAATTGATTATTTGATTAAAGCCCATTTCACGCCGGGAGAAATTATTGAGAAGATAAAAAACGTTCTAAAATAATATGCCGGAGTTGCCAGAAGTTGAGACAATAGTTAGGGATTTAAGAAAAAAGGTCCTTTTGAGGACCTTTATTGATGTTTGGACTGATTTTAAGAAAATGATAAAAAAACCAAATAGTTTTGAAGAGTTTAGAAAGGTAATAATTGGAAAAAAAATTTTAGATATTAAGAGAAGAGGAAAAAATATTTTATTTGATTTATCTCAGGATAAAATTCTTTTAATTCATCAAAAATTAACTGGCCATTTATTATTGGGCAAATGGCAATTTAAAAATGGCAATTGGCAATCATTAATAAAAGGGCCTTTAGTAGAAGATCCTTGGAACAGATTTTTGCATTTAATATTTTGGCTAAATGATAAAAGGCAATTAGCTTTATCAGATGTAAGAAAATTTGCCAAAATTGAACTTTGGGATAAATTTGAACTAGAAAACTCAAAGGAATTTAAAAACTTAGGGCCCGAACCCCTGGCCAAGAGTTTTACTTTCGAGAAATTTAAGGAAGTTTTAATAAAAAAGGAGAAGAGCAAGATCAAACAAGTTTTAATGGACCAGAATATTATTGCTGGGATTGGCAATATCTACTCCGATGAAATTTTATGGATGGCAAAGATCCATCCTTTTAAAGAGGTAAAGAGATTGAGCGATGAAGAGATTAAGAGGATTTATCGGGCAATGAGAGAAATTTTACCAAAAGCAATTGAATTGGGTGGTGAGAGTATTCCCGATTTTCGGAGAATTTCTGGAGAAAAAGGAGGATTTGACCCTTTACGAAAAGTTTATCAAAGAGACGGAGAAAAATGTAGTCGTTGTGGAACAATTATCAAAAAGAAAAAATTAGCCGGTAGGACTGCCCATTTTTGTCCAAAATGCCAAAAATTATAAAAAAGGTTGTAAATAAAAATAATTTTAAAAATATATGTATATAGGTAGCAACCTTATCGGTTCTATCGGCTGGGGAATTAGCGCCGTGATAACAGCCATAATTCTTTTAATTTTAAATCGAGCCTATTTGAAAAGGAAAGACGAGCGTCTTAAGTATTTGATGGGGTTTGTGGGGTTTAGGTTAATCCTTTTCTCTTCAGCCGCTTTGGCCCCCGCAGTTTATTTTTTAAGCAAGAATTTATTGTTAACAGGCGTATTTAGTAGTCTTACATATGCGTCTATTTTCCTTTCACTTATCTTTCCCCCGCTTTTATTCACCAGCTTTAAGTTGCCGAAGTTAAAAAAATATTATTTCGGTGCTTTAGTGGTGGTAGCCGCTATCAGTGTTGTTATTATCGCAATTAATTTCCAGCCGGCGGTTTATTTTTTCGAAACCGGGATAGTATCTCAATTCGCGCCAGATTATCTCTTAAAAATTCTTTATCCTCTGGCTAAAATTCTATCAATATTCCCATTGGTCATCCTCTTTCTGTTTTACGCCTTAAAGGAAACAGGCTGGCTGAGGTACCGCAGTTTGCTTATAGGGTTAGGATTTTTGTGGGTAGTGACTACTATTATTGTTCCGACTCTTATCCCCGCTCCTTGGGGAGGGATGTATTGTTGCGTAGGGGACGTTTTGATAGTGGCGGGTTTTTTAATCCGACCCGAAGAGAAAAACAATAAATGGATTAGCGGATTTAAAAATAAAACCACTCTTTTAAAAGAGAAATGATTATTTTTATTTATGGCGAAGACTCGTATAGGTCGCGCCAAAAATTAAATGAAATAATTGAGCGTTATAAAAAAATCCGCAAAAGTGGATTGAATTTAAAATACTTTTTAGAACCGGAAATGGATTTTCAAACTTTTTTAGACGAAATGAAACAAACCTCAATGTTTCAAGAAAAAAAGTTAGCAGTTTTGGTTGATATTTTTTCGAACCAAGAGTTTAAAAAAGGATTTTTAGAAAATGGGAGAGGGTTTCTGAAATCCGAAAATATTTTTTTATTTTACGAAATAAATCAAATTCCTGAAAAGGACCCTTTATTTTTATTTTTGAAAAAATCTGCCAAGGTTCAAGAATTTAAACTCCTCGCCGGTCAAAAATTAAAAAACTGGGTTAAAAAAGAATTTTTAAATTATGAAATAGAAATTAAAGAAGTGGCTTTGGAGAAATTAATTAATTTTGTTGGTAATGATCTTTGGCAAATGAGTAACGAAATTAAAAAATTAGTTTGTTACCGAGCCCCGCGGCAGCGGGGCGAAGTCAAAGAGGATAAATCCTCTTTTTCACCCTTCGTTGCGACTCGGGTAGGTGGAGAAGAGAACGAAGTTCTCTTTGACCACAAAAAGGGAATAAGAATTGAATTAGAAGATGTCGAACTTTTAGTTAAACCAAAAATTGAGACAGATATTTTCCAAACCATTGATGCTATAGCCGCCAGAAATAAAAAAAGGGCTCTCAAATTTATAAAAGCCCATTTAGAAAACGGTGACTCACCTTTTTATTTATTTTCAATGATTAATTTTCAGTTTCGGAATCTCTTAATTATTAAAGATTTAATGGAAAGAAACCTTTCTCCTTATAGTTTAAGTCATCTCCATCCTTATGTGATAAAAAAAAGCATTCCTCTTTTAGAAAAATTTAGGTTCTCGGAATTAAAAAAAATTTACCAAAAAATATTTCAGTTAGACCTCGATGTCAAAACCGGAAAAATTGAACCAGAAATGGCTTTAGATTTATTAATTACCGAGCTTCCATCGGAAGCGAGGTGAAGAAGAGGATGAAGTCCTCTTTGACTACTGAGATTTAAGTATTGCCTTAGCAATGCGTGACTTTTTCCTGGCAGCGGTATTTTTCTTAATTAATCCAGTTTTAGCTGCTTTATCTAAAATTTTATAAACTCGAGGTAAAAGTTTTTGCGCCTCTTCAATTTTTTTCTGAGAAACGAAATTCCTTACTTGTTTAATCAGGCTTTTTATTTTTTCTTTATTCCGAAGATTTTTAATTCTTCTCCTTAAACTTTGGCGAAGAGCTTTTTTCGCTGATTTAGTAATTGGCATAGTGATTTTATATTAAACTATTTTACTTTTTTTATCAAGTTTCTGATTTCGGCTGCCCTCTCAAAATCTAAATTCGGGTGCCCGCACATGGAATTATACCTAAGATTTCACTTTCCTGATAAGATCTCTTATCTCCGCTGCTCTTTCAAAGTCTAAATTGCGGGCGGCCTCTTTCATTTCTTTTTCTAATAGTTTTTTATCCTTGATCATCCAGAATTCAACAGCTGACTCTTTTTCTCTCTGAATAAACGGCCATTCTCTTATTGGTTTTAAAATTGGTTTTGGAGTAATTTTATGTTTCTTGTTATATTCTAATTGAATTTTCCTTCTTCTTTTTACCTCCTTTATCGCTACCGCCATCGATTTTGTAACTTTATCTGCATATAAAATTACATGACCTTCAAGATGCCTAGCTGCCCGACCCATTGTTTGGATTAAAGTTGTTTCTGATCTCAAAAACCCCTCTTTATCAGCATCTAAAATTACTATTAAAGCCACTTCTGGTAAATCCAGACCTTCTCTCAAAAGATTAATTCCGACTAAAACATCGTATTTCCCTTTCCTCAAATCTTTTAAAATTTGAGGTCTTTCAAGAGTTTTTACTTCTGAGTGTAACCACTGCGAAGTTATTCCTTGTTCAGAGAGATAATTTGAAAGAGCCTCGGCTAACCTCTTGGTTAAAGTTAAAACTAAAGTTCTTTGTTTTTTTAAAATCCTTTTTTTAATTTCCTCTATTAAATCATTAATCTGATTTTTAGTTGGTCGAATTTCAATCGATGGTTCCAATAATCCGGTTGGTCTTATCAACTGCTCAACGATGTATTTCGTTCCAGTTTTTTCTCTTTCTTCTTCAGCCGGGGTAGCCGAAACGTAGATTACTTGACTTGTTCTTTCTTCAAATTCTTTAAAAGTTAAAGGTCGATTATCAATTGCCGAAGGAAGACGAAAACCGTACTCCATTAAAGTTTCTTTTCTGGCTCTATCTTGATTTGCCATAGCGTGGAGTTGGGGTAGGGTCATATGGGACTCGTCGATGAAAATAAGAAAATCCTTTGGGAAATAATTCAATAAAGTATAAGGAGGTTCGCCCGGTTTTCTAAATTCCAAATGCCGGGAATAATTCTCGATGCCATGGCAATAGCCGGTTTCTTTCATCATTTCTAAATCATAATTTGTTTTCTGTTCTAATCTTTTGGCTTCTAATAATTTTTTTTCTTTTTTTAGTTTCTTTAATTGGTCCTGGAGCTCCAATTTTATATTTTCAATTGCAATTCCCAGCTTTTCCTGAGAGGTAACCCAAAAATGAGCAGGAAATATTTGGATATTAGATATTAGATGTTGGATATTAGATATTCCGAAATTTTTGCCATCTGTTTCCTGTTTGATTATTTGTTCTATTTCGTCGCCCTCAAATTCGATTCTAATTATTTCTCTTCCGGTGACAGCAAAAATTTCGATTATATTGCCCCTGACGCGAAAAGTTCCTGGACTAAAATCAAAATCATTTCTTTGATATTGAAGATAAGTTAAATGAGAAAGTAAATCTTTTCTTTTTATTTTTTGGCCAGATTTGATTTCTAAAGAGACTTGCTGATAAGCCTCTGGCGAACCAATATTGTAAATACAGGAAACCGAAGCGACAATAATCACATCTTCTCTAATTAATAAATCTTGGACGGCAGCATGTCTCAACCTATCAATTTCTTCATTAATTTTGGCATCTTTTTCAATATAGGTATCGATTTGGGGAATATAGGCCTCTGGTTGATAATAGTCATAATAAGACACAAAATAATGGACGGCATTTTCTGGAAAGAATTCCTTAAATTCTTGAAATAATTGAGCAGCCAGAAGTTTATTAAAAGTGATAACCAGAGTGGGCTTTTGAATTTCTTGAATAACATTACCAAGATCGAAAGTTTTACCACAGCCAGTTACTCCTAATAAAATTTGATTTCTAACCCCGGCTTTTAAATTTTTTATTAATTTCTTAATCGTCTGGGGTTGATCACCGGTTGGTTTAAATGGAGCTTTTAACTTAAACATTTTTCCGTTAAAATTGAATTAATGAGGGAATTAATCAAAAAATTCATCCCGCACTGGATTTTAAATCTTTATCACTTAATTTTAGCATTTTTAGGGGCTTTAGTTTATAGTTTTCCTTCAAAAAAATTGAGAGTTATTGGAGTAACTGGGACAAACGGGAAATCGACAGTGGTGGAAATGACTTCTAAAATTTTGGAAGAGACTGGGTATAAGGTTGCCTCTTTGTCCTCAATTAAATTTAAAATTAAAGAAAAAGAATGGCCAAATGAATTGAGGATGACAATGCCCGGTCGTTTTAAATTACAAAGATTTTTAAGACAAGCAGTGGATTCTGGTTGCCAATACGCAGTTTTGGAAGTGACTTCTGAAGGAATAAAACAATATCGTCATAAATTTATTGATTTTGAGGTAGCGGTTTTTACTAACCTAACTCCAGAACATATTGAAGCCCATGGGAGTTTTGAAAAATACAGAGAAGCAAAAGGGAAACTTTTCCAGGCAACAAAAAATATTCACATTATTAATATCGATGACGAGAATGCGGAATACTTTTTACAATTCCCGGTTAAAAGAAAATATACCTACGGACTAAATCAAGGAGATGTTAACAACCAAAATCTTCAATTAATTCTCAGGTTAATTGGCGATTTCAATATTTACAATGCCTTGGCCGCAATTAGCGTGGGTTTATCTCAAGGAATTAGTTTAGAAACTTGTAAATTGGTCCTAGAAAAAATTGAAGGAATTCCGGGCAGAATGGAAGAAGTAATTTCTCAACCCTTTAAAGTTTTTGTTGACTATGCTTTCACCCCAAATGCTTTAGAAAAAGTTTATCAAACGTTAAACGACCTAAAACCTAAAACCTATAACTTGAAACCTAAAATGATTTGCGTTTTGGGTTCTTGTGGGGGAGGAAGGGATAAGTGGAAACGGCCAGTTTTAGGAGAATTAGCAGCTAAATACTGTGATAAAATTATTGTCACCAATGAAGACCCCTATAATGAGAATCCAATGGAAATTATAAACCAAGTGGCAGATGGCACCGGAGAAAAAGCCAAAAAAATTTTAGACAGAAGAAAAGCAATTAGAGAAGCATTAAAGATGGTAAAAGAAAATGACGTAATAATAATTACCGGTAAGGGTTGCGAACATTGTATAATTGAAAAAGGAAAGAAAATCCCATGGGATGACCGCCAAGTAGTTAGAGAGGAATTTAAAAAATTAAATTTATGAAAAAATACGAGATTTTAGAACACAAAGCCGATTTAAAAATGAGAGCTTTTGGCAAAACAAAAAAAGAGCTTTTTTGGAACATGTTTTTAGGAATGACAAGCGAACTTCGTCCTAAAATCAAAAATAAAAAATCAAAAATAAAAAAGATAAAAGTAAAATCACTTAATTTAGAAACACTTTTAGTGGATTTCCTGAGTGAAGTTTTATATTTAATTCAGGTTAATAAAGAAATTTATAATAGTATAAAGTTTAAAAAATTTATTGATACTGAATTAGAAGGAGAGTTGACCGGACAAAAAGTGGAAAGATTTGGCGAAGATATTAAAGCAGTCACTTATCATAATTTAGAGATGAAGAAAAATAAAGACGATAGTTGGCAAGCTACAGTTTTATTTGATATTTAAGTCGATGAAGCTAAAGCTTCATCTTCATCTTCGCTTCCACAAGTGGAAGCTCGATATATGATTAATTTATTTCCTAAAGACGAAATTTTCTATACTCTTTTTGAAAAACAAGCTGAGAAATTAAGTGAAGCCGGCCGACTTTTAGATGAAATTTTAGCCAACCCTCAACATTTGGAGGAATTGGCAGTAAAAATGAAAAAATTAGAAGTAGAAGCAGACAGCCTCGGTCATAATATTATTGATAATTTAAGAAAAAGTTTTATTACTCCTCTGGAAGGAGAGGATATTGATATTTTAAGACAAAGATTAGATGACATTATGGATTCCATTGAAAAAGCAATCAATAGAATGGTACTTTATCAAATCCCAAAGCCATTTCCAAAAGAAATAAAAGAATATATAAAAATTATTAAAGAGGCAATCGGAGAAATAAACTTAGGCGTAAGGGAAATTAGAAATGTTAGAAAATATCGAGAAGGTCTTCATTATCGCTGCCAAAGATTAAATGAATTAGAGGACTTAGGAGATGTTATTAATCGAACGGCTCTGAAAAATTTGATGAATGTTCCCCAGACCAATCCCGAAAAAAATCTCGAAATAATAAAATTGAAAGAAATTTATGAAACTTTCGAAAATGCAATTGACTATTGTGAAGATGTGGGAAATATTTTTGAATCGATATTAATCAAGAATCGATGAAGCTAAAACTTCATCTCCATCTTCGCTTCCTTTGGAAGCTCGATAATCGATGAGTGGTTTAATTTTAGTAATAATTGTTGTTATTCTGGCTTGGGTTTATGATTTCTGGAACGGAGCTAATGATTGCGCAAACGCTATTGCCACTAGTGTCTCTACCCGCGCCCTTTCTTTTCGAAGAGCTATAGTTTTCGCGGCTATTTTTAATCTTTTCGGTGCCTTTATAACTACTGAAGTTGCCAAAACTATTGGCGAAGGAATTGTTCAACCCGAGGTAATTTCTCAGCCCCTTTTAATTTTCTCCTTAATTGGGGCTACTATCTGGGTAGTTTATTCGACTAAATTTGGGATTCCGATTTCGGTGACTCACTCTTTGGTTGGTGGACTAATTGGAGCCGCAATAGTTGCTGTTGGAATTAAGGCTTTGGTGGGCTGGGGACTATTAAAAGTTTTAATTGGGATAATTTTAGCTCCAATTATTGGATTTTTATTGGGAATTGTTTTAATTTTAGGATTTTCTTGGTTAATTAAAATTTTCTTTTCAAAAATATCCCCTTTTAGAATTTCTCAAGGTTTTCGCTGGGGCCAGATTTTTTCGGCTTCAGCGGTTGCTTTTTCTCACGGAATGAATGATAGCCAAAATGCGATGGGAGTAATTACTGCTTCTCTATTAGCTGGTGGTTTTTTAACTGAATTTAAAGTTCCATTTTGGGTAATTTTTGGTTCTGGGATTTTTATGGTTTTTGGAACACTTTATGGAGGCTACGAAGTAATCAGAACCTTGGGAAGGAAAATTTACAAAATTCAACCCTTGCATGGTTTTTGTGCCGAGACCTCTTCGGCAATAATCATAATTTTACAAAGTTTAGCTGGAGTTCCCTTGAGCACCAGCCAGGTAATTACTTCAGCAATTACCGGTGTTGGAGCAGTTGAAAGGAGAGCTCAGGTTAATTGGCGAAAGGTCATTGAAATTTTCTATACCTGGATTTTCACCATTCCCGGAGCAGCAATAATTTCGGGAATTTTATTTTTCCTCTTTAAAATAATTTTTTTATAAGTTAAAATTAATTTATGATAAGTAAAAAAGATTTTGTCAAAATAAATGATTATTTGTGGGAAATTCCAAAAAGTTTTCGGTCAGATATGCGAGTGCCAGCAAGAATTTATGTTTCAGAAAAGATGCTTGAGGAGATTTTTAGGGATGAGTCAATACCTCAATTAATAAATGGATGTACTTTGCCCGGGATAATGAAATATGGAATAACGATGCCCGATTGTCACGAAGGTTACAGTGTCCCGATAGGATTCGTTGGAGCAATAAGAACTTCTGATGGCATTATCTCGCCAGGAGCCTGCGGTTTTGACATAAATTGCGGGATGAAATTACTGAAATCGGAATATTCCGAAAAAGAAATTAAACCTTATTTAGATAAATTAGCAACTGAAATTCAAAAAGAAGTCCCCTCTGGTCTTGGCCGGGGAAGGCAAATTAAACTCTCAATTGGTGAAATAGATAAAATCTTAGAAGAAGGAGTTCCTTATTTAGTTGGAAATGGATATGGTGAAAAAGAAGACATTGAAAATTGTGAGGCAAATGGAAGATTGGATTGGGCTGATGCAACGGCGGTTTCAAATTACGCCAAAAATCGAGGAAGAGACCAGGTCGGGACTCTCGGCTCGGGCAACCATTTTTTGGAAATTCAAAAAGTCCAAGCACTTTTTGATGAAAAGGTAGCTAAAGCTTTTGGGCTATTTAAAGATCAAATTGTAATAATGATTCATTGCGGATCCAGGGGGCTCGGCCATCAGGTCTGTACAGATTATCTGAGAGAATTTATTCCTTTAATGGAAAGGAAATATAAAATTCCCGTACCCGATAGGGAATTTGCCTGTGTGCCATTTAACTCTTCTGAAGGCCAAAGATATTTTTCGGCAATGGCCGCTGCTGCAAATTATGCCTGGGCTAATCGTCAAATGATTGCCCACTTTATTAGAAAAACTTGGAAAGATGTTTTAGGAGAAAAAGCTTCTTCTTTAGTCGCTCTTTACGATGTTGCCCACAATATTATTAAAAAAGAAAAATATAATATTGATGGAAAAGAGACGGAAGTAGCGGTTCATCGTAAAGGAGCAACTCGGGCTTTCCCACCTGGGCATCCAGAAATTCCTGAAAAATATCGAGAAGTTGGACAACCGGTTCTAATTCCAGGAAGTATGGGAACTGCTTCTTATATTTTAGTCGGTCAAAAAGAGGGAGAAGAAGCATTTTTTTCAACAAATCATGGCGCCGGCAGGACAATGTCTCGGCACGAGGCAATGAGGCGAGTATCTGGACAAGAAGTAGTAAAAAGTCTAGAATTGAAAGGTATTACTGTTAAGTGTTGGTCATTAAGAAGTATTGCGGAAGAAGCGCCAATGGCGTATAAGAATATTGATGAAGTTGTGGAAGTGGTCAATAATGCCGGTCTATCAAAAAAAGTAGCAAAATTAGTGCCATTAGCGGTAATAAAAGGAGAATAATAAAAATGCAAAATTCAAATACCGAGCTTCCATTTGTGGAAGCGAAGGTGAAGAAGAGGACAAAGTCCTCCTCGCCTGTCAAAATGCAAAATGAAATTCTAAAATTCAAAATTTTTAGACATGAAAAAGACTACAACCCACCCACCACCCTCCCGCCTAAAAGGCGGGCCCCAACTGCCGAAAAGTTTGAGGAAATTTATCCGAAAAGAAAAGGCTCGGATTCGCCGGGAGATTTTGGATTCGAAAGAACAGGAAAAATTAATTTCCGAACTTTATAAAAAATTTTTTAAAAACTATGAGAATAAAAGAAATCTTCCAACTAGCGATAAATAAAGGGATTGAGGCTGATTTTAGATCGAAAGAAGCTATTGAGAAACTTCTAAAAAGAAGAAAAGAAAAATACGAAAAACTTTCCGCGAAAGAAAAAGAAGAATTTGATTTAGAAGCCTTGGAAAATCCTTATTTGGATTCAAGAATCTACCATATTGCCAGCGATAGAGAAATAAAAAAAGTTTTAGTCGGGATCGACATTGAACCAGCCGAAATTTTAATAGCCAAAGAGATTGGCGGAATTGATTTAATCATTGCTCATCATCCCATCGGCAAAGGATTAGCCCATTTAGCTGATGTGATGGACTTGCAATGCGATGTTTTAAATTTTTACGGCGTTCCTATAAATATCGCCGAAGGTTTAATGAAAGAGAGAATCGATGAGGTAGCCAGAGGGATTAATGCCATTAATCATCAACGGACAGTGGATGCTGCTTGTCTTTTGGGCTTCAATTTAATAAATTTGCATACCCCTTGCGATAATTTGGCCGCCAAATTTCTAAAAGATTTAATTGAAAGAGAAAAATCAGAAAGAATCGGAGACTTGATGAATTTACTAAAAGAAATCCCTGAATATAAAACAGCGGCAAAAATTGGAGCAGGACCCAAGATTTTTATTGGAGACCTTGAACGAAGATGCGGTAAAATTGCCTTAACTGAAATTACCGGAGGAACAGAGGGTTCTCCCAAAATTTATGAAAAAATGGCTACGGCCGGCATCGGAACAATAATTGGGATGCATATTTCTGAAGAACATAAAAAAGAAGCTGAAGCGGCAAATATTAACGTGGTGATTGCTGGTCATATGAGTTCAGATTCTTTAGGCGTGAATCTATTTTTAGATGAATTAGAAAAAAGAGGAATTGAAATTATAGGCTGTAGTGGGCTTATTCGAATTTCTCGAAATAAATAAATTAATCAACACCCGAGGTTGATTATATAAAAGCTGGCTAAAAGGCCAGTTTTTTGATAAAATTTAAATGTGAGAACAGGAATTGCTACAGTTCCATTGGATTACGGAAAGTGTCCGCCTTGGTTATTTGAAAGAATGAAAAGACTTTCGAGAGGGATAATTTTAGCTATTGTTGAGGAATTCGGAGTAGAAGAAATCTTGAGAAGGTTATCTAACCCAGTTTGGTTTCAGAGTTTAGGGTGCGTAATCGGGTTTGATTGGAATAGCAGTGGATTGACTACTACCACTTTGGGAGCCTTGAAAGAAGGATTACGGGGATTAGAAAATGAATTGGGAATTTTTATTTGTGGTGGAAAAGGGAAAACTTCGAGGAAAACGCCAGAACAAATTCAGAATTGGGGAGAGTTTTTGGGTTGGTCTATGCAAAAAATTGACAAATTGGTTTATGCCAGCAAAATTTCAGCTAAAGTTGATTCAAATTTAATTCAGGCCGGGTATCAGATTTACCATCATAATTTTATTTTTACAAAATCCGGAAAGTGGGATGTGATTCAACAGGGTATGAACATCAAAAATCAGACTGCCAGGAGATATCACTGGCTTTCATCAAATGTTAAAGATTTCACTGAAGAACCCCATACCGGAATCATTTCTGACATTAGAGTTAAACCATTAAATTTAGTGGCAAAAGAGAGTAGAGAGAACAAAGAAATTTCTACAGAATTAATGAAAGAAGAACCAAAAACTTTTCTGAGGAATATTCAGTTGATTTCAGAGAAATCTAATTCTTTGATAAAACCAAAAAAGTTACCAGGATTTTGCGAGATGGAATTGAAAGATGTTGAATTCCACCACCATCCGGTAGAAAAAGAAAAGTTTGATTTAAAGAGATTAGAAAAAACAATATTGTTTGCCAATTCTCAAAATCCAGAAAATTTCGAAAAGCTTTTATCAATAAAAGGAGTTGGCCCAAAAACAATTAGAGCTTTAAGTTTAGTAGCGGAATTGATTTACGGAGCAAAGCCAAGCTATGAAGACCCAGCCAGATATTCCTTCAGTCATGGGGGAAAAGATGGGACACCATATTTTCCAAGACCCGAGGAGATGGATTTAACCATAGAAATTTTAGAAAAAGGAATCAAAAAAGCCAAAATTTCCAATCGAGAAAAAGTGGAAGCTCAAAGAAGATTATATTTCCAAAGTAGATAAAAAATTTTCCTTTACATGAAATTAAATCAAGTTCAAGAATTAAAAGAAAAGATATTAGATTTAAAGAAAAGAAAAAATGCAATTATTTTAGCTCATAATTATCAACCTCCAGAAGTTCAAGATATTGCCGATTTTATTGGAGATTCTTTAGAATTATGCAAAAAGGCTCAAAATTTGGAAAGTAAATTAATAATATTTTGTGGGGTTAATTTTATGGCTGAAACAGCGAAAATCTTAAATCCAGAAAAGAAAGTAATTATTCCCGATTTAAAAGCAAATTGTCCTTTAGCCGAAATGTTGCCATTGAAAATTTTAAAAGAATTTAAAAAGAAATATTTTGGTCTTCCTGCGGTTTTATATATAAACACTTTAGCTGAAGCAAAAACTGAAGCTGATATTATATCTACTTCTGGAAATGCTGATAGAGTGATTAATTCTTTAGATTTTGAAAAAGTATTATTTGGACCAGATAAAAATTTAGCATATTGGGCTCAAAAAAAGGTAAATAAAAAAATAATTCCTATTCCTGAAAATGGCTATTGTTATGTTCATAAAAAAATTAAAGTTAAAGATTTAGTTGAAAAAAGAAAAAAATATCCAGATGAAAAAATTATTGTTCATCCCGAATGCGATCCTGAAGTTCAAAATTTAGCCGATTTCGTTGGCTCCACTTCAGCAATTATAAAATATGCCAGTGAATGCAATTTCCCAATGATCATTGGAACTGAAATTAATATGGTTTATAGATTAAAAAAACTCTTCCCAGAAAAAATTTTTATTCCTTTAACAAACAAAGCTAAGTGCAAAGGAATGAGTAGAATAAATTTTAAAAAAGTTTATTTAGCCTTAAAAAATGAAAAACCAGAAATAGTTTTGAATAAAGAAATTATTGAAAAAGCCAAATTTTCCATCGAGAAAATGATGAAAATTAAATTATGATCAAAATTGGAATAATTGGTTGCGGATCGATTGGTTCAATTTTAGCTAAATCAATTGAAAAAGATAAGGATTTTAAATTATCTTATCTTTATGATCTCAAAAGAGAAAAAGCAATTGAATTAGCAAAAAAGATTCAAAAAAAGCCAAAAATTGTAAATGAAATTAAAGAGATGTTTGATTCCGATTTAATTATAGAAGCAGCTTCACAAAAGGCAGTGAAGGAATATGCTTTAGGAATTTTAGATCATTGCGATTTAATGATTATGTCAGTTGGTGTCTTTGCCAATGAAAATCTTTTTAATAAGGTAAAAGAAAAGGCAAAATTAAATAATAAAAAAGTCTATTTACCTTCAGGAGCAATTTTAGGTTTAGATGGAGTAAAAGCTGCTTCTGAAGGGAAAATAAAAAAAGCAATTTTAATTACCAGAAAGCCTCCAAAAAGTTTAGCTAGTGCTCCTTATATTTTAGAAAAGAAAATAGATTTGGAAAAAATTAAAAAACCAACATTAATTTTTGAAGGCTTTGCTAAAAAAGCAGCAGTTAAATTTCCCCAAAATATAAATGTCTCTGTAGCTTTATCTTTAGCTGGAATAGGAGTAAAAAAGACAAAAGTAAAAATTATTGCCGACCCTTCAATAAAAAGAAATATCCATCAAATAATAGTTGAGGGAGATTTTGGAAAATTGGAAACTAAATCTGAAAATTTACCTTTGCCTTCAAATCCAAAAACTTCCTATTTAGCTGCTCTTTCAGCAATAAAAACTTTAAAAAAAATTAAAGAAAATATTATTTTGGGAACTTAGGTCTGCTACTTTTAAATTTTACTTTTTGGATTTTCTCTTGATAGCTTTTTAAAGCAAATTTATCCATTTTTCCTTTTCTGATTTAAAAAACTCAACGAGAAATTTAAAAAATAAAATGAATTGGAGAAAAATCAAAAATTTAATTAAGCTCGCTCTTGAGGAAGATATTGATAGGGGAGATATAACTACTGAGACCACCATTCCTCAAGATTTAAAGGCAAGGGCATTTATTTTTGTTAAAGAAAAAGGAATAATTTGTGGATTAGAAGTAGCCAAAATGGTTTTTAAGACGTTGGAACCTAAAATTTTTTTCAAAAAATTAGTTAGAGAAGGAGAGGAAGTTAAGGCTGGTAAAAAAATCGCTGAAATTTATGGTCCAGCCAGAAAGATTTTATCAGCTGAAAGAACGGCTTTGAATTTCTTGCAGAGATTAAGTGGAATAGCTACTCTAACTAAAGAATTTGTCAAAAAAGTGGAGCCCTGTAAGGTTGAAATTTTGGATACCAGAAAGACAACTCCCCTTTTAAGAATTTTAGAAAAATATGCTGTTCGAGTCGGCGGAGGAAAAAATCATCGCTTTGGATTATGGGATGAAATTTTAATCAAAGGAAATCACATCGATTTAGTTGGTTTAAAAGAAGCAGTAAAAAGGGCGAAAAAATTGGGAAGAAAAATTGAAGCTGAGGCAAGAAATTTAAAAGAGATTAAAGAGGCATTAGAAGCTGGAGTTGATATTATTATGCTCGATAATATGGATTTAAAGGAAATAAAAGAAGGATTGAAATTGATTAAAAAAAGAGCAACGGTTGAAGCTTCAGGTGGTGTCAATTTAGAAAATGTTAGGGAAATAGCTAAGACAGGGATTGACTGGATTTCAATTGGTCAGCTTACCCATTCGGTAAAATCATTGGATTTGAGTTTAAGAATCGAAAATAAAAATTGGAGATATTAATCTTAAAAGTGAGAAGAGATAAAATTTTGAATAGACTTTTTGAGAATGCTAATATCAATAAAAATCTAGAAGAACTTATCAAAAACAGGATATAATATTTAATTAAAAAGATGTGGAAAAATTCTGGTCGAGAAAAAATTGAAGCCCAAAGAAGGTTAATTACCGCCTTTTAGTTTGCGGTCTTCCCGGTTCAAGAAAAACAAAAGTAACAAAAGAAATTTCAAAAAAGTAACTTTCCAATATTCATAGAATATTCTATGCTTAAATATAATATGTTCAAAATAAAAGATATAAAACTTGCTAAATTAGGAAAATTAAAAATTGGTTGGGCAGAGAGCCGAATGCCTGTCTTAATGAGTATTAAGAAAAGATTTATTAAAGAAAAACCCTTAAAAGGTCTTAAAATTGGTTGTTGCCTTCACGATACTAAAGAAACGGCCGTTTTAGTAAAAACCTTGAAGGCCGGTGGGGCCGATGTTGCTCTTTGCGGCTCAAATCCTTTATCAACCCAAGACGATGTTGTTGCGGCCTTAGTCAGAGAGAGAATTCCGGTTTTTGCCTGGCGAGGATTGAGTAATAAAGATTATTATTGGTGTTTAAATAAAGTCCTAAATATGCGGCCAGATATAACTATGGATGACGGCGGGGACTTAGTGAGCACAATTCATTCTAAAAGACAGGAATTGATTAAAAATATAATCGGCGGAACAGAGGAAACTACCACCGGGGTAATAAGATTTCGAGCGATGGAAAAAGACAAGGCTTTAAAGTATCCGATTATTGCAGTTAATGATGCCTATTCAAAATATTTATTTGATAACAGATATGGGACGGGGCAGTCAACAATCGATGGGATATTAAGGGCAACTTCGGTTTTGCTGGCTGGGAAAAATTTTGTGATTTCAGCATACGGTTGGTGCGGCCGGGGAATAGCTTTAAGAGCCAAGGGAATGGGAGCTAATGTGATAGTTACAGAAACAAATTCCTTGCGAGCCCTGGAGGCAGTAATGGATGGATTCCGGGTGATGCCAATACGGCAAGCAGCAAAGATTGGCGACATTTTTGTTACCGCCACTGGTAATAAGAATGTAATCAGAAAGGAACACTTTTTAGTAATGAAATCCGGAGCCATTTTAGCTAATTCCGGCCACTTTAATGTCGAGATAAATATTGGCGATTTAGAAAAGTTAAGCAAAAAGAAAAGGAAAATTCGAGATAATGTAGAAGAGTACGAACTAAAAAATGGCAAAAAACTTTATTTGCTGGCCGAAGGCCGACTTGTTAATTTAGCTGCCGCTGAAGGTCATCCTTCGGAGGTGATGGACATGAGCTTTTCAATTCAGGCCTTGACGGCCGAGTGGTTAAAAGAAGAAGGCCGGAATTTGGAATCGAAAGTCTATAGAGTTCCGGAAATAATTGATAAAAGAGTTTCCCGGCTTAAACTGGCAGCCACGGGAATTAAAATCGATAAATTAACTCCAGAACAAAAAAAATATTTAGAGAGCTGGCAAGAAGGAACCTAACAAAAATGCCAGGCGATATCGAAAATCAAAAGCCAGTAGAAATAATATCCACCCATCTCCGAAATCGCTGGAAAGTCTTCTTTGGGGAGGCTTTTTTATTTTGTTTAACTTTGGGTTTAGGAATTGCTACTGCCTTTAGAATGAATGAAATTTTTAAAATTCAGAAAGTTAATATTCCTCAAATTTCCTTTTCTCAATTTATTTTGAATTTCCTATTAGCAACTTTATTTATTCTCTTGATTTCACGGTTTGTAAAATTTGAAAAGGGAAAAGGAACAATTTTCAAAATTCTTTTTATTTTGGCTGTTTTCTTCGGTGGGTTACTTTTTCTTGAAACTTGGTTGCCGGAACCCCTGCCTTTAATTTTTGTTTTTGTTTCAATTTTCTGGTGGTTGAAAAAACCTTCAGTTTTAATTCAAGACCTTCTTATTATTTCAGGGATAGCCGGAACAGGCAGTATTCTGGGTTTGAGTTTGAATCCTTCGATGGTCATTACTCTTTTAATAATTTTTTCAATTTATGATTTTATTGCCGTTTACAAAACAAAACATATGGTAAAGATGGCAAAAGAGATGATTGAAAGTCGAGCTATTTTAGCTCTTGTTATTCCTTCAAATATTTTTGGTTTTCGCGAGAGTTTAACTAAAATTCAACCCGGCGGAAAATTTTTAATTTTAGGTGGAGGAGATGTGGCATTCCCCTTAATTTTTTGTTCTTCCTTAATTCCTCTTGGAATTTCAAAATCATTAATTGTTGCCCTCTTTTCTTTAATTGGTCTTTTCGCCGGCTTTTGGTTTTTTATTAGTCAAAAAACTCGTCAGCCAATTCCCGCTCTTCCCCCAATTGCCTTCTTTTCAATAATTGGATTTTTAATCACGAAGATTTTATGAATAAAAAAACTGAATTAGAAAAATTAAATAAAGAAATTAGGAACTGTAAAAAATGTCCTTTACGGAGATTGAGGAAAAATACAGTTCCTGGGGAGGGATCAGCTAATGCTAAAATCATGGTAATTGGACAGGCACCAGGGGTTCGAGAAGATAAATTAGGACGGCCATTTGTCGGTCGAGCCGGAAAGTTTTTAAATCATCTTGTCATTTTGGCTGGAATAATGAGAGATAAAGTTTTTATTACTAGTCCTTTAAAATGTCTCCCTCAACCTCCAATAAATCGAAAGCCAAAAAAGGAAGAAATCAAAGCTTGTCTACCTTATTTAGAAAAGCAAATTGAAATTATTAATCCTCAAAAATTTATTTTGCTTGGCGAAGTGGCTTTTTCAGTCTTTTTTCCAAAAAAGGAGCTTAGCTCCTTTAGAGGAAAATGGACGCCACCCACCCACCACCCGTTGTTTAAAGGTAAGAAAAAATTTTTTATTACTTATCACCCGGCTGCCGGCTTAAGATTTCTCAAAATCAAAAAAATTTTAGAAAAAGATTTTAAAAAAATAAGGAAAACCATTAAAGGTTTTTAACCATATAGGTTTCCTTTAGTTTATATTTTAATTTAGAAAAATAGTTCCGAACTCCGATACCTGAAATCACGGCGATTTTATTTAGTTTAAGTTCTTTTTTGGTTATTTTTTCTGCCTCTTTAATTAATTTTTTCCCAAGGCCTCTATGTTGAGGGGCAATTTTTTTCTCCTCGATTGGTACCACTTCGCCAAAGGTTTGAATTTCTCGGATTATGGCGGAATTTTTCAAAACCGAAATGTAATGAGGAACTGAGAAAATGTAACGAGGAAAGACTTCGTTACATTGAGAAGGGATTCTTAATCTTAAAAAACTAAAGAGTTTTTGACGATTCTTGTTTTCAAAACTCAAAAAGATTTCCTTTCCTCCGGAGGCCTCGTAATCCTCTCTGAATAAATAAATTTTTTCTTCAGGTGTATATTTTTCTCTAATTTCTCTACACCTAATACACTTACATTTCAAGCCCGCTTTTTTCATTTCTTCTTGAACTATTTGCCTCAAATTTGAAATTCGGGCTCCACCTTCCACAATATATTTTGAGGGAATATCCCTGGTTATTCTTTGGATTCTGACATAATAGGGAATTTTCAATTTAATTTTTTCTATTAAATTTATCAATTTCTCTTTTGAATATGGCTTGTATTTTCCCTTCAGATACAATTTGTAAAGTGGTGCTTCTTTTACTAAGGCACAAGGATAAATTTTCAAATAATCTGGCTGAAAGTCTGGATTTGAAAAAATTTCTTCAAACATTTTTTCATCTCTTTTTAAATCAGATCCCGGCAAATTTGGCATCACTTGATAGCAAATTTTAAAACCGGCGTCCTTTAAAAGTTTTGTTGCTAAAATTATTTCCCTTACGCCATGCCCTCGCAAATTTAATTCCAGAACATCATCATAAATTGACTGAACTCCAATTTCCACCCTTGTTATTCCCAGATTTCTCATCCATTTGATCTCTTTTTTATTTATGAAATCCGGCCTCGTCTCTATTGACATTCCAGTCATTCTATACCTTGCTCTTTCATTTAATTTTTGAGCCTCATTCAAGTTTTTACTACCTTTTTTATTGCCAGCATCAAAACATCTTTTAACAAACCAACTTTGATATTTTTTTGAATAAAAACTCCAAGTTCCCCCAATGATTCTCAAATCAATTTTATCAGTTGGATGCCCTTCATTTTCTAGCATTTCAATTCTTTTTTTAACCTGTAAATAAGGATTGAATTTTAATCTTTTCGCTCTTTCAGCGGCTGGCTCGCCAGATAAATAACTCTTCGGCATTCCCTTTTCAAAAGGACAATAAATGCATTTTCCTGGACAGGGATAGGGTTTGGTCAAAACAGAAACATTGACAATTCCAGAGAGGGATCTAATCGGTCGAGTTATTAATAAATTTTCAATCTTTCCCGATTTTTTAACCCTTTTCTTTTTTAATAATTCATGATAAACTTTTAATAGTTCAATATTACTCGGACACTGAATTTTATATTTTTTTGCTATCTTTCTTTTGAAAGAAGATAAATCAGCCCGATTTTTAGTTCGGCTTTTAAGGAGTTCTTTAATTGCCAATTCTAAAATATTCATGGAGAGAAAATACGCTGAATATTTATTAAAAAAGACTTACCAAGATTATAACTTGATTGCCGAAGATTATACAAGGACAAGGAGTTTTATTCCAGAAGATATAAAGAAAATAACAGAATATGCTTTACCTGGAGAAAGGGTTTTAGATTCTGGTTGTGCTAATGGAAGATTATTCGGAGTTTTAAAAGAAAAAAATGTTGATTATTTTGGAATCGACTTTTCGGAAAAATTGATTGAGATTGCCAGAAAAAAATATCCCGAGGCTAAATTTCGAGTTGCTGACTGTTTAAATCTACCTTTCCCCGCTAATTTCTTTGATAAAATATATTCAATTTCAGTTTTACATAACATTCCATCAAAAGAGTTTCGGATTCAGTATTTAAAAGAGGCAAAGAGGGTTTTGAAACCCGAAGGATTTTTAATTTTAAGAGTCTGGGATTTTTGGAGAAGAAAGGCTTTCCCCAAACTGTTTTTAAAATATACATTTTTAAAATTAATTGGCTGTCACCCACCCGCCAGCCAATTAGATTTTTTTGATGTTTTCGCTCCTTGGAAAGATTCAAAGGGAAATATAATAATTGAAAGATATTTTCACTGCTTTAGAAAAAACGAGTTGGAAAATTTAGCAAAAGAAGTGGGGTTTAAAATAAAAAAAATTTGGCGGGCAGGAAAAGACCCGAGAACCAATATTTATTTAATAGCTCAAAAGCCCTCGTAGTTTAATGGATAGAATGCGAGCCTCCGGAGCTTGAGATAGGGGTTCGATTCCTCTCGAGGGCACCCTAAATTGGTTTCATCAATCGAGTGCTCGACAGTTCAATTACTGTTTAGAGCACTTGACAGGTTTTTTTAAAGAAATAATATAATACTTGAGGGGGTGCGAGATATTTCTCGAAGGACAAACAATTCTTAACGAAGGAGGAACTAATTGAGCTCGCTAGTAAAATGTCCATCTAGGGTTTAAACTTAGACCGATTTCAGAAAGGATTGTTCCCCCTCACTAAACCCCGTTAGAGAAATCTAACGGGTTTTAGTTTTTTTTCAAATTTAGTATAATAAAGATAATGCAATACAAAATCGCAGTTTCCGGAGCAGCTCGAGTCAGCCACTGCTGTAAAGGAATTGAAGAAATTTCAAAAGAGGTCGGTCGAGAAATTGCCCGTCAAAAATGTGTTTTAATTACCGGTGCCACCACCGGCGTTCCCTATTTTGCTGCTTTAGGTTGCAAAGAAGTAAAGGGATTTTCAGTGGGCTTTTCTCCGGCTACTTCCGAAGCCGCTCATTTGAAAACTTATAAACTGCCTATTAAACCTTTTGATATAATGATTTATACCGGCGCTGATTATGTCGGCCGTAATATCATCATGACAAAGTCAGTCGATGGAGTAATTATTATTTGTGGTAGAATGGGAACCTTGCATGAGTTTGGGACTGCTTTTGAAATCCAAAAGCCTATTGGGGTTTTGGAAGGAACGGGCGGGACAGCAGATAAAATAAGACAAATTGCCACCGGTCCTTATCGAGGAGTTAAGAAAATTATTTATGAAAAAGACCCTAAAAAATTAGTAAAAAAACTCATTGAACAAATTAAAAAAGAGAAAGAACTAAACTTAAGATACCAAAGGTCGAAAAAATAATTAATACCATCATTAATTATTTATGCCAGAGGAAACTTCACTTCCCGAAGGAGGAAAATTGATTGGTAAAATCACTCACTATTTTTCAAAAATTGGAGTGGCGGTAATTGAACTATCTGACACTTTAAAAGTCGGCGATACTATTAGAATAGTTGGCGGTCAGACTGATTTTAATCAGACGGTCGAATCAATAGAAATCGAGCATAAAAAAGTCAAAGAAGCCAAAACCGGAGATTCGGTTGGTCTGAAAGTTAATCAGAAAGTGAGGGAAGGATATAAAGTTTATAAAGTATAATCAACGAATTTACTAATCAGTACGAATTTACGAATTCGTATATTCGTAAAGGATTCGTACATTCGCTGATAATTATGGAAATTGAAATAATTTTCCAGCTAATTTTAGCTACTTTTTCGGGTGCTTTAATTGGCTTAGAAAGGGAAATAAAAGGAAAGGAGGCCGGGATCCGAACTTTTAGTTTGGTAACTTTGGGATCTTGCCTTTTTACCTTAGTTTCTTTGCAATTTCCGGGTTTCAATCCCGCAATTTTGGCAATTGGAATTGGTTTTTTAGGTGCCGGAGTTATTTCTCAACAATCATCTGGAATTGTTGGTTTGACGACTGCTGCTGCTCTCTGGATGAGTGCAGCCATGGGAGCAGCAATCGGATTAAAACTTTATTTATTGGCAATATTTTCTACTCTTTTGGCAGTTTTAATTTTGGCTGGTTTTGGCATTTTTGAAGGAAAGTCTTTTAAAAAAGGATGAGATTCATAGCCGATTTCCATTTACACTCAAAATATTCGAGGGCCACTTCTCCCCAGATGGATTTGGAAAATTTGGATAAATGGGCAAAAATTAAGGGAATCAAGGTTTTGGGTACCGGCGACTTCACCCATCCAGATTGGTTTAAAAATTTAAAAGAAAAATTAGAACCGGCTGAACCGAGTTTATTTAAATTAAAGAGGACCCAGCAAGCTGGGTACCCCGATTCAAAAACAAGATTTATTTTAACTTCCGAAATTAGTTGTATTTACTCAAAAAAATTTAAAGTTCGGAAAATTCATATTCTCATTTTTGCTCCCTCTTTTGGAATTGTTGAAAAAATCAATACACACTTAGGCTGGCTCGGAAATTTAAAAGCGGACGGTCGACCGATTTTAGGACTGGATGCCAAAGAATTAGCCAAAATTGTTTTGAATGTTTCTCAAGATTGTTTGATTGTTCCTGCCCATCTTTGGACTCCTTGGTTCAGTTTGTTTGGCTCTCGTTCCGGATTCGATTCGATTGAGGAATGCTTTGAAGATTACTCAAAATATATTTATGCGGGCGAAACGGGACTCTCCAGTAGCCCAGATATGAATTGGCGGATATCAGCTTTAGATAAAATTACTTTAATTAGCAATTCAGACGCTCACAGTCCTACCAAGTTGGGTAGAGAAGCCAATGTTTTTGATACTGAAATTAGTTACCCGGCTATAATTGAAACAATTAAATCAAAAGATCCTCAAAAATTTTTATATACTATTGAATTCTTCCCTCAAGAAGGTAAATATCATTATGATGGTCACCGAATGTGTGGAATTAGTTTGTCGCCGGCTGAATCAAAAAAATACAATAATATTTGTCCAAGGTGTGGAAGCCCCCTGACTATTGGAGTTTTAAATCGAGTTGATTCTCTGGCTGATAGACCAGAGGGATTCAAACCAGAAAACGCCATTCCTTTTAAAAGTTTAATTCCTTTGGCAGAAATAATTGCCGATGTCTTAGGACAAGGGGTGGGGACAATCGGAGTCGATAAAGAATACAAAAATTTAATTGAAAAATTTGGGAATGAATTTTCGGTCTTAATTGATGTTCCTCGCCAGGAATTAGAAACCATTACCCTGCCAGAGATTACCGAGGGAATAATTCGGGTTAGGGAAGGAAAAGTTTTTATTGAGCCAGGCTATGACGGAGTTTATGGAAAGATCAGAATTTTCTCCAAAGGCGAACAAAAAACCTTATCCGGGCAAGGAACTTTGTTTTAGTATGATTATTGGTATTCCTCGAGCATTAATTTATTGGAAGCAACCCTATTTTTGGGAGAGTTTTTTTGAAAATTTGGGTTTTGAAGTTTTGTTATCGCCAAAAACGAATAAAGAAATTGTTGAAATGGGAGTGAAAGTGGCTGACCCGGAAACTTGTTTTTCAAATAAGGTTTATTGGGGGCATTTATTATGGCTTGATGGCAAATGCGATTTAATTTTTGTTCCGAGATTGAAGGCCAATAAGGAAAAACTTGAATATTGTCCAAAATTTTTTGGAATTCCAGATTTGGCAAAAATCTTGGTAAAGACAAAAATCTTAACTGAAAATTTTGATGAAAGGAAAAAGAAATTTGAAAGAACTCTTCAAAGATTGGGAAAAAGGTTGAAAAAAAATAAAGAAGAAGTAAAAAGGGCAGTAGAAATTTCTTTTTTAAAGGGAAAAGAATTGAAGGAAAAAGAAGAAAAAGATTTTTCTGAAAAAATCCAATCGGAAAAACAAAAAATTGTTCTAATTTCCCATCCCTACAATTTATACGATGATTACGTTAATTTAAGAATAAAAGAAAAACTGGAAAAACTGGGAGTCAAACCTATATTTATTGATGAAGTTCCAACATCCAACATCCAACATCTAACATCTGGCATCCAATTTCATTGGGAGTTTGGAAAGGAAATAATGGAGAAAATTGAAGAAATTTTAAAGTATCCCATAAATGGCGTAATTGAGATTTCATCTTTTGCCTGCGGCTGTGATGCAGTTTTAAAAGAATTTGTTGAAAAAAGATTTAAAAACTACAACCCCCCCGCCGCCCTCCCGCCCAAAGGGCGGGCCCCTAATAAAATTCCGTTTTTGTATTTAATAATCGACGAACAAACTGGCGAAGCCGGTCTTCAAACAAGATTAGAAGCTTTTATCGATACCATATGAAAATCACTTTTCCTTATTGGGGAAATTATACAATTGCTTTTGAGGCTTTGGCAAAAAAGCTTGGTTTGGAAGTTGTTTCTCCAGAAAGGACAAATCCAAAATCAATTCAGACTGGTTCAAAAATTGCTCCGGAAATGTATTGCTTTCCTTTAAAGGTGAATTTAGGAAATTATTTGGAGGCAATTAAAAAAGGGGCAGATACGATTTTAATGGTCACTTCCTTGGGAGGTTCTTGTCGCTTGAGATACTATTTTAATGTTCAAGAGAAAGTTTTATTGGAAAATGAGAAAAAAGTTGATTTTATTACTTTCGATCAGAGTCCAAAAGATATTTATAAAAAAATAAAAGAGATTTCGGGGCTTTCTTTTTTGAAAATATTAAATGCTTTTTGGTTTTCTTATAAAAAATTGAGAATGATTGAAAAATTGGAAAAGAAGGCTCAACTTTTGAGACCGAGAGAGAAAAACAAAGGAGAGACAGACAGAATTTTAATTGGAATATTTGAGAATTTGAGGAAAATTGAGAATTGGAGAGATTTGAAAAAAAATAAAAAAGAAATTTGGCAAAAAATTTCAAAAATTGAAATTGGAGAAAGAGATTTACCAAAAGTAGGAATAATTGGCGAAATTTATACGGTTACGGACCCCAGTATCAATTTTGAGCTAGAGAAAAAATTGGGAAATTTGGGGATTGAGGTCTATCGGGAAATGGATTTGACCTATCACATAAAAAAGGAAATTTTTCCCTGGAAAGATTGGCTCATTCAAAGAAAAATTAATCCTTATTTAAAATCAACCGTTGGCGGTCACGGTAGAGACGCAATTTACGAAATGCTTCATTATATTAAAAAAGATTTTGACGGAATAATCCATTTACTTCCAGCAATGTGCATGCCAGAAGTAACTGTTCGACCGATTCTGGAAAAAATTCATCAAGAATCTGATATTCCCTTTTTATCATTGTCATTAGATGAACAAGTAGCCGAGGCTGGAATCGATACGCGACTCGAAGCCTTTGTTGATGTTGTGAGAAACTATCATAATAAAAAACTATGAAGACATATTTAGGCATTGATGTAGGTTCAGTTTCAACAAAATTTATTTTGATTGGCGAAAAAAATGAAATAATATTTTCCAGTTATTTTCGAACCGAAGGAAATCCTATCGCCGCCGTTCAGAAAGGGTTAAGAGAATTAAAGGAGCAAATTGAAAATCATAACCCAGATATTGGAATAGCCGGGGTTGGAACAACTGGCTCAGCCCGTTATTTAGCCGGAGTAATTACCGGAGCTGATTTGATTAAAAATGAAATTACTGCTCATGCTAAAGGAGTTCGTCATTTCATTCCCGATGCCAAAACCGTAATTGAAATTGGTGGCCAGGATTCAAAAATTATCATTTTGGAAAATGGCGTAGCAACTGATTTTGCAATGAACCTCGTGTGTTCAGCTGGATGTGGAGCCTTTCTTGATGCTCAGTCATTTAGATTAGGAATTCCGGTGGAAAATTTTGGTGAATTGGCTTTGAAATCAAAAAATCCGACAACACTTGGATCACGATGCTCAGTATTTGCCGAGTCAGATATGATCCACAAACAACAGATAGGTCACAAAACCGAAGACATCATTGCCGGACTTTGCCAGGGTTTGGCGAGAAATTATTTAGCCGGAGTTGGTAGAGGGAAGAAAATTCAACCTCCAATTATTTTTTTGGGAGGGGTTTCAGAAAACATTGGAATGAGAAAAGCCTTTGAGGAGGCCCTTGGTCAAAAAGTTATTGTTCCTAAATACAATACCGTTATGGGAGCATTCGGAGTAGCACTTTTGGTAAAAGAAAATCCACCGGAAAAACCGAAATTTTTAGGTTTTGGAATTTCTAATAAAGAAATAAAATGCACTTCTTTTCAATGTCGGGGTTGTCCGAATCAATGTGAAGTAATCGAAGCCAGAATTGAAGGAAAAGTGATGGCACGTTGGGGAGACAGATGTGGTAAATGGTCAAATTTAACGTTAAAATAATATTGTAATATGATTCCGATTTTTTCTATTTTAAGTCTTTTTCTTTCGGTTATCCTTTTTATCTGTTTTCTAAAATTATATTTTTCCTACCGACACTCAAAATTGGAGACAATTGGGATATTTTCTAAAGTTTTTTTATTTTTAAGTCTCTTTTGGTTTTTTCTCAGCCCACCAAAACTTATTACTAATGATTTAACAATAATTCAAATTTTCCTCGATTTATCACTCTTTTTTGGTTATTTGACTATGGCTTATTTTCTCTTTATTCCATTTAAAATATATGAGCAATGGGAACTTCCCAAATCTTTATTTTTTAGTATAATCAGTTTCGGAATTGTCTTTTTAATATTTAGTATTTTGAATTTAAAACCAGCCTTTATCCATTTCCAAAACAATTTCGTCTTTTGGTCAGAAAATCGAAGTCAATTGGTGAATATTATTTCCGGCACCTTATTTAGTTTAATGGCAATAGTAGGGGCTTTATTTTTCTATAAAGGCGGCTTAAAGAGTAAAGAAAAAGCAGTCAGGTCACGAGCATTTTTACTTAGTGCTTCGATAATTTGTATACCTTTGGCAGCTGGAGTAAGATTTGTTTTCGGTTTTTTATTTAATATTTTTATTTCAACCCTGATTGCCTTCTTTTTGGAAATATTTTCAGTATTTTTAATGATAATCGCTATCTTTTTGGTAAAACCGAAAATTAGGAAGTACTTTTACAAAAATATCTATAAGGAGGAAGAGCCATGAAGAAAGGAGAAATTCTTGAAAAAGAAGGATTGAGAATCCTTCGCTTAGAAGGTAGCCCCTATGAGATGGGCTATCAGCATGGAAAGGCATTGAGCGAAGAGATAAGATGGTTACATTCCAATCTTAAACATCTTTTCGCTCACTATGAAGGAATTCTGGGGAAGCTTGCTTTCCCGGTGTTCCGGTTGGCTAGTAAAATTTTAGAAAGGAACATCCCGAATGAATTTCGGGAGGAGATGAGAGGAATATCGGACGGCGCGGGGGTCGATTACAACTCCGTTCGTTTGGTAAATCTTACTGAAGAGTTGGGAGAAATTTTTTATTCCTATTTGAAACCCTTTAAATGTTCCTGTTTTGTAGCAAAGGATGTCGAGGGAAACATTATCTGGGGAAGAAATCTTGATTATCTTTTTTATGAAATTTTGCCTGTTCTTAACATTGTTTTTGTCTATGTACCACAGCAGGGTTTTCCCTTTATATCTTTAAGTTGGCCTGGAGTTATTGGTGTGCCAACTGGGATCTCGAGAGATCTTAGTCTAATTTTAAATTCTTCTCCAGCTAAACCTCGGATTTTCAAGGGTATACCGCAACAAATATTAACGCGTCAGGTTATTCAGTATAGTAAAGATTTGAGAGAAGGTTTAAGAAGAATTATTTTTACTCCAATTCCAGCCACTATGGGTCAAAACCTCGTTCTGGTTTCAAAAAACGATGCCAGGGTTATCGAGATCAGTCCGAGGAAGAACGCTGTACGGTGCTTTCAAGAAGAGGGATACATTACTGTAACTAATCATTTTAAAGTACCAGAAATGGAAGCCGAGCAGGTTTCCCCTATTAAACCAAGGAAAACATCAATACCCGATGAACTTCTTACTTTGTTTTTCACGTTGGAGGGAAGCAAAAGAAGAGCTGAGAAGATGAAAATGGCTCTTCAAAATAATCATATTGATCTCAAAAAGGCAATGGAGATTTTAGATAGCGTCTCCGGACCGGGAACGGTCCAGAGTGTGATTTGCATCCCCCAAAAAGAAGAGTTTTGGGTGGCGAAAAGAAACCAGCCACCGGTAACAAAAGGGGAATGGGTTCAATTTAAACTAAGAGATCTCCTTTGAGGTTAAAAAAGCCAGGTAAAAACACCTGGCTTTTATTCTAAAAAATTTGTTTTAAAATAGAGACGAGAATAAACTTATGTCAATTTTTGAAATTATTAAAAATAAAAGAAGTATTAGGAAGTTTCAAAAAAGAAGCTATAGAGTCTGTTAAATAAATATGATTGAGGAATATAAATTTGGTTCTATCACAATTTTGGGCAAAATTTATAATCACGATGTTGAAGTTTACTGGACAGGGGAAGTTTTAAAATGGTGGAGAGAAGAGAGCCATGTGATTGATGTTGAAGATGTGAAAAGAGCCGTAGAACAAAATCCTGAGACAATTGTTATTGGCACTGGAGAGATGGGGATAGCCAAAGTGACTGAAGGAGTTAAAAAGTTTATTCAAGAGAGAGGAATTCGGTTGATTATTGATAAAACTGAAGAGGCAGTAAAAACTTTCAATATTATTTTAGAAGAATCAGAAGAGGAGGCAGGAAAGCAAAATAAAGTAATTGGCCTCTTCCACTTGACTTGCTAAATTGATAAGGTATAATGGCTTCAGACCAATAAGTCGAGTATCTTAGAGTAAGTCTTCAATAATTTTAAAAGTTAGAGGGGGCCAAATAAGTAGAGCGACTAAGGGTCTAAAAGGTCGCTTTTAAATTAAATTCTTAAAATATTATGGCCTTCAAAAAATTTGAGCCAGGAGAAGGTTTTACTCCTCGTCAGATGTTCAAAGGAAACTGGAAATGCGCTGATTGCGGAAAAGAAATTACCGAACTTCCTTTTGAACCTGCTCCAGATAGACCAATTTATTGTCGAGATTGTTGGACAAAGAGAAGAGCAGAAAAACCCAGAAACTACTAATTCTTTTTCCTCAAAAAACCGCTCAAAAGGCGGTTTTTTGTTTTAGCCCAGTTTTGGTAGAATGAATTTGAATTTATGAAAAATTTTAAAATTAAAAATTTGCCTTCTTTATTTTTATTGCTTGGTTTATCTTTTTCATTGCTTTTATTTTCTATTTATGTTTCAAAAATTACCAATGAAATTGATTTTCTCTATCTTGAGGCAGCGTCAAGCCAAATTTTTGTAAAAAAAGGAGGTCCAATTACTTTAATTTTTGTTGGAGACATTATGTTAGATAGGGGAGTGGAATATATGATTAAAAAGGAAGGAAAAGGCGATTTTAAATTTCCTTTTTTGAAGATAGCTGATAACCTAAAAGGAGCTAAGCTCCTTTTCAGCAATTTAGAAGGACCGATTTCTGATAAAGGGAAAAAAGTTGGCAGTATCTATTCTTTTCGGCATAATCCAAAAGCCATCGAAGGATTAACTTTTGCTGGTTTTAATGTATTGTCTTTGGCTAATAACCACGCCCTCGATTACACCAGAAAGGCTCTCGAAGATTGCTTAACCAGGTTAAGCAATACTGGAATTGGCTATGTGGGAGTAGGATTTACCGAAAATGAGGCTTTTTCTCCTTTTATTAAAAAGATTGAAGGAACAAAAATTGGTTTTTTAGCTTATACTAATTTAGGACCAGAAAGCTGGAGAGCCACTTCGGAAAATTCGGGAATCGCCTGGCTAAGCGAAAAAGATATGGAAAAAATAAAAGAAGATATCAAGGCAGCCAAAGAAAAGACAGATGTTTTAATTGTTTCTCTCCATGCTGGCGAAGAGTACCAAAAAGAGCCAACCCAATTTCAAGTTGAATTCTCGAAAATGGCAATTGAGGCTGGGGCTGATATAGTGGTCGGTCATCATCCTCACGTGGTTCAGCCCAGCGAACAATATAAGCAAGGCTATATTTTTTACAGCTTGGGAAATTTCATTTTTGACCAATCTTTTTCTGAAGAAACAATGAAAGGTTTACTATTAAAAGTTTTAATTAAAAATAATAAAATAAAAAAAGTAATACCCATTGGGATTAAAATTAACCAATATTTCCAACCAGAAATTGTAAATAAATGATGTTACCTTTAATTAGCTTTGTTTTATCCGATTTTCTTTTATATTATTTTTAAATTGATAAAATGAGTTAACGTTTTATGAATTTTAAAGAATTTTCAAAAAAGAAAAAGGTAGAGGTTTTTGAAATTTTAAAGGGCAGGGAAACGGGATTAACAGAAAAGGAAGTTGAGGGTTTTCAGAAAACCTACGGTTTAAATGAAATTAGAGTAAAAGAAATTGGTGTCCGGGACATTTTATTCAGGCAATTTAAATCTGCCTTTTTTTATTTGCTTTTTATTGCTGGTTTAATTTCATTTTTGGTTGGCGAGAAAACAAATTCGATTTTAGTTTTCATTTTTGCTTTTATCAATGTTATTTTGGGATTTTTCCAAGAATATAGAGCCCAAAGAGCAATTAAACTTTTAAAGGAATATTTACCCAAAGAAGCTGAGGTTTTAAGAGATGGGGAAGAAAAGTTTATTGATAAAAAGTTTCTGGTTCCCGGGGATATAGTTTTGTTGGATTCCGGGGATATTGTGCCGGCAGATTTGAGAGTTTTTGAAACAAGAAATTTTTTAGTTGACGAATCAATTTTAACCGGTGAATCTCAGCCCATAGCCAAAATTTCTGAACCACTAGAAAAAGAATCAAAAGAAATTTTCGAAGCCAAGAATATTGCCTTTTCTGGAACTTCGGTAATTTCCGGCAAGGCAAAGGGAATAGTGATTGCCACCGGGAAAAATACTGAATTTGGAAAAATTGCCAAACTCACAACCGAGGTAGTAAGACCGGGTATTTATGAAAAAGAGTTGACCGATTTTTCCAAAATCATTTTAAGAACCGTTCTCTTTACAATTTTAATTGTCTTCTTTGCCAATCTTTTAATTAAAAAAGGGGCAAATGTTTTTGATTTTGCAATCTTTTGCCTGGCCTTAATTGTTGGGATAGTTCCAGAAGCTTTACCGGTTGTTGTTGGCACCGCTCTTTCAAGAGGAGCTTTAAGATTAGCAAGAAAAAAAGTAGTGTTGAAAAGATTGTCAGCAATTGAAGATTTAGGGAATATGGAAATTTTGTGCACTGATAAAACCGGAACTTTAACTGAGAATAAATTAAAAATTGAGGAAGTAATTTCGATTGATAAAGAGAAGTGTCTAAATTTTGCTTTTTTAACCTCAGAATTTTTGGAAAAAAGAAAATTAAGAAATCCTTTTGATATTGCCATTTCCCAAAAAATTAAAGATAAAAATTTATTTAAAAATTTTAAAATCCTTTCCGAAATTCAATTTGATCCGAAAAGATTGAGAAACAGCGTCTTGGTGATAAATAAGGAAAAAGAAAAAATTTTAATTTTAAGAGGGGCGCCAGAGAAAATTTTGGAGGTTTCATCAGAAATCGAAGGGGTAAAAAAAGAAGAAATTGAAAGAGAAATAAAAGAAAGGGGTAAAGCGGGGAAAAGGATTTTGGCAATTGCCTATAAAAATTTTAAAAAAGATGAATATTCTGAAGCCGATGAAAGTGATTTAAAATTTTTAGGTTATATTATATTTTTGGATCCTTTAAAGAAAACAGCAAAAGCTACTCTTGAACTGGCAAAAAAACTGGGAGTTCAAATCAAAATTTTAACTGGTGATGCCTTGGAAGTGGCTGGAAAAGTGGCAATGGATGTTGGATTGATAGATCATCCAGAAAAGGTGATTTTGGGAAAAGATTTAGATTCGCTTTCCGAAAATGAATTTGAGAAAAAATGCGAAGAGTATCGGGTCTTTGCCAGGATTTCTCCCGAAACAAAATTGAAAATTCTAAAATCACTTCAAAAAAAATACGAAGTTGGATTTATAGGTGAAGGAATAAACGATGCCCCCTCTTTAAAAGTTGCCAATGTGGCAATAGCCGTAAAAGGAGCAGCCGACGTCTCAAAAGAAGCTTCAGATATTTTGTTATTGGAAAATGATTTAAGAATAGTCGCTGAGGGAATCAGAGAGGGAAGAAATATCTTTGCCAATATTAATAAATACATAAAATGCACCCTTTCCAGTAATTTTGGAAATTTTTATTCGATTGCTACCATGTCCCTGATTTTACCCTTCTTACCAATGTTGCCGGCCCAAATTTTATTAGTTAACATTTTGTCAGATTTTCCTTTAATTTCTCTGGCCGAAGATAGTGTCGATATTGAAGAATTAAGAAAGCCAAAAATGTACAGATTAAATCAAATGTTTCCTTTAATCATTTTGTTAGCCATAATCAGTTCTATTTTCGATTTTATGTTTTTAGGAATTTTTTATGGAAAAAATGAAAGTCTCATTCAGACTCTCTGGTTCACGATGAGTGTCTTAACTGAAATTTCCCTTATTTTCTCAATTAGGACAAGACGATTCTTCTTAACGGCAAAAAGACCAACTGGGTTTTTAATTTTTTTGTCAATTTTAACCTTAACTCTAACGTTAATCTTACCCTTTACCAATTTTGGAAAAAATTTCTTCCATTTCACCTCTCCTCTTCCTTCCTCTTTACTAACAATCTTCTCTCTGATTTTGGCTTATCTTTTTGCCAATGAGATAATAAAATGGATTTATTTTGAACACTTAAATAATAGACCAAGTTATTAAATAGGGGTCTGCCTTTATTTCAAATTTTCCTTCAATAAATTTTTCGATTACCCAGATGTGGGTTTTGCAATGATTTGTGATTTCCGAAACCGTGATTTGAGATTTACCCTTTGGCCAGCTCAGAGCTAAATAGGGGAGGATTTGATCGGCTAAATGTTTATCTAAACAGGCCTGGGATTTTTCTTCTTTTAATAATTCTAAAGCTGCTTCTTTACCAACCTCTTCAGCTCTCTTTCCTAATTTTCCTAAATTGTCAGTTCCCATTACCGTATTTTCAAATTCAGCCGCTAAACAAATTTGACTTCCAGGACATTGGGTTGGATAATATTCAACTTTTTCTTCTATTGGTAATCTTAATTTTCCTAAAATCTCTCTCACTCCAGCTAATTGCCTTTCAGCAACTTTTTTATCTTTCAAAAATTCTGAACTGCCAGAAATTACTAGAATTTTTTGAAGTTTCCCTCTTTCAGTTAAATTAAGATTTTTTAACTTAGAAGGGTAAATGGTTACTTCAACTTTAGCTTCACCTTCTGGATAATAACCTCTTTTTAAAATATTAATTTCTACTTTTCCCCCCATTTTTTCTAATATTTTCAAAAAAACATGCTGAAAGTGATCAATTGTTGGGCTAAAAAAGGTATCGGTAGCCCCGCCGTCGAAAATAATTTTTATTGGACGCCCTCCATCCCCCTCCTTAGGAGCAAAAAAAGCCGGCGGAATTAAAGTTTGTAAAACTAAAGTGATACTCCCGGCCGTCGGGATATTTATCGAGATTCTATCTCGATAATTTTGGCCCGGGTAAAATTTAATTTCTTCTGACCCAAGATAATCTCCTTCTAGTCTTCCCTGACAAAGCTGGGCCAGGGCTTGGATTCCTAAAAGATGTTGAAACATTAAACCTGGCTTCTTTTCACCCTGGCGAATATTAAAAACATGACAAGGTTTTTTAGTAACTGCTGCCAAAGCTACAGCTGTCCGAAGTATTTGTCCTCCAGACTCGAGATAAGCCCCATCAACTTCTATCATATTTTAAAATTGTTTTTAAAATTAAATCGGTTATATCAATATTTGACTCCTTTTGTTTGATAGTGTTTGTTAAATAAAGTTTGGAATATTTTTTCTTAATTTTTGAAACGCCAGAAGGTATTACTCCGTGGGTGATTAGAGCAATAATTTTCTCCGCTCCAGATTTTTTGGCAATTTCCTGAAACTTTAAAAGAGTTCCGCCAGTTTTTATCATATCATCAATTACTCCAACTACCTTTCCTTTGAAGTTTAATTTGGGAGAAACCATCTTTACCTTAAATGAGGTTAATCGCTCTTTTTTTATTCCCGAGATCCCGGTTCTTCTTTTTCCCCCAATATCCGGCGACAAAAACAAGATATTTTCACCAAAATCTTCTTTAGCTTTCTGAATTAAAATAGGTACGGCTGAGATATTAACAATTGGATAGTTTTTAACCCATTTTTTTCCTTTAAAATGAACATCAATTGTATAAATTTTTTTTACCTTGTAATAATTTATTAATTTTGCGATTAGATTTTCAGCCACATTAGTTTCTCCTTTTTCAAAAACTTTATCTTGCATTCCATAGGGGAAATAAGTAAAGAATACTTCTGATCTCACCTTATTATCCCTCAAAATTTGTAAAATTAGTTCCAGCTCCATCAATCCCTCATTTGGTCTTGGCGCCCCAGAATGCAAAACAATAACTTTTTTCTCTCTTAATTTATTGACTTTTAAAATTCTCATATAAACTTCGCCATCGGGAAAATATCTTTTTCCATCCCTATTAAAACTAGGAAAAACAATTTTAAAATCATTAGTTTTGGTCAAAATACTTTTTGCTAAATGCAAAGCTTGAGAAGTTGGAATAAGAAAGGTTTTCATTCTATTATTAAATTTATTCTAAACTATAAATTTTTCAAAATCAAAAAATCTATTAATTCTAAAGGTGATGAGCTACATTGTTATTACCCAATTGGTCAAAAATTAAATGACTTGACAAAGTTTCTTGGCAACCTATAATGAAAAAGTGGAAGAAATGATTAAACTGGAGAAAAATATTTTTTCATACCCCTTGACCACCTACCGGATGGGTTTTTCTGGCATTTCTCCTCTTAATGCCATCACTTGTAAAACAAGATTGGTTGGGGGGGGTTTGGTAGAAGGAAAATACGCTAAGAAATTTAAAAAAATATTTAAAAAACTATCAAACCTCCAAACCAAAGGAGGTCTTTTATCTTAAATATGACAAAAAAATTCTATTTAACTAAAGAAGGATTAGATAAAATAGAGAGAGAATACCGAGAATTAAAGAAAATAAGATTTGCCAAAATAAAAGGAGAATCTCCTAAAATTTGGCATTCTGAAGATGTAAATCCTGAATATCTTTCTTTCCAGGAAGATTTAAATTTCTTGGAATCGAGAATAGCCGAACTGGAATACATTTTGAAAAGTGTTGAGTTAATAAAGGTACCTCCAAAGGGAAAACAGAATATTGTTAATTTGGGAGCTCAGGTTCAAGTCGAAGTCGATGGTCAAATCGATGAGTTTACGATTGTCGGAACTTTGGAAACTAATCCTGATATAGGTAAAATTTCAAACGAATCTCCAATAGGAAAAGCGCTTTTAAGTCATAAGATAGGAGAAGAAGTGGTAATTAGCTCTCCAACAGAAGTCACTTATAAAATCGTAAAAATTAGATACCTCTCTCTGTGAATTTTCTTGCAATTTAAAAAATTTCCGGTATAATTAAAACCAGGTCAAACCCTGGTTTTTAATGCAGGCGAATATATGACATTGAAAATAGGCATAATTGGACCAACTAATCTCCAGAAATTAAGTAAACTTACTCTGAAGCCAGTAGGTTTTTTTCTTAGAAAAGCAAAAGATATAGGAAAAATTTTAGCTGAAAGTGGAGCCGAATTATGGTTAAATAGCGATAAAGGTATGTTAGTTGGGGTGGCAAGAGCTTACAGAAAGAATAATGGTAAAAAAATAGTTATTCTTTGGCCCCGAAAGGGCGAACCTTGGCCAAATGAGCATGCCAGCCCATATAGAAGATACGCAGATGAAATTAGAAAAGAGCTCAATTGGTTTTGGACAAATTATAATGTAGTGGCCTTGCCGGAGATATGCATTTGCCTGGGATTGAGTGCCGGGACCTTAAGTGAATTAGCCTACATTAAATGGAATTATCAATTGAAAAGAGGAAATTTAAAAAAGTTAGTTGCAGTGAAGGAATTGTTGAGAGATGGTAAATTGCCGCCAGAGATTGAGTTTGATATTAAAGGAATTGTAATTTATATTAATAAAGTCGAGGAGTTGAGAAAAGTTTTGGAAAATTTTTCCAAAAATTCTAAATAACCATGAGAAATATCCTTAAGTTTTTTCTAGAAATTGGTAAATTAAAGAATGTAAAGAGGAAGGGGATAGTTTTCTATGGTGTGAAAAACCCTGACAGTGCTACCGATCATACTTTTCGTTCAGCAATGATGGCTTGGGTCTTTGGGAAACTGAAAAAAAATCTTGATGTAGAAAAAATAATTAAACTGACCCTGATTCATGATATTTATAAGATTTATCTTGGTGACGCTACTCCTTATGCAGGACTTTTACCAAAAAATAAGAAGAAAAGAGCGGAATTTGTTAGAAGATGGCGTCGTCTTTTTCAGGTTCGAAAAGAAAGAAGATATAAAAAGAAATATGCGGAACAATACGAAGTCTTTCGAAAATTATTTCAAAACTTACCTCAAGAACTAAAAAAAGAAGTAATAAATCTCCAGAAAGATTACACAAAGAGGTTAAGTCCGGAGAGTAAATTTGTTGCCCAGATAGATCTTTTAGAGGATTTATTAGAGGCTTTAGAGCAATACAAAAAGAATAAAAAATTTCCTACCAGGCCTTGGTGGGAACACGCTGATGAAGTTGTTGATGATCCTATCCTCTTAAAGCTTTTAGAAGAAATTGAAAAAGAAGAATTAAAGAAAAGATAAGAAATTAAATTTTCTAATATAGAACAAACTAAATGGCGACTTATCACAATCTGACAAGTCGCCTCGATTTTTAATTATATATGTTCAAAATAATTTGTCAAGATTAGCTCTCGACAGGGGTTTTATTATGAAATAAAATAAAAGAAGCATGAAAAAAAGTATAAAATGCTTCACTCTCGTTTTAATTATTTCTGGTGGTTTGCTTTTTCTTTTCAATCCAGAAGTTTTTCCAGAAAATTTTCAATTCCAAAATCTTCTAAATTCAGCTCCCCAAAATGATGTGATAATCATTTTTAATTCCGGGGGATGGGGGAATACCCCTTTTGATAAGGCAGAAGATTTCGCTCCGATAATAAAAGGAATTCAAGAAACTTTAAGTGAATTCGGGTTGAATTCGATTGTTATCCCCTACGAGAGGACGGAAAATAATTTTTTGGGGAAAATGACAGCCATAAAAGATATGAGGCGGTCTTTTCAGGATCAAGCTGGAAAATTGGCCGGGGATATTGATGAATATCTAAGGAAAAATCCTAGTCAAAAAATAATTATGGCTGGGTTATCTAATGGAGGAGCCTTTGTTGATGAGACAATGAAAAAAATCTCCAATGGCTTAAAAGACGATGTTTTGGTTATTGAAGCGGGAACACCTTTTTGGGAAAAACCTAAAGATTTTGAAAATGGGCTTATATTAGACAACGGAGGTAAAGATGCTTTATCAAAGGGGGAGATAAAAATTTTAATATCGAGTTTAATCAAGACGCCTTTGAGATGGATTTTAGCAAAAATTTTAGACGAAAATCTTTCTTTGTTTCAGATTTCAAATCAATACCTAACCCATGAATATAAATGGGATGAAGTTCGACCCCAAATCACCTCTTTTCTTAAAAGTAAATTTTATCTAACGAAGACTCCATGAAAAAGTTATACATCGGCCTGCTATTGAAAATACCGAGAACTTTTGAGTTATTTTAGATACCAAGCTTTTATTTATAAAAGCGAAGGTGAAGAAGAGGACGAAGTCCTCTTCGCCTAACTAAAATGATAATTGTCTCAGCGCCAGGAAAAATTCATTTGATTGGAGAACATGCTGTTGTCTATGGTGAACCAGCTATCATTGCTACCATAGGAATGCGAACATATGCGAGAATAGAGAATTCTAAAAACATCAGCTATACTGATTTAGCTTGGCCTGATATCTCCCATATTTGGAATGTCAAGAAAGTTTTTGAAATTACTCAAAGAACAATTGAATTATGGAATGCCGGCAGTGAAAAAAAAGATTTCTCAGAACTTTTTAATTTTATTAAACGCAAAAAATATGAGGGTTATAGAGCATCTGTTCTCGGTATTGCAATGAAAATGTTAGGAATTGATAAAAGTTTTTCGATAAAAGTTGATAGTAAAATTCCCACTGGTGCAGGGTTGGGTTCATCAGCTTCTCGAGCTGTTGCCATCACAAAAGCTATTGGAGAATTTTTTAAGAAAAAAATTTCCTTAGAGAAAATAAATGAAATTGCCTATCAACAGGAAAAAATCATTCATGGAATACCAAGTGGTGGAGATAACTCTGCCTGCTGTTTTGGTGGTCTTATCTGGTTCAAAAAAACAAAACCCAAAAACGAGATAAAATCTTTAAAGAAAGAAATACCGTATAAACTAAAAAATTTTGTTTTGGTTTACACAAAAATGCCGGAAAAAATGACCGGTGAGTTAGTTCAAATGGTGAGACAATTGAATGAGGATTATAGAAATAAAAGAATAAAAGAAATTGGTAAACTCACAAAGGAAATGCTTGGGGTTTTGAAAGAAAAAGATTTTGAAAGGATGAAGACGATAATAAATTTGACTCAAAAAAATTTAACTGAATTGGGAGTTTCTTGTAAAGAAATTGACCAAGTGGCTAAAGCTGTTAAATCAATAGGGGGAGCAGCAAAACTCTGTGGGGCTGGAGGGGGAGGAGTAATGTTGTGTTATCATGAAGATAAAGAGAAATTGATAAAGACGATAAGAGCTCTGGGTTTGGAGCCCTGGGAAAGCGAACTGGGAGTTGAGGGAGTGAGGGTTGAAAAAGGATAATAAAATTACAAAAGAAATTATGAAAGCAACCGCTATTGCCAATGCCAATATCGCTTTAGTTAAATATTGGGGAAAAAGAAATAAAGAATTGATTTTGCCCTATAACGGTTCTATCTCAATGACTTGTGAGGGACTTTTTACAATAACAACAGCAGAGTTTTCCAAAAAATATGAGAGGGATTCGATAATTATAAATGATGAAAAACTAAAAAAGGATGAAAAAAATATTTTGGGACAGATTGAAAGAATAAGGAAAATGGCTGGGATAAAAGACAAAGTAAAACTTGTTTCAGAGACAAATTTTCCGGTTGCGGCCGGTTTGGCTTCGTCCGCCAGCGGTTTGGCGGCAATTACTATGGCAGCAACAAAAGCCGCCGGTTTAAATTTAAATCAAAAAGAACTTTCAATTTTAGCCCGTCAGAGTTCTGGCTCAGCCTGTCGTTCAATTTTTGGTGGCTTTGTGGAATGGTTGAAGGGCGAGAAAGAAGATGGCAGTGATAGCTTTGCAAAACAAATAGTTGATGAAAATTATTGGCCAGAGTTTAGAATGATTGTCTCGATTTTAACTGAGGGAAAAAAGAAACTTGGAAGCAGGGCGGGAATGGCTCAGACAGTTGAAACCTGTCCATATTATGATGGCTGGCTAAAAACAGTAACCCAAGATTTAGAAATAATTAAAAAAGGTATATTGAAAAAAGATTTTACTTTAGTTGGTTCTTTTTCTGAATACAACTGCTTAAAGATGCATGCTTTAATGATGACAACAAAGCCGGCGATAATTTATTGGCTGCCCCAAACACTAAAACTTATCCAGAGTGTTATTTTTTGGCGGGAAGGAGGTTTAGAAAGCTATTTTACAATTGATGCCGGTCCCCAAGTGAAAATAATTTGCCTTAAAAAAGATGTTCCGGAAATCAAAAAAAGATTAAAGAATATTGAAGGGATAAAAAGAATTATTGTTTCCAAACCAGGGAAAGGAGTAAGATTAATTGATAAACATTTATTTTAATTATATTTATTAAAATGCTCACAGTTTCAGCTCCCGGGAAATTAATGCTTTTTGGTGAACATGCGGTAGTTTATAATCGACCCTGTTTAGTTACCTCGGTTGATCATCGAATGACAGTTCAGTTAAAAAAGAGGGGAGACAATAGAATTATTTTGAATGCCCCTAAAGTAGGTCTTAAAGACTATCTTTGCCTCATTGATGATTTGGAAAAATCTCATCCCAAAGAAGGCCAGTTTGTTTTGCGAGCAGTTTTCAATTTTTTTAAAAAATATCAAAATAGGACCGGTTTGGAAATTGAGACCAGAAGTGAATTTTCCAGTGAATTTGGTTTAGGTTCTTCTTCGGCGGTAACGGTTTCAACCTTGAGAGCATTGGCTGAACTATTTGGAATTAAAATAGAAAAAAAAGAGTTATTTGAATTAGCTTACAAGACCGTTTTAGACATCCAGGGAGTAGGTTCTGGTTTTGATATTGCGGCTGCTATTTGGGGAGGTATCCTTTATTTTGTTACCGGAGGAAAATCCATCAAACCCCTAAAAACTAAGAAACTCCCATTAATAATAGGTTATACCGGCATCAAGGCTGATACCGCAAGCTTGGTTAAGATGGTAGCTGAGGAAATAAAAAATAAACCGACTAAAATTAATCAGATCTTTGATAAGATTGTTAAAATAGTTAATCAGGCTAAAAGAGAGTTGGAAAGTTCCAATTTTGAAAAAGTTGGGCAGTTAATGAATTTAAACCAGGATTTATTAAGAAAACTGGGAGTAAGTTCAAGAGAATTGGAAAACTTGATTGAAGCCGCTTTGGCAGCTGGCGCTTCTGGTGCCAAATTATCAGGGGCCGGGGGTGGTGATTGTATGATTGCTCTTTATCCAAAAGAAAAATTAAATAGTATAAAAATGGCGATTGAAAAGGCCGGCGGGAAAATTATTAAGGTAAAAATTCCAGCCCAAGGAGTTAAAATTGAAAAATAATTATGCCCCGTAATACAACTTCCAGTAGGTGCGTTTTAAACAAACGCCGGGGCATAACTTTAAATAATGTAAATATGAAATTATTCATATTAAATAACCACCTACAGGGCAAAACGCACCTAACGGCGTTTGGCTCTGGAAGTTGATATACGGGGTATGGAAGAAAAAAAATTAAATCAAATTGAAATAGGAATAAGCCAAATAGGAATAGAAGTTCCGAGGACTTATATTGCGGTAGAAAAAATAGCCAATAGTCGAGGTATGGACCCAGAAAAAGCAACTAAAGGATTAAAAGTCAAACGGGCCAGGATTCCCTATAAAGAAAGCCTTCCCGAATTAGCTGCCCGAGCTATTAAGAAAATTGAATACCGAGACGTCAAAACATTTTTCTTTGCCACCGAATCAAACCCTGATGCCAGCAAACCCGAAATTGCTCTAAAAACCTTAGAAATACTTGGCCTTCATAATGTCCTTTTCATCCCAACCACCTTTGCCTGTCTGGGAGCAATCCAGAGCGTAGTGGCTGCCTGTAAAATTAGCGCCGGGACAAAAGAACCGGTAATTGTCGTAGCAGTGGATAGAGCAATCTATCAGGAAAATGAACCAGAAGCCGAAGTAACTCAAGGTTCTGCGGCTGTGGCAGTGAGAATTGAGCCCAAAGCTAAACTTTTAAATTTGGATTACAAAAATATTGGAGTTTATACGGCTGACATTGATGATTTTAAAATTCCTTGGCATTTTTATCCCATACCTCAGCTCGATGAAAAGCTCATTAAGGTTACTTATCTTTATTGCGTTAAACAATCTCTTTTGGATTGGGAAAATAATAATCGAGAGCTCGTCGAGAGTTTATGGAATGAAAAAGGACAGACCGTTATTGATTATCTGGATTTTTTAGATTTTCATTGTCCCTTTTTAAAATTCGCTGAATGGACAACAGCCGTATTATGGCAGCACTATAAAATCAAAGATAAAAGCCGACCCCATTTGAAAGATGCAATGGCAAAACCTGAGCTTTATAAACAGTATAAAGAGAAGATTGACCAAATCAGAAAAATTCCTGCATTTCAGAAATTCTACCAGCAAAAAGTTTCCTCAGTCTTGGGAAAATATCATCCGGAAATCGGCAATTCTTATAATGTCAATGTTTTTGTCGGTTTAATAGCCGCTTTAGAACAAGCCTCTAAAGGCGAAGTCATTGGCATTTGCGGGTTTGGTAGCGGAGCAGGATCTCTAACTATCAAAGGAATTGTAATGAGTAACGGTTTTCAAAGCGATTTAAGAGAACAATTAAATCAGGGCAAAGAACTGACAATTGAAGAATATAAACAATGGCGGGAAAAAGAGACAAAAAAATGAGAAGTTCAAGGATATCAGGATTTTATAAATTGAGTTTTAAAAAAAGATTAAAGGTTTTAGAGGGTTTTGCTGGTTTAAATAAAGAGGAAATAAAAATTCTTTCCAATAGAGGCGCTTTAGGGGAAATTGGGGAAAGAATGATAGAAAATGTTGTGGGAACGATGCCTTTGCCATTGGGCATTGCCACTAATTTTCTGATTAACGGTAAAGATTATTTAATTCCTATGGCAATTGACGAGCCATCGGTTGTGGCGGCAGCCAGCAATGCCGCCAAGATGGCCAGAGAAAAAGGCGGTTTTGAGACAAGTTCTACTGAACCTATAATGATAGGACAAATTCAAGTCACAAATATCCCTGATTCTTTACTGGCTAAATCTAAAATCTTAGAAAATAAAAAGAAAATTTTAGAAATTGCTAATAAAAAAGACCCCTTTCTTTTAAAACTCGGCGGCGGGGCAAAAAATATTGAAGTGAAGATTATTAATACCAAGACAGGTCCGATGGTGATTTTGCATCTCTTAGTTAATGTTAAAGATGCGATGGGTGCTAATGTGGTTAATACGATGGCTGAAGCGGTTAGTCCATTGCTTGAAAAAATCACTGGTGGAAAAACTCTTTTAAGAATTGTCTCAAATTTAGCAACCCATAGATTAGCTGGGGCTAAAGCGATTTTTGGTAAAAAAGTAATCGGCGGTAAAAAAATTGTTGATAGAATTATACAGGCTTATTTATTTGCTCAGTCTGACCCCTATCGATGTGCAACCCATAATAAGGGAATTATGAACGGCATTGACGCGGTTTTAATCGCCACCGGCAACGATTTCCGGGCAGTTGAAGCCGGAGCTCATGCTTTTGCCGCAATGACCGGGAAATATCTTCCATTAACTCAATGGCAAAAAAACAAAAATGGCGATTTAGTCGGGACAATTAAACTGCCCCTGGCAGTGGGAATTGTTGGCGGAGCAACCAATGTTCATCCCACTGCCAAAATAAATCTCAAAATTTTAGGAGTAAAAACAGCCGGAGAATTGGCAGAAATTATTGCCGCCGTAGGATTAGCTCAAAATTTCGCCGCGCTTAGGGCTTTAGTCAAAGAAGGAATTCAAAAAGGTCATATGTCTTTACATGCCAGAAATGTGGCCATAGCTGCCGGAGCCAAAGGAAAAATGATAGATGAAATTGCCAAAATTTTAGTCAAGAAAAAGAAAGTGAGAATTGATAAAGCCAGAGAAGTGTTGAAAAAGATTCAACAAAAAAATAACAAGGCGATTTGATGAAATAGAATGAAAGTAGATGTTTGAACCGGATAAAATCCCTCGATTTTGAGGGGTTTTGCCCCGCCCTTTTGAAAAAGGGCGGGATTTTGGTATAATATTTAATATGAATTTGAGAAATTTTTTACTTTTTTTACTCTCCCTTTTCCTTGGGATAGGGCTGTTTATCTGGATTATTAAATTCGTAGGTTGGCAGGCAATTAAAAATGCTTTTTTAGTTTTTACTGGCTGGCAGGGAATGGTAATTTTAGGTTTAACTTTTTTACTATCCTTAATTTGCATTTGGAAATGGAAAGAAATTCTCAAGGGATTAGGAATCGAAATCTCTTTCCGGAATCTTTTTCGGCCGTATTTTGCCGGTTTCTCAGTTATGTATTTTTTCCCCATCGTTTTAATGGGGGGAGAAGTTCTTAGATGTTATCTTTTGAAAGAAAAAAAATATCTTTCCTGGGCAAAGGGAATGGCTTCGGTAATAATAGACCGGGTTTTAGATTGGACTACCAATTTAATAATAATTTTTTTGGGACTGATTTTTTTTCTTCCGATAGTCAGTTCTTTGCCACTCACCTGGGGGCTAATTTTTGGAGGAGTATTCATTTTTTGGGTGGTAGGGATTTCCTTTTTTTACTTTAAGGTTTTCAAAAAAGAAAGCCTGGCAAAGTTTTTTCTTGGATTGATCGATTTTAGATATAATGATACTGAACCTCTTGAGATAGAAAAAGAAATTTTTACTTTTTTTAAGCCCAAAAAAGCCCATTTCTGGAAAGGATTTGGCTTAGCTTTTCTCGAAGAAGTAATTGTGTTTTTGAGGACCTTTCTTTTAGTATCTTTTTTAGGTAAGAAAATTACTCCACTTTCGACAATAATCATTAACGGGTTTTCGTATTTGGCATCCATGATTCCGATTCCGGCCTCAATCGGATCCCTTGATGTAGTTCAAGCTTTTTCTTTTAATGCTCTGGGTTTTGGAGCTGGTACCGGAGTAGTCTTCACCTTGATTATCAGGGGAGCAGAAATAATTTTGGCTTTGTTTGGATTATTAATTCTTTTCCGACTCGGTTTAAATTTATTAAAAATTACTTTATTTAAAAATCATGAAATTTAATATTTCTACAAAGGGATTTAATGACATTCTTGACATAACTGCTCAAATTTTAGAAATTTTAAAAAATTCTAAAATTAAAGATGGAATTTGCTTAATATCTTGTCCTGGTTCGACTGTTGGCCTAACTACAATTGAGGCGGAACCAAATTTGATAGCCGATTTTAAAGAATTTTTGGAAAGATTGGTTCCTCCAAATAGACCTTATCACCATGATGAAACCTGGGGAGATAAAAATGCGCCCTCCCATATTAAGTCAGCTTTAATTAAACCTTTTTTAACCGTTCCAATTGAAGATGGAAAATTAGTTTTGGGCCAATGGCAAAATATCGTTTTAATTGATTTTGACAATCGACCTCGAGAAAGAGAAATTATAATTAAAGTTATTGGAAAATGAATTTAAAAATTAATCGCATTGTTAAATATTTAATCTTAAGTGATTTGGTCTTTTATACTGGTTGGGGCTTGATTTCCCCAATCTTTGCCATTTTTATTGTTGAAAAAATTGTTGGAGGAAATGTCTTTGTTGCCGGGTTATCATCAGCTGTTTATTTAATTTTAATAGCCCTATTGAGGGTTCCGATGGGAATTTTTTTAGATTCAAAGCCTGAGGAAAGGGACGATTATTGGTTTTTAACTGTTGGCCTATTCATCGCCGCCTTGATACCTTTTGGATTTATTTTTTCAAAATTTCCTTGGCATATCTATTTGCTTCAGGCAATTCATGCCATCGGTATGGCAATGTCTCTCTCTGCCTGGCCAGCAATTTTTACTAGGCATATCGATAAAGGAAAAGAATCAACAGAGTGGGGGTTGGATGCAACCTCGGTTGGCTTGGGGGCGGGAATTTCCGGAGCAATTGGGGGTTGGGCAGTAACAAAATTTGGCTTTAATCCAGTTTTTATAGCTGTTGGAATTATTGGTCTAATCGGTGCTTTTTCACTTTTATTTTTAAAAAATGAAATTAAAGGAGTCTTTGATCATGGCTTTCGATTCAGCTTTAAAGATATCTTCCAAAAAGAGGAGAAATAATTATGAAGAATCAAGAAATTGCTAAGATATTTTATGAAATAGCAGATTATTTGGAGATGGAAGGAGTAGCTTTTAAACCTTATGCCTATCAAAAAGCCGCTATTACTTTGGAAACTTTGGAAGAGGATGTTGAAGAAATTTATAAAAGAGGAGGTCTTGAAGCTCTTAAAGAAATTCCAGGGGTGGGGAAGAGTATTGCTTTGAAAATCGAGGAATATTTGAAGACCGGAAAAATAAAATATTGTGAGGAATTCAAAAAAAAGATTCCGGTAAATTTAGAGGAATTAATGACGGTGGAGGGAATGGGACCAAAAAAGGCCAAGGTATTATACCAAAAATTGGGAATTAGAAATATAAAAGACTTAGAAAAAGCCGCCAGAGACCATAAAATTTCCCCTATTTTTGGTTTTGGAGAAAAAACTGAAAAAAATATTTTGGAGGGAATTGAGTTTGTAAAGAGAGCAAAAGGGAGATTTTTATTAGGAGATATTTTACCCAAGGTTAAAGAAGTTTATCAAAAGTTAAAAAATTTGAAAGAAGTCAAAAGGGTTGATGTGGTTGGTTCTATTAGGAGAATGAAAGAGACAATTGGCGATGCTGATTTTTTGGTGATTTCCCGCCCTTCTGGGCGAGGATCGCCTGATGAGGCGGCAAAAAAAGTGATGGACTTTTTCACTTCTTTGCCAGGGATTGTCAAAATTTGGGGTAAAGGAACAACAAAGGCATCGGTAAGAACGAAAGAAGGTTTCGATATGGATATTCGAGTTTTGCCCAAAAAATCTTATGGGTCAGCTTTGCAATATTTCATTGGTTCAAAAGAACACAATATTGTTTTAAGAAAAATTGCAATTTATAAAGGTTTAAAACTTTCTGAATATGGATTATTCAAAGGTTCAAAAATGATTGCCGGTGAAGATGAAAAAGAAATTTATGAAAAGTTGGGAATGGATTGGATTCCACCTGAAATGAGGGAAAATCAGGGAGAAATTGAAGCCGCTTTGGAGAAAAAATTACCAAAAATAATCGATTACAATGATATCAAAGGTGATTTGCATTGTCATTCAAAATGGGATGGGGGGAAAAACACAATTTTAGAAATAGCTGAAAAAGCTATGGAAATGGGTTATGAGTATTTAGGAATTTCTGACCACACAAAGTTTTTGAGAATTGAGCATGGATTAGATGAGAAAAAATTAGCTTTACAAAGAAAAGAAATAGATAAAATCAACGAAAGGTTAAAGGTAAGAGGTATTAGGTTCAAAGTTTTGCAGGGATGCGAAGCCAATATTTTAAATGATGGCTTAATTGATATAAAAGATGAAGCTCTGAAAAAATTGGATTATGTTATTGCCGGGGTTCACTCTTCTCTTAAAATGGAAAAAGCCAGAATGACCGAAAGAATAATTCGGGCAATGAAAAATCCCAATGTTGATATTATTTCTCATCCCACTGGCAGATTAATTCAAAAAAGAGATGAATATCAAATTGATTTTGACAAAATTTTGAGAGTAGCAAAAGAAACTGGAACAATTTTAGAAATTAATTCTTTTCCTGAAAGATTAGATTTAAAAGACACAAATATTAGAAAGGCAAAAGAGGCCGGGGTGAAAATGGTAATTAATACCGATGCTCATCACATAGACCAAATGAGATTTATCGAATTCGGTATTAGCCAAGCCAGAAGAGGCTGGGCCGAAAAAGAAGATATTATTAACACCCAGCCACTAGAAAAACTATTAAAATTCTTTAAAAAATAAAAATGGCACACAAAGTGTGCCATTTATTTTACTTCCTATATCTATTCCACCAAACTTTCTTATTAAAACTTAATGGTAATCTCATGGTCCAATCACCCATATCGCCTACAATATACTTGTGGGCATTATCTGCATTGATGAGATAAAAATCAGAATTCATTGCCCATACTAGGATGCCGATGATAATTTTTATATCTCGGAACCTATATTTTTCTTTTGCTAAATAGAGCAATCTTTCGATTCCTCTTTGAGTCGCCGCCGCAGCAGCTATCCAAATTTTTAATTCATTAATTTGTACACCTTGAGAAATACACCATTCTTCAACCAAAGAGAGAAGAGCTTCTATCGAAACAGTCGAGGCTATGCAATCATCAAAAATAATCACATCTTTTTTCAATTTCTTAAGGTCAGGGGGCTGAGACTCAAAGAAAATTTCTTTCACTCCCAAAACTTTCTCTTTGACCCTCGCCAGCTGGATCTTATAGGGATCAATAGAAATTTTCCCAGTCGATTCTTTTTTAAAGAGTATTTCCGAGAGTTCTCCTCCTCTTCGAGGGGCAACAAAGAGGAAAGGTTTAGACCGCTTCTCTTTCGGAAGTTCTTCAATTAAACACCTAGATAGATAGCTGTAAACTTTAACCAGATTATTTTGATATAGAAATTTTTTGTTTACATCTCCTACCAAATATCTGTTCACCAATTGAGTATTTTTGCCCATAACTTCTCTTACTTTTTCATCTCCGAATTCCAAAATTACCACTTTTTTTGGCGCAGATTTTTTTGTCCATCTCTCTTTTTCTGGAACAATCTCCCTTAACTTCTCTTGCGTTTTCCTTTCTTTTAAAGAGGGAAACCATTCCCTCTTCCTTTTGAATTTTCCCATTTTAAACCTCCCTTTATTTTAAAAAATCTAATTATATATTATATAATTCTTTCTCTTTGTCAAATTATCTTATAATGTGATATAAGGAAATATGCCTTTAGAAAAATCAGCCGGAGCAGTTGTTTTTAGGAAAGAGAGTAATAAAATTTATTATCTTCTTTTGCATTATCCCTTGAGCGCAAGGACGCCAAGGAATTATTGGGATTTTCCAAAAGGTCATATTGAAAGAGGAGAAAAAGAGATTGAAACGGTAAAAAGAGAAGTAAAAGAGGAAACGGGATTGGAAGATATAAAATTTATTGAAGGATTTAAAGAATGGGTGAAATATTTTTTCAGATTTCAAGGGAAAACTGTTTTTAAAATTGTTACTTTTTATTTAGTTGAAACAAAAAATAAAAATGTCAAAATCTCCTTTGAACACATTGGATACAAATGGCTTCCATACGAAGAAGCCTTAGAACAGCTGCTATTTAAAAATGCCAAAGATATTCTCAAAAAAGCAAATAACTACCTGAATTCAAAATTCCTGCCATCGCGGAATTAAAAAGAAAATCGCTTTACTCAAAAAAGAAGATGTGGTAATAAGAAATGAGGAGGTGTACCTTGAAAGAAAAAATAGAGAGCGGTTGTACCGCTCGTAAGGTTCTTCGAATTAACCTCAGCCTTTGGCAAATTTTGACCGATGAGACCAAAAAAGTCTTTCCTGTGGAAGCCTGCGCTTTACTTTTCGGCAGAGTTGCCGAAAAGGAAATTGTGTTAGAAAAAGTTGTGCCAACGCCGAATATTTTAAATTCAGCTGATGAATTTAAATTTGATGGTGAGGAAGTTGGCGCCGCTTTAAACGAGATTGAGCCGAAGCTCATTGGTTTTTTCCACTCTGATTCATGTCGCTACCTTCCTTTTGGGGGGGATATTGAATATATGAAACTTTGGGTTGATTATGTTTGGTTAATTCTTTCCACAGTGAAATGGGGAGGTGTTGGTGCGTTTAGCATCAATAAAAATGGTCAGCTAGAAACATGGACCATTTATATCTATAAAGAACCTTAAAAATCCGTACCTTTTCGTATTGGTACGGATTTTTTATAAAATAAATCTAAAATTTAACTCTTTACCCCCCGTCTTTTCTAATGGGGTTCACTTTTTCTATAATTTTTTTAAAAATTTCGGGATGATTCTGGACCAGTTGGGCTAAAATTTTTCGGTCGAGTTCGATTTTTTTTTGTTTTAGGCCATGAATAAATTTACTATAAGACAAACCATGCTGTCTAGAGGCCGCATTAATTTGAATTTGCCAGAGAGCCCTAAAATCTCTCTTTTTCTTTTTTCTATCAAAATAGGCATGAGTCCAGGCGTGAAAAAGAGCTTCCTTTGCCAATCTGTACTTTGATTTCCTTCCCCAACTAAAACCTTTAGTATGTTTTAAGAGACGTTTTCTCCGTTTATGGGCAATTTTTCCTCTTTTAACTCTTACCATATAAGTTACCTAATCATTTTCTTTATTATTTTTGCTTCAGGTTTTGATAATGGAATCAATTTTCGACTCTTTCTAATTTTCTTCCCCGATTTTTTTGCCCGATAATGATCAAGACCGGTCGGTCTTCTTAAGATCTTGCCGGTTTTAGTAATTTTGAAACGTTTTAGTATAGACTTCCTTGTTTTCATAAACCGAGCTTCCATTACCGAGCTTCTAAAAGAAGCGAAAGTGAGAAAGAGGATGAAATCCTCTTTCGACTATGGAAGCGAAGTCGAAGAAGATTCCTTCTTCTCCACCTCAGCTGAAGCTTCGGTAGTTGAAGAAGAGGACGAAATCCTCTTCGCCCTTTATTTTTTAGAGATAATCATTGTAAATCCTCGTGATTCCCTTTTTAATTCTTTTTCAAGTTTTATCGGAATTCTTTTTTCTAAAATTTCCAGAAATTGATTAATTTTTCCTTTAGCGAATTCTGAAAACCCTTTTTCCCTTCCCCTCAAAATCATTTCGAGTTTAACTCGATTCCCCTTTTTTAAAAATTTTTCTGTCTGAGAAACCCTAGTTTCTAAATCATGCAAGGAAATCTTGAAACTCAATCTTATTCCCTTTATTTCACTGCTTTTTTTGATTCCCTTTTCTTTTTTTTGAAGCCAATAGAGATATTTTCCATATTCCATTATTTTGCAAACCGGGGGTTCTACTTTTTCAGTAACCTGAATTAAATCTAAATTGCGCTCCCTGGCTAATCGGAGCGCCTCTGCCAATGAAACAATTCCCACTTGTTTTCTAGTTTCATCAATTAATCTAACTCGAGGAGCCCTTATTTGATTGTTGACTATTGGTTTTTTTAACAAAATTTTATATCTGGTGGAGACGCCGGGTCCTGCCCCCGGGTCTGGAAGTCTCTATAAACTAATTCTACAGGCTTATTTTGTTTTAATTTTGAAATACTAGACCAACAAACAAATCCAGTACCACTATTTATCTCTTTTTTTTCGATAAGTTCGCGAGACAAAAGAACTATCTATCTCGCTGAATATAACACTCGATTTTACCTAGCGAGAATCAGTAAATCGAATGGCATTAGGCAAAAGCTAATGCGGGTTGTTTGAATAAGTTGGCACTTATTTTTGTTAGAAGTTTTGTGAGTTTCTAACACACTCAGCCTGCTTAGTTTAAAAAGTTCTTCCATCAATTCTTCGTTTCATCCCCTTGTTTTTAATTCCCTTTGTATTTCTCTCCCAACTTCCCGTTTTCTTATCAATTCTCTCTTGTCAAATTTTTTCTTTCCTTTCACAATAGCAAATTCTATCTTTATTTTGCCACTTCTTATAGTATATATCTTTAAAGGTATAAAAGTCAAGCCCTTTTGTCTTGATTTTCCAATTAGATATTTGATTTCAGATTTTCTCAAAAGAAGCTTTCTGGAACGTTCGAGGTCATAATCTGAGGGAGCATTTTTGGGCTGGTAAGGATGGATTTTAGCTCCAATCCAAAATGCTTCGGGGGACTTACCTTCGGTGGATTGTTTAATGACAACATAAGTTCCAGCCAAATTTCCCCCCCGTGTTTTAAGGGTTTTCACCTCCTGTCCAATCAAAGAAATTCCGGCCTCAAACTTTTCCAAAATTTCATAATTGAAATAGGCCTTTTTATTCTCAGCGAGAACTTTCATTATATTGATTTTAGCAGAAATTAAGATAAAATTAAATTAAGATGAAAAAAGAAATTTTCGTTATCTCTTTAGGAGGATCATTGGTTGCTCCAGATGGGGTAGATATAAATTTTTTGAAAAGTTTTCGTAATTTGATATTAAAGCATATTCAAGGAAAAAGATTCATTATTTGTGTTGGGGGAGGAAAGACGGCGAGAAATTACCAAATGGCCATGGCAGAATTGGGATTAAAACCTCAAAGGATCGATTGGATGGGAATTGAGGCAACGAGATTGAATGCCTATTTGATTAAAAATTTATTCGAAAAATTTTCTGAGCCAAAAATGATTAAAAATCCAACAAAGAAAATTGATTTTAAAAAGGACATTTTAGTCGCCGCTGGTTGGAAACCCGGTTGGTCGACCGATTTTGACTCAGTTTTGCTAGCAAAAAATTTTGGGAAGAGAGAAATTATAAATTTAACAAACATTGATTATATTTACGACCGGGATCCCAAAAAATTCCCTGATGCTAAACCCTTAAAGAGAATCTCTTGGCCCAAATTAATTAAAATTGTGGGAGAAAAGTGGCAGCCGGGTCTATCAGTTCCTTTTGATCCAGTAGCAGCAAAATTGGCCCAAAAACTTAAAATGAAGATATTTTTTCTTAATGGCAGAAAACTGGAAAGATTAGAAAATTTTTTGGAGAAAAAACAATTTATCGGAACAGTAATTTTTTAAAAAATGATTAGAGATAAAATTTTAAATCTTATTAAAAAATCAATAAAAGACATTCAGAAAGAAGGGAATTTGGCTAAAGTTGAAATTCCCAAAATTGGGATTGAAATTCCAGAAAATAAAATCCATGGCGACTATTCAACCAATATGGCAATGGTAATGGCTAAAATTTTAAAAAAAGATCCGATGGAAATAGCCAACTTATTAGGTTCAAGGTTTAAGGTTAAAGGTTTAAGGTACTTCGACAAAGTCGAAGTTGTAAAACCAGGATTTATTAATTTTTTTCTTTCAAAAGAATTTTTTATAAAAGAGCTTAAAAGAATTATAAAAGAAAAAGATAAATATGGGAAAAGTAAATTTGGAAAGGGCAAAACCGTAGTAATTGATTATTCTTCCCCTAATATTGCCAAACCATTTGGTATTGGTCATTTGAGGTCAACAATTATCGGCCAGGCCCTTTACAATATTTACAAATTTTTGGGATGGGAATGCATCGGCGATAATCATTTAGGAGATTGGGGAACGCAGTTTGGAAAATTGATTGTGGCAATTAAAAAATGGGGCGGGGAGAGAATTAAAAATTTATCAATCAATGATTTAGAGGAACTTTATGTTAAGTTCCACGAAGCAGCTGAAAAAGATCCAAAATTGGATGAGGAGGCGAGAATTTGGTTTAAAAAATTGGAAGAAGGAGCTCAGGAGGCAAGAAGAATTTGGAAAATTTGTGTCGATATTAGTTTAAAAGAATTTGATAGGATTTACAAACTTTTGGGAGTAAAAATTGATTATGTTTTGGGAGAAAGTTTTTATGAGGGAATGCTAAAAGAAATTGTCAAAGAAGCAAAAGAGAAAAAGGTAGCCATTGAAAGCCAAGGAGCTTTAATTATTCAATATCCCAAAAATCTGCTTCCGCCGGCAATGATTTTAAAATCAGATGGAGGAACAATTTATTTCACAAGAGATTTAGCAACAGTAAAATATAGATTAAAAAGATGGAGACCAGATTTAATTATTTATGAAGTTGGTACAGAACAAACTCTCCATCTTCAACAATTGTTTAGAGCGGTTGAAATTTTGGGTTGGGCAAAAAAGGAGAAATTTTTCCATGTTGCCCATGGACTCTATCGAACAAAGACTGGAAAGTTTTCAACCAGAAGAGGAGAAACTGTTCATTTAGAAGAAGTTTTAAAAGAGGCAATTTTGAGGGCAAGGGAGATAATTGAGAAATCTGAAACTGAAAGAGGATTATCCGAAAAGGAAAAAGAGAAGGTGGCAAAAATAGTTGGTATTGGAGCAGTAAAATACAATGATCTCTCTCAACATTATAGTAGAGATATTGTTTTTGATTGGGAAAAGATTTTAAACTTGAAAGGAAATTCAGGCCCCTATTTGCAATATACCTATGCCCGTTGTAAAAGTGTTTTAAGAAAGGCAAAAACAAAAATTGATCCTAAAAAGATTAAAGTTTTAGATTTTAACAAAGAAGAAGAAGATATTTTAAGAGAAATTTATAAATTTCCCGAAGTAGTTCAAGAAGCAGATGAGAGATTCTCTCCCAATTTAATTTGTAATTTTATTTTCAATTTAGCTCAAAAATATAACCTTTTTTACGATTTACACCCGATTTTAGAGGCGAAAACCGCGGAACTGAAAATCTTGAGATTAGCTTTAACAGCAGTCACTGCTCAAATTTTACAAAACTCCCTAAGTCTTTTAGGAATTTCTGTACTAGAAAAAATGTAATATAATTTAATTTATGGAAATAAATTTCCCTAAATTAGACCCCGCACCAGAAACTTCGTTTTGGTACGGGGCAGGAAAAAAGATTTTACAAAAATGGACATAAATTTTCCAAAATTAGAGAAGCGAATACTAAAATTCTGGCGAAGAAATGGAATTTTTGAGAAAAGTATTGAAAGGCGAAAAAGAGCCAAAAATTTTATTTTTTATGAAGGTCCACCAACAGCCAATGCCAAAGCTGGAATTCATCATGTTTCATCTAGAGTTTTTAAAGACATTATCTGTCGATATAAAACAATGAGAGGATTTAAGGTTTTGAGGAAAGCCGGCTGGGATACCCACGGTCTACCAGTTGAGTTGGAAACTGAGAAAAAATTGGGATTGAAATCAAAAAAGGATATCGAAAAATACGGAATTTCAAAATTTAATAAAAAATGTAAAGAATCAGTTTGGGAATATAAAAAAGATTGGGAAAGATTGACTGAGAGAATTGGCTATTGGCTTGATTTAAAAAATCCCTATATCACTTATGAAACAGATTATATCGAGTCAGTTTGGTGGATTTTAAAAGAAATTTGGAAAAAAGGGCTTTTGTATCAAGATTTCAAAGTGGTGCCGTATTGCCCTCGCTGTGGGACTTCACTCTCTTCTCATGAAGTAGCTCAAGGTTATCAAAAAATAAAAGAATCAGCCATCTATATTAAATTTAAAATTTTAAATCCGGAATTTAAAAACACCTCCCTTTTAGTTTGGACAACTACCCCCTGGACATTACCAGGAAATGTGGCCGTGGCCCTTAATCCCAATTTTATTTATGTTAAAGTTAAAATTGGCTCGCCCTCCCAAATTTTGCAAGACAAAACTTTGGAGGGTAAAGAATATTTGATTTTGGCAAAGGAAAAATTGAATATTTTAGGAAAAGATTATGAAATTGTAAAAGAGTTTAAAGGAAATGATTTAGTTAGTCTGAGATATGAGGCTCTTTATCCAAAAGAGGAGATTTTAAAATCTGCTTATCAAGTTTTGCCAGCAGATTTTGTCTCTTTAGAAGAAGGAACAGGACTGGTTCATATTGCGCCAGCTTTTGGGGAGGACGATATGGAATTGATAAAAATGACAAATGCCAAAATCCAAATTCCAAATGAGAAATTCCCGATTTTGGTGACGGTAGATGAGGAGGGGAAATTTAAGTTAGAGGTAAAAAAGTGGGCGAGAATGTTTTTTAAGGACGCAGATCCATTAATTATTGAGGACTTAAAAAATCGCAGATTACTTTTTAAAGAAGAATTGTATGAGCACGATTATCCATTTTGTTGGAGATGTCATACCCCCCTGCTTTATTACGCCAAAAAAGGTTGGTTTATAAAAATGACAAAGGTTAAAAAAGATTTGATTGAAAATGACCAAAAGATAAATTGGATTCCAAGTTATATCAAAAAAGGCAGATTTGGTGAATGGCTAAAAGAAGTGAAGGATTGGGCACTCTCCAGGGAAAGATATTGGGGGACACCATTGCCAATTTGGCAGTGTAAAAAATGTGGGAATTTAAAGCTAATTGGTTCAAAAAGAGAATTGTTAGACCAAGAATTTTCGAACAACAATTTTTATCTCTTTCGCCATGGCCATTCTTTGAGACAGGTGAAAAACTTAGCAATGTGTTGGCCAGAAACGATTTTTTGTCCTTTAACAAAAGAGGGAGAAAAAGAAGTGGCGCTTTCAGCCCAAAAATTGAAAAAGAAAAAAATTGATATCATCTTTTCCTCTGATCTTTTGAGGACAAAACAAACAGCTCAAATTATCTCTGAAATTACTGGTGCTAAAATCATTTTCTCAAAGCAATTAAGAGAATATAATGTTGGAATTTTTAATGGAAATGAAATGAAATTGGCTTGGGATTATTTGGCTAAGAAAAAAGATATAATTTCAACGAAATTGTCAAAAGGGGAAAGCATAAGAGAGATGGCAAAAAGAATGTATAATTTTTTGAAAGAAATTGATGAAAAATATCAAAACAAAAATATTGTCATTGTCTCCCATGAATTACCATTGACAATTTTGAAATGGACCTTAAAAGGAATTTCATTAAAAGAAATTTTGGAATTAAGGAAAGAAAAGAAAGTAAAAAAGATTGAGACCGGAGAATTCCGAAAAGTTAAATTTTGCAATTTACCATTTAATAAAAAGATGGAATTAAATTTTCACCGACCTTCTATTGATGAGGTGAAATTTTATTGTCAAAAGTGCGGTGGAATTATGGAAAGAGTGCCAGAAGTCATTGATTGTTGGTTCGATTCGGGTTCTATGCCATTCGCTCAATATCATTTTCCTTTTGAAAATAAAGATTTAATTCTTAAAAATAAGCAATTTCCAGCAGAATATATTTCTGAAGCAATTGATCAGACAAGGGGATGGTTTTATACTCTTTTGGCAATCTCAACTCTTTTGGGCCTAGGGCCCTCTTACAAAAATGTCATTTCTTTAGGCCACGTTTTAGATGAAAAGGGAGAAAAAATGTCAAAATCAAAAGGCAATGTAGTTGACCCCTGGTATATAGTTGAAAAATACGGAGTAGATGCCACTCGTTGGTATTTTTATACTGTTAATCAGCCAGGAGACTCAAAGCTCTTTTCGGAAAAGGATGTTGAGGAGAGTTTAAGAAAATTTATTTTAACTTTATGGAATTGCTTTACCTTTTTTGAGACATACGGAGAAAATCCAAAAGCCGAAAGCTATGCTTCGCTAAAGTCAAAATTACAAGTCAAAAGTCACGCTTCGCTAAATTTATTAGATAGATGGGCTATTTCAAGATTAAATAATCTTATTGAAGAAGTGACTCAAAGGTTAGATAAATATGACGTGACTGGAGCCGCCAGAGCAATTGAGAATTTTATTATTGGAGATCTTTCTCTTTGGTATATTCGGAGGTCACGGCGGAGGTTTCAAAAACCAGAAACTGGAAAAGAAATAAAAGAAGCCTCCCAAACTTTAGGTTTTGTACTTTTAACCCTAAGCCAGTTAACTGCCCCATTTATTCCATTTTTAAGCGAGCAAATTTATCGATGTTTAAGGTTCTACCTTAAACAATCGGTGCATTTGGAGGATTGGCCGAAGGCAAATAAAAAATTAATTGAGAAAAAATTGGAGAAAAAAATGGAAAGAGTTAGAGAAATAGTTTCCCTGGCTTTAGCCCAAAGGGCTAAGGCAGGAATAAAAGTGAGACAACCCGTGGCAAAATTGCAAATTGCAAATGGCAAATTGAAAATTGAAAAAGAATTGTTAGAATTGATAAAAGACGAGGTAAACGTAAAAGAGATTACTATTGGAAAGACTCTGAAATTGGACACCGAAATCACTCCTCAATTAAAAGAAGAAGGAATAATTCGTGAAGTGATTCGCCATATTCAGGAGATGAGGAAAAAAATTGGCTTGAAGCCAAAGGATAAAATTTTAGTTTTCTATTTTGGCCCTCAAAATTTAAATGAAATTTTATTCAAAAACCGGGAAATCTTTATGAAAGAGGGAAAAATCGAAAGTTTCAAAATTAAAAGTAAAGGGAAATTTGATTTTGAAAAAGAGATTAAAATCGACCAACAAATATTGTGGTTGGCAATTAAAAAAACGAAATAATATGTTGATATTCTGGATTTTAGTTTTTATTTTCAGTTTGGCTTTATTGGTAAAGTCGGCTGATTGGCTTGTTGAAAGCTCAGAGAAAATTGCCTTGGCTTTGAAGATTTCACCTTTTATTATTGGTGTAACTATTGTTGCTATTGGCACTTCTTTTCCAGAATTAGCTTCTTCTCTGGCCGCCACTCTAAAAGGAGAAACCGAGGTGGTAGCGGCAAATGTTATTGGTTCAAATATTTTTAATATCCTTTTTATCGTTGGTCTTTCAGCCGTTGTTGCCGGGCGTCTTATTGTTAAAAGAAGCTTAATTGATTTGGATTCCCCGCTTTTGGCAGCCAGCACCGCTCTATTACTTTTTATTTGCGCCGATAGAAAAATTTCATTTGGAGAAGGAATTTTACTTTGCCTCGCTTTTTTGGTTTATCTTCTCTATTCGGTCTTTCAGAGGAGAGGAACCGAAGAAGAGACAGCGGAAGTTGTTGAAGTTTTGCCTTCTAGAATTGAGAGAAGAGAAAAAGAAGCTAAAATTAAAGTAAAACCAGTCGAACCCGAAAAGTTAAGCTTTAAAGTATTTTTGTTTTTAATCATAGGAATAGTTGGCTTAATTATTGGCGCAGATTATGCGATTGAATCAATGATGAAAATTTCTGAGATTGCCAAGATTTCTAGCTCTTTAATTGCTATCATTGCTTTAGCGGCCGGCACTTCCTTGCCAGAACTCTTTGTTTCAGTCAGAGCGGCTGCTCAAAAAAAATACGAAATCTCTTTAGGAAATATTTTTGGCTCAAATGTTTTTAATGCCTTAGTGGTAGCTGGAATTCCAGCCCTGATTCGACCCTTGGCAATTGATGCTCTTACTTTTTCGATTGGCCTTCCGTTTTTAGTTGTTGCCACTTTGCTTTTCGTCATCTCTGGAATTTCTCGAAGAATCCATATTTGGGAAGGAGCAATGTATATTTTGATTTATATTTTATTTATCGTTAAACTCTGCGGGATATTTTAAACTGTTAAAGGTCGAAAAATAATAATTAAAATTCTATGGCATTATTTGAAAAAAAGCAACAACTCGGTGGTGGAAAGCCGGAAAAAATACCTCCACCAAAAGATATTTCGGGATTTGGAGGAAAACCCTACATTCCACAAGAAAAAGGAAGAGAATGGATAAAAGGTAATGAAGCATTTAGAACTACAAATATACCAAGAGAAATAAGGGAAAAGGATTGGAAAGAAATAACTAAAGGAACCGGCTATTTTTTTGAGAAAAGGGAAGCCGAAAGAAAATTGAAAGAATTATCGATGAAAAAATTTAAACCAGGAACTGCTGCCGAGAAAGGAACCATAAGGAAAGAGATTAAAATACTAAAAGGATTTTTAGGAAAAAAGTAAAAGTAGATGTTTTTTAAATATCTGACTCCAGGGTTTATTTTAAAAAAGGAAGATCGAGGTGAAGCGGATCAATTGTTTACGGTTTATACCAGAGATTTTGGGAAGTTAAAGATTTTGGGAAAGGCAATAAGAAAGATTTCTTCAAAATTAAGGTCGGGGATGGAAATTTTTTATCTATCAGAAATTGAATTTATCCAGGGGAAAATTTACAAAACCCTTACCGACATTTTTTTAATTAAAAAATTTCAAAATTTGAGAAAAACCTTGGAAAGGTTGGCGATTGCGAAAAAGATTTCAGACGACATAGACAATTTTATAAAGGGCGAAGAACCTGACGAAAAAATTTGGCAACTATTGACCGAGGCGTTCAAAAATTTAGACAATCTCAATTTGAAATCTACAATTGGCAATTTGCAATTGTTATATTATCATTTTTTCTGGAATTTTATTTCAATTTTAGGTTATAAACCCGAACTTTATTTTTGTCCTCTCTGTCAGAAGAAATTAAAGCCAGAAAAATTATATTTTAATGCTAAAGAAGGAGGAATAATTTGCGGTGATTGCGCCAAAAGATATAAAACTGGTATAGAAACAAAGCCCGAAGTAGTAAAGATATTGAGAAAAATCCTTGAGAAAGATTGGAAAATATTATTAAGGTTAAGAAACATTGAAGAATATCTGGAAGTGATGGAGACAATTTCCCAGAATTATTCTGCTTTCATTTTAGAGAAAAGAAATGATAATATGAACAAATAGTAATAAGTCAAAGAAGATAAATCTTCTTTTGCCCGAATGCCAGCGAGGGCGAGAGAAGAAGCTTGCTTCTTCGAACCCACCTTCGCCCCGCCCTTTCTAAAAGAAAGGAAAGGGCGGGGCTCGGTATATGAAGAAAAGAAAAATTTTTAATTTCTTTATTGGTATTCTCATTATTTTAATAATTACAATTACTTTTTTGAATTGGCGAAAAAATATTTATTCTAAAGAGGTTTTAAAATTAGAAATTTTGGGGTCGACTGAAGCAAGTTTAGGCCAAGAAGTTGAATACATTGTTAAATATAAAAATAATGGTAATTTTCGATTGGAAAGTCCGGAACTCGTCTTCCAACCGCCTGAAAATTCAATAAAAGATGAAAAAATCTTTGAAAGGCAAATTTTAGGAAAAGACCAATTGGGAGAGGCAATTTATCCCGGTGAGGAAAAAACTATCTCTTTTAAAATGCAATTATTAGGAAAAGAAGGAGAGGCAAAGCTTACCAATGTCTCTCTGAGTTATCAACCAAAGAATTTAAAAGCCAGATATGAATCGTCTACCAGTTTTACTACCACCATCAAATCAGTTCCCATAACCTTTGAATTTGATCTACCCTCAAAAGTTGAGGTCAATAAAGATTTTATTTTCAGAATCAATTATTTCTCAAATTTAGATTTTCTCTTGACCGATTTGAGATGCCAAATTGAATATCCATCGGATTTTGAATTTATTGAATCTACCCCCAAATCCCTCGAAAAAACAGAATGGCAAATTCCGGTTTTAAATAAATCTCAGGGAGGGAGGATTGAAATTAGAGGAAGGCTTGGAGGAGAAATTGGGAAGGCAGAAATTTTTAGAGCAAAACTGGGAATTTGGAAAGAGGGAGAATTTATTCTATTGAAAGAGGCAGAGAGGGGAGTGGAAACGACAAAACCTTCTCTTTATCTCAGACAGGAAATTAATGGTAATCCCCAATATGTTGCCCTGCCTGGGGATTGGTTGCATTATGAGCTCTATTTCAAAAACATTGGAGACGAAGAGTTGAATAATTTATCCCTGATTAATAAACTTGAAGGAGAAGCATTTGACTTTCAGACAATAAAATCTGATTTGGGGCAGGCCGAACCTGGCGATAATTCGGTTGTTTTCGACTGGGTGAGGGTTCCAAAACTTCAATATCTGGCGCCAATGGATGAAGGAAAAGTTGATTTTTGGATAAAAGTGAAAAGCGATTTGGGAAATGTTAAAAACCCGGTTTTAAATAACAAGGTTTTTATTGGTCAATTAAAAGAAGAATTTTTAACTAAAATTAGTTCAAGATTAGAAATAGCTCAAAAGGGTTATTTCGAAGATGAAGTTTTTGGGAATTCAGGACCTTTACCGCCAAAAGTTGGCGTTACCACAACCTATACCATCATTTGGCAGGTAAAAAATTATTATTCAGATATCAAAAATGCAAAAGTAAAAGCAACTTTGCCTTCTCAAGTTTCTTTAACCGGAAAAATTTTTCCCGAGGAAATGACTTCAAAATTTTCATTTGATCCTCAATCAAAAGAAATCGTCTGGTCAATTGGAGATTTGGAGAGGGAAATTGGAATTTCAAAACCGCCATTAATTTTGGCTTTCCAGATCTCCTTTATTTCGGATGAATCTCAACGGGGTCGGATCCCAGAAATTATTGGTGAGGCAAAGATTTCTGGCGAAGATAGCTGGACCGAATCTGAAATTTCCGTCACCTCTTCGGCTATAACTACTGCCTTACCGGACGATTCGACAATGACCCCAGAAAAAGGAATAGTTCAATAATATGGAAAATTTAATGGAAAAAATTGTATCTCTTTGTAAAAGGCGGGGATTCATCTTCCAATCCTCCGAAATTTATGGTGGATTCTCATCTTCTTATGATTTTGGACCTTTGGGAATAGAGATGAAAAATAATATAAAAAAGGCTTGGTGGAATGAGATGACAAAAAATCATGAAAATATTGTTGGATTGGATGCCGCAATTTTAATGTCACCCAAAGTTTGGCAAGCTTCCGGCCATTTAACTGCTGGATTTGCCGATGAATTGGTTGAATGCAAATCTTGTCATAAGAGATTTAGGGCAGACGAAATTCAACACGTTTGTCCGGAATGTGGAGGAGAATTAACTAAACCAAGAAAGTTCAATTTAATGATGAAAACCTTTGTTGGCCCGATAGAGAATGAGGCATCTTTGACTTATTTAAGAGCTGAAACCTGTCAGGGAATTTATATGAATTTTGAGAATGTTTTAAATTCAATGAGAATGAAAATTCCATTTGGAATTTGCCAGATTGGAAAGGCATTTAGAAATGAAATCAACCCGAAAGATTTCATTTACAGAATCAGAGAATTTGAGCAAATGGAAATGCAGTGGTTTTGTCACCCCAAAGATGCTGAAAAATATTACGGGTATTGGTTAAATGAAAGAATAAATTGGTATTTAAAATTAGGAATTAAAAAGGAAAATCTGAGAATTGTTGAAATCCCAGAAAAAGAAAGGGCTCATTATGCCAAGAGACAGATTGATATTGAATATAAATTTCCTTTTGGTTGGCATGAAATTGAAGGAATTCATAATCGAGGGGATTGGGATTTATCAAATCACTCAAAATATTCCGGAAAAGATTTAAGGTATTTTGATGAAGAAACTAAAGAAAGATATTTCCCTCATATTATTGAGACTTCAGTCGGGGTTGAAAGGTCATTATTTGCTTTTTTAGGCGATGCCTATAAAGAAATTTCTGGGGGAAGGACAAAGACGACAAAGTCAACAAAAGAGGTTGAGGTTTTATTAAAATTGGACAAAAAAATTGCACCCATTAAAATTGCAGTTTTACCTTTAGTCAGGAACAAACCCGAATTGGTCAAAAAAGCCAAAGAAGTTTACCAAATTTTAAAACCCCACTTTACTTGCCAATATGACGAACTGGGTTCAATCGGGAGGAGATATCGGAGAGTTGATGAGATAGGATGCCCTTGGGCGATTACAATTGATTTCGACACCTTAAAAGATGATACTGTTACCCTGCGCGACCGTGATACGATGATTCAAGAAAGAGTAAAAATTTCAGATTTACCCATGCACATAAAAAAACTTATGTGCGGGGTTTAGCCAAAGTTTTAAAAGAAAAACTGGAAGAATAAATACTCAATGAATCTTCGATTCATTTCGATCTTCAATAAATTTTCAATTACCCGAATTGCAATGAAGGGTGAAGAAGAGATTTATCTCTTCGACTTATTTCGATGTTCAAAAAAACCACGCTTAAAAACGGTTTGAGGATTATTACCGTTCCTCAGAAAAATACTCAGTCCTTGACTGTCTTGGTTTTGGTTGGGACCGGTTCAAAATATGAGAAAAAAGAAATTTCAGGCATTTCTCATTTTTTAGAACATATGTACTTTAAAGGAACGAAAAAAAGACTTTCGACTATTGCCATTGCTGAAACTTTAGATAAAGTGGGAGGAATTTATAATGCCTTTACCGCCGAAGAATATACCGGTTATTTTGCCAAAATTGCCCTTTCCCATTTTGATCTGGCTTTAGATTGGGTTTCGGATATTTTTTTAAATTCTACTTTGCCCGAAAAAGAAGTTGAAAAAGAAAAGGGAGTGATAATTGAAGAAATTAATATGAGGCAGGATCATCCAATCGAATATATTCAAATTCTCTGGTCAAAATTATTATACGGAGATCAACCAGCCGGTTGGGATATTGCCGGGACAAAAGAAAGCGTAGCCGATATGACAAGAGAAAAATTAATTGATTATATGAAAAAGCAGTATGTAGCCGCAAATACAATAGTTTCAATTGCTGGAAATTTTAATGAGTCTTTAGCCATCAAAAAGGTAAAAGAATTTTTTTCTAAAATAAAAACAAGAAAATCAATAGAGGAACCCAAAGTTATTGAAAGACAGCAAAAACCAAATTTACTTTTACATTTTAGAGAAACTGATCAAACCCATCTATCTCTGGGTGTGAGGTCTTTTAATCTTTTTCACCCAAAAAGATATGCCCAAGATTTACTGGCCATAATTCTTGGGGGAATGATGAGTTCGAGGTTATTTATTGAAGTTCGGTGTAAATTGGGGATTGCCTATTATATAAACACAAACAGTGAGGCAAATCCCGATACCGGTTTTCTTTTTACCCAGACGGGATTAGATAACAAAAATGTGGAAAAGGGAATTTTAACCATTTTGAAAGAATATAAAAAAATCTCTCAAAAAAAGGTTCCGATTTCTGAATTAAAAAAAGCCAAAGATTATCTAAAGGGAAAGACCATGCTGCTATTAGAATCTTCCGATGCCCAAGCCAGTTTTTACGCCGGCCAAGAACTTTTGGAAAAGAAAATTTTAACCCCGAAAGAAATTTTTGCTAAAATTGATAAAGTTACTCAAGACGATATTTTAAAAGTGGCTCAAGAGATTTTTCGACCAGAAAAATTGAATTTAGCCTTAATTGGACCTTTCAAAGATAAAGCGAGATTTGAAAAAATATTAAATATATAGTCAAAGAAGATAAACCTTCTTTTCCATACTTCGTTTGCCGAAGTGTAAGCTGAGACGGAAAAAGAGATTTATCTCTTCGCCCTTATAAATAAAAACTCGTATGAATGGTGAAAAAGTATTAGATATTTCTTGGGGAACGATTTTTAAAATTGGGATTTTCATTTTTAGTTTTTACTTTCTTTACTTAATAAGAGATATTTTAATTTTGACTATTTTTGCTCTGATTTTTTCGGTTTTATTTAATCCAGCCATTGATTTTTTACAGAGAAAAAAAATTCCTCGCCCTTTAGCGGTTATTTTTGTTTATATTGGAGTTTTCGGAATTATTAGTCTCCTCATTTATTTAACCGCTTCTTTATTTGTCCAAGAAATTCAACAATTTTTCCAAATCTTCCCCCAATATTTCGAAAAAATTTCACCGTTCTTTAAAGGTTTAGGAGTTGAGGCTTTTGAAAGTTTTGAAACCCTTACTAAAACTTTCCAGGATTGGCTTCTTCGAGCTTCTTCTAATATTTTTTCTGCCTTAATTTCTATTTTTGGCGGAATTTTCTCCACTTTATTTATTATTACGATATCGATTTTTCTTTCCCTGGAAGAAAATTTAGTTGAGAGGAGTTTAGTTTTTATTTTTCCCAAAAAATACGAAAATTTTGTTTTAGACCTTTGGCAGAAATGTCAAATAAATGTTTCCGGTTGGTTTGGAACAAAAATTATTGCCTCTTTATTTGTCGGAGTTTTTTCTTATTTTGCCTTTTTTCTATTTAATGTAAAGTATTTTTTTATTTTATCTTTGTTAGCCGGGTTTCTTAATTTCATTCCTGTTGTCGGACCAATTTTGGCTGGCATTTTGATTTTCTTAATTGTTTCCTTGGACTCAATTCCCCGAGCAATTTTTGCTTTGGTTGCCTTTATTTTAATTCAACTAATTGAAGGAAATATTTTAACTCCAATTTTAACAAAAAAATTTATTGGTTTGCCACCGGTCTTAGTTCTAATTTCCCTATCGATTGGCGGAAAACTCTGGGGAATTTTGGGGGCGATTTTAGCTATCCCTTTGGCCGGAATAATCTATGAATTTTTAAAAGATTTTTTAGAGAAAAGAAAGGTAGAAAAAAAGTAATAATTTAATATGGCCACTCTTTTTATCGTCGCCACTCCTATCGGAAACCTTGGAGATTTTAGTTTGCGAGCCCTCCGTATTTTAAAGGAAGTCGATTTGATTTTAGGCGAGGATACACGGGTAACAAAAAAATTATTAGAGCATTATCAAATCGAAAAGCCAATTTTAAGTTATCATCAACATTCGAAGTTAAAGAAAGTAAATTACATTTTAGAACTTTTGAAACAAGGGAAAAATTTGGCTTTAGTTTCTGATGCTGGAACCCCAGGAATTTCTGACCCCGGCGAAAAATTAATTAACTTTCTTCTTACTAGCCTCGGACTCGCAATAAAGATTGTTCCGATTCCTGGACCTTCGGCAGTGACGGCCGCTGCTTCAATCTCTGGGTTGCCAATGGATAAATTTTTGTTTTTAGGTTTTCCGCCAACAAAAAGAAAAAGAAAAAAATTTTTTCAAGAAGTAATAAAATCAAAATATTCAGTAATTTTTTATGAATCCCCCTATCGAATAATCAAAACTCTAAAGGAGCTAAGCTCCTTTATTAGCGATCGAGAAGTTGTGGTTTGTCGGGAATTAACTAAGAAATTTGAGACAATTTATCGAGGGAAAATTGAGGAAGTGATTGAAAAGATCGAAAGGGATAAGACCAAAGGAGAATTTGTAGTAATTGTCTCGTCAAAGACATGGAAGAGAAAATAAGAAACATTTATATCGGAGTTGCTTGGCCATATGTCAATGATATTTTTCATATCGGGAATTTAGTTGGTGCCTATTTACCACCCGATATTTTTGCCAGGTTTCATAAGTTAAAGGGAAATCGGGTTTTGATGGTTTCGGGATCTGATTTTCACGGTACTCCCATAACTATAAAAGCAGATGAAGAAGGAGAAAAACCAAAGGAGATTGCCCAGAAATTTCATAAATTAGATAAATATTATTTGGAAAAATTTCACGTTGAATACACTCTTTATACTTCCACCCATACTAAAAATCATCAAAGAGTTGTCCAAGAAATATTTTTGAGATTGCTCAAAAATGGCTACATTAAAATTTTAAAAACAGAACAACTTTATTCTGAAAAATCAAAAAGATTCATTCAAGACAGATATATTGAGGGAGAATGCCCTTATTGCCATGCCAAAGGTGCCAGAGGTGACCAATGCGAAAAATGTGGCAGAGTTTTGGAGGCGACTGAACTGATTCGTCCCATTTCAAAATTAGATAAAAGTAAATTGATAAAAAAAGAAACGGAAAATTATTTTTTTGATCTTTCAAAATCACAGGGAGAAATTGAAAAATGGCTTCTTTTAAAAAAAGAAATGAGAGAGTGGGTTAAAAGAGAAGCTTTGGGTTGGATCAGAGAAGGTTTGAAACCAAGGGCCATTACTCGAGATTTAGATTGGGGAGTGCCATTGCCAATTTCTAAAATTCCAAAATCTCAGAGAATTGAGAATATTGAAAATAAGGTTTTTTATGTTTGGTTTGAGGCAGTGATTGGCTATTTATCTGGAGCAATTGAATATTCCAAGAAAATAAAAAAGCCAAATTTTTGGAAAGAGTTCTTTTATAATCCAAAAGCGGAAACTTATTATTTTGTTGGCCAAGATAACTTAGTTTTCCATACAATTAACTGGCCGGCTCAGCTTTTAGGTTACGATAAAAAGATTAATCTTCCCGCTAATATCTTTGTTAATAAATTTCTTTTTTTGGAAGGGCAGAAAATGTCGAAAAGCCGTGGTTGGTTTATTGAGACACCTTATTTGGTAAAGAATTATCCAATTGATTCTATCCGATTTTACTTAGCTTTTAATATGCCCGAGGGAAAAGAACTTAATTTTACCTGGAAAGATTTCATCCAGACGAATAATAATATTTTGGTGGGAACAGTCGGCAATTTTATCCATCGTGTCTTAATTTTTGCTCACAAAAATTTTGGGAGGAAATTTAGACTTTCTTCTCCTCGCCTTTCTCCCGAGGTAAAATCTCAGATAGAAAAAACCTTCCAAGAAATAGCTGTCTATTTAGAGGAGGGCGAATTTCATAATTCTCTCCAGAAAATTGTTAAACTCACAGCTTTTGGCAATCGGTATATGGAGAAACATCAGGTCTGGAAATTGGTAAAAGAGAATCCGGAAAAGGCAAAAGAAGTGATTTCCAATTCGTTATTCATTATTGATGTCTTGAGAATCCTTTTATATCCATTTATTCCTTCAAGCGCAGAAAAGCTTAATACATTACTAGGTTATAAGAGAAAATTTACTTTTCAGGAAGGAAAAAATCAATGGAGATTTCAAAATGATACCAAAACTATCAGATTTTCCTCAAAAATCTTCCCTCTTTTTTCTAAAATTGATGAAGAAAATATAGAAAAAGAAATAGCCAAACTTAAAAAATGTTAGTTGATACCCATGCTCATTTAAATATCAATGCTTTTGAGTTAGATAGAGAAGAAGTTATAAAAAGATGTTTAGAAAATAATATTTGGATAATTAATATTGGTACCAATTTTGAAACTTCAAAAAGAGCGGCAGAGATTGCTGAAAAATATGAGAAGGGAGTTTATGCATCAATTGGTCTCCATCCGATAAATTTGGAGACGGGATTAGTAAAAATGAAAGTGGATGAGTGGGAAGGGAAACATTTTGAAAAAGACTACAACCCGCCCACCACCCTCCCCGCCTTCGGCGGGGCCCCATTTGATTACGAAAAATACAAAAAATTAGCTAAATCCGAAAAGGTAGTGGCGATTGGAGAAATTGGTTTAGATTATTATTGGAAGCCAAAAACAACTAAAAAGAAAGAGTTATTTAAACAAAAACAGAAAGAATTGTTTTTAAAAGAATTAAAATTAGCTGAGGAATTAAATTTGCCAGCGATCTTTCATTGCCGAATGGCATATGAGGATTTATTAGAAATCCTCAACTATAAACTAAAAACTATAAACTATCAACTAAGAGGTGTAATGCATGGATTTGTCGGTACTTTAGAGCAACTCAAAGAATATTTAAAAATGGGATTTTACATTGGCTTTAATGGAATAATTTTTAAAAAAATTGAGGGAATAAATTTTGAAGAAAACATTAAAATTACCCCGCTAGATAGAATCCTGGTTGAAACCGATTGTCCCTATTTAGCCCCACCAGCTTTTAAAGACCAACGCAACGAACCCTTATATGTAAAATATATCGCAGAAAAAATTGCCGAAATCAAAAAAATAAGATATGAAGAAATAGCGGAAGTTGCTACCGAAAACGCCAAAAAATTATTTAATATCTAAGTAATATGGAAAATTACAAACCTCAAGAAATTGAACCCAAGTGGCAGAAATATTGGGAGAAAAATAATTTTTATCGGGCTGAAGATTTTTTAAAAAGGCAAAAATATTATCTTTTAATTGAGTTTCCCTATCCTTCGGGGGAAGGACTTCATGTTGGGCATTGTCGGTCTTATTCAGCAATGGATGCCATAGCCAGAAAAAGGAGAATGGAAGGATATAATGTTTTGTTTCCCATCGGTTGGGATGCCTTCGGTCTTCCCACCGAAAATTATGCCCTGAGAACCGGAATTCATCCCCGAGTAGCCACTGAGAAAAATATCGCTAATTTTAAAAGACAACTAAAAAGTTTAGGGATTTCTTTTGATTGGTCAAGGGAAATTGATACCACCGACCCAAAATATTATCGATGGAGCCAATGGATTTTTTTAAAATTATTTGAAAAAGGATTAGCCTATAAAGCGGAAGTTCCAATAAATTTTTGTCCAAAATGCAAAATTGGTTTAGCTGATGAAGAAGTAATAGATGGAAAACATGAAAGATGTGGCGAAAAAGTAATTCAAAAAAAAGTTAAGCAATGGATGCTAAAAATCACAAAATATGCCGAGAGATTAATAAAGGATTTGGAAAAAGTTGATTATTTAGAAAAGATAAAAATTCAACAGATAAATTGGATTGGAAAAAGCGAAGGAACTAATGTTAAATTTCAAATTGCAAATAGCCCGCAGCAAATTGAGGTTTTTACGACCAGGGTTGATACTATTTTTGGGGTGACGGCTATTGTTTTGGCTCCAGAACACAAAGTTATCTCAAATCTCAAATCCTATATCGAAAATCTAAATGAGATTGAGGAATACATAAAAAAATCAGAAGAAAAAACTGAATTTGAGAGAACTCAATTGGAAAAAGAAAGGACTGGAGTTATCTTGAAAGGGATTTTTGCTATAAATCCTGTTAATAATGAAAAAATTCCTATTTGGGTTGGAGATTATGTTGTCGGAACTTATGGCGGAGGAGCGGTGATGTTAGTTCCGGCCCATGACAAAAGGGATTTTGATTTTGCTAAGAAATACAACTTGCCTATTCGGCAAGTTGTAACGCTGATTAACGCTGATAGCAACGCTGATTTACGCGGATTAAAAGAGGCCTTTGTTGATTATGGAAAATTAATTAACTCGGGAGAGTTTAGTGGTTTGTCTTCGAAGGAGGCAATAGAAAAAATTACTGATTGGTTAAAAAAAAGAGGTTTGGGAAGAAAATCAGTTCAATATAAATTGAGAGATTGGGTCTTTTCCCGACAACATTATTGGGGGGAACCGATACCGATTATTCATTGCCCAAAATGTGGTCAAGTACCGGTGCCGGAAAAAGATTTGCCGGTAGAACTTCCTTATATTGAAAAATATCAGCCAACCGGAACCGGCGAGTCACCATTAGCGGTAATTTCTGAATGGGTAAATACAACGTGCCCCAAGTGCGGCGGGCCGGCAAAAAGGGAGACAGATACCATGCCAAACTGGGCCGGCTCAAATTGGTATTACCTCGCATATTTAATGCGAGGAATTTCCAATTTCCAATTTCCAATTTCCAAATATAAAAAAGTGTTTAAATATTGGATGCCGGTTGATTGGTATAATGGTGGAATGGAACATACGACCTTACATTTATTGTATTCTCGATTTATCTATAAATTTCTTTATGACATTGAAGTAGTCCCAACCTCTGAACCATATCAAAAGAGAACTTCCCACGGAATAGTTTTGGCTGAAGATGGAAGAAAAATGTCAAAATCCTTTGGTAATGTAATTAATCCCGATAACATTGTTAAAGAATATGGGGCAGATACTCTCAGGGTTTATGAAATGTTTATGGGGCCATTTGACCAGGCAATTTCCTGGAGCGCTCAGGGAGTAAAAGGAGTTTTTAGATTTTTGAACCGGGTTTGGAAACTAGTTTTGGATTTTAAAACAAGTAAAAAAAGCCGCGACCGGGTAATAAAAGAAATCCATAAACTAGATAAAAAAATAGAAGAGGATTTAGAGGCAACAAAATTCAATACGGCTATTGCCGCCTTTATGGAATTTTTAAATTTTGCCAATTTAAACCCCGAAGGAAAGCCTTCGGCTTCCTACGGGGCAAGTAAAAAAGAGATTGGTAGGGATGTGATTGAAAGATTTTTGATTTTATTAGCTCCTTTTGCCCCCCATATAACTGAAGAATTATGGCATCAGCTCGGACATCGAGATTCTATTCATAAACAAAAATGGCCAAAATATAACCCAAGATTAATTAAAGAAGAGATTATCACTTTGGTAATTCAAATTAACGGTAGAGTTAGAGATAAAATCGAAGTTGAGGCCGGAATTTCCGAAAAAAAGGCAAAAGAACTGGCGCTTATGAGCAAAAAAATTCAAAATTGGATATCAGGCAAAGAAATTAAAAAAGTAATTTTCGTCCAAGAAAAGTTAATTAATATTGTAACTTAAAACTATGTGCGGAATAGTTGGCTACATCGGAAATAAAAACGATATAAGAATAGGACTTGAGGCCCTAAAGCGTTTAGAATATAGAGGATACGATTCAGCTGGTATGGCAGTTTATGACCCAGAAAAAAAAGAGATTTCTACGGTAAAAGCAGTGGGGAGAATTTTTAATTTAGAAAAAAAACTTTCTCAGATAGATTTAAAAGGAATGCCTTTTCTTTTTTATACCAGATGGGCAACCCATGGCGGAGTAACTGAAATTAATTGTCACCCACATGCCGATTGTAAAAATAATGTTTACCTTGTTCATAATGGCATTATCGAAAATTATCAAACCTTAAAAGAAAAACTAATCCAGAAAGGCCATAAATTTTTGTCTGAAACTGATAGCGAAATATTACCTCATTTAATTGAACATTTTTTCAAGGGCAATTTAGAAGAAGCGGTTAGGAAGGCCCTTCATTTTGTTAAGGGCACCTATGCCTTAGCGATTATTTCAAAAGAGGATCCAGAAAAATTGGTTTTAGCTTGCAACTCTGCTCCTTTGCTAATTGGTTTGGGCGGAAACGAATTTCTGGCTGCCTCAGATCCTTCGGCTGTCATTACCCATACCAAAAAAGTTATTTATCTTGATGATGGTGAAATTGCCGTTTTAACTCCAGAAAAGTTTTTTATTCAAAATTTAAATCGGGATAGAATTAAAAAAGCAGTTTATGAAATAGATTGGAGTATCCAAGAAGCCCAAAAAGGAGGTTACCCTCACTTTATGTTAAAAGAAATAATGGAACAGCCAGAAAGCATTACCAATTCTTTGCGAGGAAGGTTGATAATCGAACCTGGTTTGACAAAGTTAGGTGGATTAGAAATAGTCCAAGATAAATTAAGAAAAATTTCGAGAATAAACATTATTGCCTGCGGAACTTCTTATTATGCTGGTTTGGTGGGGGAATTTATTTTAGAGGAATATGCTGGTATTCCTACCGATGTTGATTTTGCTTCCGAATTTCGCTATCGAAAGCCAATTTTAGATAAAAAAACGGCCTCAATCTTTATTTCTCAATCAGGAGAAACAGCCGATACTTTAGCCGCTTTAAAAGAAGTTAAAAGAAAGGGAGGCTTAACTTTGGGTATTGTCAATGTTGTTGGCTCTTCCATCTCGAGGGAAACCGATGCCGGTATTTACAATCATGCCGGCCCAGAGATTGGGGTGGCCTCGACTAAGGCTTTTACTTCTCAATTAACTGTTTTAGCTCTTTTAACTTTATTTTTAGGCAGACAAAGGGAACTCTCTTTAGTAATGGGACAGAGAATTGCCAAAGAGCTCTCAAGAATTCCAGAATTAGTAAAGAAAGTTTTAGAAAACCATTCTCAAATTGAAAAATTAGCGAAGAAATATAAAGACCTTAATAACTTTTTATTTATCGGTAGAAAATACAACTACCCGGTAGCTTTGGAAGGTGCCTTAAAATTAAAAGAGATATCATATGTTCATGCCGAAGGTTATGGGGCCGGAGAAATGAAGCACGGTCCCATTGCTCTAATTGACGAAAATTTCCCGACAGTAGCCATTTGTCCCTCAGATAGTGTATATGATAAAATGATTTCGAATATCCAGGAGATCAAAGCTAGAAATGGAAAAATTATTGCTATTGCCACCGAAGGAAATGAAGAGATTAAAAAAATGGTTGAAGATGTAATTTATATTCCTAAAACTTTAGAAATATTAACCCCGATTCTTTCAGTCATTCCACTCCAACTGTTCGCCTATTATATGAGCGTCTCGAAAGGAATAGACCCTGATCATCCCCGCAACCTCGCCAAGAGCGTGACAGTGGAGTAGTGAATATTCCTAAATATTAATATGTCAAAAGATTTTTCAATTTTAATTGGAGGAGAGGCAGGACAAGGTTCGAGAATGGCTGGCTTAATTATTGCCAAAATTTTTAATCAATTGGGTTATCGAATTTATATTTATGAGGATTATCAGTCATTGATTAGAGGTGGCCACAATTTTTCTCAAATTCGAGCAGCGGAAAAAGAATTTCAATCCAGAAAGGAAAAAATTGATTTCCTTTTGGCTTTGGATGAAAAGACCATAAATTTACATCAAAAAGATTTGGAGAAAAATGGGTTGATTATTTTCAACCAAAATAAAGTTCAATCAAAAAAGGGAATGGGAATTGAAATTGAGAAAATTGCCAAGGAGATGGGCGGGAAACCGATAATGGCCAACACTGCCTTAATTTCTGCTTTTTCAAAAATTGTTGGGCTCGATTGGGAGATTTTAGAAGGAGTTTTGAAAAGAGAAATTAAGCAAGAAATAGATTTGAATTTGAAAATTGGAAAAAGAGCTTATGAGATTTCAAAAAATTTATTGAAAAAAGAAAAAATTTCAAAAGAACCAACTCTCCTTTTAACCGGGAATGAAGCTACCGCTTTGGGAGCGGTAAAAGCTGGTTTAAAATTTTATTTTGCCTATCCGATGACCCCGGCCACTTCGATAATGAATTTTTTGGCAAAAAGGGAAGATTTGAATGTTAAAGTAATTCAGCCAGAAAATGAAATTTCAGTTATCAATATGGCTTTGGGGGCTTCTTTTGCCGGAGCAAGAAGCGCAGTGGGGACTTCTGGGGGAGGTTTTGCTTTAATGACAGAAGGTTTAAGCTTAGCTGGCCAATCCGAAACTCCCATTCTCATTATTGAAAGTCAAAGGGGAGGGCCTTCAACCGGAATGCCGACTTACAATTTGCAAGGCGATTTACTTTTTGTTATTTCAGCCGGCCATGGCGATATTCCCAGATTTGTTTTAGCTCCCGGAGATGCTGAACAATGTTTATATTATTCGGCTTTAGGATTGAATTTGGCCTGGAAGTATCAAACGCCGGTGATTTTGCTTTTAGACAAAGATGTCTCAGAAAATACTTTTAGTGTTAATGGAAAAATTTTGAATTTAATTCAATTAGAAAAGCCCCTCCCTTGGGATAAAAAAGGAGATTATAAAAGATATAAAATCACCGAAGATGGAATTTCTCCTTTGGTTTTCCCGGGTGAAAAAGATGTCATTGTCAAAGCCACCGGTTATGAGCACGATGAATTTGGAATTACAATTGAAAGTGAAGAAGTTGAAAAAATGCAAGAAAAGAGATTAAGGAAATTTGAAACAATGAAAAAAGAAGTTGAGAAATTAGAGGCAATTAAAGTTTATGGAAATAAAAAATCCAATATTGCAATTGTTGCCTGGGGAATAACAAAAGGAGCAGCAATTGAGGCGGCTGAAAATTTGGGAATAAAATTAATCCAGCCAATTATCATTGAGCCATTTCCTCAAAAGCAAATAAGAGAGGCATTAAAAGGGGTGAAAAAATTAATTTCAATTGAATTAAATATAACTGGTCAAATGGCAAAAGTTTTAAATTCTCAGGGAATAAAAGTTGACGGAAAAATTTTAAAATATAATGGCCGGCCGTTTTTCGCAAAGGAAATTGAGGATAAATTGAAAAAATTATTATGAATCAAAAAAATTTAGATACCTATTGTCAAAATACTTGGTGTCCGGGTTGTCCAAATTTCGGAATTTTAGAAGCCGTAAAAAGAGCGATTTCAGAATTATCGATTGAAAAGGGGATACCAAGAGAAAATTTTGCTTTTACTTGCGGAATTGGTTGCCATGCCAAAATTTTTGATTATTTAAACCTGAATAGCTTTTATGGATTGCATGGAAGATGCATATCCACTGCCCAGGGAATAAAATTAGCAAATCCAATTTTAAAAGTTATGGCTTTCGTTGGCGATGGCGATACTTACAATGAAGGAATTTCCCATTTGATTCATGCGGCCAAAAGAAATTCAGACATTGCTGTTTTGGTCCATGACAATCGAAACTTTGCCTTAACTGTTTCCCAATTTACGGCTACCTCTCCCAAAGGATTTAAAGGAAGTTCAACTCCAAAGGGAAGTATTGAAGAACCATTAAATCCCTTAGAATTGGTCCTATCTTCAGGCGCCACTTTCATTGCCCGGGGATATGCCTTGAAAATTGACCATCTTAAAGATTTAATTGTCCAAGCTATAGAGCATAAAGGCTTTTCATTTTTAGAAATTTTGCAACCTTGCATTACCTTTTTTGATAATCGCCAATTTTATGAAGAGAGAATTTATGAATTAAAAAGCCCCCTCTCAAAAGGGGAAGCCAAAATTAAAATTAGTGAATGGGACTATTCAAATGGCGAAAAATCAAAAATTCCAATTGGAGTTTTTTATAAAGTTGAAAAACCAACCTTCGAAGAATTAGTTTTAAAGTGTTAAATCCTTTCGATTTTTGCTCCCAATTTTCTTAATTTTTCGTCAAATTTTTCGTAACCCCTATCTATTTGAAAAATCCCTTCAATTTCTGATTTTCCCTTGGCCGCCAAGGCTGCCAAAACTAATGCCGCTCCTGACCTGATATCTGAGGCATTTAATTTGTTTCCAACTAATTTTCTCTTTCCAAAAATTAAAGCCCGATGAGGATCGGTAATTTCGATATCGGCCCCCATTTTTCTTAATTCCTGAAGATGCTGAAATCTGTTTTCATATAAAGGGTCGTGAATTAGACTTTTTCCCTCTGCCTGAGTGAGTAAAACCGAAATTTGGGGCTGCAAATCGGTTGGAAATCCGGGATAGGGAAGAACTTGAATTTTCGTTGGAAAAAATCTTTTTGAGGGTTTAATCAAAATTTCTTTTCCTCTGGTTTTAAAATTCACTCCTATTTCCTTCATTTTCTCCAAAAACATTGTCAGATGTTCGGGATTAACATTTTTTATTTTTCCCTGGCCCTGGGTTATGGCCAAAGCAATTAAAAATGTTCCAACCTCTAATAGGTCAGGGCAGATTGAAAATTCTGTCCCGGAAAGCTTTTTCTTTCCTTCAATTACAATATTGTGTGTTCCCACTCCTTCAATTTTTAACCCCATTTTCTTTAAGAAATTTCCTGTGTCTTGAACTTGAGGTTCAGCTGCCGCAATTTCAATTTTTGTTTTTCCCTTAGCCAAAGCCACTACCATCATTAAAATTTCAGTGGCCGTGACTGAAAATTCCTTTAAGACAATTATTTTACCCTCTAATTTTTTCGGCGCTTCAAAACAGTAAAAACCCTCCTTTTCTTCAATTTTTATTCCGAAATCTCGTAATGCCTCCAAATGAGCCGAGATTGGTCTCAAACCAATTTTATCTCCGCCCGGGTGAGGAACTTTAAATTTTTTAAATCTTGCCAATAGCGGTCCAATGAGTAAAACCGAAACCCTCATTTTTTCAAATAAATTTATTGGAATCTTTTCTGGGTCTAAATTGGCTGGATTTATTTTTATTCGATTTCTTGCCAACCATTCAATTTTTGCTCCCATTTGTTTTAGAATTTCAATTTCGTCTAAAACATCGGAACATAAAGGTAAATTATCAATAATTGATGGCTCTTCAGTTAGTAAAGAAGTAGCCAAAACCGCACCGGCCGAATTTTTATAACCAGAAATTTCTACCTCCCCTTTTAGACGGGTGCCGCCTTTTATTAAAAATTTTTTTGTCATTCTTTTATTTTAGATTAAAGATTAAAAATTTAAAAGTCCAATAAAACTGGCAAACCTTGGTTTTTCCTCAGGATAAATTTCTGGTTTTTCTTCACTTTTTCGAAAAGAAAAAAAATTTTTGTAATGGCAATAGGTACAAATTTTGCAATCTTCAATATTTTCTTTTTTAACGCCGGATTTTAAAAGTTGATTAATCGCCAATTTCGTTAAATTAAAATAAACCCCGCACTTTTCTTCAGAAGATACTATGTGGTTTCTATTTTTTCTACCCGTAAAAGGTGCGGGGTAAATCTTGCCTTTCTTTTTTAAAAAATATTTTTTAAATTTTGTCTCTTTTAATTTTTGATAAGTTTTTCCTCTCAACCAATAATGGCAAACTCGGATGTGGGGACCAATGGCAACTAAAATATCTTTGCCCTGAGATTTAAATTTTTTCTTCATCATTTCTACTGCTTTTTCTAAAATCCCTTTTATCAAACACTCCCTTCCTCCATGGAGAGCAGCTATTACTTTTTTCTTTTTGTCATACATTAAAATCGGTAAACAATCGGCAGTTAAAATAGCTAAAATTTGATTTGGCAAATTGGAAATTAAGCCATCAACTCCTTTAATCTTTTTTCCACCATCTTCTTTTTTGCCAACATAAATCTTATTGCCAAAAACTTGTTCTGGCCAGATAAAATTTTGGGGTTTGATATTTTTGTAGCCAAGCGATTTTAAAAATCTTATTGCCCTTTGGGGATTTCTTATTGAACCAAAAGCGATCTCAGAAATCCCCTGAATAACATTTTCATTTTTAAAAATTTTAAATTGCATAGAATTTATTTTAACATAATTTTTAATATTTAAAGAATTTTGAAGTTGACCCCGTACCTATTTTTCTGAAGACTTGTAGTAATAGATAACCAGCCCCGCACCTTTTTTTCTGAAGACTTACGGTAACAGATAATCAGAGCCGATAGGCGGCTTCGCCTTATATCCTTCCATAACCACAAGCTTTTACTGAAAAAGGTGCGGGGTCGCCTTATATCTTTCTAAAACCACAAACTTTCATTGAAATAGGTGCAGGGTTGAGTTTTTAATAAATTTTTGATATCCTGAAATAAAATGGAAAGAGTAAAAATTTCCTTAAAAAACTGGCCAAGAATTATTAAAGGAGTTGAAAATTTGATCAAAAAAGGAAAAGTGATTGTTTGCCCAACCGATACGGTTTATGGCTTAATAGCTGATGCTAAAAACAAAAAAGCAGTTAAAAAAATTTTTAAAATAAAAAAGAGAAAAGAAGAAAAACCTATTCCAATTTTTGTTAGAGATTTAAAGATGGCAAAAAGTTTAGTCTTAATTAATAAGTTTCAAGAAAAGCTTTTAAAAAAGGTTTGGCCTGGGAAGGTAACCGTAGTTTTAAAGGCTAAAAGGCTCACTAAAAAGATATTTCCTAAAAGCATTATCAGCTCCGAAAACAAGATTGGATTGAGAATCCCAAATTACAAAATCATTAATCGATTATTGCGAATTCTTAATCGTCCTTTGACTGGAACATCAGCTAATATTTCAGTAAAACCTCCTTCAACAAAAATAAAAGAGATTTTAAAACAATTTAAAAATCAAAAATATAAGCCAGATTTAATTTTAGATGCCGGAAATCTAAAACTTTCTCTATCTTCCACAATTATTGATTTAGAAAATTTTAAAATTTTCAGAGAAGGAGAGATTCCGAAGGAAAAAATTTTCAAGATTTTAGCAAGAATAAAGAAATGAGAAACAAAATAAAAGGAAAGAAAATTGTTTGTCTGGGAGGAGGAAATGCCATGCCAAAAGCGATTTTGACTGAATTGAAAAAACATCCAGTTAAAATTTCAGCCATCTGTGCTATGCTTGACTCGGGAGGATCGGCTGGTCGCTTGAGAAAGGATTATAAGATAGTTTCTCCCGGTGATATTCGCAGGGCATTAATTGCCTTAGCTGAAACATCTCCCGTCATTGAAGACCTTTTTGATTATCGATTTCAAGCCGGTTTATTAAAAGGACATAATTTTGCCAATCTTTTAATTACTTCTTTGGAGTTAGCAACCAATGATTACGAAAAGACCATTCAAGAGTTGCGTAAAATTTTACAGATTAAACACCAGGTTTTACCAGCCACTTTAGATAGCGCCAATCTCTATGCCGTTTTAGAAAATGGCAAAATAATTTCCGGAGAGGGAAATATTGATAAACCAGGACATAATCGAAATTTAAAAATTAAAAAGGTATTTTTAAAACCAAAAGCCAAGGTTTATCCCAAAGCCGCAAAAGCAATAAAAGAAGCTGATTTAATAATTATTGGGCCGGGAGATTTGTATTCATCTTTAGCCCAAATTTTATTAACCGAAGGTATCCCCCAAGCCATTAGAAAAAGTAAAGCCAAAAAAGTTTATGTTTGTAATTTAATGACCAAATTGGGCGAAACTAATAATTTCACTGTTTTGGATTTTGTCGAAGAAATAGAAAAATATTCAGGTGGCGAGGTGGATTATGTAATTTATAATCTAAAAAAACCTTCAAAAAAGAGGTTGTTTGATTACAAAAAAGAACACCCAGAATTAATAGATTTAGTAAAAATTGACCCCGAATTACAACCTTTGGTTGAGTACGGGGCAGGTAAAAATTTGCCTTTACCAAAATTTATTGGCAAAGACTTGTTATTTGACCGAGGTCCGATTGAACACAATCCTAAAAAATTAGTTAAAGATTTACTCAGCCTCATCTAAATTTTATGCCAAATTTTCAAACAGTAATTTTAGCCGCTGGTGAATCATCAAGGTTTTGGCCTTTAAATCAAAGACACAAATCCCTCATTAAAATAATGGGAAGACCTTTGATTTGGTATACGATTGAAGGATTAAGAAAAGTTGGAATTAAAGATATTATCATTGTTCAAAGACCCAAAAGAGATATTGAAGAAGAACTGAAGAATTACAAATTTCCTGATTCAAAAATAAGATATGTAATTCAAAGAAAACCTGAAGGAATGGGAAATGCTCTCTGGCAAACTAGAAGTTTAATTAAAGATAGATTTTTTGTTATAAATGCTGAAAGAGTTGACGGAGGTGAGATCATAGAAAAATCAAAAATCCGGAATCAAAAATCCAAAGTTGCTTTAGTTGGTCAACATACCAATAATCCTCAACTTTTTGGAATAATGAGAATTAAAGACGGTAGAATTTTAGAGATTGTAGAAAAGCCCAAAAAAAGAAAAGAACCCTCTAATGTTAGAGTGGTCGGAGTTTATCTTCTCCCACCTGATTTTTTTGAAAATTATCAAAAAGTAAAAAAGGAGAAATATGATTTTGAGGAAACTCTCTCTAATTATATGAAAAAAAATGAAGTAAAATTGGCTTTTTTATGGAAATCCGAAAAAGAGATAGCTCCTTTAAAATACCCTTGGCATCTATTTTTAGTAGAAAAATATTTAATGGATAAATATCTTGATTCTAAGATTTCAAAAAGTGCCAAAATTGGGAAAAATGCAATTATTAAAGGCAAGGTTTATATTGCTGAAAATGTCAAAATTTTCGAAAATGCAGTTATAAAAGGACCTTGCTATATTGCTGATGGTTGTGTCATCGGAAATAACTCTTTAATTAGAGAATATGTGAATTTAGAAAACGATGTTTTAATTGGAGCCAATGCTGAAGTTAAAAACTGCATCTTTGAAGAAGATATCCATATTCACTCCGGCTATTTTGGCGATTCAATTTTTGGGAAAAATTGCAAAATTGGTGCCGGGACAATTACGGCAAATGTAAAGTTAGATAGAGGAGAGATAAAATCGATTGTTAAAGGTAAAAAAATCGGAACTGGTTTAAAATCCTTTGGCTGTGTTATTGGAAAAAATACCAAAATCGGGATTCATTGCTCTTTGATGCCCGGGGTTTTTATTGGAGCTGATTGTAATATCGGTCCAAATTCAATTGTCTCTGAAAACATTAAAGACAATACAACTTTTTACCTAAAATTTGAAGGAATAAAAAAATGGAGAAAAAATACGTAATTGGAGTCGATGGAGGAGGAACAAAGACAATAGCTGCTTTAGCTGATTTAAATTTAAAAATTTTGAAAATTGCCAAAACTGGTCCTTCCCACCCCAGAAATATTGGGATAAAAAAGGCAGTGGCTAATCTCGTTTTGGCAATTGAAAAAGTTTTATCCCCTGGACTCGGGACAGGTGCCCAAAAAGAAATTTTATCTACTTTTCTTGGTTTACCAACAATGGAAGAAGAATTTAAATCTAAAAAAGAAAAAATTAAAAGAGAACTCTTAAAATTTAAAAAAATTTCATCTATTTTTAAAGGGAAATTAATACTTGGAAGTGACCAATTAGTTGGTTTTAGATCAGGAACTGAGAAAAAAGAGGGAATAATGTTAAATAGTGGTAGTGGAAGCGTTGCTCACGGCTGGCACAAAAATCGAGAAGCAAAGGTCTGTGGTTGGGGTTATTTGGGCGAGATGGGATCTGCTTTTTGGGTTGGCCAAAGAGGGCTCCAGGCGATCTGGAAGGATTTGGATGGTCGGGGACCTAAAACCTTAATTACTCAATTAGTTTTCAAAAAATTAAAAATAAAAAATAAAGAAAATCTCATTGAGAAAATTTATTCAAAAAATCCAATGGAGATTATTCCTTTTCTTTCAATTTTAGTTGACGAAGCTGGCAAAAAAAGGGATAAGGTGGCTAAAACTATCTTAATTGAAGCCGGAAAAGAATTGGCCTTATCTGCTAATACGGTGATAAAAAGATTAAATTTCCAAAAAACAAAATTTCCCTTGGTTTTAATTGGAAGTATGTTTAAATCAAAAATTCTTTTAAATACAGTTAAAAAAGAAATAAAAAAATTGGCTCCGAGAGCCGAATTTATTTTTCCTAAAGAAGAGCCAGTAATTGGGGCAATAAAATTAGCAATTGAAAATATTATTCCTTCTTTTGGGAAATTTTTGTGAGTTGCGAAGACACTAACGCAACTATAATCGTTACTATTATTGCATAAATAAATTTTCCGATTAACGCACTCTCTTTCGGAAAAAAGGTTTCAAAAAGGGTTTTTATAGCTTCATTCCAAGCTAAAGCCGCTACCAATCCAAAACCAGCCAAAATAAGGGTGATTGTTTTTTCTTTAAGTTCCTCATTCATTTTTTTAATCTCATTTTTTATTTTATTTAAAGGCTGTTTATTTTCCATAATTTAAAATAGTGCCGGAGGAGGGAGTCCAACCCTCATGGGATTTCTCCCACACGATTTTGAATCGTGCGCGTAAAGCAATTCCGCCACTCCGGCAAATCTTATCTAAATTTATCAATTTTTAAGCTAATTGTCAATTTATTTTTTTAAAATCACATTCTTTATTGGAACATTTTATTTGCTTTCTTTTTGTTTCAACCAATAATGAACTGCACTTTGGGCAAATCTCTCCGGTCGGCCTATCCCATAAAGCAAATCCGCATTTTGGCCAGTTTGAGCAGCCATAAAAAATTTTCCCTTTTTTAGTTCTTTTTTCAATAATTTCTCCTTCTTTGCATTTTGGGCATTTTATTCCTAAGGTATTTTCTTTTAAGGATTCGGTATATTTACATTTTGGAAACTTGGAGCAGGCATAAAATCTTCCAAACTTCCCCAGCCGAATCAAGAGCGGAGCCCCGCATTTTGGGCAAATTTTTTCTGTTTTTTCAACTAAATTTTTTTTGGAAACCTCTTGATATTTCTTTTTCAAATTTTCTTCAAAGGGAATATAAAATTCTCTAACAACCTTAACCCATTTTTTTTTGCCTTCGGCAATTTCATCTAAATCTTCTTCCATTTCAGCGGTAAATTTAATATCAGCAATTTTTGGAAAATGATTTACTAAAAGGTCATTAACCACTGTTCCAATTTCGGTTGGCCGAAATCTTTTTTGTTCATCTTTTTCGATATAATTTCTTTCCTGAATTATAGATATTATCGGAGCATAAGTTGACGGTCTACCAATTCCATTTTGTTCTAAGGCTTTAATTAAAGAAGCTTCAGTATATCGAGGCTTAGGCTGAGTGAAGTGCTGAGAAGGAATTAATTTTATTAAATCTAAAACTTCGTTCATTTCTAAAGGAGGTAATTCATTTTCTTCAAATTTAAGGGGATAAACCTTTAAAAAGCCATCGAATTTCAAAACTTGTCCAGTAGCTCGAAATGTATAGTTTTTAGCCAAAATATCTACAGTAGTAGAATCGAAAATCGCTTGAGTCATTTGGCAAGCAATAAATCTCCGCCAGATTAAATCATAAAGCTTGACCGCCGAAGCCTTGGCGAAGGCGGTTTTCGACTCCTTGGCTAAAGCTACGGAGGATGGATCCCTGAAAGGATCCGTTGGTCTAATTGCCTCGTGGGCTTCTTGAACTCTACCTTTGGCTTTATACTTCCTTAAAAATCCAGCCCAATAATTTTTTCCAAAATTATCACCAATCCATTTTTTCGCCGCCAACAAAGATAAATTAGAAAGATTTAAAGAATCCGTTCTGTGATAACTAATAAATCCTTTTTCATAAAGTTGTTGGGCTACCTGCATTGTGAATTTGGCTGGAAAATGAAATTTTTTCCAAGCCTCTTGTTGTAAAGTGCTGGTAGTAAATGGCGGTAGGGGATTCCTTTTTACTTCTTTTTTTTCGATATTTATTACTTTATATTCCGCATCCTTTAAATATTTAACAATTTTTTCCCCATCCTCTTTTGTTTTAATCCCCAATTTCGGAATAACCTCCCCATCTTTTTTCACTAATAAAGCCAAAAATTCATTTTTCGCGTCGGTTTCGCGTTTTTGTTTCGCGTCAGTTTCGCGCGGTCGAAGATTTGCTTCGACTGCCCAGTATTCTTGTGGCCTAAATTTTTCTATTTCTCTCTCCCTTTCCACCACAAACCTTACTGTCACCGATTGAACCCTTCCGGCTGATAATCTTCGAGCCACTTTTTTCCATAAAAATGGGCTCAATTTATAACCTACAATTCTATCTAAAATTCTTCTGGCTTGCTGAGCATCAACCAAATTCAAATCAATTTTCCTCGGATGTTTGAGTGCTTCTTCAATTGCTGATTTTGTAATCTCATGAAAAACAATTCTTTGATAGGACTTTTGGCCATCTAGATTTAGGATATAGGCTAAATGATAAGCAATGGCTTCTCCTTCTCGATCCTCATCGGTGGCTAAAATCACTAATTCTGCTTTCTGGGTTTCTTCTTTCAAAAACTGAACATTTTTTCTAGCTTTAGGAATAATAATATATTTTGGCTTGAAATTATTTTCTATCTCTATACCAAATTCATCCTCTGGCAAATCACGAACATGACCATAGGAAGCAAGAACCCGATAGTCTGGACCTAAAAAATTACTAATTGTCCGCGATTTAGTAGGACTTTCTACTAGAATCAGCTGCATATTATTAATTTAAAAAATTTTTAAATTTAGCGCGCCAGTGCATATATATTTCCTCCTAAGTTCCTTACTTTACCTTTTATTTCTAAAATGGCAAGAGTTGAGGCAACTTCTGCCGCCGACAGTTTTGTTTTTTCAATAATTTTATCAATATATAACGGTCCTTCTTTCAAGGCTTCTAAAATTAAACTCTCCTCTTCGTTCCCCCCTATTAAATATTCAACACCCGGAGTTGAGTAAGGAAGATTCAATTCTTCTAAGATATCATTGGCATTTTCAACTAATTTTGCTCCTTGTTTAATTAAAAAATGGGGACCCCGAGAATTCAAAGAATGAATTGGGCCAGGGATGGCAAAGATCTTTCGGCCTTGTTTTCTTGCCCATTCGGCAGTGATTAAAGCCCCCGATCTTTCTTTCGCCTCGACAACTAAAATTCCCAAACTTAAACCAGAAATAATTCTATTTCTTTGAGGAAAAGTGAATTGAGTTCCTCTTGTTCCCGGCGGATATTCGGAAATCAAACACCCCCCGGTTTCTAAAATTCTTTGAGCTAATTTTAAATTTGACTGGGGATAAATACTTTTTTCATCTAATCCGGTGCCTAAAACAGCAATCGTTCTTTTTCTTCTTTCAACTGCTGCTGTATGGCAGAAAGTATCAATTCCCGGTGCTAATCCCGAAACAATAATTAATCCAGCTTCAGCCAAATCTCCAGCCAGTTCCAAAGTCACCTGTTTTCCGTAAGGCGAGAACATTCTGGTACCAACAATGGCAAAACATTGTTCACTGGGATTAAGTTCTCCTCTATAATAAATCACTTCCGGCGGATTTTTAATTCCTTTCAAAAGCTTCGGATAATTTTTATCTTGGATATTAATAGTTTTTACTTCCTCAGTCATTTTTTAAATTTAACACTTTGCTTTTAATTTTTCTATAGCTTCCGATAGTATTTGACAATAGAGATTTAAACCGACGCGGTTAATATTTCCAGATTGTTCTTTCCCTAAAATGTTGCCGGCACCGCGGATCTCCAAATCTTTCAAAGCAATTTTGTAACCAGAACCTAATTCTTCAGCTTCTTTTAAAGCATCTAATCTAATTTTTGCTTTTTCTGATAAATGACTGCCATATAAAAAATAAGCAAAGGCTTGAATATGAGAACGGCCAATTCTTCCTCTAATTTGGTAAGCTTCGGCTAAGCCTAATCTCGTTGAATCGGCAACAATTAAAGTATTTACGTTTGGCAAATCCAGGCCATTTTCAATAATCGTTGTGGCAACCAAGACATCAATTTTTTTATTCTGAAAATCCTCCATGACTTTTACTAATTCTTTTTCTTTTAATCTTCCATGAGCAATACCGATTTTTACCCCATGTTTAAGGTTCCACCTTAAACATTTCAGGAAGTTTTTGACAGTTTCAATTGTTTCTACTCGATTATGTAAATAATAAACTTGGCCTCCTCTTTTAATTTCATTTTCAATCGCCTCTTTAATTAACTTTTCCTTAAAAGATAAAATAAAAGTTTTAATTGATAATCTGCCAACTGGCGGAGTTTGAATTAAGCTGATATCTCTCAAAGAGGAAAGCGATAGATAAAGAGTTCGAGGGATTGGAGTGGCGGAAAGAGATAAAACATCAAGCGATGAGCGTATTTTCTTTAGTTTTTCTTTTTGTCTCACTCCGAATCTTTGTTCATCATCGATAATTAATAATCCCAAATTTTTAAAAGAGACATCTTTTGAGAGAAGGCGATGAGTACCAACTATAATATCAATTTCTCCTGTCCCTAATTTCTGAATTATTTCTTTCTGTTCTTTTTTTGTTTGCAATCTCGATAACATCGCTATTTTAATTGGTAAATTTTTTAGTCTTTCTTTAAAATTTTGAAAATGCTGATTTGCTAAAATTGTCGTTGGACAAATCATTGCTGCTTGATAGCCTGATTTCACTGCTTTTATCATTGCCCTTAAAGCCACTTCTGTTTTTCCGAATCCAACATCTCCACATAATAACCTATCCATTGGCTTTTCTTTTTCTAAATCTTTTTTAATCTCTTCAATTGCCTCAATTTGATCAGGCGTTTCTTCATATCGAAAACTACTGGCTAGCCGAAAATCTATTTCGTCTTCCGGCAAATAAGGAGGCCGAGTAGTAACAACTCTTTTGGCATAAATTTCTAAAAGTTCTTTAGCCAATTTTTCTGCTTCTTCTTTAACTTTTTTCTTTACCTTTTGCCAGAGAGAAGAGCCCAATCTTGAAATTTTTGGCTCAACAAAACCAATATAACGAGAAAGTTTTCTTTCTAAACCAAAAGGAACATAAAGTTTATCTCCGGCTGCATATTCTAACTGATAATATTGGCGGCCATCGATTGTTAATTGTTGTTTAAAAATTCCAATCCCGTGATCTAAATGGACTAAATAGTTACCCGGCTTTAATCCCTTTAAATCAGAAAATAATTTTTGGGATTTTAATTTCTTTTTTAAAATTTCTTTGGCTGATTTTTCATCCCCTTCAATTTGAACTGGTAATTTTTCAGCACTCTCAATTTTATTTCCTAAAAACTCAAAACGAATAGCATAATTTAAATTGGTTGGGAAAACATCAACAACCCCTCCCCTCTGAGCAAATTCACCAATTTCTCTTACTTGATAAACTTTTTCATAACCCATCTCATCCAATTTTCTTAAAAATTGAGAGAAATTATAAATTTGGTTTTTTTCTAGAAAAATTGTATTTTCCTGGAAAAATGATTGGGTTTTCCTTGCCTCCAAAATTTTATTTAAATTCTTTTCAAACCAAAAGTTCCCCTTTTCCAAAAAATATGGGGTAATACTGACAATCAAAACTTTATCCAGCTGGCTTGACAAATCCATTATATTAGATTATAATATAACTATTACCTACCTTCCGGCCTATCTGTGAGTGGCTTAATCCCCTTCTAAACTTTGTTTAGGAGGGGAGGATAGATTCTAAGTGATCCCTCCTTTAAACTTAGTGCCTTATGTTATGGATTAAAACTCTTGTTTTAAATCTATGACGCTCGCAGGTAGACCGGAGGGCAAAAATTTTGCTCTTTAGAAATATTTTAAAAGGAGGTAAAAAAGTGATCGCAAGGTTAAGGGCCGCTTGGCTAGCGTTCAAAAACCCGGAACTCGTTGAAACAAAAGACGAGTTAACGGGAGCACTGAGTCGGAAAACTTTTTTCCGGGCCGCCAACCGCGAATTGGCTCGAACACAAAGAAAAGGTCAACTTTTGTCTTTGATATTCATTGATTTGGATAATTTGAAACTTATCAATGATAAGCAGGGACATAAGGCGGGCGATTTCTTTTTAAGAACATTGGCCCAGACTATTCTGGCTTGTATCCGTCCTTACGACTTTCTGGCGAGATGGGGAGGAGATGAATTTATTATTTTTCTTCCAAACACCACCTTGTTAGCGGCCGAAAAGGTTATTGGCCGTGTGCATGAAAGATTTCCTAATTTTGCTTGGGGGATCAGCGAATGGGAAAAGGAGGATACTTTAGAATCGCTTATCGCAAGAGCTGATAATATAATGTATCAGCAAAAACAAGCGAAGAAAGCTAGTAAACCGGGGTTCTAACGTTCGAATCGTTACCCCGGTTTTTTCATTTTTAATTGTTAAATTTAGCCATTGCTTTTTCTAAACCTTCCTTTAAAGAAAATTCAATTTCCTCAACTGTTTTTTGCGTAACTTCTTTAATGATTTTTTCTTCATCTTTATTAAATTTTTGAAGAACAAACTGCTCGACGTTGTTTATTGTTCTTTTTTCTTTATTCTTTGTTTTAATTCCAATTCTAAATCTGACAAAATTTTTCGAATTTATCGCTCTAATTATTGACTCCACTCCTTTGTGACCGGCTGAGCCCCGATTTTTGACAATTCTAATTTTTCCCAAAGGCAAATCAATGTCGTCGTGAACAACCCATAATTTAGATGTTAGATTTTGGATATTAGATATTAGTTTTTTGACGGCTTTGCCTGATTCATTCATAAAGGTTTGAGGCTTAGCAATAATAATCTTTTGACCTCTAAATTTTCCTTGAGAAATTTTTGCATTGAAAATTGATTGAAAATTGAAAATTGAAAATTGAAAATTGGTAGCGATTTCATCAACAATTCGAAAGCCCATATTGTGGCGAGTTTTTTCAAATTTTTTACCGGGATTACCTAAACCAATAATGAGTATCATATTTTAATTATATCATTTCTCTTGCTAAACTGGAAAATCTTGGTATAATGAATAAAATATGAAAAACTTTTTACTATCTGTTTGGGAGATTTTAAAGATTGTGCTTATTGCCTTGGTGATAGTTATTCCTATTCGCTATTTTTTATTTCAACCATTTATTGTCAAAGGACAATCAATGGAGCCAAATTTTGAAAATAGCAATTATTTAATTGTTGACGAATTATCTTATAGATTTAGAGACCCCCAGAGAGGAGAGGTAGTTGTTTTTCGGTATCCCAAAAATATTTCTCAACGCTTCATAAAAAGAATTATTGGCTTACCGGGAGAAAAAATAGAAATTAAAGCCGGTTCGGTAATGGTGAATGGCAAAATTTTGGATGAATCGGAATATTTTCCTTCAGGTGTCCAGACCCCAGGAAATATTCAAATCTCCTTAGATGAAAATGAATATTTTGTTTTAGGAGACAATCGGATTTCTTCTTTTGATTCCAGGCAGTGGGGGTTATTACCGAGAAAAAATATTATAGGCAGGGTGCTCATTAGGGCCTGGCCAATTACGACCTTAACCAAAATTGAAGTCCCTGAATATTAAAGAGGTGAAGAGGGCTTCGCCCTCTTCTTCATCTTCGCTTACCCGAGCGACAGCGAAGGGTGGAGAAGAGATTCATCTCTTCGCTTTCGCTGCGCGAAAACTCGATATATGAAAAAACCAAAATTCCAATCACCAACAGGGATGCATGACATTTTAGCCGAAGATCAGAAATACTTTCAAAAAATTTATGATGTAGTGAAAGAGATTGCTAGTTTTTATAATTTCCAAAAAATAGAAACACCGATTTTAGAAGAAACCGAACTTTTTTCAAGAGGGATAGGTCTATCTACTGATATTGTTCAAAAAGAAATGTTTTCCTTCAAAACAAAAGGGGGAGATGTTTTAACCCTGAGGCCGGAAGGAACTGCTCCGATAATTAGGGCTTTTATCGAGAAAGGCATGCAAAATCTTCCTCAACCGGTAAAGCTCTGGTATTGGGGTCCCTTTTTTCGATATGAAAAACCCCAACTGGGGAGATATCGGCAGTTTTGGCAATTTGGCTTGGAAGTCTTAGGAGAAGAAAACTCAATTATTGATGCTCAAATTATACAGATTTTCTATAATATTTTAAGAGAGTTGAAATTAAAAAATTTAATTATTGAAGTAAATAGTATTGGAGATAGTGCCTGCCGACCATATTATAAAAAACTTTTAGTAAGTTATTTTAAGGGGAGAATTGATGGTTTGTGTCAAAATTGTAAGAGAAGAATAAAAGAAAATCCCTTGAGAATTCTGGATTGCAAAGAGGAAAAGTGTCAGAGAATAGTTTCTCAGGGTCCCCAAATGATAGACGAGCTCTGCGAAGCTTGTCATCAACATTTTAAAGAGGTTTTGGAATTTTTAGATGAGATTGAATTGCCATATCATTTAAATCCTTATCTGGTCAGGGGATTGGATTATTATACGAGGACGGTTTTTGAAATATACGATGGCCAGGAAAGAGGAAGAGCGCTCGGAGCTCTGGCCGGTGGCGGAAGATACGATGCCTTAATTAAAATTTTAGGTGGAGCAGATACACCGGCTTGTGGCGCAGCCGGAGGCATTGAAAGGATTATTTCTTTAATGAAAGAAGAAGCAATTAAATTGAAAAAAGAAAAAGTTCCTCAGATTTTTTTATCTCAACTGGGTAATTTAGCAAAAAGGAAAAGTTTAAAATTAATAGAAGATTTTAGAAGAGAAGGAATTTTAATTTCCGAATCTCTCGGTCGTAATTCTCTAAAAGCTCAGTTACAAATAGCAGATAAAATTGGAGCAAAATATACCTTAATTTTAGGTCAAAAAGAGGCTCTAGAAGGGACAATTATAATCAGAGATATGGTAAATGGCAGGCAAGAGACAGTGAAATTGGAAAAATTAGTAAAAGAGATGAAAAAACGACTCAAAATGGGAAAATGAAAGATTGTATTTTTTGTAAAATTACAAAAGGAGAGACATCAACTGAGGTTATCTATAAAGACGATAAATTTATCGTTTTTAAAGATGTTAATCCAAAGGCTCCTATTCATCTTTTGATTGTGCCCAAAAAACATATTCCATCCGTTAATCATTTAGAATTAAAAGATAAAGAATTTATTGGAGAACTAATTTTAGTTGCTCAGAAAATTGCCAGAGAGCAGAAAGTAAGTAATGGATATAAATTAATTTTTAATGTTGGCCGAGGGGGAGGACAATTGATTGAGCATTTACATTTACATTTATTGGCTGGCTGGAAAACTCCCAAAGAAAGGGACATTCCCGGAATGCCATAAAACTATGGCCTTAGAAGTTAAGAAAAAAGAAAGAGAAAATTCACAAAGTTTGGTTCACCGCTTTACAAAAAGGGTTCAACAAAGCGGGATTTTACGTACGGCGAGAAAGAAAAGGTTTAGAAGGAGAGAAAAATCAAGGAATATGGAAAAAGAGGCTGCTTTGAGGAGAGAGAGAATGAAAAGGGAATATGAAAAATTAAAAAAACTTGGTAAAATTTAGTTCGCTAATTTACACGAATTTGAGCACGAATATCACTAATAGATATCCGTGAAATTAGTGGCCAAATTAGTGAATATTCACGATGACGCTAAAGGAGAAAATTGAAAAAGATTTTCAAAAAGCCCTAAAAGAAAGAAAAGCAATAAAAATTTCTACTTTGAGAATGCTAAAGGCAGCAATTTTTAATAAAGAAAAGGAAAAGAGATACAAATTGAGTCGGCAGAAGCCCGAACTAACTGGAGGAGAATTAGAAAAAGAAAGTCAATTGATTGATGAAGAGCTAATTGAGGTTATTTCTTCCGAAGTAAAAAAGAGGAAAGAAGCAATTTTAGAATTTGAAAGAGGGAAAAGGAAAGATTTAGCGAAAAAAGAAAAAGCTGAAATGAAAATCTTACAAAATTATTTACCAGAACAGCTTTCCGAAGAGGAAATAAAAAAATTAGCAAACGAATCGATAAAAAAAGTTGGGGCAAAAGATATCAAAAATATGGGAAAGGTAATGGCAGAACTAATGCCCAAAATCAAAGGCAGAGCCGAGGGAAGTTTAGTAAGTAAAATCGTTAAGGAATTACTTAGCCCCCAATATGATTGAAATTAATAATCTTACAACTAACCCGGTTGATGAGGTTTTTTTGAAAAAAGTTGCTAAAATGGTTTTAGAAGGAGAAAATAAAGAAAAAGTAGAATTATCCATTGCTTTGGTTGGACAGGGAAGAATGAGAGAATTAAATAAAAAGTATCTGGGGAAAAATCGGGCGACAGATGTTTTGGCCTTTCCCTACAATGATTCTGACGAGGTAATTGTTTGTTTAAGAGAAGTTAAAAAAAACGTCAAAAGATATAAGACGACTTTCGAAAAAGAATTATCTGAAGTTTTAATTCACGGAATCTTACATTTATTAGGTTATGATCATAAAAAGGGTGAAAAAGAGGCAGAAAAGATGAGAGAAAAAGAGAATTATTATCTTTTAAAAATAGGCAAAATCGGAGAGGGGTCGGGATAACCCTTCGGTTGCCGAGTGGCAACGAGGCGGAAGAAGAAGCGATAGTCTTCTTCGCTCCTCCCGTTTAGGAAAACAGGGAGGCCGATCGCCAGAAACCGAGGGTTTCTGGAGAGCGAGCCCGAAGGTCGCCGAAGGCGACCGCCAGCAGGAATCTGCTGGAAGAGGGCGAGCGATTAACTTGGTAATACCACTATTATGGCAAAGCCATCTATCATAACCGGGTTAGATATTGGAACATCAAAGATAAAAGTTTTATTGGTTAGTCGGTCAAAAGATGGAAAATTGGAATTGGTTTTAAAGGAAGAGGAAAACTCCGAGGGAGTTAGAAGAGGAGTAATAATTGACCCAGAAAGAGTTTCTAATATTTTAAAAGGCCTCTTTTCAAGAATTTCAGAGGAGCTTGGTCAAAAAGTTAATTCAGTTTACGTAAATTTAGGGGGAAGTCATATTTTTTGCACCTCCTCTCATGGTTTGGTTTCTGTTTCTCGGGCAGACCAAAAAATTTCTGAAGAAGATATTCAAAGGGTTTTGCAAGCAGCCCAGGCAATAAATTTATCTTCTAATAAAGAAATTTTCGATGTTTTACCAAAAGAATTTATTATTGATGGTGAAAAAGGAATAAAAGAACCCCTTTCGCTTCAGGGAGTGAGACTGGAAGCAGAGGTTTTGGCTTTAGGCGGTTTTTCCCCATATTTAAAAAATACCAAAGAAACAGTTTTACTTTCCGATTTAGAAATTTTAGATATGGTGCCTAATCCCTTGGCTGCCGCCAGAGCAGTACTGACTGAAAAGCAAAAAGAATTGGGGGTAATACTCCTGGATATTGGAGCAGGAACAACCGGTTTAGCTGTCTTTGAAGAAGGAGATTTATTATATTTGACGGTTTTACCGATAGGTTCAGCTAATATTACCAATGACATTGCTATTGGTCTAAAAATAGATGCCGAGATTGCCGAAAGAATAAAAATTGAGTATGGCGCTTCAATTTTAAAAGGAAAGAATGTTCATCAAAAAATTGATATCGGCGAGGAAACGCCTTTAATTTTTTCTCAAAAATTTTTGATAAAAATTATTGCCGATAGGATTTTGGAGATTTTTGAGGAAGTTAATAAAGAATTAAAAAAAATTGGCAGAGAAAGAAAATTGCCCGGCGGTATAGTTTTAACTGGCGGTGGAGCAAAGTTACCAAAAATAGTGGACTTGGCCCGGGAGAAATTTCTTTTACCATCTCGGATTGGCTTCCCAAGGGGAATTTCAGGATTAGAAGACGACCCAACTCTGGCTACAGTTTGTGGTTTGGTTTTAGGGGGGGCTGATTTTGAAGGAAAAACTTTTGAATCTAGGAGAGGGCTCGTTTCTAAAATTAAAAAAATATTTAAAATTTTTATACCCTAAACTGAAATTTATCTTAAATTTCAGGCGGGTCGTCAAAAATCTCAGAAGATTTTTGAATAGACCATAATTTACATGACAAAAATTAAAGTCATCGGAGTTGGTGGATCGGGTGGTAATGCGGTTTTAAGAATGAAAAAATGTAAAATTCAAGGAGTGGAATTGGTTGCCATCAATACCGATTACCAGGATTTAAAGAAAACCAAAGCCGATTTGAAATTGAGAATTGGGAAAAAGATAACTCAGGGCTTGGGTACCGGCATGAAACCAGAAATTGGAGAATTGGCCGCTAAAGAAAACAGCCAAGATATCCGCCAAATTTTAAAAGGAGGAGATTTAATTTTCATAACCTATGGGGCGGGCGGGGGAACCGGTTCAGGAGCGGGTCCGGTTGTTGCTGAAATTGCTAAAAATCTTGGTGCTTTGACGATAGCGGTAGTGACCAAACCATTTTCTTTTGAGGGCCAAACGAGAATGAGAATTGCCCAAGATGGTATAGAGAGATTGAGAAAAAATGTGGATAGTTTAATTTGTATTAAAAACGATAAATTGTTAGAAATTTTAGACCAGAGAATCTCCATTACCTCGGCTTTTTGGTTTTGTGATGATATTTTAAGAGAAGCAGTGAGAGGAATTTCTGATTTAATAACTCTGCCAGGGATTATCAGTATTAACTTTGCTGATATTAAAGCAATTCTGAAAAATTCTGGGACTGCCCTTTTTGGAATAGGCAAGGCCAAGGGTGAGAGAAGGGGAGAAATAGCAGCAAAATTGGCTTTAAATTCGCCACTTTTGAGTTTAACCCCAAAAGGAGCAAAGGGAGTATTATTTAATGTTTCCGGTGGCGATATCTCCCTTTCCGAAATTGAAGAGATTGGAAAGGTTTTAACCAAAGAAATCAACCCCGAGGCAAAAGTGATTTTTGGGGCGGTTCAGGATGAGAAAATAGAAAAGGGAGAGATAAAAGTGACGGTTATTGCTACCGGATTTTAGAAATTTAAGTTTTCCACAGGCTTTAGCTTAACGGGTTGGTTGACGACCCTTTTTTATTGGAATAAAATAAAATAATTCCTAGGGATATGGAAAACAAAATTACTAAAGTTCAAAAACGAGACGGGACAATTACTGATTTTGACCAGAGCAAAATTACTAATGCTATTTTTAAAGCCGTAACGGCTACTGGCCAGGGCGACGGAAAAAGAGCAAAAAGACTTTCCGATAAAGTAGTTAAGATTTTAAATCGAAGGTTTAAAAAAGACGAAATTCCGTCGGTGGAACAAATTCAAGATGTTATTGAAGAAGTTTTAATTTTAGAGGGTCTAGTTAAAACTGCTAAGGACTATATTTTGTACCGAGAACAAAGAAGAAAGATTAGAGAGGCAGTAAAAGTTTCCGAAGAGGCAGTAGAAAGGATTGATCAATATTTAGAAAAATTGGATTGGGAAGTTCAGGAAAATGCCAATATGGCTTTTTCTTTACAAGGGCTCAATCATTACGGCGTTTCTTATATTGTCAAAAAATATTGGCTAAACAAAATCTATCCAAAAGAAATTAGAGAAGCCAATGAATCTGGCGATTTTCATATTCATAACCTGGATACCCTCGGCCCATACTGTGCCGGCTGGGATTTATATGATCTTTTATTAAAAGGATTTGGTGGGGTTCCCGGGAAAGTTGAATCAAAACCGCCAAAACATTTAAGAACAGCCCTGGGTCAAGCAGTTAATTTTCTTTATACCCTCCAGGGCGAAATAGCGGGAGCCGTTGCTTTTTCAAATTTTGATACTTTATTAGCTCCTTTCATTTACTATGACAACTTAAACTATCAACAAGTAAAACAAGCAATGCAAGAATTTTTATTCAATATGTCTGTCCCAACTCGGGTCGGTTTTCAAAGTCCTTTCACTAATATTACTTTAGATTTAAAACCTTCTCCGGTTTTTGCCAAAATGCCAGTGATAATTGAAGGAAAACCTCAAGACAAAACTTATGGAGAATTTGAGGAAGAAATGAAAATTTTTGATAGGGCTCTTTATGAGGTTTATTTAGAAGGAGATGCTAAACACCGCGTTTTTACTTTTCCAATTCCAACCGTCAATATCACAAAAGATTTTCCCTGGTCAGAACCGGCTTTTAACGGAATCTTTGAGGCCTCAGCAAAATATGGGATAAATTATTTCGCTAATTATATAAATTCAGAAATGAAACCAGAGGATGTTAAGAGTATGTGTTGCCGGCTTCGACTCGACTTGCGACAACTTTACAATCGAGGCGGAGGAGGATTATTTGGCTCAGGCGCCCTAACGGGTTCGGTGGGCGTAGTTACCATTAATATGTCTAGAATTGGTTATCTATCCAAAACAAAAAAGGAATTTTTTGAGAGATTGACAAAGATGATGGATTTAGCAAAGGAGAGTTTAGAAATCAAAAGAAAAGTCCTGGAAAATTACATTGATAAAGGTTTGTATCCTTACTCCAGATTTTATTTATCAGGGATAAAGAAAGCGAGAGGACAATATTATGCAAATCACTTTACTACAATTGGCCCTGTTGGAATGAATGAAGCGCTTTTGAATTTTATTGGTGAAGATATTGGCTCAAAAAGAGGAAGAAGATTTGCTTTGGAAGTTTTAGATTTTATGAGAGAGAGATTGGTCAAATATCAAAAGGAAACCGGAAATATTTATAATTTGGAACAAACACCAGCTGAATCGACCGCCTATCGCTTAGCATTATCAGATAAAAAGAGATATTCAGATATTATTACTGCTGGAACGAAGAAAATACCATATTACACCAATAGCTCGCAACTTCCTGTTAATTACACCGATGACATTTTTGAAGCTCTAAAGCTTCAGGATGAATTAACTTGTAAATATACAGGAGGAAGCGTTTTCCACCTCTTTCTAGGAGAGAGAATGCCCGATGGCGAATCAGTTAAGAAATTAGTAAAAAAGGTTTTTGAAAATTTTAAACTTCCTTATATTACTTTGACTCCCACCTTTTCGATTTGTCCTTCTCATGGCTATTTAGAAGGCGAACATTTTTTCTGTCCCAAATGCACAATCAAGCAACCCTGCGAGGTTTATACGAGGGTGGTGGGATATTTGAGACCCGTGCAGCAATTCAATTTCGGCAAACAACAAGAATTCAAAGAAAGAAAAGAATTTAAAATTAGAAAACTTGAATCTGTTAAATGATCCAAATTGGCGGCCTTCAAAAATTAACTTTAATTGATTTTCCAGGAAAATTGGCCTGTACTGTTTTTTTAATTGGCTGTCCTTTCAGGTGCCCCTTTTGCTATAATCTGGAACTTGTTTTGCCAGAATTGATTGAAAAGCAGCCTAAAATTAAAAAGGAAGATTTTTTCGAATTTTTAAAAGAGAAAAAGGGACTTTTGGATGGGGTTTGTATAACTGGTGGAGAACCAACTGCCAATTCCGATTTGCCAGATTTTTGCCAGAAAATAAAAGAAATGGGATTTTTGGTGAAGTTGGATACAAATGGTTATGATCCAGAAATGATGAAAAAATTGATTGATGAAAAATTAATTGATTATTTGGCTTTAGATGTTAAGGCGCCAAAAGAAAAATATGGAAAATTAATTGGAATTGAAAATAGGGTTTTTGTTGAAAGAATAGTTAAAAACATCGAAAGGAGTGTTGAGATTTTAAAAGAAGGAAAAATAGATTATGAATTCAGAACAACGGTAGTTCCAACCCTTTTGGAAAAAGAAGATATTTTGGAAATTGGGAAGTGGCTTTCATCACTTTCGCCAGGTCAAAAACTTCCAAAATATTATTTACAAAATTTTAGGCCAGAAAAAACATTAGACCCTTCCTTTGAAAAAATCAAACCTTATCCCCAAAAATACTTATTAGAAATCCAAAAAGCCATCTCTCCTTTTTTTGAAGTCTGCCAAGTGAGGTAAATAAAGAAATAAAGAAGCCTCCGACAATTCCGCTATAAGCGAAACGTCGAAGGCTCAATGGCTCAAGAGTTGAACTCTCAAGTCTTTCGAGGTTTTATTCTGGGAGAAACCCAGATGCCGAGCCAAAACCCGAGTACGCGTGGTCGAACCGGTGCGCGTTGAACCAAAACCTGCCCTCGAAGAAGAAACAGGGCACCTCCGAGAAGTTGCCATCAGTATCAGGAGCGCATTCGTCGCCAGCGCAATCGATCCCCAGATTGTTAGAAGCGGCGAACCGCTTTGGATGCGTTAAAAGCATGCATCCAACTTCAAATGGGCCGAGTCCGAACTCGTTAGCCGTAAAGACTTCCTGAGCCCGCCAGGTGCTCCGGTCCCTGTGGCGGAGACCGAACTGCGCCGGCACGACGAGGATGTCGTGTCCCTTCTGCTCGTCGCCGAGCTTCTGGAACATCTTCGCCGTCTTGGCAGTCTGCCGCTGGTACTTCGGGCAGAATATGCCTTCGCACAAGTTGCCGAACTTGCGCTGCTGTTTAATCAGTTCCAGCACTTCCTTTACTGCTTCGGCGTAGCTTGTGGCAACCCTCGTCAATCTCGGGATGGCGAACCATCCTTCGGCGTTCGGCGGTAGCGGACGCTCGGCGAGCTTCTCGTCGGCGAAGCCGATGCCCGGGAAGAACTCACGCAGCATGGCGACCTGCTTCGAGATGTCCTTCACCCGGAATCCTACGGGGTATCCGTAGTTTGATACAACCTCCTCGTTTATGAATTTTTTTGATGACATATCGTCATCACCTCCTTTTATATATTTTGCTCTAAAGAGCAATACAATTGTTATAGCAAATTTTCAAGAAAAATCAAGATTTTTTGCGGTAATATACCAATACTACGATGCTTTTTTATTTGAACGTTCTTAAAATTTCGGTTAAAATTTATAAATGACCGCTTCAAAAATTCTTCTATATTTTTGTCTCTCTTTTATCGGGGGGATTTTTTTAAATTCATTTTTTAAAATTCCTCAGCTTTTGATGCTGAGTTTTTCAATTTTAGGATTGATTTTTATAAGTGTATTTTTTAAATATAAAAATTTTGTGGTCATTGGTTTTTGTATTTTATTTTTAGTTTTCGGAATTTGGCGGCACCAATTAACTGAATTAAGAATTATGAATAATGAATTAAGAAAATATAATGACCAAGAAAAAATTATTACTTTGGTAGGACTCGTCGCCAAAGAGCCGGATATTAGAGAAAAAAGTGTCAAACTGACAGTTAAAGTTGAAAAAATAAATGCAAGGGTTTTGATAACTACTAATCGATACCCTGAATATCAATACGGAGACGAATTAAAAATTACTGGGAAATTAGAAACTCCTCTTGAATTTGAAGATTTTAATTACAAAGATTATTTAAAGAAAGATGGAATTTACTCGGTCATAGATTTTCCCAAGATTGAGTTAATTGAGAAAAATCAAGGAAATTTAATCTATGCCAAAATTTTAGCTTTCAAAGAAAAATTAAGAGAATCAATTTATCAAAATTTATCACCTCCCCAGGGTTCAATTTTGGGAGCAATAATTTTAGGAGATAAACAAAAAATTTCTGAAGAATGGAAAAATAAATTAAATATTGCCGGAGTAAGGCATATCACTGCTGTCTCAGGACTTCATGTGACAGTCTTAAGCAGTATCTTAATGACACTTTTACTCTGGTTAGGTTTTTGGCGCCAGCAAGCTTTTTATTTTGCCATCTTAATAATTACTCTTTTTGTTGTTATGACCGGTCTCCAACCATCGGCAATCAGAGCCGGAATTATGGGCAGCCTTTTTCTTATAGCTCAGTATTTCGGAAGAATGAGTAGTGCTTCCCGGGCGATTTTCTTTGCTGGAGCAGTAATGTTAGCTCAAAATCCCTTACTTTTAAAGTTGGATGTTGGTTTTCAACTTTCTTTTTTAGCAATGCTGGGCATAATTTATCTTTTGCCAGTTTTCCAAAATTGGCTAAAATTTATTCCTTGGCTTCAAGCAAAATCAATTTTAGCAATGACATTTTCAGCCTACCTTTTCACTTTGCCAATTTTAATTTACAATTTTGGCTATATTTCTCTTGTCGCCCCTTTAGTGAATATTCTAATTATTCCTCTTTTATATTGGATTATGATTTTTGGATTTATTTTTGCTTCCTTCGGAATAATTTCACCAATTGTTGGCTGGATTTTATCTTTTCCTGCCTGGTTTTTGTTAACTTATTTAACAAAAGTTGTCGATTTCTTTTCCAAACTTCCTTGGGCTTATAAAACATTTGAAAATGTCAATTTGATTTTCCTTTTAATTTCTTATTTAATTTTGGGATTTGTTACTTGGAGAGTCCAGGAAAAACAAAAATTAAAATTTCTTCAATATTAATGTTAAAATAAAATATATGGGAAAAGCTTTGATTATCTCCGTCAATATGGGTTATGGCCATCAGAGAACTGCTGAGCCTTTGCGTGAGTTTGGAAAAATTATTAATGCCAATGATTATCCTGAAATTCCAAAAGAAGATAAAAAGATTTGGGAATCGATGAGAATGGGTTATGAATTTATTTCCAGATTTAAAAGAGCTCCAATAATCGGCGATTTAGCCTTTTCAATCTTTGATCTTTTTCAAAAAATCTCTCAATTTTATCCCCGGAGAGACCTTTCTAAACCAAATTTCGCTTTAGAAAAAACGTATTCCCTTTTTGAAAAAGGATGGGGAAGAGACTTAATTGAAAGATTAATCCCGCCTCAGAGCCCTGGTGGGGGGACCATTCCCTTAATTTCCACTTTCTTTACTCCGGCATTTATGGCCGAATATTTTGGTTATCCAGAAAAAATATTTTGCGTTGTTTGCGATGCCGACATTTCCAGAAGTTGGGCGCCTTTAAAACCAAAAGAAAGTAAAATCAAATATTTTGCTCCGACTGAAAGGGTTGCTGAGAGATTAAAATTTTACGGAGTGAAAGAGGAGAACATTTTTTTGACTGGCTATCCTTTGCCATTAGAAAATATTGGTTCTGAGAAAATGGAAATTTTAAAAGAAGATTTGAGAAATCGGCTTTTAAACTTGGATCCTCAAAAGAAATACTTTGAGAAATATAAAATTTTAATTGAAGAAAAATTAGGCAAATTATCAGAAACATCTGACCATCCATTAACAATTTTGTTTTCAGTTGGAGGGGCTGGAGTTCAAAAAGAAATTGGAGCTAAAATTTTACAGAAATTGTATCCTCAAATTAAAGAAAAAAAAGTCAAAATAATCCTGTCAGTCGGAATTAAGGATTGGGTGAGGGATTATTTTATGAGATGGATAAGATGGTTAAATCTTAAAAACTTTTTAGGGGAGAACATCGAGATAATTTTTGAAGAAAAAATAGAAAACTATTTTCAAAAATTCAATCTGGCATTAAGAAAGACTGATATTTTATGGACAAAACCCTCGGAACTCTCTTTCTATTCTGCCCTTGGGCTGCCAATTATTATCGCTCCTCCAATTGGTTCCCAAGAAGAATTTAATATGAGGTGGCTTTTAAAATCTGGTTTTGGAATTTTACAAGAAGACCCAAATTATACAACCCAGTGGCTTTTCGACTGGTTGGGAAAAGGGTATTTGGCTGAAGCGGCAATGGAAGGATTTATTGAAGGAGAAAAATTGGGAACTTTTAAGATCGAAAAAATAATATGTGGCTTTTAATCACGATTTTAGCCTATTTTTTCTTGGCAGTTGTTTCTTTGTTTGACCGCTATTTTTTAGTCGGGCCGATGCCCAGCCCCAAGGTTTATACTTTTTACGTTGGAACAATCGGTCTTCTTTTTTGCTTATTTTTTATTCCTTTTGGCACAAGTCTTCCCGCCATTAATATCGTTTTTCTCGGACTGCTTGCCGGTTTGATAAAGATAATTGCTATCTTATTCTTAACTATCAGCATAACTAAAAGCGAAATTTCCCGCACTGTGCCGGTCGTCGGCGCTCTGCAGCCGATTTTTTCTTTTTTACTTTTCTTTCTTTTTTTTCCTCAGAGCAGGATTTTAAATATTTTTCAACTTGTTGCTTTTATTTTACTTGTTTTTGGTTCGGTTCTGATTTCAATTAAAAGATTTGATAAAGAATTTTTCAATTTTAAAACTTTAAAATATCCAATAACGGCATCTTTTTTGTATTCTTTGACTTTTTTCCTGACCAAGAACCTTTTTTTAGAAACAAATTTTTTAAGCGGAATGTTTCTGATTTTACTGGGAAGCGGATTAACTGCCCTTGCTTTTCTTGTTTTTCCAAAAAGCAGAAAAATTATTTTTAATCAAAAAATATCCGGGAAAATATCAGGTCTTTTTATGCTCGGTCAAATTATTGGCGGTCTGGCAATAATTTTACAATATTATGCGGTTTTTTTAGCCAAAGCCGGCCAGATTCCTTTGATTAATGCTTTAGAAGGAACGCGTTACGTTTTTTTGCTATTTTTTGTTTTCCTTTTTGGCCGCTGGAGACCCCAAATTTTAAAAGAGGAAACTTCGAAAGAAGTTATTCTTCAAAAAATTATTGCCATTTTATTTATCGGCGGAGGACTAACTTTATTGGCTTTGTGATAAAATGAAAAAAATTATAATGGCTATTTTAATCTTTTTTTTACTAACCGTAAGTTTCTTTTTTATTGGTAATTCGCCCCGGCCGGAAAAAATTACTTGGGGAATTAATTTTTCTCAAAAACATTCCCAAAATTTGGGATTGAATTGGAAAGAAAATTATTTGGCATTATTAGATGATTTGGGAGTAAAAAATATAAAATTAATTACCCATTGGGATTTAATAGAATCAAAGAAAGATCAATATTTTTTTGATGATTTAGATTGGCAAATAAAAACAGCTGAAGATAAAGGAGTAAAAATCCTTTTGGTAATTGGAATGAAAACCGGTCGTTGGCCAGAATGCCACATTCCGGAATGGGCTAAAAATTTAAAAAATGAAGAACAGCAAAAAGAAATTCTAGAAATACTTGAAGAAGTAGTTTTAAGATATAGAAATTCTGAGGTTATCAAATATTGGCAGGTGGAAAATGAGCCCTTTTTTCCTTTTGGCGAATGCCCCTGGGTAGATAAAAAATTTTTAAAAAAAGAAATAGATTTGGTAAAATCTCTTGATGAGAAAAATCGGCCGATTGTTATTTCAGATTCTGGCGAAGGTTCTTTTTGGATTCGGGCAGCAAGACTTGGCGATATTGTAGGAACAACAATGTATAAAAAAGTCTGGTTTCACCAACTCGGAATTTACATTCATTATCCCTTTCCACCAATTTTTTACTGGCGAAAAGCCCAAATTATAAAAAAATTATTTGGCAAAAAAGTAATTTCCATTGAACTTCAGGCTGAACCCTGGGGGCCAACATTGCTTTACACTTCGCCACTCAAAGAACAAGAGAAAACAATGAATTTGGAACAATTTAGAAAAAATATTGAATTTGCCAAAAAAACCGGTTTAGATACATTTTATCTCTGGGGCGGGGAGTGGTGGTACTGGCTGAAAGAAAAACAAGGAAAACCAGAAATCTGGAATGAAGCAAAAAATCTGATTTCTAAATAAAATGCTATTTAAGAATAAATCGAAATTTTTTTTAAACTTTGACTTCCTTCTTTGGTTTGTTTTAGCCTTTGTTTTGATTATTTCTCATCTCCACTTTATTCTGCCAAGATTTAAAGAACTAATCCTTATTATCGTGGCTGCCGGCGCCACTATACCAGTATTTTTCAGTGCTTTTAAAGCTTTAAAAAATAAAAGGTTATCAATTGATTTATTGGCCAGTATTGCCTTATTTTTTTCTATTTTTGCAAAACAATGGGATTCTGTTATTTTCATCAATCTGATGCTTACCTCGGCCCGAATATTCTCAAATTACGTTGAAACTAAAACCCACTCATCTATTGAAAGTTTATTAAAAATGAAACCCAAAGATGCCAGAGTTAAAAAGAATGGAGAAATTATAAAAATACCAATTGAAATGATTAAAAAAGGAGACAGAGTTATTGTTGAATTAGGAGAAAGGATTCCTGTTGATGGCGTTACAGAAAAAGGAGAGGCAGAAATTGACCAGTCTTCACTTACCGGAGAATCCCTACCGGTGTTTAAAAAAGTTGGAGATAAAGTATTTAGTTCCACCATCGTTAGATCGGGTAATTTAGAAATTTTAGCAGAAAAAGTTGGCAAAGAAACAATGTTTGAAAAAATTATTGATTTGGTTGAGAAATCTCAGAAAAATAAAGCCAAGATCATCACTTTAAGTGAGAAATTCACCGCCTGGTATATTCTTCTTAGTCTCCTTGGTTCTTTTCTTTTATACATTATTTCCAAAAATTTACTTTTAGTATTGAGTATACTTCTGGTAACTTGTGCTGATGATATTGCCGTGGCCGTTCCTTTGGCATTCCTCATTTCAATAGGCCATGCCGCTCACCACGGGGTTATCATTAAAGGAAGTGAATTTATCGAGGCCTTATCAAAAATGAAAGTTTTATTTTTTGACAAAACCGGCACCTTAACCCAGGGGAAATTGAAAGTGGAAGAAGTTTTCTTGTTATCTAACCTAAGCGAAGAAGAATTTTTAAATGCTGCCGGAGCAGTTTCTCTCCTGTCGCAACATCCGAGTTCCCAGGCAATTGTCGAATATGTAAAGAAAAGGGGCATTTCTATTGAGCAACCGGAAAAGTTTATTGAATATAGCGGGAAAGGGGCGATGGCGAATTTAAGGAATAAAAAAATTTTAGGCGGTACACTCTCACTTTTAAAAGAGTCAAATGTGAAAATCACTAAAAATCAATTGGCTACTGTAAATCGAGAGAAAGAACAGGCATTCAGTATGGTTTTTATTGGGATAGAAAATGAAATGGTTGGATTTTTTACCTTGGCTGATGAGATTCGACCAGGGGTTAAGGAAGTTATCACTGAATTAAAGAGAATGGGAATTAAAAAAATTGTTATGCTCACCGGTGACAATGAAAGAATCGCAAAAGGCGTAGCCGATACAGTAGGCATCAAAGAATTCCATGCTAATCTTCTGCCGGAAGATAAAGTAAACTATGTTAAAAAATATTTGAATAAGAAATATACGACAGTAATGATTGGAGATGGAGTCAACGATGCGGCCGCTCTTGTCATATCCAATGTTGGTATTGCCATGGGGGTAATTGGTTCTGATGTTGCCATCGAATCAGCTCACATCGCCTTGATGCGAGATGAGATAAATCAGATTCCTGAAATTATAAAATTGAGTGAAAGCACTACTCGGGTTGTAAGGCAAAATTTTTTAATTTGGGGGATTGTTAATGTTATTGGTATTATTTTGGTCTTTAATGGAATTTTAGGCCCGGAAGGAGCCGCTGCCTACAACTTTGTTACCGATTTTCTCCCTTTGATAAACAATATTCAATTATTTAGGTGAATTGATAAAATAAATTTTTATGATTAGACATTCAATAAAAACTGGTTTAAGCCAGCTTGAGGCTAAAGAGAGGCTCTTAAAATTCGGGCCAAATCAAATTTTTAAGCCAAAAAGAGTTAGTTTTTTTGATATTTTTCTTGAGGAAATTAGGGAGCCGATGATTTTGGTTTTATTGGTGGTTGGCTTTTTTTATAGTTTAGGGGGGAAATTGGCCGATGCCTTTACTATTTTTGGAATAATTACCATTTTAGTATTGGCCGAAGTCTATAATGAATTTCGGGCAAAAAAGGCAATTTCATCTTTGGAAAAAATTGCTGCTCCAAAAACAAAAGTTCTGAGGGATGGAGAAATTTTGGAAATTGATTCTGAAAATGTAGTTCCGGGAGATATTTTGATTTTGACAGCCGGAACAAAAGTGGCAGCCGATGCTATTTTGAAAAAATCAATTAATGTCCAAGTTGATGAATCAATTCTCACCGGAGAAGCCTTTCCTAAAGAAAAAGAAATGGGGGCTGAAATTTTTGCCGGGACAATTGTTGTTTCCGGCCAAGGAGAAGCCGAGGTAGTTTCGACCGGCAAAAATACAAAATTTGGTCAAATTACCGAAACCCTAAAAGAAATAAAAACTTCAAAAACTCCTCTTCAATTAGCAATGAAAGATTTGGCTGGAAAATTAGTTTGGCTGGCTTTGTTTTTTTCGATTTTAATTCCGGTCATTGGTTTTTTGCGTGGCCAAAATCTAAAAACAATGTTTTTAACCGGTCTCGCCCTCGCTTTTGTCACCGTACCCGAAGAATTGCCAATTATTATTACCATGGTTTTAGGTCTGGGAGCTTTTTCTCTTTCTAAAAGAAATTTTCTGATTAAAAAAATAAAATCGGCCGAAGTTTTAGGAAATGCCACTTGCATTATTGCCGATAAAACCGGAACTTTAACCGAGAGCAAAATGAAAATCAGTGAGATTTATCCGAAAGAAAAAGAAAGAGAAATTTTAAAAGCCGCTCTAAATACTATTTCTGAATATTCTTTCTTGCCAATAGATAAAGAAATAAAAGAGAGAGCCAAAGAAATGAATTTGGGGTGGGAGTTTAGGCGAAGGGATTTTGGTCCAGAACAAAAAACAAAGGCAGTTATTAAAAAATTGGCCGAAGGTTTTGAATTATTCATTACTGGTGCTCCGGAGGAGGTTTTTTTAAAATGTAAAAATGTTTCTGAGGAAATTAAAAAAGAATTGGAAAGAGAAACAAAAAATGGGAAAAGGGTTATAGCTTTGGCTTCAAAAAATTTACAAAAAGGAGAAGAAAATTTGGATTTTGAAAAAATCGAAAAAGAAATGGAATTTTGGGGGTTGATTAGTTTTGAAGACCCGCCCAGAAAAGGGGTAAGAGAAACAATTGAAAGGGCTAAAAAAGCCGGAATCAGGACAATTATTGTCACCGGAGACCATCCCGAAACTGCCCATTATATTGCCCAAAAAGTCGGAATTGAACACTCGGAAAAAGTATTAACCGGCCAAGATTTAGATAAATTAGATGATGCGAAATTAAAAGAAATTGTCAAAAGGGTTTCAATTTTTGCTAGAACCAATCCTCAGCATAAATATCGGCTCGTTAAAGCCTTAAAAGAAAATGGAGAAATTGTGGCGGTGACCGGAGACGGAGTAAATGACGTTTTGGCCTTAAAATCTTCGGATATTGGAATTGCTATGGGAATTAAAGGAACCGATGTGGCAAAAGAAGCGGCCGAAATTGTCCTGGCCGACGATAATTATACCACTCTGGCTCAGGGGATTTTTGAAGGAAGAAAATTTTTTGATAACTTACAAAAGGGCATCAAATATTATCTTTCGGCAAAAACGGCCATAGTTTTAATTTTCCTTTTGCCAGTTTTAATAGGCGCGCCAATGCCATTTTCTCCAATTCAAATTATTATTCTGGAACTCTTTATGGATTTGGCTGCTTCAATAGGGTTTGTTTCAGAACCTCCAGAAAAAGATATTTATTTTAGAGGGCCTCGAAATCCCAAGCTCCCTATCTTCAATAAAGAATTGGTAAAAGATATTTTTGCTAAAGGGATTAGTTTATTTTTAGCCGTAATGATTGCTTATTTTTGGGCGCTCTCACAAAAATTGAGTTTTAGAGAGATACAAACCTTTGCCTTTTCGGCTTGGATGGTAGGTCATATTACCTTAGCTTTTGTCTCCCGCTCGGATAAAGAGAATCTTTTTTCTCAAGGGCTATTTACTAATCGAATAATAAACCTCTGGGCAATTGCCGCTTTTGGATTTCTTATTTTAGGAATTTATCTTCCCAATTTCGCCGAGAGATTTAATTTATTCCCCATTGGTATTTTGCAATTCTTTTCAATCATTTTAATCACCAATTTGCTCATCGGAATTTGGGAGATTAAAAAATATTATGCCAAAAGATTATCATAAAAGTCCTTCCCAGCCATTTTTTTCGGTAGTAATTCCGGCTTTTAATGAGGAAAAATTTTTGCCCAAGTGTTTGGAGAGTTTAAAAGAGCAAGATTTTAAGAATTTTGAGCTCATTGTGGTTGATAATAATTCGACCGATAGAACAGTAGAGCTCGCCAAAAAATTTGGAGCAATCGTTTTTTCTGAAAAAAATCAGGGAGTGGCTTTTGCCAGACAAAAAGGATTTTTGAATGTAAAAGGAAAAATAATTGCTTCTACCGACGCTGATACAATTTTGCCAAAAAATTGGCTTTCTAAAATTTTTAAAGAATTTAAAAAAGATGAAAATTTGATTGCCTTTGGCGGCTCCTGTATTTTTTATTCCGGTCCAATTTCAGCCAGACTGGCCTCTCGTTTTTTTCTTTATCCCTTTTTAATTTTTGATAAGTTTTTTTCTGGCGGTTGGAATTTAATGGGATGCAATATGGCAATAAAGAAAGAAGCATTTTTAAAAATTGGAGGATTTAATACAAATTTAAAATTTAATGAAGACATTGAAATATCTTATAGATTAAGAGAAATTGGAAAAATAAAATTTGATTCAAATTTCAAGATTAAAACCTCGGGTAGAAGATACAGAAATGGCTTAATTTTTGGACTGATCGATTATATTCCGAGTACATTCTTTAGATGGATTTTTAGAAAATGTGACAAATTCCAAAAGTTTCCTCCGGTTAGAAAAGAAGAATCTTTAATTGGAAAATTTTCTTTTCCAATTATTTCTCTTTTTGTTTTTTTATTTTTTCTCTTCCATCTTTCAACCCCCAAAATGGTTCTGGCAAAAAATTTGATTAAAAATGATTTAAATAAGACAGTCTTTATAGAAAGGAGGATTAAAAATGGAATAAAAAATGATTTTAGAAAACTCAAAAATTTTCCTCACCTTCGACGATGGGCCAAATGAATACACTTTAAAAATTTTAGAAATTTTGAAAAATTTTGATGCCAAGGCAACATTTTTTGTTTGCGGAAAAAATATAGAGAAATTTCCAGAAATTGCCAAAAAAATTATTAAAGATGGACACGAAATTGGCAATCATACTTATTCCCATTCAATAAATTTTCTTTTTCCCTGGAGTTTTAAAAAGGAAATAGAAAAAACAACTCAAATTATTCAAAAAATAACAGGAGTTAAAACAAGATTTTTTCGTCCTCCTTGGGGAGTTTTAACCCCTTGGCTCAAAAATCATCTTTTAAAAAATGGATATAAAATAATTCTTTGGGATATTGATTCTGGAGATTGGAAGGGAAAAATTTCAGATAAAATTTTTGAAGAAATTAAGCCATATTCAATTTTACTTTTTCATGATTGCTTGCCAACTTCATTGGCTTTGTCTAAAATATTAACGAGGTTTAAAAAAGAAGGATATGTTTTTCCCTTGCTCTAACATCTAGCATCTAACATCTAATTAGTTATGCTTTCCATTATCATTCCAACTTTAAACGAGGAAAAATATTTGCCCATTTTACTTTCTCAAATTAAAAAGCAAAATTTTTCGGATTTGGAAATTATTGTGGCTGATGCTGGCTCAGAAGATAAAACTGTTGAAATTGCCAAAAGTTTTGGCTGTAAAGTTACAAATGGGGGATTACCGGCCAAAGGGAGAAATGAAGGGGCAAAAATAGCCCAGGGAGATATTTTTTTATTTATGGATGCCGATAATACTTATTTGCCAGAAAAGTTTTTAGAAAAATTAATTTTTGAATTTAAAAAAAGAAATTTAGGAGTGGCTTCTTGCCCGCTTTATCCTAATGGAAAAAAAATTGATAAAATTCTTTACGGAATTTATAATAACTTTGTCAATTTTACCCAAATTCCTTTTGCCACCAATGTGGTTTTGGTAAAAAAAGAAATTTTTGGAAAAGTTGGAGGGTTTGATGAAAAAATTACCATTGGCGAAGATCACTATTTTGCCAAACAGGCAGCCAAATATGGAAAATTTGGTTTTATAAAAATGAAACCTATTTTAACCTCTTCTCGTCGTCTGGAAAAAGAGGGAAGGTTAAAAACATATTTAAGTTACATTTTAGCCGGAATTTTAATAATTTTTGGTCCGGTGAAATCAAAAATTTTTAATTACTATCATAAACCAAGCTTCCGAAGGAAGCGAAGGTGAAGAAGAGGACGAAGTCCTCTTCGCCAAGAACATCTTGAAAAATAAGAAAAAATAAAATAAAATAAATTTATGAATATGGATGAGTTACCAAAATTAAAGGCACCGAGATTTTGGAAAAACCGAATTTTTTGGGCGATAATTTTAACCGTCTTTATTTCTGCTATTTTTGGTTTTGTTTCCGGAACCATCTCCGGTAATTATTTCTATTCAGAAATAAGAGATTATTTTGGGAAATTGAATATTCAACTTCCCGAACTAAAAATTAATGAGAAAGAAAAACCCGTTGAAAAAGAACCCATCTATCTCCCCCAAACCTCCCAAGAGGAAGCGACAATTAAAGTGGTAAAAGAAGTTTCGCCAGCCGTAGTTTCAATTATTATCACCAAAGATCTTCCGGTTTTTGAAGAATATTATGTTTCACCCTTTGAAGAATTTTTTGGCCAGCCATTTTTTGAATTCAAAATTCCCCAATATAAACAAAAAGGAACCCAGAAACAGGAAATTGGCGGAGGAACCGGTTTTATTATTTCTGAAGATGGAATGATTTTGACCAATGGACACGTTGTTTCCGACAAGGAGGCCGATTACACCGTTTTGACCAATGATGGCAAAAAATATCCAGCCAAAGTCTTGGCTCGGGATTCAATTAGAGACTTAGCAGTAATGAAAATTGAAGGAGAAAAAATATCTTTCCCAACCATTAAACTCGGCGACTCTGATAAATTACAAATTGGCCAAACGGTCATAGCCATCGGCAATGCTTTGGGAGAATTCAGAAATACCGTTTCGGTCGGAGTGATTTCTGGTCTGGGAAGAACTGTCACTGCTTCTGGCGGAGGAATGATTGAGACCTTAGAAGATGTCATTCAAACCGATGCGGCTATTAATCAAGGAAATTCCGGAGGTCCACTTTTGAATTTAAAAGGAGAGGTTATTGGGGTAAATTTTGCTATGGCCCAACAAGCAGAAAGTATTGGTTTCACCATTCCAATTAACAAAGCCAAAAAAGACATTGAACAGGTTAAAACATCGGGCAAAATTGTTTATCCATTTTTGGGAGTGAGATATGTTTTGATTACCGAAAACATTCAAAAAGAAAATAATTTACCGGTAGATTACGGGGCCTGGGTTCAAAAAGGAGAGGGAGGAGAATCAGCTATTTTCCCCGGATCAGTTGCCGAAAAAGCCGGATTAAAAGAGGGAGATATAATTTTGGAATTTAATGGTGAGAAAATTACCACTGACAATACTTTAGCCAAAATTATAATGAAATATAATCCGGGAGATAAAATAACTCTAAAAATTTTAAGAGAGGGTCAAGAAAAAATTGTTGAAGTAATTTTAGAAGAGAGAAGCGAGTAAAATTGATTTTTTAAAGAATTTTTGATAAAAAGAAATATATGAATGGAGGAGCTAATTTTACCCATAAATCTCAAGAAGCTATTTTAGCCGCCCAAGATTTAGCTAGAGAAAAAGGGCAGCAACAAATCGACGCCTTGCATTTGCTTTATGCTTTATTATCGCCAGAAGAAAGCATTGTTTTGAATTTACTTGAAAGAATTGGAGCCGATATTGAGGGATTAAAAAAGAAAACTAAAATGGCTTTAGACAGAATTCCTCAAATTGCCACCCCCCAAACTTTCGGTCAATTTTATTTAACCCAAGATATGGCTAAGGTTTTGGATAAGGCCAGACAAGAATCAATTAAGATGGGAGATGAATATATCTCGGTTGAACATTTATTTTTAGCTCTTTTGAATACTGAAACCAAAGCAAAAGAAATTTTGGACCGAGCCACTTTTTTGCAACCTGGCGGAGGGGTAACGGCCTTGGAATTTGGCAAATTGGATTATGAAACAGTTTTAAAAGAATTGGCAAAAATTAGGGGAGGTCAAAGGATTACTGACCCTGAACCTGAATCAAAATATCAGGTGATTGAAAAATATGCCAGGAATTTAACTCAATTGGCCAGGAAAGGAAAATTGGACCCGGTCATAGGCCGGGAAAATGAAATTCGCCGGTTGATGCAGATTCTTTCCAGGAGAACAAAAAATAATCCGGTTTTAATTGGCGAGGCCGGGGTTGGGAAAACGGCCATTGTTGAGGGTTTGGCCCAGAAAATTATCTTAGGTTTAGTTCCCGAAAGTTTAAAGGATAAAGAAATTATTTCCCTGGATTTGGGAGCCATCATTGCCGGCACAAAATATCGTGGAGAATTTGAAGATAGGATAAAAGCCCTTTTAAAAGAAATCAACCGGGCCGGCGGCAAATATTTATTATCTATTGATGAATTGCATACTTTGGTTGGGGCCGGAGCAGCTGAAGGAGCGATTGATGCCTCTAATTTATTAAAACCGGCTTTAGCCAGGGGAGAATTGAGAGCCATTGGCGCCACCACCTTAAAGGATTATCAAAAATACATTGAAAGAGACCCGGCTTTAGAAAGAAGATTCCAGCCAATTTATGTTCAAGAACCCTCAATTAACGATACCATTGCCATTTTAAGAGGGATAAAAGAAAAATATGAATTGCACCACGGAGTGAAAATCAAAGATTCGGCCCTGGTTGCCTGCTCGCAATTGGCTGCCCGGTACATCACTGATAGATTTTTGCCTGATAAAGCCGTTGATTTGATGGATGAATCCATGTCGGCTCTGAGATTGGATATTGAGTCCGAGCCAGCCGAATTAGATGTTTTGAAAAAAGAAATTAAAAAACTGGAAATTGAAATGGAAGCGATAAAGAAAGAAAAAGGTTACCAAAGGAGACAAAAAGTAATTTTGAGACAACTGGCCGATTTAAACGAAAAGGCAAAAGAAATTGGAACAAAATGGCAAACGGAAAAAGAAGTAATTTCAAAAATCAAAAACCTTAAAAAAGAGATTGAAAATTTAAGGTTTGAAGCTGAAAGAGCAGTCACCGAAACCAATTTGCAAAAAGTGGCGGAAATAAAATATGGCAAAATTCCCGCCTCTCTGAAAGAGTTAAATATGACTGAGAAAAAATTGGCGAGAATGCAAAAAGGTCACCCTCTTTTAAAAGATGAAGTAACCGAAGAAGATGTGGCCAATGTGGTTTCCAAATGGACGGGAATTCCAATTACCCGATTACTGGAAGCCGAAGTCAAAAAGTTGGAAAAAATGGAAGAGATTTTGTCAAAGAGAGTTGTTGGTCAAAAAGAGGCGATATCGGCTATTGCCAATGCTGTTCGCCGAGCCAGGGCCGGAATTTCAGAAGAAAATCGACCCCTGGGTTCCTTTATGTTTTTAGGGCCGACCGGAGTGGGGAAGACTGAGACCGCTCGGGCTTTGGCTGAGTTTTTGTTCAACGATGAAAACGCCTTAATTCGAATTGATATGTCAGAATATATGGAAAAGTATTCTGTCTCAAAAATGATTGGCTCTCCGCCCGGTTACGTTGGTTATGAAGAAGGAGGTCAATTGACTGAAAAAATTAGGAGAAGGCCATATAGTGTCGTTTTATTAGATGAAATTGAAAAAGCCCATCCCGAAGTCTTCAATATTTTACTCCAAATTTTAGAGGATGGTAGATTAACCGATGCTAAAGGCAGAATCGCTTCTTTCAAAAATGCTATTTTGATTATGACCTCAAATGTGGGCTCAGATATTATTGCCAGGGAGAGCTCTTTGGGATTTCTTGGTGGAGATGAGAAAAAAACTCAGAGAGAAGCCTTGAGAGAAAAAGTGATGACTGCTCTAAAAGAAAATTTCCGACCGGAATTTTTAAACAGGGTAGATGAGATTATTATCTTCAATTATCTTTCAAAGGAGGAAATTAAAAAAATCGTTGATTTGGAACTCCAAAAAGTGGCTGAAAGATTAGAAAAAAAGAAAATTGAAATAAATGTTACCCAGAAAGCCAAAGAATTTTTGGCGGAAAAAGGATTTGACCCCAATTTAGGAGCCAGACCATTAAAAAGGGTGATTCAGAGAGAAGTTTTGGATCCCCTTTCTCTGAAAATTGTTTCCGGAGAAATCAAAGAAGGGGAGAGGGTGATTGTTGATTTTGCCAATGGAAAAATAATTTTCCAAACCCCTAAAGATTTATTTAAAACTGCTCATAAAAGAGAAAAAGTCGTCGTTTAACATTCCATGTTAAATATGAAATGGGTTTTGAAAATTTTAGGCGTTTTTATTTTGGGAATTTTTGGTGGAATTTTTGCCGACCAGATTTTGTGGCCCTATTTTATTGAAAGGCCACTTTTTTATCAGTATCGGTTGGAACAAAGCCCAGTTTATGTTACTGAAAAAAAAGAAGTTACCATTACAGAAAATATTGCCCTTCAAAATGCGATAGAAAAAGTGGAAAAAACAATAATCGGAGTACAAACAAAAACAAAAACAGGGAAGATTTTGGCCGGTTCTGGCCTCATTTTAACTTCGGATGGCTTAGTAGTCACCTTAGCTGATTTGGTTCCTCAGGGCTCTAATTTCAGTTTTTTTGTTGATGGTGAAATTGCTTCTTTTCAAATTCTCAAGAGGGATTTGAAAGAAAATTTGGCTTTAATAAAAATTGAAAAAACCAATCTATCAACAGTTGCCTTTGCTAATTTTGAAAAATTAAAATTGGGAGAAAGAGTTTTTCTGGTCGGAGTAGCCCAGCCCCCAAGCGGAGGCTGGATAGTTAATGAGGGAATTGTCAAAAGTTTTGCTGAAGATAAAATCGAAACCAATATCTTTGAAAAGAAAGATTTAGCTGGCAGCCCCTTATTTGACATCGAAGGCAATGTTTTGGGACTAAACGAGATTAATTCCGAGGGGAAAGTAATTTCCATCCCCGTTACCAAAATCAAATCCTTCGCCGGTTTCTAATGCTGTTGACGTCTGACGTCAACATACTCTATTTTTCATAAATAAAAAGAGGCTGAAGTTTATGTTTTTATACAGAACCTCAACCTCTTATTAACTTTATTAGGTTATGGAAGTGGATTAAGTGGTTCAATAACTCCATCAGTTTTTATAATTAATTGTGATTCTGGAATATCAGACCTTGTAAGGTCTGTTATTTCTTTTAAGGCCCTTTGTTCCTTATCAACAACAGGAATTCCTCTTCCAATCAGTTTTACTGAATATATTTTCCCAGACAGAAATTCTCCTTTTTTATTTACAAATATTTTAACTATGGGAGAAATACCACATGCTCCGGTAATATCGAACCTGCCATATGTCGCAAAGTTGCCCAAACTATAGGCAATAAACCTGTTCTTATAGAGATCGACCGCTCTCGTTACATGCGGTCCTTCTCCGAATACAATATCGGCGCCTGCGTCTATAGCTGTCCTTGCAAGTTTATACGGATTCCCGCGGTTCTCACCGAGAAAATACTCGGTTTTGCGGCTAATGTGCCTACGACTTTGACCTTCTGCTCCCATATGCAGGGAGACAATCACAATATCGCATTTCGAATCAAGATACTTCACAATTCTGGTTATGTCGTCAAAATTTGTAGTATTACTGTAAGGAGCAAATGCGCAGAAACCATACCTTATACTGTTTTTCTGAAATATTGCAAAAGAGCACTCCCTCAATCCGGCAAATTTTATCCCAACTTTGTTTAACAGTGTCATTGTATTGTCCCTTCCGATATCGCCAAAGTCACTGCTGTGATTGTTAGCAAGGCTCAATATATCAAACCCTGCCTCTTTTAAATACTGAACATAAGAGTTAGGCATTCTAAAAGAAAAACATTCTTCACAAGATTTTGGGATTCCGCCTTTATCTAAAATAGTCCCTTCAAGGTTACCAAAAGTAATATCGGCATCCTGAGTTATATTTTCAACATCTTTTAAGATATTTTTGTTAGGTAAATACGATGAGGAGGGATAATTACTACCAATCATCACATCCCCAACACCAATAACAGAAATCATCTCTGGTTTATCCACTAAAGGCACAGATGTTACAGTAGTATTTACTTTAATAGTTGCTTTTTCTACTGGCACTGTTTTTTCACTACTGCTTCCATCACAATTTGCAAAAATAAACACAACTAGAAACAGCAAAAACAACTTTTTCATTTCAATCATCCTCCTTTATCTCTTCTTAGTTTGGATTTCGCCTTCGCGATCTAAGGAGAATATGACAAAGAGCAAAAGAATAAAATTGGAGTTTCCTCTTAAAATAATTGTTTCTCCAATAAAAATAATTTTAACATATTCAAAAATTTTGTCAAGCGCTTTGTATAATGATTTTACATTTTTAAAATTTTACTTCGAATAACCAACACCCGGAGTTGGTTAGAGTTTTCCACAGGGGGATGGGTTGTTTTTTGTTTGGGGAGTTTGTAAAATTATAGAATATGTCTAAAAAATTTATTGTTTCAATTTTTTTGATTTTATTTTTAATCCTCGTCGCCGGCGGAGGATTTTTTTGGTGGGAAAAAATTCGAGAAACGCCAATAGAGAAGTGGGAAGCAGCGAAGGTTAGTTCGGAGGAAGATTATATAATAAAAGAAACTCCCGAGGGGAAGATCGTAGAAAATAAAAAAATGGGATTAATTTATAAAATACCCAAAGATTGGATCTTAGAGAACGGAAACCCAACGAGATTTTATAGTTCGGATGCTGAATTCAAAGAAAAATCAAGTGTCTTCTTAGAGAAGGGATGTAAAATGTATATTTATGCAAGTTATATTAAGACCGATCTCGATACTTTGAAGAAATTTATTGATGCCGATTTTTCGAAATCATCTCTACTAATAAAGATAGATGAAACATTTGTTACAAAAGTAAGCAACTTTTCTGCTTTGGGATATAAATATCATGCAGAAAAATTTGGAATGTTTTATATTTCAGTTGATTTTCCTTCTAAAAACAAGCTTTATAAAATAAGGATTTCTAGTCCAATTGGAGAAAAGGAACATTGTGAAGCGGAGTTTAACAAGTTTTTAGAAACAGTTTCAATTGAGTAAATAGCTCTTTTTAAAACAAAGCGAGCCTCAGCTAGAGAGAGGCAGAATAGTTCTTTAAAAAGAAAATAAAAATTTAATACTGATTTTTAATACTGTTTTATTCAATTTTATGAGAAATTGCTTAATAAATAAGCGATTTTTAAATATTTTTCTGCTAATTTGTTTAGTGGGGATTTTGGTTTTACCAAAAATCAGTTTAGCCGACGATTTTGAAAATATTAACTCAGAAGAGCTGAGTAAGTATTTAGAGTTGCCAGAAAAAGATGCCAATAAGTTAATGGACACATTAAGGCAAGTATTTACAACAAAAAGTATTTTAGCATGGAGTTCAGGCGAAGTTAGCGATGAAGAAACTTCTGTTGCTGTAACATTACAGAAAGTAGTAACAATGCAAGCCTTGAGTCATCTTTTAGTCGATGCACCATTAGAAATTACTCAAAAGATAATAAAGGCGGCTACTGATATAGTTCAAATATATATTAATCCCGCAGTTTTTTGGGAGAAATTTGAAAAATTAACAGTAGAAAAAGCAATTGAAGAAGGAAAAAGGCAACTATTTCAAAATGAAATTAGAGTTACCCCCGGAGCGATAAAATTTAAATACTATTCTTATAAAGGAGGCGAGAAAGAAATCATTTTACAATATGTGATGATTTATAAACCTGAGAGAAATGAAAAAAGAGCGGATGTGGTGATAAGATTTTATATGCCAAATTCCATAGAAGCTCCAGCTCCCTTAAAACACGGGAGTATGACCTCGCTTGATGTACCCGATCTGAAAAAAGATCTCCCTCCTTTTATTGTTGAAATCAGAGGAATCGTAGAGAAAGATGAATTTAATAATTATTTATGGATAAATGAGATAGGTGAAATATCACATCCCTCTGTTAATATAACTTTTCCTGACAATGTGCCGGATTTAGGAATCAAGCCTCTTAGTCCTTGGGAAAAGTATGTTTTAAAGCCTATTGAAACTCAAATTAAAGACATAGATATTATTATCACTAAAGTTACTGGGAAATCGCTAAATTTAGTTGGGATTTGGGACAAAATAAAATCATTTTTTTCAAAAATTAATCCTCCAGCGCCAGCGGCTTTAATCGAAACTCCATTACCTGAGGAAGAAGAATCATCGGTTGAAGTAGGACAGGAGATAGGACAAGAGATTTTTCCCAGTGTTGAAGTTCCTAGCGTTGAGGTTAAACCTCAACAACCTCAACAACCCCAGGAGAAAAAACAATTAACTTTGGAAGAACTTCAGGAAATGTTGGATGATATTGCTGAGAGAATTGATATTTTAAGTCAAGGGGTGGCGGAGTTAGTGGCAAAATCCCAATCCATTTCTGAAGAAATTGAAGAGCCAGAAGAGGAATTAAAAGAAGAGGAGGAAAAATTAGAAAAAGTGCCAGAACAGAGATTATGCGAAAAAGTTAGCTGGAGTTATCCGCTTAGAAATAAAATAATTATCAATGAGGTGGCTTGGATGGGGACAACTAATTCGGCTAATGATGAATGGATTGAATTGAAAAATATTTCTGGAGCGGAAATTAATTTAGCAGGTTGGCAACTCCTTGACAAAGACAATCAAATTAAAATCTCCTTTAATATTCAACTCCGGGTGTTGAATAATGGAGTTTTGCTTTTGGAGAGGACGAATGATGAGACGGTGCCTCAAATTTCTGCCGATTTAATTTATACTGGCGGTCTTTCTAATACCAATGAAGCTCTTTATCTTTTTGATGAAAATTGCCAACTTCAAGATGAGGTTTTAGCCAATCCCAATTGGCCGGCCGGAGATAATACCTCAAAAAGGACAACGGAGAGGAAAAATAATTTCGAATGGCAGACAAGCTTAAATCCCGGTGGCACCCCAAAAAGAGAGAATAGTTCAGGATATGTTGAAATTATTAGCGGAGGAGGCGGAGGTACGCCTGCGCTACCACCTCCAATTTTGAAAGTTTCAACAACTCCCTTGAATTTTGAGGCGATAAATGATGTAAAAGCGCCCGCAAGTCAATCTTTGATTATTCAAAATTCAGGGGGAAGCAATTTAAATTGGAAAGTTTCTTCTTTAGCAAATTGGCTCAATTTTAACCCATCGGAAGGTTCAATTTCAGCCCACTCCTCATCAACAATAGAAGTTTCAGTAAATATAAATGGAATGGCTACCGGAAGTACTAGCACAACTTTTAGGGTTGAAGCTGCTGAAAACAATCCCCAAACAATTTCTGTTAATTTAATTATCTATGAAAAGAAATTTGCTCAAAATGTAGTAATTTCTGAAGTTCAAATTGCTGGAGAAAAAACAAGCCACGACTTTATTGAATTATTTAATCCAACTGACTCGGATATTTATCTTGGAAATTATAACGGTGGGTATCTCAAACTGGTAAAACGTACTCAATCTGGCACAGAAAATATAAACATAAAATCTTGGAGAAACGACTCAGCGTCTAGGATTTCCCATTTTGGATACTATCTCTGGGCAAGTTCCGAAGATGAGAATTATCCTTCTTCAATCATAGCAAATAGTTCAACCACCCAAACTATTTCCGAAAATAATGGAGTCGCTTTAGTCTTAATAAAAGATGATAATGAATCTATTATTGATGCAGTTGGTTGGGGTGATTTTTCTAATGTTTTGTACGAAACTTCTGCTTTTCCTCAAAACCCAAGCAAGGGTAAAAGTTTGGGAAGGAAAATGGCATTGGATAATGGAAAACCAAATTATTTAGATCTCGATAATAATCGATTGGATTTTGATATTCAAACGCCGACTCCGGGAGAGCGAAATGAAAATTTAGTGCCAATTGCTAAATTTGATTTCTCTCCAAAAAATCCTTATGTGGGAGATAATATTTTATTTAACGCCTCGGGCTCTCAAGATGATGGAAATATTGTTTCTTACATCTGGGATTTTGGCGATGGAAGTTCAACCTCAACAGCAAGTTCACAAATTACAAAATTTTTCTCAACATCGAGTAACTTCATAGTTTCCCTTTCAGTTGTTGATGATTTAGGAGCGACAAGTACAGTAACTTCAACTCAGATTTTTGTGAAATCGAGAGAGCCGCTTTCAGTCGTTATTAACGAAATTTCTTGGATGGGGACTAAAGCAAGTTCATCAGATGAATGGATTGAATTTTACAATAATACAACTTCATCAATCGATATTATCAATTGGTCGATTGCTGGCGCAAAAACCGGAGAATGTTTGAATTTTTCAAATGGAGATGGATTTTCAACAACGACAATTTTGAGTAAAAACTTCTTAATCTATGCAGACCATCAAGAAAGTATTACTAATTCAACAGACCAAATCATCGTTGATATCTGGGATGATGAAATAGAAATGAGTGATGATTTGCCTGGCCAATTAACTCTTTATGATGTTCCAAATTGCCAAGGAGGAGATTTAATAGATGTTGTTGGAGAAGTAAATGGAGAATGGTTTGCTGGAAATGCCACAGATTCCATTTCAATGGAAAGGATTTCGGCGACAACCACTGGCGCTACCTCAACCAATTGGGCAAATAATAATTTAATTACTAGAAATGGAAAAGATGCGGATGGAAATCCGATTTATGGCACTCCAAAATCAGAAAATAGCGTTTCTAAATCTCAAACTGAAATAACTCAAGAAAACCTCAGCGAACTTTTTGGCGAATTTTCTGAAATTACTCTAACTTATTTAGGTAGTCCCTATATCATCCAGAATCCTTTAATCATTCCCCAAGAGAAGACCCTAAATGTTGAGCCGGGGGTAACTTTAAAATTCAAAATTCCGGAAATTTACGGTCCTGGAGATGGTGCCTATCTTCGGGTTCAAGGAAACTTAAAAGCAATAGGACAGAAAGGAAAAGAGATTCTCTTCACTTCAACTGGCGATTTGTGGCCGGGAATTGTTTTTGAAAACGATACGGTAGAAACTAATATCAACTCCCAATTAGAATACGTTAAAGTTGAGAAAGCCAGAAGTTGGGAACTGGGTATTTATTCGGCAATAAAAGTTGATCAAAAAGCAATTTCGATTAAAAATTCGGTTTTTGAAGATAGCGGAAATTATCGGGGTCTCTATTTAATTAATTCTCCTTCAATAGTTGAAAATACTACTTTTAAAAATTTTATTAGTTCTGATCCTAGGGGGCTTTACCCTGGAATGTACCCCTCAGCCATCTTTATTGAAAATGGTGCTCCAATTATTAAAAATTCGGATTTTTCTAACAACTATTATGGAATAATCATTCAAACTACTTCAACTTGTTTTAGCAATCCCGACTTTAAAATTTCTGGCAACATTTTTACTCAAAACTATATCCCTATTTATCTCACTCATTATGGTTTTCCTTGTTTTGAAAAAAATCAAGTTAATTCGCCCCAAAAAGATAATTTAGGTAATGTCTTTGATGGAGTTTTGGTTGGTAGGGCAATTATTTCCCAAGATACCCTTTGGCAAACTGATTTGCCTTTGATAATTGAAAATGACATCACTGTCAGCAACGCTATTTTAACTATTAGTTCGGCAACGGTAGTTAAATTTAAATATACTTCAGACCCTTATGCTAAAGGATATTTAGCAATAGAGAGCGGAGGGAAATTAGTGGCTCAAGGAGAAGAGGGAAAGTTAATTCACTTTACTTCCGCCAGTGAAAACCCTGCTGCCGGCGATTGGCGCGCTATTTGGTTTAAAGAAGGGACTTCGGGAGAGTTAAATTCAGTGAGAATTAAATATGGTGGATTTGGTTTGGAAGTATTTCGAAATGAATGTTTGGTAATTGACCCTGCATCTACAACCAATGTTGTTTTAACTGATATTCAAAAAGAATATTGTAATCCATATTCACCATAAATTCTTTAGTTAAACGACCTCGGGTTTTGATTTTTGACCTATTTTTTTATTTTTGTTATAGTTTTATAATTACCCCTTATGGATAAAAGTTTTTTGGTTCAAATCACAAATGAACTTTATCGCCTGACTTTGCTTTTTCCCAAAAAGGAACCCTTGCGATATAAAATGCGGGAAATAGGAGACGAGATCTTGGCCAAATGTTTAACCTTAGACGTTAAACAAGATCATAACCAACACCCGGTGTTGGTTAAAGATTTAGAGGTTTTGGATGGTTTTTTTGAGGTGGCGAAAAATCAAAATTGGGTAAAACCCGAAGACATCTTGAATCTTCAAAAAGAATATATTAAATTAAAGGGACAACTAAAACTGAAAATTGAACCTATTAAAAGCGAAGTCAAACTTACAGAGGTCAGACCCCTGCAAGATTCAATGAATGAGAGACAGGAAAAGATTTTAGCAGTTTTAAAGGAAAAAGAAAAGGTTCAGGTTTGGCAGATAAAACAAATTTTTCCTCAGGTGAGCAAAAGAACTCTTCGAAGAGATTTTGAAAATTTATTTAAACGAGGTATAATTGAGAGAATAGGCGAGAGAAATGAGACTTTTTATCAATTGAAGGAGGGGTAGGACATACATATAATATATAATATATGGCGAATCTAAGAAAAATTTTCAGCAAAATCTATGACCGATATATAGACAAAATCTATCGGTTTATCTTTTTTAAAGTCAATTCCCAGGAAATTGCCCAAGATTTAACTTCGGAAACCTTTTTAAAAACCTGGGAAACTTACAGAAATGGGAACCCGGAAATTAAGAACATCCAGGCATATTTATATAAAACGGCCAGAAATTTGGTTATCGATTTTTATCGGGAAAAAGGAAAGGTTCAAATTGTCTCAGCTGACAACCCTTTTATTGTTGACCCAGCCCCAAATTTAGAGGAAAAAGCCGGATTAAGCTCCGATATCGATCAAATCAGACAGGCCTTGACTAATCTCAAAGATGATTATCAGAATGTCATTATCTGGCATTACTTGGATGGCCTACCGATTTCCGAGATATCTCAGATGTTAGATAGGACAGAAGAGGCTACTCGTGTCCTACTCTCCCGCGCCCTCAAAACCCTTCGAGAAAAGCTTAATCAAACTATTTAAATGTAACGAGGAAAGAGCTCGTTACATTGGTGTTCAATCTGGCAGTTTGAACATTTAGTTTTGGTGTAATAGAACCGTCTTTTTTTCGTCATAATAAGATGATGACCGAAAAAGAACTCATTGGCAAAATTCGGGAACTTCGCCAGATTAAACCCAGAAAGGACTGGGTTGTTTTGACTAAGACACAGATTTTAGGTCAAGAGGAAACACCGAAATTTGAATTATTTCCATTTTTCAGGCCGGCTTATGCTGGTTTGTTTTTTTTATTACTATTGGTTGGGTTAATTGAATTTTCTCAGGCTGCTTTGCCCGGCGACCCGCTTTACTCATTAAAAAGAATTACCGAAAAAGCCCAGGCGGTTTTTGTTTCAAAAGAAGAAAGGCCAAATTTGAACTTCGAATTGGCAAATAAAAGATTAGAGGAATTAAATCAAATTGCTCAAAAGAACGAAGTAAAAAAATTAGCACCGGCAATTACCGAATTTCAGGTTAATGTTTCGGAAGTAGCAAAAAATCTAGCCAGAGCGAGAGTGGATAAAGAAATGGTTGCTCAGACTGTAAAATTAAAGAAAACTAAAGAAGAAGTAGAAAAAGTTTTGGCAACTAAAATCGAAACCGAGGAATATGATAATGCCCTGGCTCAATTAGTGGAAAATCAAATCAAGGATTTGGACGGGAGCACATTGACGGAAGATCAAATGAAAATTTTAGAAGAGGCGAAAAAAGATTTTGGAGCTGGGAATTATTCTGAAGCCCTGGTTAAGATTTTGATTTTGAGTCAGCCCCAATAATCAACTCCGGGTGTTGATTATTCAACTCCGGGTGTTGAATAAATTAAAATTTTGAGAGTCGCGGGTTCGTGACCAATACGTAAAGTCGCGAGCAAATGGTCGACGCGACGGAAATAAATAATAAATTAATTAAGAAAATAAGAAAATGTCTAATATAACGAAAAAGATTGTAACGATTGTTACTGGTTTGACTCTAATGGCAATGGCAGCGCCGGCTTTTGGTGCGATTAGTGCTGGATGTCGGGCAGACCTTTCAACCTGCACTGTGACAGAACTGGGAGAATATATTACTGAAGTAACAAATACTGTCAATGCCCTAACTGCTCGATTAGCAACTTTGCAAGGCGCGACTCCAGCTGCTGGTATTCCAGCTGCTTGTACTGGCATAACATTTACCGTGAACTTAACAGTAGGTTCCAGCGGTAATGATGTTAAATGCTTACAAGCATTACTTAACACTGATGTCGCCACTCAAGTTGCTGCTACCGGAGTTGGTTCTCTTGGAGCAGAAACAATCTACTTTGGTTCTTTGACCCAAGCAGCGGTTGTTAAATTCCAGACAAAGAACGCAATTTCTCCGGCTGCTGGTTACGTTGGTCCTATTACCAGAGCTAAATTAAATAGTCTTCTGGTTGTAACACCTGTAACACCTGTAACGCCTGTAACACCTGTAACACCATCTGTGGGAGTAGAAGGAATTTTAACAGTGTCAATCAATCCGATTCCATCTTCCGGAGTAATAGCTTATGAAGGAAACAGCAATGTAGCTGTTTTAGGTATTTTGGCTAAAGCCAAGGTTTCTGACGTTACTCTTGAGAGAATAACAATAGGTTTTGGTGGGATAAGACCTTACGATTTCCTAAGTTACATTTCTCTCTTTGATGGCGAGAATGCTGTAACTGGAAAAGCTTTAGATTCTACCACAGTTTATAAAGAAGGTGGTAACTATTATGTTCAGCTCACTGGTTTGAATGTCAAAGTAGCCAAAGATGGTTCCAAGATTCTAACCGTTAAAGTCAATGTTAGTTCGGCTATCAGCGGTCTTTTCGGCCTTCCCCAGTATATACAAATATTTATGCCAGTAAGTGGAGCGAGGGGTGTAGACACTGCTGGTCTCAACATCTATGGTCCGACAACCGCTCTTTACTACATTGGTCCGGCAGCCGTTGCTTTCTACAGACAATTTAGCGTTGCCAGGACATTAGCTGCTCAGGCAGCCTTGACTGTTTCCAAAAACGCTGCTTCTCCTTTATTCCGTAATGTTGCTTCAGGACCTCTTGGTATTATTTCTGGGCTGGAATTGTTAAAGTTCGACATTAAGGCTGAATACGACAACATCACGATTACCGATATAAACGATGTCACCTTTAGCACTTCTGGTGTCGCCTTTCCAACCACAGCTTATCTTTACGAGGGTGACACAGTTGTGGGCTCATCTGTTGTTACAGCCGGAGTTGCTAACTTTAACGACATAGAAATAGTAGTTAGCAAAGACAGCACCAAGACCCTATCCATTAAAGCCGATTACAGCGGAGCTGCCATTACTGAAAGTACCTCTGGAGTTACAGTAATTGCTTCTACTTCTACTATCGGTGCCGAGAACTCATTGGGCATAGGTTTAGCTACTATAACCGGTAGTGCCGTCAGTTATCCTGCCTATCTCTACTCGGTTGCTCCTGTCTTTAACTTAACCAGTGCGACTATCACCAAGAATCCAGCCACTGTATCAGAGCCTACCAGCACAGCTGATGCCACTTTTGTCTTCACCATAACTGCTGAAGGCGGTGATGTAACCATAGCCAGTTCTTCTGCCATCACGGTATCGAGAGTAACTAACAACCTTCTTACCAGTGCCACAACTTCAGGTATAACGAGGACTTACGCTCAACCCGTGGGTTCTAATGTGGATGGAAGCGGGAACTTCGTAATTGCCAAAGGCACCACTGCTGCAGTAACTGTTAATGCTCGGGTTAGTTCAGCCGGTCTCAGTTCTAACTACTACGACATGAGAATAACTCTGATTACCTGGAACACAGACAAAACCACAACCTACACCCTCTACCTCTTCAATACAGCTCAGGTTGTCTTACCGTAATAGTTTAGTTTGAATTCCTTTTCTTGCCTTTCCTTGTGGGCAACTCAAAAGCCGCTCTTCGATGGAGCGGTTTTGAGTTCCACGGAATTTGTGCTGATTATTGGATATTGGAAAAAATTTTGTTATAATTTTAAAATATGGTAAATATGCCTCTAAAAACTAAAACAAAACTTATTCTAATTATTGCTCTGTTTCTGGTAGCACCCTTGGTGGCAGGAGCGGATTACCCCGGCCAAAAAGTCAATTTTTTTATCGACCCGGATTATGACATTTATGCTCATTCTCAAACTTCAGCTACCCTGAAAAAGATTTCGACTTATCTTTATTTTTACATTGATGATAATTGGTGGAATTCTCAAAATATAGAAAAGCAAAACAATATTGATTCTGCCCTTTCTGATTTAGCTGTCGAATTTGACTCCAGGATTTATTACACCTTAACCTCTATTTATGGTTTGGAGTGGAAGCCGGGAATTGACAAAGATGAAAGAATTACTGTTTTAATTCATCCAATGAAAGAGGAAGCCGGGGGATACTTTAATTCCGGGGATGAATATCCAAAACTTCAAAATACAAAATCAAATGAAAGAGAAATGGTTTATTTAAATGCTCAGCATATTGATGAACCTATGGCAAAAAGTCTTCTGGCTCATGAATTTACCCATCTCATTACTTTCAATCAAAAAGATAAAATTCATAATGTTTCTGAGGAAATCTGGCTAAATGAAGCCCGAGCCGAATACACCCCAACTTTAATGGGCTATGACAATGTTTACAAAGGGAGCAATCTCCAAAATAGGGTAGAGGAATTTTTAAAAAATCCCCAGGACTCTCTAACCGAATGGCAAAATAAAAAGGGAGATTATGGGGTCTTAAATCTTTTCACTCAATATTTGATTGACCATTATGGAGTAAAAATCTTAGCCGATTCTTTACACTCCTCAAAGATAGGAATTCCCTCAATAAATGAAGCCCTATCTAAAAATGGGTTGGCCGAAAATTTTAGCCAGATTTTTACCAATTTTACAATTGCTGCTTTAGTCAATAATTGCCAACTAGGCGAAAAATACTGTTATTCAAATCAAAATTTGAAAGATTTAAGGATAACTCCCCAAATAAATTTTTTACCTTTAGTTGGTGAAAGCGTTCTCATGGTCACCAATCTCACTGCTGATTGGGCAGGAAATTGGCAAAAAATTATTGGTGGAAAGGGAGTTTTAACTTTAGAATTTGATGGAGCAGATGAGGTTAATTTTAAGGTTCCTTATCTAATTTGCGATTATCAAAATCAATGCCAGATTAACTCTTTAATTTTAGATGAAAAACAAAGCGGAAAAATCACCCTTACTGATTTTAATAAAAAATACACCTCTTTAATTATTATTCCTTCAATTCAAAGCAAAATTTCCGGTTTTGATGGAAAGGAAATTTCTTATCCTTTTTCGGTTAAAGTTACAACCAGTGAAAAAACTGAAGAAGAAAAAGAGACAGAACTTAAAAAACAACTCTTGGCTCAAATTGATTTTTTACAAAAAGAGATTGCTAAAGTCCAGGCCCAGATAAATGAAATTTTAGCAAAAAGGGGACAATTAATTTCTTGCCAAAGATTTGATGAAAATCTTTATTTTGGAATGATGGGAAATTCCGAAGTTCGTTGTCTCCAAGAATTTTTAAAAGCTCAGGGTCCCGAAATTTATCCCGAAGGCTTAATCACTGGAAATTTCTTAAATTTAACTCAAGCAGCAATTATCCGTTTCCAGGAAAAATACGCTACCGAAATTTTAGTCCCTCTTGGTTTAGAAAAGGGAACAGGTTTTGTTGGTGAAAGAACTCGAACAAAAATAAACAACCTTATCTCAAAATGAGTTCTCAATCTCATAAAATTTTAGTAACGGGGGGAGCTGGTTTTACCCGCCCGCATCGCCAGCGAGCCAAAGTATACTATACTTATGTATTGGAAAGCTTAAAAGATGGGAGATTATATATTGGCTGGACAGATAATCTTAAAAAAAGACTCAAGGAGCATCAAGAAGGAAAGGTATTCTCGACCAAATTTAGATTGCCAATAAGATTAATATATTTTGAAGGCTGTTTATCTAAGGAAGCTGCTATCAAACGTGAGAAATATTTTAAAACAGGATTTGGTCGAAGATTTCTTAAAAACCGACTTGCTGGCTCGCGCTCGCCTGCCAATGCCTTCAGCATAGGCCGATGGCGGGCAGGTGGCGGGCAGGTGGCGGGCAGGTGGCGGGCAGGTGGCGGGCAGGTGGCGGGCAGGTGGCGGGCAGGTGGCGGGCGGGTTGGTTCCTATTAATATGAAAATTTTAGTTACAGGCGGTGCCGGATTTATTGGAAGTCATTTAGTAGATAGATTAATCAAAGAAGGTCACAAAGTGGTAGTGGTCGATAATTTATCTACTGGAAAAAAGGAAAATCTGAATCCCAAGGCAAAATTTTATAAAGCTGATATTCGAGGTCTAAAAATTTCTCAGATTTTTAAAAAAGAAAAACCGGAGGTTGTCTATCATTTGGCTGCCCAAGTCGATGTTCGAAAGTCGGTCGAGAATCCAATAGAAAGCGCCAAAGTGAATATTTTAGGAAGTTTGAATATTTTAGAGAATTGTAAAAAATTCAAAATAAAAAAATTCATTTTCCCTTCTTCAGCCGGAGTTTACGGTGAAGCAAAAAATTTGCCGATTAAAGAAAATTATCCTTTAAATCCCATTGCTCCTTATTCTATTGGCAAATTAGCTATTGAGAAATACCTGAGCTTTTATCAAACTCAGGGACTTCCTTTTGTTTCTTTAAGATACGCCAATATTTACGGCCCAAGACAATCGGGCTCGGGAGAAGGAAGCGTGGTAGCAATTTTCATTAATAAAATTTTGAAAGGAGAGAAGCCCGTTGTTTTTGGAAACGGCAACCAAACCCGCGATTTTTTATATGTTGATGACGCAGTAAAAGCAGCCATTTCAGCCCTGAAAGCAAAATCTGGTTCAATTTACAATGTTGGGACAAATAAAGAAATTACTATCAATTCTCTTTTAGAGCTGATTTTAAAAATTCTCAACAAAAAAATAAAACCAATTTATAAACCCTTGAGAAAAGGAGAAATCATTAAATCAAGAATTGATTATTCCAAAATAAAAAAAGAACTCGGCTGGCAGCCAAAAGATGATTTAAAAGAGGGCTTGAAAAAGACAATAGAATGGTTTAAGTCCTCCAAATAAAGCCATTTTGGCGATTGAAATTATTGAAATCGATGTTAGTCGAAGAGATAAATCTCTTCTTCATCCTTCATTGCAATTCGGGTATTTAATGATATAATAGAGAATAAAGAATGTATCTGAAAAAGCATTCATTATTGAGACCGACCTTATTTTGGGAGACAGATCCTAAAAAACTTGATAAGCAAAAAAATGCTGATTTTATTATCGGTCGCGTTTTGGATTTCGGCAATTTAAAAGAATGGAAGGCAGTAAAGGATTTTTACGGCTTATCTAAAATTAAAAAAGCGGCGGAAAATCACATCTTTTTTGATCCCCGAAGCGCTAATTTTTGGTCAATAATATTAAATATTCCGTTAAAGAAATTAAAATGCACCAGGAAGCCCTCACTAAAAACACCAAAAGCGTTCTTGAGGCGATAGGTGATTCTGATATTGCAAAAGATTTTTATTTAGCCGGCGGTACAGCCCTGGCTCTTTATTTTGGCCATCGTTTTTCTATTGACTTGGATTGGTTTGCTGAAAAATTTGACTATACTCTTTCTTTTCGCCGACAGCTGGAAAAGCTTGGGAAATTAGGTATAGACAGCGAATCTAAAAAAACTTTTAATGGTGCTTTAAATGGCGTGAAGATAAGTTTTTTTGAATACCCCTATCCCTTAATAGCGCCCAAGAGCAAATATAAAGAAAATGTTTATCTGGCTGGCATTCCCGACATAGCGGCAATGAAGATGGAAGCCATTGCCAGCCGGGGCTCTTATAAAGATTTTATTGATATCTATTTTATTTTACAGAAGTATTCTTTAAAAGATATTCTCGGGTTTGTCCGGCAGAAATTCGTCAATATTGACTACAACGAGACCCATCTTTTAAAGGCGCTTACTTATTTTGAAGATGTTAAAGGTAGTGTAAAGCCAAAATTGATAAAACCAATAAGCTGGGACAAGGTTGCTGAAACAATAAAGAGCGAAACAGAAAATTACATAAAAAAATAGTTTAAAAATGGAGATTAGAAATATTGTTAAAAATATTTTTTTAAATCCGAGAAACTTTTTTTTAGAAAATTTAGGGGTTAAGCAGACCATCTTTAAAAATACCTTCTGGTTAGCGTTTGCCGAAGGAGTGAGCCGGTTTTTAAAATTAATTTTAATTATCTATGTTGCCCGGATTTTGGGAGCCACAGAATATGGAAAATTTACTTTTGCTTTGGCTTTTGTAAGTTTATTCGCTATTTTTTCCGACCTTGGTTTGTCTCAAATTACCACTCGGGAATTTGCCCGGGATAATGAGAGAGAAAAAGAAATCTCTTCTTTATTTTCTTTAAAAATTCTTTTGGGCTTGGGAACTCTGATTTTAATTTTAATCGGTTCTTTTTTTATTACCCCTGAGCCCGTTATTCGGAGCTTAATCTGGATTTTGGGAATTTACACTATTTGCACCAGTTTTGGTGCAATTATTTTTGCCTTCTTTCAAGCCCGCCAAAAAATGGAATATCAAGCAATGACCCAAATTCTGGAAGCAATCTTAGTTACGGCAGCTGGATTCTTTGTAATTTTGAATTTTCCTTCAGTCATCAATTTAAGTTATAGTTATTTATTTGCTGGTTTCGCCGCTTTGATTTTTATTTTGACTCTTTTTCATTTTAAGGTTTTCCCATTAGGAATCTCCTTTAAAAAATCCATCTGGCAAAAATTTTTATCTTTATCCTGGCCTCTGGCTTTAGCCGGTATTTTCGGGAGTATTTACACCCAAACTGATTCAATAATGATGGGCTATTGGGGCCAGATCACCCAAACCGGTTGGTATAACGCTGCTTATAGAATTATTGGAGTAACCTTAGTTCCAGCTGCTTTGATTTCTACTGGCTTTTTTCCGGCTTTAAGCATTGCTTTTAAAGAATCAAAGGAAAGAGCTCAAAAAATCTGGAATTACTTTATGGAATCAATGATTTTTTTAGCTGTTCCAATTGTCGTGGGCGGTATTGTCCTTACCCCTCGAATTATTGATTACATTTATGACCCGAGCTATTTCCCAGCCATTTTAGCCTTTCAAATTTTAATTTTAATGGCCGGAATCGCTTTTATTGCTTCTCCTTTTGGTCAAATCCTTATTGTTGCTAACCAGCAAAAAAAACTTTTCTGGATTACTTTATCTGGAGCTCTCATCAATGTCATTTTAAATTCAATTTTAATTCCCAAATATTCTCTTTACGGTGCAGCTGCCGCCACCGTTGCCACCTCGGTTTTAATTCTCTTTTTACTTTTCAAATTTACTACTAAACTTACTCCCATTAGACCTTTTAATTTAAAATCCCTGGCTAATTTTTTCGGCGCTATTTTAGCCAGTATCCCGATGTATTTTGTAATAATCCAACCTCAAATTTACCATCTAAATATTTTTCTCCCCATCTTGATTGGCGCCGGGATTTACTTAATTTGTTTTTTGGGGTATAAAAAATTATTGGGTCAATTTAGAATTATTACCTAAAATCTATCACAAAATGGCGACAACAAAGAAAAAATTACTAATGACTGGGATTGCTGGCTTCATAGGCCACCATCTTTTGGAAGGTGTGTTAAAACAGACAGATTGGGAAGTGATTGGATTGGATTGCCTTTCCTATGCCGGTTCGCTTAATCGCTTAACTGATATGGATTGTTGGGAAAAGGAAAAACACCGAGTTAAATTTATTTGGCACGATTTGAAAGCCTCGGTAAGCGAAACGACTCATAAATTAATTGGTAATGTAGATTATATTTGGCATTTAGCCGCAGAGAGTAGCGTGGATAGGTCATTGGAAGATTCAATTCCCTTTGTTCTTTCAAATGTCTTAGGCACGGCAAATCTATTGGAATATGTCAAGCATTATCAGCCCAATCTGAAAAAGTTTGTTATGTTTTCGACGGATGAAGTTTTCGGTCCTGCTCCTTTTGGCGTTGATTACAAAGAAGGGGATACTTGTAATCCATCAAATCCTTATTCAGCTTCAAAAGAAGGTCAAGAAGCAATTTCAAAAGCTTTCGCTTTTTCTTTTGGAATACCAGTGATTTTATCAAGGACAATGAATGTTTTTGGCGAAAGACAGCACCCGGAGAAATTCATTCCCAAAACAACGAAAGCAATTTTGGAAGGAAAGCCAGTGGTAATCCATGGCTTACCTGGAAATATCAGTTCAAGGAAATGGATACATGCCAGAAATGTTTGCGATGCCCTGATATTCTTGATGGATAAGGGAGAATTGATTGAAAAGAAATACCAGAATCACCCATCACACGGGATTTATCATATTGTTGGAGAAGAAAGGAATGCTTTAGAATTAGCCAATAGAATTTCAAAGATTATCAAAGGCAGAGAATTAGAAGAGAAAGAAATTGAATATCTTGACTGGCACACCCAGCGCCCTGGGCATGATCTCCGTTACAGCTTAAGCGGAGAAAAACTGAAAAAAATGGGTTTTGAGTATAAACTAACATTGGAGGAGAGTTTCGATAAGATGATAAAGTGGATGATAAAAAAAGAAAATTTGAAATGGTTAACTCTGTAAAATACAAAATAAAAGGATTAGAAATCCATTCTGATAAACGAGGTTGGCTGGTAGAAATGTTAAAAAGAAATGAATTGAAGGAAGAGATTAAACAAATTTATGTAGCCACAATCAATCCAGGAGCAACGAGGGGGAATCATTATCATTTAAAAAGAACTGAATGGTTTTTTATTGCCGCGGGAAAAGCCGAGCTTCATCTTGAAGATTTAAAGGCCAAAAAGAAGATTCGTTTAAGGCTTTCTTCTAAAAAGCCAGAAATGATCACCATTTTCCCCAAAATAGCTCATGCAGTTAAAAATGTAGACAAGGAAACCATTTATTTAGTCAGTGCCCAAAATACAATTTACAATCCCAAGAATTCAGACACTTTTTCTTATCAAGTCTGTAAATAAAATTTTTTTCAGATTTTCTTGGCGACATCTGGACAATAAAAGGCAGATAAAAATCGAGTTAAAATAAAAATTATGTCTTTTAATAAAAAAATTCTTGCCGTAATTCCTGCTCGCAGTAGTTCAAAAAGATTGCTTGGTAAAAATATCAAAAAATTATTAGGAAAACCATTGATTGCCTGGACGATTGAGCAGGCAAAAAAAAGCAAATATATTGATAAATTGATTGTAAGTACTGATGATAAAGAAATCGCAAAAATTTCAGAGAAATACGGAGTCGAAGTGCCTTTCCTGAGACCAAAAGAATTGGCCAGGGATAATTCTCCAACCATCGATGCCGTTTTCCATGCAATAAATTGGTTTGAATCGAGAGGAGAATGTTACGATATCTTAGTTTTATTAGAGCCGACCTCGCCTCTTAGAAAAGATGACGATATAGACAAAGCTCTTGAGTTATTTTTTGATAATTTTAATAAAGCTGATTCATTAGTAAGTGTAGGAGAGATCCATTTAGAAAATCCTTATATAACAAAAAAAATTGAAGATAGATATGTAAAACCATTAATAAGGAATAAAAAAAATTTCTATCAGTCGCAGCAGCTCCCAAAAGTTTATTTTCCTTACGGCGTAATCTATTTATCAAAAATTGATGCCTTAAAAAAATATAAAACTTTTTATCAAGAAAAGACGATTCCATATTTTATAGAGAGGTGGCAAAACTATGAAATAGAAGATTTCTATGATTTTATCTGTATTGAAACAATTATTAAACGGAGATTAAAAGAAAAAAAATTATGAAATTTCTAATTATTGGTTTAGGTTCAATGGGAAAAAGGAGGATTCGAAATTTAAAATCTCTTAATGCAGATAAGATAATAGGTTTTGATTTAAGGGAAGAAAGGAGAAAAGAAATGGAGAAAAACTATGGGATAAAAACAATAAAAAATTTAAAAGATTTTGATTTTAACAATGTTGACGCAACTATTATATCGACGCCACCCGATAAACATAATCAATATATAGAATTAGCAATTGAAAATAAAACGCCAGCTTTTGTAGAAGCGAGTGTAATATTGGAAGGATTGGAAAAATTGAACAGAGAGGCGAAAAAGAAAAAAGTTTTAATAATTCCTTCCTGTACAGCGAGATTTCACCCGGCAATAAAAGAGATTAAAAAAATAGTTAAAAGCGGAAAATACGGAAAAGTGACCAACTTTAGTTATTGTTGTGGTCAATATTTATCAGATTGGCATCCGTGGGAAAATATTAAAGATTTTTATGTAAGCAAAAAAGAAACCGGAGCGGCAAGAGAAATGGTTCCGTTTGAGCTAACTTGGATAGTTGATTTAGTTGGATTTCCTAAAAAGATAAAAGGATTTTATGGAAAAACTATGGATGTGGGAGCGAATATAGATGATACATATGTTTTTTCTCTGGATTTTGGAGGGATGTTTGGGAATATAACAATTGATGTTGTTTCAAGATATGCTACCAGAAGCTTAATCTTAAATATGGAAAGGGGTCAAATTTTATGGAAGTGGGATGAAAATTTTATAAAATTATACGATGCTGTTAGCAAAAAATGGGGAAAATTTTATTTTAAAAAGGGCAGAGCTATTAGAGGATATAATAAAAACATTATTGAAGATATATATATTGAAGAAATTAAAACATTCATCAGTGCAGTTAAAGGAAAAGGTAAATTTCCTAATTCCTTAGATGATGATATTAAAGTTTTAAAATTATTAAATAAAATTGAAGAAAAATGGTGAAAAAGATAAAAATTAAAAAAGGAATTCAGTTATGGAATAAGGCAAAAAAATTAATTCCTGGTGGAACACAATTACTATCAAAAAGGTCAGAAATGTTTTTGCCAAAACAGTGGCCATCTTATTTTAAAAAAGCCAAAGGTGTAGAAGTTTGGGATTTAGATGGAAACAAATTTATTGATATGTCGATTATGGGGGTTGGGGCGTGTATATTAGGTTATGCTGATCCAGATGTTAATAGAGCAGTTAAAAAAGTGATAGAGGAAGGTTCAATGTGTACCTTAAATTCACCAGAAGAAGTGGAACTGGCTGAGTTATTATTAAAATTACATCCCTGGGCAGGTCAGGTTAGATATGCCAGAAGTGGGGGAGAGGCAATGGCAATAGCAGTAAGGATTGCCAGGGCTTATACTGGAAAAGATAAATTGGCTTTTTGTGGGTATCACGGATGGCATGATTGGTATTTGGCTGCTAATTTAGCTAATAAAAAGAACTTAGACGGCCAGCTTTTACCGGGGCTTGAACCAGCAGGAGTGCCAAGATGTTTAAGAGGGACGGCAATTCCTTTTAATTACAATAAAATAAAAGAGCTTGAAAAGATTATCAAAGAAAATGATATCGGGGTGATTATTATGGAGCCCCGAAGAGAACATCCGCCCGAAAAAGGATTTCTTGAAAAAGTCAGGAAAATCGCTAACAAAATCGGAGCGGTTCTGATTTTTGATGAAGTGACTTCGGGCTTTAGAATAAATGTCGGAGGAATACATATGCTTTACATGGTTTATCCGGACATTGCCGTTTTGGGAAAGGCAATGAGTAATGGCTATCCTATGGCAGCTGTAATTGGGAAGGATAAAGTGATGGAGGCCGCTCAGAAAACTTTTATTTCCAGTACCTATTGGACAGAAAGAACTGGACCAGCCGCAGCTTTAGCAACAATTAAAAAAATGCAAAAATATAATGTTTCTCGACATTTAATTAAAATTGGAAATTTAATTGGTGAAGGATGGCAGAAATTGGCAAAAAAACATAATTTAAAAATTGAGGTATTCAATATCCCTTCATTAATAAGCTTTAAATTTGATTACGGGAAAGATAACCAAGCCCTTCATACTTTATTTAACCAGGAGATGCTGCAAAGAGGATTTTTAACCTCAAAAAGTGTTTATACCTGCTACAGTCATAAAGAAGAACATGTCAAAAAATATTTAAAAAATGTAGATGAAGTTTTCGGTTTAATAAGTAAAGCTGTAAAAGATAATAGCGTTTATAAATTACTTAAAGGGCCCGTCGCCCACCAAGGATTTAAAAGATTAACATAGTGAAAAAAATAAAAATAGGAAATAAAATAATCGGTGAAGGAGAACCTTGTTTTATAATAGCTGAAGCCGGAGTCAATCATAACGGCGATTTTAGATTGGCTAAAAAATTAATTAATGTTGCCAAACAAGCTGGCGCCGATGCTGTAAAATTTCAAACTTTCAAAGCAGAAAATGTAGTAACAGAAACTGCAGGAATGGCAGAATATCAGAAAGAGAATATAGGAAGTAAAAAAAGTCAACTCTCAATGATTAAGGAATTAGAATTAAGTTATAAAGATTTTATAAAATTAAAAAAATATTGTGATGAAAAAAAAATAATTTTTCTTTCAACTCCTCATTCAGAAGACGCTATTGATTTTTTAGAACCAATAGTTCCGGCTTACAAAATTGGTTCTGGGGATTTAACAAATTTACCTTTTTTGGGAAAAATTGCAAAAAAACAAAAACCAATAATTTTATCAACCGGAATGGCAAATTTATCTGAAGTTAGAGAAGCAATAAGCACTATCAAAAAACAAGAAAATAAAAAAATAATTTTATTACATTGCACAACTAATTATCCTTGTCCTTTAAAAGAAGTAAATTTAAAGGCGATGCTCACTTTAAAAAAAGAATTTGATCTACCAGTTGGTTATTCTGATCATACTTTAGGAATTACAGTTCCCATAATGGCAGTAGCAATGGAAGCTAAAGTTATAGAAAAACACTTCACTTTAAATAAAAATTTACCAGGACCTGACCATAAAGCTTCATTAGAACCAAGAGAACTCGAAGAAATGGTAAAATTAATAAGAGAAGCAGAGAAAGTTCTGGGCAGTGGAATAAAAAAGCCAACAAAAAGCGAAGAAAAAATTAAAAAAATTGTTAGAAAAAGTATTATCGCTAAAACGAATATTCCAAAAGGTAGAAAATTGACAAAAGAAATGTTGGTTATCAAAAGGCCGGGAACAGGAATTGAACCAAAATATATTAATAAAATCGTCGGGAAGGTAGCTAAAAAAGAGATAAAAAAAGATAATTTAATTAAATTTGAAGATTTAAAATGAGGAAAATTTTATACATTTCGGGGACAAGGGCAGATTATGGATTGATGAGAGAGGTTTTATTTTCTTTAAAGAAAAACCCTAAATTAAAAATTGAGGTAGTCGCTACTGGCATGCATTTGATGTCAGAGTTCGGAGAGACCTTGAATGAAATAAAAAAAGATGGATTTAAAATTCATAAAATCAACGCAATTTATGAAGAAGATAATAAAGAATCAATGGCAAATTTTATTGGGAAATTCGTTCAGTTATTAACTGGAAAAATTAAACAAATAAAGCCACATATAATTTTACTATTAGGGGATAGGGGAGAGATGTTGGCAGGAGCCATTGTCGGAACCTATTTAACAATTCCAGTAGCTCATATTGGTGGAGGAGAAATAAGCTCTACAGTTGATGAAATTACAAGACACGCCATAACCAAATTATCACATATTCATTTTTCGACAACAAAAAAGAATGCAAAAAGGATTATAAAAATGGGAGAAGATCCCTGGCGGGTATTTGTAGTTGGCGCTCCTGGCTTAGATGGTATTTTAAATGAAAAACTATTTTCTAAAAAAGAAATAGCCCAAAGATACAATTTAGATCTCTCAAGGCCGATTTTATTAGTTATTCAACACCCGGTGAGTTCAGAAATTGAAAAGACTGGAAGGCAAATGAAAGAGACAATGGAAGCGATAAAAGAACTCAGTTATCAGGCGATTGTAATTTATCCCAATGCAGATGCCGGTGGAAGAAAGATGATTAAAGTTATCAAAGAATACGAAAGATATCCTTTTTTAAAGACATTTAAAAGTATTTTGCATAAAGATTATTTAAGTTTAATGCGAATAGCTAGTGTTATGGTTGGTAATTCAAGTTCGGGAATAATTGAAGCTCCCTCTTTTAAATTACCAGTAGTTAATATTGGTAAAAGGCAAGAAGGCAGAGAGCGAGCAGAAAACATTATTGATGTTGATTATAATAGAATAAAGATTAAAAAAGCGATAAATAAGGCACTTTATGATAAAAAATTTAAAGGAAAAGTAAAAAAATGTAGAAATCCTTATGGCGATGGTAAAGCCGCAATAAGAATTGTTAATATTTTAAGTAAAGTGAATATTGATGAAAAATTGTTACAAAAGAAAATAATTTACTAAAAAAATTTCAAAATAATTAAAATATTATTTTAATGAAAAATTCGAATATCAAAAAAATAGCAATTTTTGGGGCAGGCGGTTTTGGTAGAGAAGTTGCTTTTTTAATAGAAGATATCAATAAAAAAAATTACCTATGGGAGATAATAGGTTTTTTCGACGATGCTAAAAAGGATAAAATAATCAATGATTATAAAGTATTGGGGGGAATTGAAGAGTTGAACAAATTAAAAGAAGAATTATTTTTGGTTATAGCTGTAGGAAACCCTATTTTTAAAAAAAAGATAGTTGAATCAATAAAAAATCCTTTAATTAGATTCCCTATACTTATTCATCCATCAGTTATTATTTCTGACAGAGTAGAAATAGGCGAGGGAAGTATTATTTGTGCAGGAAATATAATAACTACGAATATAAGGATTGGCAAACACGTCATTATAAATTTGGATTGTACAATCGGGCACGATGCAATTATAAACGATTATTGTTCTTTGATGCCGAGCGTTAATGTTTCAGGGGAGACAGAAATTGGCGAATGTAGTTTTTTAGGAACGGGCTCTCTGATTATTAATCAAAGAAAAGTAGGAAAAAATGTCACAATAGGAGCCGGTTCATCAGTTATTAAAGACATTCCAGATAATTGTACTGCCGTAGGTAGTCCTGCCAAACCCATTAAATTTAAAAAATTAATCTCGCAAAAGAAATAAATATGATTAGTGGGGAAATAAAAAAAATAGTCGTTGTGGGCGCAGGAGTAATGGGAAGCGGAATAGCGTTAGTAAGCGCAAGGAGTGGTTATGATGTAGTGATGAGAGATGTTAAGAAAAAATTCCTTGAGGAAGGGATGAGAAAGATTGAGAGGTTTTTGGCAATAGATGTTAAAAAGAAAAAAATCACAGTAAAAGCAGAGAAAAAAATATTGTCCCGGATCAAAAGCAGAGTGAAGCTTAAGGATTTGCTAAGTTGTGACCTCGTTATAGAAGCAATTACGGAAAATTTTGAGTCAAAGAAAAAATTATTCCAAGAGTTAGATAATATTTGTTCCCCAAAAGCAATTTTCGCCTCTAACACTTCTGCTATTTCTATAACAAAATTGGCAGCGACAACAAGGAGACCCGATAGATTTATTGGCATGCATTTTATGAATCCGGTACCGATAATAAAACTTGTTGAGATTATAAGAGGATTAAAGACCTCTGACAAAACAGTGAAAATAATAAAAGAGGTGGCGAAAAAAATGGGAAAGGTGCCCCTAGAGGTAAAAGATAGTCCCGGCTTCATTTCAAACAGGCTTTTAATACCTATGATAAACGAAGCGATATATTGTTTACAAGAAGGTATTGCTTCTAAAGAAACAATTGATAATGTAATGAAACTTGGGATGAATCATCCAATGGGTCCGTTAGAGCTGGCGGATTTTATTGGATTAGATATTTGTCTACATATTATGGAAGAATTACGTAAAGGATTTTCCAATTTCAAATATAAGCCGTGTCTCTTATTGAAAAGGATGGTACAAAAAGGTTGTCTTGGAAGGAAAACTGGAAAAGGATTTTATAACTATAGTAAAAAATAAAATATTTTTAAAAATAAAATTAAGAAAGATGTCTTATAAAATTCCTTTATTTAAAATTTATTGGGATAAAGAGGATATAGGGGCGGTTTCCCAAGTAATTAAAAGTGGAATGAATTGGGCAACTGGTCCAAATGTTGAAAAATTTGAGAAAGAAATTGCAAAATATTTAGGAGTAAAATATGCCTTAACCATTAATTCCGGAACTTCAGCCCTACATGCTTTAATGTTGGCTTACGAAATTGGGCCTGGAGACGAAGTAATAGTTCCTTCTTTCACTTTTATTGCCACAGCTAATGCCCCACTTTTTGTGGGAGCAAAACCAGTCTTTGCCGAAATCGAGAATGAAACTTACGGATTAGATCCAGGTGATGTTGAAAGAAAAATTACGAAAATAACCAAGGCAATTATTCCGATTCACTATGGTGGTTGTCCCTGTCAAATAGAAGAGTTGAAAAGAATTGCCAAAAGGTATAATCTAATTTTAATTGAAGATGCGGCTGAATCATTAGGAGCTGAAATCAATAATAGAAAAGTTGGGACATTTGGTGATTCTACTATATTAAGTTTTTGCCAAAATAAAGTAATTACCACCGGTGAAGGCGGAGCAGTATTAACAAACTCAAAAGAAATTTATGAAAAATTAAAATTAATAAGGTCCCACGGAAGATTAGAGACTGAAAATTATTTTTCCTCAAATAAAGATATGGATTATATAAGCTTGGGATATAATTTTAGAATGGCAAATATTTTAGCCACTTTGGGCTCATCTCAATTTAAAAAAATAAAGAGAATTATAAAGATGAGAAGAAAAAATTCAGAGTATTTAAGCAAAAAACTGTCCGGCATAAAGGATATAATCACGCCAAAACCACCCAAAAACTATTTTTGTGTATATCAAATGTATACCATTCAAGTGAAGGAAGGGCAGAGAAAAAGGGATGCTTTAAATAATTATTTAAAGGGAAAAGGGATTATGACAAAAATTTTCTTTAATCCGATCCATTTAACAAAATTCTACAAAAAAATTTTTGGTTATAAAAGAGGAAATTTACCAATCACTGAAAAAATATCAAATCAAGTGTTAACATTACCAATGTATCCCGGTTTGACCAAAAGAGAGATGGATTATATTATTAAAAATATTATAAATTTTTTTAAAAAATAATTTCAAAAACTTATGGCAAAAAATAATTTTTACAAAAATAAAAAAATTTTAGTTACAGGTGGTGCTGGTTCTATTGGAAGTAAGATTATTAAAGAATTATTAAAATATAGTCCCAAAGTAATAAGGGCCTTAGATAATAATGAAACCGGCTTATTCGATTTGGAGCATGAATTATCATCAGAGAGATTAAGACTGTTGATAGGTGACGTGAGAGATAAAAGGAGACTAATTAGAGCAATGGAAGGCGTTGATATTGTCTTTCATGCAGCAGCTTTGAAGCATGTGCCTTTGTGTGAGTACAATCCATTTGAAGCTGTACAGACTAATGTAATCGGGACTCAGAATGTGATTGACGCTTGCTTAGATACAGAAGTGGAAAGGATGATAAATATAAGCACTGACAAGGCGGTAAGTCCAATTAATGTAATGGGTGCTACAAAATTATTAACAGAAAGATTAGTGAGCGCCGCTTGTTATTACAAAGGAAAAAGAAAAACAGTTTTTGCTTCTGTAAGATTTGGTAATGTTTTAAATTCACGTGGCTCTATCCTTCCCTTATTTAAAAAACAAATCCGAGATAAAGGACTAGTCACAGTCACTGATCCGGAGATGACTAGATTTATTATGAGTTTCGATAGGGCAGTTAAATTAATATTGGAAGCCGCCGTTAAAGCAAAAGGAGGAGAAGTTTTTATTCTGAAAATGCCAGTTTTGCGTACCGGCGATCTTACTGAAGCTATAATTGAAGAATTAGCACCTAAATATGGATATAAGCCAGAGCAAATAAAAATAAAGCTAATTGGGGAAAGAACTGGGGAGAAGTTACATGAAGAATTAATGACAGAATACGAGGCAAAAAAAGCCTATGAAACGAAGAACATGTTTATAATATTTCCAAGCATCATAAGAAAAAAAAGCACTCAAAAACATCTCTTAAAAAAAAGTTATTCTTCAAAAAATGAAACTCCTTTAAATAAAAAAGAGGTAAAAAAACTATTGAAGGAGATTTTAAGTCTTTCTTAGAGTTTTTATAAAAAAATTAATTTCTTTTTTTCAATTCTATTATAATCATTTAACCGAGGAAGAGATTAATTATATCTGTGATAGTTTAGAGAAGATAATAAATAAATTTAAAAAATAAAAATATGGAAACAAAAAATATTCCTACAATTATTTTAGCTGGTGGAAAAGGAATGCGTTTGCTTGAAGAAACCGAATTTAAGCCAAAGCCAATGATAGAAATAGGCGGCAAACCCATTTTGTGGCATATTATGAAAATATATGCCCATTATGAATATCGCGATTTTATTTTAGCCCTCGGATATAAAGGTGATTATATAAAGGATTATTTTCTAAAGCAAAAATATTATGAGTCAGATTTTTGTCTGAATACAGAAGACGGAGAAATTTCGAACGTCATTCCAAATAATAGTTTTGAAAAAGATAAGTTTAATATAATTTTTGCAGATACTGGTTTAGAAACACCTCACGGAGAAAGGATTTTGAAGCTTAAAAGATATATTACCGGCGATACATTTATGGTTACCTATGGAGATGGTGTTGCTGATATAGATATTGATAAGTTGGTTGGTTTCCATCAAAAGATGGGGATTATAGCCACGATAACAGGCGTTCACCCTACCTCTAGATGGGGTTTAGTTAATACAGATGAAAATAATATAGTTACAGAATTTTCACAAAAGCCTCAGCTTTATGATTATGTAAATGGGGGGTTTATGGTATTTAAGAAAGAATTTTTAGACATTCTAAAAGGAGGAGATATGATAGAGGATGCTCTTTCCAGATTGCTTCCTCAAAAACAGATAGCTTTGTATAAACATGAAGGTTTTTGGTATGGGATGGATACCTATAAAGACTTTTTGCATTTAAATAAACTTTGGGAAGAAGATCCTAAATGGAAAATATGGAAATAAAAAAAATATCAAAATTAAAATCTGCAAATACATTGGTTACTGGAGGAGCTGGTTTTATCGGTTCTCATTTAGTAGACAGATTAACAAAGGAAGGCCACAAAGTAGTAGTGGTCGATAATTTATCTACCGGGAAAAAAGAAAATTTAAACCCCAAAGCTAAATTTTATAAAGTTGATATTCGGAATCCAAGAATTTCCCAAATTTTTGAAAAAGAAAAACCAAAAACACTTTTTCATTTGGCTGCCCAACCCATCGTTGAGACTGCTTATAAAAATCCTTTTGAGACCTTAGAAACAAATATTATGGGTACTATTAATATCCTTGAATCCTGCCGATTGAAAGGAAATTTGGAATCAATTATCATTGTTTCTTCGGATAAAGCTTATGGGAAAACTAAAGATTTGCCTTATACTGAAAAGACTGCTCTTGGGGGAGACCATCCTTATGAGGTATCAAAAACAGCTACTGATTTAATCGCCCAAACTTATTTTAAAACCTATAATTTACCAGTTGTCATTGCCAGATTTGGCAATAACTTTGGGCCCCGCGACCTTAATTTCAGTAGAATTATCCCGGGTGTTTTCAAATCAATTATAAAGAATAAAGAACTTTTAATCAGAAGTGATGGCAAGATGATTAGAGAGTATGTATATGTAGAAGATATAGTGGATGGATGTATTAAATTAGCCCGAAATATAGATGAAATTAAAGGAGAAGCCTTCAATTTTGGAAGTAAAAATATTTTTAGTGTTATAGAAGTTATTAAAAAAATAGAAGATATATTAAAAGTAAAAGTGAATTATAAAATATTAAACATAGCAAAAAATGAAATACCAGAACAATATTTAGATTGGACAAAGGCAAAAAAAATCTTGGGTTGGCAACCAAAAATAAGTTTCGAAGATGGTATAAAGGAATCATTTGCTTGGTATAAAAATTTTTATTTTAGTAAATAAGATATGAAGAACGTTTTAATAACCGGCGGGGCAGGATTCATTGGTAGAAATTTGCAAGAATATTTAAAAGGCAAATTTAATATTTTTGCTCCTTCTCAAGCAGAACTTGACCTGCTTGATACTGAAAGTGTAGAAAAATACATTTCTGACCATAACATTGAGGTTGTCATAAATTGCGCTGCCTACGGTATTTACGGAGTTGAAATTCAAAATATTGTCTCTCGTAATTTGAAGATGTTTTTTAATATCATCCGCAATTTAGATAAGGTAGAGAAGATAATTCAGCTTGGCTCCGGTGCAGAATACGATAGGAGTAGACCCATTATTAGAATAAAGGAGGAAGATTTCGATCAGCGGATTCCAAAGGATGATTATGGCTTTTACAAATACATATGCTCAAAATATATTGAAGAAAATGATAAGATTGTGTGCTTAAGATTGTTTGGCGTCTACGGAAAATACGATGCAGATTTTAAATTTATACCTAGTACAATTATTAAAAATCTTTTAAAGCAGAATACAACAATTAATCAGAATATAATTTTGGATTATTTATACATTGATGATTTAATGCTCATAGTAGAATACTTTATTTTAAATAAGCCAAAATTTAAGATGTATAATGTTGTTTCAGACCAATCAATAGATTTAATCACAATTTGTAATATTATAAATGAAATTTCAGATTACAAATCAAAAATTACTGTCTTGAAAGGAGAGTTAAACAATGAATTTACCGGTGACAATACCAGATTAAAGAATGAGATTCCTAATCTAAAGTTCACAGATTATAAAAAAGGAATAGAGAAATTATTTAGATATTACAAGGAAAATCTTGGTAAGATAGATAAAGATACTATAACTAAAGATAGATATTTGAAATCATTATTAAATAAAAATAAACTATGAAAAATATTAATTCAAGGCCATTATTTGTTTTTGAAATGGCTAACAATCATCAGGGTAGTGTTGAACATGGTTTGAGGATTATCAGGGAGATTTATAAAGTGAGTAAAAAATTTGACTTTAATTTTGGATTTAAACTTCAATACAGAGATGTAGATACTTTTATTCATCCAGATTTCAGAAAAAGATTTGATATAAAATATGTAAAGCGTTTTTCTGAAACGAAACTAAGCGAAAAAGAATTTAAAATCTTAAAAGATGAAATCAAGAAACTTGGTTTTATATCGATTTGTACGCCATTTGATGAAAAATCAGTTGATTTAATTGAAAAACATAATTTTGACATTATCAAAATAGGCAGCCCCTCTTTTAGGGATTGGCCTCTCTTAGAAAGAATTGCTAAAACAGATAAACCAATTATTGCTTCAGTCGGCGGAGCAGCCCTGGAAGATATAGATAAAATGGTAAGTTTTTTTGAGCATAGAGAAAAGAAATTTGCTTTAATGCACTGCGTCGGCGAATATCCAACATCATCAGAACACCTCCAGTTAAACCAAATTGATTTATTAAAGAAAAGGTATCCCGAAATAGAGATTGGTTATTCTACTCATGAAAGTCCTGATAATTTTGATTCTATTAAAATAGCCATCGCTAAAGGAGCGACTATATTTGAAAAACATGTTGGAGTAGAAACTGATAAAATTAAACTTAATGCTTATTCGGCTAGACCGAAACAAGTTGAACAATGGTTAGCTTCTGCTAAGGAAGCCCTTGATAGCTGTGGAGTTGTTAATAGGAGAGCGGAATTTAGTGAGAAAGAACTGTTTGATTTAAGGCAGTTTAAAAGAGGCGTTTTTGCTAAACAAAAAATAAAAAAAGGTGAAAAACTGGATTCATCAAATATATTTTTTGCCTGGCCAAATACAGAAAATCAATTATTGGCAAATGATATGTCAAAATATATAGATTATTTCGTAGAAAAAGATATAGAAAAAAATGCTCCTGTGTTTTTTTCCGAGGTTAAACTTTCCAATAAAAGGGAAAAGGTATATGAAATTATAACTAATGCTAGAAAAATGCTGGAAGAAGCGAAAATAGCCCTTCCTGATAAATTAGAAGTTGAAATATCCCATCATTACGGAATTGATAAATTCTATCAATATGGAGCAGTTCTTATCAATTGCATTAATAGAGATTATTGTAAAAAATTAATAATTTTGTTTTCTGGACAAAGTCATCCCACGCATTTTCACAAACAAAAAGAGGAGACTTTTCAGGTTTTGTCTGGTGATATAACAGTGAATCTTGGTGGTAAAGAGAAAGAATATAAACCTGGCGATATTATTTTAGTTAAGCGAGAGGTAAAACATAGTTTTAAAACAAGAAATGGAGCAATTTTTGAAGAAATCTCAACCACTCATTTTAAAAACGATTCTTTCTACGAGGATAGAAAAATAATGGCAAATAAAAATAGAAAAACCTATTTAACCTATTGGTTAAATATCGACTAAAATTTTAAGGAGTATTTTATGCCAATAAACAAGTGTAGAGTATGTGGCAATGAATTTTTCGAAGAACCATTATTGCGATACGAAAATATACCCAAAGCTGCTCAATTTTTGCCAGATGCAAAGTCGCTTAGAAACGATAAAGGAGTCGCTCTGGGGATCTATCAGTGTTCAGGTTGTGGATTAGTGCAGCTAAATAATGCTCCAGTTCCTTATTATAAGGATGTTATCCGCGCCGTAGCTATTTCAGATGAAATGGAAGATTTCCGAATGAGGCAGTTCGCTATCTTCGTACAAAAATTTTCCCTAAAAGGAAAGAAAGTTATTGAGATTGGTTGCGGTCGAGGAGAGTATCTGTCCGTTATGCAGCAATGTGGTGTTGATGCGTATGGATTGGAGCATTCGGCAGAATCGGTGACGCAGTGCGTTAAAAATGGATTCAAGGTCTCAAAAGGATTTATTGAAAAAAGTAATTATAATTTAAATGATGCGCCGTTTGACGCTTTTTTTATGCTGAATTTTCTTGAACATCTGCCTGACCCAAACTCATTTCTTAGAGGGATATATAACAATTTGGCAGATGACGCTATAGGGCTTGTTGAAGTGCCGAATTTTGATATGATTTTGCAAAAAAAACTTTTTTCTGAATTTATAGGCGATCATCTATTTTATTTTACCAAAGAGACTTTTAATATGACATTAAGGTTGAATGGTTTTGAAATTATTGAGTGTGATGAAGTGTGGCATGATTACATAATTTCTGCTGTTGTAAAGAAGAGGTCAAAGTTAGATTTGTCACATTTTTATAAATATCAGGCGAAACTTAAAAATGAAATAGGAGAATATATCCGTCGTTTTAAAGATAAAAAGGTCGCGATATGGGGAGCCGGGCATCAAGCATTGGTAATTATTTCTTTAATGGATTTAGCTGGTAAAATCAGGTATGTGGTTGATTCGGCCCCATTTAAACAGGGTAGATATACACCAGCCACACATATCCCCATAGTATCTCCTGACACACTTAACTCAGACCCAGTAGATGCTGTTATTGTCATCGCAGGCAGTTACTCCGATGAAGTAGCAAAGATTATCCGCCAGAAGTATGAAAAAAATATAAATGTTGTTATCTTAAGAGATTATGGATTGGAAAAAAACTAATATTACTACAGCTGATTTGGTAAGCATTATAGTTCCTGTATATAATAGCGAGAAGTATCTTCATCGGTGCCTCAAAAGCATCATTAATCAAACTTATCAAAATATTGAAATTTTGCTTATCGATGACGGTTCAACGGATAATAGCGGAAAAATTTGTGATGATTATGCCTGGAACGACAAGAGAATTAAAGTAATACACACAGAAAATAATGGTCCGGCCGCCGCGAGAAATAAGGGCATAGATAATTCAAAAGGCGAGTTCATATTTTTTCTTGATTCTGATGACTTCATTGAAAATAACGCCATAAAGTTGTTAATAGAAAACTATCAACGAACTAAAGCAGATATAATAATAGGAGATTTTTTAAAAATTAAAGATGATAATATTTCTGACTCCGGACATAATGCTGTTTTTTCAAGCAGTAAACTATTATCAGAACAAGATATCATAGATTATGTTAGATGTTATTTGAAAAAACCAAACAGATTTCCACTATTTGTATATTCTTGGGGTAGATTGTTTAAATCATCTATTATTAAAAATAATAATATTTTATTTCCTACTGACTTGCGAACATTTGAAGATGTAGCTTTTAATTTTGATTATTTGAAATACACGAATAAATTATTTTTTGTGAAAGAAGTACTATATAATCTTTTAATTCACGATAATTATGCATCAGCAACTATGAAATTGCATGGTGACCCCGAAATTTTATTCGGCTATCCACAAGCCCTTATCAAGGCAAGTGATTTTCTTAGAAATTATTGTTCCGATGACGAAATAAAAAAAGAAATTGGACACGCATACATTTGTTACACAGTAATCCAGTTAGTTCGTACTTGTGGTCAGATTAATGATGGCAATAAAAAAAAGATTTATAGGTTTATCAGGGAGAAAATTAACGATTCAAATTTTAGAGATAATTTGCGGTTTTACTCTCCTTCAAAGGGTGACAGTAGAATTTTGCCCATTCTGATGAAACTAAAGCTTGTTTTGCCAATTATATTGGTATCTAAATATAAAGCTTATAAAAGATACAAATTAGGGAAAAAGTGATATTAAAATGAACCAGTTTAATCAACAAAAAATTGAGGATATAAAGAAAGAAAGGTTGCCAGTTATAATCTTTGGTGCCAGAAGCGTTGGCGAGGCCTTATTTTATGCTTGCCGCGAGGCAGGAATCAAAGTTGAATGTTTTTGCGACAATAATATCAACAGAACAAAAAATCTTGTCTGCGGCATTAAAGTAATCCATACGTCTGATTTAAAAAAGAAATTTCAGGATGCCATCTTTTTAATATCTGCTGCTGACATAAAAGATGTAGTTGAACAGTTGCGAGATTTGGGATTCTCCAAATGGTACCCCTGCACTTTATTGTTAAGAAATTTTAATGTATATCAGCATCAATTTAGTTTTCCCCAGGATTTCGTCCAATATACGGTTGATACCTGTATTTTATGTCATGACAGTTTTCTTACTCCTGATAAAATTTTTTTAAGAAGCGTAGACATCATTATTACTGAACGTTGTTCTTTAAAATGCAGAGATTGCTCTAATTTAACGCAATATTATAAGAACCCGAAAAATTGCGATATTAACGAATTAATAAAATCCATAGATGCCTTTTGTGATATCGTAGATGAAGTTAATGAATTTAGGGTTATCGGCGCCGAGCCGTTTATGAATCCGGATTTTAATGTGGTAGTAAACAGATTAGTTAATGAGCCCAAAGTAAGAAAAATTGTAATCTATACCAATGGAACCATAGCTCCTCCCGATGAAAAATTAGAATCTTTAAAAAACGATAAGGTGCTGCTTATTATTACGGACTATGGCCCGCTTTCAAGAAATTTAAATACTTTAACTCAAAAATTATCAGAAAACAAAATTGCTTTTTACGTTCAAAAAGCTCAAGGCTGGACCGATTGCGGCAAGATAAGAAGGCATTATCGCAACATTGAACAACAAAGAGAAATTTTCAGAAATTGCTGTGCCAAAAACACTTTTACTATATCGGACGGAAAATTGTACAGATGCCCCTTTGCCGCCAATGCCGCCCGGCTTAAGGCAGTTCCCGATTATAAAGACGATTACATTGATTTCCTTCAGGATTTACAAAAGGGCAGAGATATTTCCGAATTAAAAAAGAAAATTAAAGCGTATCTTTGGGAAAAAGATTTTCTTCAAACATGCGATTTCTGCAACGGAAGATCATTTGATGATCCCGAAATAACACCGGCCATTCAAACAAACAAACCCTTAGAATATGAAGAATATAATTAATTCATTAGAATCCTTGATTAAAAATCCGTCAAAAGGATTGCCAGAGGATATATTTCTTTTTGTCAGCAGAATTACGCCGAATATTAATGTGGATTTGCTGATAAAAAATAAAAAAAAGCAAACACTTCTAACCTGGAGGGATGATAGTTATTATGGGCCGGGGTGGCATATTCCCGGGGGGATTATAAGATTTAAAGAAACAATAGCTAATAGAATTAAGGCGGTTGCTAAAAATGAGCTTGGGGCTCGCGTTAAGTTCAAAAAAGAGCCTTTGGCAGTTAATGAAGTGATAATTCCTAAAAGAAAAAATCGTGGCCACTTTATTTCTTTATTATATGAATGCGCGTTAACCAGTCCGCCCGATAAAAATCTAAAATATGAAAAAGGAATTCCCAAACCGGGACAATGGGCCTGGCACAGCAAATGTCCAAAGAATATAATCTTGGTTCACAAAATGTATCGAAAATTTATTAACTAAGAAAAATTATGTCAAATCAAAAAAAGAAAATAATAAAATGGGGTGAATCCGAAGAACAAGTAAAGGAGGAGGAATTTGGCAAACCAGTAAACGAAGGTGAAATAGAGAAAAGAAGCCAGTTAAAGAAAGAAAAATCTTATGTTTATGAAAAAATTATGAAATATGGTGAAAAAGTTAAAAGAGGAGAAAGCATAGCTATAATTCAATTTCAATACGATTATACCTGTAATTTTCGTTGTGTTCATTGTTCAGTAAAAAGATTCCAAGGGAAAAAAGAAGGAAGATTTTTTACAATTAGTGATGTAAAGGAACTTTCGCGGCAAGCTGACGAAATGGGCCTTGCCCAAATTGTCATCACCGGTGGCGAACCATTAATATTCCCGGATTTTGATGATGTAGTTAAAGCCATTGATCCTCAGAAATTTTACATAATTTCGGATACTAATGGATGGTTTTTGGATGCAGAAAGAGCAAAACATTTAAAAAAGATAGGGGTTGATAAAATTCAACTGAGTATAGATAGCCTTAATGCCAAAGAACATGATGAATTTAGGCGTATGCCAGGTTCCCATGAAAGATGTCTGAGAGCTATTGAGGCAGCCAAAAAAGCCGGATTAAATATTATTGTCCAAACCGTAGTTACAAAGCAAAGGGTTAGATCAAAAGAGTTTATTGGGTTTTTGAAATTTATGAACGGAAAAGGTGTAGGAGTATTTATAACATATGCAAAACCCGTTGGATGCTGGGAAGGAAATTTTGATGTTCTTGTTAACCGAGATGATATGGATTATGTAAGAGAACTTGAGAAAAAATATAATGTATTTACACATTTAACACCAGCGTATGGCCTTAACTTAGGATGCATATCGGTCAAAAGGATGATCTCTGTAACCAAGTATGGCGATGTGATGCCTTGTCCATATATTCATATTTCTTTGGGAAACTTTTTTAAAGAGCCATTAAAAAAAATTATTGAGAGGGGTTTAAAAATTAAATGGTTTGGAAAATATTGTGATACTTGTCTTATTGGAGAGAACAGAAAATTTATTAATGACTATATAGCAAAAAAGACATATGGTAAACCACTCCCAGTACCCTGGTATGAAGTATTTACAAAGGATGATTTTATAGATAAAAATCCAAAATGAAATTAAGTGATTATGTAGTTAAATATTTAGAGAAAATTACCGATTCAGTTTTTTTGTTATCTGGAGGCTGTATTATGCATATGGTTGATTCTTTAAGCAGGTCTAACCTTAATGTTTATTGTTGTCATCATGAACAAGCAGCTGCTACTGCTGCAGAAGGATATGCTCGAATCAAAAATAAAATTGGGGTAGTATGCGTTACCAGCGGTCCGGGCGGAACCAATGCTATTACTGGCGTGGCGGGAGCCTGGTTAGATAGCATTCCTCTCTTAGTGATTAGTGGTCAGGTGAAAAGAGATAATATAATGCCTCGTCAAGGAGGCATTCCAGCTATTCGACAGCTTGGCTTTCAGGAAATTAATATTATTGATATGGTCAAGCCAATCACTAAATATGCGGTTACTATCGAAAAAGAGAATCAAATTTTATTTCATTTAGAAAAAGCCCTTTTTCTGGCTACTCACGGCCGACCTGGCCCGGTTTGGCTTGATATTCCTTTAGATGTGCAGGCAGCAGAAATAGAGCCGGAAAAATTAGAATCATTCAAACCACCAGCAGTTTCCCCTCCAGAAAATATTCCGATGGCAAAAATAGTAGAGCTATTGAAAAAATCAAAAAAACCTTTATTACTTGCTGGCAATGGGATTAGACTTGCTGGAGGAGAAGAGATACTCTGGAAAGTACTTAAAAAATTTAAAATTAATGCCGTAACACCAATTTTTACAGCTGATGATCTTATTACTTATGAATATCCTTATTACTTGGGGCGGCAAGGAATACCTGGTAATGAATCGGCCAATTATGCGGTTGATAATTGTGATTTACTTTTAATAATAGGTGAGAGGATGCAATTAACCCAAACCTCTTATAATTATCAAAAATTTGCTACTCAGGCAACGAAAATTATGGTTGATATTGATGAAGGAGAACTAAAGAAAAAAACTCTTCAAATAGATGTTCCAGTTCTTTGTGATGCTAAAATATTTTTAGAAAAACTTTATCAGCGAAATATCAAGTTAAATCGATGGGATGTAAAAGTTGAACCCATTGACCCAGCTAATTATTCTGGCAAGAAAGAATATCTTAATGTCTATAGATTTTTAGCAGAGTTAAGTAAATATTCAGAATCCTTGCCGGTTGCTACTGCTAATGGTATGGCCTCCCTAGCTTCTCATCAAGCACTTAAGATATCTCGAGGGCAAAGATTTATAACTAATGCTGGCTTGGGACAAATGGGCTCTGGATTGCCTTTAGCTATTGGGGCGTCAGTAGCAACAGGAAAAAAGCCAGTTATTTGCCTGGAAGGAGATGGTTCTATTATGCTTAATTTACAGGATTTACAGACAGTTTTATACCATCAGTTACCCTTAAAAATTTTTATTTTTAATAATAATGGATACTATTCTATTAGAAATACTCATTTAAGATATTTTAATAAAATTTTTGCTGCTGACCCAGATTCAGGTGTTAGCTTACCGAATTTTGAAAAACTTATTACCGGCTGGGGGCTAAACTATCGGCGAATCGCTAATAATAACGAATTAGCAAAAGTAAAAGAAGTAATAAAATTCCAGGGACCAATTGTCTGTGAATTAATGATTGACCCTTACCAACCAATGTTGCCTCATTGGGAAGCAGGTTCTTTAAAACGGAGCGATTGCTCAAATTAAAATTAATATGAGGTTTAAAAATATTATTTTTGATTTTGATGGAACATTAATTGATTCTCGGCTAGGAGTGGTTAAGGCATTTAAAAAGGTAGCGAAAAAATTAAAAGATAAAGAAATAGCCGAACAAGAAATTGTTCAATTAATAGGGGAACCTTTGGCTCAAATAATAACTATTCTTTTAAATACCGACGATGAAAATATTATTCGTAAAGGCCAGGTTTTGTTTAAAAAATATTATAGTAAAGGAGGAGTTTACCAGAACATTGTTTATCCAGGAATAAGGGAAATGTTAGAATCATTTAAAAGCCAATCTCGTCAACTTTTTGTGGTAAGCAATAAAATAGAGTTATTTATGCGAAAGATATTAGAGCAGCATAATCTAAAAAAGTATTTTACCTTTATACTGGGGACAGAGGGTGCTAATACGCAATCTAAGAAGTCTGACCAAGTCAAATATCTTTTAACTCATTATAAATTAAAGAAACAAGAAACAGTTATTGTCGGCGATACTGAAAACGATATTATAGCTGCTAAAAAAAATTTTATTTACAGCATTGGTGTAAGCTGGGGTTATCGTTCAAAATTAGAATTGGTTGAAGCAAAAGCTGATAAAGTTTGCTCAAACCCTCTCGAATTAAGAGAGTTTATTCTTGAAAATGAAAACAGAAAAACAAATTAGAAAAGAAATTTTTGATGGAGTAAAAAAGATATACAGATTGAGAAAACAGCAAGAGAAGTTCATTTCAGGTCAAACAAGAGTCAATTATGCTGGTAGAGTTTATGACGAAAAAGAAATGATAAATTTAGTTGATGCTTCCTTGGATTTTTGGTTGACCGCCGGTAGATACGCTAAAAAATTTGAAGAAGAATTCGCAAAATTTTTGGGGGTAAGACATTGTCTTTTGACAAATTCCGGTTCTTCAGCCAATCTTTTGGCTATTTCGGCTTTAACTTCCCCTAAATTAGGTCGGAGAAGATTAAAGCCCGGTGATGAGGTAATCACTACCGCCTGCGGTTTTCCAACCACTCTAAACCCTATTTTGCAAAATAATTTAATCCCTATTTTTCTTGATATAGACCTTAGTACTTATAACATTCAAGTGAATAAAATTGAAAAAGCAATCTCCAAAAAAACAAAAGCAATTTTTATTGCTCACACCCTTGGTAATCCTGCTAATCTTGAAAAAATTTTAAAAATAGTGAAAAAATATAACCTTTGGTTTATTGAGGATTGTGCCGATGCATTAGGTTCAAAATACCTGCCTGTCGGCAGGCACGGTAAAGGAAAATATACTGGAACTTTTGGAGATATTTCTACTTTTAGTTTTTATCCAGCCCATCAAATCACAATGGGGGAGGGAGGAGCAGTAGTTACAAATGACCCATTACTTAAAAAAATAGTTGCTTCTTTTCGCGACTGGGGAAGAGATTGTTGGTGCGAACCGGGTCATGACAATACCTGTGGCAAAAGATTTGGTTGGAAATTCGGGGAGTTACCCTTTGGTTATGACCACAAATATATTTATTCCCATATTGGCTATAATTTAAAGATTACTGATATGCAAGCAGCAGTGGGAGTGGCTCAACTTAAAAAATTGCCATCTTTTATTAAAACCAGAAGAAAAAATTTTGATGAGCTTTACAAATTTTTTAAGAATTACAAAAATTATTTCTTACTTCCACAGCCAGAAAAAAACTCTGAACCTTGTTGGTTTGGCTTCCCTCTTTTAGTGAGAAAAACAGCGCCTTTTACTCGGAACAATATTGTCCAATATCTTGAAGATAATAAAATCGCTACAAGAATGTTTTTTGGTGGTAACTTGACAAAGCAGCCAGCTTATCAAAATACAAAATACAGAATTTTTTATTCCCTGGAAAATACCGATTTAGTTATGAATAACCTTTTTTGGCTCGGGGTGTATCCGGGGATAACAAAAGAAAAATTGAAATATATAACTGCAATTGTCAATAATTTCTTCAAACAAAATAAATTTAGCTATGGACAATAAAATTTTATTAAGCATTGCCATTCCCACTTATAACAGCGCAGTTCTTTTAGAAAACCTTTTAGATAATATTATATCTCAAGTATCAGAGTTTAGAGATAAAATTGAGATATGTATTTCTAATAATTGTTCAACAGACAATACCCGCAAGATTGTAATGAATTTTAAAGAAAAATATCCCGATTTAATAAAATATAATGAAAATAAAAAAAATTTAGGATTTGATAGGAATGTTTTAAAAGTTGTTTCTATGGCTGAAGGAGAATTTGTCTGGAGCTTTGGAGACGATGATAATATTATTTCTGATGGAATAAAAGAAGTCATTGATTTTATTGAAAATAATGATGCGAAAAATATAGGACTCATCATTCTTAAACAAAAATCATATTTTATTAATAAAAAAACCGGGAAAGAGACAGTTTATTTTAGTTCTTTAGAAGAGCAAAAACCAAAAATATTTAAGATAGATCGTCAAGACATCATCGGGATGAACCCTCTTAATACAAGTAGATTTATGTCAGTACTAATATTTAATAACCATTTCCTCAAAAAGACATTAGAAGAAGAAAAAAAAATAATAAAAGAAGCTATCGGAACCGCTTATATGCAGATGTTTTTATACAGATTAATGTTTTTAAAATTTCCTGATATCAACGCAATATCATTTAATCAACAAATAGTTCGTCAGAAGCTACCTTATTATAAATTTTTCATCGAAGATGAATTTAGATTTCATTATGTCTATCAAAAAAAAATAAACAATTTACTTTATTCGAGTCAATACGTTGATAAAGGGACCCGAGATTTATTTATTCGGGACGGTTGGAAGATGAGGCGAGAATTTATTTTTGATATATTAAAGATGAGAGCCTTCAAAACTTTTAATTACTCCTCTTATTTCGGTTGTCTAAGACTTTTTTTTCGACATTCAACATTAATAGATGCTTTGCTATTTTCTTTACTCTTTCTAATTCTGCCCATAATCCCTCCAGTTCTTTTAAAAAATGCCATAAAGGTTTGCTTAAAAATCAGGTTTGGTAAAGAATGGAAATTGAGATGGATTGGTTATGACACTGTATTTTCTAAGGGGTCTAAGGGTACCGAAAGATTAGAACAGCCGCTAGATGAAGATTGAGTGTCTATTTTTGTTTGGTTTGGAAAATGTAATAGAGTTTTCGCTTATGAATAAAGAAAATAAAAAAACTTTTGATTGGGATGAAGAAAAAACTTCTCAGTTTATAGTTTGGGATTATTTTGATGCATTTGAGCAGATGGGAGCTAAGGATTTTAAAAAAACCTTCTCTAAAAAATATTTTTCCATTTTGCAGAAATATAATAAATATAAATTTGCACTGAATTCTCTGGATAAAATATTTTTTAAATTATTGACTAAAAATAATAAAAAAATTTTATTTGAAGGTATAAAATATTCATTAATTGTTTCGGAGGTCAAGAAACGTTATCCCACAGGCCTAATTGTTAAAGGGATAGAAGATAGACTATTTTCTTTAAGAAATTTCATCGGGTATCTCAGTTTAACAGATTTGTTTCAGCTCGTCTATTATTATTTAGCAGAGGGAAAGATACAATATCTTTATCAGTTGATCAAAAAAGTAGAGGATAGATTACGGGCTGTAAATCCAGATTATATTGTTTTGTGGAACGATGCTTTGCCTTTAGAAAGAGCTATCATACTTGCAAGTAAAAAGTTAGGGATAACTACGCTAGAAATTCAACACGGAATATATCATTCGAGTTCCCCATTAACTACTGGCAAGGCCGCAGATTATGTTTTAGTTTGGGGACAATATTTTAAAGATATGTACATAAACCAAGGAATAAAAAAGCCGGAAGCACTTTATATTTTAGGTTACCCTTATTTAATTAAGAGATCTAATTTAAGCTACAGAACAAAAGGAAACTATGTTGTATGTTATTTTGGTGGAGATTTTGAAAGATATAATCGAGACTTATTAGCTATTAAATTTGAAACCTTAAGAAATTTAAATAAACTATGCCAGAAATTAAATTTAAATTTCATTTACAGACCTCACCCCTCGGATGATAAAAGAATGTTAAAAAAAGAACTTCCGGAAGTGAATTTTACTCCAAAATATGAGAAACTCAACGACACAATTCAAAAAGGTGATATCTTTATTTCATTCAATTCAACAGCTTTAATAGAAGCAGCCATTCGATCTAAAATCTCTTTACAATTGTTAAATTATCCCTTAAAAACAGATAATTTCGAGAAATTAGGAATAATCAATAAATCATTTTTTGAAATTAGACAATTAGCTGAATATCTTGAATTTTTATCGGAATTACCTAATTTAACTCAAGCTAAATTAGAGTTTAATACCAACTATATCGAGACTAAATATCATCCTGGCAAAAGGTTTTTAGAAATTCTAGAGGATATTAAGAATAAAAAATGAGCAGAAAATTTTTTAATTTTCAATACACTCTTGGTGCATTTTGTTGATATTTTTGTAGCAATTAAAATATGAAACTTTCTATTTGCATCGTTAATTTTAACGCCAAAGAATATTTGAGAAAATGTTTGGAATCAATTTATGCGACTTCTTCAAAAGAGAGCTTCGAAATTATTGTTGTTGACAATGCTTCTTCGGATGGAAGCCAGGAAATGATTGAGCAAAATTTTAAAAAAGTAAGATTAATTAAAAATTCAGAAAATCTTGGATTTGCTAAGGCCAACAATCAAGCCTTAAAAGCATCGAACGGAGAATATCTCTTTGTCTTGAATAACGATACGATTGTTTCAAATAATTCCCTTGATATTTTGATTAAATTTATGAAAGAGCATCCCGAAGTTGGAGCTTGCGGACCAAAGATTTTAAACGCTGATGGTACAATTCAACATCAATGCAAACGAGGGTTTCCAACTCCCTGGAATTCTTTATCCTATTTTTTAAAATTAGATAAGCTTTTTCCAAAAAGTAAGCTTTTTGGGGGATATTTATTAACTTATCTTGACTCAGAAAAAATTCAAGAGGTTAATTCTTTATCAGGGGCAGCAATGTTAGTTAAAGATAAAATTATTAAAGAAGTAGGTTACATGGATGAAAATTATTATTTATATGCAGACGATATCGATTGGTGTTACAGAATTAAAAAAGCTGGCTGGAAAATCTATTATCTTCCCGAAGCCCAAATTATCCATTACGGTGGAAAGGGCGGAACAGCTAAAAAACCCTATCGCAATATTTATTATTTTTATAGAACGGCTTTTCTTTTTTATCGAAAGCATTTAGCCAAAAGCTATTTATTTTTAATAAATTGGTTAGTTTATTTTGGTATCTTAACGAAATTCATAATTACTCTTTTGCTCAATCTACTAAAAAAAGAAAAAACTATCGGATCCAAGAAGCCCTCGTAATTGTGCAGAATAAAAACTGGGATATTATTCTAATATCCCTATCTTTTGCGAATAATTTGTTGAAAAATTTTGATTTGTTTCCGATAATAATTAAAAAGTATTATTTTGGGAGTCAAAGAGGATAAATCCTCTTTTCCACTTTCGTCCCACTGTCGTGGGGCTCGGTAAATGACGTTTAATGAATTAAAAAATAAGGCGAAAAACTATCCTCTTTTTAAATTGGAATAGATGAAACGGATGAGAAAATTACTCTTTTTTGAAAAATAGTTGGAAGGTTTTGAGTAAAACCTGTTTTTTATATTAACTTGACAGCATTTTAGGATGCTGTAAACTGAAGGTAAGAGAAAATCTTACCTTTGTATGACAAAAAAAGATTTTATTTCAGAAATACTGCGAAGTCCTCAAACCGTTCTTACTGCTAAAGAAATAGCTTTAATTTTAGATATGAGAGAGAAGAATGCTCTTAAATCAAAAATTAATTATTATGTTAAGAAAGGAGTTATTAAGGCAGTGAGGCGGGGAATATATGTGAAGCCAAATTATGATATTTTTGAATTGGCTACCAAAATCTACACTCCTTCTTATATTAGCTTGGAAACTGTTTTAGAGAAAGAAGGTGTAATTTTTCAACATTATGAAACAGTTTTTGTCATAAGTTATTTGTCTCGGAAAATTATAGTAGATGGTAAGGAAATTCAAATTAGAAAGATTAAAAATGAAATTCTTTTAAATCAATTAGGGATTCAGAAGAAAGATGGTTATTCAATCGCTACCAAAGAGCGAGCTTTTCTTGACGCTCTTTATCTTTATGGAGATTATTATTTTGACAATTTGAAAATTTTAAATAAAGATCAGATATTTGAGATAATAAAAATATATCGACAGAAATCTATAATCAAAAAAGTAAAAAAATATTTCGAAAATGCTTGATATCCAAAAACATAAATTTATTTTAGTCAATATTTTAAAAGATATTTATAGCGATCCTTCATTGGGAACCATTCTCGGTTTTAAAGGAGGAACAGCTACATATCTTTTTTATAATTTACAAAGATTTTCAGTAGATTTAGATTTTAATCTTTTAGATTCCGAAACGAAGAAGTTTGTTTTTGAAGAGATGAAAAAAATCTTAAAAAAATACGGCGACTTAAAAGAAGCCCAAGAGAAAAGATTTACTTTGTTTTTCCTTCTTTCTTACGAGCCAAAAGCTCAAAATATAAAAGTTGAGATTTCAAAAAAAGAATTTCCGAATAGCTATGAAATTAAGAACTATTTAGGAATTTCAATGTTAGTGATGAAAAAAGAAGATATGCTTAGTCATAAACTGGTAGCGCTTTTGGAGAGAAAAAATATTGCTAACCGGGATTTATTTGATATTTATTTTTTCTTGAAAAATAACTGGGATTTTAATAAAGAGTTAATAAAATTAAGGACAGGATTAAATTATAAAGATTACCTTAAAAAATGTATTGAAGTTGTAAAAAAGGTTAATGAAAAATATATTCTTCAGGGCTTAGGAGAAATTTTAGATGAAAAACAAAAAGTTTGGGTGAAAAAGAATCTTAAAAAGGAGCTTCTGTTTTTATTAAATTTTTACTTGAAGAATTATTAATTACTCTTTTTTGAAAAATAGTTGGAAGGTTTTTAATAAAATTCTGATATCTAAGATTAGAGAGCGGTTTTTAAGATAATATAAATCGTACTGGAACTTTTCAAAACTGTCCATCACGCTTCTTCCGTATCTAAATTTTATTTGAGCCCAGCCGGTAAAGCCGGGCTTAATTAAATGGCGAATGTGATAGTAGGGGACTTCTTTTTCAAGTTCTTCCACAAATTCCGGTCTTTCTGGTCTAGGACCGACTAAACCAATATCTCCCTTTAAAACATTTAACATCTGGGGGAATTCATCGAGGTGGATTCTTCTTAAAATTCTTCCAACTTTTGTCACCCTTTCATCTTCAATTTCTGCCCATTTTGGACCTTCTTTTTCTGCCTCTGAAATCATTGACCTAAATTTAATTAATTTGAAAATTTTTCTATCTTTTCCAACCCTTTCTTGTATATAAAAAACTGGCCCTCGGTCTCCCAGTTTGATGGCTATGGCAATAAATGGCCAGAGGGGGGAGGTGAGTAAAAGTAAAAGGGAAGATAGTACAACATCTATTATTCTTTTTAATTTATCATAAAATCCTTTTTCTCTTTCTCTAAGATTTTCCAAAAACCAAATTTGATTGACAAAAGATATTGGAATTTTCTCACAGATTATTTCATAAGCCTGAGCTAAATCCATAAAATTTAATTTTAAAGGAAGACACTGATAAAGATTTCTGGCTAATAGAGAGCCAGGCAGAAGATTTTCAGCTAAAATTAAAGTGTCAATTTTAGGGGCCCGAGTTTCACTCGGGAGGGTGGCGGGTGGGTTGTAGTCTCTGATCTGTTCAGAAATATCTTTTTCCGGGTCAAAAAAAGCAGTTAATTTATAACCTAAGTGAGGGTTTTTTTGAATAGCTATGGCTAATTCTTCTGATTGAGGGCTTTTTCCAATTATTGCCACCTTACTCTGAAAATGAGAAGAAAACAAAGAGTAAAAAAACTTCCTCCAGCTTAAGGTTAAAATTCCAAAAATTAAAACATTAAGAAGTAAATTTGTTTTTGGGGTAATTCCAAAAAAAGGAATGATATAGAAAAAAATTATTCCGAGAGCTAAAACGAATCCGAGACCGGTGAGAATTCGAGCATAAAAAATAAAAGGAGTCCTGAAGAGAGTAAGGTCATAAAATCCAAAAATATAAAAAATAATTAACCAAACCAAATATAAAATGGAAAAAGGGAGAAGATGATTTAAAAATATTTTCCAGGTAAAACCACCCCAGAAGCCAAAAAATAAAGCAATCAATAAAGAAAGATAGAGCAAAAAAATATCCCCGAAAATAAGAAATATTTGACGAATTTTTAGAGTCATTACTGTATTTAATTTTACGATGAAATTTTGCTAAAATCAAGCCGAAATAGTATAATACTACTATGGGAAAAAGGTCAAGAGAAAAAAGAGAAAGGAGATTAGGAGGAGAAATTCAGCCCAAAGAAGAGAAAGAAGAAGGAATTACTTCGATTTTAAAGGAGATTATTAGATGGGCAACCTATTTAATTTTATTTATCCCGCTTATAATAAGCGGCCAATATTTTTTCCCTTTCGTTGGGCCAAAAAGTATTTATTTTATGGGTCTGGTAGAGCTCATTTTTGCTGCTTGGCTTTTTCTAATTGTTTTTAGCCCAAAATACCGACCTCGCCTAAATATTTTATCAATAGCCCTAATTTTATTTTTAGTAGTTTTAACTTTCAGTACTTTTTTTGGAGCCGATATTTCTCGCAGTTTTTGGTCAAAATATGAAAGAATGACCGGTCTTTTAATGTGGTTTCATTTATTTGCTTTTTTTCTTGCCATTTCCTCAACCTTCAAATCAAAGGAAGATTGGTTTAAGATTTTTGGGGTTTCAATTTTCGCCGCAATTTTAATGAGTTTAATCAGCTTAGTTGTGAAAGCCAGTCCAAATGCTGCCGGAATGTTAGCTGCTTCTCGAGGAGGAGCGACAATTGGGAACTCTTCTTTTCTGGGAACTTATTTGCTGTTTAACATTTTTTTAGCATTATATCTACTTTTACAATCGAGAGGTCGGGACGCGAGAGTTCTCCGCGAAGCGGAAACTCCCGTCCTCGGGTTGAAAGTGTATTCCGGTATTTCTTTAGCGATAATTGCTTTAGCTTTACTGTTAAGCGGTGCTCGGGCTGCTATTCTTTCGGTCGCAGGTGGATTAGTGTTGTTATTTTTATTCTGGTTAATTTTTTGCAAAAAGGGCAGTTTAAAATTGGCCGGTATTGCTCTTTTGCTAATTTTTGCAATTGGAGTTTTAGGCTTAATATACTTTTCTTTGCAACCCGGCAATTTTGTTTATCAAAAATTGGTTCAAATGGCTTCAAAATCAAGGATAGTGGTTTGGCAGATAGCTTGGAAAGGATTTTTAGAAAAACCTTGGCTGGGTTGGGGACCGGAAAATTTTGAATTAGCTTTTACTGAACATTTTGATCCTCGACTTTTCCTTCAAGAATACGGAGGAGAAATCTGGTTTGACCGAGCCCACAATATTATCTTTGATACCTTAGTCGCTTCCGGAATTTTTGGTCTGGTTTTTTATCTCGGAATTTTTATTGCCACCTTTTATATTTTGTTGAAAAAATTTCTCCAACAGAGAATTGGATTTCCGATTTTAGGAATATTTTCAGTAATTTTAATCTCTTATTTTGTTCAAAACCTGACCGTTTTTGATATGGTCAACAGTTATTTAATGTTCTTTTTGATTTTAGGATTTATCGCCCGCCTGCCAGCGCCTGAAGCCGCAGGCTTTGGCGGGCAGGGAAGCTTTACTTCCCAGAAAGAGATAAGCCCCTTTGGTCGATATCAAAAAGTAGGTTCTTTTAAAAAATCGCTGGTAGTAATTATTTTAATTTTTTTCTGTTTTTCTTTCTTTAAATTTGTAATTCAACCCATTAGAACCGATGCTGGCGTTATCGATGCGATTCGATCTCCCAGCCCTACAGAAAGAGTTTCTTTATATAAAAAGACCTTAGATACTTCTCCGGTTGGGAAATATCAAATTAGAGAAATGTTCGCTGACACAGCAATAAATTTTATCCGACAAGGGAGTGAAGCAGCAACAAAAGTTTCGCTCGGGGATTTAAAATTAGAACTTGACTTTGTCAAAGAAGAATTAGAAAAAAGCATTAAAGAATCTCCTTTAGATTTTCGGGCTGAGCTTAAATTAGGCCAAGTTTATAATGTCTATAGCCAAATTGACCCGTCAAAAATTCCTCAAGCCGAAACCATTTTAGAAAAAGCTCTCGAACTTAGCCCCACTAATCAGCAGGCCTATTGGGAATTGGCTCAGACGCGGCTTTATCAAGGGAAATTTGATGAGGCCCTTTCTTTGGCTGAAAAAGCAGTAGAGTTAGAACCAAGAATAATTAATTCTCATTTGATAGTGGTTCAGGTAGCCAAGATAATGGGGAATGGTGAATTGGCTAAGAAAAAAGCTGAAGAGGCAATTAAGATTAACCCTGCCTGGGAGCCGGAATTTAAAAAAATCTTGGAAAAGTAAGAGATTGTTTAATTGCCCTAATCATTTTCTCAATATCTTTTTTGGTATAGAAATTTTGGAGAGGGAAATTAACAATTCTTTTTGCTACCTCAATTGTATTTGGAAACTCTGCCAAATTGATTTTGTATTCTTTTTGAACTTTTGGATTCAAAATTATGGGGTCTTTCCAAATTCTGGTGGCAAATATTCCGTATTTCCTTAATTCTCTGACGAACTTGTCGCGGTTTAAATTTTGAGGAGTTAGGGTAGAGAGATAACAAAAAACAGGATTTTCCGATTTTGGGACCTCAAAACCCAATTTTTTTAATTCTTCTTGAAAAAATAAAGCCAATTCAATTCTTCTTTTTAAATTTTCCTCAAAGTTTTTTAAAAAATATAAAAAGAGATTCAAAGAAACCTGATTAATTTGAGCAGGTTCTTTTAATTTTTCTTTTCTGAGCATTTTTGGGGCAATTTTTCCTCCAAATTTTTTAAATAAAAAAGCAAAAGGAGAAAAACAATTTAAAAGCGAAACAAAGTCTCGAAAATTAAAATTCGTTTTCGGTAAATCTGAAATTTGAAATTTAGAATTTGGAATTTCAAAAATGGCTAGACCTCCCCGTAAAGAAGGAAATTGTTTGTAAAGCGAAAAAAAAGCAGCATCACTAAAGTTCCCGGTATAGTTTCCATCAAATTTTCCTAAAAAGGAATGGGCACAATCTTCAATAATCAATAGCCGGTTTTTAGTAATCGCTCTAATTTTTTCGATATCAACTGGTAACCCATAAGTGTGACAAACCAAGATTGATTTTGTCTTGGGAGTGATTTTCTTTTCGATTTCTTCAACTTGGATATGAAAAGTTTTTTTATCAATATCCAAAAAAATAGGGGATAGGTTGTATTCTTTGAAAATTGGGAAAAAGATGTCGCAGATATAAGCCGGAAATAAAATCTCAGAAGATCTGAGCCCCATTTTTTCAACAATTAATCTAAAAGCCGAGCGAGCCATATCGGTGAAAATTAATTCTTTTTGAGGAAAAAAATTTTTGAGTTTTTTCAACTCTTTTTCATCCGGAGGCCTGAAAAACGAAAAAAATAAATTCTTTAAGTTTTCAATATTAAATTTTATTTGAGGATGAACAAAATACATCATTAAATTATTATAGCACTGGCGGACTTGACAAAAAAATTGAAATCTGCTAATATCGAGTTAGTGAGTGCACAGGAAACTGTACTCTCTCTAAGTCGACAGCAGGCGTCCCTCGAGCGACGCTTGTTGTTTTTTTAATCTTTGATAAAATATAATTGGGTCGGGAGGAAGCACTCACTAAAGACTTAGAATTGGAGTTAACTCTCTCGGCCCATTTTATTTTCGAATATTAATGTAACGAGGAAAGACTTCGTTACATTGCTTTTGATGAGTTTGGGAGTAAAATATAGAAAAGATGAAAATAAAATTCCCAAAGTTTAAAAAATTATTACCGGGATTAAAAAAGAATGTTTCTTTGAAAAATTACACAACTTTTAAAATCGGTGGGCCGGCAAACTATTTTTTTGAGGCAAAAAACAAAGAAGATTTAATTAAGGCAATCATCACGGCAAAAAAATTTAAGTTGCCATTTTTTATTTTGGGAGGAGGAAGTAATCTGTTGGTTTCTGATGAAGGATTTAAGGGACTAGTTATTAAAATCCTATTTTCTAAATCCTATTTTCTAAATTCTCAAATTTCGGCCGAAGCCGGAACAATACTTGGACAATTAATAAGCGCTACATCAAATACTGGACTGACTGGTTTAGAATGGGCGGCAGGGATTCCGGGAACTGTTGGCGGAGCAATTTATGGAAATGCTGGGGCTTTTAAAAAATCAATGAAAAATATTGTTAGAGAGGTTGAAGTCTTCGATTTAAAAAATAAAAAGATTAAAATTTTAAAAAACAAAGATTGTAAATTTGGCTATCGAGATAGCATTTTTAAGCAGGCGAACAGCGCAACCCTCGGCCTTCGGCCTCGGGGTATGCGAATGCGCCCATGCGAATATAAAAATTTAATAATTCTTTCAGCCAAACTTAAATTAAAAAAGGGAAATAAAAAAAAGATAGAAAAGAGAATTAAAGAATATTTAAACTATCGAGAAGAAAAGCAACCTCTAAATTTACCTTCAGCGGGTAGCATTTTTAAAAACCCAAAAGGTTTTTTTGCTGCAAAACTTATTGAAAAATGCAATTTAAAAGGCAAAAAGATTGGTAAAGCCCAAATTTCAGAAAAACACGCCAATTTTATTGTCAATTTGGGTGGAGGAAAAGCAAAAGATGTCAAAAAATTGATAAATTTGGCAAAGAAAAAGGTAAAAGAAAAGTTTGGCATAACTTTAGAAGAAGAAATAAAAATTTTTTAAAAATTAGTTATTCACCCTTGACATTATTCCTGAAAATGAAAAAATAAAGTAATAGAAAGATTTCTAAAGGCTTTTTAGCAATAGCGGCCGACTATTTGCAAAAAAAATTTTGAAAACTTAAAAAAATGGCAAAGAAAAAGACAAAGACAAAGAAGAGAAAGAGATAAATTATCTTCACCCCCCACCTCCTTTTAATAGTCGAAGAGATAAATCTCTTCTTCACCCTTCGTTGCGACTCGGGTAGTCGAAGAGATAAATCTCTTCTTCACCCTTCATTATAATTCGGGTAGTCGATGAAGCTGTCGCTCCATCTTCACCCTCATTATGATTCGGGTATTTAAAAAGATTTGCTAAAATGTTGACGGTGTGGGGGTTTTCTTTTTATGAAAATAGTCATTAAAAGTACAAATTTAAAACTGACTCCGGCACTTAAAGATTTTATTGAAGAAAAAATAAATCCTCTTGAAAAATTTGCCAAAGTTTTGTATAGTGAAAAATATTATGACTATGGAAAACCGAAAGTGGAAACCTGGATAGAAATTGGAAAGGAAACCTGGCACCACAAAAAAGGATCATTTTTTTGGGCTGAATGCCAAATTAGATTTCCAGGAAAGAGTATTAGGGTGAGGGCGCGATCAGAAGATTTAAAAGTAGCCATTACTGAGGTGAAAGATGAGTTACAAAGAGAATTGAAGGAATATAAAGAAAAGATAATGGCAAAAGAAAAAAGAGGAGCTCGAGTTTTTAAAAAAGGATTAAAATTATCTCCCCGGGCCAGGTTTTACCGTAGGGGGAGAATAAAAGAAGAAGGAATTTAAAATCGTTAATCGCTTTTTGTTTCACTCTTTGTTTTTCCCGATGGATATATCGGGATTAGCTGGGGGGAGTTTACAAACTTCCTTGGGGTAGGCGGGTAGATGAGACTTCGTCTCATCGTCCCTTCACCTTCGCTTTCGCTGCGCGAAAGCTCGGTAAGCGATTAACAAAAAACATGGCAAAAACAAAGAGATCCATTCAATGGGTCAAAGAAAAAAATCAAAAATATGCCGGTATTCACCTACTTGCCGAGTTTTGGGGAGGAAAAATTATTGAGGACTCAAAAAAGATTGAGAAGATTTTGATTCTGGCAGCAAAAAAAGCCAACAACACTCCTTTAGAAGTTACTATTCATAAATTTTCACCTCAGGGAATAACTGGGGTTGTTTTGTTGGCCGAGAGTCACATCGCTTTGCATTTATGGAGTGAGTTTAATTACTTAGCAATTGATATTTTCACCTGTGGCGAAAAAGCCATGCCTTATAAAGCTCTTGAATATCTAAAAAAAATATTTAAACCAAAAATAGTCCAAATAAAGGAAATAAAAAGAGGAATACTTAGGTGACAAAGAAATTTCTTGGAAAAAATTGGTTTTTTGAGAATTTCATTCCCGGCGAGTTTCAAACTTCGACCTGGGGATTTCAAATTGAAAAAGAAATTTATTCCGGGAAAAGTAAATTTCAAAAGATTGAGGTTTTTGAAACAAAAGAATTTGGCAGAGTTTTAGCTCTTGATGGATTAGTTCAACTTTCAACAAAACATGAATTTGTCTATCATGAAATGTTAGTTCATCCGGCTTTTTTTTATCAATCAAAACCAGAAAAAATTTTGATAATTGGCGGAGGAGACGGGGGAGTATTGAGAGAGGTGGTTAAACATCCCGTTAAAGAAATTTTTTTGGTTGATATAGATAAAAAAGTGATTGAGGTTTCAAAAAAATATTTACCTTCGGTTTCGAAAGGAGGGTTTTCCGATAAGCGATTAAAAATTTTTAATGAGGACGCCCTAAAATTTATTGAGAGATACAATAATTTTTTTGATGTAATAATAGACGATTTAACAGACCCTACTGGACCGTCTGTAGCTCTCTGGACAACGAAATTTTATCGATATATCTTCCAAGCTTTAAAAGAAAACGGAGTGGCGGCATTTCAAACTGCTTACTTAAAAGAGCCATTTGCAAAAAAAGCGAGAAAAAATTTAAGAAAAGTTTTTCCTTTCTTTAAAATTCACAAAGCTTTTGTTGGTTGCTTTCCTTTTGATGAACATACTTTTTCTATCGGTTCAAAAAATATTAACCTTGATAAAGTAAATTTTGAAACAATCTCTAAAAGATTTGAAAAACTAAATCTCAAAACAAAATATTACTCTCCAGAAATTCACTTGGCCTCAGCCGTCTTTCCACCCCATTTAAATTAAGTTACTCAACACCCGGTGTTGAATAAGAAAAGGAGCTTAGCTCCTTTATTTTTTTAAGAAAAGTTATACAATATACATATATTATGTCAATAATTACTAAAATTTTTGGCGATGTCAATGAAAAATATTTAAAGAAGCTTCAGCCATTGGTTGAGAGGATAAATTCGCTGGAAAAAAATTTCGAGAAATTTTCTGATGAAAAATTAAAGGAAAAAACTTTAGAATTTAGAGAAAGGTTGAAGAAGGGTGAAACTTTAGATGATATTTTACCTGAGGCCTTTGCCTCAGTCAGAGAAGCTGCCAAAAGAACGCTAAAGCAACGCCATTTTGATGTCCAATTAATTGGTGGGATAGTTTTGCATCAGGGAAAAATTGCGGAGATGAAAACCGGAGAAGGAAAGACTTTAGCCGCCACCTTGCCACTTTATTTAAATGCTTTAGAAGGCAAAGGCTGCCATTTGGTCACGGTTAATGATTATTTGGCTAGGCGTGATACTGTCTGGATGGGCCAAATTTATCATCTCTTGGGACTGAGTGTCGGTTGCCTGAATCATGAGCAATCTTTTTTGTATGACCCGGAATACAAAAAGCCGCCAGACGAAAAAGAAAAAATGAGAGATGAATTAGGGGGCTTTTATGTTGTCGAAGATTTTTTGAGACCCGGTTCGAGAAAAGAGGCCTATTTAGCCGATATCACTTATGGAACTAATAATGAATTTGGGTTTGATTATTTAAGGGATAATATGGCTTATGATTTGTCGCAGCCAGTTCAGAGAAGTTTTTACTATGCCATTATTGATGAAGTTGATTCAATTTTAATTGACGAAGCCAGAACTCCTTTAATTATTTCTGCTCCTGATATTGAGAGTTCAAAATGGTACGAAGAATTCGCCAAAATTATTCCCGGATTAAATTCCAAAACAGATTATCAAATTGATGAAAAAAGAAGGGTGGCTACCCTGACCGAAGAAGGAATAAATAAAATCGAAAAAATTTTAGGGATGAAGAATATTTATGAAGAAAAAGGGACTCGATATTTGCATCATTTAGAGCAAGCCCTGAGAGCCGAAACTCTTTTTAAAAGCGACATTGATTATATAGTTAAAGATGGTCAGGTTGTTATCATCGATGAATTTACCGGTCGCTTGATGCCGGGCCGTCGTTGGTCGGGTGGCCTTCATCAGGCAATTGAAGCAAAAGAAAAAGTTAAGGTTCAACCCGAAAGTTTAACTTTGGCTTCAGTTACTTTTCAAAATTATTTCCGGCTTTACAAAAAATTAGCCGGAATGACCGGTACGGCCGCTACCTCAGCCGAAGAATTTGATAAGGTTTATAAATTGGAGGTGGTGGTCGTGCCAACTAACAAACCGATGATTAGGGAAGATTTAGCAGATAGGGTTTATAAAACTGAAGCCGGAAAATTTAGAGCAGTTATTGAAGAGATAAAAACGAGACACAAAATTGGTCAGCCAATTTTAGTCGGTACCAGGTCAGTTGAAAAAAATGAATATTTAGGGAAACTTTTGGAGAGAGAGGGAATTCCCCATCAAATTTTAAATGCCAAACATCACCAGAAAGAAGGTGAAATTATTGCCCAGGCCGGTAAGAAGAGTCAAGTTACCATTGCGACAAATATGGCTGGTAGGGGAGTGGATATTATGCTTGGCGGTAATCCTCAGGATTCTGAGGAAGCTCAAAAGATTAAAGAGTCAGGTGGTCTGCATGTCATTGGTACTGAAAGACACGAAGCCAGAAGAATTGATAATCAATTAAGAGGAAGGACAGGAAGGCAGGGTGACCCGGGCTCATCGCAATTTTTTGTTTCTTTGGAAGATGATTTAATGAGAATTTTTGGTGGAGAGAGAATAAAATCTTTGATGGGTGTTTTGAAAATTCCGGAAGATACGTCTATCGAAGCAAATTTAGTCTCCAAGGTAATAGAGGAAGCCCAATCAAAAATTGAAGGATTAAATTTTGATTTGAGAAAGTATCTCTTAGATTACGATGATGTGATGAATATTCATCGAGAGACAATTTATCGAAAGAGAAGAGAAATTTTAACGGCGACCAGTCAAAAATTAACAGAGAAAATTTTGAATCTAATTTTAAAAGCCGGCTTTTCTAAAAAAGATTATGAAAAAAAAGAAAAAGAAATTGGTAAAGATAAACTTTCCCAGGTTGAAAGATTCATTTTTTTGAGAATTTTAGATACTCATTGGATGGACCATTTAGAAAACATGGAATATTTAAGAGAGGCGGTGAGATTGAGGGCTTATGGCCAGAGGGATCCTTTGGTAGAGTATAAAACCGAAGGCCACAAAATGTTTAAGAAGTTGCTCTCAGAGACAGAATTGGCTATTGCCAATACCTTAATAAGTGTTAAGTTGACTCCAGTTAAAATTCCAACACCTCAACCTATCCAGGCGTCCGGGGTGCATAAAATAGGTCGAAATGACCCCTGTCCTTGTGGCTCCGGCAAGAAGTATAAAAAGTGTTGTTGGCCTAAATACGGGTAACCGCTCGGGAATGCGATTTTCGGTACACGCTCTGCGCCAAAGCTAAGCGCAATCTCATTCAATCTAACACAGGTCTGCAATCTAACACAGGTCTGACCTGTGTTAAAAACTATGCCGCAATATCAAAGACAATTTGTTATTAGAAAAATTTATCATATTGTATTAAGAAGAGCTGGAAATGAATTACTTTTTGGAGATATCGATGATTATTATCGAGGAGTATTTTACATTTATGAATGTAATACTACAAAACCAATTAAAATTAGAGAGCGTCGGAAGGCTCGGACTAAATTCAAGGAGACTTTGAAAAAAATCTTTGAGGCTAGCACAGGTCAGACCTGTGTCAGCTTAAAAGAGAAGAAGATACCAACAATGTTATCCTGGAAAGACGAAAGAGATCAACTCGTAGAAGTTTTGGCTTTTTGTCTAATGCCAAATCATATTCATTTACTGGTCAGACAGTTAAAAGAGAAAGGAATCAGTAAATTCATTCAAAAAATTGCTTCAGGTTATGCCGGCTATTTTAAAAAGAAATATAATATCAAGCTTAAAGGACATTTTTTCCAAGATAGATTTAGTGCTATTCACGTTAAAACGGATGAGCAGTTGAGAGTAGTTTTTGTTTATCTTCACACTAATCCTACGCTTTTGGTTGAACCAGAATGGAAAGAGAAAGGAGTTAAAAATCCAAAGGAGGTGATTAAGTTTTTAGAGGAATATAAATGGTCGAGTTACCAAGATTATTTAGGTAAAAAGAATTTCCCTTCGGTAACAGAAAGAAAATTTGTTTTAGAAATAATGAAGGGGCCAAAAGGTTGCCGAAAATGGGTTGAGGAATGGATAGGGTATAAAGGGAGAGTTAGAAAATTAATAGAAAAATTTTCCAATTTTTCTTTGAAAAATAATTTATAGCTTGACACAGGTCAGACCTGTGTAAAATCTGACATTGGTAATTCGTAGGGTTATGAAAATTATTAGTAAAAAAACAGTTTATAAAGGAAAATATTTAAAAGTGATAAAAAAAGAATTTTTGACTAAGACCGGAAAGAAAAAATTTTGGGAATGTATTAAAAGAAAAAATGCCGTTGTCATTTTTTCTTTAACAAAGAAAAAAGAAGTAATTCTGGAAAGGATATATCGGCCAGCTGTAGATTCTTTTGTCATTGAATTGCCGGCTGGCCTTCTTGATAAAAAAGGGGAAACCCCCAGAGAGGCAGCTAAAAGAGAGCTTTTAGAAGAAACCGGATATCTGGCAAAAAAACTTATTTTGGTTTTGAAAAGACCATTGGATCCGGCTGTTCTTTCTAATGAATTGTTTTGCTTTTTTGCTCCCAATGTTGAATTAAAAGGAAAAGCAAAGACTGAAGATACCGAAGAGATTGAGGTTTTGAAAGTTCCTTTGAAAAAATTGGTTAGTTTTTTACTGCATCCGCCAAAAAATACCAAGGTTGATATAAAAATTTTAAGCTTTCTTCCCATTCTCAAAAATAAAAAATTAATTTAAATGTTTTTCTTTCCTTTTACAATTTTTATTTTTTTTATTTTACTTTTACCTTTTTTATTTATTTTGGTTTATTTTAATATTCTTACTCTGGGCTTTGCGAAACTCGGGATTTCTCCTGAAGCAACAATCTTTATTCTTTTTTTAATTCTCATTGGTTCTTTTATTAATATCCCTTTGGTAAAAAAGAAGTTAGTTTATAGAGTCGAGTCAAGATTTTTCGGAATTTTTCGAACTCCCAAAATTGAAGCTCAGGCGATAGCTATTAATTTAGGAGGGGCAATTATTCCAATTTTACTTTCTTTTTATTTTCTTTTTCTTACCTGGAAATCTGGTTTTGAAATTGGCCCAATTTTAATTGCCACAATTTTAATGATTGTAATTTCCAAATTTTTAGCTAAAACTATTCCCGGCAGAGGTGTTTTACTACCGGGGTTTATCCCCCCGATCTTTTCTGCTCTTTTGGCTTTAATTTTAGCGCCAAAATTTGCCGCCCCCACGGCTTTTATTTCTGGAGTTTTCGGAACTTTAATTGGAGCTGACCTTTTGAACCTCAGAAAAGCTCGAAAATATGGCGGATTCATCTCTATTGGCGGGGCGGGAGTTTTTGATGGAATTTTTCTAGTTGGAATTGTCTCGGCACTTTTAGCCGGCTTTTAATTTTTAAGATTTTATATTAGAATAAATCAATTATGTCAAAAAGAAAGATTTATTTAACTACTGCTATTATTTTTCTCTTAGCTTTTTTAGCTGGGAATTTAGACTATCCTCAATATTTCAATCAGGCGGTAGATTATTTAAATTTGGGATTACCTCATTTTCCAGAAAAACCTTTTAAATTGGGATTGGACTTACAAGGAGGAGTTCATTTAGTTTATCAAGCCGATTTATCTGAAATCTTAGAAAAAGACAAGGGTAAAATTATGGACGGACTTAGAGATTTGATTGAAAGAAGGGTTAATCTTTTTGGGGTCAGGGAGCCGGTGGTTCAGGTTCAGGGAGAAAGATTAGTTGTTGAGTTATCTGGTCAGGTTGATCCGGCCGAAGCCGTGAAAGAAATTGGTAAAACCCCATTTTTGGAGTTCAGAGAAGAAAAGGAAAATTTTCAGGAAATTATAGATAAAAATAAAAAAGTAGCCGAAACCAACGAAGGTGTCTTTGAAGATCCTTTCCAAGCCAGTCCTCTTACCGGCCGATATTTAAAAAGTGCCGAATTGAATTTTGACCAAGTTACCTCAAAACCCATCGTTTCCTTGGAATTTAATGATGAGGGAGCAAAAATTTTTGAAGAATTGACTAGCAAAAATATCAAGAAGATCTTAGCTATTTATATTGACGGTATCCCCATTTCTACCCCGGTTGTTCAAGAAAAAATTGCTGGCGGCAAGGCTCAAATTACCGGCCAATTTACAATTGCCGAAGCCAAGGAGTTAGTCGGAAACCTGAGTGCCGGCGCCTTACCGGCTCCCATTACCTTAATTTCTCAACAGTCAGTGGGGCCAACCTTGGGCAAAATTTCTTTGGAACAATCTCTCAAAGCCGGGGGTTTTGGTTTTTTGGCAATAATTTTATTTATGATTCTTTTTTATCGTTTGCCCGGAGTCTTAGCTAGTTTAGCTTTGGCTATTTATACTGCCTTAGTTTTATCTTTATTTAAAATAATTCCAGTTACTCTAACTTTAGCCGGAATTGGTGGTTTTATTTTATCTGTCGGCATGGCTGTCGATGCCAACGTTTTAATTTTCTCTAGAATGAAAGAAGAACTAAGGGCCGGGAAAAGTTTTTCAGCGGCACTGGAAGAGGGTTTCAGGCGAGCCTGGCCGGCAATTCGAGATGGAAATTTCACGACCTTAATTGTGGCAGCCATTTTATTTGAATTTGGAACGAGCTTTGTTAAAGGTTTTGCTTTAACCTTGAGTTTGGGAATCTTAATTTCAATGTTTTCCGCAATTTTTATTACTCGGAATTTTCTAAATATTTTTATTGGGACAAGATTTGAAAAAATAAATTGGTTATGGGGATAGTCTCACTATGATTCCTTTTCTTAAATATAGAAAAATTTACTTTATCTTTTCAGGAATTTTAATTTTGGGAAGTTTGATTTCTTTAGTAATTTTTGGTTTAAAGCTAGGAATTGATTTTACTGGCGGAAGTATTTTAGAATTAGAATTTAAAGATGTCAGACCTTCAAATCAGGAAATCAGAGAAAGGTTAGCCAATTTCGATTTAGGCGAAGTTGTTTTGCAGCCTACCGGAGAAAAAGGATTAATTATAAGAATGAAAGATATTTCAGAAGATACGCATCAGCAAATAATTCAAAAGTTAAAGGAAAATAAGGAGTTAGAGGAGAAACAATTTGAATCAATCGGGCCAACCGTTGGCCAAGAACTGAAACAAAAAATAAAAATCGTTACCATTTTAGCCATCTTATCTATGTTTTCTTACATAGCCATAGCTTTCAATGGGGTTCGGCAGCCAATGAGATCCTGGCAATGTGGAGCAGTTACTTTATTTATTCTTTTTCACGATGTTTTAATACCTTTGGCAATCTTTTCACTTTTAGCTAAGTTTTCTGGGGTCCAACTAACTATTCCGGTCACCATTGCTCTTTTAACTGTTGTTGGATATGCAATTAATAATGTGGTGGTGGTTTTTGATAGAATAAGAGAAAACCTTTTTAAAACTCCTCAGCCTGGTTTTGAAGAAAGATTTGAGGAGACTACAAATTTAGCCATCAACCAAACCTTGAGCCGACAAATTAATACTTCTTTGACAACCTTGTTTCCCTTAATATTTATTTTCTTTTTAGGTGGAGCAACTCTTAAATATTTTGCCTTAGCTTTAATTTTGGGAATTATAACCGGAGTTTATTCTTCAATATTTTTAGCCGGTCCAATTTTAATTGAATGGGTAAAGTGGAAAAAAGGTTGACAACTAAATTTAAGAATGTTAAAGTATTATAATAAATTCGTAAGGATATGAAATTTAATTATTCAAAAATTTGCGCCGATTTAATTTCTGACTTAAAAGAAAGGGAAAACGAGATAATTTCTCGCCGTTTTGCTTTAAATGGCTTAGAAAGAGAAACTTTAGAATCAATTGGTCAAGATTTCGGTATTTCCAGAGAAAGAGTTCGTCAGATTCAAACGGTGGCGATGGAAAAAATAAAGCCAAAATTAAGCCAGTATCAAAAAGTTTTTCAATCATTTTTAGAATATTTTAAAAAATTTGGAAATTTGAGAAAAGAAAAAATTGCCCTGTTTGAATTGGGCGGCGAAAACTGGAAAAATGAAGTTTATTTTCTCCTGACCCTTCAAAAACCTTTTCAAAGATTTCTCGAGAATCATGATTTTTATTCTTTCTGGACCATAAATCAAGATTCTTTAAAGCGGGCGAAAGAAACCCTTGAGTTTCTTTTTCAAAGGCTGCTAAACTTAGGAAAACCCGTCACTCTAAATGAAATTAGCTCCTTTTTGTCTTTGGAAGAGACAGTTTTGACTTCTTATTTGGAAATTTCCAAAAAAATTCAAAAAGTCAATGAACATTCATTCATTTCCACCCTTCGCTCTGCTCGGCTAGGCGAAGAAGATAAATCTTCTTCTTCAGCCTTCGCTGCCGCTCGGCTAAATAAAGAAGGTCTTTATGGTTTAAAGGACTGGCCGGAAATTAATCCCCGGGGAATAAAAGACAAAGCCTATTTGGTTTTCAAAAAGATTGGAAAACCCCTCCATTTTCAAGAGGTGACAAATTTAATCGAAAATGCTCATTTACAAACAGTTCATAATGAATTAATCAAAGATTCAAGATTTGTTTTGGTGGGGAGAGGAATTTATGCCCTTTCCGAATGGGGATATGAGCCGGGTCAGGTCAAAGAGGTAATTTTGAAAATTTTAAAAGAGTCCAAAAAACCATTAAAAAAAGAAGAAATTTTAGAAAAAGTTCTCTCTCAGAGATTGGTTAAAGAGAATACGATTTTGTTAAATTTAAGTAATAAAAAATATTTCTTACGAGATTCCCAGGGAAAGTATAAAATAAAAGAAATTTAGATATGGTAGAATCTTCTCTGTCTTTAATTTTTGGTTATATTTGGCAAATAATTCAAGCTTGGTGGTGGCTTTTTTTACCTTTTTTATTAGGGAAGCCCGTTTTATATCTCTGGAAATTTTGGCGATTTGAACTTTTTTTAAAGCAGCAAAAATTTATTTTACTGGAGGTTAAACTTCCCGAAGAATCAATAAAGCCAATTAGAGCCATGGAACAGGTGATGGATGGGATTCAGCAAGGTTTTTGGGATCCCCCTAACTTTTGGGAGAAATGGTGGGATGGAAAAATATCTTTAGGTTTTCAATTAGAAATTATTTCAATTGGGGGAGAGATCCATTTTTTCATTAGATGCCCTGATTATAGAAGAGATATCGTTGAATCAAATATTTATTCTCAATATCCGGAAGCCGAAATCACCTTAGCTGAAGATTATACCAAAAATGTTCCTCAAAATATTCCAAATAAAGACTGGGACCTCTGGGCTTCAGATTATAAATTAGTCAAACCCGATCCCTATCCAATTAAAACCTATCTTGAATTTGAAACCGAGGCCGAAAAGGAAGAAGAAAAAAGAGTGGACCCCCTGGCCGCTCTTTTGGAAACTTTTGCTAAAATAAAATCGGGGGAACAACTCTGGATTCAGATTCAGGCTAGCTCCATCGCCCAAGAAGATGCCGAGCCATTTTTGAAAGAAGGAAAAGCCATCAGAGATAAAATTGCCAAAAGACCAGAGGCAGCAAAACCCAAGCCAATAATTCAGGAGGCAGCCGAAATTTTAATTAGCGGACCACCGGCTGAAGAGAAAAAAGAAAAGCCAATGGAATTAATTGCCCCCGAATTAAGATTAACTCCCGGAGAAAAAGAAATCATTGCTGGGGTAGAGAGAAAAATCTCTAAACCCCTTTTTACTTGCTCAATTAGATTTATCTTTTTAGGGAAAAGAGAGGTTTGGTTTAAACCCAATTTAAGATTGGCATTTGCTTTCTTCGGGAACTACGTTACTGAAAATATGAATGCCCCTGTCCCTTTAGGAAAAACCATTACTAAGGTTTACAGTCGTCCTCCCATTTCAATTTTAGATAGAAGAAGACTTTATCTTAGGAAAAGAAAAATATTTAAACTTTACTTAGATAGATTCCCTCCTTGTTTTCCGCGGAAAGGTAATTATGCAACCGGAACTTTTATTTTAAACGCTGAGGAACTGGCTTCTCTTTTCCATTTTCCCTCAAGAAGAGTGGCTCCCGCTCCTGGCGTTTCTCGGGTAGAAGCCAAAAAAGCCGGTTCTCCCACTGGTTTGCCAACAGAATAATTATGCCAAATGATGAAATTACATTTTTGGGACTGACAACTTTCAGAAATCAGAGAAAGCGTTTTGGAATTAAAACCGATGACCGAAGGCGGCATATTTATGTTGTTGGAAAAACCGGAATGGGAAAGACTGCTCTTTTAGAAAATATGACAATCCAGGATATTCAAGCCGGAAGGGGAGTAGGTTTTATTGATCCCCACGGCGAAGCGGCTGAAGAACTTTTAAACTTCATTCCTTCTAAGAGAGTTAATGACGTCGTCTATTTTAATCCAGCCGACCTCAATTATCCAATTGCTTTTAATGTGATGGAGAATGTAAGTTTAGAAGGTAGGCATTTGGTTGCCTCGGGTTTAATGGGAGTTTTTAAAAAAATTTGGCCCGATGTCTGGTCGGCCAGAATGGAATACATTTTGAATAATTCCATATTAGCCCTTTTAGAATATCCCAATTCAACTCTTTTGGGAGTGAATCGAATGTTAGCTGAACCGGATTATCGAAAAAAAATCGTGGATAGAATAACCGATCCGGTAGTTAAATCATTTTGGCTAAATGAATTTGCCAGATATACCCAAAGATACGAAGTAGAGGCAACGGCGGCTATTCAAAATAAGATTGGTCAATTTATTTCCAATCCTTTAATCAGAAACATTATCGGCCAGGTCAAATCAAAAATTAATATGCGAGAGATAATGGATGGAGGAAAAATTTTAATTGCCAATCTTTCCAAAGGGAAAATAGGTGAAGATAATTCAAGATTATTAGGAGCCCTTTTGATTACAAAATTACAATTGGCGGCAATGTCTCGGGTTGATATTCCGGAATCCGAGAGGAAGGATTTTTATTTATATGTTGATGAATTTCAAAATTTCGCTACCGAGTCTTTTGTTGATATTTTGTCCGAAGCCAGAAAATATAGATTATCTCTGACTTTGGCTAATCAATATATTGCCCAATTAGAAGAGATGACGCCAACGGGAAAAAGCACCAAGGTGAGAGATGCGGTTTTCGGAAATGTGGGTACCCTGGTTGCTTTTCGGGTGGGAGCCGAAGATGCTGAGTATTTAGAGGAAGAATTTATTCCAGAAATTATTGCCGGAGACTTGGTTAATTTAGCCAAATATAATATTTATTTAAAATTAATGGTAGAAGGAGTAGCCGGCCGACCATTTTCAGCCGAAACCCTTTCTCCTTTTCCAAAACTTGAAAAATCAAATCGGGAAAAAATTATTAAGGCCTCCCAAGAAAGATACGGTACAAAAAAAGAGATTGTTGAAGAGAAAATTTTGCGTTGGATAGAACCAATAAAACCACCCTCAGCTCTTAAAACTCCTCAAAAAACTTTATACGATGCTCAATGTTCTTCGTGTGGGAAATGGATAAAGGTACCCTTCCTGCCGGACAAAAACAGACCGGTTTATTGTAAGTCCTGTTTGAAAAAAGTCGAGGAAGAAAGAGAGAATACCGTTTCTTTAAAGGAAATGTCAAAACTTACTCCTATTCCTTTTTCTGAAAGAAAACCGCCGGAGGAAAAACCAAAAAGAGACTACAACCCGCCGACCACCCGAGGGGCCCAAACCGAGGTTTGGGAGGGTGGCGGGAGGGTCGGAGTCCCGCCCAAATGGCGGGCCCTAAAGAAAAAAGTTGATTTAAAAGAACTGAAAGAAGCTTTAGAAAAGGCTTTAAAGAAGGCGTCGAAGAGATAAATCTCTTCTTCACCTTCGCTTTCGCTGCGCGAAAGCTCGGTAAATGAAAACTATTAGGGATTTTAACCCGAAAGGAAAACGAGTTTTAATTCGTTGTGATTTCAATGTTCCTCTCTCTCCAGAAGGGGAAATTTTGGATGATTTTAGGATAAAAAAAACTCTGCCCACCATTAAATATTTAATTGAAAAGAAAGCTAAGGTGATTTTAATAAGTCATCTTGGAAGACCGAAAGGTAGGCAAGAAAAATATAGTTTGAAACCAGTGGCTAAAAAATTGGAAAGATTGTTTAAAAATAAAGTTAAATTCTTAGATGATTGTCTCGGGGAAAAAGTGGCTAACGAAATAGAAAAAATGAAAGAAAAAGATATTATTTTATTGGAGAATTTAAGGTTTTACAAAGAAGAAGAGGAAAATGATGAGAGGTTTGCCAAAAAACTCTCAAAATTAGGTGATATTTTTATCAACGATGCCTTCGGAGCTTCTCACCGCGCTCACGCCTCAATTGTTGGAATTCCCAAATTCTTAATTTCCGGGGCAGGACTTTTATTAGAAAAGGAAATTAAAATATTAAAAAATTTACTCCAAAATCCCCAAAAACCCTTAGTCGCTATAATAGGAGGGAAAAAAGTTGAAGATAAAGTAAAAGCGATTGACAAAATTTCGAAAGTCGCTCTTTTTATTTTAGTTAATGGATTAATCCAAAGGGAAATTAAAGAAAAAAATATTTTTTTCAAATTTCCTCAAAAGCTCGTTGAGCCAGTCGATGAAATTGATGGAAAGGATATTGGGCCTATGACGATTTCTCTTTTTAAACAAAAAATTGCTCTGGCTAAAACAATTTTCTGGAATGGCCCCTTGGGAATGATAGAAAAGGAAGAATTTCAAAATGGGACTAAAGAAATTGCCAAAACTATTATTGAAAGTGGTGCCTTTTCAGTAATAGGAGGAGGGGAGACGGTAGAATTTATTAATCAATTAAAATTGGCCTCAAAGTTTAACCATGTCTCCACTGGTGGCGGAGCAATGTTAGAATTTATAGCCGGGGAGAAATTACCGGGGATTGAAGCTTTAAAAGAATGGAAATAAAAAATTTAGAAAAAGTAGCCGATCGGATTCGGGAAGCAATTAAAAAAAATGAGAAAATCATTCTCTACGGAGATGCTGATTTAGACGGGGTGAGTTCGGTTATTATTTTAAAAGAAGCAATTAAAAATCTCAATGGTAAAATTTCTGCCGTTTATTTTCCGGATAGAGAAAATGAGGGATACGGAATAACCAAAAAAGGTTTAGATTACTTAAAAAATTTTTCTCCGGCTCTTTTTATTACTATGGATCTTGGAATAGGAAATTTTGAAGAAGTAAAAATAGCTAAAAAATTGGGTTTTGAGGTAATTATTATCGACCACCATGAAATTTTAGATAAGATTCCTTCTGCTTCAATTGTGGTTGATCCACAACAAGAGGGGGATAAATATCCTTTTAAAGGACTGGCGACAGCTGGAATTTCTTTTAGACTTTCTCAGATTCTCCTTGGAACTCCAACCCGCCCACCACCCTCCCGCTGCGCGCGGGCCCCTAAATTAACAAAAAATTTAAGGAAGAATTTTCTTGAATTGGTTGCTCTAGCCACTATCGCTGATATGATGCCAAGACTTGAAGAGAATCAACTTTTTATTGATGAGGGTCTTGAATCTTTGGGAAGAACTTTTAGGCCGGGCCTAAGGGCGTTTTTTTCAATTGCGGATTTTCGAAACCAGTTAAGTTTAAAAGAAATTAGCCAAAAAATTATTTCTTCTTTAAATACCAGTGATAAAATTGATCACCTAAATGAAATCTATTTGCTTTTGACTGAAAAAGACGAAAGAGTAGCCAAAGAGCTGGCTAAAAAACTTTTAGAGAAAGGTTATCAAAGACAAATAAGAATTAGAGAAATAACTGATGAAGTAGAAGAAAAATTATTTAAAAAAATGAAAGAAAAAGTAATTTTTGAAGGCGGAGATACCTGGTCACTCATTTTGTTGGGTGCGGTTGCTTCCAGAATTTGTCAGAGATACCAAAAACCGACTTTTTTATTCAAAATTGACAAAGAAGAAAGCCAGGGATCGGTGAGGGTACCCCGGGGGTTAGATAGTGTAAAGTTGATGCAGAAATGTTCAAAATTTTTAGAAACTTATGGCGGTCACCCACCGGCTTCAGGTTTCAGAATCAAAAATAAAAACTTAGAGAAATTTAAAGATTGTTTAATAAAAAATCTTCACTAGGCGAAGAGAACTTCGTTCTCTTCTTCACCTTTACTTTCGTTACGCGAAAACTCGGTTTATGAAAAAGATAATAATTTATACCGATGGTGGATCAAGGGGAAATCCGGGGCCAGCAGCGATCGGGATGGTTTTTTGTAATGAAAGAGGAGAGGGTTTTAAAAAATATTCTCAATATTTAGGTGATGTTCTGACTAATAACGAAGCCGAATATCAGGCAGTAATTTTCGCCTTAAATAAATTTAAAAGTCTTTTTGGTAAGAAACTTGCCCAAAATAGCGAGCTTGAAATAAGGTCCGATTCTGAACTCCTTACAAATCAATTAAATGGAAAATATAAAATTTTAGAACCAAAAATTCAATCCTTTTTCCTCACAATTTGGAATTTAAAATTAGATTTTAAAAAAATTAAATTCAGACATATTTCTCGTGAGAAAAATAAAGAGGCCGATCGTTTAGTTAATGAAGTTTTAAATGAGCTCGAAAGAACTCAAAAATTAGTTTAGGGGGCTTGCCCACCAAAATTTTATGAAATAAAACTTAGGTGGGCTTGACACTTTTTTTCTTTTTGCTAAAATATGATTGTCCAAGTAAGCGAGGCAATCGCCAAGCACATAAATTATGTGCTTGGAGGAAAGTCCGAACACCTACTCCCACAACTTTGTGGGGTTAAAAAGATAGTGGATAACATCCACCGACCGTGAGGTTAGAGGTGCGAACAGAGACGCCATAGACACCGAAAGGCGTCGGGCGCCCTAGAACCCGAGAGGGTTCGGGCGCTCGTCCGTCGGAAGACGAATAGAGCGCCCGTCCATCGCAAGATGGAATAGGTCCTAGACCCGTCCGCGGGTCGGACTAGGGGCGAGTCCTAAGAGCAATCTTAGGGGTGAAACGGCTAAATCCTTATCGGGTGCAAGAACAAAACGAAGGCTTTGCTAATATGTAAAACCTTCGTGAAAAGTAGTTCGCATGAGCTTTGGAGAAATCCAAAGCCCAGACAGATGGTTGCTACCAGCTGCTTCGCAGCTAGCTACGAATAATCACGAATTTTGGCGCTTCGCGCCTCGCGAATCAGTACGAATATAATATTCGTAAAGATTAGTGAGCGAACGAAGTGAGCTAGATTCGTATAAATTCGTATCCAACTGCGGAGCAGTTGGAACAGAATTCGGCTTATTGCTTACTTGGGCTTAAAATACTACCTAAAAACAGGTAGTATTTTTTTTATACCTTTCAATCCTCTCAAAATTATTTGTCAATTGCCGATAAAAATATTAAGATAAAGTATGAATTTCAACTTTTGATGTTTGGTTTTCGGTTCAGCAGTCTTAAAATTTCTAAATTCTAAAATGAAATTTGCACCTAATCCTAGCTGGGCTTCCGAGAGTTTTATTTGTCGGTGTTATTGGAGATATTAAAAGATAATCCAGCTGGTCAATCAGCCGAAATGACCCCAATTTTAATCTTAAGACAATTCAATGAAGATAACCCGTTTTTACAATATTTTTGACCATCAGGCAAAAAATATTAATTTTGCCGCTTTTATTTTAGCCGGAACTTTTTTTTTGAGTTTTGTTTTTGGATTAATATACGACCGTCTTTTGGCGGCTAGATTTGGATTGGGGCCCGAGCTCGATATCTATTTTGCGGCTTTTAGAATTCCTGATTTCATTTCCACGGTTTTAATATCAGGAGCTATTGGAGCAGCAGTTATTCCAATTTTTAGTCAGTATCTAGTAAAAAGCCGCGAGGAATCTTTTGAGTATCTTTCCAATCTTTTGAATTTATTTTTAATTTTATTAATCATTGTTTGTGGAATTTTATTCATCTTTACGCCCCAAGTTATCTCTTGGATAACTCCAGGATTTTCAGTCGAGAAAAAAGAATCGACGATTCTTTTGAGTCGGATTATGTTTTTAAGCCCCATTTTTTTAGGAATTAGTAATGTCATTTCGGGTGTTTTGCAAGTTTTCCGTCGATTTCTAATAACTGCTTTTGCGCCGGTAATGTATAACCTCGGAAGTATTATTGGAGTTCTTTTTTTTGTTCCCAAAATCGGACTTTCCGGGTTAGCCTGGGGAATCGTATTGGGAGGATTTCTCCATCTTTTAATCCAAATACCAATTTTGATTAAAGTTGGATTTAAACTTAAAAAAATTTTAAGGTTTTCCGACCCCAATTTTTTAAAAACTTTAAAATTGACCATTCCCAGGTCTATTGGATTGGCTGCCAGTCAAATCAATTTAATTGCAGTCACGGCTATTGCTTCAGGCTTGGCCGCTGGAAGCGTTGCTACTTTCAACTTGGCAGACAGTTTTACCCGACCTCTGGTTATCCTCATCGGCGTCTCTTTTTCGACTGCTGCTTTCCCAGTCCTAAACTTAGCTTTTGCCCAAGAGAAAAAAGAAAAATTTACCGAAATATTTTTCTCCACCTTTAATAAAATCATCCTTTTTATTTTACCTTTGAGTTTTATTTTATTTCTTTTAAGAGATTTGATAGTCGAAATTATTCTAAAAGTAGGAAAATTTAGCCTGCTCGACACGAGACTTACAGCTGCTTGCCTAGGAATGTTTTGTTTGGGAATTTTTGCTCAAAGTTTAATTCTTTTAATAGTCAAGGCTTTTTATTCTATTCAAAACACAATAATACCGGCCATAGCCAGTATTTTAGGAATGGTGATTAATGTTATTTTTTGCTTTCTTTTTGTCAAACTTCTTTCTTTTCCAAATTCTTTTCAGCAATTTTTTATAAACTTTTTAAACCTCTCGAATTTAAATGAAATCCGGGTGATTGGTTTACCTTTAGCTATTTCTCTTTCAGCCATTTTCCAATTGGTTTTATTGATTTTTTTCTTCAAAAAAAGAATCAAATATCGAGCTTTCGCGTAGCGAAAGCGAATCGAAGAACATTCGTTCTTCTCTACCCTTCGTTGCAACTCGGGTAGGTGAAGAAGAGATTTATCTCTTCGACTCGTTCAATTGACAACTGAAAGAAAAAATAATAATCTTAAAAAAGAGGAATTACTAAAAAGATAAGCATACTGAGAACTACTAAAAAAATTACAATTCCCCAGATTACCTTTAAAAATTTTCTCGCCTTAATTTTTTTCATATATCGAGCTTCCGAAGGAAGCGAAGATGGGTTCGAAGAAGCAAGCCTCTTCTCTCGCCCTCATTAATATTCGGGCAGCTGAAGCTTTAGCTTCATCGACTTATCTAATATCCATTTTAGCAATGATAGAAAAAAGAAAAAAGAGGGATTCTAGAGAAGAGAGAATTTCCCAAATTTTATTTCCGATTTTTACCATAACTTTAATTGGATTATTATTAATTTCCAATTTGAAAATAAACCAAAAAAGAGCAAAGTTGGCTACAGAAATTGAATCCCTAAAAGAAGAGCTCGAAATTTTAGAAGGAAAAAAACAAAAATTAGAAGCCGGTATTTTGCAGACTGAAAAAGAAAGTTATTGGGAAGAAAAAATTAGGCAAGAGGGATATGTGAGAGAAGGAGAAAACCCGGTGGTGATTTTACCTTCAAAAGAAACCCCAAAAGAAAAGGTAGTTGAAAATCAAAAATTAACAGAAAAATTTTTAGAAAAAACTAAGAATTTTTTCGCGGGATTAGTTGAGTGGTTCAACGCTACCTTCCCAAGGTAGAAACACGGGTTCAAATCCCGTATCCCGCTCAAAATTTCTGCCAGGGTAACTCAGCGGTAGACTACAACCCACCCACCGCCCTCCCATTCTTCGCTTTGCTCGGAATGGGCCCCTCGTAGCCCCGCCCCTTATGCCCTCTTAGCTTAGTGGTAGAGCAATAGTTTCGTAAACTATCGACGCCAGTTCAATTCTGGCAGAGGGCTTATGGAAAAAGGGCGGAGCAAGTCGCGAGTTCGAATCTCGCCTCCGGCTCTTTTACCCCGCCCATTGAACAAGGGGCGGAGTTTGTGCTATATTCAAAGAAAGTATGGAGAATTTAACTGAAAAAATTGAAGATTTGAAAAATAGACTCCTCAAAATCGAGGACTGTCTTTGACCTTGCCAGAAAACGAGAAAGAATCAAAATCTTAGAGAAAGAACTTCAAAATCCCGAAGTTTGGCAAGCTCGAGAGAAAGCGATAAAGATTTCCCAAGAATTTAATCAATTAAAAAAGGAAATAGATGATTTCGAGAGCCTAAAAAAGGAATTAGAATTTTTAGATAGTGACGAAAAAATTGCTAAATTGGAAAAGAAAATAAAAGAAAAAGAAATTCAAACTTTTCTTTCAGGAAAATACGACCAAAGAGGAACAATTCTATCTATCTATGCCGGAGCCGGCGGTCAAGATAGCCAAGATTGGGCGACCATGTTATTAAGGATGTATGAAAGATATTGTCAGAGAAAGGGATTTAAAACAAAAGTTTTGCATCAAACCTTCGGTGAAGCTGGAGGCCCAGAAGGAAGAATAGGAACAAAGCAAGTGACCTTAGAAATAACAGGACCTTTTGCTTACGGTTTTTTTAAAAAAGAAAACGGCGTTCATAGGCTAGTGAGAATTTCACCTTTTTCACCAAAAAAGTTAAGACAGACCTCCTTTGCCTTAGTTGAAGTAATTCCTGAAATCCCAATAGCCGAGACCGGTTTAAAGATTCGGCCAGAGGATTTAAAGACAGAATTTTTCCATGCTTCGGGTCATGGAGGCCAATATGTTAACAAAAGGATGACCGCGGTGAGGATCACTCATTTGCCTACGGGAATTCAAGTCACCTGCCAGATGGAAAGATCTCAGGTTCAAAATCTCCAAAAGGCAAAGGAAATGCTTTTCTCAAAACTGGAAAGAATTCTGGAGGAAAAAAAGAAAAATGAAATTTCTGAATTAAAAGGAGAAAAAATTTCAGCCAGTTGGGGAAATCAAATTAGAAGTTATGTTTTACAGCCCTATAAATTAGTAAAAGATCTTCGTACGGGAGTCCAAGAAAATAAAGTAGATGAAGTATTGAATGGCGAACTTGAAAAATTTATCAAAGCCGAAATTAAATTGTAATATGGTCAAAGAAGATAAGTCTTCTTTTCTATCTTCGTTTTAATAAATTAAAACTCGATGGTTAAATTTCAGAATGTGACAAAAATTTATCCGGCCCGCCTGCCAGAGCCTCGAGCTCAGGCGAATGGCGGGCAGGCCAGTTTTTCTGGATTAAAAGATACGGTTGCTCTGGAAAATGTTTCTTTTGAAATTAAAGAAGGAGAATTTATTTCAATTGTTGGGAGATCAGGGGCCGGGAAAACAACTCTCTTGAAACTCATTTTATTAGAAGAAAAACCAACAAAAGGCAGAATTTTTTTTGAAAGAGAAGAGCTTTCAAAGCTCAAACCAGAAAAATTACCCCAGCTGCGAAGAAAAATCGGGGTCGTTTTCCAGGATTATAAACTTTTGGCTTCTAAAACAACTTATGAAAATGTTGCTTATGTGCTTCAGGTTATTGGCACCTCGGATTTAGAAATTGCTCGGGATGTCCCAAAAGTTTTAGAGATTGTTGGATTACAGGATCGGGCTGACAATTTTCCAACCGAGTTATCGGCCGGGGAGAGGCAAAGAGTCTCTATTGCCAGGGCTTTAATTCACCGACCAAAGGTGATTTTAGCCGACGAACCAACCGGAAATTTAGATCCCTATAACACCCTAGATATTATCAAACTCCTGTTAAAAATTCATGAGATGGGGGGAACGTTGGTTTTGGCCACTCATAACAAAGAAATAGTGAATAGTTTAGGAAAGAGAGTAATTACTTTGGAAAAAGGTAAAATTATAAGAGATGAGGAAAAAGGTCGTTTCATTCTTTAATCTATGGGAACTACATTAAAAAGAATAATTATCGCTGGTTGGCAAGACTTTTCGCGAGATGGGGGAATAGCCGTAGCTACCATTTTCATTTTGGTAATGGCCATTTTTTTAGTGAGTACTATTTTTCTTTCAAAAGAAATCAGCCAATTTTTAATTACATCCCTGCAGGAAAAGGCAGACATCTCTGTTTATTTCAAAGAATTTGTATTAGAAGATGATATCCTAAAAATCAAAGAAAAGCTTTCCCAGGTTCCTGAGGTGAAAAATGTGGAATATGTTTCTAAAGAAGAAGCCATTAGAAGATTGGTCGAGAAACATCCGCAGTTAATAGAGAGCGTTCAAGAAACAGAGGGAATGCTAAAGCTCGCCGCCCTCAATATTAGTGTTTTTGAAGCTAATCAATACCAGGCGGTGGTGAATTTTTTAGAAAATTCAAATTTTAAAGACTCCATTGATTTTGTTGATTATTCTCAACGAAAACCGGTAATCGAGAGAATTTTTTCCCTAACATCTCTGGCTACAAAAACAGGCATTTTCCTTTCCATAGTTTTAATTATTACTGCCATTCTGGTTACTTTCAATACGATTAGATTAACAATCTTAAATTCAATTGAAGAAATTAAAATTCAAAGGTTGGTTGGCGCTTCAAATTGGTTCATCAGAGGACCATTTTTAGTACAGGGAGCAATTTCTGGAATGATTGCCGTCCTAATCTCTTTTTCAATTTTTAGTCTAATTTGTTGGTTTTTGAGTCCTAAAATCGAATTTTTCTTTGCCGGGCTTAATCTTTTTAACTTGTTTATGAAAAATTTCTGGGGTTTACTTTTAATTCAATTTTCTACCGGAATTTTACTGACCGTAATTTCCAGCACCATCGCCATCAGGAAATATTTGAAAGTTTAATATACACGAATCAACGCGAATTTGAACACGAATATACGCGAATATTCCGGGGTCGTCTAATGGTAGGACCGATTCCTCTGAAGAATCAGATCTTGGTTCGAATCCAAGCCCCGGAACAAAATATTGATTCTTCCATTTAAAAATTTTAAAATTAAGTAATGGCTAAAAAATCAAAAAAAATAACTCAAAAGCTTATTAAGAAAATCTCTCCAAAAGTTGAAACTGAGAAAATTCACCCAGTTAAATCCTCCAGAGGAGGAATTTCGTCAAAGACGAAATTATTTAACGGGGTAAAAAAAATTAAAATTAGGGTAATTGGAATTGGTGGGGGAGGGGGAAATATTGTTTCCGAAATAGCCCAAAGGATAAAAAATAAGGTTTCTTTTTTCGCCGCCAATACCGATTTCAAAGCTTTAAATAGTTTACCTCGGAATATTGGAAAATTTCAATTTGGTCAAAATTTGACTCAGGGATTGGGAACAGGGATGAATCCGGAAATAGGCGAGACAGCTGCCGAAAATGAAAGAGAAAGAATAAAACAAATATTAGGAGGACAAAATTTCGTTATCTTAATAGCCTGCCTGGGAGGAGGGGTTGCTTCAGGGGCTGGTTCAATTTTCGCCAAAATTTCTCAAGATTTAGGCAATTTAACTTATGGTATTTTTACCCTTCCTTTTTCTTTTGAGGGAGAAAAGAAAATGGAAATTGCCAAAGATGCTTTAAGAAAATTGAAAAGAAAATTAAATGCTTTTACCATTTTGCCAAATGAAAGAATTTTCCAAATTATTGAGAAAAATACTCCTTTAAAGAAAGCTCTTTCGACAATAAACAAAAGTTTGACTGACAGCCTCCAGAACTTAATTGAGATAATTTCCCGGCCTGGTTTAATTAACATTGATTTCGCCGATTTAAAAACAATTTTCGAAGGTCGGGGTTCCCTGGCTTATTTAAATGTAATTGAAATCGAAAAAGGTAAAGAAAAAGAAGCAATTGAAAAGGCTTTCTCCTCTCAACTGTATCCTTATAACATCGAAGGAGCTAAAGGAGTATTATTTAATATTTCGGGACCTAAGGATCTTTCTTTAGCCCAAGTCAGCCAAATTTCAAAAATGATTTTTGAAAAGGTTGATAAAGAAGCAAAAATTATTTTTGGAATCTCCCGGCTCCAAAAAAATTCTGGAACTAAGGTTACCTTATTAGCTACGGGTTGCAGTAGACCCCGCCTAATTTTTGAGCCAAAAGAGAAGAAAAAGACTACAACCCGCCCACCACCCTCCCATCCTTCGCTTCGCTCAGGACGGGCCCCTAAAATTCAGCCCGCCACCACGATTCTCCAAAAACCAGAAAAGAAAGTTAAAAAAATAAAATTGGAAAAGCCGGCCGCCCGACCTAAGACAAAGCCAACAAATCCCAAGGAAGCGATAATCCGAAAAAATGCCTTGTCTATAAAAAAAGAAGTCGAGGAGGAAGAGGCTGAAATGCTCACCAAAGAAAAATTTTGGGAAACACCACCTTTTTTAAGACGACGACCCGCCCACCGCCCTCCCGCTGAGGCGGGCCCCTAAAAATTAATCAAAGGCCAATAAATTAAAATTTAATACCACTATGATTGAAGTCACAAAAGATATTTTAAAAAAAATTTACAAACCAAGACCAAAGGATTCTAAAAAATATGATTTCGGGTTGTTAATTGTCATTGGCGGCTCGGATTTTTATTCTGGCTCTCCGGCTCTTTCAGCCCTGGCCGCATTTAAGACGGGAGTGGATATGGTCAGAATTATTGCCCCCAAAAGAGCAGCTGATATTATTGCTTCTTTTTCGCCGAATTTAGCTGCTTATCCCTTAGAGGGGAAGTGGTTAGAGAAAAAGCATTTGGCAACTTTAATTTCAATGACCGAATCGGCAAAGTTAGTTTCTAGGGGAAATTGTGCGGTAGTTATTGGCGGTGGAATAGGCAGAAGTGAAGAAACTCAGAAAGCAATTTTGGAATATCTGAAAAAGGTTTCGGTTCCGGTGGTTATCGATGCCGATGCCATTCATGCCTTAGGTGAAAAGCCGGAGCTCGTTTCGGGAAAGCCCTTCTTAATTACCCCTCATACTTATGAATTTTTTATTTTAACCGGAAAAGAGGTTTATAAATTGCCAGAAGAGGAAAAAATAAAAATGGTTTTCCAAGAGGCAGCGAGACTTAAAACCACAATTTTACTTAAAGGACCGACTGACATAATTTCTAACGGAAAGGAAGTGGCTTTAAATCGAACTGGTAGTCCTCTACTTACTGTAGGCGGAACGGGCGACACCCTAGCCGGAGTGGCTGGGGCTTTGATGGCCCGAGGCTTATCTCCATTGGAGGCTGGACAGGCGGCAGCTTATATAAATGGCTTAGCCGGAGAACTAGCTGGGAAAAAATTAGGAGAGTCGCTAACCGCAACTGATTTAATAGACGAGATTTCTAATGTATTACCAAAATTTTAATGTTTAACATTTCATGTTAAACACTCTTTATGATTTAATTATTATTGGTGGCGGACCGGCTGGGATTACAGCCGGTATTTATGCATCGCGGCAAAAATTAAATACTCTTTTAATTACCAAAACTTTTGGTGGTCAGATAGCTAGAAAAGTAGTGATGATTGAAAATTATCCTGGATTTGAAGAAATTTCCGGAATGGAATTAATTCAAAAATTGGAAAAACATCTAAGGAAACAAAAAGTTGATATTGAGAGGGATGAAGTAACAAAGGTAAAAAAAATTAAAGAACATTTTATAGTCATTACTAAGAGCAAAAACAGATTTGAGTCAAAAGCAGTCATTGTTGCCTCGGGTGCCGATCCCAGACCCTTAGAAGTTCCCGGAGAAAAAGAGTTTTTGGGTCGGGGAGTGAGTTATTGCGTTACTTGCGATGGTTCCTTATTTGAAGGAAAAAGTGTAGCCGTGATTGGCGGAGGAAACTCTGCTTTCGAGGCAACAATATTTTTGGCAAAGCTCGCCAAAAAAAATTATATTTTGGAAGCGAGCGAAAAAGTTAGAGCTGATGCCGAAAACCAGGAAAGAGTTAAAAAAACAGGCAAAGTGGAAATAATCACCAATGCTCAGGTTATGAAAATTCAAGGCAAGCAATTTGTTAATTCATTAATTTACGAAGATAGAAAAACTGGAAAAGAAAAAAAATTACTAGTGGAAGGTGTTTTTATTGAAATTGGTTCTCAGCCAGCAACTTCATTTGTCAAAGATTTAGTCGATTTTAATGAAAGAGATGAAATTAGGGTTGAATTTGAAACCAGTCAAACAAAAACCCCCGGCCTTTTTGCTGTCGGAGATTGTAATGTTGGAAAATTTAAGCAAATCATCACTGCCTGCGGTGAAGGAGCCAAAGCCGCTTTAGCCGCCTATGATTACTTACAAAAACAAAACCTCTAAAATCAAAAGGATTAAAGCTAGGGAAATTTTAGACTCCAGGGGAAATCCGACAATTGAAGTTGAATTGGAGACAGATTTTGGTGTTTTCAGGGGTTCGGTTCCTTCCGGTGCCTCGAAGGGAAAATATGAAGCAATGGAATTAAGAGATGGGGGGAAAAGATATCAAGGAATGGGAGTTTTAAAAGCAGTGAAAAGTATTAATGAAATTATTACCCCAAAATTAATCGGGAAAGATTCGACAAATCAAAAAGAAATCGATGAAATTTTAATAAATTTGGATGGCACCGAAGATAAATCAAAACTAGGGGCTAATGCCATTTGCGGTGTCTCTATGGCAGTTTGTCGGGCCGCAACGGCTGCAAAAAACCTCTCTTTATATCAACATATCAACGAAATTTACACAGGTCTGACCTGTGTCAAACTTACACCGGTCCGACCCGTGTCACTTCCAATTCCTTGCTTTAATGTGATTAATGGCGGAGCTCATGCCGGAAATGATTTGGATTTTCAAGAATTTATGATTGTGCCCTCAGACTACAACCCGCCCACCACCCTCCCGCTCGTCAAAGGCGAGCGGGCCCCTAATTCTTTTTCTGACAATTTGAGAGTTGCTTCAGAAATCTATCATCAATTAAAAGAAATTTTGGCAAAAAAATACGGAAAGTTAGCGACTAATTTAGGAGATGAAGGGGGATTTGCTCCGCCAATTAAATTTCCCCACCAAGCACTCCAATTGATTTTAGAGGCGGCAAGAAAATTGAATTATGAAAAAAATCTCAAACTTATTTTAGATATCGCCAGTTCTCAATTTTTTGACAGCTACAGGTACAAAACAAAAATGGGTATTTTTACTCAAGAAGGCTTATTGAGATACTATGAAAAGTTAATTAAAAATTATCCTATTTTTGGATTAGAAGACCCATTTGCGGAGGATGATTGGGAAGGATGGAAGGCGCTATCGCGAAAATCAAAAATCAAAGAGCAAAAATCAAAATTTTTAGTGATTGGCGATGATTTGTTAACTACGAATCCTGAAAGAATAAAACTTGCCCATGAAAAAGATGCCTGCAATGCCGCAATTATTAAGATTAATCAAATCGGGACGGTTTCTGAAGCGCTCGAGGCGGTGAAATTAGCAAAAAGTTTTGGTTGGAAAATTATTGTTTCTCATCGTTCCGGAGAGACAAATGATGATTTTATTTCCGATTTTGCGGTTGGTATCGGAGCCGATTTTATTAAAGCCGGAGCCCCAGCCAGAGGAGAAAGAGTAGCGAAGTATAACAGATTATTAAAAATAGAAGAAGAGATAGGAAAGGTATGAAAAAAATAATTTTAATTGTTATTGATGGACTGGGTGATACACCTGTTCCTCAGTTTGGGAATAAAACTCCTTTAGAGAAAGCTGAAACTCCTAATTTAGATTTTTTAGCCAAAAATGGAATTTCTGGTTTAGTTTTACCCTGGGTAGAAAAAGGAAAATTGCCAACTTCAGAAGGTACCCATTTGGCTCTTTTTGGTTTTGACCCCAAAAAATCAAATCCCGGAAGAGGAGTTTTGGAAGTTTTGGGCATTGGTATGGAAATTTTGCCCGGGGATGTTTGTTTGAGGGGAAATTTTGCCACAGTTAATGAAGAAATGAAAATTTTAGATAGAAGGGCGGGAAGAATTGAAGAGACCGAACCTTTAATTGAGGCAATTTCAAATATTAAGGGCGCTGAGACCTTGTCTCATCTCCCGCCTCGCGCCGCTACGCGGCACTCGGCAATTGAGGACGTTAAATTTTTAATTAAAAAGGCTTTTTCCCACAGAATTGGAATTGTGATGAGAGGAGTCCAAAGCTCCCTAAAACTCTCTTCGGAAATTTCCGATGGCGATCCAAAAAAAGTTGGAGTAAGGCCAAAAAAGATAAAACCTTTAAAAAAATCAGCAGAATTTACAGCAAGAGTTTTAAATGAATTTTTAGAAAAAGCCCATCTTATTTTGAAAACCCATCCCTTAAATAAGGAAAGGAAATTTCCGGCAAATTATATTTTGGTCCGAGGAGCGGGAAAATTAAAAAAATTTTTGGATTTTTCAAAAAAATATAAATTGAGAGCTGGTTGCATTGCCGGCGGAACACTTTACAAGGGAATCGGAAAATATTTAGGAATGGATTTAATTAAAGTTGAGGGAGCGAATGGTTTGCCAAACACAAATTTGAAAGGAAAAATTTTGGCGGCAAAAAATGCTTTGAAAAATCATGATTTTGTCTTTTTACACATTAAAGCTGCTGACAATTTAGCTGAAGATGGAAATTTTTTCGGGAAAAAAGAGTTTATTGAAAAAATTGACAAGAATTTGGGACCTATGATAAATTTGAAAAATGTTTTGCTCATTGTTACTGGCGACCACTCAACGTCTTCTTTACAAAAAAATCATTGCAAAAATCCAAATCCAATTTTAATTTTCGGGGCTAAAAAAAATGGCTCTGACGCTTCGCTAAAATTTTCAGAAAAAGAATGCCAAAAAGGAAAATTTGGAAAAATAAAACAAATCGATTTAATGAAAAAAATTTTAGAATTAAAAAATTTATATGAATGAAAATTGGGTAAAAGAAATTAAAAAAAGGGTAAAAGGAATTCCAATTTCAAGCGGGAGAGGAAATAAATTTGGAAAAATTTCTTTCGATGATTTAGTTTTTGTTCCGGCTCAACTGGCAAAAAGGCCGGTTGATTATTATAAGGAGAAAATTTCTTCAAAGACAATCGTTGGAAAAAATTCAAAAAAGCCAATTGAAATTGAAAACCCAATTATTTTTGGAGCGATGTCATTTGGAGCGTTAAGTAAAGAGGCAAAGATTGTTTTGGCAAAAGCCTCAACTTTAGCTGGGACAATCGAAAATACCGGCGAAGGCGGAATGTTGCCGGAAGAAAGAGAATTTTCAAAGCGACTTATCATTCAATATTCAACAGGCAGATTTGGAATTACCGAGGAGATTTTGAAAAAAGCCGATGCAATCGAGATTAAAATCGGCCAATCAGCAAAGCCGGGGCAAGGAGGACTTTTGCCGGCCGGAAAAGTTACAGAAGAAATAGCCAGAATCAGAAATATTCCTTTAGGAAAGGATGTCCACTCTCCGGCTTCCCACCCGGATATAAAAGATATTAATGATTTGAAGAAAAAAATAGAGTGGTTGAGAGGAATTACAGGCGGGGTTCCAATAATTTTGAAATTAGGAGCCCCTGAAGGAAAGGATATTGAATTGGCAATTCAAGCAAACCCAGATATAATTGCTATCGATGGGAAAGGCGGGTCAACCGGAGCAGCGCCAGAAGTAATGCTAAACGAGGTAGGAATTCCAACTTTAGCAGTTTTGGTGAAAGCCAGAGAGATATTGGATAAGAAAAAAGCAAGACAAGAATTGTGGATTGGTGGGGGATTGAATACCGGGGCTGATTTTGCCAAAGCCCTGGCTCTGGGAGCCGATGCCGTCTTTTGCGTCACTTCTTTGCTGATTGCCATGGGTTGTATTTATTGCCGATTGTGTTATCTTGGAAAATGTCCGGTTGGAATTACAACTCAAGATCCAGAATTGAGGAAAAAATTAAATATTGAAACTGCTTCCCAAAATATTGCTAACTTTATCAAAAATTGTACTGAAGAAATAAAAATGATTGCCGGAGCTTGCGGAGAAAATAATATCCATAAATTAAACAAAGGTCATTTAAGAGCATTAAATTCGGAAATAGCAAAAATAACTAAAGTTAAATTAGTTTCAGACTAATATTTCGCTAATAATAAGCGAATTCGGAGCTAATAAAAAACTAATTACCGAAATTTATTCGCTTTAATTCGCTTAAGATTAGCTTATTATTCGCGATATGTATAAAGTTAACAAAGAAAAATGTATAGGTTGTGGAGTTTGCGTTGCTACCTGCGAAGGCGGTTTCGAATTGGGAGAAGACGGAAAGTCAAAAGTTATTGATCAAGAAAAGGCAGAGAAATGCGGGGGTGAAACTATTTGCCCTTATGGAGCGATCGAAGAGATTAAATAATCTCTTCTCCCACCTCATTTTTACTTCGTAAAAATTCGGTCATTGAGAAAATAAGATAAAAATGATTTTAAATTTAACTGACGAAAATTTTGAAAAGGAAATTTCAAATTCAAAAAAGCCAGTTTTGGTTGATTTTTGGATGGAAAGTTGCGGTCCCTGTTATATTCTTTCTCCAATTTTAGAGAAATTGGGAAATGATTTTGGCGAAAAAATTGTTTTGGCAAAAGTCAATCTTAATGAGGCCCCTTTAATCTCTCAAAAATACCAGATTAAAGCTACTCCAACCGTGATTTTATTTAAAGAGGGAAAACCGGTTAGCGGATTTGTTGGGTTAAGGTCGGAAGAAGAAATTAGAAAATGGTTGGAAGAGGCATTAAAATAACTAAATGACAATAAATAATGACGATGACAAAATTGAAAAGGTAATTCGAGAATACGAAGAATACGCAAAGAAAAACGGGTTCCGTTTAAACCCGAATAGAAAAGTGGTAGAAGGAGTGGTTAAAAGTTTACTAGAGAGAGAAAAGAAATTTGGAGCCAAGTACTGTCCTTGCAGAAGAATTACCGGGAACCCGGAGGAAGATAAAAAAATTATTTGCCCCTGTGCTTATCATCGAGCAGAAATTGAAAAAGACGGCCATTGTCTTTGTGGATTATTTGTAAGATAGGACTTGCCCTCCCAAATTTTGTTTTGTAAAACTTAGGAGGACTTGACAGGAGTTTTGAATTTACTAAAATATATAGACTACTATCTATATATTTTTTTATGCCAAAGGAAAAAAGTTGCCCCAAATGTCTCAGTTTAATTAGCGAAGGCACTCGGGCTAAGATAATTCAGCAATTAAAAAAAGCGCCAAACAAAGTTGGGAAGATTGTCGAATATTTTTCCTTAACCCAACCAACTATCTCCTATCATTTAAAAGTTTTGGAAAAAATGGAAGTCGTCTTTAGCAAAAAACGAGGTCGTGAGATTTATTATTTTTTAAATAAAAAATATCCCTGTAAAAAATGTTCCATTTTTAAGATACCTTTTAAAGTCTGATGAAGTTTGCCCCCTTCGGGGTTTGCCTTCATCATCATCTGCGCTTTCGCCATGCGAAAGCTTGATACATGAGGAAAAAAATTTATTTAGATTACGCTGCCACCACTCCGGTTGACTCCAGAGTTTTGAAGGCGATGTTATCTTATCTTTCAGAAAAATTTGGCAACACAATGTCTTTGCATTCTTTTGGCCAAGAGGCAAAAGAGGCATTGGAAGAGAGCAGGGAAGTGGTGGCTAATTTGATGGGAGCTAAACCTAAAGAAATAATTTTTACTTCTTCTGCTACTGAAAGCAACAATTTTGTTCTAAAAGGCATAGCCTTTGCAAATAAAGAAAAAGGAAATCACATAATAATCTCTTCGATCGAGCATGACTGCGTAATGGAAAGCGCAAAATGGCTAGAGAGTCAGGGATTTGAAATAACGAGATTAAAAGTTGATAAGTATGGATTGGTTTCACCAGATGATGTTAAAAGAGCGATTAAAAAAGAAACAATTTTGGTTTCAATAATGCATGCCAACAACGAAATAGGGACAATTGAACCAATTGAGGAAATTGGAAAAATATGCAAGGAAAGGGGAGTCTATTTTCACACCGATGCCGCTCAGAGTTTTGGAAAAATTCCCATCAATGTTAATAAAATGAATATCGATTTATTAACTGCCAGTTCCCATAAAATATACGGGTCAAAAGGGGCAGCCGCTTTATTTGTCAGAGAAGGAACGGAAATTGAACCTTTAATACATGGGGGAGGTCATGAGTCAGGTTTGAGGTCTTCTACTGTAAATGTGGCAGCAATTGTCGGCTTCGCTGAGGCAGCTCGGATTTGCGAAAGAGAGATGAAAAAAGAAGCTCAGAGAGAAATTCAATTGAGAGATAAATTGATAAATGGGGTTTTAAAGAAAATTGAAGGTTCCCATTTAAACGGCCATCCCCAAAAGAGATTGCCAAACAATGCCAATTTCTGGTTTAAAGGAGTCGAAGGAGAATCAATTGTAATGCACTTGGACTTATTAGGAATTGCGGTTTCAAGTGGTTCTGCCTGTTCTTCTAAAAGTTTGGCGCCAAGCCATGTTTTGCTGGCAATTGGGTTGAGACCCGAACAGGCCTATGGCTCTTTAAGATTGAGTTTGGGTAGATGGACAAAAGAAAAAGAAATCGATTATGTTTTAAGGGTCTTACCAGGAATAATAAAAAAATTAAGAGAAATGTCGCCATTTAAAAGATAAATTATATGCCTCTTTATTCAAAGGAAATAATGAAACACTTTAGAACCCCTCAAAACGTGGGGAAGATTAAAAATCCTTCTGGAACGGGGGAAGCAGGAAATATTATATGTGGAGACGTGATGAAACTTTATTTGAAAATTGGGGAAAATAAAAATGGTGAGAAAATCATTGAAGATGTGAAATTTGAAACACTTGGATGCACGGTTGCCATCGCCAACACGAGTTTACTCACCACAATGGTGAAAGGAAAGAAATTGGAAGATGCCTTAAAGATTAAAAAAGAAGATTTAATAAAAAGACTGGGCCAACCCTTGCCGCCAATAAAAATCCACTGCTCAATTTTGGCTGCCGATGCTTTAAAAGAGGCAATTTATGATTATTATTTGAAAAATAAAATTGAAATTTCAAAGGATTTGGAAAAAGAACATCAAAGAATTACAAAAACAAAGGAGGAGTTGGAAAAAAGATACAAAGGATTTCAAACTTTTGAAAAAAAGGTTTTGGAATAAAATGGCAAAAGTTGTTGTTGCTATGTCAGGCGGATTGGATTCTTCGGTAGCAGCAGCCCTTTTAAAAAGGGCTGACTTTGCTGTTATTGGAGTTTTCATGAAGTTTTGGAAACCGCGGATTAACGCTGATAGCAATGCTGATTTACGCGGATATGAAAACCGATGTTGTAGCTCGGAAGCTGAAGCAAGGGCGAGAAAAGTGGCAAAAATTTTAAAAATTCCATTTTATGTTTTCAATTTTGAAAAAGAATTTAAAAAGAGAATTGTTGATTATTTTTTAGAAGAAAATAAAAAGGGCCTCACCCCAAATCCCTGCGTTGTTTGCAATAAAGAAATAAAATTTGGACTTTTATTAGAAAAAGCTTTAGCGCTTGAAGTCGACTTTATAGCCACCGGCCATTATGCGAGAAAACAGAAAATAGAAAATAGAAAACAGAAAATAGAATATAAATTATTGAAAGCGAAAGACAAAAACAAAGACCAATCTTATTTTTTATGGACGTTAAATCAGAATCAATTGAAAAGGGTTTTATTTCCAATAGGGGATTATACCAGGGAGGAGGTAAAGAAATTGGCAAGAAGATTCAAATTGCCGGTCTTAAAGGCGAGAAAATCAGTTGAGATTTGTTTTGTTAAAACAACAATAAACAACTTTTTAACTCGATATCTCAAACAAAAGCCAGGCCAAATTATTTATTCAACACCTGGTGTTGAATATCGGGTAGTCGATGAACTTCGTTCATCTTCACGCACGAGCTCGTTAGGGCGAGTAAGAAAGAATTTTAATTCTTTCGGCTTCGCTAACGCTCGCGTAATTGGGCGACATCGAGGGTTAGCTTTTTACACTATTGGCCAAAGAAAAGGGATTGGGCTTCCTGGGGGACCATATTATGTTTTAGACAAGGATTTAAAGAAAAATCTTTTAATTGTGACCAAAAATGAAAAGGATTTGCTAAAAAAAGAATTGATTTGTAAAGATATCAACTGGATTTCTGGAAAAGTTCCGGAACTTCCCCTAAAAATTAAAGCTAAAATTCGTTACCGTCACCAACCAGCATCGGCCACTATCTATTATCTAAAATCTAATATCTATCATCTAAATTTTGAAAAGCCCCAGCGAGCCATCACTCCCGGCCAATCAATAGTTTTCTTCAAAGGCCAGGAAGTTTTAGGCGGGGGAATAATTTGCTAAAAATGAAAAAAATTAAACTAAAAATTTCTGGGATGCACTGTGAGAGTTGTGCTAAAACAATTGAAAAAGCCCTTTTGAAAGAAAAAGGGCTTATTTCAGCTAATGTTAATTTTCCCATAGAAAAAGCAATTATTGAATACGATCCGGAAAAAATTAGAGCTGAGGAAATCAAGAGAATAATCAAAAAGGCGGGCTATGAAGCTTTGGAGGGAGAAGGAGAAATGGAGGATGAAATTAGGAAGGATTGGCAGAAATTTTGGTTTGGATTAATTTTAACTGTTCCTGTTTGGATTATTGCCACTTTCTTTTATGATCCAAAATTTAATTTTTTACTCTTTTCATTAGCTACTCCAGTCCAAATTGTTTTGGGTTTACCTTTTTATCGAGGTGCCTATTTTGCCCTAAAACAAAAAATAGCTGATATGAATGTTTTAGTTGCTTTAAGCGCCTCAGCTGCCTATTTCTATTCTTTTTTTGCCACTTTCTTTATTTTGGGACCGGTATTTTACGAAGCGTCAACTACGGTTTTGACCACTATTACTTTAGGGATGCTTTTAGAAAAGATTTCTCGAGGAAAAGTGGGGGAGGCGATTAAAAAGTTAATGGAGTTAGGGGCAAAGAAAGCAAAAATTGTGAGAGATGGTGAAGAACTAGAAGTTTCGCCGGCAGACATTAAAAATGACGACATAGTTATTGTTAGACCGGGAGAAAAAATTCCGGTTGATGGGATTGTTATTGAAGGAAGATCAACGATTGATGAATCAATGATCACCGGGGAGTCAATCCCAGTTGATAAAAAAGGAGGAGACGAAGTTTTTGGAGCAACAATAAATAAGGAGGGAGTTTTCAAATTTAAAGCAACCAAAGTAGGAAAAGAAACAGCTTTGGCCCAAATTATTAAATTGGTTGAGGAAGCCCAGGTATCGAAAGCACCAATTCAAAGAATAGCTGATAAAATAGTAGCCTGGTTTGTTCCAATTGTGGTGGTGATTGCTTTAATTTCCTTTGTCGTTTGGTATTTCATCCAAGGAAGCGCTTTTTTATTCGCCCTAACTGTCTTAGTATCTGTTTTAGTTATTGCCTGTCCTTGTGCCTTGGGAATTGCTACTCCTACTGCCATAATGGTTGGAACCAGTAAAGGAGCAGAAAATGGAATTTTGATTAAAGGAGGACAATATTTAGAGAAAGCTCGACAATTGAGTGCTCTCGTTTTCGATAAAACCGGAACCCTAACTAAAGGCCAGCCAGAGGTGACTGATATAATTGGCGATATCTTACAGTTAGCAGCCAGTTTAGCTAAAAATACCACCCATCCTCTGGATATAGCGCTTGTTAAAGAAGCTGAAAAAAGAAATATAAACCTGTTAAATGTTCAGGATTTTGAAGCAATTCCCGGAAAAGGAATTAGAGGAAAGATCAATGGGCAAGAAGTTTTATTAGGAAATCGAAGATTAATTGAAGTCGATGAACTTCGTTCATCTTCAGGCACGACCCCGTTAGGGGGAGTGAGAAAGAGCGAAAGCTCTTTCGGCTTCGCTGACGCTCGCGTAAGTGATTTAGGAAAGAAATGGGAAGAAGAAGGTAAAACAGTAATGTTAGTTTCGGTTACCCGAGCGAGGCGAAGCCGAGCGAAGGGTGAAGATGAAGATTTATCTTCATCGCCTAATGGTGAAGTAAAAGGAGCGATTGCAGTAGCTGATACTTTAAAAGAATATTCAAAAGAGGCGATTGCCGAGTTAAAGAAAATGGGATTGGAAATTTGGATGATTACCGGAGACAATGAAAAAACTACCAAAGCAATTGCTGCGAAATTAGGAATTGAGAAAGTTTTAGCTGAAGTTTTACCCCGAGACAAAGAAAAAGAAATTAGAAGACTCCAAAAAGAAGGCAAAGTAGTTGGAGCAGTGGGGGATGGAATTAACGATGCACCAATGTTAGCCACCGCTGATATCGGAATTGCCATGGGTGCCGGAACCGATGTGGCTAAAGAAACAGGCGGAATTATTTTGGTTAAAGATGATATCAGGGATGTGGTAAGGGCAATTAAGCTTTCTAAAACCACTTTCTCTAAAATCAGGCAAAATCTCTTTTTAGCTTTCATTTACAATGTCTTAGCCATTCCCATTGCGGCTGGACTTTTCTATCATTGGCTTGGATTTTTATTACGGCCGGAGATTGCTGCCATATCTATGATTCTATCTGATATATCGGTGGTAGGAAACTCTTTACGTTTAAGGAAATATCAATTAAAATAAAAAAGATATGAGAAAAAATTGGATTTTTGTTATTTTAATTTTGGTATTTGCCTTTGGTAATTTTGGTTTAGCTTTTTCTCAAACTCAAAAAGCTCAGATTAATTTTTTTTATAGCGCTATTTGTCCTCATTGTGCCGAAGAAGAAGAATTTTTAAAAGAATTGGAAAAAAAATATCCCGAAATTGAAATAAAAAAATACGAGGTTTTTTATCAAACAGAAAATCAAAATATTTTAAGAGATTTTTACGAGAAATATAAAGTACCGGAAAAAGAGCAAGGATTTGTGCCAGTGACTTTTACCCCGACAAAATATTTTGTTGGTTTTAATGAGCAAATTGGAGCTGAAATTGAAAGCTGCATAAAAGAATGCTTAAGAGGAGAAAAATCTGCTCCTCAAAAAATTAAAATCCCGATTTTCGGTGAAATTGATCTTTCAAAATTATCTTTACCAACATTAACTTTTCTCTTGGGAACTTTAGACGGATTTAATCCCTGCGCAATGTGGATTTTATTAGTTCTAATTTCTCTTTTACTGCCACTGAGGTCTCGGAAGAAAATTGCCTTAGTCGGAGGGACATTTCTTTTTGCCGAAGGGTTTTTATACTTTTTGTTTATGACTGCCTGGCTAAATATCTTTTTGGCAATGAGATATGTTACCTTGACCCGAATTTTAATTGGAATTTTTGGAATGATTTTTGGAATTTGGCGGATTAGAGAATTTTTAACCTGGAGGCCGGGTGTTTGTAAAGTTGTAGACCATTCGAAATCCCAGGAGAAAATAATGGACAAAATGAAAAATATTTTAAAGCCTTCGGCTGTTCCGGCGACAATTTTGGGAGTAATTTCTTTAGCTTTCGGAGTAAACTTAATTGAGTTTTTCTGTTCGGCCGGTTTTCCCGTAATGTATACCAGAATTTTGACCCTCCAAAATATTAGTGGAATTCAATATTATCTTTATCTGTTTTTCTACAATATTTTATACATGCTTGACGACATTTTAGTTTTTGGTTTCGCTTTTTTCACCTTAAGTCGCTTCGGTTTTTCGGACAAATATAACAAATATTCAACATTAGTAGCCGGAATTTTAATCTTTATTTTGGGAATTTTATTAATCTTTAAACCCGGATTTTTAATGTTCGGCTAAGTAAGATATAATAAAAATAGCTTAAAAGGTCGAATACCCCAGATCGGAGAGGGGTCGGGAGAACCCTTCGGTTCTCCCGTATAGGAAAAGATTAAAAACCGAGGGTTGTTAAGGAGCGGCGTTAGCGCGGTCGCCGAAGGCGACATTTAAACAATTCGCGCGTGCCGCGACCTTGCTCGGTATTACTACTATGGATTTAAAAGGAAAAGTTGCCATTATCACTGGAGCCAGAAGAGGTATGGGGAGGTCTCATGCTATTACCTTAGCTAAGGCTGAAGCCAAAGTAGTGGTTGCTGATATTTCTTTGGAAGATTGTCAGAAGGTTGTTGATGAAATTAAGAAGGCAGGAGGTGAGGCAATAGCAGTAAAATGTGATGTGACGAAAAAAAATGAGGTGGATAGTATGGTAAAGGCGGCGGTAAAAAAATGGGGAAAGGTTGATATTTTGGTGAATAATGCCGGAATTTGTCAATTTAAACCTTTTTTAGAATTAACCGAGGAAGAGTGGGACAGAACCATAAATATTAACCTGAAAGGATATTTCTTATGCGCTCAGGCAGCAGCCAAAGAAATGGTAAAGCAGAAATCGGGAGTGATTGTTAATATTGCCTCGATTGCTATGGGCCAGGTTGGGGTTGGTTTTCCAACCCTAGCTCATTATTGTGCCTCAAAAGGCGGAATAGTGGCCATGACTGAAACCCTGGCTTTAGAATTAGCCCCTTATAATATCCGAGTTAATGCCATTGCTCCAGGAGCAATTGAAACCCCAATGATCAATCCCTTAAAGGCTGATCCGAAAACGATGGAAGGAACATTGGCCAGAATTCCTCTTCACCGAGTAGGAAAACCAGAAGAAGTTTCCAATTTAGTTTTGTTTTTGGCTTCGGACGCTTCATCCTATATGATCGGCTCAACAGTAGTAATTGATGGCGGTTGGTTGGCTGGGTAACCGCTCGGTAACGAAGTTTTCAGAGTACCGACCCTTAAAATCCCAGCGAGATTTTAGGGTCTAAGTTCTCGGCAGCCAATCCCTCATATTTATTCGAGAACCTTGCTTGGCTGCCTCCGAAATTTACTCTGAAACTTGTTGCCTCGCTCAATTATTCGTAAAAGATTCGTACATTCGTTGATTTTATGAAAATCACTGAAAATACAACCCTGGCTGAGATTTTAAAATTACCAGAAGCAGAAAAGATTTTGGCAAAATACAACTTGCCTTGTTTAAGTTGTCCTTTCGCCAAAATGGAAATGGAAAATTTGAAAATTGGACAGATTTGTCAGATGTATGATATCGATGTTGGAAAATTACTCAAAGACCTGTGTGGGGTTTACAAAAAATAAAGTTTGTGGTAAATTAGATTTATAATTTCCATACTTGCTTTGGCAACATTGCTTGCTTCGGCAACATTGGAACAAAAATATGGAAGGAAATTCAAATAAAATTTTAATACCATTAGCGATTGTCTTGGCTGGTGCTTTAATTGCCGGCAATTTTTTCTATGTAAATAAAATTAAGACTCCAAAAGAAAGTTTAGCTTCACCCCAAGAAGCAGCCCAAAAAGCATTAAATTATATCAATGAAAACCTCATCCAAGAAGGGACAACTGCTTCTTTGGGAGATGTAGTGGAAGAAAATGGATTATATAAATTCCGTCTTAAGATAGGGGAGAGTGAATATGTTTCCTATGTGACGAAAGATGGTAAGATTTTATTTCCCGAAGAAGGGATAGATCTTGAGAAAAAAATAGCAAAAGAAGAAACTCCAACTTCAACTCAGGAAATCAAAAAGACAGATAGGCCGGATATTGAACTTTTTGTTATGGCATATTGCCCCTATGGATTACAAATGGAAAAGGCCTATTTGCCAGTTTATAATTTGTTAAAGGAAAAGGCAGATATGGGTATTTATTTTGTCAATTACATAATGCATGAAAAAAAAGAGATTGATGAAAATTTGCGTCAATACTGTATTCAAAAAGAAGAAAAAGAAAAATATTATGATTATTTGAGTTGCTTTGTTAAAGCTGGAGAATTTGAAAAATGTCTTGCTGAAACGAAAATTGATAAAGAGAAAATGAATTCTTGCATTTCCCAAACCGACAAAGAATATAAAATCACAGAACTTTATAATGATAAAAACACTTGGCTGAGTGGAAGTTATCCATTATTCAATGTCCACAAAGATTTGAATGAAAAATACGGAGTTCAAGGTTCGCCAACTTTAGTAATAAACGATAAAGTTATAGAAGTTAGTCGTTCTCCTGAAAAATTAAAAGAAGCTATTTGCCAAGCATTCAATTCGCCTCCATCGGAGTGCTCCCAGACACTTCCCGATACTGTTTTTTCTCCGGGTTTTGGTCTAGAAACCGGTTCTGAAAGCGGAGACCAATGCAAATAATATGGAAAATGCGAAAAAATCCCTGCCTAAAGTTCAGGTATTTACTACTCCCATGTGTCCGTTTTGTTACACTTTGAAGGAATTTTTAAAAGAGCACAATATAGAATTTGAAGAAATTGATGTTTCAAAGGATGAAAAAGCCAGAGATGAAATGATAAAAAAATCAGGCAGGTTAGAAGCACCAATAGTAGAAATCGATGGCCAAATTGTGGTAGGATTTGATAAAAAGAAAATTTGTAAATTATTAAAACTCGCGAATAATAAGCGAATTAAAAACGAATAATAAGCTAATAAATTTTTATTCGTTTTATATTAGCTTAAAATTCGCTTTTTATTAGCGAGAAGTAATATGATAAAAGTTGCTATTAATGGCTTTGGCCGAATCGGTCGGCCAACACTCAAAAGAATTTTAGATAATCACCCCAACTTGGCAGTGGTAGCAATTAATGATTTGACCGATACCAAAACCCTGGCTCATCTTTTGAGATACGATTCCATTTACGGAATTTATCAAAGACCGGTTAAATTTACCGAAAAAGCACTTTTAGTTGATGGTACAAAAAATGGAAAGCAAGTTTTGGTTTTAGCTGAAACCGACCCCGCAAATTTGCCCTGGAAAAAACTGGGAATTGATATCGTTTTGGAATGCACCGGTCGTTTTACCGATTATGAAGGGGCAAAAAAACATCTTGAAGCTGGAGCAAAAAAAGTGATAATTTCTGCTCCTGGAGAAGGCACGCCTTCTTTTATTTTGGGAGTCAATGAGGGAAAATACAATTCAAAAAAAGATGATGTAGTGGATATGGGTTCTTGCACCACTAATTGCCTGGCGCCGGTAGCTAAAGTTTTAAATGATAATTTTGGAATTGTTAAAGGATTTATGAGTACAATTCACTCATATACTAATGACCAGAGAATTCTGGATTTGGCCCATAAAGATTTGAGAAGAACCAGGGCAGCTGCCATAAATATCATTCCAACCACAACCGGAGCGGCCAAAGCCATTGGCAAAGTAATTCCCGAATTGAAAGGAAAATTGAATGGCATTGCTTTTAGAGTGCCAACCCCAACCGTTTCGGTTTTGGATTTAATTTGTGAAGTAAAGAAAAAAACAACAGCCGAAGAAGTAAATTATACTTTCAAAAAAGCTTCTCAAAAAAAAGAACTAAATGGAATTTTGGGAATTGAGGATGCGCTTTTAGTTTCTTCCGATTATATTGGCAATTCTTTTTCGGCAGTGGTGGATGCCGGATTAACAATGACGCAAGATAATCTGGTAAAAATTGTTGCCTGGTATGACAACGAATGGGCCTATGCCTGTCGTTTAGCCGAATTCGCCGAATTCGTCGGTAAAAGATTATAAATGAAGATATTTGAATAATTTTAAGTATTTCGCTATTATAAAAATATAGAAAAACTTATGATAACAAAAGAAAAAAACTACGATTTAAGGAAGTTGTTAAAACCATATGCAAATAAATGGGTGGCTTTGTCTTCGGACCGCAGGAGAGTTATTGGAAAAGGAGATGAATTAAAAGAGGTAGTAGCAAAGGTAAAGTCAAAAGACGTTATTTTTTTGAAGGTATTTCCTATAGATTCTTTTTATATGCCCCAAAATATATAAGTATATAAGGCTATGAAATATAGATACACTTCTTTCTTTCCACCCGATAGAACGCTCAAATTTATAAAAAAATCAATTGTTTCAATAGAGGTTTTTGGTCCAAAAGATAGTAAAAATTTTGATGCCCTTGTGGATTCGGGAGCGGATTGTTCACTTTTTAATATTCAAGTGGCCGAAGTGCTTGGTATAGATCTATCAAATACTAGGCCAGCTAGATTCACAGGGATTAGCGGCCAAATAGATGGATATCGTTTAGAAAAAATTAAGATTAAGGTAGATGGATTGAACGAATCAGTAGAAATCCCAGTTTGTTTTATTAAGAGTCCCACGGTAAGTCTTTTACTGGGGCAGGAAGGTTTTTTTGATCAATATCGTATTAGATTTGAAAAAGATCATGATACTTTTGAAATCACTCCTGTTAAAAAATAGTTTTAGAAGCAGGACTGATTAAGTAACTCCCGAAGTCGCTTAAATAACTAAATAGAAATAAATTATTTATCAGCGAGTTATTTTGCAAGGGTATGACAACGAATGGGCCTATGCCTGTCGTCTCGCCGAATTTGCCGAATACGTTGGTAAGAAACTGTAATGAATAGAGTCGCCTATTGCCTTTAAATTTTTGACAAATTTTTATATAGAAATATAATAAAATCAGATAATAATTAAAGGTCGAGTTAAATAGTCGCTTGGCGAAATCGCTTGGCGGAATTTAACAAAGGTAAATCATTATGCCCAAAATAAAAAGCAAATCGTTATTCATATTTTTTCTAACGAGTGTAATTATTTTTTCGTTAGTTGCAATAGTTAATGCTAAGGCGAACCAAAACCAGAAAGGGAATCAAGGTGTTGACGGAGATAATAATCAAAATACCAGTACTATTAATGCCACTAGTGAAGAAGAAAATGCGACTAGCAACCAGGGGCAGATTAATGCCGAAGCCCATCGAAGTACAGTAGCAAATTTTGTCCAGAGCTTGTTGAATGTGGCCGATAGGGAACAGGGCGGAATCGGAGAACAGGTGAGGGTAATAGCTCAACAACAGAATCAATCTGACGCGACAGCGACCGAGGCAATAACTAAAATTCAAAAAAGAAGCAAAATAAAAACATTTTTAATTGGTTCAGATTACAAAAATCTAGGTACTTTAAGAAGCGAAGTAGTCCATACCAGAAATAGATTAGAGCAACTAAATAGATTAATGGAAAGCGTTCAAAATGCGAGTGATACTATAGAAATTCAAAGCCAAATTCAGGTATTGGAGCAGGAACAAACAAAAATAGAGAATTTCATTAAAGCCCAAGAAGGTAAATTCAGTTTATTTGGTTGGCTTCTAAAACTGTTCAATAGGTAAGAAGGTCGAAAATAATTAAAATTCACCTCCATCTTTTAGGATTTATGAAAAAATATTTTATCGTATCAATTTTGTTAGCTACATTGTTGTTTTCGGCCAGCGCTTTGGTCCAAGCCAAGCCGGATCAGCAAAATCCTGCCAGCGATATTGAGCGGGGAGTATTCGTGCATTATCCGCACGCCAAAGGCCAGGCCAAAGGCGCGGTTACTGGCGATTTGGTTAATGATTTCAAGTACAACGGCATTCATTGGTCAGGCATCACACCACAGGTTCATTACAAAATTAACCCGGACAACAATCAGGGTTTACCAAATCTACAGGTTGTCAGCGCGGTGGATGCGGCTTTCACGGAATGGACAAATCATAATCCTGCTGACGGCAAATACATTCGCTTTTTTGATGAGGGAATAACTAAGTTGGAAACATCGGCTAATCCTAGCCGGGATTATACCAATACGGTTTCATTTGAACTATTAAACTCCGCTTATCCTAATGCTATTGCAATAACTTTTTATTGGTACTCCCGCGGCAGTAAAGAGCTGGTGGAAACAGACACGGTCTTCAATTCCGATTTACCTTGGTCTGTCGCCGGCGATTCGCAAAGCTATGATTTGCAAAACATTGCCACTCATGAATTCGGCCACTGGTTGTTGCTTGGTGATTTGTATTCTGTAAGAGATTGGGCTTTGACAATGTATGGCTACGGAAGTTTGGGAGAGACTATTAAAAGCACTTTAGGTAAGGGCGATATTAGCGGCATCAATAAAATTTATTAATAAAAATTTTAGGGTAGGACAAGTCAAAGACGATAGCAAAAGTAGGACAAAACAATAGGACATTCGAAACTTGACAGGGCTTCTTGTCATACTAAATTAAAACATAGTGGAACCCTATACACAAACCATCAATGGTTTGTGTCGGGCTCGGCAGAAACTTTTAAAAAACTTTCTGCATAGAGAATAACCACCGTAAAGGATTAGGGGAGGGTAATCAATCAAATAATGGTGAAATCTCTAATCTTAAATCAATTACCGAGCTTTCGCGCAGCGAAAGCGAAGGTGAAGAAGAGAACGCGAAGTTCTCTTCGACTTGATAAGGATAATTGGAGCGGTGGTTTTTTGTTTGCAAATTTTCAGCACAGTTTTTAACTGTGTTTTTTTAATTTGAAAAGTCTGAAGAAATTAATTAAAATTAAAAAAGGTCGAAAACTGATCGTTATAAAATCATTAAAAGGTCGGAAAAATAAAAATAAAAAATTAATTAAATAAAAAAATATGAAAAAAATTTTTTCTTGGTTATCAATTGCGGCGGTCCTCGTGAGTGCCGCTTTAAGTGTTGCCGTGCCAATAGCGCAGGCCGCAACGGCGAATTGGGATGTTAGCGGATCATGGGTGTCAAAGCATGAGTTCGGGGGGAATATTTACACTCATGGAAACAACATTGTTCAAGCACTAGACGGTACCCTGACGGGGACTGGCGGATGGGATGGTACGCAGAACGGCAACCTCATTAGTACTCCTAATACGTGGGCGATAGACAGCGGGTCGGTTTCTGGCGACATCATTCATTTCAACTACCACTACACTTCCGTAGAGACATGCGCCTTAAAAGGATACATTGATGCAGTAATTAATACTGACGGTTCTATGGCTGGAACATGGCATGATGATTGTGGTGCTGGACGAACTGGCGCGTGGACAGCCCCAGCAGGCTCTGCAGTCTATTTAAGAACTGCAGAAATTACCTCTCCTACTAGTGGCGAAGTAGTTTCAGGGCTTGTTTCTTTTAACGCCACATTAAATGACAAGGATGGCAACGATAGTGTTCAGTGGGCAGTACGCCAAGGCACTTGTGCAGCCGGAGTTGGTACAGTATGGGGTAACGTCGACGGGCACAGCGATAGCTACACATGGGAGGACGGCCACAGCTTCTCTACAACTGCTGATACGTCTTTGTGGGCTCCTGGCGACTACTGCTTTGTTTTTAATCCGACAGAAAGCGCAGGGGATGCGGCGATAAGATTAACCAGAGAGTTTGTTGTAGTGAATCCAGACATGACTGCTCCGACTGCAGATTTAGTTTTCACTACCCCGGGTCCTTCAAACACCGGCTTCCAAGTTGTTTATAGCGAATCCGTGGTTTCAACCGAAGCCACTAACCCCGCGAACTATTTCCTGAATAACTGGCCAGGTGCTGGTGGAACTGGCGATTTATCCGGGCATGCTACCATAGCGTATGATGATCCCAGCCATACGGCCACAATCACGTTTACTACGCTCGGCTGGTATATTTCCCCTGAGCAGGATTGGGGAGTGCAGAATGTTCATGATTTGGCAGGAAACTTGCTTAGTCCAAATCCGACAGAAGAGACATCAACTCCTATGGTTCCGCCTGCAGCGCCCGGAATTCCAACAACCGTTCCTAATCCAACAATAAGTACGACGCAAGTTTGGAATTGGACCGCTGCAACGGATCCAACCACCGTGGGAATAGATGCTTCCGGTGTTTCGTATTATGAGTACAGTATTACCGGCGATACGAATGTAAATTGGACCAATATAGGAAATGTATTAAATCTAACTACAAATTTTCCAATAGGAACTTATACGCTTCTTGTCAGAGCTGTAGATAATGCTGGGAATACTGGAGATGAGTCTGAAGGTACTGTGACTGTAAACAGCCCTACCGGAACGTTGGTTGTGAACAAATACACGGTCGGCGGCGACGGCACTTTCTATCTTACTGGCACCGGCGGTCTCGACACTTTTAGTATTGTGACCGCGAACGGCGCCGGCAGCCAGGTATTTAGCAACCTTGCTCCGGAAAACTACACCGTTACCGAACCGAGTGTACCGAGCGGCTGGCAGCAGACCGATAACGATTGCACCAATGTAGTCGTCACGGCCGGTGAAACCGCTTCCTGCACCGTCACGAACGTGAAAATAGGCACTCCCAAACTTGGTGAGATCCGCGGCGCGAAATATGAAGATAGGGACGGCGATGGGAAATTGAACCACGGCTTCAATCGTCGGCTTTCCGGTTGGACCATTTATCTGGATATCAACAACAACGGCGTTTTAGACCCGGGCGAGCCGTCTACCGTGACCAATAAGTTTGGTGAGTACCGCTTTAAGAGCTTGCCCACCGGCACATATTACGTGCGCGAAGTAGGTCAGTCGGGCTGGATACAAACGTATCCTGCAAGCGGCTTCTATGCCGTTAAAGTGACCGCCAGAAAGATTGCGAAGAAAAACAACTTTGGCAACTTCAAGCTCGGCGTGATTTCCGGCATGAAGTTTGAAGACAAGAATGGCAACGGCCGCAAGGACAAAAATGAGGCTGGTTTGACCAATTGGATCATAACCCTCACCAAGCCCGACCATTCAACCGTAACCTCTATTACTGACTCAAGCGGCAATTATTCCTTTACCGATTTGGGGCCTGGCACTTACACTGTACGTGAAGTTCAACTAACCGGCTGGCACCAGACCACCAAGAATCCGAAAGACATAAAGATGCGTTCCGGCGAGGTTTCCAAAAATAATAATTTTGGCAACCAACAGGGGCAAGGCAATAATGATAATGACCATAACGGGCATCATTATGGCAATAACAATGATAATGATAATGATGGCCACAACAAGCCGGGCAGATAAGCAAGTATAAGCCGGATTCCAAAAAAAATCGCCAGAGATTCAAATCATTGTGCTCTTTCAGTATGGAAAAAAGAACAGTAAAGACTTGACAAAAGTTCAATGGTATGTTAAATTAAAAAATAGGAAAAGTAGCCACCGTAATGGATTAGAGGAGGGTAATCAAAAAAAAATGGCGAAATCTCTAATCTTAAATCAATTTGACAATGATATTTGGAACGGTGGTTTTTTGGTGGTTGTTGTTTGACAAATATTTTGTATTATATATAATTTAGAATCAAACAAATATTGCTGGTAATGTTCTGCTGGCAATATTTCCAACGTTAAATAGTAAAATTAACTATTATTTTTTAGGGCGAATTTAAAATAAATTTTATTTGGAGAGTCAAAAATATGAAAAAAAATATATTGCGTGTCTTAGCATCGTTGACAATAGTGTCACAACTTGTTTTCATGGGCGCTCCATTAATTCAAATCGCCAGCGCCGAGGAAATAAATTCCGATTCTTCTGTTAACGTCGAATCACAAATAGATGAAACGGTCGTCGCGCAAGACGAAACAATTGTCACAACAGATGAAACAGTTGAAACGACAGATGAAACGGTCACTACAGCAGATGAAACCGTTGCCACAGATGAGTCGGTTATTTCGGAACCTTCCGTGACAGAAACGGAACAAGCTGAGCCGGAAATTGTTACGGAAGAAATAACTCCGGAACCAGTAATTGAAGAAAATAATGTTCTGATAGAAGAAGTTTTGTCGGCAGAAACCACTGAACCAACTCCAGTGCCTCAGCCGGAACTAACTACTGACAAGCCAGATTATCAGCCAGGAGAAACTGTCAGTATTTTTGGCAGATTTTTCCAGGCATTGCAGAATATCTTTCTTAAAATTTCCGGCGGTTCTGAAAAAGAGGAGAATTATACTGAAACCAATGATACTGTTACCGCCGATGAGCAAGGTTCATTTACTTATTTATATAACTTAGATAATACAGTTCGTCCTCTATATACTGTTATTGCCAGCAATTTATCTGGCGAACAACTTGCCCAGACAACTTTTAATGATTCTATTAAAAGTCTTTTAGTAAAATATCCAAATGGTGGAGAAAAAGTTTCAGGAACAATAAACGTTCAATTTAATGTAGACCAACACCAACAATCTGGAGGAACGGTTTATATTTATTATAGCAAGAATGGATGCGGAGGACCATGGAATCTTATAACATCTAACTATTATAGTAACGACGGGGCAAAGAGCATACAATGGGACACAACAGGTGATGTAGATGGCTCAAATTATTGTATAAAAGTAAGTGATAATGAAAGTAGCGATCTTGACGCAGACACTTCAAATGCTGTTTTTATTGTTCAGAATGTTGGAGTTAGTTTAAACCCTCAGCATGACACATATGTTCAGGTTGGTGATGCAAGTCATACACACGATGATGCTGATTTACATGTAAAATGGGGTTCAAAGGATGATGATGACAAAAGAAGATCATACTTGAAATTTAACATAAGTTCTATACCAAGTGGAGTAACTATAACTTCAGCCACACTTTATTTGTATCAATTCAGTGCTCAAAATGATGGTAGTGTAGGCGTTTACAAAGTTTCTAACAATTATCAGAGCACTGTAAATCCATGGACAGAAGGAGGGCTGACTTACAATAATGCTCCTACAGACTGGAGCACAGGTGCAACAACTGCTGTTGACAACAACGATGGATACAAATCATTAACAGTTTCAACTACAGATGTAACAAATGCGTTATCAGATGGAATTCTTAGTTTATCAGTTAGAATTGCACCTGAAAGTGGGAGCTATCATCACGATTTCTGTGATATGGAAGGAACTGGTAATGAATGTAATTTAACAACTAGACCAGAGTTAGTAATACTGTACACAGCTCCACCTGCTCAAGGTTCTCTTACTGTCACCAAAGTGGTTGTTAATAATAACGGCGGAAACGCGACCGAAACTGATTTTACTTTGCTCGTTAATGAAACGCCAAAAACCTGGGGCGAACCGATTGTTTTAAGTCCCGGCACTTACACGATTAGCGAAACCAGCACAATTGTTGGCTACGCCGCAACTTTCAGCGGTAACGGTTGTAATGCAACTGACACAGTTACAATTGTAGCCGGACAATCTTATACTTGTACAATTACTAATGACGATATTGCGCCGTCTTTAACTTTAGTTAAAACGGTTGATAATGCCGGTGGTGGAACGGCAATAGCTACTAATTGGGATTTGACTGCTTCCGGTTCTACTACAATATCCGGAGCTGGTGGCGCAACAAGTGATGTAACTTTTTCAGCCGGGACTTATACCTTGTCTGAAGCAACCAACACAGCGATTACGGGAAATTATGCTTCCGGCAGTTGGTTATGCGAGGGCGTACAGAACGAAGGTGATCGAATAACGCTTAGATTAGGAGAAAGTGCCACTTCGACAATTACTAATACTTTTATTCCGCCCACAAAAGGTTTGCTTACTGTTGCAAAAGTTGTAACAAATGATAATGGTGGTACAGCCCAAGTCAGCGACTTCAATCTTTATGTGGGTTCAACCCTAGTAACTAGCGGTACAACAACCGAATTTGCGACCGGAACTTACACAATCAGCGAAACCGGTTCAACCACAGGTTATGCCGCGACTTTCAGTGGTGACTGCAACGGAACTGACACTATTACTATTGTGGCAGGGCAGTCATATACATGCACTATTACCAACGATGATATTGCACCAACTTTGACTTTAATAAAAACAGTAGTCAATGATAATGGTGGAACAGCAACAACAGGTGAGTTCACTTTTTATGTTGGTGAAACCCAAGCAACAAGTAGTGTGATGTGGAAACCCGAAAATTTTGAAATTTTGGGAGTATTTGATAAATATCCAACTATTAAAAGTTGGTTGTTGAAATATTGGATTGTAGGTGGTAATGCCCAACGTAGTCAATGTTTTACTACCAATAATGGCACTGGTGTTGAGAATTTAGTTTTAGGTAGTTATTGGCAAGTTTCTTTACTTGGGTCTAATCAGACAGATTGCTCTAATTTAAGCACATTTATCCTCGATTTGGAGGGTGGGGATGGTTTAATGTTTGAAGTTCAAGAATTTGAACCGGGAGATTATCAAATCACTGAGCAGGGACCAACAACAGGTTATACTGCCAGTTTTGCTGGAGATTGTAATCCAAGCGGAACTATCACCATTGTTGCAGGGCAACATTACAACTGCACAATTACCAATAATGATATTGCACCAGAATTAACTGTCATTAAACAAGTAATTAGTGGTGGGACGGCAACAGCGAGTGACTTCACTATAAATGTTACAGGTACTAATGTTTCAAGTTCTTCTTTTCCAGGTGATGCATCGGGGACAACCGTAACTCTTAATGCCGGTCAATACAGCGTTACCGAGGCGACCGCGACTAGTTATTTAGTTTCATACGATAATTGTTCCGGTACTATCGGAATAGGTGATACTAAAACCTGTACAATTACAAATACTTATCAGGCACCCGCACCAGTTTGTGGAGATGGTTTATGTAACGGTAGTGAAACTTGTTCAAGCTGTTCCCAAGATTGCGGTAGTTGCGCATACGGTGGCGGAGGAGGTGGTGGGGGCAGTGCACCTTTAATTATCTATGAGGAAACAGTTTCGGATGTTGGGGATACTTGGGTAATAATAACTTGGAAAACTAAAATTTCAGGAACTGACTTTCCTTATCTTGCATCCAGTCAGGTAATTTATAGCAGAGAAGGAGAGGTCCATACTTTAGACCTAACTGATACTTCTGGCACGCCGCCAAAATACGGTTACGCTCACACTACACCAGAATATGACACAAATCCAAAAGTAACTAGTCATTCAGTAACTATTACTGGTTTAAATTCCGGCACTACTTATTATTATCGAACAGTTTCTCACGCTTCATTGGTAATTAGCACAGAATACAGTTTTACTACTTTAGGGGTAAAAGAGATAGGAGAAATTGAAGAACAGATACCCTCTGAAGTATTACCTTATGAAGAAGAGATTCCTTCAGCTGAAAAACCCTCAGTGCCAGAAGGAGCTGCTCCACCTGAAGGGGGAATTGTTACTATTCCTCCTGAAGAAAGAGTGCCAGGAGAGGGATGGGCTCCGTTGCTTTTGGCTAGTTTAGGAGAGATACGGGAAACGGCTTGGATGGTAATTGTAGTAGTTTTCTGTATTATAGGTTTGGTTATAATTGGAATTAGAGAGTGGGAATTAGCACGGAAAAAGAAAAAGAATATATCTTAAATTTTTAAAAACTGAAATCAGTTTAATCGGGGCTTTGCCCGGTAGTAGATTTTCGACTAGGTTTTTCTTTTAGAAAAACTTAGTATCGCGAAGCGAGTCGAAAATTCACTACCGGGCTTTGCCCCGATTTTTTATTTAAGGGCGATGAAAACTTCGTTTTCATCTTCACCTTCGCTTCCATAATATGGAAGCTCGGTGTATAATTAAAAATAAGTATGATTAAAAGAGGAGATTTGTATTTTCCAAGCGAGGAATTTAAGAAAAAAGCTTGGGTAAAAGACAAAAAAATATATCAGGAGGCCGGCAAAGATCCGGTGAAATTTTGGGAAAAACTTGCTAAAGAACTCTATTGGTTCAAGCCTTGGAAAAAGGCATTTTTGCACAAACCGCCTTATTTTAAATGGTTTGTTGGCGGAAAAATAAATATTACCTCCAATATTTTTAAAACCAACACCCGGTGTTGGTTAAAATTAAAAGATAGAATTGCTTTAATCTGGGAGCCAGAGCCGATAAATGAAGAGCCAAGAAAATTGACCTATGAAGAACTTTTCCAAGAGGTTAATAAATTGGCTAACGCTCTTTTAAAATTAGGGGTGAAAAAAGGGGATAGAGTAGGAATTTATCTGCCAATGATTCCGGAAGTGATAATTTCAATATTAGCCTGTGCCAGAATTGGGGCAGTTCATATTGTAGTTTTTTCCGCTTTTTCTTCCCAAGCTTTAAAAATAAGATTACAAATTACCGAAGCAAAAATTTTGATAACTGCCGATGGATATTCCCGCCGAGGAAAAATTATTAATTTAAAAGAAAATGCCGATGCCGCCCTTTCGGGCGAGGAAACAAAAGTAGAGAAAGTTATTGTTGTTAAAAGGGCTAAAAATCAAATCCCTTGGAATTCTCAAAAAGATTTATGGTGGCAGGAATTAGTTAAAAATGAAAGTGATAAATGTGAACCGGAAATAATGGATAGCGAAGATCTACTTTTTATTCTTTTCACTTCTGGTACGACTGGCATTCCCAAGGGTTGTTTACACGTCTGTGGTGGCTACACCGTTCAGGCGAATTTTACGGGAAAATGGATTTTTGATTTTCAGGAAGATTCGATTTTATGGTGCACTTCAGATGTTGGGTGGATAACAGGAATAACATATACTGTTTTCTCGCCATTATTAAATGGCATTACTACTTTAATCTTTGAGGGAGCTCCGGATTGGCCAATGCCGGACCGATGGGCCAAAATTATTGAGAAATATAAAGTTTCAATTTTTTACACTGCTCCGACCGCAATTCGGATGTTTGAAAAGTTAGATGGCAATATTGCTAATCAATATAAATTTGAAACCTTAAGGCTTTTGGGTTCGGTTGGAGAACCAATTGATGAAGATGCCTGGAATTGGTATTTTAAAGAAGTGGGAAAAGAAAGATGTCCAATTGTTGATACCTGGTGGCAGACGGAATCGGGTGGGATTTTGATAACTTCTTTACCAGGAATTGGTCCATTTAAACCGGCATTCACCGGATTGCCATTTCCAGGAGTAAAAGTTGACATTCTTGCCCCGTACCGAACCGAAGGTTCTGGTGCGGGGTTAGATGAAAAGGCCTATCCCCGCCAAAAGCGGGGCGGCCCGTCTCGAGCTCTGCTCGAGAATAGGGGCAAATCTTGTAAAGAAAATGAGCCGGGAAATTTGGTTTTATTACCGCCTTTTGCGCCGGGATTATTAAGAGGAATTTATAAAAATGAAAAAAAATATTTCGAAACTTATTGGAGTCAATATGACGGGACCATTTATTTTACTTCCGATGCTGCTCTAAAAGATGAAAATGGTTTAATCAGGATTTTGGGCAGAGTCGATGATGTAATTAAGGTTGCCGGACATAGGATTTCAACCGGGGAATTAGAGGCGGCGATAAATTTGCATCCAGAAATTACTGAATCGGCGGTAATTGGGATTCCAGATGAGATTAAAGGGGAAGTACCGGTGGCTTTTGTAGTTTATAATGGAAAGAAAGGCCCGGAAGAGATTAAAACCGAAATAATAAATCAAATCAGAAAACAAATTGGACCGATTGCTTTACCAAAGGAAGTTTTTATAGTTGAAGATTTGCCAAAAACTCGCTCGGGTAAAATAATGAGGAGGATTTTAAAGAAAATATGGACCCAAGAGGAATTAGGAGATTTATCCACCTTGGCCAACCCCGAAATCGTTGAGAAAATAAAATATGAAATTCAAAAGAAATAAAAATGGTGCGGGGTTTATAATTCTTTTACTTGATGTTTTGCTTGTGGTTTGCTTGATTTTGTTTGTAATAATTGAACTTTTGAAAAATAAAGAAATCTTAATCTCCTTCATTCAGGCCTTAAAAGGAGGATTTTAAAATTTATGGAAGAAAAAAATCAAAAATATATCCTTTGGTTTAAAGAAATTTCTAAAGAAGATGTTCCCTTAGTAGGAGGGAAAAATGCCTCTTTGGGAGAAATGATGGGAAAACTTTCAAAAAAGGGCATTCAAATTCCTGATGGTTTTGCCTTAACCACTAAGGCCTATTGGCATTTTCTGGAAGAAAACAAAATTGACAAAAAATTAAAGGGAATTTTCGAAAACTTTGACCCAAAAAGTATAAAAAGTCTTCAGGAAACAGGAAAAAAATCTCGAAATCTTTTTTTGAAAACAAAATTTCCACCGGATCTTAAAAGAGAAATAATTGAAGCTTATCACCAACTATTAGAAAAATATAATCAAAAAAAATTGGAAGTGGCTGTGAGATCATCGGGCGTGGCAGAGGACCAACCCACCACCTCTTTTGCTGGACAGTTTGAAAGTTATTTAAATACTCAAGGAGAAAAAAATTTATTGGAAGTAATAAAAAAATGTCTTGCCTCTTCCTTTAATGACCGCGCCATTATCTATAGAGAAGAAAAAAAGCTTCCCCAATTAAAATTTGCTCTTTCGGTAGGGGTTCAAAAGATGGTCAGGTCTGATTTAGCTTCCTCAGGAGTTATTTTTACCTTAGATACCGAAACCGGTTTTAAAAATGTTATCTTGATTAACTCAATCTGGGGAGTAGGAGAAATGATTGTTAAGGGAAAGATTACTCCAGATGAATTCTATGTTTTCAAACCGACCTTAAAAGAAGGTTTCAAATCAATAATTGTAAAAAATCTTGGAAGGAAAGATAGAAAATATATTTATGGAAAGGGTGGGGGATTAAAGGAAGTTCTGGTTCCAAAAAGAGATCAAATGAAATTTTCTTTAACCGATGAGGAAGTTTTAAAATTAGCTAAGTGGGCTTGTCTGATCGAAGAACATTATAAAATCCCTCAAGACATTGAATGGGCAAAGGATGGAAAAACTGGAAAATTGTTCATCACTCAATCGAGGCCGGAGACGATTTTTGCCCCACAAAAAATTCAATTTTACGAGGAATATAAAATTAAAATTGACAAAAAACCAATTTTAACTGGGATTGCCATTGGAAATAAAATTGGCCAAGGAAAAGTTCGTATTGTTGAAGATGTTTCAAAAATCGGAGAGTTTAAAAAAGGAGAGGTTTTATTGACAAAAATGACCGACCCTGACTGGGTCTCAATTTTTCCGTTGGCTTCAGGGATTGTGACGGATGAAGGTGGGTCCACCTGTCACGCGGCAATAGTATCCAGGGAATTGGGAATACCGGCAATTGTCGGAACTCAAAGAGCGACAAAAGTTTTTAAAAATAGAGAATTTATCACTGTTGATTGTACTCAGGGAAAAGAAGGAAGAATATTTTTAGGAAAAATTCCTTACGAGGTTAAAAGATACGAACTTAAAAAGATTCCGAAATTGAAAACAAAAATAATGATAAATATTGGGGCGCCAGATATCGCTTTTAAAACTTCATTTTTGCCAAATGATGGAGTGGGATTGGCGAGGATTGAATTTATTTTGGCTGAAAAAATCAGAGTTCACCCTTTGGCTTTGTATCATTATCAAAAATTAAAAAGGCGGGCAAAAAAAAATAAAAAAGTAAGAGAAATAATTAAAAAAATTGATGAAATTACAATTGAACATAGGGATAAAAAAGAGTATTTTATTAAAGAATTGGCAGAGGGAATAGCTCAAATTGCGGCTGCCTTTTGGCCAAAGCCGGTAATTGTTAGATTTTCTGATTTGAAAACAAATGAATACCGAGCTTTAGTTGGCGGAGAATTGTTTGAGCCGGAGGAAGCAAATCCTATGTTGGGTTGGCGGGGAGCTTCAAGATATTATGATGAAAAATTTAGACCGGCATTTGAAATGGAATGTAGGGTGATAAAAAGAGCAAGAGAAATTTTTGGACTAAAAAATATTTGGTTAATGGTTCCATTTTGCCGAACTCCAGAAGAAGGAAGAAAGGTTTTGGAATTGATGGAGAAAAACGGATTGAAGAAAGGAAAAGATGGATTGAAAGTAATTTGTATGTGTGAAATTCCTTCCAATGTCATTTTGGCTGAAGAATTTTTGGAGATCTTCGACGGTTTTTCAATTGGGAGTAACGACCTCACTCAACTAATTTTAGGGGTAGATCGAGATTCTGCGATTTTAGCCAAAGTAGGCGATGAGAGAAATGAGGCGGTAAAAGAAATGATAAAAAAAGTAATTAAACTTTGTAACGAAAAGAAAAAATATTGTGGGATTTGCGGCGAAGCACCGAATAATTTTCCGGAATTTGCCGAATTTTTAATGAAAGAAGGAATAGAATCGATGTCTTTAAGTCCGGGTTCGGTAATTAAAACAATTTTAAATTTAGCTAAAGTTAAGTTATAATAAATAACACGATACCAATATACTAATACATACTAATGATACGAATAAAAAAATTAGTATAATTAGTATCAATTCGTATATTAGCATCGAACTATTATGGCAAAAATTACAATTTCAATTATTAAAGCGGATGTTGGTAGTATTGGCGGGCATATCAAACCCAGTCAAAAACTTTTAGAAACAGTCGAGAATTATATCAAAGAAAAGGGCAGAGGAGTGGTAATTGATTTTTATATTGGATACACTGGTGATGATATTGCGATTTTGACTACACATAAAAAGGGAGTTGGAAATTCAAAAATTCATAAACTCTGTTTTGATGCATTCTTAGCCGGAACAAAGGTTGCCAAAGCTCAAGGATTATATGGAGCGGGCCAAGATTTATTGAAGACGGCTTTTTCCGGAAATGTAAAAGGAATGGGGCCTCAAGTTGCCGAAATGGAAATTGAGGAAAGGCCGGCTGAACCCTTTTTGATGTTTATGGCGGATAAAACCGAACCCGGAGCTTTTAATCTTCCTCTTTATTTGGCTTTTACTGACCCGATGTATTGTGCCGGCTTAATTTTATCGCCGAGAGTAAAACAGGGCTACAAATTTGTAATTATGGATGTAAATTACACTAAAGCCGACAGAATCATTGAATTGGTTAGCCCCGAGGAAAATTATGACATCGCCGCTTTGTTGAGAGATACCGGAAGATTCATTGTCGAATCAATTTTTTCTCGAGCTTCAAAAGAACAAGTGGTTTCGGCCTCTACTACCAGATTACACAACATTGCCGGAAAATATGTTGGCAAAGACGATCCGGTAATGTTAGTTAGAACTCAAAAAGATTTTCCGGCAACCGGAGAAATTCTTTCTCCTTATACTATTGGTCATTTTGTTTCCGGTTTTATGAGAGGAAGCCATAATGGTCCTTTGATGCCGGTTAAGAAAAATTCTCCAATTTCCTATTTTGATGGACCGCCAATCGTTTCCTGTTTGGCTTTTTCAATAAAAAATGGAAAATTAACCGAGCCCGTCGATTGTTTTGATCAACCTTATTGGGATTATGTCAGAATGAAAGTTTCCCAGAAAGCAGAAGAAATAAGAAAACAGGGATTTGTGGGACCAGCGATGCTTCCAATGTCGGAATTAGAATATACCGGAGTAATGGAAACATTAAATAAATTAGAGAAGAAATTTTTCATCAAGAAAAAATAAATGTTAAGTATTTCTGCTAAAATTCGAAAAGAACTAGGTAAGAAAGTGAAATCTTTGCGCAAGATGGGTGTTTTGCCGGCTGTTTTGTATGGGCATAAAATTAAGAATTTAAATTTAGAGTTGGATTTAAAAGAATTCGAAAAAATATATAAAGAAGCCGGTGAAAGTTCTTTAATTTCCCTTAATGTTGAGGAGAAAAAACAAAAATTTTTAGTTTTAATTCATGATATTCAATTTGACCATTTGGCTGAAAAACTTATCCATATTGATTTTTATCAACCCGAGTTGAAAGAAGAAGTTGAAGTGACCGTTCCCTTAATTTTCGAAGGCGAAGCGCCGGCGGTAAAAGATTTAGGAGGAACTTTAGTTAAAAATATTTCCGAAGTAGAAGTAAAAGCCTTACCGCAAAATCTTCCCCACGAGATTAAAGTAGATATTGGAAATCTAAAAACTTTTGAAGATAATATTTTGATTAAAGATTTAATTGTCTCAAAAGAAGTAAAAATCCTAAAAGGGCCAGAAGAGATTGTGGCGGCAGTAGCCCGGCCAGAGAAAGTTGAAGAAGAATTAGAAAAACCAGTTGAAGAAAAAAGGGTTGAAGAAGTAGAAAAAGTGGAAAAGAAGCCAAAAGAAGAAGAACCGGAAATTAAAACAGAGAAAAATGTCCCCTAAAGCTTTAAAATTGATTTTATTAGTCATTTTCATTTCGGCTTTATTATTGCCGAAATTTTTAATTTTAGCTCAAGAAGAAGAGACAAATTTAGAGGAGCTTTGCCAATCAACAGATAGAATTGAAAAAGAATGTGAATCTCTTTCATCTACCGAGTGCCGCCAGTTGTTGGAAAAATGTGGTCAATACTATGAAGAAAAAAGCGCCCAGATTGAAGAAGATATTTCAAAAACCGAAAAAGAAAAGAAAACCCTGAACAATCAAATTGATATTTTGAGGAAAAAAATCGAAAAATTAAGACTTCAAATTCAACAAAGTAATACGATGATAAACGATTTGGGTTTTCAAATTGACGACACAGAAAAATCAATAAATCAAACTTCTTTAAAAATCGAAGATTCTCGACAAAACCTGGCTAACATTTTACAAGCCATTTACCAAGAAGACCAGAAATCCCTGATTGAAATATTAATCTCCGAAAGAACACTTTCTGGTTTTTTTGACAATTTAATGGCTTTGGAAACTTTAAATACAAAAAGCCGAGAACTTTTAGAAAACATTAAAGATCTAAAATCTTCCTTAGAAGTTCAGGAACAATCTTTAGATGAAGAAAAAACAAATTTAGAAAAAGTAGTTACTATTCAAACGCTTCAAAAAAAAGAGAGTGAAAGTGTCAAAAAAGATCAGGATTACTTTTTAAAATTAACCGAAACCCAATACCAGAAACAGCTTAAAGAAAAAGAAGAAAGCCAAAAAAGAGTAGCCGAAATCAGGGCCAGAATTTTTGAATTGATAGGCATTCCAAAAGCTCCAACATTTGGCGAGGCTTTGGAAATAGCGAAATATGTAGAAAGCATTACCGGCGTCAACCCTGCCCTTGTCTTGGCGGTTTTAACTCAAGAATCAAATATTGGAAAAAATGTTGGTCAGTGTTATCTCAGAGACCCAAAAACCGGCGATGGGGTAGTGGTTTATAATGGAAAGCCAGTATCCAAAGTAATGAAGCCATCACGAGATGTCGAACCATTTTTACAAATTACTAAAGAGCTTGGAAGAGATCCCTATAATACTCCTGTTTCTTGTCCTATTCCAAGCGTAGGAGGATACGGAGGGGCAATGGGACCGGCTCAATTTATTCCCTCAACTTGGACCAAATATAAAGGAAGAGTTTCGGAAATTACTGGAAAACCAGCCGACCCCTGGGATATTAAAGATGCTTTTTTGGCTGCCGCCCTCTATTTAGCCGATTATGGAGCAGCTAAACAAACTTATGATGCTGAATGGAAGGCGGCCATGATTTATTTTTCAGGAACCACAAATACAAAATACCGATTCTATGGAGATTCGGTAATAGCAATTACAAAGCAATATGAGGAAGATATCAAAGCAGTTGAAATGGCGGGTTAAAATTGAATCTTTGATTTTTGGAGAATCCTAATAATTGGGTCTAATTCTCCGTTTAGGATTTTTTCTAAATTATGCCAGCTTTTTTTAATTCGGTGGTCGGTTATCCTGTCTTGGGGAAAATTATAAGTCCTGATTTTTTCCGCTCTTTGGGCCTGACCAATTTGTTCTCTTCTTTCCTTTGATAATTTTTCAAATTCCTTCGTTTCTTTTTTTTCTAAAAGTTTTGCCGCCAAAATTGAAACGGCTGATTCTTTATTTTGCTGTAAGCTCCTTTCGGTTTGGCAGGTGACGACAATTCCGGTTGGCAAATGGTAAACCCTAACCGCCGTCATTCTTTTATTAACATATTGTCCGCCGTGACCCGAGGCTTTATAAAAATCAAATTTTAAATCCCCAGGCCTAATTTTTATTTCTTCTCTTTTTGGTTTTCTTAAAACTGCTACCGAAACAGTTGAGGTATGAATTCTTCCCGATTTTTCCGTCTCGGGAATTCTTTGAACCCGATGGACTCCGGCCTCATTTTTCATTTTTGAAAAGGTATTTTCACCTTCTAATTCAAAAATAATTTCTTTGAGGCCTCCGAGGTTACTTTCTTTTGAATGAAAAATCCTTTGTTTCCAGCTCTGACTTTCTCCATATTTTGAATACATTCTAAACAAATCTCTGACAAAGAGAGCCGCTTCATCACCGCCAACTCCGGCCCTGATTTCGATAATGACCGATTCCATAAAAGTAAATTATTTAGCGAGGATTAATTTATCAATCCGAGGCTGAAGATGAAGGCAAACTTCGAAGGAGGCAAACTTCATCGACTTCGCTTTTTTTCCAATCTTTTCCTGAATTTTTCTACTCGCCCCATCGTATCCAGTATTTTTTCTTTGCCAGTATAAAATGGGTGGCATTTTGAACAAATCTCAATTTCCAGAAATTCCTTTGTCGAACCAACTTCAAATTCAGCGCCACAGGCACATTTTACTTTTGCATTAGGAAAGTATGGTGGATGTATGTTTTTCTTCATATAGCGAGGATTAATTTATTAATCCGAAGATGAAGATGAATCCTTAGATTCATCGACTTTCTTATCATAACTTATTGCTATTGAAAAATCAAGCCCTTGATTCAATTTTAAAATGGTGATATAAAATATATTATGGCGACAAAAAAAGCTGAATTTAATATTGATGTTGAGGAGATGGCCAAGGCCGGGATTCATTTTGGTCACAAGACTTCTAAAGCTAATCCTAAAATGAAACCCTATTTATATGGAGTGAGAAATGCAATCCATATTATTGATTTGGAAAAAACAAAAGAAAAATTGGTTCAATCTCTTCTTTTCATAAAAAATTTAATTTCGGAGAATAAAATTCTTTTGGTAGTTGGAACAAAAATTCAGGTGAAAGAATTGGTAAAAAATTTTGCCACCGAGTGTGCTTTGCCCTATATTAATGAAAGATGGCTGGGAGGGACTTTTACTAATTTTGGGGTAATTAAAAAAAGAATAGATTATTTTAAAGATTTGGAAAAGAAAAAGGCCGAAGGCGAGTTAGAAAAATATACAAAAAAAGAAAGAGCTAAAATTGATAAGACTTTAAAGGATTTAGAAAAAAAATTTGGCGGTATTAAAAATTTGGAAAAATTACCGGATGCGATTTTTGTTTTGGATATGAAAAAAGATGACCTGGCAGTAAAAGAAGCGAGGATGAAGGGGATAACGGTAATTGGGATTGCCAATACTAATATTGACCCAACCCTGGCTGATTTGCCAATTCCAGCTAATGATAATGCCATTTCTTCGGTAAAATACATTTTAGATAAGGCGAAAGAAGTGATTATAAAAGCGAAAAGTGATCTCGCTAATAATAAACGAATTAAAAGCGAATAATAAGCTAATCGAAATTCGCTTTATATTCGCTTAAGATTAGCTTTTTATTCGCGATTAGTATGGTTACTGTTGATCAAATCAAACAATTAAGAGAGGAAACCGGGGTTTCAATTTCTGAATGTAAAAAAGCCTTAGAGGAAGCAAAAGGTGATTTAAAGAAAGCAAAGGAGATTTTAAAAAAATTGGGTCGCGGATTTGCTAAGATAAAGAAAAAAATGGAAGTGAAGGCGGGGCTCATCGAAAGTTACATCCACTCCGGGAAAAAAATTGGAGCAATGGTTGAACTACATTGTGAATCGGATTTCGTTGCCCATTCAGAAGATTTTCAAAAATTGGCTCACGAATTATGTTTACAAATAGCGGCAATTGACCCGGAAAATATACCACTTTTGAAACAGCTCTGGATAAGAGACGAAACAAAGACTATTAAAGATTTAATTGATGAATACATTTCTAAATTTGGTGAAAATATTATCTTAAAACGGGTTGCTAGATTTGAAATTTAATATGGCGGAGTTAATTGCAATAATAATTTTAGGTAGTAGTTTGATTGGAATGGGAGTAATTTTATTTCGGAAAATTCCGGTTTTGTTAACTTTGCCTGAAATTTTACCTCAAAAACAAAGTTTGATTTCGAAATTAAAAGAAAGATTAAAGAAACTAAATCCTTTCCGAAATTTTTCCTCTGAAATATTTTTACAAAAAATTTTGACAAAAATTAGAATTTTATCTTTGAAGACTGATAATAAAACATTTGTTTGGCTTCAAAGATTAAGAGAAAAATCTAAAAAGACGAAAATTGAAGAGAAAGACAATTATTGGGAAGAAGTTAAAAAAGAAATAAAAAAGCCGAGGTAGCTCAACAGCACCTCGTAAAAATCCATATTTGGGTGGAAAATTATTAAAATTTCGCCTCTTTAGCTTAGTGGTAAAGCAACGGTTTTGTAAACCGTCGACGTCAGTTCGATTCTGACAAGAGGCTTTTTTATGTTAGAATAAATTAATGGTTTATGATTTTTATAATTCTAACGATTATAAAAAAAAGCAAAGTGTTATAACAAAAGAGAATTGGAAAAAGGGAATTTTTAATTTTCGTTTCAAAAAAGAGAAAAGAATATGCGCCAGAAAGGGATGCGGTAAAACCTTTGAAGTTATTCCAAGCAGCCCCAAAATTTATTGTAGCCAAAATTGTGCAGCTCGAGTTAATAATAAAAAAAGAGAACCTCCTTCTATTGAAACTCGATTAAAAGTAGCAAAAACATTAAAAGGAAGAAAAAATCCACATAAAGGAGAGAAAAAAGTACCAAGAGTAGAAACTATATGTGCTAATTCTCGCTGTAGAAAGATATTTTTAAGGGAGCGATGGATAAATAGAAAATTTTGTAGCAATAAGTGTGCAATAGAAGTAATAGGGGGAAAGCCTACCTCACCAAGAGCGGCTAGAGGAAAAGCGGGTATTCGGAAAGATATTAGTAAAACGATTTATTTCTATAGTCGTTGGGAAGCAAATGTTGCTCGTTTATTTAATTATTTTGGCATCAAATGGATATTTCAGCCGAAAACATTTGATTTAGTTTCACAAAATTACACCCCAGATTTTTATTTACCAGATTATAATATCTATATTGAAGTTAAAAATTTTCTCTGGAAATATTCCAAGATAAGAGATAGGAAATTTAGAAAACTCTATCCAGATATAAAATTAATTTTACTTTTGAAGAAAGATTATTTAAAATTGGAAAAGAAATATTCGCATCTCATTGAAAATTGGGAATATAAAAATAGTCCATTCCCAAACGATAAAATTGTGGTTGGCTCGAGTCCGACCGCTGGTTCAAATTATTATGGCTTTAACTAAAATTGTTGCTACGGTTGGACCGGCTACGGAAAAGAAAGAAACTCTTTGTTCGCTTATTAAATCGGGAACGAGCGTTTTTCGTTTTAATCTAAAACACAATACCAATCATTGGCATAGCGATTTAATCCAAAAAGTCAAAGAGGCGGCGAAACTCACTGGTCAGCCAATAGCTATTCTTTTGGACTTCCCTTGGAGGATCCGAAAAATGGCCGAAAATTTAAAGGGATTATCTTTGGCAAAAAAACATGATGTTGATTTTTTGGCGATTTCTTTTGTTCGCGACCGAAGAGATATTGAATTTTTCAAAAAACAGGCAAAAAAATTATCTTTGTCAGCGAAAATTTTAGCTAAAATAGAAACCAGACAGGCCTTGGATAATTTTGAAGAAATCCTTGATTCAGCTGATGGCATTATGGTTGCCAGGGGAGATCTCGGAGAGGAAATTCCTTTTGAAGAGGTGCCTTATTACCAGAAAAAGATTATTAAGCGTTGTGTTGAAAGAGGAAAACCAGTTATTACTGCCACTGAAATGTTAGAATCAATGATTGATAATCCTTCCCCAACCCGGGCCGAGGTTTCCGATGTTGCCAATGCTGTCTTAGACTATACTGATGCCGTAATGCTTTCGGGCGAAACGGCCACGGGCAAATATTCGATTGGAGCGGTTTCAGTTATGGAAAAAGTTTGTCGATTTTGGGAAAAGAAAAGACCACCAATTTCCGGTTTTAACTTCGATTTCCCTAATCAAACAGCCGCCCTTTGTTATTCAGCTTATCAACTTTGGATGAGTCCTTTTTGTCAAAAAGAAAAAGTCAAAGCATTTGTCGTTTTAACTAAAGGAGGTTTGACCGGCCAAATGTTAGCTCGTTTGAGACCAAATTTGCCCATTTTTGCCTTAACCCATGATAAAAAACTAAAAGACAGGCTTTGTTTAGTCTACGGAATTATCCCTCTTCTTTTTGAGGAGAGAAAGAGTAATTTTTATAAAAAGAAAAGTCCAGCCGACATTGGAAAAATTTTAGTTAAGATAAAGAAGACAGGTGGTATTAAAAAAGGAGAAAAAGTAATTCTTATTTATGCTGAAGATTGGGGGACGCTAGGCAGAACAAATGTTCTTAGAATCCAAGAAATTCCTTGATCCCTTGCATAAGTTCAAAAACTTTAGTGGAAGATTCAGGGTGATAAAACCCATGGAATTTTATCTTTAATTCAGAATCTTGGATTTTCCACTATGTTGTGGACTTATACAGGGGCTTGACAAAGGTTTTTTAAAAAAGTAAAATTAAAATTGAAGAGACAAATATATGGCAAAGAAAAAGAAACCCTGCGAGCCTTGTAAATAAGGGCAGATAAGAGAAATTGGGAAGGAATGAGTTAAAAATCAGGAAGTCTCTCCCTGATTTTTGTTCCGAATGGTCTATTCCCGCTCTATAGAGCGGGACGACTCGCCAGAAATTTCAAAGAAATTTCTGTTTAGGGAAAGAACTTTGAAAAGTAAATAATGGAAAAATTAGTTTTTTAGAGTTGTCCCGACTCTATGCATAAATTTCTGAAAGAAATTTATGTCGAGCCCGACAAAGATTTAGAAATCTTTGTATAGGGTTTATTATGAGGATTTGATCCTGGTCCAGGATGAACGCTGGCGGCGTGGATAAGGCATGCAAGTCGTGCGCCGAGCACATAACGCAAGTTATATGCTCGGAGCGGCGAACGGGTTAGTAACACGTAGGTAACCAACCACTAACACAGGCATAATCCATCGAAAGGTGGGCTAATTCCTGATAGTCCCAGCACAGAAATTATGTGCCGGGTAAATGGTTTCGAGCAATCGATTCCGGTTAGCGATGGGCCTGCGGCCTATCAGCTAGTTGGTGAGGTAATGGCTCACCAAGGCAATGACGGGTAGGGGGAATGAGAGTTCGTCCCCCAACAAGGACACTGCGACATGGGTCCTACTCCTACGGGAGGCAGCAGTCGAGAATATTGGACAATGGGGGAAACCCTGATCCAGCGACGCCGCGTGGAGGAAGAAGGCCTTCGGGTTGTAAACTCCTTTTGCGCGAGAAGAACCTTCGGGTGACGTTATCGCGCGAATAAGGGATTGCTAACTCTGTGCCAGCAGCAGCGGTAATACAGAGATCCCGAGCGTTATCCGGATTTATTGGGCGTAAAGGGTCCGTAGGCGGCTTGCTAAGTTTTCTGTTAAATCTCTTGGGCTTAACCTAGGAGCTGCAGAAAAAACTGGTGAGCTAGAGGACATTAGAGGCTGATGGAACGGCAGGTGTAGGGGTGAAATCCGTTGATATCTGCCGGAACACCAAAAGCGAAGGCATTCAGCTAGGATGTCCCTGACGCTGAGGGACGAAAGCGTGGGGAGCAAAAAGGATTAGATACTTAAATTTTTGCAGAGGGTTATCCTTTTTCCCAATGAAGCAAAAAGCCGAACACATAACTTGTTATATGCTCGGTAGTTTAAGGGTGTCCTCTCTGACGGTGACGTCAGAGTGTGCATCTAGCTGTATCGGGGAACCCCATTTTGGTTGAATGGGCAATCCCGAGGGAAGCAAGCGTGCCCGGCACGTATTTGCCCCGTAGAGACTATGTAAATTCAGATGATAGAAAATGACTAAGTCATTTTTGTCTAATAAATGTAGAGAAGTTATTTTAGGTTCTTTATTGGGAGATGGATCATTAAAGATTCAAGACCAATATAAGAATGCTCGTTTTTCTTTTCGTCATTCCATTAAACAACAGGAATATTTCTTTTGGAAGATTAAGCAACTGAAAGAAATTTCTGGCGAGAAATGTTGGTGGAAACAAGAGAAAAATAATTTAGGCGGAGCAATGCTTCGTTATCAAAGCATTGCAACGGATGTATTGACAGATTTGCACAGACTAACCCATAAAAATGGCCAGATGGTTATTCGGCGTAAGTGGCTAAATAAATTAACCTCTTTGTCATTAGCTGTATGGTGGTTAGATGACGGCTCGTTAATTACTAATGGTCGTCGCGGTGTGATCTGTACCGATCCATTTTCTTATAGTGAACAAAAATTATTAGCTCGTTATCTCTTAAAGGTATGGGGTATCAAAGTTCACATAGGAAAGATAAGACGAGAATATAATGGGAAAACCAGAGAATACTACCGTTTATGGATCCGCTCGAGCGAAGAATTAATGAAATTACTGCGGCTTATCTTGCCACAGGTAAAAGTGGCTTCGATGTTGCCTAAAGTATTACTTCTTTATAAAAATTCTAATTTACAGCAACGCTGGATTTCTGAAGTAAATAAATTAACAGGTTTTTCTTTCCCAGTTATTGAAAAATATCTTAATGAAAAGAAAAGCAAGTGGAAAAACTTCAGAAAATGATATAGTCCGATCCTCCGAGTAATCGGAGAAATAGAAATCTACAAGATGACCCTTGTAGTCCACGCCCTAAACGATGGATACTGGTCGCTCGAAGTGTCGACCCTTCGGGTGGCGAAGCTAACGCGTTAAGTGTCCCGCCTGGGAAGTACGGCCGCAAGGCTAAAACTCAAAGGAATAGACGGGGGCTCACACAAGCGGTGGACCATGTGGCTCAATTCGACAACAAACGAGGAACCTTACCAGGGCTTGACAAGCTAGTGAAACCTCGTCGAAAGGCGGGGCTACCAACAAGGACACTAGCCCAGGTGCTGCATGGTTGTTGTCAGCAGGTGTCTTGAGACGCTCCCTTAAATGGGGAAACCTGCGTAACCCTTGCCCTATGTTTTAATTGTCATAGGGGACTGCCGTAGATAATACGGAGGAAGATGAGGATGACACCAAATCAGCACGGCCCTTTGATGCCCTGGGCTGCACACGTGGTACAATGGCCGCTACAATGGGTTGCGAAGCTGTAAAGCGGAGCTAATCCCATCAAAAGCGGTCTCAGTTCGGATTGAGGTCTGCAACTCGACCTCATGAAGCCGGAATCGCTAGTAACCGTGAATCAGCTATGTCACGGTGAATATGTTCCTGAGCCTTGTACTCACTGCCCGTCACGGCAAGCGAGCTGGGAACAGCCGAAGTGCCCCGTAAGGGGAGCTAAGCTGGGCTCAGTAAGAGGGCCGAAGTCGTAACAAGGCACGGGTAGCGGAAGCTGCTCGTGGATCAATACATTTTAAATTAAATTTTAGATATTAAATTTTAAATATCTGGATTTAATTAGTGTCGATTGGAATTGATGATTGAGAATTCTATTATCAATCCTAGGGTACTGATCGAACACCTCAAAGATCGATCCGGGGCAACTCTAAGAAACTAGTGGTATTACCAAGTCAATCGCTCGCCCTCTCCGATATGGGAAATTAAAATTGGCCTTTACGGGCTTTTTTATTTTTGATAAAATATTTATAATGGCAATACCAAAAAAGTTAATTAATTTTTTAGAAAAAGGCAAAGTTAAATACGAAATATTAAAACACCGAACAGTTTATACGGCTTTTGATAAAGCTAAAACTTTAAAAATTCCAGAAAAAATGGTTGAGAAAACTTTGGTTTTAAAAACCGATGGAAAGTTAGCAATGGTCTTAATTCCGGCAAATAAAAATTTAGACCTCCAAAAATTCAAAAAATTAGCCAAAGCTAAAAAAATAGATTTTGCTTCAGAAAGATTGATAAAAAATAAATTTAAAGGAGTTAAAGTGGGAGCAATTCCTCCTTTCAGACTCCAACCCGCCCACCACCCGACAAGGAAAATTTTAACTTTTATTGATAAGTCATTATTGAAAAATCCAAAAATTATCGTTAATGGCGGTGATTATAATTTTTCAATAAAATTAAAATCCAAAGAAATTAAAAAATTAGTGCCAGATTCAATTTTTGGAAATTTCGGAAAGAAAAAGTGAACTATTATAAATTTTTTCGAAAATTTTACCGAGAAGCGGCTAAAAAAATGTGTCTGGATTGCCAAGACTTTATTGCCAGGAATTCAAAAATTTTGGATTTGGGTTGTGGTCCAGGAATAGCCGGCAAGACCTTTCAAGAATTTTTCCAGGCCGACCTTTTAGGAGTAGATATTAAAGACCGGAGGATCAATGATATTCCTTTTAAACTCATCGATGGCAAAATCCTTCCTTTTTCAGAAAATTCTTTCGATATTGTTTTAATAAATTATGTTTTACACCACAGCCGAGATCCAATAGCCCTTTTAAATGAGGCCAAAAGAGTAACCAGAGATAAAATCATTATTTTTGAAGACCTGGCCGAAGGATGTTTATCAAAATTGTTTTGCCGGCTTCACGGAATTTCTTATGATAAACTTTTTGGCAATCCAACAAAAACATCCTTTAATTCAGAAAAGGGATGGGAAAAAATTTTTAAAGAGTTAGGATTAAATATCATTTTCAAAAAAAGAGTAAACAATTTTCCGGTAAAAAAAGAATTATTTATTTGCCGAGCGTAGCGAAGGCGGAAGATGAAGTTTACTTCATCGCCCTGGGCGCGTAGTTCACCGGCTAGAACGCTTCTCTGATAAAGAAGAGGTAGAAGGTTCAATTCCTTCCGCGCCCACAAGAGGTCCGTGGCCTGCCCCGTAGTGAAGCGAAGCTTCTACTACTGGGGTATTCAAAAATTGGTTAAAAAAGTTAAAAATCCTTTAAAACCTCGCCTTTGGCGAGGAATGTCAAAAGTTTTTCCTACTTGTCGTTCTAGAACCCCAAGTTTTTGAATATCAAACTCCCTTAATAAAATAAATTAGAAGGGCCATTTTCCGGTAAAATAAGCCCAGACAAGATAAATAATAATCGCAATTACGCCTATTATTCCCCATATAAATGGGTTTATAGCGGTTAAATCCATAGTTTTTCTTTGAAAATTAAATAGATTTCGATGCGACCTTTTTTTTTAAATTTCCTGATAAAGATGGAATATTTCTTCCATTATTTTATCGGTAATTTGCTGCAAAAGATTTTTATAATCTTCTGAACCGCAATTCAAATTCTTAGTCCTTTCCAATTCCTCTTTGAAATATAAAGGTTTTCCGATGTTAACTTTGACAATTTTCTTTATTTCCGGGAATCCTTTTCCTGGCGGGAAAATTTCAAAGGTTCCCTTGATTGCCACTGGTAAAATTGGAGTTTCTGTTTTCAGAAAAATTTTTGCCGTTCCAAGTTTTCCTTTTTGAATTTCTCCAGTTCTTGAGCGAGTTCCTTCTGGATAAATCACTAAAATTTTTCCTCTTTTTAAAGCCTCGATTGCTTTTTCAACTGCCTTCTTTTTTGAATTTTCATCTTTCCTATTTACCGGAATTACTCCGGCTACAAAATATAAAAGATTTCTTCCAAAACCCAAAAGCCCACTATATCTGTCAACCTGACCTATATAAGTAAATCTTCTTGGAACGCAAAGCCAACCACAAACTATCCAATCCAAATGACTTTGATGATTTGAAGCCAAAATAAAATTTCCCTTGGGAATGTTTTCTAATCCTTTAACTTCTTTGATAAAAAGAAGGCCAACTATTGGCTTGATAAAAATTTTGCAAAACCAAGAGACAAAAAGATTCATAATCTTTTATCCTTTTTCAATTTTTCTCCAAAAGTAGTTTCTATTTCTCGCCAAACTTTATCATAAATTTGATGGACTTTTTGAGAATATTGATCCAAAGGTTCCTTTAAATCATCCACTAATGTTTGAGCGCCAGGATGGGTTGGCCGAACTTGGCAAACTTGACAAAGTTCTCTGATAACGTAGGGGTGGTCAATTAACATACAGGGCATCAATAAATTTGGAGAGTAAGGCTGTCTTTTTCTTATTTCTTTGAAAAACTGGCATTTCAGGGCTTCTTTTAAAGGCAGATTTTTAATGTTTACTTGGGAAAAATGAGTGAAAATGCAAGGCTCTAAATCTCCAAAATTGTTTACATGGCAATAATATTTCGCGGCAATACAACCTCCAACATAAGGAGCATCGTTCCAAAAATCGATAATGAAAATTGGAAATTTTTTCCTGATTTCGTTTCTTCTAAGCCTTTGATTGTTTCTTTGCTCTGGAGTTGGCATCAATTCTGTGTTTTTGTCTCCAGAAACTGGCATATACAAAAAGTACCATCCCACAAAAGCACCTTTTTTAACCATCAAATCAACAAATTCATCAGAAACGACAACCTCGGCATTTTTCCTTGTCACGCAAACAGAATAACCAAAGGGAATTTTTCTTTCTCTCAATACATCCATTGCCTTCATCAATTTTTGATAAACCCCTTTTCCTCTTCTTTCATCAGTTTCTTTTTCAAATCCTTCAATTGAAAGATTAACAAAAACATTTTCACAATCAATCAATTTTTGGGCAATTTTTTCATCAATTAAGGTTCCATTAGTGAAAACTTGAAAGGAGGTATCTGAATGCTTTTTAAAAATCTCAAAAATATCTTCTCTAAAAAATGGTTCCCCACCCAAAATGGTAAAAAAGGCAACCCCAACATCTTTTTTGGCTTCGGTAACGATTCTATCTAAAAGTTTAAAGGGCATATCTGTTTCTTTTGAATAATTTTTGGCATAACATCCAACGCATCTTAAATTGCATCTCATCGTCGGCGAAATCAAAAGGGTAGTTAAAGGAGCCGAACCTTCAGCTCTGGCCTTATCTCTAATTTTTTGATTTTGCCATACTCCTCGCAAAAGAAAATTTTCAATAACCTTTTTCTTAATTTTTGGATGGATTTCAAAAAATCTTTTTCTAAATTCCGGCAAAAATAGAGGAGAAAGTGGCTGATTTCTCTCTTTTAAGCTTTTAATCCAGCTTTTTTTAACAACCGGTAAAAGTTCCCAAGTTAAATAACCCAATTTCTCCAGAAAAAAATTTTTTATTTCCATATTAACTAAATTTCAGTCCAGGCAGCAACCAAACTATCTGGACCAAGATGGGCTCCGACTACCGGAGAAAGAAAAGTTATTAATGGAATTTCGACCTTTAATCTCTCTTTAATTTCTTTTTCTAAATTTTTTGCCATCTCAAAATTATCAGTATAGCTAATTGCTACTCTAATTTTTTTCGGGTACCCACAAAGTGGGTGGCCCAATTTTTTGCTTTTTGATTCAATTTGTCTAAAAAGAGCTTCGCAAATGTCTTTTCCTTTAGTAATACCAAGTGCTTTTACCACTCCATTTTTAATTCCTAAACAAGGAAATAAATGCATCTTTTGAAAACTTTTCACCCAATTTGCAACCGAATGGCTTAACCTTCCACCCGCTTCCAACCACTTTGGGTCTTCCACAAAAATGTAAAAATGAATTTTTGAAATAGATTTTTGGCACTCTTTTAAAATTTCCTCAATTTCCTTTCCCTTCTTAATCAAGTCAATTACTTTTAATACTAAAAGAGCCTGACCAACGGCAACATTCAAAGAGTCAAAAAGAAAAATCCGTTCTTTTTCCTTTAGCATTTTCCTCGCCTGATAAGCCGAATTAAAAGAACCAGAAAGTTTAGAAGAGAGGGTAATGCAAAGAATTTTTTCAAACCCCGCACCAGAAACTTCGTTTCGGAGCTGTTTTTGAAAGGCAGAAAGATAATCTTTTGGCGAAGGTTGGGAAGTTTTGGGAAAAATCTTTATTCCCATTTTCTCCCCCTCTCTCATTTTTTGGTAAATATTTTCACCCGGCAGATTATCTCCTTCCGGCCAAGTAACTTTGCAAGGGACTATTTCAATTCTATTCTCTTTTATAATTTCTTCAGACAAACCCGTGGTCTCTTCGGTTATAATACCAATGGAGTTTCTCATATTTTCAACATCCTTAAAATTCGAAAAACGCTTTTTTTAATATCCAACCTTTTACCAAAAAACGAGGCCTCTAAAATCAATTTGTCCATTATTCCCAGCAAGGAAGTAATGAGGAAATTTAAATTGGTTTTCCCTAAAATTTTCTTTTTTGCCAAAATTTCTTTAAATTTCCTTTCAATTTCCGTTCTTTTTTCAGCGATGAAATTCTCGATTTCTTTATCTCTTTTTGGAATTTTTAAAAAAATTGCCTTGATTAAATTTTTTTCTCTCAGCCCAAATTTCAAATAACTTGAAATTAACCCAAAAACTGAATCTTTAAAAGATTTGGCTTTTGAAATTTCTCTTTCTATCTCTGCCATCAATTCCTGAAATGCTCTTTCTAAAACTTTCAAATAAATTTCCTTTTTGCTCTTGAAATGAAAATACAAAGCAGCCTTGGTGATATTAAGTTTTTTGGCGATATTTTCCATTGAAACTCCAGAAAAACCAAACTCAGAAAAAAGTTTTGATGCCTCCTTTAAAATTTTTTCTCTCGTACTTTTCATAAATAACTTACCGATCGGTAAGTTATTTAGTTTTAGCAAAACCAAAAAGACCTGTCAAGGTCCTTAAAAAGAATTTTCCAATCGCTTTAGAAGATTTTTGACTTTTTTTAACCCATTTTTGAATACAAAATAAGGGCGAGGGAGCGAGCGAAGCGAGCGACCGAGCCCCAACAATTAGAATAGAAATAAACCACGAAAGTGGTATGTAGTCGGGGGTCAGGTTTTGAGGTTTTTTTGTCTTGCCCCCACACCAAAATTGATTTTGAAAAACCTTTCCATTGATAATATTTTGGTGTGGGGGTAAAATAATAGAGAAAGTTGGAACTTGTTTAATTCGAGCCCGACAAAACTTTAAAAAGTTTTGTATAGGGGCCGATAGCTCAGTTGGTAGAGCATCGCATTTGTCCCGAAATTAAATTTTAAAATGTTTTATCTCTATATATTAAAATCACAGAAAAGCTCTTCATTTTATATAGGTTCTTGTAAAGATATAGAAAAAAGAATTAAACAACATAATAAGGGATTAGTAAGATCAACTAAAAGAAATATTCCTTGGTGTTTAGTATATTCAGAGACATATGATACCTTGTGCAAAGCTAGAAAAAGAGAATTACAGATTAAGTCTTGGAAAAAGAGGGCGATGATCGAAAATTTAATCAGCAATAATTTTAAAATTTAATTTCGAGGATCCTCGATAAATTCTGGTGGGCCTATAGTTTAGTGGTAGAACGACGCATTTGCAATGCGTAAATGGCAGTTCGATTCTGCCTAGGTCCATATATTTCCATTAAAATTTATCGGGACAATGCGGAGGTCTGGGGTTCGAATCCCCATCGGTCCACCACTTCGGAAAAGTCAAGGATTTATTGGTCGCCTCATTTTTTTTAATACAGGAATTTATAAAAAATCCTTGTTTTGGGTTGCTTTTTTGTATAGATATGTTAAATTAGGTATATTGCCAACATATATTAGCAATCCTTGCCACGAGGGTGTCGTGGCGAATAGTATCTTTCAAAAAGAGGAGGTGATAACAATGGCGAAGTTGGTAGAACGGGTCCGAAGTGCCACCTTGGATCCCATGCTACGGGAGATGGCCAAGCTCCAGACTGAGATTCGTGATCTCGAGACTCTGTACGAAGAGCTTCAAAAAAAGGCCTTTCCACTTGTTGAATCTGCCGGCGACGTGTACCAGGTAGACGGAATTAAGGCCGAGATCATCCGAAGCCAAACATGGCAGGTTGATGCCATCCGGCTTTTGGATAAGGTCGGTAAGAAAGCTTTTGGTCTTCTTACTGTCTCGGCATCCAAATTCCGGAAGGCCTTTGAGGCGGGAACGCTCGGTACCAAAACCGAACTCAAGGGAATCGCCAAACTGGTTGACGAGTCCCCAAAATTTCGCCTTTCGCGAAAGTAGCGCGGAAAGCGCACTCGTGCCATCTGATTTATCAAAATTGGATGGCACTTTTTTATTTGAAGGATAATTTGCCGGGGTCCATTAGAGTTTTCCACTGGACGGCTTTTTTTGTCTCTGGTATAATAAAGTAATAAAGGTCGAAGTTAAAAGTCGGAAATTAAATATTAGAAATTGGATATTAATTATGATTCAAGATTGGACTACAGTAACCATTCAAGCCCTTCAAAATGCCTGGCAGGGATTTCTGAGTTTCATTCCCAATTTGATTGGGGCAATAATTGTTTTTATCATCGGTTATTTTATTGCCTTGGGAATCGGAAAACTGGTGGCCGGAATTTTGACTCGCTTAAGATTTAATAAAATCTTTGAAAGGAGTGGCTGGAAAGAGGCATTGGAAAAAGCCGAATTAAAAGTTAATCCATCAGAATTTGTGGGAGCGATTTTTAAATGGATTTTGGTTATCGTTTTTTTACTTATAGTGGTTGAGATTTTAGGGTTTTCTCAGTTCGCCGCTGTCTTAAATAAACTGATTAGCTGGCTCCCTAACTTAATTGTGGCTATTGCTATTTTTGTAGTTGCCGTCATTGTGGCTGATATTCTGGATAAAATTATCAGGGCAAGCGTTCAAAAAATCGGAGTAAAATATGTTGGTGCTTTAGGAGGAATGACTCGCTGGGCAATTTATATTTTTGCCGGATTAGCAATATTAGCTCAGTTGAAAATCGAGGTAGCGGCTTGGATCGCTGATCTGCTTAAGATTGCCTTTGCTGGAGTAGTAATAGCCGGAGCTATTGCTTTTGGATTGGGAGGAAAGGATGCGGCGGCTAAAATAATTGAGGACTTGAGAAGAAAAATTTCTGAATAGGAGGGGGGGCTTGCCCTCCCAAATTTTGCTGTCAACGAGAATATTCTAAAAGGCTTTCATATAATTTTTATATTGGAGTAATATCATTTAGAAAAACAAGGGCAAAAGTTCGGAGGGCTTGACAAGCCCTTTTTGTTTTGTTAAATTGATATTAGGTATGGAAGCAAGTAGTCTGATTTTAAATAGAAGCGGTTAATTCGATATTTCGAAATGTCGAAATTTCGAGTAAAGCCGCTTCATTGAAGCGGTTTTTTGATTATAAAGGAAAGAACTTTGAAAACTTCACCCTGTTAAATAATTTTGCCGAAGGCAAAATTGCTGCTAAACAGCATTTAACAGGGTAAAATAATTGTGGTTATTAATTGCTAGCCAAGACCCTCTTAAGTTTTGATTCGCAAAATTTGGGAGGGCAAGATTACTCATACGGCGGATGGTGGATGCCTTGGGAGATTGAGGCGACGAAGGACGTGGGGTGCCTGCGATAAGCCTCGGGGAGGTGGCTACCAACCTTTGATCCGGGGATTTCCGAATGGGGAAACCTGGTTTGCTGATAAAGCGAATCACCGAGCACCTAATTTATATGCTCGGGGTATACCCGCTGAAGTAAAGCATTTCAGTAAGCGGAGGAAAAGAAAACAATCGTTTATTCCCCCAGTAGCGGCGAGCGAAAAGGGAAGAGCCTAGAGCTATCTTGTGCTTCGCACAAGGTAGCAGTTGAAAAGAGAGAGGCGTTCTAAAATTTTCCTTTCGAAAGAAAATTTTAGAGAGAGTTACAAAATTGATGGTTAGACAAAATACCCTGGAAAGGGATACCAAAGAGGGTAATAGTCCCGTAGTCAAAAATCGTCAATCTCTTAGTCTCTTTTATTAAGTACCACGAGAAATGATAATCTTGTGGGAAGCAGGCTGGACTAACCAGCCAAGGCTAAATACTCAATCTCACCGATAGTGCACCAGTACCGTGAGGGAAAGGTGAAAAGTAGGGAGGTGATCCCGGTGAAATAGAACCTGAAACCATCTGCTAACAAAAAATGGGAACCCGACCCGAAAGGGTTTAGGGCGACCGTGTACCTATTGGAGAAGGAACCAACGAGTTACCCTCACCAATTTGTCTAAGTGCTTCTAGCATGTAGGCATAGGGAAACCAAGTGTGAATAGCGCACTTTCTTGAATTTTTCAAGAAATATTGGTGGGGTAAGACCCGAAGCCAAGCGAGCTTGCCATGGCCAGGGTGAACCCTGCAGAAATGCGAGGGGAGGCCCGAACCCGTGAGCCGTGCAATACTCTGGGATGAGTTGTGGTAAGAAGCGAAAAACTAATCGAGCTTGGTAATAGCTGGTTCTCCCCGAAATAGCTTTGGGGCTAGCCTCCGCTAAAATTTTATTTTCCAGGGGTAGAGCACTAGAAAGAGTATCGTGGAGAAATCCAGGTATTCTTACTAAACTCCGAATACTGGAAAATTTAGGCGGGGAGTCAGAACTTGGGCGCTAAGGTCCAAGCTCAAAAGGGAAACAGCCCTGATCTTCATCTAAGGTCCCTAAACTAAGTCTATTCTCAATGTAAAACATTGAGACGACTCGTCCGAATCTTTGATTCGGAATAGAGCTAAGTGAGAAAGGAAGTGGGATACCGGAGATAGTTAGGAGGTGAGCTTAGAGGCAGCTATCCTTTAAAAAATGCGTAACAGCTTACTAACTAAGGAATCCTGCGCCGAAGATTAACGGGACTAAAGCTTAGTACCGAAGATAAGATCCTGCACTTTTTTTGAAAAGTGCAGGAGGTAGGGGAGCGTCCAGTCTACAGTGAAGGCAAGCCGTGAGGATTGCTGGAGTGGACTGGAGTGAGAATGTTGGTATGAGTAACCGCAATCAGGGTGAAATCCCCTGACACCGAAAACCTAAGGTTTCCTTGGCAACGACAATCGACCAAGGTTTAGGCGGACCTAAGGCGTAGAGGAAACTCGAAGCTGATGGACAGCCGGTTAATATTCCGGCCCTTCCGTTAGATAAACTTCAAATGACGCAATCAAAATTTTTGGAAAGGTTATTGGATTCCGAGGTGGGTTTATCCTGCCGCTCCAAAAATTAGATTGCCCAGAAAAGTTTGAAATATATTATCTAACGGGATCCGTACCGCAAACCGACACAGGTGGGTTGGTGTAAGTGCACCAAGGTGAACGGGTGAAACCTCGCTAAGGAACTCGGCAAAAAAGTGTCCGTAAGTTCGCAATATGGACTGCCCCGCCCGTAAGGGTTAGGGGCTACAACAAACGTACCCCTGGCGACTGTTTATCTAAAACACAGGTCCCTGCTTAACTCGTAAGAGGATGTATAGGGGCTGAGGCCTGACCAATACCAGAGTGTTAATGTCGCTGGTTTCTGCCGCAAGGCAGATGCTGAGTGACTGAAGCCTCTGGCGAATGTCCGCGGTAACTATAACCGTGTTAAAGTAGCGTAACCCCTTGTCAGGTAAGTTCTGACCCGCATGAAAGGTTTAACGACTAGGGGACTGTCTCAGCGAGGTGCCCGGTGAAAATACAATTAGCGTGAAGACGCGCTATACCTGCGGCTAGACGAAAAGACCCCAGGAGCTTTACTGCAGCCTGATATTGAGTTTTGATTTTGGATGCGTAGCGTAGGTGGGAGACATTGAAGTCCGGCTTTCGGGCTGGACTGAGTCGCCGATGAAACACCACTCTTTCAAAATCTCGATTCTAATCTGCCTTGAAAAGTGGAAACAGTGTCTGGTGGGCAGTTTAAGTGGGGCACTTGCCCTCTAAAAAGTAGCGAGGGCGTTCAAAGGTCGGCTTAGCTCAGATGGAAATTGAGCTGAATGTGCAAAGGCATAAGCCGGCTTTACTGCGAGCGAGATATCGCGAGCAGTTGGGAAACCAGGACTTAGTGAACCGACCTGTTTTAGTAGAAAACGGGAAGATCATCAACCAAAAGTTACCCTGGGGATAACAGGCTAGTAGGGCCCGCGAGTCCATATCAACGGCCCTGTTCGGCACCTCGATGTCGGCTCGTCCTATCCTGGAGGTGGAGAAGCTTCCAAGGGTTAGACTGTTCGTCTATTAAAAGGATCCGTGAGTTGGGTTCAGAGCGTCGTGAGACAGCTCGGTCTCTATCTACCGCAGGCGTTTGAGTCTTGAGGGGAGTCGTCCCTAGTACGAGAGGACTGGGATGAACCAACCTCTGGTGTGCCAGTTGTTCCGCCAGGAGCATTGCTGGGTAGCTACGTTGGGTCAGGATAAGCGCTGAAAGCATCTAAGCACGAAGCCTACCCCAAGATTAGGACTCTTTGAAGCTCGGTCAGAGATTATGACCTTGATAGGGCACCGGTGTAAGTCCAGTAATGGATTAAGCCAAGTGCTACTAATAGAGCAGAAAATTTCTTGCCCGCCAAAACCCCGCCCTCTAAGCCCATCACTAAAGCTAACTAACTTCTCCTTTTATCAAAATAAACAACAAAGTTAGATAAGCTTGGTCACGAGCATAGAGGGCGGGGCGAGACGGGTTTGGCTAGCAATTAATAACCGCAAATTCGAACCCCGCACCAAAATTGTGCATTTCTGTGGCGGCCATACTGAGGTTGTTCCACCCGTTCCCATTCCGAACACGGAAGTGAAATACTTCAAGGCCGATGATAGTAGGATTTTTCCTGCGAAAGTAGGTAGCCGCCACAGAAGTGTTCTCGTTTTCCACAATTTGATGCGGGGCTTTTTTAGATTATAATAAAGTTGAAAGTCGGTAGTAGTCAAAGAAGATAAATCTCTTTTCCATCTTCGCTTTCGCTACGCGAAAACTCGATAAGTCAAAGAGATAAATCTCTTTTCCATCTTCGCTTTCGCTACGCGAAAACTCGATAAATGAAAATTATTTTTAAAATTATAATTTCCGTTTTAGTAATTTTCCTTTTTGTTTTTTTGAATTTAGAGCCCATTTCTCCTCGAGTTAAAAATTTCTTTTATTTAGTATCAGAACCGGCTCAAAAATGGCTTTGGCAAAAAGGAAATCATCTTTCCAATTTTTTTGAGACAATTTCAGGGATTAAAAGTTTAAAAAAAGAATTGGAAGACGAAAAATTAAAAAATAAGACATTGATGAGTGAAAATTTAGCCCTAATTGAATTAAAAAAAGAAAATGAAATTTTACGGAAAGCCTTAGAAATTGGTTTTAAAAAGGATTTTAAATTTATTTTTGCCCAAGTTATTGGGAAAGATGTTTCTCAAGATTCTATTTTAATTGACCAAGGGTCAAAAGATGGTATCAAAGTTGGTTTACCAGTCATTACCCAACAAAAAACTTTGGTGGGGAAAATTAGTCAGGTTTATGAAAATTTTTCAAAAGTAATGCTCATTTCTAATAAAGAGTCTTCCTTTGATGCTAAAATTTCCGATACTGAAATTTACGGAATAGTCAAAGGGAAGGGAAATTTTGAACTCTATTTTGATCTTGCTCCCAAAGACCAAGAGATTAAGGAAGGAGATTTTTTAGTTACATCGGCTTTAGGAGGGGTCTTTCCTCCGGGACTCTTGATTGGCGAAGTTAAAGAAGTTAAAAATTCAGATGTTGAACTTTTTCAAAAGGCAGAAATTAAGCCGGCCTTCGATATCAAGGAATTAGAATTTTTATTTGTTATCACAGAATGGTGAAAAAAATTTTCTTAATATTTATCTCTTTTTATATTTTGTTTTTACTTCAGACCAGTTTTTTCGTTTATTTCAACATTTTAGGGCGGTGGCTGAGTTGGAGTCAAAATCTTATTTTAATTTCCGTAATTGGCATCAATTTTTTTGAAAAACCCAAAGAAAACTCCGGCCTATTTAGTGCTGCCAGCGGTGGTTTTTTCTTAGATATGTCTAGCGGAGCGTCTGATGCTCCGCTAAATTTCATTGGTTTCCATATTCTAATTTTTCTCTTAATTTCAGTTTTCATCAAATATTTTTTTAAAAAACATGTTCAACTTTTCTAAAAAAACCAAAATTCGACGCCTCCCCGATATTGAACCTCACGAAGTTTTATTGGACTCCAACCCACCCACCACCCATCAAGGAATCTTTCTATGAAGAAATATCTGAAAAACAAAAAAATAAAAACGAAACTTAGAGAGGATATAGAGCCACATGAGATTCTTTTAGATTCATTAGCCAAAAAGAAAGAGGAGGAATTGGGTATTTCCGGAAAAAAGTTCGAGGTTCCTCTTTTTAAAAGAGTTTTTCAAGGTTTTTTCTATTTTTCGATTCTATTACTTTTTCTTCTTTTTTTGAGAACTTTTCAATTTCAGGTAATTGAAGGAAAAGAGTGCTTATCTCGAGCTTCCGACAATAAATATATTTTTCATAAAATCCAAGCTCAGAGGGGAGTGATTTATGACCGAAACTTAAAGCAGCTCGTTTTCAATCGTCCCAGCTTTGATTTGATTTGCCAAAAGTCAAATCTTCCTCAGTTAGATTTTGAAAGAAAAAAAGTTTTAAATGAAGTCTCTCAAATTTTGAAAATAAAACCGGAATCGTTGGAAAAAATAATTAGCGAAGCGTCTGAAAATGGTGATTTTACTTTCCCGGTCTTTAAGAATTTAGACCATCAAACCTTACTTATTTTAGAAACCAAAATTGGAGAACTCTCCGGATTCGAGATATCTGAAAACTCAATTCGAGAATACCCGGATGGTGAAGATTTCTCTCATTTAATTGGTTATACGGGTAAAATAAAAAGTGAAGAATTTAAAGCCGAGCCAGAATTTTATTCAATTTTCGATGAGGTTGGCCGGGAGGGAATCGAAAATTCTTATGAGAAAGTTTTAAGGAAAAATCCTGGGAAAATAAGAATTGAGAGAGATGCCTCGGGAAATATAATTTCCAAGGAAACAATGTCTTTGCCGGAATCTGGGAAAAGTTTGGTTTTGTATTTAGATTCTGATTTACAGAAAAAAATTAAAGAGGTGTTAGAAAAAAAAGTGAAAGAAATTGGAGCCAAGGGAGCGGCGGCAGTGGCTTTGGATCCAAAAACCGGAGGAGTTCTGGCTCAGGTTTCTTTACCAACTTTTGATAACAACATTTTCTCAAAAGGAGACCAAAAAGCAATTCAAGAACTTTTAGACCCAAAAAATGACCAACTTTTTAATCGCGTAATCAAAGGTAAGTATCTTACCGGTTCCACAATAAAACCCTTAATTGCCTCGGCTGTTTTAGAAGAAAAAATAATTCCGCCGGATAAAAAAATTAATTGTCAGGGAAAGATTGTAATTCCTAATCCCTGGGATCCTTCTTCGCCGACTATTAAAAACGACTGGAAAATACATGGCTGGACGGATATGAGAAAAGCCATTGCCGAATCCTGTGATTTCTATTTTTATACCGTGGGAGGTGGATACGGTGACCAGGAAGGTTTGGGCCCAACAAAAATTAAAGAATATTTAGAAAAATTTGGTTGGGATAAAAAAACCGGCATTGACCTGCCGGGAGAATCCGAAGGTTTTATTCCTGATAAAGATTGGAAGAAAAAAAGTTTAGGAGAGGTTTGGGTTGATGGTGATACTTACAACCTTTCCATAGGCCAGGGTTTTCTTCAAACCACTCCTCTGGAAGTAGCGGCAAGTTTTGTTCCCATTGCCAATGGCGGAGAAATCTTGAAACCCCAAATTGTCCAAAAAATTGTTGATAAAGAAAAAAATCTAATTGAAGAAATCCAACCCCAAATCTTAAATGCAAATTTCATTGACCCAAAAAATCTTCGGGTTGTTAGAGAAGGGATGAGGCAAGCAGTTACCGCTGGTTCGGCCTCAGGTTTCTTGGATAATTTGCCGGTTTCGGCGGCGGCTAAAACCGGGACAGCTGAATTGGGAGGGGACTACTATCACAACTGGATAACCGTCTTTGCCCCTTATGACGATCCCAAAATTGTTTTAACTATTGTAATTGAGAAGGTTAAAGGTGTGAAAGTTGCTACTTTGCCCGTGGCCCAAGAAATATTAAATTGGTATTTCACTAAATAAAAAATTTATATTAAACTAAATATACAGCCCAAATCGGAAAGGGGTCGGGGAAACCCTTCGAGGGGCCCGCGAAGTGGGAGGGTGGCGGGTGGGTGGCGTCCCCGTCTAGGAAAACAGCGAGCCCGAAGGTCGCAGAGCGACCGCCTGAGCGACCGGTAACGAACGAAGGAGAGGGCGAGCGAATAATTTGGTATTACCACTATGGCAACAATCGATGAACTTAGAAAAATTAGATTAAAAAAGCTCGAGGCGATTAGAAAGACTGGAATCTTAGTTTATCCTGAGAAAACAAAAAGGACTTATAAAATTGAGGAGGCTCTTAAGAATTTTTCTCAATTAGCTCGTTTAAAAAAAGAAATAGTTTTAGTTGGCAGAATTATGTCTTTGAGAATTCATGGCGGAGCCACTTTTTTCCATATCGAAGATGGAACGGGTAAAATTCAGGCCTATTTTAAAAAAGATAGGTTGGGGGAGTCCAGATACAAGTTTTTCTTAGATAATTTTGATATCGGAGATTTTATTGAGGTTAGGGGAGTTTTATTTAAAACAAAAAGGGGAGAAAGAACAATTGAAGGTGCCGATTTTAAAATGTTGGCAAAAAGTTTATTGCCCCTGCCGGAAAAATGGCATGGTTTAAAAGATATCGAAGAGAGATTTAGAAAAAGATATTTGGATTTGATTTTCAATCCGGAAGTTAAAAAGAAATTTGAAATTCGCTTCATGGTTATTCAGACAATTCGAGAATTTTTAGATAAAGAAGGATTCTTAGAAGTGGAAACTCCGATTTTACAACCCATTTATGGTGGAGCCAAGGCCAGGCCATTCAAAACCCATTTGAATGCCTTTGATTTAGATATGTATCTAAGAATTGCCCCGGAGCTTTATTTGAAACGCCTTTTGGTTGGCGGATTTGAAAGAGTTTATGAAATCGGAAAATGTTTCAGAAACGAAGGAGTGGATAGATTCCATAACCCCGATTTTACGATGCTGGAATTTTATTGGGCTTTCGCTGATTATAAGGATTTGATGAAACTAACTGAAAAGTTGTTCGAATATCTTTTAAAGAAAGTTTTTCAAAAATTAGAAATTACTTACGAAGGTAAAAAAATCAATTTTAAAGTTCCTTGGTCAAGGGTTGAATTTTCCCAATTGATGAGAAAATATACTGCCCTTAATGTCGAAGAAATTAATTTAGAGAGCTTAAAGATAAAGGCAAAAGAATTTAATTTAAAATTAGAAAAGGGATTGGGCAAAGCGGAAATTTTAGATGAAATTTATAAAAAATTTGTCAGACCAAAAATCTGGCAACCAACTTTCATTATTCATTTTCCCCTGGGATTTCAAACTTTGGCCAAGGCCTTAGAAAAAGATTCTCAAAGATTAGCCAATTTCCAATCGGTGACGGCTGGTTTTGAATTGATTAATGCCTTTTCTGAATTGAATGATTCAATCGAACAAAGAAAAAGATTTGAAGAACAAAAAAAATTAATGGTAGCCGGTTTTAAAGAGGCCCATCCCTTAGATGAAGATTTCTTAGAAGCCCTGGAATATGGAATGCCACCGGCTGCCGGCTTTGGTCTGGGAATAGATAGATTGGTGGCTTTACTTACAGATTCACATTCTTTGAGAGAGGTGATATTATTCCCAACCATGCGACCAAGATAAAAATAAATTATGATAGATATTAAATTTATAAGAAATTACCCTGATAAAGTTAAAGAAGGCTGCAGGAAAAAGCAGGTCAAAGTTGATATTGACCGGCTTTTGGAGGTTGATAGAAAAAGACGGGAAGTATTACAAGCCCTGGAAGATATGCGAGCCAAAAAAAATGAGGGCTCAAAGAAAATTTCTGGAACAAAAAATGAGAAAGAAAAACAAAAAATCATCTTACCAATGCGAGAATTAGACAAAAATAGCGATAGATTAAATGGGGCCTTAAAAGAATTGAATGAAGAATTCAAGAAATTAATGTTTCAAATTCCCAATTTGCCTTTTGATGATGTTCCGGTAGGCGAAAATGAAAAAGATAATGTTGTTTTAAAAGAAGTGGGCGAAAAGCCCCAATTTGATTTTGAACCAAAAGATTATTTAGAAATTGCTGAAAAATTGGATTTAATTGATGTCAAAAGAGCGGCAAAAATTGCTGGTTCCAGATCTGTTTTTTTAAAAAGAGAGCTGGTTTTGATAGAATTTGCTTTGATTAAACTGGCTTTTGATACTTTAATGAAAGACTACAACCCACCCACCGCATCCTCCCGCTCGTCTTACGACGAGCGGGCCCCTGGATTTATTCCTGTCTTGCCACCGGTAATGCTAAAGCCAGAGATGGCAAGAGGAACAGGTTATTTTGAGGCAGCTGATATCGAAGAGGCTTATTTCTTGCCAAAAGATAATTTATTTTTAATTGGCACCGCTGAACAATCTCTCTTAACTATGCATACCGATGAGATTTTTGATGAGAAAGAATTGCCCAGAAGATATTTGGGTTTTTCTACTTGTTTTCGGAGAGAAGCTGGTTCATATGGAAAAGACACTAAAGGAATTTTTCGCGTTCATCAGTTTGATAAAGTGGAGATGTTTAGTTTTACTAAACCAGAAGATTCTATAAAAGAACACCAGTTTTTCTTAGAAATGGAAGAAAAATTAATGCGCGCTTTAAAAATTCCCTATCGAGTTGTCAATATTTGTACCGGAGATTTAGGAAGACCGGCAGCCGCAAAATATGATATTGAGGCTTGGCTGCCAAGCGAAAATCGCTACCGCGAAACTCACTCCACTTCAAATTGCACTGATTTCCAAGCCCGAAGATTAAATATTAGATACCGCGATTCAAAAACAAAAAAATTAGAATTTGTTCATACGGTCAATGGCACTGCTTTTTCTCAAAGACCAATACTGGCAATTATTGAAAATTATCAACAAAAAGATGGTTCAATAAAAGTGCCAGAAGTTTTGCAAAAATATCTGTCTTTCAAAGTAATTCAAAGATGAAAAAAATTTCTCTTTTAATCTTGCCTGGCTGGGGTTCAAATTCAAATAGATGGCAAAGAGTAAAAGAATTAATTGAGAAAGAGGGGATAGAGGTTTTAATTTTAAATCTTCCAGGTTTTGGAATCGTTACCCCTTTTCCTAATCCTTGGGGAAGGGGAGAGTATATTAATTGGATTTTGGAAGAAATAAAAAAGAAAAATTGGGAGAAATTTAATCTTTTCGGCCATTCCTTTGGCGGGGGATTGGCGGCAAAATTTGCATCTCAGTTTCCAGAAAAAATAGAAAAGCTCATTTTATGTGCTCCAGCCATCATTAAAAGAAAAAGTTTTAAAACTTATTTTTTTTATTGGCTTTCATTTTTTGGAAAAAAATTTTTTACTTTGCCTGAAATAAAAAAATTTTATCCATTGGCTCAAAAAGTGGTTTACAAACTTGCCGGGGCAAGGGATTATTATGTTGCTGATGGAACAATGAAGGAGGTGATGAAAAAAATAGGGAAGGAAGAGAGTTTGGAGGGAATTTTAGAAAAGATTCAAAACCCAACTTTGATAATCTGGGGAAGAAAGGATGATGTTTTACCATTAAAAGATGCTTTTTTGATTAAAGGAAAGATTAAAAATTCGGAGTTAAAAATTATTCCCAAAGCCAGACATTCCCCTCATAGAGAAACTCCAGAAGATTTAGCAAAATTATTAATTGAATTTTTGAAATCATGATTTTGGAAACTTTAATTTTCTTTTGGTTTTTACGCCAAATTAAAGCAATCTTATTTTGGCTTTATCTTTGGCAATTGAAAGAATATCATATTGGCCGATTTATTGACCATTTTCGAACTGAAAAAGGGAAAAGAATTTTCCTAAACTACTTTCAATTTCTAAAGATTTTTCTAATTTTGGGTCCTTTCTTCTTCCCATTAGTTTTTCTACCAATTCTAATTTTCCTTTATTTTGCCGAATCAGTTATCTTTTTCAAAAATCTTTTTCAAAAAAGATTACTTAAACCAGTTTTAACTAAAAAAATTACTTTTTTAATTCTATCAGGATTATTTTTCGAAGTTTTTTTCATTTTTATTTTTTGGCAAAAATCCTTACCTAACTTCGCCTTATTACTTTTAGTTTTTGATATTTTAACTCCGGCAATTACTTCTGGTATTGTTTTAATTTTTCAACCCTTAGCCGTTTTGGCAAGAAATCAAATTATTAAAAAAGCCAAAGAAAAGCGAGCCAAATTTAAAGACTTATTAGTTATTGGTATTACCGGTTCTTATGGCAAAACCTCAACCAAAGAATTTTTAGCTGAAATTTTGTCGGAAAAATTTAAGGTTTTGAAGACAAAAAAGCATCAAAATTCTGAAGTTGGAATTTCCCAATGTATTTTAAATGATTTAAAAGAAGAACATGAAGTTTTTGTTGTTGAGATGGGAGCTTACAATAGGGGAGGAATAAAATTGCTTTGTGATATTGCCAAGCCCCAAATTGGAATTTTAACTGGTATTAACGAACAACATATGGCAACATTTGGATCGCAAGATAATATCGTAAAAACAAAATATGAATTAATTGAGTCTCTGCCAGAAATGGGTTTTGCCGTTTTCAATGGCGATAACAAATACTGTCGAGAACTCTACAAAAGGGCCCACGTTTCTAAAAGAATTTGCTACACCACATTTTCTGCCCTTGCCTATGAGGTGGTACAAGGAGATTTTTGGACAAGTAATATTAAATTAGATAAAGAATCGCTTTATTTTAAAGTTTTTTCGCGATGGGGAGAAATAGCTGAATTTAAACTGAATCTACTTGGAGAACATTATGCCCAAAATATTTTAATGGCCGCTATCGTAGCAAAAGAAGTATTAGGGATGACCCTAGAAGAAATTACAAAAGTCTCTCAGAAAATAAAACCTGAACAGGGAGGAATGAGATTAATTAAAACAAAAGGTGGATTAAACATTATTGATGCCACTTATTCTGCCAATCCCGATGGAGTGATTTCCCATTTAGAATATCTAAAAGTTTGGCCTGGAAAAAAAGTAATTATAATGCCTTGTTTAATTGAATTAGGCCAGGCCTCAAAAGAAGTTCATAAAAGAATTGGCAAAAAAATTGGCGAAATTTGTGATTTGGCTATAATTATAACAAGAGAAAGATTTCAAGATATAGTAGAGGGGGCGATGGAGAAGGGAATGCCAAGTGGAAATATTTTATTCATAGAAAATCCAAAAGAAATTTTTAAAAAGATTAAAAGTTTTTGTCAGTCAGGTGATGTAATACTTTTAGAAAGCAGAGTCCCATCTCAACTGATTAGCTCATTAGTAAGATATGGAGAAGTTAAATAATTATGGAAATTAAAGAGATAAAAAATAAAGAAGTTTGGGAGAATTTTCTTTTAGGGTGTGAGGAAAAGACTTTTTTGCAATCTTGGAATTGGGGGGAGTTTAATAAAACAATGGGAAATAAAATTTGGAGATTGGGAATTTTTGAAAACTCAAAATTGGTAAATCTTGTTTTAACTATTAAAATTGAAGCAAAAAGAGGAACTTTTTTATTCATTCCTCATTTAGTTTCGGGTAAATACCTTAAAGTTTTAGTAAATTATTTAAAAGCGCTGTCAAGGGAAGAAAAAGCAGACTTCATTCGAATTTCACCAATTTTAAAAAGAAATGAGGAAAATATTAAAATTTTTAATGAATTAGGATTTAAAGATGCTCCTATTCATATGCATCCAGAAATAACTTGGGAGTTAGATATTAAAAAGCCAGAAGAGGAACTCATCTCGCAAATGAGAAAAACAACACGATATTTAATCAGACAGGCTCAAAAAAATTCCGATATCAGAATAGAACAGGGTTTAGAATTAAGAGACATTGAAAAATTTAATCAGATTTATCAAGAGACGGTTGATCGTCATCATTTTGTGCCCTTTTCTTTGGAATATTTAAAAAATGAATTTTTAGCTTTTTTACCTGACAATCAAATTTCTATTTTTTTAGGGAAATATAAAGATGAAATAATTTCTTCAGGAATTTTCATTTTTTGGCAAAATATCGCCTTTTATCACCAGGGCGCCTCTTCTTTAAGATACCCCAAAATTCCGGTTTCTTACTTACTTTTATGGGAAGCGATAAGAGAAGCAAAAAATAGGGGTTGTCAAAAATTCAATTTCTGGGGGATAGCGCCAGAAAATTTAAAAACCCATCCTTGGGCCGGTTTAACCTTGTTTAAAATTGGTTTCGGCGGCTATAAAAAAGAATATGTGAAAACTCAGGATTTACCGCTTTCAAAAAAATACTGGCTAACTTATATTTTTGAAAAATTAAGGAAAACAAAAAGGGGCCTGTGAGAAAATATCGAAAGCCATATCGAATAAAAAAGACTACAACCCACCCTCCCAGCCTTCGGCTGGGCCCCTAAAATCGATTTTAAGGAGTCGATTTTTGCTTCTGAGGGATGTTTAAAACGGAGATAAACACCTTTTATGAGAAAATACAGGAAACCCTATCGAATTAAAAAGAAGAAATCAATATTAAAAAGTCGATTTTTTTGGCTCAGCATTTTGGGTTTAGTGATTTTGGGAGGTATTTTTTATCTTTTAGTTTTTTCGGCTTTTTTTCGGATTGAAAAAGTTATAGTTTCTGGTAATGAGGAAATTCCTAAAGAAAGAATTCAAGATATAGTTAAGGAAAATTTGGAGAGAAAGATTATATTTTTCAAAAGTAAAAGCATTTTTTTAATTGATTTAAAAAAAATTAAAGAAAATGTTTTAAATATTTTACCGCCAATAGGTGAAATTGAGATAACCCGTGGATTTCCTGATACTTTAAATTTAAAAGTAACAGAAAGAAAAGAAGTAGGAATTTTTTGCCACCAGGATGCCTGTTTTTTATTAGATAAAGAAGGAATAATTTTTGAAAATGTTCCGGAAGAGATGCAACTATTAAAAATTCAAAAATTAAATCTTGATAGAGAAATAAAATTAGGAGAAAGAATTATAGAAAAAGAACTCCTCCGACCGATTTTGGAAGCTGAAACTAAATTAAGAGACGATTTTAAAATTCCTGTTAAAGAAATTTCGATAGCCTCTGACGAAAGAGTAAATTTTAAAACTTTTGAGGATTGGGAAATTTATTTTAATCCTCAAAAAGATATAAATTGGCAGTTAACCAAACTAAAAGCAGTTTTAGAAAATGAGATTCCTGCTGAAAAAAGAAAAGATTTAGAATATATAGAGTTGAGATTTGGAAACTCCGCTCCCTTTAAATACCGAGTGGAAGCGAGGTGAAAAAGAGATTTATCTCTTTGCCTGCCGAGTGGAAGCGAGGTGAAAAAGAGATTTATCTCTTTGCCTGCCGAGTGGAAGCGAGGTGAAAAAGAGATTTATCTCTTTGCCTGCAAATATTAGTCAATGTAATAAATAAAAATCGAATAGCCAATTTTCGTTACTGGTTTATATTTGTCTAACCATCGGTAATATCCATATGGCTGATTAAAACCAGGAACAGGTTCTCCTCGGCCACCTTGCAAAAAAGTAGCCGAGACCGCTAAATAATTTCCTTTTGGAAATTCTTTTGGGTCTTGAGTTCCATTCCAGCTCTCGAATTTTTCGCCTAAATAATATTTAACATCTGCGCCACCAAAATAATCGACATAAACCTGCCTGCCGGCAGGCAGGTTTTTATCTGCCCATTTTTTCAATCTTTTTAAATCCTGACCCCAATCCAGATTAGAATCGACCGTATAAATATATCCTTTATCAGACCCTCCCACTAATTCATTAAAATAAGTAAGAAAATGGGGATAAATAGAAATTACCGAAATTGCCTGCCAGAAAATAAGAAGAATTAAGATTGCATATTTTATCTTTAGAAATGGTTCTTTTAGCAAATCCATAATTCCTTTACTTACTAAAATCATTGTAAATGGAAACACTGGTAAAAGATGGCGAACTCCAATATTAAGATTAGATTTTAAAGAAACAATCCAATAAAGGAAAATAAAGGAAATCATTGAAAATTCGGGAAAATGATTTTTTATCCAATTTTTTGCCCTTGAGAGAAAATCAATCCAAAAAGGCTTTTTAATTTGCCAGGCAACAAAAAGGAGGGCAATGATAGTTAAAATATGAAAAGCTAATGGTTCCTTTATTGAATAAACTACCGGAAAATAATTTTTCCAGCCGGCAGCCGAAACTTCGCCTAAAAAATAAGTTGTGTTGCCACCGGCTGCTCGCTGGAAAACTAAAGCCAGGCCCAAAAAATATTCGGCAAAAGGTCTCAAAACAGGTTTTATTGAGGCCCAGACTAATATTTTGCGCAAAAAGGGAAAGGGAGTACTAGTCAAAAGAAATTCAGTATCTCTGGCTTGTCTTTCTGGCGGATAGTTCCAGACATGATATTGATAAACTAATCCAATTAAGAGATAACCAATAACAAATACTGAAATTAAAATTTTTAAAGTTTGTTTTAGATTTCCTGATTTTATTAACCACCAGGTAAAACTCAAAAATAGGAAAAAGGGAATCAAAAGGATTACCGAAAATTTACAAAGTTCGGCTAAACCAAAAGAAATTCCGGCAAAAACGATAGGGGCCCACGCCTTTGGCGTAGGAGGGTTGGGGGTGGGTTGTAGTCTTTTAGAGGGATTTTGAAGGGCTTTAATGAAATAATAAGTGGCAATAAATACTCCGGCTGCTGCCCCCACATCGGTAGTCACCAATCTCCCGTGAGCCAAAAAAGTTGGCGAAAAAGAAAATAAAAAGAGGGCTAAGAGGGCAACTCTATTACCCCAAAGCTCTTTTGCCCATTTAAAGATATAAAAACCCAGCAAAACCAAAATCAAAATCATCGGGATTCTTCCCCAAAAAATCATTTTGTCTGCCGGATTTCCAGTTTTAAATAAAAAATAATTTCCGAATTCCCACTGGCCATTAATGTCTTCTTTCCAGGCTCTGATATTCGAAGGAAAATTTATATTTTTGATAAAAAGCAGAGGGAGGGCAGCCAAATCTTTTAACAAGGGTGGATGCTCGGGATTCAATCTCATATCCTTTTGGGTTAAATAAGAATAGCCGGCTGGCAAATGAGCCAGTTCATCCATGGTCAGGGAATCATCTTTCATTGAAAAAAGAGAAACTAAAAAAACAAAAGTTAGCAAAATCCCGGCTAAAATATTTGTCAAACGATTATTTAATTTCATAGATTAAAATTTCATTTTCTTTTTTACTTTTACCCTGCGGAAATTTTTGAGCCAATTCGTTAAATAAATTTTCATCGTATTTCATTAGCACAATTACTGTTTTTTTATCTATTTTAATCCGATTTAAATTTTCCGGCAATAGATAGGTTGATTGGGGAGAGCCATATTTCATATTCTCAATAAACATTATTGTCTGGGCTGGCATGGGAAGGCCCGTGGGATAGGGAACAGGGACTCCAGGCCGATTGACAATCACATATTTTTCAACATCATCGGGCAAAGAATTTAAATAATTTCCAATTTTTAGATAATCAGCTGAAAAGGCGTTTTTTACTTCAGAATTTTTAGCCCAACAAAAGAAATATTTGTGAAATTCACTGTAGCCTACAGTTAATAAAACCGTAAACAGTAAACAGTAAACAGTAAACAGTTTTATTTTTTTAGTGAAATATATATTTTTTAACTTATTAAACAGCCAAGAGGTTCCCAAAGCCACAAAAATATAAACTACTGGAATTACTCCGATAGTCCGAAGAGCGTGAGGAATACCTTCGTAAGTCAAAATCCCTGGTAATAGCATGATAAAGAAAGTAGAAAGTAGAAAGTAGAAAGTAGAAAGTAATTGGTAGTTTCGATTTCGATAATTTGATTTTCTAAAGATTTCTCTGAAGCTAACAAAAATTCCAATTAGAAATAGAATTCCTAAGGGCCAGGGAAGCATGGGAGAGCCGGAAAAATTGTGGCGCCAATTGGGATCGCCATAAAAATTAAACATTCCCAAATGTAAAATTAAAGATTTTCCGAATTCTTTGATTGGATTTTCAGCAGCAAATATTGAAATTGGAGCTGCGCGACCGATAAAATCTTGAGGATGTTGGAGAAAATAAAGACCGATTGGCAAAGCAATAATGAAAATAGAAAATAGAAAATAGAAAATAGAAAGTAGAAATTTTTTTTGTAGATTTTGCTTTTGGTAAATAAAAAACCAAAAAAGCAAGATTAAAGGAAGTAATAAAACAATAAATCGATAAGAGATATAGGTATAAAAACCGAGACCAAAAAGAATGCCAGAGATTATGATAGAATAAAGAATCTTTTTTTCTCGAAATCCTCTGAATAAAAAATAAAAACCAAAGACTAAAATAAAGGGAACTAAAATTGCCCGAAAACCGATTCTTGAAAAATTGGTGTGCCAGAAAGAAACAGCCAGAAAAAAGCTGGCTAAGAAGGGAATGTAACGAGCTCTTTCCTCGTTACATTGAGAAAATAGTTCTTTGGTGAATAAATAAAGACCGAAAACTGTTAAAATGCCAACAATGGCGGCAGTGATTTTGATTGACCAGATGGAAACGCCAAAAACTGAAAAAGATAAAGCAATGAGCCACATCATCAGTCCTTCTCGGCCATTGTTTTCTGGATAAAAAACTTTGAAATTGCCAGTTTTTAAAGAATCTAAGGCATCGTTTCCATTAATTGCCACATCGGGATAAAGCCCCGGCGGAATCGAATCTAATTGCCACAATCTGAAAAAAGCAGCTATAGCTAAGATGATTAACAAAAACAAAACTTCTTCTCTCTTCATTAAAATATTTTAACATATTTTAAAATATTCGTATATTTGTAGGGATTCGTAATTCGTAGGGAATTAGCAATCAAAGGTCTTGACTGCTAATCTTGGTTTGTTATAATGAATGGGTCGAAGAAAATTCTTTTCTTCTTCAGCTACCCGAGCCGCAGCGAAGAGTAGAGAAGAGATTTATCTCTTCGATTCGCTCCCATAAATGGGAGCTCGGTATATGGAAACAACCCAAAGACAAACAGAAATTTTAAATAGGCTCATTCAAGAATATATTGATTCGGCTCGACCGGTGAGTTCTCAATTGTTGGAGAAAAAGTATGATTTTAGTATTTGCCCAGCAATGATTAGAATTGAGATGCAAAAATTGACCGACAAAGGTTTTATTTGCCAACCTCACACCTCGGCGGGAAGAGTGCCAACTGATAAAGGTTACAGGTTTTTTGTTGATAATTTGTTAAAAAGCGAAATTCCAGAATTTGAAGATGTCTTGGAAATAGAAGATATTTTTCAGAAAGCTGAAAAAGATATCTTTAAGCTAGTAAGTCGTTTAACAAAATTTTTAGCCGAGCAATCCTCAAACTTTACAATTTTAAATCTTTTAGAGAGAGATTTTTTTTGGAAAGAGGGTTGGGAAGAAATATTGCAAGAGCCTGAATTCGAAGAAAAGGATTTAATTTCTAATTTCACCGAACTTTTAGAAAGCTTCGAAAAAAATATTGAAAATCTTAAAATTAATTCTGGAATTAAAGTTTATATTGGTAAAGAAAATCCATTTTCAAAGAACAAGGATTTTAGTATAATAATATCTAAATGTCACTTGCCCAAAAAAGAGGAAGGGATTTTATCCATTTTGGGGCCCAAAAGAATGGCTTATGATAGAAATATCAGTTTGATTAATTCTTTAATGAAATCGTTGGAGAAATTATGACAGAAGACTACAACCCACCCGCCACCCTCCCGCCCGAAGGGCGGGCCCCTAAAAAGGAACCTGCCTTAGCTCCAGCTTCAGTGCCGAAGCAAGAATTGAATATCGAAGAATTAAAAAAGAAGGGCGATGAATCTAAAGATTCATCTTCCCCCGTCGATATATCTCGCGATATATCTCGGGAATTGGAGGAGTGTCAAAAATTGAAAGACGAATATTTAGCCGGTTGGCAGAGAGAAAGAGCCGATTTTCTTAATTATAAAAAAGAGGAATTGGAAAGGATAGGCGAAATTTTAAAATATACTAATGTGGGATTGATTTTGAATATTTTGCCAATTTTGGATAATTTTGAGATCGCTGAAAAAAAATTACCGGAAGATTTAAAAAATGATGAAAATGTAAAAGGGATTTTACAAATAAAAAATCAAATTTTAGATTTTTTGAAAAATCAGGGGGTGGAAAAGATAGAATCTTTGGGAAAGAAATTTGACCCGAATTTGATGGAAGTGGTTGAGGTGGTAGAGATGAAGGAAAAAGAATCGGCTATAGTTTTAGAGGAAATCCAAAAAGGATATAAAATAAACGGCAGGCTTTTACGACCTACAAAAGTAAAAATTTCTAAATAAGTAGTGAAATAAAATTTATATTTATGGAAACAGATATCAATAATTATCAAAACAACATCAATAATTGTTTCAAATTTAATTCTACCACAGAGACATTTGAATGGTTTTCATTTGAAGAGATAGGTAATTTTGTTTCCCCCACAGGAGCTACTTTAGATAATTCTTTTTGTAGTACTATTAGTTTTGAAAAATTACAATATTTGGATTCGACTACTAACCATAATTTATATTGTGAAAATAAGACATATAATAATGAAACAATTTTTATTAGTGGTCAGAAGAAAGATATATTAGAAAAAATAAACAAGATAGATATTGGAGAGATAAATTCTTCTATTACCTATACTGGAGATGAATTTGATATGAGACCGATATTACTTGCGGAAAATACTGGAACAACATTAATAACTTCGGCTTTTCATGAAGCCAAGAATGCTTTTTCTTGTAAGAATGAATTTATTTATGTATTTCAGAAAAGCCAAGAAGTAGAAATTCAAAAAATTGGTAAAAGAAATTTCGGAGTAAAATTTTTAAATAAAATAAAAAAATAAACTTATGAGCAAAAATCTAAAAGAAAAAATCAAAAAAATAAAACAATCAATTGTGGCCGTTGGTTTTAATCCTAATCCACAACAAATAACAATTATAGGAAGTGGTTTTGCTGTTTCTAATGATGGAAAAATTCTTAGTGCAGCCCACCTTTATAACCAACTCAATTCAGAACAAATTAATAATTTGAAAGCGAATATTATGATAAAGCAAGAACCTAACGAATTAGAACGTTATCAATGGTTACCGATAAAAATGATTAATAAAAATGATAAAGATGATTTAATTATTTTCCAAGTAGATGGTTACAAAGAAACGCTATTGAAAAAACTGGATTTTAGCGATTCAGATAGCGTTATGGTTGGCGATGAAGTTTATTTTATTGGCTTCCCTTATGCTGCTCAACTAATAAATGATGGATTTGGAGTTACTTTAATTGTAAATAAAGGCATTATTAGTAATACAAAACGAGACGGTACTGACCCAAACCGTAAAAGAAATTGGTTAATAGTTGACGCCATCAGCAATCCGGGAAATAGTGGTTGTCCGCTTATTGATATAGAAACCAACAAAGTTATTGGTGTAATGACTATTGCCTTTCGTACGCCATCTCGAGTTATGAGAGAGTTAGATATAAGAGAACCAATGCATATAGCTGGCGCGAAACCAATTAATTTAGCTAAAGGTTTATTAAAATAAAATTATAAAAGGTCATTTATAATTCATAAATCAAAATAAAAATTATAAAAACATATGTCAAAAGTTTTAGGTATTGATTTAGGAACATCTATTTCAAAAATGGCCACCATCTTGCAGGGTGAGCCAAAATGCATCGAATCGAGAGAGGGTTCGGTTTTAATACCCTCAATTTGTGCATTGGCAAAAAATGGTGAAAGGTTAATTGGCGATTTAGCCAAAAGACAGGCCGTGACCAATCCTAAAAATACTATTTTCGCTGTCAAAAGATTCATTGGTCGGAGATTTTCTGACCCGGAAGTTCAAAAAGAATTAAAGAGATTGTCTTATCAAACAAGGGAAAGAAGCGATGGTGGAGTAGAAATTAAAATGGGAGATAAATGGTTGAGTCCCATTGAAATTTCTTCAATGATTTTGCAAAAACTTAAAGCGGATGCCGAGGAAAAATTGGGAGAAAAAATTACGGACGTTGTCATTACTTGCCCGGCCAATTTTGACGATTCTCAAAGAAAGGCAACAAAAACTGCCGGAGAGATTGCCGGATTTAGTGTTTTGAGGATTATTAATGAGCCGACAGCGGCTGCCCTATCTTACGGATTTGGCAAAAAGAAGGAAGAATTAATTGCTATTTATGATTTTGGTGGAGGGACCTTTGATGTTACCATTCTAGATGTTGCTCCTGATACAGTTGAAGTTTTAGCTACAGGAGGAGAGCCTCATCTGGGCGGAGAAGATTTAGACCAGCGAATAATTAGTTGGGTCATTGAGCAATTTAAAAAGGAGCAGGGGATTGATTTATCAAAAGACCCTTTAGCTTTGCAGAGGGTGAAAGATGCGGCTGAAAGAGCCAAGATCGAATTATCCAGTACTTCAGAAACCGAAATCAACCTTCCTTTTATTTCTGCCGACGCCGCCGGACCTAAACATCTTTTATACAAAATAAATCGGGCAAAATTTGAGGAGTTAACTAGAGATTTGGTTGAAAGGTCAATTGAAAGAGTGAAAAAGACTTTAGAAGAAGTAGAGCTTAAAGAAAGACATATAGATAGACTGGGTAAGCAAGGTCAATCTAAACCAAGACTGAAACCACGCGATGTTGATGAAGTTGTCTTAGTTGGAGGAACGACATTAATCCCAGCAGTTAGGGAAGCAGTTAAGAATTTTTTTGGCAAGGAACCTAACAAATCCATCAGTCCTGAGGAAGTAGTGGCAATGGGAGCTGCTATTCAAGGAGAGATTTTAAGAGCGAAAGAAGAGGGAAGGGCACCAGAAGGAGAAATTAAAAGTGTTTTGCTATTGGATGTTTTACCTCTTTCCCTTGGAATTGAAACTCTGGGTAGCATTAATACAACAATGATTTCCAAAAATACCACTATTCCGACGGCAAAAACTCAAATATTTTCAACTGCGGCCGATAATCAAACCTCGGTTGAAATCAATGTTTTGCAGGGAGAAAGACCAATGGCAACTGATTGCCGTTCTTTAGGCCGATTCATTTTAGATGGTATCCCCCCAACTTCCAGAGGAATTCCCCAAATTGAGGTTACTTTTGATGTCGATGCTAATGGAATTTTAAAAGCTACTGCCAAAGATAAAGCGACTGGTAAATCACAATCAATTAGAATTGAGGGTTCAATCGGTCTTTCGAAAGAAGAGGTAGAGAAAATGAAAAAAGAAGCCGAGCTCCATGCAGCTGAAGATCAAAAAAAGCGAGAATTAAGTGAAGCCAAAAATGTAGCTGATAATTTAATTTATACTGTTGAGAGAACTTTAAGAGAAGCTGGAGACAAAGTTTCTGCCGAGACTAAAAAAGAAATTGAAGAAAAAACTGAAGCGTTGAAAAAAGTGAAAGAAGGTGATAATGTAGAGGAGATAAAAGGTAAAACTCAAGAATTATCTCAGGCAATCCAAAAAGTTGGAGCTGAAATGTATCGAAAGACCGGTCCTGAAAAACCAGAAGAAAAAGGTCCTCAAACTGAAGAAGGAGAATATAAAGAAAAATAAAATATGAAGGATTATTATCAAATCTTAGGTGTTCAGAAAAACGCCTCCCCAGATGAAATCAAGAAGGCTTATTATAAATTGGCTCACAAATATCATCCTGATAAAGGCGGAGATGAAAAAAAATTCAAGGAAATAAACGAAGCCTATCAAATTCTTTCTAATAAGGAAAAAAGAACTCAGTATGACCAATTTGGCAGAGTCTTTGAAGGAGCCGGCGCTCAACCGGGTTTTGATTTTCAATGGGCCTGGGGAAGACCGTCCCCAGAAGGGAGCCCGGATTTTGAATTCGATTTTGAGGATTTAGGAGAAATGGTGGAAGAGATGTTCGGGTTTGGCGCTCCTCGAAAAAGAAAGAATTTAAAAAAGGGAAAGGATATCGAAGTTGATATCGAAATTCCCTTGGAAGACACGTTAAATGGAAAAGAAAAAATAATAACTTTGGAAAAGATGATTTTATGCCCGCGATGTCAAGGAACCGGAGCTGAACCAGGAACGAAAATCACCGAATGTTTTTCTTGTCGAGGAACCGGCCAAGTCCAGCAAATTAAAAAGACATTTTTTGGTTCATTTACTAAATATGTCACCTGCCCGGAATGTGGAGGAGAAGGATATAGGCCAGAGAAACCTTGTAATGTTTGCCGGGGGGAAGGAAGAATTAAGGGCCAAGAAGAAATAAGAGTTTTTATTCCAGCTGGAGTAGATACAAATCAAATTATCAAGGTCGAAGGAAAAGGAGAAGCTGGTAGAAAAGGCGGAAAATCAGGAGATTTATATGTTAGAGTTTTTGTGAAGAGGCATCCAGTTTTTGAAAGAAAAAGGGATGATTTATATGTTTCGGTTCCAATATCTTTTTCTCAGGCAGCTTTGGGTGATGAAATTGAAGTCTCAACTCTGGAAGGGAAGGACGCTGCGCGTCCGAAGAAAATTCTATTAAAGGTTTCAGCTGGCACGGAATCGGGAAAAATTTTAAGAATTTCCGGCAGGGGAATTCCTCATTTTTCTGGTTATGGAAGAGGAAATCTTTATGTCGAATTAATTGTTAAAACTCCGAAAAAATTAACAAAGAAACAAAAAGAACTTCTCGAACAATTAAGAAAAGAAGGTATTTAATCTATTATGTTTTGGGTGTATTTCTTGTATAGTAAGAAAGTCAGGAATGTATACGTGGGGTCTACAGCAGATCTTAAAAAAAGATTAAAAGAACATCAGGATGGTTTAGTAGAAAGTACAAAGAATCGAAGACCACTTGTTCTTATCCGCGGTGAAAAATACAGTAACCTTTCTTTAGCAAGGAGAAGGGAGAAATATTTAAAAAGTTTGTATGGGTATAGAGAAAGGAAAAGAATCCTAAAAGAATATTTAGAAAACAAATAAACATATGGTATAGAGCTCTATGCAGAAACTTTTAAAAAAGTTTCTGCCGAGCCCGACACAAACCATTGATGGTTTGTGTATAGGGCCCCCGTAGCTCAATTTGGTAGAGCAGGACCCTTTTAAGGTCAAGGTTACAGGTTCGAGTCCTGTCGAGGGCACAAAGTTTCACTGAGCTTAGGTTTAAAACCGACTCAGTTTTTTATTGAAAATGGTAAAATGAAAGTATGGAAAGAATAATTCTACACCTCGATATGGATGCTTTTTTCCCTGCAGTAGAAGAAAGAGAGAACCCCCAATTTAGAGGAATGCCGATAATTGTTGGAGCCAATCCTAAAGAAGGAAAGGGTAGAGGAGTCGTTAGTAGTGCTTCTTATTCCGCGAGAAAATATGGAATTCATTCGGCCTTGCCGATTTCTAGGGCTTTTGAACTTTGCCCTAGTGCCATATTTTTGCCAGTCAATATTGAACTCTATCAAAAAGTTTCAGAAGAAATAATGGAAATTGTTAAGAAATATTCTAAAGTTTGGGAAATTGTCAGTTTAGATGAAGCCTATTTGGATGTTAGTTTTCTAGGCAGCTACGAAAAAGCCAAAAATCTCGCTACGAAATTGAAAAATGAGGTTTTGGAAAAAGAAAAATTAACGGCAACAGTTGGCATTGGGCCAAATAAATTAATTGCCAAAATGGCAGCTGAAAAAGCAAAACCCAATGGACTTTTAATAATTAAACCAAATCAAGTGAAAAAATTTTTAGAACCTTTAGATATTGAAGATTTACCTGGAATCGGCCCAAAGACCGGTGAAAAATTACGAGTTATTGGTATAAACAAAATTAAAGAATTAAAAAAACTATCGAAAGAAAAATTAGCGGAGATGTTTGGAATAGTAGGGGAAACGATTTATGAAATGGTAAGGGGAATTGATGAAGAACCGGTTTCTTCAGAAGAAATTATTAAATCAATTGGCAAACAAATAACTTTTGAAAAAGATACCAGGGATTCAGAAATTATTTTCGAAAATTTTGAAAAAATGATAAAAGAAGTTCACGATGAATTAAAGGAAAATAATTTTTCTTTCAAAACGATTACGGTTATTTGTCGTTTTCAGGGTTTTGAAACTCATACCAAATCAAAAACCCTATACACGAGCTTTCCCAAAGCTCGTGTCGGGCTCGGCCCAAACTTCTCTCAGAAGTTTGGGCATAGAGCTTTAAAAAATCCAACTCAAGATTTCGAAATTCTAAAAAGTGAAGCTAAAAAACTCCTCTTAAAATTTTTAATAGAAAATCCAAAATTGATTCGCTTAATTGGTTTGCGAGTTAAAATTTGTTAACCTAAATTAATTTTTCCTTTTGACTCAATTTTTCGTAAAAAAAGCTCAATCTCTTCCGGTTTGTAAATTCGATAATTATTTATCGGATTTCTGAGGGCTTTTAATTTCCCTTCTTTATCCCAATTTCTCAAAGTCAAAGAGGTTACTCCTAACAACTCAGATACTTCTTTAATTTTGAGGTATTTTTTTTGATGGGGTAAATCTATATGATATAAAGGCATTTTATTAAAGTTTATTAATCTTTTTTCGTATAAAACATTAATAAATCTTATTATTCTATTTTAGCATAGCAAGATCCTTTGTCAAGAAACTTTTCCACACCTACGAATGAGAACTTGTAATATCGGAGAGGGGTCGGGAGAACCCTTCGAGGGGCCCAGCCTAAGGCTGGGAGGGTGGCGGGTGGGTTGTAGTCTCCCGTCTAGGAAAACAGCGAGCCGAGGGCGAGCGACTAACTTTGTTCTACCAATAGTTATCCACAGCTTGACAAGGTGTTTTTGTGCTAAAATAAGATAATCTCGACCCTCGAGATTTTAAGAGGACTCGAGAATCTTTATAGCTCTTTTTTATAGCTCTTTTTTATAGCTCTTTTATTATGGTGCTTTTTAAAAATCAAAAATACCTCTCTCTCAAAGAGGCAGCTAAAATCTTTGGATACAGCCCGGACTATATTGGCTATTTAATTAGAACAGGAAAAATCAAAGGAAAAAAAGTTTATAGCAATATTTCTTGGCAGATTGATAAGCAGACAATAATCGAATATTGTCGAGAAAGAAAAAGGGATATCAAAAATCTCGATATTCGAGATAATAAATATTTCTCTCTGAAAGAAGCGGCAAAAATTTCAGGATACGCTCCCGATTACATTGGCTATTTAATTAGAAAAGGAAAAATTAGAGGTAAAAAAATTTCTAATCAAATTTCTTGGTTAGTCAGTAGAGGAGAGATAAAGGGGTATCAAAAACTAAAAAATCAAAAATTATTGAGTAGGAAAAGTGTAGGTCAATTCTCGATTTTTGACTTTTCTTGGCGTTTAGCTCTGGCAATTTTCGTAATTTTTGCTCTCATCTCGGGACTTACTCCCTTTGCCCCAATAAAATTTTTGCAAAGTTCGATTGGAGCTTTTTTTATTGAAGAAACAAAAACCGTTAATTTTTATTCAACTCTTTCTTCCGGCGAATGGCAAAATTCTCAAAATATCCAGGGACCGCCGGATGTCGGACCTACCGGCGATATAAATTCATTTTCTGAAACAAATTCGGCAATTTATAAAAGTGGACCCTTGCATTTAATTTCGGAAAATTTTACTACCGATGAAGATTTTACTAATTACAATTTTCAATCAGCAAAAATTAGATTTTCCTTTGCTTTCGGAGAAAAAAAGCCAGATTTTCAAATTTTCGAAAAAGAAGTGCCAACAACTTCGGAGTCCGGTCCCACTAGCACTTGGATAAGAATTAAGAATTTCTTTACTTATTTATTTAACAGAGTCACCCTGATAGCCAAGGCTCAAGAAAATAATACAACAACAGAGGTAATAGAAGCGACAAGCACTGAAGCAACCGCTACCGAAGCAACAACTTCAGAAATAACCACTACTACTGCTACCTCTGCTGAAACCTTGCCTAATCTCGATACGAAAATTATTATTTGGTGGTCTTTGGATGGCCAAAATTGGCAGATATTAGATAATATTTCCAATTATCCACTCTCTAATGTGTTAAATGGAGGTTACTTTGAATACGATGCTCCGTTTTTAAGCAATTGGGACGATTTTAAAAATCTAAAAATTAAATTTGAGGGAGTAATTGGTGGAGAAACAAATGTCGTAGCTTATCTTGATAGCGTTTGGGTTGAGGTGAATTACCTAGAACAGGTTCCCGGAGAGAAAGAAGGATTTGAACTGCGTGCTCTAAAAAAAGATTGGCGGGCAGACGAAACACCTACTTTTGAAATAACACCAATCAACGCAAATCAACAGAAAAATTTAGTTGAAAAATTAACGACTCAGGTTTCCAACTTTTTTGAAGAGCCGCCGAAAGTCGGGGCCAAACTTGAACAGCCTGACAAAAAAGAATCGGATATGGAGGAAGGAAAAGATTTTACGGCCGAAACCCATTCGCCAACTAAAATTACAGTTTTCAAACCGAAAGATTTTAGACCCGGACTTTATAAATTAAATGTCGATTATGAGGCAAAGGGCAAGGTTTATAATCTTGTCGAAGATTTCACCTGGGGAGTTTTGGCAATTAATGTTAACAAATCTATTTACTTGCCTAATGAACGAGCTTATTTACAAATGGGAGTGCTTAATGAGACAGGACACACCCTTTGTGATGCCGATTTAACACTAGAAATTACTGCGCCGGATGGAACAAAGACAGTATTAGCGACAAGCAACAAGCAACAAGAGACAAGCGAACAGCAACAAGAAGCAACCACAACTGAAGCTACCTCAACTAAAGCCACCTCAACTGAAGCTACTTCGACTGAGGCTACCTCGACTTTTGCAACTTCAACCCAAACTGGAGGGGAAGCCACTTCAACGGAAGCAACATCAACTGAGGCAATATCCACACAAGCTACACCAACCGAAGCCACTTCAACCGAAGCCACTTCAACCGAAGCCACTTCAACTCCTCCAGAATCGCCGCCTCCTGAGAATTTTGGGGAAACAGGAACTTCCACTTTTTCAACAACAACTCAAACTGGCGAAGAAACAACTTCAACCGAAGCTACCTCAACAGAGGAAAACGAGGCAACCAGTTTTTTGTATAAAATTAAAAATTCCTTTTTTGGAAATTTGGCAAATCAAATAAGAGAAAGATTTGTTTATTTAAAACTTACTTTCAGACAGTTTATTACAGCTTTAACAGTTCGAGCAGAAGAAGGCGAAGTAACCGGCACTTCCACTGTAGATGCTGTTACTTCTACCCAAACAACTCTAACTGATGCAACTTCAACTGAAACAACGACTACTGAACCAACTTTCGTGGCGACAATCACCGAAGCCACCTCGACTGAGGCCACCTCTACTGAAGCCACCTCAACCCCGCCAATTCAAGAAGCAACTTCTACTGTCACAACCACTGAACCAGTTTCTGGAGCAACAACTACTGAAACCACCTCAACTGAGACAACGGCTACTTCTACGCCTACGCCGGTAGAGACTGGGTCTCTACCGGCTGGAAAAATTTATCGAAGCTCGGAGTGCGGGCCAAACTCCGTAACTTATACTCCTGATTACTATACATATTATAATGTTAAAGGTCCCGGGGTTTATCAAATAAAACTAACTGCCATAACTAAAAACGGCACCTATGAAATTACTGACCAAATTGAAGTCAGGGAGTGGGTGCCTTTTGATGTGGAAAGAATTGGGCCGACCAGAATTTATCCGCCCGCTACTTATGAGATGACTCTAAAGATAAAAGCAAATCAGGATTTTCATGGAGAAGTTATAGAAAGCGTCCCAGTTAATTTTGAGATTATGGGTTATCAACCACAGGGTGCAAGGCGAGACCTTACACCTTCTTCGAATGCTCAGGAAATTTATTGGCAAGTTGATTGGAAAGCTGGTGAAACTTATGAGCTAAAATACACATTTGATGCGCCGGATATCTCGCCTTATTTATATTTACTGGGGCCACTTGAGTTCCGTGTGGTTTCGTGTGGCGAAGCCGATGTTTCGTGTGGTTTAGTATTTAGCGAAGCCAGGCAGTGGCAGATTGCGGCTGATGCAAGCATAGGACCAAAATATCCAGCAACAGTAAGCACAGTTAAGGAAACTGGCGATGGTAACGATTGGGTAACTCCAGCAGAAGTTGTTTCTGATAATGGTGTCTATGGAAATATAACAGCAGCTACTTTTGATAGTCCAGATACAAGTTATCTTTTACGAGCCACTAATTTCAGTATGGGTGTGCCTGCTGATGTAACTATAAATGGTATTATTGCTGAGATAGAACGACACTATGCCAATGGAGCGGTTGCCGACTATGATGTCTACCTGACTAAAGATGGAGTTACTAGAGTCGGAAATGATAAAAGCACAGGAGCTACTTTCAACTTAACAACCGATACTATTGTTTCTTTTGGGGGAAGTGCTGATTTATGGGGGGCTACTTGGACAGTAGATGAAGTTAATGCTGCTACCTTCGGGGTTCTTTACAAAATGCAAGCTACTGGTACTAATGCTGATGGATTTGTAGATTTTATCAGAATTACTGTTTATTATACTCCTCCTTCTACTCTTACCCAAAATTATTACCGGTGGTATGCTAATAATGATTCTGCCACGCCCACCGACCCCTGGCCTTCAGGGACGACAACCGATCTTGGCGAAAATATACCCATCACCTCTACTTCAAGTCCGCCGGCATCAGGTGATATTTTGCGGATAAGAATGTCTGTAAATGTAACCACTCTTGATTTACCAACCAGCACCTCTGCCTTCAAACTTCAGTATGCTTCAACCACCGGTATTTGCACCTCCACCTTGACTTGGTCTGATGTTGGAGCAACTTCTTCAACGAGTACTGCCTGGCGGGGTTATGATAACCCAACTCCGGCCGATGGTATGACTTTAACCACCACCACCCTTTCAGTCTCCGATGTTAAAGAAACTTATGAAGAAGCCAATCCTTCGGCAACTAACACCAATGCCATCGCCGTCGGCCAGGACGGCGAGTGGGACTGGGTAATTCAGAATAATGGCGCAAAGGATAGAGCTTATTGCTTTCGAATGGTAAAATTAGATGGTTCTGCTCTTCAAAGCTACAACTATTATCCAAAACTGGAATTCCTATCCGATTTTTCTGTTACTTCCAGTGATATTACTTTCAGTAACAATAATCCTTATACCGGAGAACAAATTACTATTACCGGAGTTATTCATAATAATGGAGCAGGCTATGATTCTACACCAATCTTAACTGACCAATATTACGATACTAGCAATGGAGCAAGTTTTGATGCCAATTACGGGATATATAGTAATCCTGCCTCGAGTACTGGTGCGTATATAGCTGAACAATTTACTCCTACAAATAGTTTCCCATTGGGTAAGATTCAATTATATATGCAGGCAGCTGGTACTTGTGGAACTTTAACTATAAACATTCGGCAGGACAGCGGAGGTTTACCCACAGGAACTAACCTGGCAACTACTACCCGGACCACCTGTTTCCCTACAAGTAACGATTGGATTAATTTTGTATTTGATAATTATCCTACTTTAAATAGCGGAACAAACTATTGGATTGTTGCCAAAGGGGATGGAGCGAATCTCAGTAATTCTTGGGGTTGGGGAACGGATAATACCACTTCTACCTGGAGCGGCAATTTTGCTTACGATAATAACGGAGGGAGTGAGAATTGGTCAATATTAAGCAATTACGACAGTTTATTTAGAGTTTATCAGGGTTACGGTCCAATTAATGTTAATTTTTTTGATGGAGATCCTGATTCTGGAGGAACGCAAATTAACGGAACCTCAACTATTAATTCTTTGGCTTCGGGAGCAACAACCACTGCTACTACAACCTGGACACCAACCACAGCCGGAAATCATAACATATATGTGATTATTGATAGAACACTCATAATTCCAGAAACTAATGAAAATAATAATAAAGCTTCTACTACTATAACTGTTCAACCACTTGTTTTTAAACAATCCGCTTATCGTTGGTTTCAAAATAGCAATTCTTCAGGAGGAGAATTCGACGGCGGCGGTTTAGACACCTCCTGGGGAACAAACGGAATGGTTACTTATGGCCTCCCAGACTCGGACCAGGCTTCTGCCATTACCATTGATTCTTCAAATAATATCTATGTGGCTGGTACTTACTACATAGCAGCAGGCGGTTATGACTGGGCAATAAGGAAATATACCTCAACTGGCACTTTAGACACCTCCTGGGGAACCAGCGGAATGGTTACTTATAATTCAACTGGGACAGTAGGTGACTTTGCTTTTGCCATTACCATCGATTCTTCAAGGAATATCTATGTGGCTGGTTATCAAGGAACCAACAGCGATGACTGGGCAATAAGGAAATATACTTCAACTGGCACTTTAGACACCGCCTGGGGAACCAGCGGAATGGTCACTTACGATTCAGGCGCGACACTAGCGGACATAGCTTATGCCATTACCATCGATTCTTCAAATAATATCTATGTGGCTGGTGTTAAAAATTTATTAAACGGGGATTGGGCAATAAGGAAATATACCTCAACCGGTACTTTAGACACCGCCTGGGGAACCAGCGGAATGGTCACTTACGATTCAGGCTCATATGACTCTGCTCTTGCCATTACCATTGACTCTTCAAGGAATATCTATGGGGCTGGTTATGCTTTGAGTAGTAATGACTGGGCAATAAGGAAATATACCTCAACTGGCACTTTAGACACCTCCTGGGGAACAAGCGGAATGGTTACTTATAATTCAACTGGGACAGTAGGTGACTCTGCTCTTGCCATTACCATCGATTCTTCAAATAATATCTATGGGGCTGGTTATATAGCAAGAGACGCTACTTACACTGTCTGGGCAATAAGGAAATATACCTCAACCGGTACTTTAGACACCTCCTGGGGAACAAGCGGAATGGTTACTTACGATTCAGGCGGGACACAATATGGGGACGAGGCTCAGGCTATTACCATCGATTCTTCAAATAATATCTATGTGGCTGGTTATATAGAAGCCAACGGCAATGACTGGGCAATAAGGAAATATACTTCAACCGGCACTTTAGCCACTTCTTGGGGAGACAACGGAATGGTCACTTACTCTTCAGGAACCGGAGATGATAAGGCTAATGCTATTACCATTGATAATTCTTCACAGTATATTTATGTAGCTGGCAAGGTATACTACAACTCAGGCCAATACGGTGACTGGGCAGTTAGGAAATATATTGGCTTCCAGCCCGGGGCTCAGGTTGGCGACCCTTTAACTAGCAGTCAAGATCAAGCGGCTACTTTGACTTCGGCCGGTCAGACGTTTCGTCTAAGAATGCTTTTATATGTCGGCGGATATCAACTTGCCATATCTGACCAACAGTTTAAACTTCAGTTTGTCGATAAAGGAAGTGGTAGCTGTGGTTCACCTTCTGGTGGCAACCCATCGTCTTATACTGATGTGTCGACTACTACTCTCATTGCTTTTTACGACAATTCCAATCTTAGCGACGGAATGTGGTTGTTTCCCACTTCAAGCGACCCGACGCACGCCACCGATACAATTGTCGCACAAGCTTATAAGGAGATGAATAACTTCACTAACTCTATTGCCGCTATTCCTGCCGGCCAGGATGGTAAATGGGATTTTGCTTTAAAAGATAATGGTGCGCCGGGCGGCACTACTTATTGTTTGCGCGCGGTAAAATCAGACAACACTGTTTTAGATGATTACATATATCCGGAAATAACTACCTACTCTGCACCATCTATCACTATTTCCGGCAAGGTTTATACGGATGAAGGAAGCACAACTTTGAACACCGGACCCATTGTGAAGTTAGCAATTAATGGCACTTCAACTACTACCACAATTGCTTCTACTACCGATGGCAGTTATTCCTTCACCAACATAACTCCGCCAACAGCTGGTAGTGTCTTGACCATATTTATAGATGGAACTTCGACAAAAGCCGTAACAGTTGATAGATATTTTGGTTCGGGAAATGCCACCAGCGTTGACCTTTATAAAGACAGAATTATTGTTCGCCACGATGATTTGGGACCAATAACCATTGCTGATTTGGATAAATATGATAATGGTCAGGATACAGATATCTTGTTTACGGCTACTACTTCACCTTCGGTTGCTCTTTCAGTAGATGCTAATACTGAATTATACATATGGCCGGGAAAGAAGTTTGCTCCCGGAGGAAATATTACTCTGGATTATGGCGGTTCCGGAGATGAATGGGACGGCAGTTTAAAGATTACTGCTTCCTCTACTTTTTCTGCAACCGGTACCGAATCACATTCTGTTGGCGGCTCCTGGTTTGCCTCCTCAACTGCTACTTTTACGGCGGCCAATTCAACAACTACTTTTACTGCGACCAGTACTGGTAAAACAATTACCACAGCTGGCAATTCTTTCTACAATTTAACCTTCAATGGTTCAGGCGGTACTTGGACTTTCCAAGATGCAGCAACAACGAGCAATAACTTTACAATTACTGTTGGCGCAGTAACCTCCACGAGTGGTGTTTTAGCTATTGGTGGTAATTACTTAAATTCTGGTACTTTCAATCATAATAATGGAACGGTGAGATTTTTCGCTACCACCACTGGTAAGACCATCAGCGGCAACCTTAATGCCACCTCATCTTTCTGGAAAATACAATTTAACGGTGCCAATGGCGATTGGACAATTCAGGACCCAATGAAAGTTGCTGCAGCCAGCACGACCGACACATTTTTAATTAAACAAGGAACAGTAACAATGGGCAATGGAGCCAACGATAACTTAGAAGTGTTGGGTAACTTGGTGGTTGGTGATGGAACCGGAAATGCCACCTTCACTACTCCTGAAATTTCGCAAGTCAGCGGTACCATTACTATCCATATCAATCAAGATTCAGCTACTCCTACTGCTTGCGGCGCCTGTAAAGTCATTGTCGGCTCGAGCACCGGCACCGGCGCATTTATACTTCACAAGAATAATATCTTAAAATTCAATTCAGCTGTCTCTGTCCAATCTGGCTTGGAAGTTGAATCTACAGGTTACTTAAAGATTGAAGGAGAACAGGCAACAACCAGCATTGTTTCTACAACAACTGAAGATACGGCCTCAACTACAATTACGGTTTCAGGAAATCCTTGGAGCGGAATTGATTTCACCGGAATGCATTTAAGAATTAGTTCTACTACTGCTTCTACTACTGCTTTTGGAAAGATATATGATGTTTTAGGAAATACGACAAGTACTATCAGAATCAATGCTACTACATCTGTAACTTCCACTATACAGAGTATTACTGTTACAAATGCAAGCTCTACCAGAACTATTTGCTCTACCTCAACCGTAATGATAACTGCTAATGACCAAGGTATCGGCAGATATTTATATGACCATACCGGAACCACCACCGGCTACTTTAAGATTATTGATTCAGCTAGTAGTTCGGCAGCTTGCGGCAACAAAAATCAATTCGTAGTTATTGCCGAACCTGATTCTTTCTCGGCTTTAGCCACCGGTGACGTAATTGATATTACTGACGGAATAAAAGCCAACGACACCTTTGAAATCTTAGATTATGCTCAGGTAACTGCCGCAACAACCACTCACGGATATATCTGGGCAAAACAATATTCAGAAACCTTAATCAGGTATGCGGATATTTCCGAGATGGGAACGGGTACGGCTAATAAATGGGGAGTCTCCTTTTACAACATCAACGGCGCCAGCTCCAGCGAAGGAGTAACCATTGATAAATCAAGGATACACGATGGGTATATGGGGATATATTTCAGCGGCAGTTTAAACAACAATACCTCTACTAACAAAGGCCTTTCCAATAGCGCGGCTTACGGGAACACCAGCTATGGCTTCTACCTCGTCTCCTCCTCCAACAACAACCTCACCTCAAACAACGGGTACGGGAACACCAGTCACGGCTTCTACCTCTCCTCCTCCAACAACAACAACCTCACCTCAAACAATGGGTACGGGAATACTAATGGCATTGGCTTTTCTCTCGTAGTTTCATCAAATAATATTCTCACTTCAAATAATAGTTATGGGAATGGTTATGGATACGGCTTTGCCCTCAATGACTCCGACAATAATACCTTGATCTCAAACAATAGTTATGGAAATCATGATTGGTACGGCTTTCAGCTTTCCTCCTCCTCCAACAACAACAAGCTGACATTAAATAATAGTTATGCAGAAGCGTATGGTTACGGACTACTTTCTTCCTCCAACAACAACCTGACCTCAAACCAGGGATACGGGAACACCAGCGATGGCTTCTACCTTTCTTCCTCCAACAACAACAACCTGACCTCAAACCAGGGATACGGGAACACCAGCCACGGCTTCGACCTCTACTCCTCCTCTAATAACATTTTAACTTCAAATAATAGTTATAATAATAGTCAGGGCTTCCTTTTCGACACCTCGGCCAATAACAACATTCTAACTTTAAATAATGGTTATAGTAATTCCTACGGTTTGTACAGTATGAAATCAACCGGCAATATTGTTATTAATGATAATTACGGAGTTAGTGGAACTAACGCTGTTTACGACGTTATATTTAATGATAGCGGCCCCGGTTCAACTATTCGTTGTTACTCCTGTAATTTAGCTACTACAAATGAAGTTTCCGGTGTTACATATACTGGCGCCTACTTCATTTCTTTCAAACACGATAATGTAGCCACCTCCACCAAAATCTGGGGAAAGTATTCAATTCCTGATCAAGATAACGACATTCCCCAGGATGAAACAATTAATAGATTCAACTATGCCACCAGTACCTGGCCAGATTCCATTGCCAGAGTCAACTACTATGGTACAGGTACAAAAGACCCAAATCTTAACTTTAACTTTGGTTCAGGATTAGTAGCCACCTCATCTACATATAGGATAGCTTGTTACGGAACAAGCACTGCCACCACTTCACTTTGGAATGTCTACCGAAATGAAACACTAATAGGTACCACCACATCTGGGACAGCATTTAATGATGCAACCAACAGCTTATCCTTCCAGATAGACGCTACCAATTCCGTACCATATGATACCTACACCTTTGTTGCTTTCAAAAACTCAAATAACCAAAACACCCAGAAATACCTAACAATGATGCAAGGCGGAGATACTTTTACGGTTGATTCTGGCAAGACATTAGAAATTAAAGGTGGACAATCAACCTCAACGGATAAAACCATAGTCAATTATAATCCTGGAAGCGGTTTTTGGAGTTTCTATAATCAAACCGGAAATGAATTAACTTTCCAGGAAGCAGAGATGAGTTTTGTTCAGTTTGCCACAGGTACAGTTACGGTTTTAAATACGGTTTTGAATAATGAAACCGTTACCAGTACTGCTATTTTAAATGCCGATTGGTATTTGGGAGCTCATGCAGTAATGGTTGATTCTACCTCTACTCCGGCAGCTTTAGCTACAACAACTATTTCTGAAAATAGCACCACTTCCCAGGCTACAGTATGGATATGGTCAGGTGGAGTCGGAGGCGGCTGGGCGACATCTGCGACTTCCCAAATTAGCCATACTGATTCCAATGGTAAAATTCCTCAACCGGGAACTGACGAAGCAATCAGAATTAGGGAATACAAAAAAGAAAGCGCTACTACAACATATTATAAATATAACTTGCAAATTACTGCTGCCGGGTTTAGCAACTATAATTATTGGGCTGATTTTGGCAACCAGTATATTACCTCGGTTTCAAGCACGGAATCAACGAGTACGGTAGATAAATCTATTTCCGAAAATTGGCGAAGATATGACATTGATGTTAACAATCAAGAGCCGACTATTAATGCGCCACCACAATGGGGTACCTGGTATGCTGGTTTAAATTCCTATTTGGTGTTTGGTTTGGATTCACTGACGGTCAACTTTGATACTTTAGATGCCGGGAATAGTTTTACTGATACGGCTTCTACGACACTTTATGTAACCACTACCGCTCCCAACGGCTATATAGTTCATGCTTATACAGCTGCAAACGATGGGAAGTTAACTTCAACATCCACCACCTCTACTATTGCCAGATGGGATGCCAGTAATGCTACGCCTACTACTTGGGGAGCTGGTAATTATGGTTTTGGCTATACTACTGATGACACCAATCTTTCTGGCGGAGACCCGAATCGTTTCGCTACCTCAACCAAATACGCCGGATTTACCAGCTCTACCGAAGAAGTAGCAGATAGACCCGGCGGCAGCTGGTCCGGCGCGACAAATGTAATAACCTACAAAGTTTCTGTTTCTTTTATTCAAAAACCAGCAACCTATCAAACAACCATAACTTATATATGTACCGCAAATTATTAAAAGGTTTAAAAATGTTTCAATTGTGACTTTAAACATGAATAAGAATTTTCAATTACCAAACGACTTAGCGAAGGTGGAGAAGAAGGAATCTTCTTCGACTTTAATTTTCAATTTTTTGATAGCTTTATTAGTTATTATTTTTCTATTCTTTGAATTTTCAGTAAATGCCGAGAACATATCTCCCAGCTTGAGTGTTTCTCCCAATACTTTTGACCTTACCGTTTTACCGGGCGAAGTTCAAACCGGGAAAATCAAAATCGGAAATAGGAGCGAAGTGGCCCTTCCGATATTGGCCAGGACAGTTGATTTTTCAGCTGCCGGCGAAGAAGGAGAAATGACGTTTGATGAACTTTCTCAAGATATTTCTTTTGCTTCCAGAAAATGGATTAAAATAGAGAATCCAAATTTCATTTTAAATCCGGGAGAAACAAAAGAGGTGTATTTTACAATTCAGGTTCCGGAAAATGCCGAACCCGGTGGCCATTATGCTACCTTTCTTTTTGAACCTCAACTGCCTTCTTTTTATTTTGAGGAACCAACTCCTCCCTCCGGTGAACCTTTAATGTTAGAACCCGATTTAGAAATAACTCCGGTTCAGCCTCGAGTTGTTCCGGTCATTGGAGTTTTATTTTTATTTTCGGTGCAAACTTTTACTCTGGAACCGGAAACCGGACAAAAATTAGAAGTAGTTGAATTTTCTATTCCCAGAGAAGAGAGATTGGCCTCTCTGGAAAATTTTCTCTCAAAGTTAATGGGAAATATCGTTGAAGCCGCTTCTTCAATTACCATAACCAAAAAGTCTCCCCAGAACTTTATTTTGCGAATTAAGAACAACGATATTTACCATATAAAACCTTCCGGCAAAGTTTTAATTTATAATTTTTTTGGCAATAAAGTGGGGGAGACAGAAATTCCCCAGAGGACAATTTTGCCAGGACAAATTCGTAAGTTTCCTGTTGAATTTTCTCCCGAAATTCCAGAAAAACTAAAATGGCTTCCGGCTTCCCTCTCTGAATTTTTAGTCCAGAATTTCTTTGCCGGGAAATATCAGGCTAAAATTGAACTGCAAACAAAAAGCCCTTTAACTGCTGAAGTTTTTCAACCTAAAATTCCTGTTGTTTTGACTTTTTTCTCTTTCCCCTGGCAATTCTGGCTTAGCTTTATTTTTATCTCTGGACTATTATTTTTTCTTTTGGTAAAATATAAAAAGAGGATAAAATTAGCTTTTAAAACTTTATTTTACCCCAAAAAATCCGGGGTTTGAGTTATCCACAGACTTGACAGGTTATCTTGTGGTATAATAAAAACGAATCACCGCAATTTAGCGGCAATCTGCCTGGGAGTCGAGGGCAGAAATAAAAATTTTAAAAATTTTCAAGAAAGAATGGCGGAAAAAATTAAAAAACACTGGGATATAATTTTAGTTGGTGGAATTGGATTAGTCTTGGCAATAGTGGCAATGTCACCTATTGATGTTGGACTCCCTGTTTCTTCTGTCGAAGCAGCTACCACTTCAGCTACATCTGTTGCGGTTTCAGCAACTGTAGCTTCATCCATTACCCTGACTATTGCTGGCGTTGCTTCAACTACAACTGTTGTTACTGGAGTTACTACTACCGTGACCACCAACGCAACTTCGGTGGCTTTTGGAACGGTTGATAATACCGCAAATCAAATTGCTGCTCACGATTTGACAGTAAGCACTAATGCCATCAATGGCTACACAACGAATGCTAAGTATGACCATGCGCTGCAAATCAGCTCAACCACTACCATTACTGACTGGACGGGAACAAATGCTACTCCGACTAAACCTTTTGCATCTCCAGGAACTGAAGCTTTCGGCTATACCACCAATGACGCCGTATTAGGAACAGCACCAACTGGCAGATTTTCTACAACCACCGGTGGTATGTGGGCCAAATTTGAGACCGGCGACAAAGAAGTGGCTTATGATGCTGCACCTCAAGCAAGTCAGACAACCCGGATAGGATATCAAGTTGGAGTTGCGGCTATAACTGAAGCCGGGACATATACTGATACGGTTACCTATACTGCTGTCGGGAGCTTCTAGATAAAGAATGGCAAAGATAATAAAAAAACACTGGGATATAATTTTAGTTGGTGGAATTGGGTTAGTCTTGGCAATGATGGCAATGTTACCTATTGATATTGGACTTCCTATTCCTTCTGTTGAAGCAGCTACTACTTCGGCTTCGGCTGTTGCGGTTTCAGCAACCGTAGCTTCATCCATTACCCTGACTATTGCTGGCGTTGCTTCAGTTACAACTGTTGTTACTGGAGTTACTACTACCGTGCTCACCAATGCAACTTCGGTGGCTTTTGGAACGGTTGATAATACCGCAAATCAAATTGCTGCTCACGATTTGACAGTAAGCACTAATGCCATCAATGGCTACACAACGAATGCTAAGTATGACCATGCGCTGCAAATCAGCTCAACCACTACCATTACTGACTGGACAGGAACAAATGCTACTCCGACTACACCTTTTGCATCTACAGGAACCGAAGCTTTTGGCTATACCACTAATGATTTCACATTAGGAACAGCACCAACTACCAGATTTTCTACAACCACTGGTGGTATGTGGGCCAAATTTGAGACCGGCGACAAAGAGGTGGCTTATAGCGCTACCTCCACCGCGAGCCAGACAACCCGGATAGGATATCAAGTTGGAGTTGCTGCTACCACTGAAGCCGGGACATATACTGATACGGTTACCTATACTGCTGTCGGGAGCTTCTAAATCAGGAATTCAAGAGAGGAAATTTTAGCAGGGGAGTTTCTAATAAATAAACTAACTTTTTTACCGTGAATAAAATAAGATTTACACTCTTGGTAATCGGAATAGGAATTATTGTTCTGGGAGCGATTAGTTTGGTTGGCGCTCAAGGAAAAATGGGTTTAAGCGCCTCCCCCTTGACTTTTGAATTAACGGCTAATCCGGGAGATGTTTTGATTAATCAGGTTAAGATTACCAATGCCGGAGATAGTGTTGTTGGCGTGAAGATGGAAGTCGAAGATTTTACTGTAGCCGGAGAAGTAGGTCACGTTCAATTGGAACCTGCAGAAACTGAGACTTACTCTATTGCTCGATGGGTGACATTTGAGCCGGCAGAATTCGTCTTACAGCCTAAAGAATATAAGCTTGTTAATTTTATTATTTCGGTGTCGGATAACGCTGAACCGGGCGGTCATTATGGTTCGATTATCGCCGGTACTACGGCTGTAATAGGCGGAGGGGTCACGGGCATGGCAGTGGCCGGGAGAGTGGGAACCCTGGTTTTGCTCTCGGTAGCCGGGGAAGTTAAAGAAGAAGTAATAGTTAAAGACTTTTTCGTTCCTGCTTACTCTGAATATGGACCCGTACAATTTACTATAAGATTTGAAAACAAAGGAACGGTTCATGTTAAACCGACTGGCTATATAACCGTTACAAACTGGTTGGGTAAAAAAGTGGCCGATGTAGAATTTCCTCAGAGAAATGTCCTTCCTAATTCGGTCAGAAAGATTGAAACTTCCTGGAACCAAAAATGGCTCTGGGCAGGAAAGTATACGGCCACTCTGAGCGGCAGTTATGGTATTGCGAATACCCTTCTGACTCCAACTGTAATCACTTTTTGGGCTTTCCCTTGGAAAGTTGGAGTGGGAATATTAATTGTGCTTATCTTACTTATTTTAAGTAGAAAGAGATGGCTGGCGGCATTTAGAGTTTTGATTAGAGGGGAAAAATGAAGAAAATAGAAAATAGAAAATAGAAAATAGAATTTAGGGCGTAGGGGAAATCGTTCAGTTTTATTCTGAGCGATTTTTTGTTAAAATAAACCCAGTAGAAGAATTTTGGCATTTTCTCAAATAATTTCGCGAAGCGAGCCAAAATTTCTCTACTGGGTAAAGAAATGAAGAAACCGAGAAGGGAAAAATTTTTAATTACAATTTTAGTAATAATTTTTATTTCTTTTCCGGTTTTTGGTTATTGCCAGCCACCAGAATCCCAAGTTCAAATTTCGGTTTCAGCTCAGGTAGGACCGTCACCTCCGCCACCTCCGCCACCACCCGGTGGTGGCGGAGCACCGGTACCCACTAAAGTTGTTTTTGAAGGGAGGGCTTACCCCTCGGCTTTCTTAACGATTCTAAAAAATGGAACCGTAGCTGCTACCTTCCAGGCTTTCTCATCGGGTTTGTTTGAAAAAGAATTAACCGGCCTTCGAGGGGGTATTTATACTTTTGGAATTTGGGCCGAAGATACCGAGGGACGAAAATCAGTTACTTTAAGTTTTACGGTTAGTATCTTGGAGGGGATGACGACAACAATATCCGGAATTTTTATTTCACCGACGATTGAGCTTTTGCCAACTCAGGTGGAAAGGGGAGATAAAGTTAATATTTTGGGCCAGGTCTTTCCCGAAAGTAAGGTTAATATTTTTGTTTCTTCAAAAGAAGTAGTAAAAGAAACTACTGCTGATGAAAAAGGAAATTGGGTCTATAAATTAGATACCGGTCCCGTAGAGGAAGGAGAACATGAAGCCAGGGCTAAAGCTCTTTATGGAGATGGAGAACAAAGCCCTTTTTCGCAGACTCTTTCATTTTTAGTTTTGAAAAAAGGGGCTTTAATTTGTAAAGGAGCCGATTTAAACTTTGATGGTAAAGTCAATATAATTGATTTTTCAATCTTACTTTATTTTTGGGGCCAAAGTTCTCCCAAAAACCCCTGCGCCGATATTAATTTTGACGGTATGGTAAATATTTTTGATTTTTCAATAATGATGTACTGGTGGACAGGATAATTCTAGAAAATAGAAAATAGAAAATAGAATTATGGTAACAAAATCATTTAAAGACTTAATTGTTTGGCAGAAATCCCGCGATTTAGCTGTTGCTATTTATAAATTAACAGAAAATTTTCCTAAATCCGAATTATATGGTTTAACAAGTCAAATAAGAAGAGCAGTTATTTCGATTTCTTCTAATATTGCTGAAAGTTATCATAGATTTCATCTTAAAGAAAAACAACAATTTTTGGCAATAGCTTTTGGATCAGGATCGGAATTGGAAAGTCAAATCGAAATTGCCAAAATATTGTTTCCGAACTTAGATTTTGAAGAAACAAAAGAGATTCTTGAAGAAGTAATGAAAATTTTAAATAATTTTCTTAAGAACTAAATCTAGAATCTAGAAGCTAAAAAATAGAATTTAGAACAAAATTATGAAGATAAAAAGAAGTGAAAAACAGGTATTTAAAACAAGAAGTTCTTCTACTTTCTACTTTCCATTTTCTAAATTCTCATTTTTCTTTCTTCTACTTTCTACTTTCTACTTTCTACTTTCTGTCACTACTGTTAGGGCGGCGGTTTTATATTTCTCGCCTCAATCTCAAACAATTTACCAGGGCGGTACTTTTATGGTCGAGGTTAGGTTAGATACTGAGGGTGAAGAAATCAATACCGTTGAAGCAAATTTATCATTACCTTTAGATCTTTTAGAATTCATTGATTTTAGCAAAGGAGACTCAATTTTAGCTCTTTGGGTAAAAGAGCCGAGTATATTTGATAATACATTTTCTTTTCTTGGAGGGGTACCAGGGGGATTTAAAGGAGAAGGAGAAATTGGAAGAATAATTTTAAAAGGGAAAGGGGCAGGTGAGGGAAGTATTGATTTTAAAGAAGGTTCTAATGTTTTGTTAAATGATGGTTTTGGAACACCGGCAAAATTAAGCTTTCGAGAAGGGAGTTATGAAGTTGTTGAAAGACCAAAAGAGCTGCCCGTTATTTCCTCCGGAACTCATCCTGACCAAAATAAATGGTATAAATCCACTACTTTACATTTGCATTGGAACTTAATTGAGGGAGCCGAATATAGTTATCTTTTGGGTCGCGATCCGCTATCCGAACCCGATGAAACTCCGGATAGGCCAAAGGGCGAACTTATCTGGATGGGAGATATGGAATATGACTTGGAAAAAGAAGGCGACGGAATTTATTATTTTAGTTTGAGGCAAAGGTTACCGGGCAGAGATTGGTCAAAAGACATTAGTCGTTTCAGAGTAATGATAGATACAACGCCACTGGAGGAGTTCGAACCTCAAATTGGTCAAGACCCAACGGTTTTTGGAGGAAAATATTTTTTAAGCTTTGCGGCTCAGGATAAAACTTCAGGAGTTGACCGCTACGAAATAGCAGAGACTCCCAGAATTTTAAGCAGATTTATTAAGAACGAAAAATGGAAAACGGCAGAAAGCCCTTATTTATTGGAAGACCAGCAATTAAGAAGCAAAATTTCAGTCAAAGCAGTAGACAAAGCAGGAAACGAAAGAATAGCTGAGATTTTACCGCCTTATAAAGTAACCTGGAAAGATATTGTTATTTCTTTATTAATTTTAATTGGGATTTGGGTAATTTGGTGGATAATTAAAAAGAAAGTAGAAAGTAGAAAATAGAAAGTAGAAATTTCTATGAATTTCAATAAATTTCTAAAAATTTCTATAGGAATATTGTTTAGCGTCAGTTTAGCGATGCCGGCTTTTGCCGGCAATGCATCTTTGTATCTTGCTCCTTCTAAAGGAACTTTTTTTGTTGGCAGTACTTTTTCTGTCTCAATTTATGTTGATACCAAGGGAAATGAAATTAATGCCGTAGAGGTGGATTTAAGATTTCCTCCCGATATTTTGCAGATTACTGCTCCTACAGCCGGAGAATCTTTTATTTCCGAATGGCTTACTCCGCCCAGTTATTCAAACATCGGAGGTACGATTTCTTTTAAAGGAGGGATACCAGGCGGAATTAAAACCTCAGCTGGTTTAGTTTCAACTATTACTTTCAGGGCGAAATCTCCCGGATTAGCTCGAGTAGAATTTTTAGATTCTTCAAAAGTTTTACTTAATGACGGAAAAGGGACTCCAATTTTTGCCACAAATTTCGGCGGCGTTTATGAAATTTTAGTTCCACCAGCCGAAGGACCAAAAATTTTCTCTCCTACTCATTATGATTCAGATATTTGGTATTCAGATTCTAATCCTCAATTTTATTGGGAAAAAGAAGAAGGATTGACTGATTTTAGTTTTAGTTTTTCTCAAAATCCTCAAGAAAATCCCGATAATATTTCTGAGGGTGATGCGACCTTAAAATTTTATGATGAGGTTCCAGATGGAATTTGTTATTTTCATTTGAGAGCTAAGAAAAACGATGTTTGGGGCAGAACCAGTCATTTTCCAATAAAAATCGATACTACCCCTCCTCAAAAATTTGAGCTAAGAGTGGATTTAGGAAGTGGTTTTGTTTATTTTGATGCAAAAGATATTCATTCGGGCCTAGATCATTATGAAGTTAGTATTTTAAATATTAGCGAAACTCCGATGACGAGTCCATTTTTTATTGAGGCAACTTCTCCTTATAAAATTCCTTACCAAAAACCGGGCAAATATAATGTAATTGTTCGGGCTTATGATAAAGCCGGGAATAGCCAAACGGCAGAAGCTAAATTTCGAATAATATCTCCAGCCCTTTCTTATATTGAAGGGAAAGGCATTCAGGTAAAAGGAATTCTTTTTTCCTGGCGATTAATTTATGTTATTTTGTTTTTATTTTTGATTACGGCGAGTTATTTAATTTTTTATTTCTCAAGGAGAGGATATAAAAAGGGAATCAAAGAAATTAAAGAAGCCCTAACCGAAATCAAAAAAATTGAAGAGAGAGAAAAAGAAACTCAAAGATTGAGAGAAAAATTTAGAGAAGAAAAAGAAAAATTGGAAGAAAAATTAAAATGAACGCGATAATACACGAAAATACACGAAATGGAACACGAAACTACGCGAAAGTATTCTTGATTTCGTGTCTATTCGTGTTCTTTTTCGCGTGGTTTAGTGTAGAGCCCGTAAGGGCGGCGGGAGCTTCTTTGTCAATTTATCCTCAAACCGGAACTTTTACTGTCGGAAGTACTTTTGACGTTTCAGTTTTTGTTAACACCGGAGGAGAAAATGTTAATGCCGTAAGAGTGGATTTGAAATTCGATCCTGAAAAATTACAAGTAGTTACTCCGGCAAAAGGAATATCTGAAGTGGGGGTTTGGGTTTTTCCACCGAGCTTTTCGAACACAAAAGGGGAAATCACTTTGCAGGGAGGATTTTCTGGTAGCGGAATAAATACTTCAGAAGGTCTCATTTCGGTTATAGTTTTTGAGGCCATCTCTCCTGGCAGAACAGAGGTTAATTTCCTTGATTCTTCTAAGGTCTTGGTTGGTAAAGAGGAAGGGGTCGATACTCTCACTTCGGTAAATAGGGGAGTATATGACATCATTCCTTCTCCTCCAAAAGGACCCAAGATTTTTTCTGAAAGTCATCCTGACCAAAATGAGTGGTACAAAAACAACTCTCCTGTCTTTAGCTGGGAAAAAATAGAAGGAGCAGCAGGCTACAGTTATAAATTAGATGATGACCCTTTTGGAGAACCGGATAATATCGTTGATACCGAATCTACTTCGGTTTCTTTTGAAGGAGTGGAAGATGGTATTTTATATTTTCACTTAAAAGCTAAAAAGGGGGAGGTTTGGGGAGGAACCAGTCATTTTCAAGTAATGCTTGATACCACTCCGCCTCTTAGTTTTAAACCTTATTTGGAACCTTTTAGTTTGACTTCGGGAAATTATTTACTGATTTATTTTAATACCAGTGATTTATTATCGGGGATTGACCATTATAAAGTTAGACTGGCAGATTTAACTGACCCTAAAAATATTACCTTATCTGGATGGACTCGCCAAGATAGTCCTTTTCGAATTTCTACCCAAAATAAAGGAATTTTTAGTGTGATAATAAGAGCTTTTGATAAAGCTGGGAATTTTCAAGAAGAAAAAATTCAAGTAAGGGTATTTAGCCTTCCTTTGGTTATAGTTAGTGGGGGGGTCCAAATTAAAGGAATTTTTCTTCCCTGGTGGTCATTTTACATTTTGATTGGAATTAGTTTATTTTTAATGGTGTTACTAATTTTAAAATGGATGAAGGCAAAAAGACAAACTATGAGAGAGAAGTTCCTGAAAGAAATAAGAGAAGCAGAAAAAGAGATTGAAGATGTAAAAAAATTTAGAGAGAGAATTGAAGAAATCGGAGAATTAGAAGAAAAAGCAAAACAAGAGGAAGAGAGGTTGACAAAAAAGCTCTGGGAGAAAAAAGAACCGCCTCAAAATAATTTAAAATCATGAAATACCTTCACTTTTTCTTTATTGGTGTTCTGTTAATACTTATACCATTATCCGCTTTTGGAGGGGGGGCTTCACTTTATTTTTCTCCGGCTTCCGGGACTTTTTTTGTCGGCAGTACTTTCGATGTTTCGGTTTTTATAAATACCGGGGGAGAGGATGTTAACGCCGTAGAGGTTAATGTAAAATTTGATTCAACGAAACTGCAAATCGCCAGTCCCACAGCCGGCAAATCTTTTATTGAAGTCTGGGTTGCCCAGCCTACTTATTCTAATGTAAAAGGCGAGATGAATTTTATTGGCGGAGTTCCTACGCCGGGGATTAATACTTCTGCCGGTCTTGTCTCTACCGTTACTTTTCGGGCAATTTCTCCCGGCGAAACCACAGTTTTGTTTTTGGCGAGTTCAAAAGTTTTAAGAAACGATCCTGAAGGGACAAATATTTTAACCTCAACCGGAAGAGGAGTTTATAATTTGGTCATTCCTCCGCCGGAAGGACCGAGAATTTTTTCGACAACTCATCCTGATACTAATAAATGGTATAAAGACAATAACCCGACTTTTTGCTGGGAAAAAGAAGAGGGGGTGACCGATTTCAGTTATAGTTTTGACCAAGACCCAAAAGGCATTCCTGACAATGTATCGGAGGGAGATTATACTTGCATTTCTTACAGCGAGGTTAAGGATGGAATCTGGTATTTCCATGTCAAAGCAAAAAAGGTTGAGGTTTGGGGAGGAACATCTCATTATCTAGTTCAAATTGATACTACGTCTCCGGCTGCCTTTACTCCAACTGTTGAACCTTCTCCAAAAACCACGGAAAAACAGCCCCTGATTTCATTTATGACGACAGATGCTCTTTCAGGAATTTCTTATTATGAACTAAAATACATTGACATTAGCCCAGAAAAAAAAGAGGAGGAAGTTGGTTTTTTCAGAGAGGTTATTAGTCCTTATAAACTTCCAATCGTAGAAGTTGGTAAATATTTAGTGGTAGTGAGAGCCTATGACATAGCTGGAAATTTCAGGGAGGGGACAGTAAAAATTCAAATTCTTCCCTCGAAAATAATTTTTACAAAAGAGGGTATTCAGTTTAGAGAAATTATTATTCTCTGGTGGGTATTAATTTTGATTTTGATAATCATTTTTATTCCAATTGCGGTTTATTTCTGGCAAAGAGAAGAAAAAATCACTGAGGCAAAAATAAAGTTAGAAGATCGTCAGAAAAAAATATTAGACGAGATAAAGAAAACTATATGAACATGATGATACACGAAAATACACAAAATGGAACACGAAACTACATGAAAGTATTTTTGATTTCGTGTCTATTCGTGTTCTTTTTCGCGTTGTTTAGTGTGGAGCCCGTAAGGGCTGAAGAAGCTTCTTTTTATCTTTCTCCGGCCAGCGGAAATTATAAGGTGGGAGAGGATTTTTCTGTTACTCTTTTTATTAATACTCAGGGCGTTTTTATTAATGCTAGCCAGGCAAAAATTATTTTTCCGCCAGAAAAATTGAAACTCATCAATATTTCAAAGAGTGACTCAATTTTTACCCTTTGGGTTCAAGAACCTATCTTTTCAAACGAAAAAGGCGAAATTTCTTTTGGCGGCGGATTGCCGAGTCCGGGATACATAGGAGAAGCTGGAAAAATAATAACAATTTTTTTTCAAGGGAAGACTAAAGGCCAGGCTCAAGTGAACCTTAAAAATGAAGTTATCACCGCCAATGATCCCAGAGGGACGAATGTTTTTTCTTTCAGTCAGGGAGGAGTCTATTCAATTTTTCCTTCTGAAGAAGTTTTGCCACCACCGGTGTCTGAAAAAATTCCCGTTGCTCCCAGAGTTACCTCACCAACCCATCCTGATGAGACTAAATGGTATAACAATAATAGCCCAAAGCTCCAATGGGGGTTGACTCCGGATATTATTGGAGTAAGCACGGCATTGAATCAGCAACCAATTTTTAACCCGGCCTCTCTTCCCCAAGGATTATTTAATTCAATCTCTTTCGAAGGAATAGAAGATGGCATTTGGTATTTTCATATTAAACTTCAAAATGAAGCTGGTTGGGGTAGGATAACTCATTTTAAGATTCAGATTGATACCAAGCCCCCTCATCCTTTCGAAATAACCGTTGATAACGAAGGAGACCCATCTAATCCTCAGCCCATTTTATATTTTGAAACCAAAGATGATACTTCGGGAATAAGCCATTACGAAATAAAAATTGGAGTAGGGGATACTTTTAAAGTGATTCGAGCCGAAAGTAATCCTCTTCGTCTTCCGCATCAGGCTCCCGGGATTCATAAAGTTTTGGTGAGAGCCGCGGATATGGCTGGAAATTCCACTGAAAACACTACCGAAATTAAAGTGGAACCAATCGAGGCACCCAAAATTACCGTCTGTCCTGAAACTTTTATTGCCGGAGAAGAAGTATTACATATTGAAGGAACTGCTCTGCCAAATCATACTATAATTTCTTTCTTTAAAACCGATGAAAAGTTAATCAAAACTTGGGAGGTTTCCAGTAATGAAAAAGGAGAATGGTCTTTTGAAGAAGATGGTTTATTTAAATCCGGAATTTACAAAATTTTAGCCAGAGCCGAAAATAAGAAAGGAGCAATAAGTAATCCATCCCAAGAATGTCAGGTTAAAGTTATTCTCTCAGGACTTAGTTTTGGGCCTTGGATAATAAGTTATAAAACTTTGATTTGGATTTTTATAATTATTTTAATTTTGATTTTGATTTTAATCTTTTATCTCTTTTGGAAAACCAAAAGAACGCGAAAACTGGTCGAAAAAGAAACTCAAGACTTAAAACAAAAATTTTATAAAGAATATAAAGAACTGGAAGAAGATATTGGGAGAGAATTGGAAATATTAAGAAAATTAAAAGCCGGGAAAGAAATTACCGAAGAAGAAAAAACGCGAGAAGCAGAACTTTTGAAAAATCTCGCTGATGTAAAAGAAGTTTTAGAGAAAGAGTTAAAAGATGTAGAAAAGGAATTAGAATAAAATTGCCGAACATTTTCCGGGCAGTTTTGTTTCAAACTGTTTTTCTTTTTTAAATTCTGATATAATAGTCGAATATGGGATTAAAATTCAGAAAATTTTTTATTTCGCTTTTTCTCATTTTTATTATCCTTTCCAGTTTTGGTTCGGGAATTTATTTTGGAAAATCGCAGTGCCAGATTTGTCCGCCCGAAGAAATTGATTTTTCTCTTTTTTGGGAGGTATATCATAAATTGCAGGAAAAATTTGTTGATAAAGGAAAATTTGATATTCAAAAAATGATTTACGGAGCGATATCGGGAATGGTAAAATCTTTGGGAGATCCCTATACCGTCTTTTTTCCACCAGAAGAAACAAAGAGGTTTGAGGAAGATGTCAAGGGAGTTTTTGAAGGGGTGGGAATGGAAATTGGTATAAAAAAGGGCCAGCTTCAGGTGATTGCTCCTTTGGAGGGAACGCCGGCTCAGAGAGCTGGATTGCGAGCCGGTGATAAAATTTTAAAAATTAATGACACTGAAACTTCTGATTTAACTGTTGATGAAGCGGTTAATTTAATTAGAGGACCGAAAGGTACGGAAGTGACATTAACGATTTTTAGAGAAGAGTGGTTAAAAACTAAAGAAATTAAAGTAGTGAGAGATGTAATTGAAGTTCCTTCTTTAAAATGGGAAATAAAACGACCCGCAAGCGGGTACCCCGATATAGCTTACATTCAACTTTACCAATTTTCTGAGAATGCGTCGGCTGATTTTAGAAAAGCGGCCATTGAAATTTTAGAAAAAAGCCCAGTCCAAAAAATAATTTTGGATTTGAGAAATAACCCGGGAGGCTATTTGGAGGTTGCTCAAGAGATTTCAGGCTGGTTTTTAGAAAAAGGAAAAACCGTTGTGATTGAAGATTTCGGCCAGGGAAATAAACAGGAATATAAAGCTCAAGGTCCGGGAACTTTTTCAGATTATAAAATTGTGATTTTAATTAACCAGGGTTCGGCATCGGCAGCGGAAATTTTGGCTGGAGCCTTGCGAGATAATCGTGGTATATTATTAATTGGAGAAAAATCTTTTGGTAAGGGCTCGGTTCAGGAAGTGGAAAAATTGGAAGACGGCTCTTCTTTAAAAATAACAGTTGCCAAATGGCTCACCCCAAAAGGTCAGTTAATAACCGATGTTGGTTTGGAACCGGATATAAAAGTGGAAATGACCGATGAAGATTATGAAAAAGGAAGAGATCCTCAATTAGATAAAGCTATTGAAATTATAAAGGGAATGTGAGAAAATAAAATCACGAAGCGATAGCGAAGTGGTTTTACCCCGCCCTCTATACTGTATGATAAAATTAGGATGAAAAATATTTATTATTAAACTTTGTTAATTTTTAATAAAAATTTTAGAGCTTAGAGGGCGGGGTTCTCGCTCGCGATTGCTCGCTCGAATATGAGAGTTATTCTTCTCCAGGATGTAGAAAACTTGGGTAAAAAATATGATGTCAAAGAAGTGGCTGATGGCTATGCCAGGAATTTTTTGATTCCCAAAGGTCTGGCCAAACCGGCAACAAAAGAAAATTTAAAGTGGCTGGAAACTCAAAAAGAAATAGAAGTAAAAAAAGCGGAAGAAGAATTGAAAAAAGTTCAAGAAGTGGCAACGAATATTGATGGCCAAGAAATTATTATACCCGTTAAGGTTGGTGAAGAAGGTCAACTTTTTGAGTCAATCACTTCTCAAAAAATTTATGAAAAGTTAAAAGAACTTGGTTTTGAAATCAAAAAGAGCCAGATTAATTTACAAAAGGCAATCGAAGAATTAGGGGAGTATCCAGTAAAAATTAAATTTGAACACAATCTTGAAGCGGAAATAAGAATAATAGTTGTTGAAGAAAAGTAAAAATCAGCGAATATACGAATCCTTTACGAATATACGAATTCGTAAATTAGTATTGATTCGTAAATTCGTTGATGAGTGTCTATGACACGATTTATTTTCGTAGCTGGAGGCGTAATGTCCGGCATTGGCAAGGGGACGGCAGTGGCTTCTATTGGCCGGATTTTAAAATCAAAAGGATTTAAAGTCGCAGCAATTAAAATTGACCCTTATATCAATGTTGATGCCGGAACGATGAACCCCGTTGAACACGGGGAAATTTTTGTAACTGATGATGGTACAGAGTGTGACCAGGACATTGGAAATTATGAAAGATTTTTAGATGAAAATTTATCAACTGATAATTATATTACTACCGGCAGAGTTTATCAGGCAGTAATTTTAAGAGAGAGGAATTTGGGATACGGGGGAAGATGTGTAGAGGTGGTGCCCGATATTCCCAATGAGGTAATTTTTCGAATAAAAAAGGTGGCTCAAAAAACCAAGGCTGATTTTGTTTTAATAGAAATTGGTGGAACGGTAGGGGAGTATCAAAATCTTTTATTTTTAGAAGCGGCCAGAATGATGAGATTGCAAAAACCAAAGGACGTTTTATTTATTTTAATTAGTTATTTACCCATCCCGGAAAAAATTGGCGAGATGAAAACAAAACCTACTCAGACAGCAACGAGATTATTGAATGAAGCCGGAATTCAACCGGACATTATTTTAGGTCGTTCAAGAGTTTGTTTGGATGAGCCGAGAAAAAGAAAAATCTCAATTTTTTGCAATGTTCAAAAAGAGGACGTTATTTCGGCTCCAGATGTTAAGGCAATTTATGAAATTCCCTTCAATTTTGAAAAGGAAAATTTAGGAAATAGAATCTTAAAGAAATTTGACTTGAGGCTAAGGGGAAAAAATTTAAAGGATTGGAGAAAATTAGTGAAGGTGATTAAGACGGCTAAAAAGTCAGTCAAAATTGGAATAGTTGGAAAATATTTTGAGACCGGAGAATTTACCTTAATGGATTCTTACATTTCGATTATTGAAGCAATAAAGCATGCGAGTTTTGCTTTAAAAAGAAAACCTGAAATTTTTTGGTTATCAGCCGAAAAATATGAGAAATCTCCGGAACTTTTGAAAGAATTAAAAAATTACGGTGGAATAATTGTTCCCGGTGGTTTTGGAAATCGAGGGATTGAAGGAAAGATAAAAGCAATTGAATTTTGTCGAAAAAATAAAATCCCATTTTTGGGATTATGTCTGGGGATGCAACTGGCAGTAGTTGAATTTGCCAGAAATGTCTGCGGTTTGAAAAATGCTAATTCTACTGAATTCTCAGGAAATTGCCAACCGGTAATCGATGTTATGCCCGAACAAAAAGTTCTCATCCGAGAGAAAAAATATGGCGGAACAATGAGATTGGGAAGCTACAAGTGTGAGTTAAAAACCAACACCCGGTGTTGGAAAGCCTATGGGAGGGTAAATATTATTTCCGAGCGCCATCGTCACCGCTACGAGCTAAATAATGAGTTCAGAAGCGTTTTAGAAAAGAAAGGAATGGTGATGTCTGGGATTAATCCGGAAAGAAATTTGGTTGAGCTCATTGAATTGAAAAATCACCCATTTTTTATCGCTACCCAATTCCATCCAGAATTTAAATCAAGACCCCTAAATCCTCACCCCCTCTTTAGAGAATTTATTAAGGCAGCCATTCGGTATCGTGAAATTTGAAAAAATTAAAGTTTTTATCAAAGAGCATTTAGATGACATCATTCTCTTGGTTGGAGTTATTTTGATTTCTTTACTTTCTTTTGCTGTAGGTTTCATTGTTGCCAAACAGCAAGAGAAAGAACCTTTGAGAATAGAAATGATCAACGAATTTACGGATCAGTACGAATTTACGAATTCGTATATTCGTAAAGGATTTGTATATTCGCTGATATCATGAAAGTAGCTATTGTCGGGGCAGGGATTTGCGGATTATATCTGGGATGGAAATTAGCTGAAAGAGGTGAAGAGGTAACTGTTTTTGAAAAAAAAGAAAAAATTGGAAAAGAAGTTTGTTCTGGACTGGTTTCAGAAAGAATTTTAGATTTTATTCCCGAAAGTCAAAAATTGATTCAAAATCAAATAGACTATTGTTTAATTCATTTATCAAGCTTTCGTGAGAACGAAAGCGCAGATGGAGATGAAAGCAAACTCCGAAGGAGGAAATTTCATCGACTTCCAAACAGAACATTAAAAATTCAGTTTTCAAAAAGATTTCTCGTAATAAGCCACTTTGAACTTGATAATTTAGTAGCCAATTTAGCCAGGAAAGCCGGAGCAAAAATCCTTTTAAAATATAATGTTAAGACGAAAGAGTTCGTTACATTTCAAGGTGAATTTGATAAGATAATTGGTTGTGACGGAGCAATTTCAGTTGTTAGAAAAAATTTAAGATTAAATAAGCCTAAATTTTATTTGGGAATTCGAGGATTCGTACCGCAAACCCCTGATTTTTCCAACTTTATTGAAACTTGGCCTACCAATTCTGGTTTTATTTGGAAAATTCCTCGGGAGAGGAAAATAGAATACGGAATAATTGAAAAACCCGGAGAGGCAAAAAAACTTTTGGATAACTTTTTAAAAGAGAAAAACATTCAGTTAGAAAGTTTAAATTTAGCTCTTATTCCTCAGGGTTTAATAATTCCGGAGAATTCAAAAATCACTCTTTGCGGAGATTCTGCCGGTCTTACGAAACCCTGGAGTGGGGGAGGGGTTATTTGGAGTTTAATTGCCGCCGATATTTTATTGAAAAATTTTCCAGATTTTTTAAAATATCAAAAAGAAATAAAAAAATTTTTCTTACCAAAAATTATTTTCTCAAAAATGGCAAAAAATTTAGTTTATTTTTTTGGTTTTAATTTCCCTTGGATTTTCCCCAAAGAGGTTAAAATCGAAGGAGATTTTTTAGGTCGATGAATCTAAAGATTCATCTTCATTTTCGCTTGCTAATAAGCAAGCTCAATATATGACAAAAAACATCCCTGAGCATTTAGGAATTATTTTAGATGGAAATCGGAGATGGGCAAAAGAAAGGGGGTTGGCACCTTTTGAAGGTCATAAAAGAGGTTTGGCAGTAGTAAAAAATGTAATAAAGTGGTGCCAGAAAAAGGGAATAAAGATTTTGACTTTATTTGTCTTTTCCACTGAGAATTGGAAAAGAACGAAAATAGAGGTTAATTTCTTAATGGAATTGGCCAAATCAGCCATCAATGATAATTTAAAAGAACTTCATAAAGCTGGAGTGAAAATTAGAGTAATCGGTCAGAGAGAAAAATTACCAATTTTTCTTAAGAAAACAATTGCCAAAGCTGAGGAATTGACGAAAAATAATGAAGAAATGGTTTTAAATTTCGCTCTCAGTTACGGAGGTAGGGCAGAAATTATTGAAGCAATAAAAAATATAATTGAAAAGAAAATTCCTTTAGAAAAAATTAATGAAGATGTAATTAAAGAGAATCTCTGGACCTCTGATGTTGATTTAATCATTAGAACCGGCAAAGAGCAGCGCCTTTCCAATTTTTTATTATGGCAGTCAGCCTATTCTGAGCTTTATTTTTCTAAAAAATATTGGCCAGATTTCACCGAAAAAGATTTAGATTTAGCTCTTCGAGAATACAGCCGCCGCCAACGAAGATTTGGCCAGTAATATTGTGCGACATTTAATTGATTACGCGAGCATTAGCGAAGTCGAAAGAACTAAAGTTCTTTTTCACTCCCCTTAACGGGGTCGTGCGTGAAGATGAACGAAGTTCATCGCCTAGAGAAAGCTGTTAGAAAAACTAACGGTTTTTTTATTTTAATCACCGAAATAAATTGAAAATTCATTGAAGGTGCGAAATGAATCGAAGATTCATTGAACTTTTAATTTTCTTCTACTGTGAAATTTAAGATGATTATTCTTTAAGAGGATGATATTTTCGAAAAATTCTTTCAGCGTAACGGTCGGAGGCGTGGACATATTTTGTTGTAGTATCTAATGATTCGTGACCTAAAAGGATTTGAATAGCGACTGGACTGGCTCCGCTTTCCGCTAGATAAGTAGCAAAAGCATGGCGGATACCGTGAGGTGAGATAGGTATATTTAACCCTATTAACTCACGATATCTCTTAACTCTTTCTTCTAAATAATTAGTAGATATTTTTTTGTTTTTTTGGTGTACGTTTTTCCCCCGATAAGGTAAAAACAAATATGGTGAGTCACTTTCGCCACGAACTTCTAAATAATTTTTAATATGTTTTTGCGCTCGTGGCGTTAAATAAACGAATCTTTCTTTTTTTCCTTTCCCCCTAATGAAAATTCTCCCGGTTTTATCAATTTGTTCTTTCTTTAAATTGGTTAATTCAGATATCCTCATTCCGGTAGAAAATAGGGTTTCAAGTATCGCTCTGTTGCGGAGAGCAATAATTTTATTTTTTTCAAATTTAATAGGAAATTCAATTAACTTTACTACATCTTCGAATTCAGAAACCTTAGGATGCTTTCTTTCGGTTTTTACTAATTTTATTTCACTTGGTGAAATCGGTGTTTTGTAATCCATATCAATTAAATATTTTAAATAGGAACGGAGAGCAGATAACATTCTGTTTATTGAAAAACTAGCTAATTTTTTCTTTCCCATTTGAGAGTCTGGTGTTTTTCTATCTCTGGAAACTAAATACGCTTTATAATTAAGAACTGTTTTTTTATCAATGTTATCAAATTCAAAATTTATTTCTTTTAAGAAATTTTCGAATACTTTTAGGTCTCGTTCGTAATTATAGGTTGTCTCTTGAGAAAGATTGTTTACTTGAAGGCTTAAAAGAAAATCATCGAGATACGGAAGTTGTATATTTTTCATATTCAATTTTAATTAGTTTTAAATTCAATTGCGTGTCTTTCGGAAGGAATGATTAAAAAGGTAATATTTTTCATTGAAGAAAGATTATGCCAAAGTTTATATAGAGATACTGTGTCTACTTCAACATAAAGAAATTCTTTTGAACTGAGATAAATTCCTAAATCAGCTCGACCATAATGTAAAATCGGCTCCAAAGATACTTTATAATCTTTAAGAGTGAAATATTCATTGACTACATCCATCATTTTTCTATGCCATTCTTCTCCGTGATGACTTATTTTTTTAAGATCTTTTTCTTTTGTTAAATTATCCCATAAATCGTTCTTTTCAGCTCTAAACTCAGTCGCTGTAATTCGTCCACCTACAATTAAAATTGCTATTTTTCGTAGAAGAAAGTCATCACTAATGGCAAGAGGGGTTTGTTTATACCCCTCGGGCAAGATAGGAATATTATCTTTTAACCAAGTTATTTCTTTATTTATAATATTTTCGATAATATGCCACTCATTAGAAGATGAATGTCTTTCCTGAAAAGAATGCTTTGATTTTTCTTTAAAAATTTTGGATTCATAATGCTTCGCTATAAACATTTTATGGGTGTTAGGGTTTTTAATCCTTTCAGGATTTTTTTGTTTCTCAAGAATGGCATGAGCATAAGCCCATCGAAGAATTTCAGGTGTAATTGAAAAAGGAAGACCGATCTTTCTTTCGTATTTTTTCACAATTCTTTCTATACTTCTTTTGGTTAATCTACTGATAGGATTTCGGCCCCGATAATTTATAAAGAGGGCCGGAGCCTTATCTTTGCGAGTTTCCAAATATTTTTTTAACCAAAAAAGACTTCCTTTTGGGAAAAAACCCTCTTTGTTTACTTGGTCTCTATTAAAATTCGATGTTTTTGATACTTTTAATCCGGTATAAATTATAGTTTCCAAAATAGCCCTATCCCTTAAACCGATAGGATTTTTTATGTTAGGGGCCAATAAAAGCTTCTCTATTTGCTCTAAATTAAGGAATTTAACGGTTTTTCCTTTTTTAACGTCCCTGGGGAGCTTTATTTTCTCAGCCGGGAGCGAAACTATATCTTTCTCTGTAAAATAGTTCAGAAGGGCTCTCAGAGCGATTAAATAGAGGTTCTGAGTAATCTTTTTCAAAGGTTTACCTTTATAAGTGTGAAATCGGGATAAGTATAAACGATATTGCCAGATATCATCTTTAGTTAATTCGTGAGGTTTTAAATCTTCTTTATTTTTTATTTTCAACCAAGAAACAAATCTCGCAAGATAGAGTTTATAATCTCTTTGAGTGGTATCTGCTAATCCTTTTTCTCTACAATAATCTAAAAACAGGGGAATGTGTTCTATTATTGTCTTAGAAGAGTTGTTCATATATTTATGAGTGTAAGGGTTATTATACTCACTCTCCTGTGTCTATAATAAAGGGTCCGAAAACCCTTGTCAAGTGGAAAATTTCTACTCCCCTACCACAAAGACTACAACCCACCCACCACCCGGCAAGGAAAAACATATACTTGGTTATTTTATCAATTCCTTAAATTCGAAGGCGAAATGAATTTTATTTTAAAAATTCCTTGAGCTTTTCCCAGAGGGATTTTGTAACTTTTGGTACCTCTTCTTTCATTTCTTCTTTTTCTTTCTTGAATTCTTCTTCAATTAATGGTTTTCTCTTTTCAATTTCTTCTTTTGCTCGGGGCTGAAATTCTTTTTTAAACCAACTTTCTATTTTCGGCCAGATATTTTCCTTAAACCAGTCATACATCTTTTGCCAAACAGGTAAAACTTCTTCTTTCCAAATTTGAGCTATAATTGCTGGAAGTTTCTCTTTGATTACTTTGAGTATCTTTAATGCCATTTCTTTGGCTTTCCCAAAAGTTGCCGGAGGAGTCATTTCTTGAGATAATGAAAAATTAGGTAAAATTAAACCACAGATTACCCCAACAATTATTACTGTTTTATATAGAGAAAAAGCCATATTTTTTCTTTATTAATTCTTTGGCCCTCTTTATTCTTTTTAAGGTTTTTTCTTTTCCTAAAATTTCGGCAATTTCAAAAGGACCAGCTGAGGCTTCTTGGCCGGTTAAAGCCACTCTCAGTGGCCATAAAAGATATCCCCTATCCCCCGCTTTAGCTCCGGCTTCGGCGGATAAATCTACTTTTTTTATTTCTTTTCCAAGTTTTTCTGCCTCCGGTAACAGAAAATTTTCCAAATTTTCTTTAGTCCAATCCCCACCTTCTATTTTAGACAATATTTTTTCTGATTTGTCAAGAGAGTGTTTTACTTCTTTATCTGACATTTCACCCCACTTTAATAAACTCTTATCATATTTTAATTTCTCTTTAAAGAAAAAATCGGTTAATTCGGAAATTTCCGATAATTTTTTTAATCTCTCTTGATAAATTGAAATGACACTTTGTAAAAATTCCAAAGAAATTTTTTCATTTGTTTCTTTAATAAGATATTCTCGTCCTAAACTTTCTTTAATTTCCTCAATAAAGCCAGCTTGGGTTAAATAAGGAAAGCAAAGTTCAGTTAATTTTTCAATAGAGTGTTGGCGGATATAAAATCCATTTAAAAAATCCAGTCTTTTAATATTAAAAATTGCCCCGCTTTTTTGAACTGCTTCTAAAGAAAACTCTTTTATCAAAGAGGCCATAGAATAAATTTCTCTTTCAATGCCCGGATTCCAACCCAAAAATGCCATAAAATTAATCAAGGCTTCTGGTAGATAACCTTGTCTTTTGTATTCTGAGACTGATGTTGCGCCGTGTCTTTTTGAGAGTTTTGTCCTATCTGGACCCAAGATTAGAGGTAAATGAGCATATTTTATTTTATTTGCAAAACCTAAGGCTTCCTGCAACAAAATTTGTTTTGGGGTGTTAGAAATATGATCTTCCCCTCTGATCACATGAGAAATTTTCATCTCATAATCATCGACAACACAGGCAAAATTATATAAGGGCGTAAAAAGGTCTTTGGCAATAACAATATCTCCCATTAAAGAGGCGTCAATTTCTATTTTACCCCTGATTAAATCTTCAAACTCGACTTTCTTTCCTGGAATTCTAAATCTTATGACAGATTTTTTTCCTTCGGCTAAATATTTATCAACCACTTCTTTTGGTAAGGTGGCACATTTTCCTGAATAACGAGATGCCTCCCCAATTGATAATTGATATTGTCTTTGAGCTTCTAATTCCTCTTCTGAACAAAAACAGTAATAGGCTTTATCCTCTTGTAATAATTTTTTTAAATATTTAGAATAAATTTCTTTTCTTTTACTCTGGCGATAAGGTCCGTAAGGGCTGTCAATATCCGGGCCTTCTGACCACTCAATCCCCAACCACTTCAGGCCTTCAAGAATATCTTTTTCATATTCGGGTTTTGATCTATCGGGGTCGGTATCCTCAATGCGCAAAATAAAAATTCCTTCGTATTTTTTGGCAAAAAGATAATTAAAAAGAGCAACTCTGGCCGTGCCAATATGTAAAAAACCAGTCGGGGAAGGGGCAATCCTTACCCTGATTTCACCTGGCTTAATGAATTTAAATTCCTCAGGATCCATCAATTTAATTTTGAAACAGATCCCGCACCTTGTCAAACACTCGGAGATTTAATTTCACCTGAACTCCACAAGAATTATTACAAGTCAAGGTGCGGGATAAATTTTTCATTTAGTCAAATAATCTACTATATATCCAGCGATAATTCTCGCGGCATTAGGTTTAGAAAATTCTTTAGCTGCCCGACTCATTTTTTCTAATTCCTCTGGATGAGAAAAAAGATATCTTAATCTTTCCCAGAAAAAATGGGGAGTGAAATTTTTTTCTTCCAATACTTTTGCTGCTCCAGTTTCAGCAAAGGTATAGGCATTTTTTAATTGATGATCCTGGGCCGCCTCTGGCAAGGGAATTAAAATTGCCGGTTTTCCCAGAGCGGCTATTTCAAAAATTGTTCCGGCCCCTGCCCTGGAAACAATTAAATCACAAGCCGCATAAGCCATTTTTAATTCTTCTTCTTTTAAAAAGGGGAAGAGATGATAATATTTTTCAAAATCTTTCACTATCATCACTTTCGCCTCTTCTTTTACTTGGCTGAAATTTTTCTCTCCACATTGATGAATTAACTCAAAATTTTTCAGAATTTCTGGCAAAATTTCCAAAATCTTATCATTAATTCTTTGGGCTCCCTGAGAGCCACCCAAAATCAAAACTAAAGGTTTCCCGCCAACCAATTTAAAATATTCTTTTGCTTCCTCTTTTGAGCCTTCTAAAATTTCTCGTCTAATTGGATTTCCCACTAAAATCATTTTTTCTTCTGTAAAATATAGAGTTTTGGGAAAAGAGACAAAAATTTCCAAAGAAAATCTAGCCAAAAATCTATTAGCCATTCCGGGAATAGCATCCGATTCATGTAAAAATATTGGTACCCCTAAAAGTTTACCAGCGATGATTGCGGGAATTGAGCCAAAACCACCTTTTGAGAAAATTAAATCGGGAGCCAAAAAGAAAATATAGAAAAAAGCCTGGAAGATTCCGATTGGAATTTTTAAAAAAACATCAATTAAATTTTCCAAGAAACTCTTTACTTCAACATACCTCCTGATTTTTCCGGCCAGAATTTTCTTTACTTTTATTCCCTCTTGGGAAAGGAAAATTTCCCCGAACTTATCTTTCGGTCCAAGGTAAAAAAATTCTATCTTTTCTTCAGGGCAAATTTTTCTTATCTCTCTTGATATAGCAACTATTGGAAAAATGTGACCACCGGTACCTCCACCGGTAAATAATATTTTTTTCATAAATTTTTTGAAATATTCAAAAGTATTCCTATCCCGATTAATTCACTAATTAAAGCCGATCCTCCATAACTGATAAATGGTAAAGGAATACCAGTCAGGGGTAAAATTCCAATCATTGAACCAATATTAACAAAAGCCTGGAGAGTAATCCAGAAAGTAATTCCAAACGCACAAAATTTAGAAAATTTATCTGCGCTTTGTTTGCCGATTTTTAACCCTCGCCAAAAAAAGACTAAATAAAGTAAAACCAAAACTAAACTGCCCAAAAATCCAGTTTCTTCAGCGAAAATCGCAAAAATCGAGTCGGAGATCGAGTGAGGTAAAGATCCAAATTTTTGAACAGATAACCCTAATCCCGAACCAAAAATTCCTCCAGAACCAATAGCAATTAAGGCCTGTTTTATCTGGTAGCCTATTCCCATTGGATCTAACTCCGGGTTTAAAAAAGCCAAAATCCGATTAAATCTGTAAGAAGCGATTTTTATTAAAACTAAAAATCCGAAAACTATAATTAAGGTTGTTACAATACTATGCCAAAACGGAGTTTCAGCTAAAAAATACATTAAGATAGCAACCAAAACAATCATTAATAAAGTGCTAATATCTGGTTGAAAAATTAAAAAGATGCTTGTTATTCCCATAACTGTTAAAAAAGCAATAAAAGTCTGACTAAATTTTTTCTCAGTTTGCCCCACCTCGAATTTATTATGGTGCGGGGTTTGACTTTCCAGCCAACTTGACAGATACAAAATAAAACTTAATTTTAAAAATTCTGAAGGCTGGAAAGAAATTGGTCCCAGCTTTATCCACCTGGCCGCTCCTCCAAAACTAACTCCCAAATGTGGCAGGAAAACCATTCCTAAAAATATCAGGTTTACTAAAAGGAAAAGAGGGGCCAATTTTTTTAACCTAACTAAATTAATTTTAAAAGCGAAAAAAGCTAGAATGAGACCGGGTAAAAAACCATAAAGAATTTGATGATTTAAATAATGAAAAGAGGAGCCAAATTTTTCTTGAGAACTGGTGGAAGAAACACTAACCAAAATTAATCCTCCGAGTAATATCAAGAGAAGAACGATAAAAAGAAAGATATAGTCAGTTTGAGTATGAGTTTTAATCATGGTAATGTCGGAAAGGGGTCGGGGAAACCCTTCGGTTGCCGAGTGGCAACGAGGCGGAAGAAGAAGCGATAGTCTTCTTCGCCCTCCCCGTATAGGAAAAGATTAAAAACCGAGGGTTTCTAAAGAGCGGTGTTAGCGCGATTGCCGAAGGCAATCGTCGCGTGCCGCGATTAACTACCATATTTCTTGACATATCTTTTAAATAAATTACCTTTTTCTTTATAATCCCTGAAGATACTAAAACTTGGCGCGGCACAAGAAAGGAGACAAATTTTTCCTTTTTTTGTATATTGATAAGCTAATTTTACCGCATCTTTCATATTTTGGACCAAAAAGGCCTTAAATGGATTTTTCGTTTTCAAAGAAATTATGGCTTTCCAGATTTTTTCTCCAGTCGTTGGAAACAAAATCAAATTTTTTATTTTACTTTTTAGAATTCTTTTAGCCAAATTCTTAAATCCTAATCCCCTATCAAACCCACCGAGAACAATTGTTTGAACATTCTTTCCTAAGGCATCGATGGCGGCAATGGTAGTTTCCGGAATTGTCGATAAAGCGTCATTATAAAAAGTAATTCCTTTAAAAGTTCCGACTGATTCTAATCGATGAGGCAGGGGTTTAAAATTCAAGATTGCTTTTTTAATTTTTTCTTTTGGAACCTTAAAAATTTTTCCAACCTCAATTGCACTAGCAACATTTAAAAGATTAAATTCTCCTTTTAAAGGAATTTTCTTTTGTTTAAGGTTCCACCTTAAACAGTCAAAGGGAATCTTTTTTGCTTTAGATTTTTTGGCAATTTCATTAACAATTCTGTTTCCAGAATTAAAAATTAAATAATCTTCGCTATTTTGATAACGAGTAATATTAGCTTTGGTAGAAATATATTCTTTGAAACTTTTATAATAATCCAAATGCTCAGGATAAATATTTAAAAGAACGGCGATATGGGGTGATTTTTTGAGATTAAATAGCTGATGGCATGATAATTCATAAACGTAAATATCATTTGGTGTAGCCGAAAACAAAAGATTTAAAACCGGCCTTCCAATATTGCCAACTAAATGGGCTTTTAATCCGGCAGTTTTTAAAATTTGATAAATTAAAGAAGCAGTAGTACTTTTCCCCTTAGTGCCGGTGACACCAACGATTTTCCCCAGACAATTATTGAAAAATATTTCTGTTTGGGATGTAATTTTTCCTTTCTGATATGCTTTTTTAATTTCTGGAAAATAAATAGGGATTCCCGGCGATTTTATTACCATATCATAATTTTTAATTGCCTGAAGATAATTTTCACCCAAATGCCATTTAATTTTTCTATTTTTAATCTTAAATCTTAAATCTTTAATCTTTAATCTGTCTGCTACTCCCAAAATTTTGTTAGGGAATATCTTCCTCAAAAATTTGAAATTATCTATCCCTTCTCTGCCAAATCCCAAAATAAGTATTCTTTTGTCCTTTAATTCATTTAGTTCCATTCTCTTTTTAGGATACCATAAAATCGAGGTTTTTTGAAATCAAAAAGTCTCGCCAGTAATTTATGCGAGACTTGCTTTAATTCTAATGCTCGTAGCCTCAGGGAAAATTAGATTTTAAGATTTCCTCAAATTTCTTTGGCAAATAATGTTGATTTGACCAGGAATTTAATATTTTAATGGATTCTTTTTCTAAATTTTTATATTTTGGCAAAATCTTATTTTGAAAATACTCTAACAAAAATGGTAAATTTGCCGAGGTCTGACCCCTGTATTTTTTCCAACTGAGATAAAAAGCAATAAGGCTTTCTTTTTTTGTGCCAACACATTCAAATGGCTTAAACTTTTCTTCGCCAATGAGTTGCCGCATTATCGGCAACAATTTTTTGCTTGCCCCGTAGGATCCCGCTGAAAGCGGGATTCCTTCGGGGTCCTCAAATAAGTTTTTCCTAAAAATTTTAATTAATTTTTTTGTTTCAACAAAGAGATATAAAGAAGCAAAAACAAAAAGGCATTTCGGGCATTTCCCACACCATTTTTTGGTAGGTAATTTGGTTCCGGAAGCGGTTTTAAAAGCTTCATTACAGCTTAAAAAGGCATTAAAATATTTAGGGTATTTAGAGAATAATTTTGCAATTTGAATTTCGTATAAAGGTCGAAGAAAGCTAAAATATTCAACAACCGAGCTTCCGGAAGAAGCGGAGGTGAAGATGAAAACTTTGTTTTCATCGCCTACCGAGCTTCCGCGAAGCGGAAGCGAAGGTGGAAAAGAGGATTTATCCTCTTTGACACCCGGAGTTAAGTATTTTCGGCAGTATTTCCTAAATTTTTGCTCAAATTCAAAACTTTTCGACCACTGATGATTAATGGTCCTTCCCAGATATTTTAGATTTCCTTCATTTGAACTTCTCTCATTAGAAAAAGCAATATATTTTTGGTCAAAAATTACTGCCAAAAGTATACTCAAAAAAGCCAAATAAGCGCTAAACGGAGTGTGACCATTCAAAAATCCCTGGCGATTTAATTCTAATAATTTTTCATCTATTCTTCGCCGAACAATAATCGGCTTCTTGCAGTCAGACATTTTCATTATCTCATCCGCTGCTTCGGTCGGATTTAAACTGAAGCATTTAATATTTTTTTTAGTTTTCTTTAACAATTCTAAAGTCACCACTGAATCTTTTCCGCCACCAACCGGCACTAAAACTCCTTCCTTTAATGTAACGAAGTCTTTCCTCGTTACATTTGTAACGAAGTCTTTCCTCGTTACATTAGAAATGATTTTTAAAAAGTTTGGTTTTAGGAAATCGATTTTGTTTTCGTAAAAAAATTGACTCATTCCTTTCATTATTAAATCTTTCCACCATTTGATTTGCTCTAAATTCAAATAGCCAGCGTTTACAATTATTTCTGGTGCCGAAGTCGCCTTCCAATAACTTAACATTTCAATCAATCCCAAATTAAAAACCAAATTATCTAAAACTCCCTTCCCTACGCTTTTTATTTGAGATTCTTTTACGTTTTCAATGACTACTTTTGGCTGAAAAAAAATATCCGGTTCGATCCTAAAATCAAAAAAAATCTCTAAATTTTTATCCGAGATTTGATAAGAATATTTTTTGTAAACAAATTTAGGATATTTTTTTCTTAATACTTCGTACTTCATACTTTTCTTAACCCAAAAGCCTAATAGCCACTCCCAAGATGGCAAAGACAATGGAAATTACCCAAAATCGCATTGTAACTTGATAGGATGGCCAACCTCGAGCCTCAAAGTGGTGATGAATTGGAGTTGATAACCAAATTTTTTTATGGCGGAATTTCTTTGATAATAATTGCAAAATTATCGAACCAACTTCGATTACGAGTAAACCAGCAATTATTGGCAAAACTAAAACCGAATCGGTTAAAAAAGAGACCACAGCCATTGTCGAGGTTAAACCCAAAATTCCAGTTTCCCCCATGTAAAATTTAGCCGGAGGAATGTTATACCATAAAAAAGAAAAAAGAGTTCCTAAAATCACAGCACAAAAAGTTGCTAAATCCGCCTTTCCTTGAGAAAAAGCAATAATCGTAAAGGCGCCAAAAATTGAAGCAAAAACTCCGCCAGATAATCCATCCAAACCATCAATTACTCCTCCTGACCAACAAGCTACCATTACCAGGATAAAAAAAGGAATATACCAAGCTCCAATTGAAATTTCAATTCCTCTGGGAAAATCAATTAGGGGGACATAAATTGTATTCCAGTCAAGTTTAAAATAAAACCACCAGGCCCCAATTAATCCGATTAAAATAACAATTGCCAATCTTCTTTTGAAACTCATTCCTCCCCCAATATATTTTCCCTTGCCATAAACTGTTAAAGTATCATCGAGCAATCCAACAATTGAGCCTATGAGTAAAGTAAAAAGAGGAAGCCAGGTTTCTCCTCGAGACAGAAAATTAAATTTTTTTAGCCACCAGGGATGAGAAATATGAGATAAGGTAAAAAATAAAAAAATCAAAATTAAAACTGAAAACCAAATTAGCGCTCCCCCACCCCTGGGAACTGTTGTTTCTCTTTCTTTATGCAGAGAATAAAAAATGGTTGCTTCCTCACCGGTAATTGTTTTTTTCCTTGCTTCCTTTTTGCCAAATTTGATTTTTTCTAAAAATTTAATTAAAAAAGGTGCCCAAATTAAAGAGACAAAGACCGCCAAAGCCGAGAGGACTAAAATTCTTATTACGTTAAAAGTAAAGAGACTTAAAACTGGCATATTAACCCTTTAAATTATATCTCTAACCAATCGATTAGTTTTTGCATTTCTTCAATCCTAGCCGTTGATGAGGGAACGCCCAAAATTACATTGATAAAAAGATTTTCTCTCGAGTCTTTAAAAATAAAGAGGATGCATCCCCCGGCTGCATCAGTATAACCGGTTTTTCCTCCAAAGAAAAACTGGTCTTTTGGTAATTGCAGAGTTGAAATTCCATTTTCTTTTTTATACTCCCCTTCTTTTAATGTAATTGCAAAAATTAAAGGATATTCTTCTAAGATACGTTGACTTAATATTGCTAAATCTTCAGCCGTAGAATAATTAAAGAAAACTAAATTATCATAATTAGAATGTAAATTTTCATTTTCTGGATCCAATCCAGCTGGATTGACAAAATTGGTGTTAGTTAAACCCCACTCTATTGCTTTTTGATTCATTTCTTCGACAAAATTTCCCCCATTTTCTGCCTCAACAGCTTCAGCTAAGGCAAATGCCGCATCATTAACGGAATAGATAAGCATTCGGTCTAAAAGTTCTCCAATTGTTATTACTTGCCTGGCAGTTAAATTGATAGCATTAACTGGTGGGACATTTTCTTGAGAAGCAGCTTCTGGAGAAACAATGACTTTTCTTGAGAGATTATCATCTCCGAAATTTTCTAAGCTAATTACGGCTGTCATTAGTTTGGTCAAAGAGGCAATTGGCAGGGGTTGATTAATATTTTGTTTAAAGAGGATTTTAGGGGCCCGCGAAAGCGGGAGGGTGGTGGGTGGGTTGTAGTCTTTGCCAGCCTCATTGATTTTAACTGAGATAGCTGCTTTAACTTGGAGGTCAAGTTTTGGTTTAGGGGGCTTTGGCGGAATTTTTGCAAAAACCATCTCTTCAAATGGCTGAGAAATTTGGCTATAAAAAAATTTTTCCAGATTTTGCTGAAAAATATTTATTCCATACCAAAAAGGCAAACTCACAAAAACGGCAATTACTAAAAATTTAATTCCTTTTGTCATTTTTCTCTGCTTTTTTTGGAGGTTGTAATAGGGATAATCTTTGGTCAATTCTTTCCATATCTCGGGGAAAAAGAGAAGCTTGGCGAATATTTTCTAATTCCAAAATTTGTTTTACTATTCTTTCAGCTCCCAGGCAAAAACCTCCTTCGGGTGGCATTCCGTATTTGAATGTCTGCAAATAAAACTCAAAATCTTTAATTTTGTGGGAAAATAATTTTTTAATATTTTTTACTAATTTTTCATATTCATGAATTCTCTGACCTCCGGTGACTATCTCTAATCCTCGGCAAAGAAGGTCAAAACTTAAAGTATATTCCGGATCTTCGGGGTCAGCAAAAGTATAAAAAGGTCTCTTTTTGGTTGGATAGTGAGTAATGAAAATCAATTCGGAATTATATTTTTCTTTTGCAAACTGGCAAATCTCTTTTTCATCATCCGGTTCTAAATCTGGTTTTTTTCTATTATCTCGACCTGTTCTCTGAAAAATAATTTCTTGAATTTCTCGCATTTTTAAACGAGGAATTTTCTGACCTAATTTTGGTAAAGTCTTCCCAAACATTTTTAATTCTTTTTGGCAATTTTTTTCGATATCAGAAAAAATATTTCGAATTACAATCTCACAAGTATCCATTAAATCTTCCCAAGAGTCGATAAACCCCATTTCGGCATCTAAACTGGTGTATTCTGTCAGGTGACGAGTAGTAACGCTTGGTTCTGCTCGATAGGCGTGAGTGACTGTAAAAACCCTTTCAAAAGCTCCAACTAAAATTTGTTTGTAAAGTTGGGGACTTTGAGCCAAATAGGCATCTTTATCAAAATAATCGATATGGAAAACTTGGGCTCCTCCTTCTGTAGCAACCGGTACAATTGTTGGTGCCTGAAATTCGCTAAAACCCAAATCCTTCATCGCCTTTCTAAAACTGGAAATCAATTTTTCTTGAATTTTAAAAATGGCTTTGATTTTTTCATTTCTAAGAGTTAAGGGGCGATAATCCAGAAGTTTTGGCAGGCTCAATTTTAACTCCTTTAAATCAAATGGCAGAGGCTGGGCTTTGGCTAAAATCTTAATCTTTTTAACTTTCAATTCTATTTCGCCTGTTTCCAATTCAGGGTTTATCATTTTAATTGGTCTCTTTTTTATTTCCCCTTCTATTTCTAAGGCATACTCTTCCTTTATTCCCTCAGCCAATTTTGGCTCAGAAACAACTTGTAAAATTCCAGACCTATCTCTCAAATCCAAAAAAACTATTCCGCCATGATGCCTTATAGAATTAACCCAGCCACAAACTTTCACCTTTTTGCCTGAAAATTTTTTGGTTTCGAGATTTAAAATTCTTTTCATACCGAGCTTCCATTTATGGAAGCGACTCGAAGAGATAAATCTCTTCTCCACCCTTCGTTGCGACTCGGGCAGGTGAAGAAGAAGATTTTATCTTCTTCGCCTAATTACTTATTTTAAGTAGTTTTTTATCTTGGCAACAATTTCTTTTGGGGTATAGTTTGTTTTAATTAAATAATCTTTCACTCCCAGGCGTAAGGCTGTTCTTTTTGTTTCCGGGTCGTCAAAATTAGAAAAAACTACTACTGGAATGGAAGAAATTTCTAAGTCGTTTTTTAACTCAGTCAGGAAATAAATTCCGTTTTCTCTTGGTAACAAAATGTCGAGGACAATTAAATCCGGTTTTTCTTTTTTAGCTAGCTTCAACCCCTCTTTTGCTTCAAAAGTTGCCGAAACTTCGAATCCAGCTTCGGTGAATTTATCTCGATACATTTCGGCTAAAATTTTTTCATCTTCAACTATTAAAATTTTTTTCATATATCAAATTTTTTTATAATAAATTTTAATTAAAAGAATCTTGAACGGGGCGAAGAGAACTTTATTCTCTTCTTCACCTCGCTTCGCTCGCTAAGTGAAAGATCCTTGCTAACAAAATTTTTTTTGCCATAGATTTTAAACGAAGGCAACGAATTATTAAAATCCGCGCACCCGTTATATTATTTTAAAAAATATCATTTGCCGTTTTTGTAATTGTTTTAGTTTTAGTTTTAAGTAGTTTGGGATCTAAATGAATTGGTAACTGGATGTAAAAGGTGCTTCCTTTGCTCTTGCCCGGAGATTCGACCCAGATTTTACCTCCGTGCATTTCAATAAATTGCCTGGCAACGTAAAGACCGATTCCTGCTCCTTCGGTATGAAGCTGAGTGCCGGCCGTTGCCCGGGAAAACATCTGGAAAAGACTCTCTATTTCTTTTTTAGTCATTCCCTCGCCGGTATCGGAAACCTTAATTTCTTCTTCGCTGTCGAGTTTTTTCAACTCAATAGTAATTCCTCCTTTGTTGGTATATTTTATCGCATTATCAATAATATTTAAAATCACCTGCCTTAATTTATCCTGGTCAACCATAATTTTTGGCAAGGGCTTCGAAGGTTTTACCATTCTCATATCCAAATCCTTCTTTTCAGCATTAATTCTTAACTCCTCAACGATATCAGAAACTATCTCTTCTAAAGAATTAAGTTCTGGGCTAAATTCAATTTTCCCAGCGTCTAATCTCGATAAATTCAAAAGGTCGTTGACTAATTTTATCAATCTTTCATTACTTTGATAAACATTTTCCAGGGGTCTCGCCTGTTTTTCAGCTAATTGGCCGTAAGTTCCCTCCAAAATCATTGAAATATATCCTTTAATCGCCGTCAAAGGAGTTCTCAACTGATGAGAAGCAATCGACAAGAACTCCGATTTTGCTTTGTCTATTTTTTCTATTTCCTGACGACGTTGAATCTCCTGAATGACACTTTTAATAAGAAGGTAACCAAAATAGAGAAAGATGGCTAAAGTTATTCCTTTAATGACTTGCAAAGAAAGCCCATGGGTTAAAACAACCGTATCCAAAAACATCAAGACAGCAATTAACCCCACCAAAAAAGTGGTTAAAACAATCCTGATCCCGAATAATTCTCGTTTAACAATAGCATAAGCGGTGAATCCGAGAAAAAAAATGGCGGAATAATCACCAAAGGGGTAATATTTAATAGTTTCTCGAAAAATTGGAAAGGCTATATTAAAAACAATATTCATTAGAGCCACAATAAAAACTCCGACTAGAAAATATTGGGCTTTTAGCTTGTCTTCTTTTGAAAGTCTAAAATATTTCTTAAAAAGATTAAAAAGAATTAAAAATGTTAAGAAAATTACAACAGTATAAAAAATGTTTCCTGCCTTTCCCATTACAACGTCATTTCCCCATTCTTTAATTTCTATATCCTTGATTATTAAATCAGTAAACACTGAAAGGAAAAAGAAAAGCATTCCTAAAAAAACTACAATCTTATCTAAAATAGGAGTTCGCTTTCCTTCTTGAGGGAAATATAGAGAGAAAAAATAGGCGGTGATAAAAAAAATTGAAACTGCCCCAAAATTTAATCTTACCCAAAATAAAGCCAAACCAGCCTGATTTGTTGAGAAAAATAAGAAACCAAAGGCAATCCATAAAAGAACAAAAACAGTCATCAAGGAAAATAATTGGTTAACTTTAACCTTGCGATTAGCTAAATAAATCCATATAGCTAACCAACTTCCAAAAACACTAATCAAGATAACGGAGATTTTATTTAATAAAAAATAATCGATCATAATAAATTTTTACCCAAAAGAATTAAAGGTAACCATAAGATAAACTCTCCGTCGATAATAACGTTATACAAAAAAGCAACATTCATTTTTTTATCCCCTAATTTTCCTAAATAATAAAAAGTATAAGGGATTGTAAAAAGAAGCATTAAAGAAGATTTCGGGAAAATTTTCAGATATATACCGAAAGCTATTGGTATCGTTGCCAAAATAGCAACAATACCTAAGGTATTCCTCAATTTTTTTTCTCCAAAAATCACGGGTAATGTTAATAAATTTTCTTTTTTATCACTTTCCATATCTTTAAAATCAAAAAAAGTTGTGCTGATAATAAACCTTAAAAAGACAAAAACAAAAATTAAAACTAAGGCGAAAGTTAAGGGTAAAGAATAGTATAGGGCTAAAAAAATCACTAAGGATGCCCAGATTAAAGAAACGAATAGGCTTTTGAAAGCGATTATTTTTTCAGTAATTTTTTTAAAAAATAAACTATAAAACAAACCGAGTATAAGCAAAAGAAGGCCCAAAATTAAAGCTGAAATTTTGTTGAAATAGACTACAATTACAATTGCCGAAAAAGTCATTAAAAAAATAATAAAAGGAATGTATTTGACGTATTTTTTTATATGTTCGGTTCTCTCGGGGTTGGTTAAAAAATCAACTTTATATTCTTTGAATCGATCATAAAGGTAAACGGATTCGGTTCCCAAGTAAACAACTAATAAGAAATCCCAAGTTATTCTGATATCAAGAAGAATGGATGCGGTATAGACAATACTTACAGCCCCAAATGAAAGTAAATGTCCTCCGTAAACAAACTCATTCCAGATTGAATTTAAAATTTTCTTAATTACCATAAATTTTAATCTCAATAATTCCTTTTTATCATAAAATCGGATAAATCAAGTAATATTTTTTTCCATTTGTTTTCTGGAAAAATCTTTAAAAAATTTTTTGCCTTATTTGCAAACCGTTCTGCTAATTTTTGAGCTTTTTTTAAAACCCCACTTTTCTCGATTATTTCAACAGCTCTTTTAATTTCATTTTCACTCGGATTCTCATCCTTCATTATCTTTAAAAGATTTTCTTTTTCATTTTGCCCAATTTTCTCTAAAGCATAAACTATTACAATGTTTCCTAATTTCCCTTCCTTGATATCATGGGCAATTTCTTTTCCAAATTTTTCCCTTTTTCCGAAAATATCTAAAATGTCATCCCTTATTTGACCTACGATTCCTAAATTAAAACCAAATTTTCTTAAATTTTCTAATTCCTCTTTATTCGCTCTGGCGCAAATTCCACCAATTTCACAGCAAGTTTGAAACACAACAGCTGTTTTCATACCAACTATTTTAAGATAATCTTTCACATTTATCTGATGATATTTTTTCTTTTTAAGATATGGTTCATTTTTTCTTTCTTTTGTTTCAAAAAGCAAATCTAAAATTTCCCCATTTACCGCTATTTTTGCCGTGTTAACATAAAGTTCAGAGATTTCCTTTGAATATTTTGAATAATTCGCTGCCTCAAAGGCTGAAGCAACATAATCTATACTAATACACTCAGCAATTGCCTTTCCATATTTTTGCCATAAAGCAATTCGATTTCGTCGAATTTGACTTTCATCAATAATATCATCCAAAATTAAACTGTAATTATGTAAAATTTCACAACCAGCTGCCGGATACAAAACATCGTTTATTTTTCCACCTAATAATCGACAACAAATTATTGCTAAGGTCGGTCTTAATCTTTTTCCGCCAGTAAAAATTTGATATTTGACAATATCTCGGTATTTTTGGTCAACATAAAAATTTAAGAGTTTTTCAATAACCGGGTCAACAATTTTTGCAATTTTCGTCAAAACCGAATTAATTTTTTCTTCTTTAGATAACATTGATTTGAAACATCATAAACCTAAAAATACCTCGCCTAAAATTTTGAATTTAACATATTTTCCAAAGCTTCATTTATTTAATAAATCTCTTTTCAACCATTTCACTGTTTGGCTAATTAATTTTTTTTGCGATTGGAAATCTTCAAATTTATGATTTGCTTTTGATAAAATTTTCAAAAAAATATTTTTATATTTTTGGGCTAATTTTCGAGAAAATTTTAAAGGAACATCTTCATCTTCTTTCCCATGAATGATCAAAATTGGCAAATCTAATCCAGAAAGAAGAAAAGAAGAATCCTTTTTTTCATTTTCCAGATAGTAAGCCCTGCCAATTTCCTTGCTTCCCTTAATAAGATAGCCTTTCTTTTTTATTTTTTTTGAATCTTTGGATTCATACCAAATTTTAAATAACTCTTTTTGATGAAAAGCAGGCGACCAAAATACCAAACTGGAAGGTTCTATTTTATATTTTTTTAAGAAGAAACTAACTACCACCGCTCCCAAACTATGACCTACAAAACCAATTTTTTTAGAATTAACATCGCACTCTTTTAAAACTGTCTTTAAGGCCAAATTTAAATCAGAAGCTTCTCTTTCTACTGTAATTTCTTTGGCATCGCCTTCTGAATCGCCGCATCCTTCAAAATCAAAGCGAAAAACCAAAATTCCTTCTTTTTGCAGGGTTCTGGCCAATTTTATAATATATGGACTTGTCTTTGTTCCCTGAAATCCATGAGAGATTATTACCACCGGCGGTTTTTCGTTTTCTGGCAAATGTAAAATCCCCATTAATTCTTTATTCCTCTCATTTTTAAAAGTAATGGGGATTTCTTTTCTCTTTTTTTCTTCTCTCTTTTCTATTTCTTTAATCACTTTTTCCACCAATTTCTTTGGCTCTTTCTCTTTTATAATCACTGTCTTAAATTCTTTCTTTGTTCCTTCTTGAAAATCTTCCTTAAATTTTAAGATTTTCTCAATAATGCTTCCCACTCCTTCCAAAATTCCAATGACTTTATTTTCGTGATAGGCAATTGAAAACTCATTTAATGTCCCAATTCCACCTCCAACAAAAATCACGCCGTCGCATCCAATTATCGACAAAACATTTCTTCCAATTTTTCCCTGACCAGTAAAAATCAACTCAGTTTTATCAGTAGGTTGAGGATATGAAATTGGTGGCTCTAAATGTTTAGTTAAATCTTTAGCTGGTGAATAACTAAAAACTAACCCTTTCTCTTTTGAGGCGGCTTTAGCAGCAATATCTGCTATTCCCATACAGGCCCCGGTGACCAGAATACAATCTCTTTTGGCAATTTCTCGACCAATACTCTCTGCCATTTTAATTATTTTTTCTGGTAATTCACTACTTCTTCCTGCTTTGCCCATTACTCCAATTTTGTATCTCATAATTAAAAATTGTTTATTTGGTTAAAATTATTCGAGCTACATCTTCAAAGGACTCTTTTTCGGGATCAAAACCAATAACAACACCAGCTTCCCTTGCCATTGGTAGCTGGGTAATGGTTGATTTTTCAACAAAAATAACATTTTCTCTTTTTAAGCGATACTCTTTTATAATTCTTTTCAAAACTTCAACTTTTTTATAACGAGTAAATTCTTCTTTAATTTCTCCAGTGGCAATTCCCTTCTTAAATTCTAATTGAGTACCAAAAGCGAAATCTAGAGGGAAAATCCATTTTAAACAATCCAAAATAAATTTAGGGTTTGAATTTAAAACTCCAATTAAAAATCCTTTTTTCTTTAACTCAATTGCCAATTCCCTTATTCCTGCCAATAAATTTCTCTGACAATATTCAAAAGAAATTTTCTTTAATTCATTTTCAGAAAACCCAAAATATAATTTTGCTAATTCCTTTAGGCCCCAAGGGCCGAGCAATTTTCTTTTTTCATACTCGGCATCTATTTCTTTAACCTCTTTTTCTTTTCCCAAAAGGACTAAAATATCTTTAATTGCTCCCATTTTACTCCTAAAAAGTGTTCCAAAAACTACTAACTTTTTATCTTCTTTTTCAGATATTAAAGATATTTTTTGAACCATATCGATTATCAACTTTAGATTAACTTAGATAAATTATCTTAACAAAATAATTATCAAAATCAAAATATTTTTCCCAAAATTTTTGATTTAGTATTTAATAAAAATAAAAACTCCTAAAATGGGGGTTTGATTTCTCCCAGCTTAAATTTCGACAATAATTTTTAATAAGAATAAATCTATTTGCCATGGTTCAATGTAAAGGGCTTTTTATTTCTTCTTTGACCAAAGGGCCCTCTTTTAATTTTTTATTTTTGAGGCCCTTTTTATGAGATTATTTTTGGAGAAAAAATTGTTTTTATAAAAAGACTGGCATAAAGGATTTGGTGCTTTCCAATCCCTATATTCAAGAAACGCACGGGCCCGACATCCACCCATACAAAACGATAAGTATTTACATTTTCTGCAAACACCTTTTATATCTTGGGATTTTATTGCTCTTAATTCTCTCATCAAGAGATGATTATATATTTTTCCCAGAGAATCTCTTCTTACATTTCCCAGTATGAATTCTTTATAACTTAATAACCCGTCACATGGTGCAACATCGCCGTTTGAATTAATTCCCAGCAGACTAGGGAAAGAGCATACATAACCACATCCAAACTCTATTTCCTTTAATGGCTCTGGGATAATTGCTGGTGGAACTAAAATACCAATTTTTGTTTTTATGCTTTTATAACTTTTATAAATATTAGACAATTGTTGAAATAGCTTGTATTTTTGTGAAGTAGTTACATCTTCCGTTTCGGCAGATCTTTTTACTGGGTACAAAGTCACAAGTCCAAAAATATCAATTTTAAATTTAATTGCTAATTTAAATAATTTTTCAATCTCGTCAAGATTATCTTTCATCAGAGTGGAAATAATTGCAATTTTTGTATTTTTAAGTTCTTTCTTTACAAGTTTGATTGTATTAATAACCTTATCAAAAGTTCCTGGTATTCCCCTTATTGAATCATGTGTTTTATCTACTCCATCAAGGCTTATCTGAAAGGTTTTTAAATGTTTTAGACATTTTAAAGAATTAATGATTTTTTGATTGATAAGAGTTCCATTTGTGCTTATATAAATGGCAAAATTATTCCTATCTGTATAATCTAAAATCTCAAGGATATCAGGCCTGATAAATGGTTCTCCGCCAGTAAAAAATATTCTAATAGCTCCTAATTGTTTGAGTTCATTTACTACTTTTTTAATTTCACCTAAAGATAACTCGTTATTCAATTTTTTACCTGCAATCGAATAACAATGTTTACATTTTAAATTGCATGCCATGGTAACCCTAATAGAAGCTGATTGTAACGGTTCTATACCAAGGAATTTTTGAATTTGTTTGGTTGTCGAAAGGATTTTTACCATAATTCAATTTATCTTAAACAATCTTTTGGAAATAATTTTGCCTCATAAATACTTTGGCAGATAGGATCTGGCATTGTAAAATCTTTGTATTTAATATAAGCATGAGCCCTACATCCTCCAGCGCAGTAGTCTTTATAAATACATTTTTTACAAACACCTTTTAAATCAGAAGGATTTATTTTTCTTATTTCTTTTAATAATTTAGATTTTTTCCATATTTCTGAAATAGGTGTTTCTCTAATATTACCGATAATCATTTCTGGACAATTAAAAAGTCCATCGCAGGGCGCCACATCGCCGTTTACATTAATAGCGATATAATAAGGGAAACTGCAAGGCGCGAAAGTTTTCTCCAATCCTTTTTCTCTCCATTCCTTTGGTATAAGTGCTGAGGGAACTGTAGTGTCTTTTGCAAATTTTATTTTCCTTTGCAAAGATTTATAACGACCAAAAACCAATTGTAAGGACTTTAAAAATTCTTTGGGAGAAGAGTTTATAGATTCATTGGCTCTTCCAGTAAGGATTAAACACAATAAAGTAAATTTATCTGCCCCAGAAACAACTCCTTGATAAATAACTTTATCTAAAACCTTCCAATTCTTTTTCATTAATACTACACCTAACCCTATATTTTTCTTTAATACAGATTTAGCTAATTTAATGCTTTTGACAGCTTTTTCCCACACACCTTTTCCTCGAATATCATCATGAATCTCTCTGGTTCCATCAAGACTAATTTGGAACAAATCAAAATGGATATTTTTTATTTTCTCTAAAATCTTTCTATTTAAAAGAGTACCGTTGGTGCTTATAGAAATTCCTAGTTTTCTTTTATTTGTATATTGCAGAATTTCTACAATATCTTTCCGCAAAAATGGTTCCCCACCAGTATAAAAAATATAAAAAACTTTTAATTCAGTAAGTTGGTCAATAATAGATTTGATTTCACCTAAACTTAATTCATTATTTGATATTATTCCAGCATTAACATAACAATGTGGACAACGTAAATTACAGGCTTTAGTTAATCGCACAGTAGCTGCAATAATTGGTTCTTCACCAAAAAAATTTATAATTTTATTTCCCGTAGAGAGTATTTCCAAGCCCATATTATTTTTATTATTTCAACCTTATTGCCCCATTTTTAACGAGTATCTTAATACAATCTACTATATCTTTTTCTGCAACTTTTCTTTCGACATCGTATTTATCCACCATAATGGAAATAATCTCATTAATTGTTCTTTTACCATCGCACAATTTCCAGATAAATGTTGCTGTTTCGTTTAATGCTATTCCATTTTCAATTAATGAACCTTTCTCGTACTCACGCCATTCCCAAAGTTGCACAGCTTTTTTATTAAGAACATTAAATTTCATAAACCAAGATGTTTACTGTGTAAAAGCTTCTATTCTTAAATGGTTTAAATATAAATTAAACTTTATGTCCTGCCGCTACTGCTTGTCTTCTAATTCTTGCAATACGTGGAGAAGTATATTTTTTGCGGTTATTATTTTTGTTCATATTTTTAAATATTTTCTTAATTAAATTTTTCGACCTTTATTCTTATTAAACTTAATTTTAATCAAATTTTTCAAGTTCTATTTCATCCTTGATTGGAATCTCATAATACCCAATCAAAGGGATTTCCGGTTTTAATTTTCGAGAGAAAGAGATGACATTTGGATAAATGGCTTTTATTGAAAAGCCTATCTTTTGCCAAAAAATCAAGGAATCAAAGTTATCATTTGTAGTAATAAGCCATATTCTTTTGCAATGAAATCTTTGAGCAACCTTTTCAACTTCTTCCACCAGAGTCTTTCCTATACCCTTTCTCTTTATAATCGAATCTAAACTTATTATTTCACAGGAATCTTTTTTAATATTGTAAGTTATCAGGCCTAAATATTTATTATCTTTTATAGCCACAAATCCTGGAAGCCTATAAGGATAATAAATTTTTCCTCGACTGATGATTTTTTTTGAACCCCAGTTTTTGGCAATAAATTTTTTAATCCAACTTCGATCTCTTTGATTAACTTTTCTAACTTTAAAATCTAATTTTCTCATAAACTTTCTTTCCTTCGTAATTGTATTTCTATTTTATTCCGATTTTCCTTTTTAGTCAACTCTTACTGACCTTTTAATGAAAAATAGGGTCAGCTCTATTTTTTCCTTATTAAATTACTGCCCAGAATTTTGAATTAAGCATCGCTACATTTTAATTATACCCCAATTTCCCAAAAAATAAAAGAACCCGCGCTGAAAGGCAGAAGGTTCGTTTAGTTAATTAAAGGAATAAAATCTAATAAAATTTAAAGATCAACTCCAAGTTTTTCTTTAATAACCTGTTTAATTTTCTTCACATCCTCTTTCATTAAAGTAAATTCTTGATCTAACTTATCTACTATTTTAATAAATCCATCAACCGCATTATAAGTTTCATTAATCTTTGCTTTTAATTCTGCTCGTTCTACCTTCGCCTCCTTAAAGCCTTCTTGAATATTTACTTTATTTATACCTACACTTGCCTTTATCTCCCCAATATCTCTTTCAATCTTATATAATTTTTCTTCTAATTCTTTATCCATAGTTTTAAGGTGATAAATATTTTTTAATAAATTTAATTAAATTTTTTGAACACTTTTAATTATTTCCATACTTCTCTAATCCCATTTTAGCTTCCTTAAAAATCTTGTCAAATTTTTTTAAAAAATATTCTAAATCACAAAGTATTTTGCCCAAAATTTTGAGTTGAGCATACCCAGTAGTAGAGAAATCTCACTACTGGGCAAATGCCATTATTCATATTATAAGCCAATTTTCCCCAAAATAAAAGACCCCTATTTTTCAGGGTTCGTAATACCTTATCTTTTGTTGAAAAATTAAATTAAGCTTTGGCTGAAATGAGATTTTTTATTAAGATCTCATTAAAGATCGCTACAAAAATCTTGTTTCTTGTATAAAGAGCCCCAACATATATAAAATGTTGGGGTTATTAATTTTTAAGGAATTGCTTTTTAAAGCCTAAATTTTTTTATATCCGTATTGTTGAGATGAAAATCAAAGAATTCTTTTGCTGAAATAGCAGGATTAAAATACTTATTGATTATTTTCGCAATAAAAGAGTGAGTAATAACTAGTATTTTTTTATCAGGATAGTTCGTTTTGAGCTCCTCTAAGACTGCAAACACTCTTTTTTGTACATCATTAGCACTTTCACCACCAGGAGGAACTTCGTTGTAAACTTTGATTATATCATCCTTATACTCTTTCTGAAATTTTTCCTGTACTTTTTGTATAGTAAGTCCTTCGTAAATACCAACATTTCTCTCTATCAATCGGCTATCTATTTTCACTTCTTTGCGAATATAACTGTTGATTATTTCAGCGGTACGCTTAGCTCGAAGCAAAGAAGAAGACAGAATAAAATCTATACCTAAACTCTTCACTTTTTTACCTAATTCGTGAGCTTGAGCTATTCCATTATCATTGATATCAATATCTTTTTGACCCATAAACAAACCCAGCCGGTTATATTCTGTTTCTCCATGACGAGCTATGTACAAAATAGCCATATAAAAATAAGGTAATTATACACCAATTTTCTCAAAAATAAAGATAATTTAGGCAACCGGCGGCGTTGCCGGAGGGGTAGGCGCCTTGGCTTTTTTCTTTCCGGTGATGAAATAATAAACTACCCAGCAAATCACTACAATCGCTATTATTATAAATAAAAGAGTAAATCGCATACAATTTTCGAATTAATCATTTTATCCGACCTTTAAAATTTTGAACTTTGAACTTAATTCATAAATATCCCCCGCTCCCATCACTATCACCACTTCCCCACCCTGTAAATTTCTATTTAAATAATTTACAATTTTCTTTTTCGGAAGATAAATTGCCCAAGGTTTCTTGATCGCCTTAATTAACTTTTCTGAGTTCACTTTTTGCTTAATCTCTTTTTCTTCCCTTCCCGCCACATCGTAAATGTCAGTAATGATTAATTTATCAACTGGAACTTCGCTTAATACTTTAACAAAATCATTCCACAAATAATATGTTCTTTGATATTGGTGGGGTTGGAAAATGCACCAGATTTCCTTTTTTGGAAACTTTTCTCTCGCCGCTTCTAATGTTACTTTAATTTGCGTTGGATGATGGGCGTAATCATCAATAATGGTTAATGGTCGATTATCAATTTTCACTTTTTTAATGTTGAATCTTCGCCAAGAACCTCTATATTCTGATAAGGCCTTAAAAGAAATTTTATCAGGAATTTTCAAAACTCGAGCTACTGTCAAAGCCGCCAAAGCATTAGAAACATTAAACTCTCCTGGAATTTCCATAATTTTCTTTAATCTTTCACTTTCTTTCTCTTTTAAGGAATACCATATTACATTTTTGACGAACGTCGAAAATGTATTATATAGATTTTTTTCGTCCTTGTTGGCAATTAGGATTCCGTTTTTTGGCAAGTGCGAGACAAATTTTTTAAAAGCCAAAATATAATTTTTTAAATTTTTATAATAATCCAAATGGTCAGCTTCGATATTTGTTAAAACAATAATTTTTGGCCAATAATTTAAAAAGGAGGCAAAATATTCATCGGCTTCGATAACTAAATATTTTGAATTTCCTACCCTACAATTGGAATCACCAAATTCTTTAACTTTTGTTCCGACAATAACCGTTGGGTTAAATCCTGCTTTTTTTAATAAAACCCCAATCATTGCTGCCACCGTACTTTTTCCATGACTGCCGGCAACGGCAATAGTAAAATGTTTCTTTGTTAATTCTCCAAGCGCTTGAGGATAACTTACAGGGGTCAGACCCCTGTAAGTAGCTTCTTTTAATTCTGGATTATTTTGTTGAACTGCTGGGCTATAAATTATTAAATCAGTATCTTTTGGTAAATTTTTACCCCTATGTTTCCCAACAAAAATTTTAGCCCCCTTTTTTTTAAGGGCCTGGGTAATTTCTGATGAAACTAAATCCGAACCTGAAACTTGATAGCTTTTTTCTAAATAATATCTAGCCAAAGCCGAGACCCCAATTCCGCCAATACCGATAAAATGAATATTTAACTTTTTAGTGAGCATGATTCTAATATTGAATATTCTGCCCCTCCTCTTTTTAATTCACTTTCCATCACTTCAATTGAATTTACCTCAAAGCTCAAATTTATATCTTCATTTACTTCCGGCCTTTCTTCTGGTTCAATTTGCCTAAATTCCCAAGCCTTAATTCTTCCTAAAGTAATGTGAGGTGAAAAAGCTCGATTCTCTGGCGAGAAACGGACTTTTTCCGAACCCCTTAAAGATTTTTCCAAATCATCTCTTAATTGAGTGAATTCTTTGGATTTCTCCCCTTCCACCCAAATCATTCGGGGAGGCCTATTCTCGCCTTTGGCGAGACGGCCCGTCAGAGACGAAGTCTCTGAATAGGGCATTTTTTTCGGAGGACCGTAATAAATCTTGTTTAGATTTATAGAAAAAGGCTGATTTCTTGAAGCTACTTCCTTGGTAATTTTACAAATTTCTAAAAGTTCTTCGTCAGTTAGATAACCTAGAAAAACTAAAGTAATATGGAGATTCTCTTTTTTAGTCCATCTTATTGGTAAACCGGGCCATTTTTCTTGATAATCTTCTAATCGCTTTTTAATATCCTCTGGAAAATTGATAGCAATAAAAATTCGATGCCTCATTAGTTAATTTTAACACAATTTTTAGTAAATTTCCACCTTAGCTTTCTAATTGCATTTGAAAGATTTTTTGTGTATAATTACTGAAAGTATGGTGACCTCTCAAATTAAAAATCTTATTTCAAAGGTAATAAAGAATCCACGGATAAAGGCCTTGGGTGTTTTTCTGATGATTTTTAGTTTTGTTGCCGAAACGATTTTGCGAAAATTAAGCCATTTCTTGGCAGATAGAATTTTGGCTCTCTTGGGTGGCGAAATTTTTATTCCTGGAACTTTAATTGAAAAAATCTTTTCAATTGGCGCCCCGATAATTATTGCTTATATCCCTATTACAATTTTTATCTGGGTAATAATAAAAGATGGTCTCCAAAAAATTGATTGGCTGGTTGTGCCAATTTTAATTGGAATCCTTATTAAAGCCAGTGTCTATGGCATTTTGAGTTTTCGCCATAAAGCCGGCGAATTTTGGCAACTCACCCAAGTTGATGTTTCGGGAAATATTTTATGGTTCCTCATTATTTTATTTTTGCTTAGTAGCTTAATTGGATTCATAGTCTGGTTTAAAGAGATATCTTAATCGATGCGGTCCCTGCCTATTTGTATAAAATAATGACAGACTTCTAATGGGATGAAAGAAGCTTATCTTTACAAAAAACTTTCTGACAAAAAAGTTCAATGTCAAAATTGTCCTCATTTTTGTATTATTGCTCCTAGAAAAAGAGGAATTTGCGGGGTGAAAGAAAATATTGACGGAAAATTGTACGCCCTAAATTATGGAAAAGCGATCGCCGTCAATATCGACCCAATTGAGAAAAAGCCGTTTTTTCATTTTTTGCCTGGAAGTTTTTCTTTATCAATCGCTACTGTCGGTTGCAACTTCCGTTGCTTAAATTGCCAGAACTGGGATATATCTCAAGGATATAAAGGAAAAAAAGAAATTCCGGGAGAGGATTTGCCACCAAAAGAGATTGTCAAAATGGCTTTAGAAAATAATTTACCGAGCATTTCTTATACTTATGTTGAACCTACAATCTTTTTAGAATACGCTTTAGATACGATGAAATTGGCAAAAAAAGCGGGATTGAAAAATTGCTTTGTCTCCAACGGTTTTATGTCACCAGAATCAGCGAAATTGATTATCCCCTATTTGGATGCCGATAACATTGATATTAAAGGTTTCTCTGACGAATTTTATAAAGAAGTTTGTGGTGGTCGGCTTCAGCTGGTTTTAGATACTGCAAAATTGATGAAAAAATCTGGGGTTTGGGTGGAAATTACAACTTTAGTTATTCCAACTTTGAGTGATTCTGAAGAAATGTTTAGAAAAATTGCCAAATTTATTTGTGAAGAATTGGGTCCTGAAACTCCTTGGCATATTTCCCAATTTTCTGGAGCAATTTCTTGGAAATTGCAACATATTCCCGATACCCTAGTTGAAACTCTACAAAAAGCTTGGAAAATTGGCAAAGAAGTTGGCCTGAAATATGTTTATACCGGTAATGTCCCCGGTCTTCCTTCCGAAGACACTTTTTGCCCCAAATGCGGAACATTAGCAATCGACCGAACAAATTATATCATTCATCGTCTCGATAAAGACGGCAAATGCCAAAAATGCGGTCAAGATTTAAATTTAATTTTAAAATAAAATGGAAAAAATTGTTTTGGCAGCTATTTCCCCTCATCCTCCAATAATTTTGCCTTCGGTTGGTTCTAAAGAAGATAGGGCTCAAGTTAAAAATACAATTGAATCTCTAGAAAAATTGGGCAAAAAGCTAAAAGAGACAAACCCCGATTCAGTAATCATTTCCGCCCCTCATCCTGATTGGGGCTTTAATGTTCCCCTGTTTTTTCTTGCTAAAGATTTTAAAGGAGAAATTACGACTTATTTGGTTGGATTGGAAGAACCAAGATTTTATTTTGAGAAAGGAAAAGAAGTTTATAAGTCAATTAGTCAAAGATCAAATAGTCAAAAAGTTGCTCTTATTGCCTCCGGCGATATGTCTCACTGCCTGAAAGAAGAAGGTCCCTATGGATTTCATCCCGATGGACCTAAATTTGACAAAACTTTAATCGAAGCAATAAAGAAAAAAGATATTGAAACAATTTTGAAATTGGATGATTTATATCCCGAAGCCGGTGAATGCGGTCTTCGTTCATTTTGTTTTCTTTTAGGGATTTTAGAAGCTTCTGGAATCAATTGGCAACCAGAAATTCTCTCTTATGAAGGTCCCTTTGGCGTCGGTTATTTAGTAGCAGATTTTAAGCTTTAAAATTAAAAATGTTGTTATTAAAAAATAAAGAGATCAAACCAAAAATAGGATTTATAGGGTCGGATAGACAAAATATTTTGGAAGATTTAAATTTTACTATCGAAAATGGATTTGATTATTATGAAATTCAGGGATTGGGAGAAAAATTTGATTTTAAACCAGAAGTAATTAGAGAGGCTAAAAAGATTTCCGAGAACAATAATATTTCTTTAAATTTGCACGCGCTACAATTTCTACCAATTTCCAGCTTAATTCCAGAAATTTCAGAAGCTGCTTTTAAGTTTGCGAAGAGAGAAATTGTTTTAGCCAATAAGATTGGCGTTAAGAGAATCACAATTCACTCCGGCCATAAAGAAATGCCAAGAAGGGAAATTGCGGTAGCTAAAAATTTCAAAATCCTTATAAAGAATTTAAAAGAAATAGTGGAATTTGGAAAAAAATACAGAATAAAAATTGGTTTAGAAAATTCTCCTGCCAATTCTACAGGGGTATGCGTAGAGGCGGAGGATTTATTAAATGTGGTGAATTCTGTTAAAGAACTAGGAGTTGTATTTGATATAGGTCATGCAAATACTACCAATCTAAAACCAGTCAATTATTTCAAAAAAGTTAAAGATTTTATAATAAATATACATATTCATGATAATGACGGTACAGCCGATCAACACGCTTTGATTGGGAAAGGAAATATAAATTTCAGGGAGTTTCTACAAGAATGCAAAAACTCACATTATTATGGGCCGTTTATATTGGAAATATTTCCTAAAGAAATGGCTTTAAAAGGGAAAGAAATATTTCTTAATCTCTGGAATCAGTTATGAACTCATTAAAGGGAAAAATTCTACAAGAAATCCAAAACATATTGCTAAAAGAATCAGAAATAATTGAGATTAAAAAAGCCAAAAAAGTTATTTTTGTTGGAGATAGTCATGGAGATTTAGAAGCAAGTCAAAAAGTAATAAAGGATTATTTGAGAGAAGGAAATAAAATTGTTTTTCTGGGAGATTATGTTGACCGGGGACCAAATTCAAAGGAAAATTTGGATTTTTTATTAGAAACAAAATTAAAATACCCAAATCAAATTTATCTCTTACAAGGAAATCACGAGGGCCATAGAATTTTAAAATTTTCTCCAGCTGATTTTTGGGAAAGTTTAGATAAAAAGGATTATCAAAAATATTGCTCAATTGTCGAAAAATTTCCCTTAGCAGTAGTTAGTAATGATATTATTGCTTTACATGGTGCTTTGCCCGATGTTGAAAGATTAGAAGATATGAACAGAATCAAATTAGGAAACAAAGAATGGCATCAAATTGCCTGGGGTGATTTTTCTGCCAAAGCCGGTGAATATTTAGGTCTAGATCCATTTTCCGGTCGTCCTCAATTTGGCAGAGATTATTTTTTAAAGATAATGAAAAGATTTGATAAAAAAGTTCTCATTAGGGCCCATCAGCCAGATTGCCCCCAATTTATGTTCGATGATAGATGTTTAACAATTTTCACTTCTTCTGTTTACAGTAGAGAAAGGACGATTGCCATTTACGATTTTGAAAAGCCAATCAAAACCGCCAAAGATTTAGAAATTCTAAGAATTTAATATGAAAATCGCTATTGTTTCTGATACTCATGATAATTTGGCCAATTTTAAAAAGGCGATTTTTCAAATTAAAAAAGAGAGAATTAAATTTTTGATTCATTGCGGAGATATTTTTGAGCCAGAGACGATAAAGGAGGCATTAAAAGATTTTTCCGGGAAAGCCCATTTTGTTTTGAGCGATGTCGATGAGGATTATTTTAAAAATATAAACGAAAATTATTTTAAGGATTTTCCAAATTTGAAAATTTGGCAAAAATTTGGCGGAATTGAAATTGATGGAAAAAAGATTGCCTTTTGTCATTCTCCAAAAACCGCTTTAGGTTTAGCTTTTTCTAAAAAATATGATATTGTGTTTTATGGCCATACTCACAAGCCTTGGGAAACAAAAATTAGAGAGGTGAAGTTAGTCAACCCCGGAAATTTAGCAGGTATATTTTTTAGAGCATCTTTTGCAATTTATGACACAAAAAGTGATAAATTAGAATTAAAAATTTTGCAATAATTTATGCACCCTTTAGTTTTCTTAACAAAACAAACTGTTGAAACTTATATTAATGAAAGGAAAATTATTTCTCCGCTCGAGAATTTACCAGAAGAGTTTTTAAAGAAGCGCTCGGGCACCTTTGTGACAATTGAAAAAAATGGAAATTTACGCGGCTGCATTGGCACTTATTTGCCGACCAGAGAGAATATTGCTGAAGAAGTAATTTATAATGCTATTGCGGCAGCGACCGAAGATTATCGATTTGGGCCAATTAAAAGAGAGGAACTCCCTGAGCTTTCTTACACTGTCTATATTTTAAATGAGCCGGAATTGATTAAGGACTCCAATCCACCCACCGCCCTCCCGCTTGTGTGCAAGCGGGCCCCTTTAAAAGAGCTTGACCCGAAAAAATATGGAATAATTGTCAAAACCGAGACAAAAACCGGGCTTTTACTTCCCGATTTAGAAGGAGTAGATACAATTGAACAACAACTCTCAATTACCTGTCAGAAAGGCGGAATCGACCCAACCCAAGAAAAGATTTTAATTTATAAATTTACCGTGGAGAAATTTAAATAATATGAAAATAGATTTGCATTGCCATAGTTATTATTCGAATGATGGAATTTCTTCACCGGAAAAGTTAATAAAAACTGCTTTAAAAAATGGCTTGGATGGCATTGCCTTAACTGACCACGATACAACTCAAGGCTGGAAAGAATCAGCTGAGGCGGCAAAAAAAATAAATGCCGTTTTAGTTTTTGGCGAGGAAATAAAAATAAAAAAAGAGGGAAAAACAGTTGGAGAGATTTTAGGATATTTTTTGAAAGAAGAGATAAATCCGAGAGGGAAAAGCGTTGAGGAAGTAATCGATGAGATAAAAAAACAAGGAGGGCTCGCTATAATCGCCCACCCTTATCACTGGAGAAAACCATTTAAAGAATTGGAGAAATACAAAAATTTAGTGAATGGAATTGAAGTTTTTAATGCCAGAAGCCAAACCAAAAGAGGAAATCAAAAATCTTTTATTTTCGCTCAAAAAAATAATTTAGCAATGACTGCTGGCAGCGACGCCCATCATTGTTCGGAAGTTGGCGATGCCTACATTGAAGCCGATGTTAAAAATTTAGAGGAGTTAAAAGAAGCAATTTTACAAAAAAGAGTAAAAATTTTTGGCAAGCAGTCCCCTATTTTTGTCCAGATCTTCGCCACAATTGGAAAAATACTCCATTTGTTTTGGAGACCAAAATCCTATTAGCGATTTAATTTTATTGCCGAATTTATTCTTTGAAGAGCGGTGAAATTTGTTAAAAGTGCAATCGCTATTAAAAGATAAGTCATCCAAGAGACATTGAAAATTCCTAAAATTAAAGAAATTATTAGCAAAATTATCCTTTCTGCCCGAGATAGAAGTCCACCTTTTAATTCTTGTTTAACTAATTCTTTTTCTTTGGCGGCCGCTTTGGCATAAGTTGTCATTATTGAACCAAATAAAATTAGAAAAATCCAGACATAAGCCGGAAGTAAAATTTTAGGTAGGGGCAAAAATATCATTCCCAAAAGCAAAATTCCTTCTACGTAGCGGTCGCAAATTGAATTCAATACTCGCCTGTAAAGGAATTTTGCAGATGCTAAAAAAAATTCGCTGAGTTATTGGCTAACATTTTTTGATTTTATATAAGTTAAAATTATAGTTTGGATTGAAGTGATAAAAGATAAAATTGTTGTGATAATGATTGTCCGAGAAGAAACAATTGGCCAAAAATTAGCAAAAATGAGAGCTAAGAGAAAAAGAGGATACATCTCAGTTCTATGTAAGATTCTCCAAATTTTTTTCTCCTCGGGATCGGACACTGCTTGACGGTGATTAGCATAGGCAACCTCAAAAGTTGGCATTAAGCAAAAAAAGGCAGTTGCTACTAACCAATATTCCATTGGAAAAAGCCAAACCACAGGAAGCCCTAAAAACAAGAAGGAAAAAATTAAAAGGAAATCAACGAAACGATCTATTGAACCATCTAAAAAAGCACCAAATCTAGTAGAAATTTTTTTATAACGAGCTACTCCCCCATCAATACTATCAGCTAAACCAGCTAAAGAAAAAAAAATAAAAGCCAAAATGATATTTTTTTGGAGAGCAAAATAAAAACCAATTATTGCTGGCAAAAGAGAAAATAATGTCCATTGATTAGGAGAAAAAGGTAGTTTTGAAAAAAACTTTCCAAGAGGAAGAGAGATTTTGTCGGTATTAAAAAATTCTTTAATCATCTTTTAGAAATTGAATTACTTGTTGTAAATTATTAAAAATTTTGTCAGCTATGGAGAAATCTTGTTTTTTGGAAAATTCTGAAGGGATAGCAAAACAAAAAAGGCCGGCCGATTTTGCCGACTCTACTCCATATTGAGTATCTTCGAGAGCAAGACATTTTTTGGGTTCTATTCCAAGTTTTTTAGCAGTTAGCAAATAAATATCAGGATAAGGTTTTCCTCTTTTAACTTCACTTCCGGCAACAATAACCGGGAAAAAAGAATAAAGATTAGTTCTTTTCAATTTCAATATCACTTCATCTCTTGGACCCCCAGAAGCAAGGCCAAGTTTTATTTTATTATTTTTAGCGAAAAATTTTACGACCTCTTTAGCATACGGCATTAATTTCAATTTCTTAGAATTAAACCATTTGATTAGCAATTTTTCTTTCTCTTTTTGTAAAAAACCCTTTTCAATTTTTAAGTTATAATTTTTAATTAATTCTGATTCAACTATATCTCCCCTTTTTCCGGCATAATTAAAATATTCCTTTTTTGAAAGAGGAATTCCAAAGGGTTTTAAAACCTCCACCCATCCTTGCCATTGATAATACTCCGTATCGACCAAAACTCCATCTAAATCAAAAATTATTCCCTTAATTTTATTTAGGTTCATCATTTAACCGAGCCCCAAAGGGGCGAAGGCTGAAAATGAAGGCAAACTCCGAAGGAGGCAAACTTCATTGACTTTGGAGATCAAAATTAGATTTTCTGTAACAATTCCTGACAGAAATTTCTCGTCTTTTCCAGTTCTTTTTTGCCTTCTTCTGTAGTTTTGTAAGCCCTCTTTCCTTTATATTTTTCGGTTTTTATGTAACCTTGCCTTCTTAAACGATATAAAACGCTTTTCAATAAAAGATTCCCTGGTAGAAATTCAAATTTCTCAAAAATCAATCTTTTAACATCTTCATCGCAAATTTCTTCGTCCTTTCCCAAACTCAAAATATAAATCCATAAATTTCCTTCGGTATTTAAATTTTTAAATCTTTCAAATGGTTCCATAGTTTTGTTTTAGCTTTCCCTTTGACCTTTTATGAATTCTTCGACCATTTCTCGAGCTTTTTCATCGGTGAATTGTTGAATCGGATGTTTCATCAAATAAGCCGAAGCGGAAATTAATGGTCCCCCTATTTTTCTATCCAAGCCCAATTTTGCTAATCTTATGGCATCAATAACGCAGCCGCCTGAATTTGGAGAATCTTCAACCGAGAGCCGCAATTCCAGATTCATAGGTACATTTCCAAATTGTCTCCCTTCAAGTCTTATAAAAGCAACTTTGTTGTTCTTTAAAAAACGAACGTAATCAGAAGGACCAATATGTAGATTATCATAACTCAATCTTTTAGCCAACTGGGATTCGACGCTTTCTGTTTTTGATATTTTTTTTGATTTCAGTCTTTCTTGAGTGAGCATATTTAAAAAGTCAGTTTCTCCACCAACATTCAATTGATAAGACCTGTCAACGGGAACACCTCTTTGAGTAAACAAATGGGCCAGGGTTCGATGAATAATTGTTGACCCAATTTGGCTCTTGACATCGTCTCCGATAACAGGCAGATTTTTCTTCTCAAATTTCTCAGCCCAATTTTTATCACTGGCTATAAAAACCGGTATGCAATTGATAAATGCAACGCCGGCTTTCAAAGCACAATTGGCATAATATTCCACTGCTTTTTGGGAACCTACCGGACAATAATCTATTAAAATTTCGGCACCAGATTTTTTAAGTTCTTCAACAACATCAACCGGTTTTTCTTTTGCCACGACAAAAGTTTGGTCTTCGGGATAATTTTTCATATGCGGAGCCACTCCATCTAAAACTTGTCCCATTTTTACTTTTACTCCTAAATGTGGTATATTCTTACAGAAGACCTTTGTACAATTTGGCAGAGCAAACATTGCCTCAGATAAATCCTTCCCCACTTTTCTTTTGTCAATATCAAAAGCCGCCACTATTTTTATATCGCCAATTTTATATCCACCGATGAGATTGTGCATTAAACCGGGGACCAATTCGTCATCACTTTTTACATCTTTGTAATAAAAAATTCCTTGAATTAAAGCTGAAGCACAGTTTCCTATTCCGGCAATAGCAATTTTAATATTTTTTTCCATATTATTTTCGGTAAAATACTTTATTCCGACCTTTATTCTATTTTACGCGGGTAAAATAGTTTGTCAAGTGGAAAACTATGTTACCAATGGAACGGCTTCAAAAATCGAATACCAAGGAAAATTTGTGGCTTTATATTCTTTCTTTTTTAAAAGAAAAGGAACTTTATGGTTGGGAAATTCCTTCTTTAATTGATAAAGAATTCAATTTCAGACCTGGCCGAATTACTCCCTACCGAGTTCTCTATCGCTTAGAAAAAGATGGTTTTGTTAAAAGCGAACTAAAAAAAAGAAGAAGAGTTTACAAAATTACTGAGAAGGGAAATTTAGAGTTAGAAAAAGCAATAAAATTTTATCAAAAACTTTTAGAGTGTTTAAGGTAGAATGATTAATATTAATCAGAAAATAGCCAAAATATTTTATGAGATCGCGGATTTGTTGGACATAAAAGGAGCGACTGTTAAAGCGACTGCGTATCGTAAATTTAATTATCAAAAAGCGGCCAAGGCCATTGAAAAATTGAATAAAGACATATCTTATGTTTACAATGAATCAGGTATTGCCGGAATAAGGAAGGAGCTTTCGGTTGGCGAAAAAATGGCTAAAAAAATCAAAGAATACATCAAGACCAATAAAATTAGAGATTATGAGGATCTAAAAGAAGAAACGGCAATTCAGCAAATTATAACGCATTACTTTCAAACAAAGGGACTATCATTGGAGGAACTTAAAAAAAACGCCAGAAAGAAAAAAATAATTTATTCGAGGTTTACCAAACCAGCCAAACAACTCTTGGTGCTGGCAGGTTCCATTGAAAAAGCAAAAACAGCGGTTTCAAAAGTGGCTGAGTGGGCAAAGTCAAGGAATTTAGATTATGCGATTGAAACAGTTTTTAAAAAATGGTTAGAATTAGATAGATTAAAACCAAAAGAAATTGTTAAAAAACCATATTACTATGGAAACCCAATGGTCTGGTCAGAGACAAAAAAGAAATGGTATGTTATTTCTCCTGAAGGTGAATGGCTTGAATTTGCCGGCAAAGAGTCGGATATTGAGTGGAGGATAATAAAATAAAATTATGTTATCTTATTTTGACCTCAGAAAAGGAGTAAAATTTATTTTGGATGACGAGCCATACGAGGTTTTGGAATTTCAACAGATATACAAAGCCCAAGATATGGTCGTTGCCAGAACGAAAATTAGGAATTTAATTAATGGAAAAGTTTTAGAAAGAACTTTCCATCAAGATGATAAATTCGAAGAAGCGGAATTGGAAAAAGTTGAGGTGAAATTTCTTTTTACTCATCGAGGGAAATTTGGCTTTTGTGAAACGCAAAATCCAAGAAAGCGTTTTGAATTGGCTGAAGAACAAATTGGCGAAAGTTCAAAATTTTTAAAATCAAATCAAAACCTTATCGGTATTAAATTTCAAGGAAAAATTATTAATGTTTCTCTGTCAATAAAAGTTCAATTAAAGGTTATTGAAGCTCCACCCGGGATAAAAGGCGGCAGAGCTCAAGCCGGGACAAAAACCGTCACTTTAGAAACCGGAGCAAAAATAAATGTCCCCCTATTTGTTGAAGAGGGAGACATAATTGAAATCAATACCGAAACCGGTGAATATACAAGGAGGATTAGCTAAAACATTTTTTTCCTCATCTTGTCTAAATATTTATTAAGGGCTTTGGTAAATTCAGTTAAATTGATATTCGAAGGATCATGAGGCTCAAACTCTTCTATCTTTAATGGCTTTACTGCTAATTTGGTATTAGTCTTTCCATTCCAATTTTTACTGACGGGGAAACCTCCTTTTTCCAACCCCGGGTCCCAAGTTGGGTCTATCCATATCCATTTATTGTTTACTTTTGCTTTCAAGGCCAGATGATGTGCCAGATGATGTTCTGATCCCTTCTTTTTTATTTTGATAATTTCTTTTGGAATGGGCAGCTCTTCCCATTTAAACTCAATGCGATAATATTTTACCGGAATATCCATCTCTTTGAGTTTATTCCCCAACCAGATTGCCTTTTCCGCACAGCCACCCTTATTTAAGCTAAATAATTTCTTAGAGTCTCGGTGTCTAAAAAGAAAATAAGGAACATTTTGAACTCTCTTAAATAATCCGAAGAGTTTTTTATTTTTAATATTTTTCATTTTTCTTTATTCTACCAAAAACCCGTCTTCTTACCCACCAACCCCCCGCTCTGGCGGGCCCCTAAACCCTCGGGCGTTGTTTGTCATAGATTATAAGACAAAGTCGAAGCCGTTACTCATAACCATATTTTTTAATAAACCGCTTCTTAACCAATTGGACCAAAAGTAAGTAAGTGCTAACCATAAGAAATAATATCAAAAAATATAAAGGTGGCAGAGCCACGAATCCGAATGATTTCGCCAAAGGAGAAAATGGAATAAGTATACCTATTGTCACTATTAGGATCGAAGTGAAAATTAAGAATTTACTTGGCTTACTTTCGATGAAAGGAATTTTTCCCGTCCTGATGATATAAACCACAAGAGTCTGAGTGCATAGCGACTCTATAAACCATCCTGTATGAAAAAGTTCTGGATTTTTAAAAGCATGGAAAACAAAAAGCATAACTCCATAAGTAAGGAAATCGTAAAGTGAACTAATAGGCCCGATAATAACCATAAATTTCTTAATATAATCGACGTTCCATGGTCTTGCTTTTAATATATATTCTTTATCGACATCATCCGTAGGTATAGCTACTTGGGATAAGTCATAAAGGAAGTTATTTAAAAGAATTTGTATTGGTTCCATTGGTAAAAATGGTAAAAACATACTTCCTCCGGTCATGCTTAACATATTACCGAAGTTTGAACTTGAGCCCATTTTTACGTATTTGAGAATGTTACCAAAAACCTTCCTGCCCTCTATAACGCCTTCTTGAAGTACCATCAAACTTTTTTGAAGAAGAATTATATCTGCTGATTCTTTGGCAATATCAACGGCATTGTTTACAGATATTCCAACATCGGAATTTTTCAGGGCTGGAGCATCATTTATGCCATCTCCCAAATAACCAACAATGTGATTATTTTCACGGAGGGCACGGATTATTCTTTCTTTCTGTAAGGGCGAAAGACGGGCAAAAACATTAGTAGTCTCAACCAATTTTCGGAGTTCCTCGTCATTAACCTTCTCTATCTGCTCCCCTGTAACTAAGCCCTTAACGTTAATGTCTAAATCACTGCATATTTTTTTGGTAACTAAATCGTTATCACCAGTTAAAACCTTAACCTCTATACCTATCTTTTTTAATTCAATAATGGCGTGTTTAGCGCTGGGTTTGGGCGGGTCAAGAAATGCTAAATAACCTTTAAGTATCAGGTCTATCTCATCGTCTTTTGTATATATCTCTTTTTTGTCATTTAAATTTTTATAAGCTACGGCTAAGACCATGAAGCCTTCTGAACTTAATTTATCGTATTCTTTTTTTAAATCCGAAAGTATGCGATTATTTACTTTAATTATCTTGCCATCTAATTCGTAATAGGAGCATCTTTTGAATATTTCCTCCGGCGCTCCTTTTGAAATAACTGTGTGTTTCTCGTGTTTTTCTACAACTACAGACATTATCCTTCTTGATGAATCAAAAGGCACTTCGTCTATCTTTTTAAATCGTTTTAATAATAATTTTTCGTGTTTCAAAATCGTTTCATCTAAAAGGTCTTTTAATCCTGTCTGATAAAAACTATTTATGTAACCATATCGCAAAACATCCTCGTCTTCTCTGCCTATGACATCGCAATGTTTTTCCAGTATTATTTTATTAATTGTAAGAGTGCCAGTTTTATCGGTACAAAGCGTATCCATAGCGCCAAAATTCTGTATAGAACTCAAACGTTTCACAATAACTTTTTTCTTTGACATTGCTATCGCACCCTTGGAAAGGTTTATTGTCACTATCATTGGCAACATTTCAGGAGTAAGGCCGACTGCAACTCCGAGGGAAAAAAGAAACGACTGAAGCCAGTCACCGCGGCGCAAGGCATTGATAGTAAAAATGAAACAAACCATGAAAAACATAGCACGAATCATGAGAAAAATAAAATCACGTACCCCTTTTTCAAAACTTGTTTCTATATTGGTTCCTGTAATTTTTTTAGAAAGCTGGCCAAATTGTGTAGAAATGCCTGTTTTTATCACTAATCCTAATGTCGATCCGCTGACTACGCTGGAGCCCATAAAAGCAATATTTTTTAATTCAGATATTGAATTGTTTTTTGGTATTATGGGTGTTGAAACTTTTTCTACGGGAAACGATTCTCCAGTTAAAGAAGCTTGATTAATAAATAAGTCTTTACAAAAAAAGATTCTCAAATCAGCCGGAATCATATCGCCGGCAAACAATTCAACAATATCACCAGGGACTATTTCTTTGATTTTAACTTCTTTTGGTTGACCATTTCGATAAACAGTTGCAGTCGTATGGATCAGCTCGTTAAGTTTTTCTACTTCTTTCCCTGCTCGATATTCTTGTATAAAGGAAAGTAAAACACTCATCGCAGCCATTGCCATAACTATAAGAGCGCTGATTTTTCCGTTCTTTCCCCCAAAAAAGAAAGAAAACACCGCGATAACTAAAAGCACAATAACCAGAGGAGTAAAAAACCTCAAAAGAATTTGAATTAGAATATTTTTTTTCTTTTTTTTAACGAGTTCGTTGTATCCGTATCGTTCAAGACGATACCGAGCTTCTTGTTCGGAAAGACCACCCTTGAAGGTTTTTAGTTTTTCGAAAATCACCTCCGTTGAAGAACTAACATAGTCAAAATCTAATATCTGGTTCTTTTTAATACCGTTGGTGTTTCTCTTATGATTTCTTGGCTGAAATAAATCCATTGTCAAAAAATAATTAATAATATTTAATAATTCTATCAAAAAACCGCCTTCTTGGCGACTTTTTTTTGCTTGCACTGAGCTTGTCGAAGTGTTCCGGGGCTACGATTCGAACGTAGATATAGAGCTCCAAAGGCTCTTGGCCTACCATTAGCCGACCCCGGAATTACACGGTTATTAAGCAACGCCGCAAGACTCAACTATTGCTAATTCCAAAGGTAATTGGGGAATTGACGAATATTTCATTTTGTTTTCGGCGTCTAAAAAAAGATTCAAAATTTTTTTGAGCTCTTCTTCTTTAAAGTTTTCTGCCTGTTCATTTAGTTTTTGGAGTTCTTCTGTGGTTAAACCGGAAATGATTGGATTACCATCAATGCCCATTATTTTTAAAATTAATGCTTTTCTCAAATAGTTAATCAGAGTTTTGGCAAATTCTTCTAAATTCATCCCTTTTTCTACAATCTCATTTAAAAAATTTATCGCTCCGGAAGGATTTTTTTGACCCAAAAACTCAGTGAATTTACTCACTAATTCTGTTTCAACCAATCCCAACAAATCTTTAATATCTTCAGCCTTAATTTCTTTGCCTCCGTAGAGAGTAAAAACTTGGTCTAATAAACTTTCGGCATCCCTAAATGAACCTTCAGAATTGAGGGCGATTTGCTCTAAAGCCGGCTTTTCTATTCGAACCTCTTCTTTTTCAGTAATTCGCTCCAATTTTTTCATAATTTCGGGCAAGGTTAATCTTCGGAAATCGAATCTTTGGCATCGGGAAATGATTGTTGGAATCATTTTGTGAATTTCGGTTGTAGCCAGAATAAAAATAGCGTGGTTAGGTGGTTCTTCTAATGTTTTTAAAAGGGCATTGGCCGCTTCACGGGTTAATTGGTGGCTTTCGTCTATAATAAATACTTTGTATTTTGACTTGGTGGGCATAAATCGAATTCCATCTATCAATTCTCTTGCATCGTCAATTCCCCGATGGGAAGCAGCATCAATCTCCATTAAATCCATCGACCTTCCTTCCATAATCTCCAAACAAGAAGAGCATTTGTTACAAGGTTCAAATTCGCCTTTTTTTCGATTTTGACAATTGACGGCTTTAGCAAAAATTCTGGCAATTGTCGTTTTCCCACTCCCTTTCGGTCCGGCAAATAAATAGGCGTGGGAAATCATTTCCGAAGAAATGGCATTGGTCAAAGTTTTAACAATGTGTTCCTGGCCAATAAATTCCGAAAATTTCTGGGGACGATATTTTCGATATAAAACTAAAGACATATTTTATTGTGCGAAGAAGCGCGCTTCTTCTTTCGCTTCAGCTAAAGCTTCAGCTTTTGAAGACGATAAACTTATATCCGAGGAAATTCCAGATAGAAGCAACGATAATACCTCCGATTTTACCAATATTTCCGACAACTAATTCGGTCATTCCAAACAAAGATGGAGCTGCGGCAAATATAAAAGAAGCCACACCAACCTGAATTCCTCCGCTTATTAACGTAATTGTAAAAAATTTGCCAAATTCCAACCCTCTCTGTTCCCTACTCACTTTTTCAAATGCCCAATATTTATCAGCGATATATTTTATCGTTGTCACGATAATAAAAGAAGTTGCCACAAAAACTGCATATTTAACCCCTTGGTCTTTAGAAATACCAAAATATTCCAATAAGAAATTAAAAATAATAAGGTCAAATATGGCAAAAAGAGCGCCAATTAAAAGAAATTTTGCCAACTGATAAACAAATAAATATCTTTTTCCGATTAAATAAGAAATCCAGATACCCAAGATTGATAAAATTGGAAAAGAAACAGGTAAAAGCCAGTATAAAAAGGGTAAATTAATATTGGGAGAATTTTTTATCAGCCAGACAAATAACCAAGCAACACCCTCTCCGGTTATTAGAGCCAAAATAATATCAATCTTTTTCATTTATTTATCTTATCACAATTTTCAAAAAAAACAAATGATGATATAATAATAGATATGCTTGAACTCTACAACAGTCTTTCTCAAAAAAAAGAATTTTTTAAACCTTTAAAAGACAAAAAAGTGAATCTTTTTGTTTGTGGGCCAACAACTTATGATTTCTCTCACCTGGGCCATGCCAGAACTTATGTCGTTTTTGATATGATTTGCAAATATCTGAGGCAGAAAGGATATGATGTTTTTTATTTGCAGAATATTACCGATGTCGATGATAAAATTATTGGCCGGGCTAAAGAAAAGAAAATTTTCTGGAAGGATTTAAGCAGAAAATTTGAAAGAGAATATCTAAGAGATATGAAAACTCTAAATATAAATAGCGTAACGAAATACGCTCGAGCTACCGCTCATATTAAAGAAATTATTAGTCAGGTAAATAGATTATTAGAAAAAGGTTTTGCCTATCAAATAAAAGACGGAATTTATTTTGATATTTCGAAATTTAAAGATTATGGAAAATTATCAAGAAGAACGGTCTTGCAGGCTGAAGACGCTGTATCCCGAATTGATACAGCTGAAGAAAAAAGAAATAAGGGTGATTTTTGCTTATGGAAAAAGTCCAAACCCTTTGAACCGAGTTGGCCGAGTCCGTGGGGGCTTGGCAGGCCGGGTTGGCATATTGAGGATACGGCTATTACTGAAAAATATTTTGGCTCTCAGTATGATATCCACGGTGGAGCCAGGGATTTGATTTTCCCTCACCACGAAGCTGAAATTGCCCAAATGGAAGCAATATCAGGGAAGAATCCTTTAGTTAAATACTGGCTTCACACTGGTTTTCTCACCGTTAAGGGTCAAAAAATGGCAAAATCTCTGGGAAACTTTATTACTATCAGGGATTTTTTAAAGGAAACGGGTACCCGCGCCAAAGGCGTGGGTGCTCGAATTCTAAGATTATTTGTAATTAAAACTCATTACCGCTCCCCTATTGATTATGATGAAAAGGCAATTTTACAGACAAAAAGAGAATTAAAGAGAATCGACGAGTTTGTAACAAAACTTAAAACTCAAAGCGCAAAACGTAAAACCACAACTAAAAACTTAAAACTAATTAAAAGTTTTATTTTAAAGACTCAAAGAGATTTTGGAAGAGCGATGGAGGATGATTTTAATACACCAAAGGCAGTAGCTTCCATTTTTAATTTAGTCAACAAAGGAAATTCTCAAATTGCTCAAAATAAATTAACCCAAGTCGAAGTCAGGAATATTTTAAAGTTTTTAAAAAAAACTGATAAAATCTTTAATTTTATTTTCTGGACGCCACCCACCCACCACCCTAAACCAAAAGAAAAAATCCCTGCCGAGATTCTTAAATTAGTTAAAGAGAGAGAGGAATATCGCCAGAAAGGAGATTTTAGGAAAGCCGATGAAATCAGAAGAAAAATTAAAGATTTAGGTTACCAAATTGAGGATACAAAAGAAGGTCCGAAAATAAAACCCCGTAGTGAAAATTTGACTGCCGTCGGCAATTAAAATGTTTTGCTTCGCAAAACATTTGTCAAATTTCTACTACGGGGTAAAAAAATTATCTTAGCCAGTCTAAAATATCTTTTTGCAGCACGGCATCTACCTTGTTTAATATTGCCTTTAGAAAAAGGGGTTTTGGTCGCCTTTTTTCTTTTTGTTTTTGACAAATTTTATAAAATCCTAAAATCTGATCAGCAATTTTTGGCCAGGAATATTTTTTGGCTTGGGCAATACCCCATTCACCCATTTCTTTTCTCAAATTTGGATTTTTAATTAAAATTTCCAGTTTTTGAGCTAATTCCTTAAAATCTTTTGGTTTGGCTAAAAATCTTTCGCCTTTTTTTCCTTCTAAGAATTGTTTATAACCTTCGTTGGCGAAGGCAATAACTGGCTTTTTGCAAGCCATCGCTTCTAATAAAACTAATCCAAAACTTTCTCCAAAAATTGCCGGACTGCAAAATATATCGCAACTATTATAATAAGAAACCAATTCTTTTCCCATTTTTGCTCCTTCAAAATAAACTTCTTTTAAATTATTTTCCTTAACATAATTTTGGCACTCTTTTTTTAATTTCCCATCCCCTACTACAATTAACCTCAACTTATAGGGCGGTGGGAGGGTGGCGTCCAAAATTTTAAATGCTTTTAGCAAATAAATTAAACCTTTTCTTTCCTCAATTCGACCGACAAATAAGATATTTATTTTGCTATCAGAAAACTTTTTTAATTTTGGGACTTTTGGATTAAACTCTTCTAAATCTATACCATTGGGAATAACTATTTTTGGTCCTTTAAAATCTTCAGAATCCCTGAGACTTAAAGGAGCTACACCAATTATTCCATCTATTTTCCATTGGATAATTTTTTTGCAAAGATGCCAAAAACCAGATTTTCTCAAAAATTTATTCTTTTCAACATTGGCATGGATTGTTAAAATATTTAAAGTATTTGAAGCAAAATGGGAAATTAAAATCTGCAAGGCTGAAGGAGGAATGAAGTTATGAAAATGCAAAATATCGAATTTTTCTTTGCTTAAAACTTGGTCAATAGCTAAGGGATTAAAATTAATATCGAAGTCAGCTTGAGTTCCATCAACAGTTACCGGAAAGGAAGTTCCCAGAAGAATGACATCTTTTCCATAGTTTTCAGAACTTTTCCTCCTGGGAACAATAATTTTTGAGTAAATCCCCCTCTTTTTAAATTCTTGGTGCAATCCTAAAACATGTCTTTTGACACCTCCTGGTTTATAGAAAGAATGAAATGAAATTAAACCGACCTTCATACCCTTGATTTTTAGTCTTGCCAAATCTTTATGACTTTGTTATATTATACTTGATGGCAGAAAATTCTCAAAATTTTGCCTTACCGGAAAAGTTACCTCCCCAATCAATTGAAGCCGAACAATCTCTTTTGGGTTCTTTGATGCTTGATAAAAACGCTATAATTAACATGGCTGATTTTTTAAAACCGGAGGGTTTCTATCGAAAAACGCATCAGGAAATTTACTCAACCTGCCTGGAACTTTTCCAAAAAGGTGAGCCAATTGACATCTTATCAGTTTCCAACCGATTGAGAGAAAAAAATCTATTGGAGGAAATTGGCGGAAACAGTTATTTAACCGAATTAATCAATTCTGTTCCAACACCAAGCCATGCCCTAAATTATGCCAAAATTGTTCACCGGAAAGGAATTCTAAGGAATTTGATTGATGCCTCGCAAGAAATTGGGCAAATCGCCTTCAATGAAACTGAAGATACGGATGTCATTTTAGATAAGGCCGAGAAAAGAATTTTTAGCATTGCTCAAAAAGGTCTTACTCAAGAATTTGTACCGGTAAAATTAACCCTGGCCGATGCTTTCGAAAGGATTGATAAGTTATCTAAGCATGAAGGTGGTCTCCGCGGCCTACCAACCGGATTTACTGCTTTAGATAATATTTTGGCCGGCCTGCAAAAATCTGATTTGATAATTTTGGCTGCCAGGCCATCGCTGGGAAAAAGCGCCCTAGCTCTCAATTTCGCTGCCAATATTGCCATTCATCAGAAAGTTCCAGTGGGAATGTTTTCTTTAGAAATGTCTCGGGATCAAGTTGTGGATAGATTAATTTCAAGCCTTTCCGGAGTTGATTTATGGAGATTAAGAACTGGCAGATTGTCGGCTGAAGGCGACGATAATGATTTCGTCCGAATTCAACAGGCCTTGGGAATTTTATCCGAAGCCCCCCTTTATATTGACGATGCCGCCTCCCCTACTGTTTTACAAATGAAAGCAATGTGTCGGCGTTTACAAGCAAAAACTGATATGGGTTTAGTTATTATTGATTATTTGCAATTAATGGAACCCTTAAATCCCTATGCTAATCCCGTTCAGCAAGTTTCGGAAAATTCAAGGGCTTTGAAAGCACTGGCCAGGGAATTGAATATACCGGTTTTAGTCGTCTCTCAATTATCAAGGGCAGTTGAGCAGAGGTCACCCCAAATTCCGAGATTATCAGATTTGAGACAATCTGGCACAATTGAACAAGACGGGGACGTTGTTTTATTCATTTATCGAGAAGACAGATATCGGCCGGAAAGTCCAAGAAAAGGAATTGCCGATATAATTATTTCTAAACACCGAAATGGTCCGGTTGGTAGAGTCGAACTTTATTTTGATGAAAGAACTGTAACATTTAGAAACTTAGAAAAAGGAGTTGTTCCAGAAGAAGAAATATGAATTATCCCCCATCTGTTAAAAAACTCATTGATTTATTTTCTCAATTCCCGACCGTTGGGCCGAGAACTGCTAGCCGTTTTGTTTTTTATTTATTGAGAAAACCAAAAGAAGAAGTCGATGAATTGCTTAGAGCAATTCATCTTCTAAAAGAAAAAGTAAAAATCTGCCCCCTTTGTTTTAGCTCTTTCGAAGGAGAAAGCAAGTTTTGTCTAATTTGCTCAAATCCTAGCCGAGATAGAACTTTGCTTTGTATTGTTGAGAAAGAAACTGATTTACTTTCAATTGAAAAGACAAAAAAATATCAGGGCCTTTATTTTATTTTAGGTGGTCAGGTTTCCAGATTAAAAAAAGCCGATGTTGAAAAATTAAGAACTAAGGAATTAGAAGAAAGAGTTAAAGAGCACCCCGAAATTAAAGAAATTATTATTGCTCTGAATTCAACGACCGAGGGAGAAGGGACCACTCTATATTTGGAACGACTTTTAAAACCCCTTAATAAAAAAACCACCCGGCTTGGCCGGGGCTTACCGGTAGGTGGAGAGTTAGAATACGCCGACGAAGAAACCCTCTCTTCTGCTTTAGAGGGAAGGAAATAAAAATTTAACTATCTCGATTTCGGTAAAGGGTTGCCTATGGCCCTTTTTTAATTTATACCTCGTCGAGCGTTTATATTTAAAGACAATTACTTTTTTACTTTTTCCTTGCCTCAAAATTTTTCCAATTACTTCAGCGTTTTTTACCAAAGGGTCTCCAATTTCTAATTTCTTTCCTTTCTCCAAAAGCAAAACATTCTTGAAAGTTATTTCCTTTCCCTCTTTACCTTCTATTTTCTCAATTTTTATTTTTTGACCTGGGGAAACAATATATTGTTTTCCTCCAGTCCGAATTATTGCTAACATATTATTTTTCTTTTAATTTTTTCCTTTCTTCCGGTGGTTTTATTTGAAGTTCTTGAATTGAACCCCTGATTCGTCCAATCATTTGTTTATACTCTAAATAGGCATTTTGAACCATGGTCGTTCCTCGATAAATTTTATTTTCCAAAATATTTTCCATTTCGTCTAAATTTCTGGAAATTGAAATTAAATGATTTTTCAAATTTTCAACATCAATTGAAATTGCATATTGAAGATGGAGCCGATACATATACAAAACCAGCGGCAAAACCATTGAGTAGGGCATCAAAATAACATCTGATTCCCTGGCTCTCAAATGAGCTTGGCTGCAAACGCTATAAACTGAATCAGGAACAGCAGCAATGGCTTGAGACCAGGTAATATCTGGGTCAATATATTGTTTTACTTCTTTGATTCTCTTTATCGTTTCTTTTTCGATTTCCTCAATTATTTCCTTTCTCCTTTTCGGTTCAGATTCTTTTTCTAATTCCAAAAGCAAGTTACCGGCTGGCCATTTTGAGTCAATGGGAATTCTTTTGTTGTTTGGCAAAATTAAGGCAAACTCCACCTTTTTTCCGCCAACGCTAAAATTGCTATCTATCATTTCTTGGGGTAATTTTTTGAAGGTTTCTCTTAAAATTTCTTCTCCTGAAATCCCTTTGGCTGATGTTCCAGCAATAATTTCATCTACTCTCTTTATTCTCTCTAAAAATTCGACTTCTCTTTGCTGTCTGAGTTTATCGGTACTTTTTAAATCCTCTAATAAATCCCTCGTTTTTTCGAGACCATTCTTTAAATGATTCTGAATTTGAGTGCCCAAAGACAGTTTTTCTTTAATCTCCTGAAGATCCTGGGCCTGCTGTAAATTTATTTGGGACTGTTGACCCAATTTTTCACTAATTTTTAAAATAAAATAAATAAAAATCCCAATCCCCCCGATTAAAATCAAAAAAAACAAAATTTCATTCATCGAAATAAATTGAAAATTTATTGAAGATTGAAATGAATTGAAGATTCATTGAATATAAATCAATCTTAGCACTATTTGGCTAAAATTTCAACTAAAACAAAAGTAAGATAAATTCCTAATAAAAATAGAGCTTCCTTTCTGGTGATTTTTTTACCCGTTCTGATAAAAAGGAGGAAAAAGATGGCCGAAATTATCAAAAAGATTCTTCCAATGGCAAATGGTGAAAAATCAACAATTTTAATCGGACAAATCAAGGCAACAACTCCCAAAACAAGAGTGGCTGTCATTATTACCGAACCCATCACGTCTCCCACTATCATCCAATCCTGGGATTTTCTGGCGGCCTGCAAGGTAAAGGAGAGTTCGGGCAAAGCAGTACCCAAACCCACGACTAAAATACCAATGAAGGCTAAAGGAAAATGGAAATAATCCGAAACGAAGACGGCCGATTTTACAATTCCCTGCCCGGATAATAAAAGTAAAACAATAGAAAAAATAAGTAAGGCTAAGTTCTTTAAAAAGAATCTTAAACTTAAAGGTTCTCGAATCCCGTCATAAATCTTTTCAAATCTTTCCCTTTTTTGAAAAAGCCAGCTAAGATAAAAAAGAAAGGCGGCCAATAATAAAATTCCATCGCTCCTGCTAAGATTACCGTCATGGACAAGAATCAGAGGTAAAATGGCAACTCCGATTGTAAAAATAGAACTTCCCTGAACCGTTCGGCTGGGGACGGAAAGTCCTGCCTTAGAAATTAGGGCCGATAAAGCGACAATTAAAGTAAGGTCGGCAATGTTGGTTCCCACGACGTCACCGAAAGCGAGATGAGGAACTTTATTCAGCGCCGCGATTGTATCTACAATAAAATTCGGGATGGTGGTGGCGAAAGCGACGATAAAAAAAGAAACGACAAATTCTTTCCAGCCCAGAAATTTACATACCCTTTTTAGAACATCAACTAAAAAATTACTTGACCAAAAAAGCAAGCTAAAAGAGGATAAAAAAATTAGAATGTAAGTTGTCAAATCCATTTTTATCTAAAGAAATAAATTATTTCGTAAATAATTCCGGCAAAAAATACTGAAATTAGTGGAAAAACTAAAAGATTTTTTGGATTTATTTTCCGATACATTAACAAAATCAAAATTCCATCGATTCCCAGCATTGTTGCTCCGACAAAAGAGATGACTGGAATAAACTGTTTTATCCCAATTAAAAAAAGAACTAAAGGAATAAAACAAGTAATGGCCCAAGCGATATTTTTTTCTATTTTTAAATCATACCAGAAAACTTTTTGTAAAGTTAATCCTAAAGCAATAAAAGAAGTAAAAGTAGTTAAAAGGCCGAATAAAAACCCTAAAGAAACTATTCCATTACCTAAGAAATTTCTGAGACCTACCAAAGCCGATTCCGTTGTTTGAGGTCCGGTAATTCCCAGAATTAAGTAAATAAAGAAGAGATAAACAAAAATTGGAATTAAGATGGCAATAGGAATTATTTTTCTAATTAGTTCTTTTTTTTCTCCCAACATTTCTTCCACTTCCGGAATTAAATCCGCTCCCCAGAGAGAAAAGAGAATTACTCCATAGGGTAAAAACCAATTCCTAATTCCTAATTTCCAATTTTCAATTGAAAATAAATTTTCAATATTTATAAGATATTTTCCTCGGAGAAATATCAAAATTAAAACTACGAAAAATAAAATCAGTCCCCAAAATTCAACTTTAGCAATGGCTCGGATTCCAAGAAAAATGAGAATTGCTCCAGTCAAAAAATAAATTATCGTCCAAAAGAAACTCCCTCCACCAAAAATCGGCGAAAGCAATTCGGTTAAAAATTCTCCACCAACAATCAAATAAGCCAAAATTGCGCCAAAGATTCCCAAAATTGTTGAAATTAAAGCTATTTTCTCACCCCAATTCCCCAAATAAATTTTGGCAAAGCCGGGCAATCTTTTGTAATCGGGAGTTTTCAGAGCCAATTCTCCAAAAAATAAATGAACTAAAATAACCAAAGTTCCCAAAACTAAAAAATAACCAAGCATTACCCAGAAGCCAACTTTGAGAGTAATATAAGGCAGGGCAAAAAGCCCAACACCGATAATCGTGCCAGAAAGAGTGGCTACTGGGTAAATATAATTTTTAAATTTCTGCCAAAAAATTTCAGCCATTGAGCGTTAGCGAAAATTAAGAAGAGATTTATCTCTTCGCCATTAGACTATTTTAACAAAAAAAGAGGCTGATTAAAAGCCCTTATTTGTGTATTTGTGCCGCCTGTGGGATTTGAACCCACGATCTTCAGGATGAGAACCTGATGTCCTAGGCCACTAGACGAAGGCGGCAATTTCCTTAACAATTCTTCCCATTTCCATTTCTTTTGAACCATCAACCAAGATTAGGTCCCCTTCTTTTATTTCATTTTGAAGTTTCAACTTTCCCTCCTCTATTTTATCAAATTGGAAAATTTCTTCAATACTCATTCCCTTCTGGATCGCTCCTTGGGCAATAAATTTTGCTCTTTCGCCAAAGGTAAAAAGCAATTCACAATTTTTCGCTACTCTTTCTCCAATTGCCTCATGGGCTTCAATAGTATATTTTCCAATCCCCATCACGTCACCCAAAACAGCAATTTTTCTTTTTGCCCATTCGATTTTTCCTAAAGTTTCAATTGCTTCCACCATTGAGAAAACAGTTGTCGATTCCGAATCATCTAAAATAAAAGATTTTCTTTGACCTTCAATTAATCTCATTTTGCCGGGCAAAGAAAAATAATTTTTTAAGGCTTGAGATATTTCCACCAAATTTAAATCAAAGATTGTTCCTACCGTAACCGCCGATATGGCGGCGTAAATTTGTTCCTTGCCAAAAAGTTTTTCTAACCAAACTGGAACAATATTCCCTTTGTAACTGACTTTAAAATTTGTTCCCATGTTTAACCTGACATCGCTGGCTTTAAAGTCCGTTCTTTCACTAAACCCAAAAGTTAAAGTCTTCAGATTAGTTATATCATTTATCTCCCTAACGGTTTCGTCATCGAAGTTCAAAATTAAATTAGTTTGAGCCGGTAAGGTTTTAGCCAGCAAAGTTACTTCTTTTACCTCTTCTTTTTCACCAGCAAAAAATTCCTTATCATAAGGAATATCTCCAATATGAGTGATTACCAAAATTGCCCTTGGAGAATTTTTTAAAAAGAATTCAAATTTTTTTATTTCTTTATCTCCCGATTCAAAAATCAAAATTTCCTTCCCAATTTTAAAATGAGGGCTTAATACTTGAAAAATAGCTTCTTTAGCCGAAAATCTGCCATTACCGGTAACAACAACCACTTTCGGCTTCTTTAAGAGAAAAATAAATTTATTCATAATAATCTGGGGGTATTTGCCAGTAGTAAATAATGTACTCGGCTAAGTCGTGAAAAATTGGGGCGGCGGAATATTCAGCGGTTTTCGCCTTTGGATTATCGAGTTTTATTAAAATTAAAAATTTGGGGTCAAAAGCCGGGGCAAAACCAACAAATGTTTGAATAGATTTATCGGGTGAATATACCCCACCTTCGGCAACCTGAGCGGTTCCGGTTTTCCCAGCAATATAATAACCTGGAATTTTAGCGCTTTTGGCAAAACCATTTTCAACAACACTAACTAACATCGTCGTTAATTGTCTCGAAGTTTTAGAAGAGATGATTTGGGAAGAAACCTCTGGCTGATTTTCTTTTATTGAAGTTCCATTTTCAAGAATTTTCTCCACCAAATAGGGTTTGATAAGTTTGCCACCATTGGCTATCACACAATATGCCCGGGCGAGTTGCATCGGTGTCATTTCAATTCCCTGACCAAAAGAAGCGGTAGCAAAATTTATTTCGTAACCCTTTTTAAATTCTTCATTTTCAGAATAAACCTCTGGGAGGTCAATTCCCGTTTTTTCAAAAAATCCAAATTTTTCAATATAGTTTAGAAAAAGTGCTTCACCTAATTGCTTTTGAGCAAAAACCGCTCCAGTATTAATTGATTTTTCTAAAACATTAGTCATTGTTAGCTCTCCGGGATATGTTCTTTGTCCATAATTATAAATTTTGTATCCTCCAATTTTTATTTCTCCCGGGTCATGATAAGTTGTTTCGGGGGTGATTTTTCCTTCATTTAGGGCGCCAGCCATGGTCATTGGTTTGAAAACCGAACCCGGTTCAAATAATTTTTGGGTAACAGAATTTTTAAAAATCTCTAAATTTTCTTCTTGAGCATATTTCTCATACTGATTCGGATTAAAATTGGGAAAATTGGCTAGGGCTATAATTTTCCCGGAGTTAGGTTCGATGACAATAATTTGACCGGATTCGATTTCTAAGTTCTCTTTTGCCTTTTCTAATAATATTTCTGCCTCAAATTGAATATCGTAATCAATTGTTAAAATTAAATCCTGACCCTTCTTAATCTCGGTAGAAGTTTGGCCATTTTCCAAAATGTCATTAAAAGATTCCTCTAAACCATATTGTCCTATCCCTTGGGCCCCTAAAAAACCAATCAATTGAGAAGCCAAATTCTCCTGAGGATAATATCTTACTTTTTCTTCTGAAACATATACCCCCTCTAAATTTAATTTTTTCAAATCTTCTACTTCTTTTTGAGTTAGTTTTCTTTTTATCAGCGAATAAAAATTATCTTTTTCCAGTTTCTCTAAAACCGAATTTTTATCTAAGTTAAGAATTTGGCTTAAAGCCTCGGCCGTTTCTTCAAAACTTTTAATTTTTTTGGGAGAAACAAAAACGAATGGCAAATCTATATTAATAGCCAAAGGTTCTCCCCCTTTTAAAAAAATCTCTCCTCTTTCAATTTGAGTTTCTGGAAAAGAGTTATGGAGGCCCTGAGATAGGGCTTTATAGAAATCTCCTTTTAAAATTTGAAGATAAATTAAACGGGAAATTATAACCGCAGAAAAAATAATAATGAAGAAAAAAATTAAATTTATCCGCCAATTTTTCACATTAGTTATTTAGAAGTTACTACGGTGCCTTCAAGAATTTGAATGTATTTTACTTGGTTTGCTTTGGCTTTGACAAAATTTTCGCGGATGAGATAATTTTCAATGTTCGATAAGGAATTTGATTTGGAAAAATTAATTTCCAAAACTTCATTTTCCTTTGAAAGTTTTTCTAATCTTTTTTCATAATCTCCAAGAAGATAAATTTTTGGGGTCAAAGTTCCTATCTGAAAAATATAAAAAATTGAAAGAGCTAAAAAGAAAATTAAATTTATGGCCCAAAAAATTGTCAAAATACCTCTCTTTTTGAAAATGATTTGCCCTGGTTGATTTAAACTTAAAGTATAATTCATATGTCGAGTCCGCCCCAAGCGGACGAAGATGAAGAAGAAAAAGTAATTTTCTTCGACTTTTTTGATTAAACGCCCAATTCCTTTAAGCGTTCGGCTATATCCCCTACTTCTTTTTCAGTTTTTTCTTTATATTCTCCCCACTTTTTCTCATCCCAGATTTCAATTCGATTAAAAACTCCAGCAATGATTACTTTCTTTTTTAAAAAGGCATATTTTTTTAGATAATCGGGAACCAAAATCCTACCCAAATTATCAAGATTGACTTCCATCGCTCCGGTTAACATTAGTCTGGCAAACCCCCGGGCATCGGATTGGGATAAAGGCAATTGACTTAATTTTTTAGCTAAAATCAGCCACTCTTTGGCTGGATAAAGGAAAAGACATTGATCTAGTCCCCGAGTAATAACCCCCTTTTTTACCAAAAGTTGCCGAAACTTTGGCGGTATGGCCAATCTTTTCTTTTCATCTATTGAGTATGTGTATTCACCGATAAACATATTAGTTATCCACAGAAACATTGGGTTTTCCCATAGTTATCCACAATCCCCCACCTATTCTCACTTTATCGCACTTCATCACCCCTCGTCAACCTAAAATAAAAAGGACCCTAAAATGAATATAAATTTCTACTTTATGCACATTTTATCCACAGAACAAATAAAAAACTTCGCTATCGCTAGCGAAGCAAAGAAAAGGTGAAGAAAATTACTTATTCTTTAAGGATTAATTTTTAATTTAAATTCCTTTGGCTCTATCTCTACTTTATATCCTCTTTTTAATTCGCCAGACAAAATTGCTTTGGCTAAAACATTTCCTATTTTGTCCTGAATTACTCTTTGCATGCTTCTTGCTCCAAAAGTCGGGTCATAACTCAATTCCACAATTTTCTCTTTTAATGGCTGAGTGATTATAAATTCAATTTCTTTTTCTAAAAGTTGCTTTTTTATTTCCTTTAGTAAAAGTTCGGCAATGTCCAAAAGATTTTCCTTGGTCAAAGGTCTAAAGACAACTACTCCATCAAATCTGTTTATCAATTCTGGCCGGAAAATTCCTTCTTTGAAGACGAAATCCAGAAGTTTTTCCTTTACTTTTGACCATTCAGTCTTTTGTTTTAATGCTTCCAAAATTACTTGATATCCGGCATTGGAAGTGGCAATAATGATTGTATTTTTAAAATCAACTTTCCGGCCCTGACCATCAGTTAAATGACCTTCATCTAAAACTTGCAAAAACAAATTCAAAAGATCGGCATGGGCTTTTTCAAATTCATCTAATAAAACGAGGGAAAATTGGTTTTCCCTAACCGGAGTTGTTAAAATCCCTTCCTGTCCAAGTGCTCCTAAAAGCCTTTTTATGTCTTCTTTGTTTTGAAATTCAGACATATCTAACCTTATCATTTTATTTTCCGAACCAAAATAAATTTCCGCCAAGGCTTTTGAGGTTTCGGTTTTCCCCACCCCGGTAGGACCCAAGAATAAAAATGAACCCATCGGTCCTTTTCTGACTGAAATTTCTGCCCTGGCCCTCCTCAAAGCAGCCGAAATCTCATTGACTGCCTCCTCTTGGTCAATAATTCTCTGATGGATCAAATTTTCTAAATTCAACAAAGTTTCTCTTTCTTTTATTTCGATTTCTCCGACTGGAATCTGAGTTTTTTGAGAAACAACTTTTGAGACATGTTCTGGCAAAATAATTTTTTCCCTTCTTTGAGAAACATAAACCATTACTTCATCTATTAAATCAATCGCCTTTTCCGGAAAGGGAATTGCTGGGAAATATTTGTCGCAAAGCGAAATTATATTTTTAATTGCCGGATAGGAAATAAGGATTTTGTGTTTTGATTCTAATTTCAAAGCCAAATTTTCCAAAAGCCTTAAGGTCTCTCTTTGAGAAACTTCCGAGACCTCAACTTTCTCAAAAAGATTTAAAATCGATGAATTTTGTTCAATGTTTTGGTGAAGGCCTTCAAAGGTTGTTATGGCAACGATTTGAAATTGTGGTAATGCCAGATACTGAGAGATAACTCCGGAAATATCAATTTTTCCGGGCTGAGGAGTTCCTAGTAATCCAATAAAGTTATGAAATTCATCGATGACCAAAATCACATTTTTAGCATAAACAACCTCTCTGAAAATTCGATCCAAAATTTCCTCAACTTCTTCGACGCTCTGAATTTGATTTAAAAGCGATGACAAATCCAATTGGACAATCCTTTTATAATTTATTTCTGGCAAACTTTTTCCTAAAACCGATTTTTCAGCCAATGCTTGAATCATGCTTTTTCTTCCACTTCCTGCTTGGCCAACTATTAAAACATCATTATTAGATTCTCTTCTCGCCAAAATCCTCTCCATCTCCTCAATTTCTTTTTGATGGCCGATTATCTCTGGAAAACCCTGCCTTTTTACCATTTCAGTTAAATCAATTGAAAATCTATCTAAAGTAAGTGTATAACCGGCCGCCCATTCTTTTCCGATTGACCCAATTTTTATCAAATTTTTAAATTCCCAAAATCTTTTCTGCTCTTCAATTTTTTCTTCCAAACTCTCAAGCCACCAGGTTAAATTCTCAATGTCTTCAAATTTCAAATTCGCCTCAATTAAAATTTTCTTAAAACTCAGGTTATTACTGGCCAAGGCAGTTATCGCATCTCCTATTTCAACTCTTTGATGACCTTTTTCCTTTGCTATTTTCAGGGAATCAAAAATTGTGGCTTCGAACGCTGGTTTGATTTCAGTTTCTGAAGAATATTTTTTCAAATCTTCTTTGATGATTTTTGCAATTTCTTTCATAGATAAAAGTGCTCTGGAAAAAACAAAATTTAATTTTGGATTGGAAATTAAGAGATTGTAAAAAAGTTTTGTTGAATTTCCATTAGCTTCCCAAACTGCCTTTGTCACCTCGAAACTCAAAAACTCTGCCAAATTAAACTCTTCGGGCTTTACCAAAGCCTGGTCAATTGCCGCCTTTAATCTCGGTTTTTTAAGTTTCGAATTAAAAAAAGATTCGACTAACCAGTTAATGAGAGTAAAAACTAAAAAGATTAAGGCTAATCCTTTTAATTTTGAGGAAGTAAATCTTTCAAAAATTAGAAAATAAAGAAACAATCCAAAAGTAAGAATAAATAAAATCAAAAAGAGCTTCTTTAAAGTTCTAGCAAATCTAAAGATTGGATGCTTTGCCCATTTTACTGCTTGAAAAATCGCTGTCTCCTTTAGATTAAAATAGAATTTTAATGTCATTTTTAAAAAATAATTTTAATTCCCGACCATAATCCGAAAATTAAAATTAATGGTAAGAAAAACCAAATCAAAAAAATGAAAGAGCCCAAAAGTAAGATAAAAATTTCGTAAATTACGCCAAAAATTATCAAAAATATTCTCATAATTGCCCCAATAATTCTTGACATTAGATTCGAAATCCAAACCTCAAGATATTTTCCGATGTCAAAACCTCTTGGATAAAACCAAACATATCGCCGCCAAGGAGAAAATAAAGTTTTTAACAAAAGTGGAATCGAAAAATAAAAAAAGCCAAACCTTAAAAAATTTTTCCAGGCTTTCAAGATATTTTTGGGGATATCAAAAAATTGCCAATAAATTAATTGCCAAAAAATATTTTCTTTTATCTCCATATCCAATTAGCCCTTTAATAGTTTTATACCAAGACTGGAAATTTGAGCACCACCAAAAATTAAGATCCAAGCCAACATTGACCAGCAAATTAAATTTAAAATTTTGGGAAGAGTATCAACCGGTAATATTCCTTTCAATTGTTCACCAATCATTTTTTCAATTTCTTGTTGGAGTGCTTCCGGACTAACAGACAATTTCTCTTTTGCAGAAGGCGGAGCTTGAGTTACCATTTCCTCAATCTTAAAAAATTCAGGGGCGGGTGATTTTCCAATAAAAATATTATAAGAAGAATACAAAGTCCAAACTATTATTGCCAATCCAAAAGCCAATAAAACCCAGCCAAAAATTTTCATAAATTTCATATACCCGAATTATAATGAAGGCGAAGAGAACTTCGTTCTCTTCTTCACCTCAGCTGAAGCTTCGGTGGGTGAAGAAGAGATTCATCTCTTCGACTACTTTATTTTACCAAATCTTCAAACAAAAATCAAAACGCCCAATTAATTGAGCGCTTTTGACCATTTTTAAACCCACAATCTCAAATTACGAGCTTTAAAAATTGAGTTTTAAAATGGGGGGATTTCCCGCCATTCGGGAAGAGGAACGGTAATCTGAAGTTGATACTCCTGGGTATCTTTTCTTCCAACACTATCAGTAATTTCCAATTTAACATGACCAGACGTAGCATCAACTTTTTTGAACTTGACTGAGGTGGTGGTTGCATTATCAATATTTTGAGAAGGTGTCCCATCTTCGAAATACCAATTTCGAGAAACAATCGGTCTAAAAACTCCGGGTGAAAGCTCAGAACCAGAAGATCTATCTCTGAAATAAACCACTATATCTTCTGAAATCCTGAAACCTTGGCAACTTTGCCAACCCCCTCCTGGTGTCAAAGAACAATCAAAATCAGCAATAGCATCTTGCCAGATATCAAAGTCCTTAGTAGTCGCATTTTGAGCTCCTGAATAATCTTCGACAGTTAGTTGCGCTCTATATTTCCCACTGGAAAAGGTTGAGGGAAGAGTCCAATTACAAAGAGGATTTCCACTCAAACTACAATTGGATGTATCTTTAAGTTCTCCTGTCTGGCGATTGAATATCTGCCAAACTGAATTTTTAATATCAGAAATTCCATCGGGATCAGTAGAATTATTTTTGAGGCAAAAAAGGGATTGGGTATAGCCAAGACAACTTCCTTCAGCTTGAACACAGCCATCTGGATGGCAGGAAATTTGGGCTTGAGGTAGTTGATTACAAGAAGTGGGACAAGAACCACCACAATCAGTACCAGTCTCATCACAATCTTTAAGACCATTGGTACAGTGGTCTAGACAACTTGAATCAATCCAATAAGTGCAATTATGACTGACATCACATCTTTGGCTACATTTGTGGTGCCAGCCACTCCCATCTCGGCATTGGTTAGTAGCGCAATAACTAGTTCCGGTTGTTCCACAACTAGAAGTTAAGGTATAACCAGTATTAGCATAAACCGATACAGAATAAGCACCGGTATTGTCTGATCTACAGGAACCTGAACCATTACAAGATCTATAGTATTGAGTGGCTGAACAAATTCCATCCTCACAGTTTTCAGTATAGGCACAGTAAAGGGAAGCTGAGGGAGAAGCTTCACTACAATCTGCCTTTAAGACCTTACTGGCTGAGGCAGTGACTGCGGCTGAGGCAGCATTAGTGTGGTCAGTGGCTGAACGACAAGAACCTAGGCCATTACAGGAAGTCCACCATTTGGTGGCCGAACAACTTCCATCAGAACAGTTCTCATCATAGTTGCAGTAATAAGAAGAGGAAACAGGAGTTTGGCTTCCGGAACCAGTACAGACGTAACCTGAAGAAATATTTTCGGTGGCATCATTCGTATCACAGGCTGCTGCCCCATCACAATAACCATCTGATCCTCTTCTGACACAGGTTGAATCACAACTGATCCAAGAAGCGGAACATTCATTATCCGGGTCTTGATTATCAGAAATATTGCTACAAGTTCCTATTGAACCAGTCAAATTGCATTTTTGGCAAGTTCCGTTACAAGCATTATTACAACAAACCCCGTCTACGCAATTACCAAAACAACAATCGCCGGCAGCAGAACAAGTTTGTCCATTAGCTTTTTTATCACTGCAAGTTCCCCAAGTACAACTTGAACTACAGGTTTGGGTTCCACAATTACCACAGGCTTGAGTAGAATTGGGGGAACAGACTCCCTGACCGGTACAAGTTCCCCAAGAACCCCAAGTACAATTAGATT